>Ga0070737_10000017_pt1 | contig 423563 bp, 379 predicted proteins | sample Coa_R1_10_FD_66438 | JGI IMG/M metagenome (GOLD analysis project Ga0070737, IMG submission 66438) | Surface soil microbial communities from Centralia Pennsylvania, which are recovering from an underground coalmine fire - Coalmine... | ecosystem: Environmental > Terrestrial > Soil >...
CCCTTCGGCAACACCGGCAGCACTATCTACAACGTCAACACCACCAACCCCTACCAGTTCACCGGGCGCGAGAACGACGACTTCGGCTTCGGCATGTACTTCTACCGCAATCGCTTCCACAGCCCGGCGTACCAGAGATTCATCGCGCAAGACCCTTGGGACTTCGTTGGAGGCGGCCCGAATCTTTACGAGTACGCGGCCGGAGACCCGGTCGATCTGCGCGATCCCTCCGGGAATGAAGTCCTCGTAGCCATAGTTATCGCGCGGGCAGCTGTCGGAGGATTCCTGGGCGCCTCCGCGGCTGTGGGTAGCTATTACCTTTCCGGCGGATGTTCCTGGGAAGGGGCGGTGCTCGCTGGTGGCGCAGGCGCCATCTTTGGCGCCGGCGCCACGTTCGTGCCAGGTGGCGCCGTGGCGATAGGTGCGGGTGCAGGCGCTCTGGGAGGGGCGCTAGGTCCTGCCGCCGGCGAATGGGGGAGCGGTAGCTCGCTCAACCCATGGGCTATAGGCGGAGGGTTTGTTGGAGGAGCGGCTGCTGGCGCACTGGGCGGCCTAACCGCGGGTGCTCTCGATGCCGACATAGCGGGCAGCGCGATCACTGGAATCGTGAAGTTCCCGTATGCAAGCGTCGGCGCGCCTTTGGGTGCCGCGGCTGGTGGAAGTGGCTCGGGTTGCGGCTGTGGGCACTGATACTCGGGGTAGTATCGATGCCGAACGCTAACGTGCATGGCTTCCTGCTGATGAGCGTGGCCATCGGACTTGCCGTCTCGGCCGCCTTTGTCCTACCACTCATTTACACGATGAGCGTGCGCGGCTGGGGCCTCGGAAATCAAGCACCTTGGCCTGTAGCTCTAGCCTGGATCATATGGCTGTTGTTCGTCGGAGGGGGAGCTCTATACCTAAGCTCGCTGTGCGCACGCGCTTTCCGTGTGGTCGGCACGTCGCAGACAGCGCAGATCGCTAGGATGTGGTTTGGGTTGATTTGGATGGGGATTGGCGGCGCTTCGATGTTTGCCGCAGTTGTTGTAATGGCTTTGCGAAGAGAAAAGCGAGAGAACGCCTCTGCGAAACAGGACAACTGACAGATCGAAGGTCGCCCAGTCCGGCCAACACCCGCTCGCGCAGGCGTTTACTGGTTCGCGGCTAAGCGAAAACTCGCATCAGGGGGTCGGCGCCGAAAAGCACTCCTCGCATCGGGGGTGCGAGCCGGAAAAGCCCGCAATTGCATTGGGCAAATCGCCCGATGTACGATGGGAACGCGGCGGAGCATGTTGTTCCGGCCGCGAAAACGACGCCACCAGCCTATACTTCTACCGCGCGCGCTACTACAGCGCGACGTTCCAGACGTTTGTCGCGCAGGACCCGCTCGGCCTCGGCGGCGGGAACGCCAATCTTTACACCTATGCACTCAATACTCCAACGAATTTCACAGATGCGTCAGGACTCTGGACGGGCTCAATTGGCGTGGTCTCATGGCAGTCCGGCTACTTCTCGATTGGCGGCAGTATAGACCTAGGTATTCACGGCACCGCCTGCTCGATCACTGTTCGCCCATTGGGCTGGGAAATCAGCTGGCCCATGCCGGCTCCCGGCGGAATGCTGTAAGGGTCCCCTTTCTTTGCAGCCAAAGCCGCTAGAGGGACGATGAGATGAAGCGCCAAGTCCTTCCTTTGCTATCGTGTGCATTAGCCATTTGTGTTGTGGCTTGCGGGCCGCGCAAAGATACTGGCGATGCCAAAGCCCGGACCTTCCAAGCAGCCCTGAGCAGAGATCTGCCGCCTGGTTCATCCTATGAAAAGGTTGAGCGGTATTTAAAAGCCCATCATGTGCCTTATAATCGCGATCTATTGGACAACAGAATCAATTTAACTATCCGACGAGAGACACCGTCGCTGGGCGGAGTGTTTCACCATTATGAAAACTTGAATGTCGCAATAGACTTTGACCATCAGGGAGTAGAAAAACAGGTACGAGTTACGCCCCGCATTCAGGGGTTCAAGGTAAACATACCACTGTAAATCTGGGTGGCGGCCACGCCCGAGAAGACCACAATGCGAAGTTGTCCGGCGCTCAACTGGAGACTCCGCCCCGAGCTCAGCCCTTGACGTGCTCGGGCAGCTTCGTCGCAGGGCGCGGTCAGCTACACCTACGACAACGCCAACCGGCGCACCACGCTGACCCTGCCCAACGGGGGTGAGACATCGTTGGGCGGCGTCTGAAGAACAAACACTGTGGCGGTCGAGCGTAGGGCGCAGCCACCGCTGGAATGGTCAGCAAAGGTCGGCGGCGCTCCCAACACGACTACAATCTCGGTTCACCGGGCGCGAGAACGACGACTTCGGCTTCCGCATGTACTTCTATCGCAATCGCTTCTACAGCCCAACGTTCCAGAGGTTCGTCACGCAGGACCCGATAGCCTTTAGAGGCGGCCCCAATCTGCACGAGTACGTGGTTGACGACCCGGTTGACTTCAGGGACTCCGGTGCAAATCAGTTAGTTACGGCGATAGTGGTTGGCGCTGTAGTTGGTGGTGCGGTTGGAGCGATCAACGCTGCCGCTGGCGGAGCATGTGGTCCTGCTGATTACCTCAGAATTGTGGATCTTCATGTTAAATCCGCCGGGCAGCATGGGCTCGATTATCGAACTGGAAGCCCGGATCATCTGCTCGCGCGTAGGCGGACGGTCCCGCGCAAAAGCCCATTTACCATTGGTAGTCTTTTGCAACCGACTTTTGGATCGCATCGGTGTCGCCGGTTGAGATCGCCTTGATCAAATCTGCGGCTGCCGCCTTGTTCTGCTCCGTGCTCACGATTCAATCTCCTCGAGGATCGCCGCTCCTGCGCAGACGTGTTGCAGGTTTCCAAATACCCGGCTAAATCCTCAATCCGGCGAGGATTAGTCCTGTCAGCGAGGAAGGCGGATGGTTAAGGCGATTTACCTGATTAAGCGCAACCCGAATATGGATCTCGAAACGTTTCGCAAACACTGGCTTACCACTCACGCGCAACTGGCGCTGAAGGTTCAGGGCCTGCGCAAATACGTGCAAAGTCATACCATTGATTCAGGCTACAAAAAGGGCGATCCGATCTTCGACGGAATAGCCGAGGTCTGGTACGACGACACCGATGCGATGCGCCGGATTGCCCAGACGCCCGAGGCTCGCGCCGTCAACGCCGATACCGACTTCATGGACATGAAGGTGTCGGGGATGCTGCTCACGCATGAACACGTGATCAAGGACGGGCCGGTCAACCCCGCGATGCTGAAGTATGTCGCGTTCGCGCGCCGCAAGCCCGGGATGGAGATCGAGGCGTTTCAGAGCTACTGGAAGGAGCATCACGGTCCGTTGGCGGCAAAAATCCCGGTGGTGCATCGCTATGTGCAAAGCCACGTACTGCTTTCCGCCTATCGCAGCGGCCTGACGCCGAGGTACGACAGCGTCGCGGAGACCTGGTTCGACGACACCAACGCGATGCGGCTGTCGCAGACCACGCCGGAATACCAGGCGGTGCGCGCGGATGAGCCGAACTTCATCGATCCGAACGGCTTCGCCTTCATCATCACCAAAGAATACGTGATGTTGTAAGACTTCAGGCACACCTACCGGGTGGCAGATTATCGCGCCTCGGAGCATTGAAGGCTGGGGAAACACGATGGCTGATGGACCATTCTCTGACATCACCGTAATCGATCTGACTCACGTTCTGTCAGGCCCGTGCTGCACGATGTATTTGGCGGAACTCGGAGCCCGCGTTATCAAGGTCGAACATTCGGGCCACGGCGATGAAACGCGCAAATTCCCTCCGCTGGTGGACGGCATGTCTGCATACTTCGCAACCATGAATCGGGGTAAGGAATCGATCGCTCTGGAGCTCGACAAGCAGGAGGACAAGGAGTTGCTGCTCGAAATGATTCGGCGCGCGGACGTGGTGGTGGAAAATCTGCGCTACGCCACGCTCGAACATCTGGGCCTGGATTACGAAGCGTTGCGCAGGATCAATCCGCGCCTAATCTATGCCGCCATCTCGGCATTCGGGCAGACCGGACCGCTGCACGAGCGATGCGCCTACGATCCGATTCTGCAGGCGATGAGCGGGATGATGTCGATCAACGGCCAACCGGGCAATCCTCCCACCAAAGTCGGGACTTCGATAGTCGACTACTTCAGCGGGATGTTCTGCCTGGCCGGGATCGAGGCGGCGTTGTATCAGCGCACGCGCACCGGTGAGGGCGCCAAAGTCGATATCGGGATGCTCGATGTGCAGATGTCGGTGCTCGAAAGCGCGTTGATGAACGCGCTCAACGGCGGTCCCGTTCCGCGCGCGCTCGGCAACAAGCATCCAGCGGTGACGCCGTGCGACACCTACGACACCGCCGACCGCCCAATCATAATTATTGCGGCTAATGAAGACACGTTCGGCCGCCTGTGCACAGCCATGGGCCGCCCCGCAATCGCCGCGGACCCCCGCTTCCGCACCGGCGTGGATCGCCGGGCCAACGACGATGCGCTCAAGGCCGAGATGGAAGCGGTACTGCGCACCCGGCCCGCCGCTCAGTGGGAAGAGGTCTTCGCCGCGGCCGGTGTGCCGTGCGCCATCGTGGCCACGGTTCCGGAGGCGGTAAACCTTGCGCAACTGCGCGAGCGCAACATGATCATAGAATCAGGTACAATCAGGATGGCGGGCAACCCCATCAAGCTCAGCACGCTCAAAGACCCACCGGTGCGCAAACCTGCGCCGCAACTGGACGCCGACGGGGCAGCGATCCGCGCGGAATTCACCCCGCAAGGAAAAGGCCATCTCATTTCCCGCATAGCGCCGAGGTAGGTCCGGTGTGGCTGGGTCCCGGGGCTCATCGGAGGCCACGGTTGCCGGCTAATCTTCAGGGAAATATGGCACCTATGATCCGGCATCGCGCTGCCCGGGCAAAATTCGCGTCCTGGTTTGAGGGATGATGGCCGGGATCAGCGAGACTTATCTTTGCGTGATTCCATGGTGGCGGCAATTCAGGAATTCCGGGTGCCCGTGGCGCGGATTGGAGCCCGCGGGCACCCTTTGGTGGGAAGTTATTTTTTTTGTTCCATCTGCGCACCGCAGCATTTCAGGGTGCCGGTACCGCCCTTGGTGACGATTACCTGGGAGCCGCATTTGCCGCAGATGTACACTTTACCTAACTGGTTTGCCATGCGAACGATCAAGTCCTCCTGTCGCCTGTGTTCAACAAACTCCTAAATGCCCTTGAACAGCGGCTTGCGCTTTTCAAGGAACGACCGCACCCCCTCCGCGCGATCCTCAGTCGTCTGCAAAATTGCGTATAAATCCTCTTCCAGCCTTATACCCTGACCGAGCGTCATATCGAAGCCCTTCACCACCGCTTCTTTGACCATCCGGGCCGCGATCGGCGCACGGCTGGTTATGGACTCGATCAGACTCCTGGACAGCGCCACAAATTCATCCGGCGTCTGGGCCAGGTAGGTCACCAGCCCCAATTCCATCGCGCGACGCCCATCGATCACCGCGCCGGTCAGGATCATGCGCAAGGCCTGTGCGGCGCCAATTAAACGGGGGAGCCGCTGCGTACCGCCGAAATGCGGCAGCACGCCTGATGCGAGTTGGCGCAGTCCCATCCTGGCCCCCGCGGTTGCCGCCCTGATATCGAGCGCCATTGCCAACTCCAGTCCCTCGTCCAACGCGTCGCCGTTGATCAAAGCCACCGTTGGCTTGCTCAATGCCGCGAGCGTTTCGACGATCTGCGGATCGACGTCAGAATCGAATCCGGTGCAGAAGGTGGCCCCCGCTCCGGTCACGACCAGCAGCTTGACCGAATCGTCGTCTTCGATTTCGGGCGCCAGTTCGACCAGCGCTGAGGCCATCGCGGGGCTGAGCCGGTTGCCGCCGGGTGCAGTGAGCGTAGCGGTCACGTAATCATCATAGCGCTTGAGGTGGACTTCCGCTTTAGCGCTGCCCGACGATCCGCGCGAGCGCACACGAGGCGGCGCGCCGCCTATGCGCCTGGTTGCACGTTTCATCGCACCAGTCAGCCGGCATTACGGCGGTGGCGGTTGAGGATGCGCGGGTTCACGCTGCGGCGCCTTTGCGCAGCTCTTTGCGCAGGATTTTGCCCAACGCGTTCTTGGGGAGTTCGGGCAGAAATTCATACAGTTCCGGCCGCTTGAAGCTGGCCAGGCGCGAGGTGCAAAACGCCTTCAGATCATCGGCGGTAACTTTCTGGCCTTGCCTGATGACAACGAACGCCTTGACCACCTGGCCCCACTCCTCGGACGGCTCGCCGATCACGGCCGCCTCTTCGACCGCCGGATGGCTCATCAGGACGGTTTCAACTTCGGCCGGCGCGATATTCTCGCCGCCGCGGATGATCATGTCGTCCTTGCGCCCGGCGAAGAAGATATACCCGTCCTCGTCGATCCATCCCAAGTCACCAGTGGCGCGCCATCCGTCGCTTAACGCCGCATCGTCGGTACGCCCGGCATATCCCTTCATGATGCGGGGCGTGCGGATGCAGATTTCGCCGACCTGTCCAGCCACCAGCCGATTGCTGTACTCGTCGCGCACCATCACTTCCACGTCGGGCAGCGGCTTGCCAATCGAGTTGAGCCGCTTGAGCTTAAGCTCAACTTCCTCGGGACTGCCCTCCAGCCGATGGTCCTCGGGACCGAGTACGGTCAGGGAGGAAGTGGTCTCGGTCTGCCCGTAAGCGTTGACGAAGCCGACCGTTTTGGGAAATGCCGCGATGGCCTTGCGGATGACCGGCAGCGGCATCGCCGCGCCGCCGTAAGCGAGGTTTTGCAGGCTGGACAGGTCACGTTTGGAAAAGCTCGGCTCGTCGAGCAGCTGTTTCATCATGGTGGGGACCACGAAGGCATGGGTGACCCGCTCTTTTTCGACCAGCTCAAGCCAGGTTTTCGCCTCGAACTGAGGCATCACGATCATTTTGCGCCCGGTCCAGATCGAGGTCATCATCGCGGTGGTTCCGGCGATATGGTAAAATGGCACGCAAACCAGCGCCGTGCCGCGATCGGTGCCGTCGGCCATCTCCACGTTGGCGGTGACGTAAGCGGTAAAATCGTGGAAACTCAGCATCACGCCCTTGGGCAATGAAGTCGTGCCGCTGGTGTACATGAGGACCGAGACATCCTGATCGTCCACCTCGGCTTCGGTTTCGTCTGGGGGAGCGGTTTCGACCAGGCTGATCAGCTTCGGCATATTGCTGCTGCCGGTTCCCAGTGAAAGAAATTCTTTGATCGTCGTCAGGCTGGAGCGCAGGCGCGCGATCAGTTCCAGGTAACGATCGCCGACCAGCAGCACCTTGGCCTTGGCCGTATTGATCATGTACTCGAGTTCGAGAGCCTTGGCGCGATAGTTAAGCGGCAAAAAGGTCAGCCCGCATTTGGCCGCGGCGTAGTACGACGCCACGTACAAATCGGAGTTGGTGTCCAAAGCCGCCACCACGTCGTTAGGTTGAAGACCGGTCTGCTTGAACACGGTGGCAATCCGGCTGGTCAGATTCGCCAGGGCACCGTAATTGTGACGCCGCTCCCCGAAAACCAGGATCTCTTGATCCGGTAAGACCGCCGCTGGAATGGTTAGGAAACTGATCGTATTCACGCTTAAAGCTCCATTTCAAATTAACTTCCCACCGCCGCGCAACCCAAGGGAACGGCGCTTGACGGAAATCCGCGCCAATCTTTGAGCCAGACGCCGTTCCAGTTCGAGCGCGCGGCCGAGCGGCAATTCCAGGCCTTCCCAAACAGCGGCCTTGACCATCGCCGCAACCGGCCTGGGGAGCGCTCCCAACTCCTGCGCCAGCGCCATGGCTCGATGTTCCAAATTGGCCGCCGCGACAACTTCGGCGACCAAACCTATATATAACGCCTGCTGAGCATCAAGCCATCGCCCGGTGATACACAGGTCCAGCGCCCTCCCCAAGCCCAGCCGCCGCGCTGCGGTCTGGGTACCGGCCACCCCGGGAATCATCCCGGTACCGGTTTCGGGCAGTGAAATCCGAGTGTCATCGGCCGCGATTGCGATGTCGCACAGGAGCACCATCTCGAGACCTCCACCGACGGTAAAGCCGTGAGCGGCGGCGATTGAGGGGACAGGGAGGGAGCGCAGCAGGCCCCATACATCGCGCCGGAAACGCACCCATCGCGCCACCACCGGCGAGGGCGCCTGGCCAAATTCATGCAGGTCGCCGCCTGTGGAGAATGCCGGTCCGGCCCCGGTCAGCACCATCGCGGTAATTTCCGGGTCATAATGGATTGCCCACAGCGCTTCGTACAGCGCGTCGCGCATCGCGACATTGTAGGCATTGTATTGATGCGGCCGATTGAGCGTGACCCATCCTACCGTTCCACGCTTTTCGAACAGCACCGCGGGTTGCTCAAAGCTGCCTTCATTGCGCCCGGTAGCGCTGCCCGCCGGTGATGCCATGGATCCTCTCGCTTAGATGGTTTCCGGAATGCCGGTGAAAGTGGCGGGCCGGCCGCGTTCATAGACCACCTGTCCGCCGATCACCGTAAGATCGATCGCAGCTCGCGCCAATTCCGCGGCCGTCATTTCCAGCGGCGGACGGGCCATTACAATCAGGTCGGCGGCAGCGCCCACGCGCAGCGTTCCGGCATTGCGGCCGGCAAGCTCAGCCCCGGCCCCGCAAAACAGCTCGTAGGCCTGTCTCATCTCAATTTTCTCACTGGGCGCCAGCTCCCGACCATCACGATCCAGTCGCAAAGCTGCGGCCGCAATGGCGGTCAGCGGCCTGGCGGGAGTGACCGGCGCATCGGTTCCGGCCGCCAAACGAATTCCTGCGTCAACAAGGCTTTTGCATCGGTAGGTGTAAGGGACCAGCCCAGGTTCGGTCAGATATTTCCCGCCGCGATAAAATATGAATCCCGGATTGGTCACGACCCAGACCTTTAAGGCGGCGATTCTGGCGATCTGCTCCGGCGTGATTACCCCGCCGTGCTCGATACGGCAAGTGATGCGTGAGGTCAGATCCCGTCCCAAACGGGCGCGCGCCGATTCCAGGACGCACAATGCGGCTTCGACTTCCTCGATTTCGGTGGCATGAAAGGCGCACCCAGCTCCCGCCATCAGAGCGGCTTCAACCTTGGCGTTCAGTTCAGCGTCGCCCGGTTCACGGCCCCCTCTGAACTTCACCGCGAGCACCGGCACGCCGGCCTCAGAGCCTTTGCGGCGGACCTCCGCCCACTTCTCGACATAATCTTCGCTGAGCATCAGGGTGCAATGCTGGGTGATTGCGCCCCAGGATACCATCTCGCCGAACAATTCGACGTGACGGGGACTGTTGCGCACGGTGGCATCGGTAAATGCGGTCACGCCGGCGGCGGCGAGTTCGCGGCTGAAATTGCGCGCACGAGACTCGAGGTCAGCATTCGTAATCGGCGGCATCCGCGCTGTCAGCCATTCTTCCATCCCGCTCACCAGCCCGGTCAGGCGGTTGGCAGCGTCGCGCTCCAGGCGCGCTCCGGGGGGCGGGGTGAAGTCGGGCTTTTCCAGACCAAGTAGAGCGATCGCGCGTGAGTTGAGCCATGACGCGTGCAGCGTCTGATGGCGCAGACGCAGCGGATGCTTCGGGACACAATCATCGAGTTCATGGCGTGTGGGTCCGCGCCGCTCCTTGAGCAGCGCCTCGTCGCATCCAAATGCCTTTACCCAGTTGCCTGGTGCGGTGCGCGCCGCCGCCCGGCGCAGTCGCTTCAACAACTCGTCAAGGCTGTCCACGCTCGACAGGATGACGCTGGCCAGAGTCGATGCGCCTTCGAGAAAATGCAGATGGGAATCGATCAGGCCGGGAGCGACCGTGCGCCCCTCAAGGCGAATAAGATGTGTTCCGGGACCCACCAGGGGTTTGAGGTCGTCGTATCGCCCGCAGGCCATGATCCGTCCGCCGCCGACCGCAATGGTGTCGCTTTGCGGATGGCCAACAATCCGGCCTTCGTGAAGCATGAGATCGGATTTTGCGCCACTCATTTCTGATCCATTGCGGGGGCGCGGAAAGCCGCGCGAGGCCCGCGCTTCGCTAAAACCCGCCACCCTCCACCTGCCCGCTCTGGTCAGGAATATGCTGGAAGCGTTATAGAGATCCCTACGCGAGCCTTATACCAATTCGCAAAGGCGGCGGCGCTCGCCTGGCTGTTTCATCGCACATCGTCACTGCCGGGATGATGCGCAGGTGAACCACGCGGCGAGCGCCGCCCCCATGTGAAATACCGGCTTAATCAGAGGATGGAAGCGGCTTGGCTTCCTTGATCTTCATCGACGCATCGCAGCATTCGAGCGAGCCGTCGCCCGGCTTGTTGCACAGCACCTCGGTGCCGCACTTTTCGCACATGTAGCGTTTTCCCAGAGCATTGGCCATTGGTTCGCAGTCTCCTCATTAAAACGCGGGAGGATCGATGGTCCTTCCGCTAAAATCTAACCCTCAAACGGCAAATCGCAGACCACCGCCGGAGATTCGCCGTTCTGATCCTTAACCGTCAGCACGGTGCCAGGATTCCATGCGCTATGATGCAGGATTGCCAGACCCAGGAACCCAAGCCTCGGCGAGGCTGCCACGCTGGTCAGATGGCCGACTTCCTTGCCGTCAAGCCATGCGCTCGCTCCACTTTGGGGCAGGCGGCCGGCGATTCGCAACCCGTACAAGCGCTTTTTGATCCCGCCCCGCGCCGTCGCGCGTTCGACCGTCTCCTGACCGACGTAGCATCCCTTGCTGAATGAGATGGCATTTTCCAGGCGCGCTTCCAACGCGATCGTTTTGTCAGTGGCGTCGACGCCCACTCGCGCCACCCCGCGTTCCACCCGCAGGACCTCAACCGCCGCCGCACCGACCTCACGGATTTCCGGATTGCCGCTTATTAATCCGGACAGGAAATTTTCCACCTGCGCGCACGGTAGTAGCATAGTGAACGCTGGGAGTCCAATACGGGGCAAATTGGCGATAAAGCGGCCGCCGTCACTGATGAAACACCAGGGCTCAAGCCCTTTGGTCGGCGGCACTACGCGTGCGAGGATCTCCGCGGAGCGCGGACCGATCAGATCGACGATCGTCCATCCGTCCTGCTCTTCAATCTCGACATCGTCGGCGACTAGAAATTTCTCCAGATGCTCCCGCGTTGCGGGCCACAAACATCGTTCCACGTCAAGGTACAGCGCGCCCGGAACGGCCCAGATATACAAGTCCGCAATCACGTGAGCGCGGTCGGTCAAAATCAAAGCATAGCTTAGGCTGCCGGGTTTGAGGTTCTTGACGTCGTTGCTGCACATTCCGTGCAGGAACGAGATTCGATCATCGCCACGCAGACCCACGACCATACGCTCCTGACGCCGGCACACCCCGGCGGCCGTCGTCAAGGCCAGCAACTGCAGGTCGAGATTAGAGGTTTCGCCCAAATTCATAGGTGTCTCACCACCGCTGGCACATCCCATCCAAGTCCGCCACAATAAAACCCGTGGAGCGATCGGGACAGTCGCGCGCGTCGGGTTTGAGGGCGGCGCCGGAAGTAAATACCATTTTAGCGCCGGCTGGGAATGATTATAATATAGGCGAGGCGGGAATATATGGGTGCATTCCTTTTTGGTTTTATCTGCGGCGTGGGCGCAACGGTTTTCGCTTTCGTGTACGACGAAGGCGAGATCTTTCTCAAGCTCGCCAACAGTGTGAAAGACGTAACCGCGCGCTACAAGCAGTCACGCGCTAGCTAATTGGGACGCCACACGCGGTTGAAACTGCGAGCGGAAAACCTGCTCCAGCGCGGGCAGCGTTTGAGCGCAGGGACGGTAATCTGCGCGATAGCGCTGGTGGTCGCGGCCGCGACCGTCGCTGTTGCCGCAGACGCCAAAGCCTTGTCCGCTCAACTTAGTGACGAAGCCTTTGCGCTGTTGACCTCCATCAGCGGCAAGCGCGATACGCCAAATCCTTTATTGGGGCCCGTTGGCGTGTTCGCCGCTGACTCGCAAAAGCTCAGCTCGGCGCTCCAAGCCCAGGACCGGCGCGGCGCCGCTGCTGCGATGGCGGCGCTCGAGTCCGACGCTGCCGCGGTGGACAAAGCGGCAGCGTCCGGAGGCCTGGACGCCGGGAAATGGGGCGATATCAAGCACGATCTCGCTTCGCTCTCGGCTCTCATCCCGGTTTCGCCGGCCGCTTCTGTGGCGGCGGCCCCGGGACCTTCGGCAGGAGCTGCGGCGCCCAAGGAGAGTGCGCCAGCCAGCATCCCGCCCTCGGCGGATGCGGGCGATTTGGGCGACCGTCCCAGAGTAAGAATCGATTCGGCGCAGATGGTGGGGGCGGACATCGTCCGCCTCAAGGGCTATATGAGCGGGCGCGCGCTGCGTTCGGCCGGAATTTACCTCGGAGAAACCCGGCTGGCCAAACTGGACATAAAACCGGCGTCAGGCCAGCAGATGATTCAATTCAATATCGAAATCCATGACCCACAGCAGGGTTCGGTGCTGCGAGTTTATGACTCTGAAGGCCGCAGCGCACAGGCCCTGATTCCAGGAGAAGTCGAAGCGGCGGCCCCAATGCGAGAATCCGCACCAGCAATCGTGATAGCTCCGCCCCCATCTTCGGCCTCGGCGGGCAGTCCTAACGTGGGCCTTGGCGGGTTTGAAGAATCTTCCGAACTTGAACGGATGGAAGGCGCCCTGGAGTCCGCTTCCCGTTCGGGTAGCAGTGCTTCGGGGTCAGGCGTCTGGGAGAACAGCGCTTCTGAAAACAGCGCCTCGGGTGCCAATACCGAAGAGATTCCATCGGCCGTACCGCCGCTCTCCGGTCCTAAAAGCCGCATGGCAAGTCATCTGGCAGCCCACGGCAACAACGACATCCAGATTCAGATCGACTCCATCACGATGGTTGACCCTGGGATGCGCGAGTACATGGTCAGAGGGCAAATCGCCGGCAGCAACCTAAAACGCGCCGGCATCTACGTTGACGGCCGGCTGGTGCAGAAGCTGCCGGTTGAGCGCGGTTCCGGATTCCACACCAGCAGCTTCGCGCAGAGCTTCACGGATGTCGGGTCGGAAGCCACGATCAGGGTGTACCGCAGCCGCCACAACTACAGCGAGACTTCGATCAACCTTGCCAGCGCCAGCATCGGCACCCCGTCGATGCCTCCGGCGCTGATCGGTTCAGCTATCGGCGGCGCTTATCCGGGCATGATCAATCCCGGTCAGCTCGCGGTGCAAGTCACTTCGGTGCAGGCGGCCGCGCCGTCGTTGTACGTGGTAAGCGGATTCATTTCGGGGAATAACATCGCGTCGGCAGGTATTTACCAAAATGGTGTCCTGACTCAACCGTTGAGTATCGGCAGCGGGGGCATCACCGGTGCGATCGGCGGGTTGATCTCGGGCCTGATACCCGGAATGAACAAACAGTACTCGTTCACAGGCCGCTTCAATCCGACCCTGGGTTATGCAACCGTGCGCGCGTACAACAGCAGTGGTATGATGGCTGAGCAACCGATTATGGCCGGCGGATCGCCCTACGGCTACGGGATGAACTCGTATGGGATGAACCCGTATTCGCGCAATCCGTACTCGGCTAATCCGTATGCCGTTTCACCGTTGGGCAGCCCCGGCATCGGCTTGGCGCCCGGAGTCGGGGCGAGCCCGCGGACCCCAGGAGGCGTCGGCACGGTTCCATGGTGAAGCACGCGATGCTTGCCTGAGTGATCAACCAGATTTACTTTACGTTGTTACAAATTTGCCGCCCACCATCAAAATCTATCGCATAGGAAGAATATGCTGCTTCAGGCGACCCAACTACGTCCAGGGATGATCATCGAATACAACAAGGATCTCTGGCGCATCATGACGATCACCCACATCACGCCGGGCAACTGGCGCGGGATGGTACAGACAAAACTGCGCAACATCAAAACCGGATCGCAAACGGAAAACCGCTTCCGTTCAGAAGACCGCGTCGAGCGCGTGATTCTCAACCAGGTGCAGATGGAATTCCTCTACCAGGACGGCGACGATTTCCATTTCATGAACACAGAGACCTACGAACAGACCACGATCCCGAAGGATTTGATTGAGGATGTCGTCCCCCTGCTCAAGCCCAACATGCAGGTCGAGGTCGAGTTCCATGAAAACACTCCGCTCAACGTAAAGCTGCCCAAAACCATCGATTTGAAGGTGGTGCAGACCGAACCTGGGATGAAAAGCGCCGCGGTAACCAATACACTGAAGCCCGCCACGGTCGAGACCGGACTGGTGGTCCAGGTGCCGCATTTCGTAGCCGAAGGCGACACCATCACGATCAACACCGAGACCCACGAATACCTGGCGCGCACCAAGTAGGAGCCTGCCGAACTGGGAGCGCCGCGGGAAGCCGCCGATCCCCATCAGCGGCAGCATTACCCGGCTGTGCGGGATAGCCCTTTTCCAGTTTGTCGCGCCGGTCTGCCGAAAAAGCTCGCTAATGCAGGAAAGACCGGCTGCAATCCCGGTCTCCCGCAGTCAAAAATCATGAGGAACCGGCGCGACAGGTCGAGCGGAAATTCCGTCCGGCGACGCCCCGAAAGGCGGCCAGCGGGCGTCAAGGCGCCCTCCGCGGTCCAGGACCGCAGCGGCGCGCAAGCGCTGAAACTCACGGCCGATACCGTTATCGTACATACTCACCCCGGACTGGAGGGCATCGCCATCCGCGAGGCTCTGACCAGGGTTGCGGGAGCGCGTGAAATAGCGCGGCGCAGTATTGCCGATCGCAACGGGATGGCGCTGCTCGCTGTCGAGCGACCCCAGGCTTTGGCGGCTTTGCGATGCGCCGAGGATCTGTTCGCGCTGGCGGCCTACGCCCGACCGCTGGCGGCGGACGAAAAGGGGCTGGAACAGGCGCGCAAAATCGCCCGCAACGCGCCTTACGTCGAAACCGCGCTGGCCCGCCGCGTCGCGGTAACGCCCGGCAGCCGCTCGGGTCAGCGGCTGGGTTTCCGCGTGGTCGTGCGCACCACCGGACAGCATGAGTATCGGCGGATTGATCTGCAAAAGGCGCTGGAGCGAGGAATCGCCGAGCGGGGCGACCGGCGATGGCGTCCCGAAACGGACGGCGATGTCGAGTTCTGGGCCACCTTGCTGGACGACGAACTTTTTCTGACGCTGCGGCTCACCGACGATCGGATGCGCCAGCGCGATTACAAGACCGCGCATTTGCCGGGCTCGCTGCGCCCTTCCGTCGCCGCCGCGATGGGCGTGCTGTCGCAGCCCACCGACGATGACGTGGTGCTCGACCCCTTGTGCGGCGCTGCTACAGTTCTGATCGAGCGCGCCAACCTCGGACGTTACCGGCTGCTGCTGGGAGGCGACAGCGATCCGCAGGCGCTGGAAGCCGCGCGCGAAAACGTCGGACCGCGTTACAAGCCCATCGAACTGCGCCAATGGGACGCCACCGCGCTGCCGCTTGCCGATCGCGCCGTGACGCGCATCATCACCAACCTGCCGTGGGGACGCAAATCAGGTTCACACGAAAGCAATCGCCATCTCTATCCGCGGCTGTTCTCTGAATTCCGCCGCGTCCTGGACCCGCAAGGCCTGATGGTCCTGATGACGTCGGAGACCCGGCTGATGCGCGAACTGATGCAGGAGTACGAGATCGTACCCACATCGATCCTGGTCGTGACGATACTTGGCGCGACCGCATGGATCTACGTTTGTCGGTTCGGCGGCAAAAGCTCCTGATTGTTAGCGGGAGGCTGACACCCGCAGCGCGGACTTGAAATCGGCAGGGCGCCTGCCCTGCCGTTATCGGCTAGGCCGACAGGCTGAGGTCGCGGGCGCGCGAGGAGATTGGCTCGGGAAGCGGCACTTTCTGCGCGTCGGTCCAGTTGGTCTCCAGCCGGTAGAGATCTCTGATCGGCTCGTAGAAGATGTGCACCACCACGTCGTTGTAATCCAGCACAACCCAATAGCCGTGGTTGAAGCCTTCGATTGACAACGGACGCTTGCCCTCCTGCTCCATCCGCTCCTCGACACCGCGGCTGATCGACTGGACCTGCACGTCGGATCGGCCGGTAGCGATCACGAAATAGTCTGCAATGGAATTGAGATGTTCGGCCTGCAGCACGACCAGATCATAGGCCTTTTTATCGAGGGCGGCTTCGACGATTGCCAACGTCTTTTGCAGCGGCGTCACGCAGATATTTCCCGACTCCTTAGTAAAGTCCATGCCGTTGGATATAGTCGAGCACGTCGGCGGGCACCAGGTAGCGGGCCGACTTCTGTTCGCGCAATTTCTGGCGAATCGTGGACGCGGAAATTGGCAGGAAGGTCGTGGCGACGAAACTGAGCGTTTGCCCGCTGGGATGCACGTAATACCCGCTGTTGAAAATGTAACCAAAGCGCTGAATACTGGCAAGCGCTCCCGTCGTGCGCTCGGCTTCGCGCGGCTCCATCCGCGAATGCACGATAATGCTGCCGGAGGCCACAATCTGATCGGCGTCTTTCCAGGTATCAAGCTCGGCAAAAGCGTCCGTCCCCATCATCAGGAATAGTGATGTTTGCGCGCGCAGGGTGCCGCGGAAATGGCGCAGCGTATCGACCGTGTACGAACGCCCGCCACGCCGTATTTCCGCATCCGACACCATGAAATGGCGGTTGCCCTTGGTCGCCAGTTGAACCATCCGCAACCGCTGCTCGGGCGCCGCCAGGTCTTCGGCCGGTTTATGCGGCGGCGAGGCCGCCGGGATGAAATAGACCAAATCCAGTTCCATCGCCTCGCGCACTTCCTCGGCGGCGCGCAGATGGCCGAAATGGATTGGATTGAAACTGCCGCCGAACAGGCCCACCCGCATTGGACTCATCCTCGCCTCAGGTCCTGATTTGGCCGCTGCCGCGAATCACGTACTTGTAGGTGGTCAGTTCGCGCAGGCCCATGGGACCCCGCGCATGCAGCCGGTTGGTCGAAATGCCGGTCTCGGCGCCGAAGCCGAATTCGAAGCCATCGGTGAAGCGGGTGGAAGCGTTGACGTAAACGGTGGCGGAATCCACTTCATGCTCGAAGCGGACCGCGGCCGCCAAATCTTCGGTCACGATCGCGTCGGCCAGCCCCGATCCGTGCCGCCCGATGAAATCGATCGCCTCGTCAAGTGAATCGACCACCTTGATTGACAGGATCAGGTCGAGATACTCGGTGTCCCAATCCTGCTCGGACGCGGGATTGGCGTAGGGCAGGATTGCGCGTGTGCGGGGGCATCCGCGCAGCTCGACCCGGTGGGGAGCCATCCGCGCGGCTATTTGCGGGAGGAAGGTGTCCGCAACCGCCGCATGGACCAGCAGATTCTCCATCGCATTGCACACCGACGGCCGGCTGCATTTCGCGTTAAAGCAAATCTCCTCGGCTTTGGCCAAATCGGCGCTGCGATCGACGTACACGTGACAGATACCGTCGAAATGCGGCAGGACCGGGACTTCGGAACCCGCCAACGCCTCTTTGAGCGTGGCGCCGCCGCGCGGGATGATCAGATCGACAAGTCTCGGACTGCGCTTGAGAATCGCGATTACTTCGCGCTCAGGCGTCGGCACGAAGAACAGCGCGTCAGCCGGCGCCCCGGCGTGTTCCATCGCTTCGCCGATCAGCCCCGCCAGCACCCGATTGGTAATAAGCGACTCTTTGCCGCCGCGCAGGATAGTGCCGTTACCGGCCTTGAGCGCCAGCGCCGCGGCTTCGACCGTCACGTTGGGCCGCGATTCATACACTATCGCAATCGTGCCCAGCGGCACGCGAACCTGGCTGATCTCCAAGCCATTGGGCCGGCGCCATCCTGCGATCACCTCGCCAATCGGATCGGGCAGCGCGGCGACCTGCTCGACGCTCACAGCCATCGCTTCGATCCGAGCCGGATTGAGCGTCATCCGTTCGATAAAAGCGGAGCGCATCCCGGCGGCGCGAGCCCGCTCGAGATCCTGCGCGTTGGCGGCCAGGATCTCATGGCCCGACGACCGCAGGGCGGACGCCAGATGGGCCAGCGCGCGGTTTTTCACCTCGCTCGAACACAGGCCCAGCTCACGCGCTGCGGTACGTACCCGCGTCAAATTGGAAATGATGTCTGTCTCAAGACTCATGCGTAACTTATAGTAGCACGAGATTGTCCCGATGGATTATCTCGTCGGCCACCTGGTAGCCGAGGATCGCGGCGATTTCCGAGGTGCGATGGCCCTTGAGTTTTATGACGTCGGCGGCGGGATAGTTAACCAGCCCGCGGCCGAACTCGTTGCCTTCATGGTCCAGCAGCCTGACGCAATCACCGCCGGAAAAATCGCCCGCCACGTCGCGCACACCCGAGGGCAGCAGACTGCGTCCCTTATGGCGCAAGGCTTCGGCTGCGCCCTTGTCCAGCGCCAGCGCGCCCAGCGGCTTGAGCGCGAAGGCAATCCAATGTTTGCGGCCGCGCAGACGGCTGGCCGCCGGCAGCACCAGCGTGCCGCGTTCGAGGCTCGGGTTCAGCGCATCGGCCAGCACGTCCGGATCGTGTCCCGACGCGATCATCACCGCGATGCCAGCTCGCGCCGCAAGGCGCGCGGCTTTAAGCTTGGAAGCCATCCCGCCAGTTCCTAACGGTCCCGCCGAATCGGCGACCAGCCCCTTCATCCCGCCCTCGGGATCGGCAATCAACGGAATCAGCCGAGCGTCGGCGCGTGTGCGCGGATCGCCGGTCAGCACGCCGGCAACGTCAGTCAGGATGATCAGCAGTTGCGCCTGGACCAGGGTTGCGACCAGCGCGGAGAGATTATCGTTGTCGCCGAAGCGGATTTCCTCAACGGCCACGGTATCGTTCTCGTTGATGATCGGGACGATTCCATGCTGGAGCAGAGTTTCGATAGTGTGGCGCGCGTTGTTGCGGCGCGTGCGTTCGGCCAGGTCGGAATGGGTCACCAGGATCTGCCCGACATGGCGTTGATGGGCCCCAAAGGCCTGCGCATACTGCGCCATCAGGGCGATCTGCCCGGCTGCTGCCGCCGCCTGGCGCATCGTGATACTGGCATTGAGCGGCGCACCCAGCCGCGCCCGCCCCGCTGCGATCGCGCCAGAGGTGACCAGGACAACCTGGTAGCCGCGGCCCATCAGATGAGCGATTTCCGTGGCCAGCCGCTGGATGACATCGCAGCGCAAACCGGTGCGGTCCGATAGCACGGCGCTGCCGACCTTGACGACGACCCGCCGAGTATGCGCAAGCAGTTGCGGTTTGTAAATGAGGTGCGACATGGCCGGACGGGCGCGCTAGGCGCTTTCGCGCAGCATCGATGCCATCGCAGCGATCAGCGGCTCAATCCCAATGCGCTCCTGCGCGGAGATCGCAAGCACCTGCCATCCCGTGACTTTCCTGACCGCGGTCTGCGCCTGCGCGACTTGCTCCGCGCCGGCCAGATCGATCTTGTTCAGCGCCACAATCGCGCGCCGCTGGGCGAGTTCCGGATCGAAGGCCTCGATTTCCTGCCGTACCGTGTGCAGATCCCGCTCGATATCTGACGTCAGGTCCAAAACGAACACGAGTATGCGAGTCCTGGAGATGTGGCGCAAGAAGCGAATTCCCAGCCCGTGACCGGCGTGCGCGCCCTCGATCAAGCCGGGAATGTCCGCCACCGTGAAGCTTTCGAGGTCGCTCAGGATGACGCGGCCCAGGTTGGGCGTCAGGGTGGTGAAGGGATAGGGCGCGATTTTGGGCCGCGCCGCGCTCAGGGCAGCAAGCAAGGTCGATTTCCCGGCATTGGGCATTCCGACCAGCCCCACTTCGGCCACCAGCCGCAGTTCTAACCGCACCCATTTTTCTTCGGCGGGCCCGCCCGGCGTGGCAATACGTGGCGCCTGGCGGGTGGAGGAAACGAAATGCATGTTGCCCAGTCCGCCTGCCCCGCCCTTGGCAATCGTGGCGCGCTGGCCTGGCAGCACCAAATCGGCGATCACTTCGTTGCTGGCCTCATCGATCACCACCGTGCCGGGTGGTACCTTGACAATCAGGTCGCCGGCAGCGCGGCCGTACTGCTCCTTGCCGCGTCCCGGCTCGCCGTCGCGTGCAACCTGACGGGGCCGGTACTTGAAATCGAGCAAGGTGGAAAGCCCTTCGTCCACCTCGAAAATCACGTCGCCACCCTTGCCGCCGTCGCCACCCGCGGGCCCGCCGAATGGGCGGTACTTCTCGCGCAAAAACGCGATCGCGCCGTCGCCGCCCTTGCCCGAGCGGACAAATATGCGGGCTTCATCAATGAACTTGTTCACTTGCCTTGGCGTTGCCGGTCGCAGATCAAGCGTTTCCGCAACCTGTTCAATTTTCGATTATTCGATGTTGCCGCACAATTGGCCTGACAGCAGACCTGGTCAGGCGCCCCGAACGGGTGCCAGCCCGTTCAAAAGATGGTTATTATTTCGAGGAAAGCTATGAGCATTTCGGCCGCGACCGCACTTGGCGGGCAAATGGGGGCGCAGTAAATTGGCTGCATTACAGGCGCTGCACAGGCGCGTGCAACCTTGGGCAGGCGCCGAAAATCCTTTTATTTTCCGATCTTATCACCCGTTGCCCGATGGCATCGAGCTTGCTGCGTTGGTGGACGCACTGGTTGGTTATGCAATTTAAGGCCGGCGTTCTGAAATCCGCTCATAGGGAATAGACCCGAACAATGTTTCCCCTGTTGATATTGGTCCTAATCATCTTCGCCGTTGTGCAGCGCCGGAGATACCAGCGGCTCGATCGGTATGGATGCGAGCGTTGGGCGCGCAAATGGGAACGATGGAACTGCGGTGCGGATTCGATCAACTGGCGTACCGATAAATGGGATAAGTGGAACCGGCAATGGCAGGAATGGGAACAATGGGCGCAAGACGCGCAAAAGCAGGCGGTGACGATCGAACAGAAACTCGCCCGTAAAATCGCGCGGGCTGAGGACAGGATCCGGCAGGAGGCAGAAAGGCTGCGCCGTTATGCCGCAGCGTCAACCCGGCCGCCAGCACCGCAAACGCCGCGCTCCGGCCCGATCCCCTCTTCCAATTCCGCCCTTGGCCCGGACAAGGCCGCGCAACAGGAGCGATTTGCCAGCGAAGAGCAACGCCGCGCTTATCTGCGCGCGCGCAAACGTGCCGCGCGCGAGGCCGGATTTTACGTGCATCTGATGTGGTACGGGATTGTCATCGGCGCCTGTCTGCTGGTCAATCTGCTCACCACCCCGCATTTTGAATGGTGGCTGTTCCCGGCGCTGGGATGGGGTATCGGACTATTCAGCCATTGGAGCGCCGTGTTCGGATGGCGCTGGATCCACGATCGCGTGTTCGAGCCCGCAGTCCAGCGCGAGGTGCGCCGCGAGGTCACGCTGGAAAAGGAAGCGATGCGCACCGAGAAGCAGGCTTCGCTGGACGAACTGACCGCGAGCTTCGCCCACGAGATCCGCAACCCCATCGCCGCAGCCAAGAGTCTGGTCCAGCAGATGGGCGAGGATCCGACTTCGAGCGAGAACGTCGAATACGCCAAGGTCGCGATCGACGAGCTCGGACGGGTGGAGCGCAGCGTGTCCCATCTGCTCAAATACGCCAAGGAAGAGGATTACCACTTCGACAACGTCAATCTGGCCGCGGTCGTGGACGCGGCGATCGCACAGATGCGCGGCAAGCTGGAAGCGAAAAGCGTGACCGTGTCGCGCAATTACATTGGCGGTCCGGGCGTGCGCGGCGACGCCGACAAGCTGCGCCAGGTGTTTACCAACGTGATTGACAACGCGATCGACGCAATGGACTCCAACAGCGGCGAGCGCAGGCTGGAGATCGGAATTCATACGCTGCGGTCGGGCATGGCGACCGTGGTATTGCGCGACAACGGCTGCGGGATCGCCGAGGACAAACTGGCTAAAATCTTCAATCCCTTCTACACCACCAAAGCCAACGGCACCGGGCTCGGAATGGGCATCGCCAAAAAAGTAATTGACGCTCACAACGGGAAAATCGAACTGCACAGCCAGCCCGGAGTCGGCACCCAGATTCAGATCTCGATTCCGATCGCCAATGGAATTCGGATGCCCGACGGCGGGCGCCGGGCCCCTGAACTCAATCACCGCGATGTCGCCCCGGCGCAAAACGAATCATCTCGGGACGACGGCGATTATCAGTTGCGCTTTGGCGCGGGAAATGGCCGATGAATGGACGCCTGCTCATCGTTGACGACGAGCGCAGCATCCGCTTCGCGCTCGGCGGCCTGCTGCGCAAGGAAGGTTACGAAGTCGAAACAGCGGAATCGGGTGAAGAGGCGCTCGCCAAGGTCAAGGCGGGCTCATTTCATGTCGTCATCACCGACCTCAGCATGAAGGGCATGAGCGGACTGGATCTCCTGCGCGCCATCAAGGAGACCGACGCCGCCTGCGCCGTGCTGATGATCACGGCCTACGGCACGCAGCGGATCGCAGTGGAAGCGATGAAGGCGGGCGCCGAGGATTATCTGCCCAAGCCGTTTGACAATGACGAGTTGCGGATCAAGGTGCGCAACGTGATGGAGAAGCAGCTCCTGCGCCGCGCCTACGATCGGCTGGTGGAGCGGGTGAACCTGGAATCCGGCCGTTTTGCCGGGATGGTCGCCAACTCGCGCGCGATGATGCGCGTGTTCGAGACGATCGAAAAGGTCGCGCCAACTGACGTAACCGTGCTCATCCGGGGCGAGTCCGGCACGGGCAAGGAGCTGGTCGCCCGCGCGCTCCACGCGCGCAGCCCGCGCGCCAATGGCAGCTTTGTCGCCGTCAATTGCGCGTCGTTTTCGCGCGAGCTGGTCGAGAGCGAACTGTTCGGCCATGAAAAGGGCGCGTTTACCGGCGCGGTCGCGCGCCGCGAGGGCAAATTCGAGGCGGCCGACGGCGGCACTTTGTTCCTGGATGAAATCGGCGACATGAGCCCGGAAACGCAGGCCAAACTGCTGCGCGCAATCCAGGAAAAACGCTTCGAGCGGGTCGGCGGCAATCAGCCGCTGGCGGTGGACGTCCGCATCATCGCCGCCACCAATCAGAACCTCGAGGAGATGGTCGCAAGCGGACGCTTTCGCGAAGACCTCTACTATCGAATCAAGGTGGTCGAATTGCGTGTGCCGCCACTGCGCGAGCGCCCCGAGGATATCCCGGCCCTGGCGCTGCACTTCCTCGACGCGGCCTGCGCCAATTTCGGCACCGGGCGCAAAACGCTCGCGCCCGAGGCGATGCGCGCTTGCCTGGAGAATCCGTGGCGCGGCAACGTGCGCTCGCTCAAGGCCGCGATCGAGCAGGCGGTTATCCTGTCGGCCGGCAGCGAGATTACCGCTGCCGAACTGCTGGGCGGCGCCGCGGCGCAAAGCGCTCAGCGTGCCGCGCCTTTGGCCGCATTTACCGGGGCGTCGATGCCGGCGCAGGAGCCCACCGCGGTCAATGGCGCGGGCGAACTTAAATTCCGCGAGGCCAAGGACAAATTCGTCACGCAGTTCGAACGCGATTTCGTCATCAACGCGCTCAAGGCCACGGGCGGCAACATCTCGCGGGCGGCGGAGCGCGCCGGAATGTACCGCCAGAGCTTCCAGCAAAAGATGCGCGAACTCGGCATCAGCGTCGCGGATCTGGGCTTGAGATCCGACGAGGAATAAACGCATCGCGCAATAAACACAGCGGCCCCCCGAATCGGGCTTCGCGCCCTTGATAAACCATACGTATCAAAAGACTACGAATTGAAGGAGAAACGGCAGTGTTGTTTTCGCGAATGGGCAGTCTCTTCAAAGGCAAATTCACGCGATGGCTCAAGCGGCGCGAGGCCCGCGACCCCGAGGCGGTTTACGAATCCGCGATCGCCGATCGCCTCAAACGCTACCAGCAGCTCAAGACCGCGGCGGCCGGAGTGATCTACATGCGGACCAAGCTCGAAAACGAGCTCAAGGCAAAAACGCGGGAACTTGTCGAGGTGTCGGAGCAGGCGGGCCAGGCCGCCGACCTCAACGAGGACGAATGCGCGCTGATTCTGATCCGGCGCAAGCACGAACTGCAAGCCGACGCGGACCGCCTCAGGGAGGAGTTGTCGCAACTCACGACGGAGGCTGAAGAGGCCAAACGCAACCTGATGTCGTTCAAAAGCGAGATCGACAAGCTCAAGGCGGAGAAGGTCACGATGCTGGCGCGCTTGCGCAATGCGCAGGCCCGCACGCGGATCCAGCGCGCTCTGGAAGATCTTCCATACGAAGAGGACCTGCGCGCGCTCAGCGAGGTACGCGAATCGATCCAGCAGGCGCTGGCCGAAGCCGGCGTCAGCCGCGAGATCAACGGTTCCGAGATGGACCGGAAGCTGGAGGAGATTCGCCGGCGCAATGCCGAGAGCAAGGCGCAAGCCGAACTGGCCGAACTCAAACGCCGCCGCCGTCCCTGCCTGGCGCCGCCGGAGATGTTTGCCCAGGCCAACGGCGCGTCGATCGGCACCAACGGCGTGAAATAGGCAAACAGTACGCGGTTGCTGGCCCTTGCAGGGCCTGCAACCGCATCTATTGCCGATATCCCAAAGTCCGGGCCGTGGACGGGCTTTCCAGCCGCTGATCCGGGTCTTTGAAATTTCAGCCATATCACTGCCTTTGGGTTTAAGCGGGAGCCGCGCACAATCCCTCAGAGAAAGCGGCGCGCAAAATCGCTTCTTCGGCATGACAGGCAAGGGCGCCTGTCGTACTATAAGGTCGACTATCTGCCCGGAGATGGGTTTTATGAGCGAAGCAGTCGACCAGGACATCCTTCAGACTTTGCGCCGGTTCGTCGAACACGACGTGATTCCGGTCGCGTCCGATTTTGAGCATCGCGACGAATATCCGCAGGCGCTGGTCGATACGATGAAGCAGCTCGGCCTGTTCGGCGCCACCATTCCCACGGAGTACGGCGGATTGGGGCTGAGCTTCAGCACCTACGCGCGAATTATCGAGGAGCTGTCGCGCGGATGGATGAGCCTGTCGGGCGTGATCAACAGCCATCTGATCATGGCCTTCATCATCGCCAACGCCGGCACGCCCGAACAAAAACGTCGCCTGCTGCCCGGGATGGCGACGGGGGAAAAGCGCGGCGGACTGGCATTGACGGAACCGCACGCGGGCAGCGATGTGCAGTCGATCCGCACCGTGGCCAAACGCGACGGCGACAACTACATCCTGTCGGGCAGCAAGATGTTCATCACCAACGCGCGCCACGGCACGATGCTGGCGGTCGCGGCCAAAACCGATCCCAACGCCAAGCCTGCCTACGCCGGCATCAGCATGTTCGCGGTCGAGAAGAACGAGCACGGCCCCACGGTCAGCCGCAATCTGAAAAAGCTCGGCTACAAAGGAATCGATACCTGCGAAGTGGTGCTCGACAACCTCGCCGTCCCGGCGGCTAACCTGATCGGGGGTCAGCCGGGCGCCGGGTTCAAGCAGGTGATGTCGGCGCTGGAGGTCGGACGCATCAACGTGGCCGCGCGCGCGGTCGGCGTGGCGCAAGCCGCGTTCGAGAGCGCGATTCGCTACTCGCAGCAGCGCGTCGCCTTCGGCAAGCCGATCTGCCAGCATCAGGCGGTGCAGTTGATGCTGGCGGACATGGGCACGCGAGTCGAAGCCGCGCGCCTGCTGGTGCAAAACGCCGCCTCCCGCAAGGACGCGGGCCAGCGCTGCGACCTCGAAGCTGGGATGGCCAAGCTGTTCGCGTCCGAGGCGTGCGCGAAAATCTCGCTTGACGCGATGCGCATCCTGGGCGGCTACGGCTACACCCAGGAATTCCCGGTCGAACGTTTTTACCGTGATGCACCGCTGATGATGATCGGCGAGGGCACCAATGAAATCCAGTCGCTGGTAATCGCGCGCAACCTGCTGGAGCGCTATCGTATCAATTAGTTATTGCACTTCTCTGGCCCGCATTTAGCCGTTGGCGAGGGCCGGGCCTGGGCGTGCCTGACTCGCTTCATCCACCGCTTCACGCCTGCCTGATGACCGGCTCTTCCCAGACCACCAGGCGGTAGCCGAGATAATCGCGGAAGCGCCCGCAGGCGATCACGATCAGATCGATGAGCCATCCGATACCGAACACCCCGCCGGTTATCAGCCATATGATTCCGGTTGCGATCTTGCCGACGTAAAAGCGGTGGATGCCAAGATAGCCGAGGAAAAAGCACAGCAGCAGCGCGATCAGACCCGAGTAGGCCGAAACCGGCTCGTCGGGATTGTAGCGCGAATGGCGATAGGGCTGGCCCACCGGATGGCCGCAGCGGTTGCAGTAAACCGCGTCAGGCACCAGTTGCGCTCCACAGCGCTCGCAGTAACCACGCTCGTTCATCGCCCTATCGTATCAGCTTACCCGGCCAGATAGCCTTCCTTGAGCAGGGATTTGGCGATGATCATACGCTGCACCTCGCTGGTGCCTTCGCCGATTTCGGCCAGCTTGGCGTCGCGCATGTAACGCTCCACCGGAAAATCCGTCACATAGCCGTAGCCGCCGTGAATCTGCACTGCCTTGATGGTCGTCCACATCGCGGTTTCCGACGCGTACAACTTCGCCATCGCGGCCTGCCTGCCGAACGGCTTGCCCTGATCTTTCGTCGAGGCGGCCCGATATAGCAGCATCCAGGACGCTTCGATCCGCGTCGCCATATCGGCGAGCATCCATTGGATCGCCTGCAAATCTGCGATCGCGCGGCCGAACTGCTTTCGTTCCCGGGCGTAGGCGACCGCGTCTTCGAATGCACCGCGCGCGATCCCGATGGCGAAGCCGGCGATTCCGATTCGTCCGCCTTCGAGGATCTTGAGCGTCTGCGCGTATCCCTCGCCCGCTTTTCCGATCAGGTTACCCGCAGGAACCGCTACGTTGTCGAACCTTACTTCGGCGGTATCAGAAGCGCGCAATCCAAGTTTTTCGATTTTCCGGCCGTTGCTCAGTCCTGGTGTGCCGCGCTCCACGATGAACGCGGAAATACCGCCCTTGCCCTTAGCACCATCCGTGACCGCCATCACCACGTACACGTCGGCGACGCTGCCGTTGGTGATAAACATCTTGCTGCCGGAAATGGCATAGCGATCGCCCTCACGCACGGCGCGCGTGCGCATTGCGGCGGCGTCGGATCCGGAGCCCGGCTCGGTCAGGCACCATGCGCCGAGTTTTCTGCCGGCGATCATGGCGGGCAGATAGCGTTCGCGATGTTGATCCGAAGCGAAGTTCGCGATATGGCCGCTGGACAGCGACATGTGCGCGGCGCAGGTCAGGCCAACCGACGCGTCGTAGCGCGACAAGGTTTCGACTACAAGCGCCTGTGCCAGCGAATCGGCGCCGCCGCCGCCGAAGCGCTCGGGAAAGGACACGCCGAGGAAGCCCAGTTCGCCGATCTTTTCGATCACTTCGCGCGGGAAATGTTCGGTCCTGTCCCACTGCGCCGAATGGGGCTTGATCTCGCCTTCGGCGAAATTCGCCACCGTCTCGCGGATTTGGCGATGTTCTTCGTCCAGTTCGAAATTCATCGTAGGTACGGCTGACGCGCTGCCTGAAACGTCAGGCGCCGTCAGCCCTCGCTCTCATCGAAAATTACTGGCGCGGGTGGATGTTTTCGCGAACCCATTTGACGATATCTTCGGTGGACGCGCCCGGGGTGAAGATTTCCTTCACTCCCATCGCTTTGAGCTTGGCCGCGTCGTCTTCGGGAATGATGCCGCCGCCGAACACCGCAACGTCGTCGGCGCCCTTCTCCTTGAGCAGGCGCATGATCTCGGGAAACAGCGTCATGTGCGCGCCCGACAACACGCTGAGTCCGACCGCGTCGGCGTCTTCCTGGAGCACGGCTTCGACGATCATTTCGGGGGTCTGATGGAGCCCGGTGTAGATGACTTCGAAGCCGCCGTCGCGCAGCGCGCGCGCGATGATTTTGGCGCCGCGGTCATGGCCGTCCAGTCCTGGTTTCGCCACCACAATTCTGAGTCTCTTGTCCGCCATAAGTTTGTGTTCCCTCTCCATTCAGGAGAGGGCGAGGAAGCGGCCCGCTGTTCGCCGCCATCCTCGCGCTGACTCCGTGTACAGAAATGCCTGATCTTCAACCCTTATCCTGGCCCGTCTTCCGGATCCGCGAGACGGGCAAAGAAATTTCGCCGATCGAAATTCGGACCACCAATCACAGCCAGCCCGGATCTTTGTAAACACCGAACTCAGCGCGGAACACGTCGCTGATTTCGCCGACGGTGGCTTCGCAGCGCACCGCCTCGCAGATTGGTTCCATCAGATTTTCGCCCGACCGGCACGCCTCCGCCACGCGGCGCAACGACTCCCTGAGCCGCGCCGCATTGCGCTGTTGCTTCATCTTGCGCACGCGCTGGACCTGTTTCTCCTCCAGTGCGGGATCGATCTTGAGGGTCGGGATTGGCATCTCCTCGGGAACGGTATATTTGTTCACACCGACCACGGTCTTGATGCGATCCTCGAGCTGGCGCTGATAATGGAACGCGGCGTCGGCGATCTCGCGCTGCGGATAGCCAGCGTCGATCGCGCGAATCATCCCGCCCATCTCGTCGATCTTACGTATATAGTCGAGCGCCTCGCGCTCCATTCGATCGGTCAGCGCTTCGACCGCATAGCTGCCGCCCAGCGGATCGATCGTGTTGGCGACGCCGCTTTCCTCCGCGATTATCTGCTGCGTGCGCAAAGCCACCATCACCGCGCCTTCGGTGGGCAGCGCCAGCGTCTCGTCCATCGAATTGGTATGCAGCGACTGCACCCCGCCCATCACTCCGGCCAGCGCCTGGATGGCCACACGCACGACATTGTTGATCGGCTGCTGAGCGGTGAGCGAAGCGCCGGCCGTCTGGGCATGCGTACGCAGCAGCATCGATTTGTCGGATTGGGCGTGGAACCGCTCCTTCATCAGGCGCGCCCAGATCCTCCGCGCTGCGCGCAACTTGGCCACTTCTTCGAGGAAGTCATTGTGCAGGTTGAAGAAGAATGACAGGCGCGGCGCGAAATCGTCGATATCCAGTCCGCGCTTGAGAGCCTCCTCGACGTAGCAGATACCGTCGGCCAGAGTGAACGCCAGTTCCTGCACCGCGGTCGAACCGGCTTCGCGGATGTGATAGCCGGAAATCGACACAGGATGCCATCGCGGAACCTTGCGCGTGCAGAATTCGATCATGTCGGTCACGATGCGCACGGCGGGCCGCGGCGGGCAGATCCATTCCTTTTGCGCGATGAATTCCTTGAGCATGTCATTCTGGATCGTGCCGCCGACGCGCTCCCACGGCACGCCCTCGCGCTCCGCGTTGACCAGGTACATCGCGAGCAGGATCGACGCCGAGCAATTAACCGTCATCGAAGTGGTTACCTTGTCGACCGGAATCCGATCGAACAGCCGCGCCATGTCATGGATCGACGTAACTGACACGCCCTCGCGTCCGACCTCGCCGCGGGCGCGCTGATGGTCGGCGTCGTAGCCCATCAAGGTCGGCATATCGAAGGCGGTGGAAAGTCCGTCCTGGCCCTGGCTGAGCAGGAAATGAAAGCGCGCGTTGGTATCTTCGGCCAAACCAAAGCCGGCAAACTGGCGCATCGTCCACAGCCGCCCGCGATACATCGAGCCGTAAACGCCGCGGGTGTAAGGATACTCGCCCGGGTAGCCGATGTCGCGGTCAAAATCGGAAGTGACGTCCTGGGGTCCGTACACCGGTTCCAGTTCCATGTCGGACACGGTCGAAAAACGCGCCGGCCGCTGCGTGCTGCGCTGATAGGTTTCATGAAACCACTGTTCCCTGGTTCTCATCGCGCTTACCTTCCCAGTACCTGACCGGCGATAACCAGCCGTTGGATCTCTGATGTACCTTCGTAAATCTCGGTTATTTTGGCGTCGCGGAACAGCCGCTCGACTTTGAATTCCTTCGTATATCCGTATCCCCCGTGAATCTGCAGGGCCTCGGTTGCGGCCTTCATCGCGGTTTCAGCGGCGAACAACTTGGCCATCGCCGACTGCTTCGTATGGACCTTGCCCGCGTCCTTGAGCGCGGCAGCCTGCAGGGTGAGCAGGCGCGCCGCATCAACCTCGACCGCCATGTCGGCGAGCTTCCATTGAATCGCCTGAAAACTGCCGATCGTAGAGCCAAACGCGCGTCGCTGCGACGCGTACTTCAGCGATTCCTCGAGCGCGGCGCGGGCGATACCCACGGCCTGTGCGGCGATTCCGATCCGCCCGCCGTCCAGTGTTTTCATCGCGACTTTGAAGCCCTGCCCTTCTTCGGTCAACAGACAATCCGCTGGCAACCTCATATCGGAAAAGCTCAGTTGCGCGCTATGGGCGCCGTGGATACCCATCTTGTCCTCGTTGCGCACCACCTGCCATCCAGGCGTGCGGGTATCGACGATAAAGGCGCTGATTCCGTGATGGCCGGCGGACGGATCGGTCATCGCGAAGACGATCGCAACCGACGCCTGCGGACCGTTGGTGATGAAGTTCTTGGTCCCATTGATTACGTAGGAGTCGCCGTCGCGGACGGCACGAGTTTTCTGCCCGGCGGCATCGGACCCCGCCTGCGGTTCGGTAAGGGCAAAACACCCAATATGCCGGCCGGCGGCCATCTCAGGCAGAAAGCGGCGCTTCTGGTCCTCGGTGCCCAGTCCCAGAATCGGCCACACCGCGAGCGAGGAATGAGCCGACACAATTACTCCGGTGGCGGCGCAGTGGACCGAGATCTCCTCGATCGCCAGCGCGTAGCTGACATGATCCATCCCGGCGCCGCCGTAGGTTTCGGGCACGAAAATGCCCATGATGCCCAACTCGCCCAGTTCCTTGATGATCTCGGCGGGAAATCGATGGGTCCTGTCGGTTTCGATACCCGCCTGCGCCAGACGTTCGACGCCGAAGCGGCGCATCAGGTCACGCACGCGTAGCTGGCTATCAGTCAGTTCGAGGTCCATTCATAGTCAGTGTACATGAGAATGAAACTCGAAGCGCGCAGTACGCGTATCAGTAGAGGAGTACGAATTCGGTGGCGAAATAAAGCGGGCTGCCGGGCTGGCCCCGGGCGGCCTTGAAAAGGTGGCGCCAGCCGGCAAGAACGCGCAGCATGTCGCGCACAACGACGCACCCCGCTTCGACGGCGAGAATTATTTACCCTGCCATTTGGGATCGCGCTTGTCGACAAACGCTCTGGTGCCCTCGACGCGGTCGGCGCTGCCGAAGCATACGCCGAATGACTGCTGTTCCAGCTTGAGCCCGGCGTCCTCGGTCATGGTGGCCGCCGCAATCAGCGCCGCTTTCGCCTGGCGGACGGTCAGCGGGGACTTGGAGGCGATCTTCTGCGCCAGTTGGCACGCGGTTTCAATCAGTTGATCGGGCGCGACCACCTGGTTGACCAAGCCCCATTCCAGCGCGGTTTTCGCATCGATCGGATCCCCGGTCAGGATCAGTTGGCGGGCGCGCGCATGGCCGATTCGATGGGGCAGGCGCTGAGTGCCGCCGAAGCCGGGAATCAGGGCCAGGTTGATCTCTGGCTGGCCAAAGCGCGCCTTGTCGCTGGCAACGATCAGGTCGCAGGCCATCGCCAGTTCCAGTCCGCCGCCCAGAGCAAAGCCGTTGACGGCCGCGATTATCGGGATCGGCAACTCTTCCATCGATTGCATCACGCGATGGCCCAAACGGCAGAACTCCAGCCCTTCAACCGCAGACATTTCGGTCATCGCGGCGATATCGGCTCCGGCCACGAACGCGCGATCACCGGCGCCGGTTATAATCATCGCGCGCACTGCGGAATCGTGCCGAACATCTCTGAGCACCTGTGCGAGTTCCTCTACTACCCGAACGTTCAGCGCGTTCAGCGCCTTGGGTCGATTGACGGTAACCATCGCGATCGGCGCCTTTTCGAAAATCAGGGCGGTAAGTTCCACTGCAGTTCCTCACAGATTGAAGGCCCCCGAAGCAACCGGGACCGGTGTGTTAGTACTCGGGCTTGAAGTCGAAGTGATGGACCGCGCTGATGAATCGCACGGTGCGGGTCTTGGAGCGCATCACCACGCTGTTGGTGAGCGCGCCGCCCGAAAAGAACCGCACCCCGCGCAGATAATCGCCGGTGGTCACTCCGGTGGCGGCAAACATCACATTGTCACCGGCCAGTTCCTCCAGCGTGTAGCGGCGGTTCAAATCCAGGATACCTGCGGCCAGGCACTGTTCCGCTTCCTGTTCGTTGCGCGGCCTGAGTCGGCATTGCATGTCGCCTCCGGCCGATCGAATCGCGGCGGCGGCCAGCACCCCCTGATGGGCGCCACCGGTGCCGATCAGCATGTCAATCTCGCTTTCGGGATGAGTCGTAGCCAATGCGGCCGACAGGTCGCCGGCGGACAGCAGCTTGATCCCGGCACCTGCGCGGCGAACTTCGGCGATGAGTGATTCATGGCGCGGGCGGTCCAGGATTGCGACTCGCAGGTCCTCGACATATACCTTTTTGGCTTCGGCCAACGCCCTCAGGTTGTCGGAGGGGGAGCGGTCCAGATCGATGATACCGCGTCCGATCGGTCCGACCGCGATCTTCTCCATGTAGGTGTTGGGGCACATCAGCAACTTGCCCCGCTCGGCCATCGCCACACATGACAAGGCGTTGGGACCGCCGGTGGCGCAAATCAGCGGGCCTTCCAGCGCGTCCAGCGCGACGTCCACCTCGGGACCCGATCCGATTCCGACAATCTGGCCGTTGTAGAGAAGATCGGTTTCGCCCTCGTCCCCTTCTCCGATGACGATTTTTCCGTCCACGCCAATCGCATTGAGCGCGTTGCGCATCGCCTCGGCCGCGGTCCGATCGGCTAACCGTTCGTCACCTTTGCCGATCAAGCGGCCCACCGCCAGGGCGGCGGCTTCGGTGGCGCGGACAACTTCGAGTGCAAGATTGCGGTCCACTCTGACTCCTGCAATTCCTAAAAACTGTACAGTCTATTTCGGCTCCTTATCCCGCCCGGGATAAAGGAAAGGTTTGACAAAAGTTTCAGTCGGGGCCGCCCTGCCCTTTCGGCCTCCTCACAAATGCCTTAAGCCGACGCGCGCTGAAAGAGCCGTTGAATAAGACCATAACCCTCGCTCACCCTCAGACCGGTCGCAGCAGCATCCTCTTCCGTATACCGGCGAGGTGTAAGCGGCGCATGGCACAGAGCTTCACCCGAAACCATAGCAAAGGGGACCGGCTCGTTCGAGTGTGTTTTGAGCTTGCAGGGAGTGGCGTGATCGGGCATCAGCAGAACCCGGCTGGGACCGAGTTTCGGCAAGCCCTCGAGCAGCGTGCCGAGGACCAGTTCATCGATTCGCTCGATCGCCTCGACCTTCAAATCCGCCCGCCCCATATGGCCGGCCTCGTCGGGAGCCTCAATATGAACCAGCAGGAAATCATGCTGCTTCAAGGCCTCCAGTCCGTACCTGCCCTTGGCCGCGTAGTCGGTGTCCAGAAAGCCGGTAGCGCCCGGCACCTTGATTAATTCGAGCCCCGCCAGACGCCCCAACCCGTTGACCAGGTCGACGGCGGATATGACGCAACCGCTGGTGCTAAAGCGCTCGCGCAACGTCGGCACCGCCGGCTTTTTGCCCTGACCCCAGAACCATACAGAACTGGCCACCGGTTGGCCGGCCGCGCGCCGCGCATGGTTCACCTCGTGGCGCGCCAGGATATCAGCCGCTTGCACCATCAGATCGCGCAGCCGCTCCGATCCGCGACCGCGCGGCAGATACTCGGCCACAGGCCGGTCGGTGATGTCATGCGGAGGGGTCAGGACCGTATCAGCCGGGCCGCCATGCCAGACCATGATGTGGCGGTAGCTGACTCCGTTGTGGAATTCGAATTCGTCGCTTCCCAGGCGCCGCCCGATATCGCGGACGATCTCACCCGCTTCATCGCTGCTGATGTGGCCGGCCGTGAAATCGCCCATGACCTCGGCACCGCCGGGGCCCGGATTGAGGGTCACGAGGTTCATGCGAAAGACGACATCGTCGGGACCGATATCCAGGCCCATGCTGGCGGCCTCTATGGGGGCCCGCCCGGTGTGGTACCGCTGGGGATCGTAACCCAGGATCGTCATGGTACCGACGTCGCTGCCCGGCGGCATCCCGTCGGGGATGGTCGCGACGAGTCCCAGTTCGCCGCACGATGCGATCCGGTCCATGTTGGGTTTACGCGCCGCCTGGAGCGGGGTCCTGCCGCCCAGTTCGGGACACGGCCAATCCGCCATCCCATCCCCATGTACGATCACGTACTTCATCAGTCGATCTCCAGCAATTTCAAAATCCTGCCCACATCGGGTTCGACCACGACGGTATTGCTGAGGTTTTTCAACGCCGTATCAGGATCCTTGAGCCCATGACCCGTCAGCGTGCAGACCAGGATCGATCCGGGCTTCAGCCGGCCGCTGGCGCCGTATTTGAGCGCGCCGGCCACCGATGCGGCGGAGGCGGGCTCCGCGAAAATCCCCTGCTCGGCGATTAGTCGATAAGCGGCCAGAATTTCAGCGTCGCTGACGATATCGATTAGGCCGCCGGACTGGTCCCGCGCTTCTTCGGCGGATTTCCAACTGGCCGGATTGCCGATTTTGATCGCGGTCGCGACGGTGTGCGGATCATCAATCGGATGGCCCTCGACAATTGGCGCGGCGCCTTGCGCCTGATAGCCCATCATGCGCGGCAGCTTGCTCGACAGCCCATGATTCTTGTATTCGCGGTAACCCAACCAATAAGCCGTGATGTTGCCGGCATTGCCGACCGGCAGGAAATGAAAGTCGGGAGCGTCGCCGAGTTGATCGCAGACCTCGAAGGCGGCGGTCTTCTGTCCCTGGATGCGATCGGGATTGACGCTGTTGACCAGGCGAATCCGGGTCGGGTCGCGCTCGGCCAAATCCCGCACCATCTTCAAGCAAATGTCGAAGTTTCCAATTACCTCCACTACGCGCGCCCCATGCATCACGCTCTGCGACAGCTTGCCCAAGGCCACCGCACCTTTCGGAATCAGAACGAAGGCTTTCAGTGCCGCCCGTCCGGCATAGGCGGCGGCCGAAGCCGCGGTATTGCCAGTCGATGCGCAAATAACCGCACGCGCGCCTTCGCCCTTGGCCTTGCTGATCGCCATCGTCATTCCCCGATCCTTGAATGACCCGGTGGGATTGACGCCTTCAAACTTAAAGTAAACTTTCAAACCGACACCGATCCGGTCGGCAATCGCGGGCACTTCGATCAGCGGCGTATTGCCTTCGTTCAGCGTGACTACGGGCATCTCGGGGGTTACGGGAAGGAAGCGGCGGTAATGCTCGATCACGCCGGGCCAGCGGGTCAGCCGTGCAGTTGCGGTCTGGGAGGCGGCGGCCATTGACGTTCTATAATTGCTCCTCGATCCGGATAAAAACCGGCGCCGCCGTGACGAATTTGCGCCGGCGGATTTCGGTCAGCGCGACCATCAGATCGTGTTCCCTCGCTTCATGGGTGCGCATCACCACCGGTACCTGGGGCGCGCGCTCCTGCTGGATCATCGAGGCGATCGATATCCTATAACGCCCCAGCACCGAGGCAATCCGGCCCAGCACGCCCGGTTTGTCCTCGGCCATGAAGCGCAGGTAATACTGGCAGGCGACGCGCTCCATCGGTTTGATCCTGGCCGCTTTGAGCGCCGAATAAGGATAACCCAGCGCATGGTCGGAAGCCTCGGTGGCACCTGCCAGGCGCATGCGCGCAATTTCCACGATATCGGCCACCACCGCGGTCGCCGTCGGCATCTCCCCCGCGCCCAATCCGAGGTACATCGTGGAACCTAAGGCCTCGCCCTGGATATAGATCGCGTTATAGGCCCCACTAACACTGGCGAGCGGATGGCGGCTCGGCACCATCGTGGGATGCACCCGGGCCTCGATCGTGCCGTCTTCGTTCTTGGCAATCGCCAGCAGTTTCACCGTGAAACCGAACTCTCGCGCATATGCGATGTCCTGCAATGTGATGCGGCTTATACCCTCGGTATGGACCTGGTTTGGCTTAAGTAACACGCCAAAGGCCAGGGTGACCAGCAGCGAGAGCTTGTGCGCGGCATCATGGCCGTCAATATCCAAGGTCGGGTCCGCCTCCGCCAGTCCGCTGCGCTGGGCATGGGCCAACACGTCGGCGAAATCAGCCCCGCTTTCCGCCATCGTACTGAGGATGTAATTGCAGGTGCCGTTCACAATTCCATAGACGGCGCGCTGGCGGTCTCCGACCAGCGCTTCACGCAGCGTCCTGATTATCGGGACTCCACCGCCGACGCTGGCCTCCAATCCGATGAAGCGGCCCCGGCGCGCCGCCGCTTTGAAGATCCGATCGCCATGTTGAGACAGCAGCGCCTTGTTCGCGGTTACGACATCTTTGCCGGTCTCGAAGGCCTTGAGGATGAGGCTTCGGGCGGGCTCGATCCCGCCAAACAGTTCAACCACCACGTCAATATCGGGGCGGGCCACCAAAGCGGCGGCGTCGCGGGTGATCAGGTCCGAAGTCAGACCCAAAGCGCGATCCGGAGTCAGGCTGCGATCGGCAACTCCCGCCAGCTCCAGGCGCGTGCCGAGCCGGGCGGAAAGCATGGCGGCATGGCGGCGCAACAGTTTGACGACTCCGCCGCCGACTGTGCCGCAGCCGAGCAGTCCAATGCGAATCGGCTTCACCAGGATGCTCGCAGGCTCATCGGCGGCTTAGCGCAGCGCGCCTACCGCTTTGACGCGGGACGCCGGACTGTTGTGCATCGCATGGCGAATTCCGCGCAGCGCCTGGCGTATCCGATGCTCATTCTCAATCAATCCGAAGCGCACAAAGCCGTCGCCGTCGGCGCCGAAGCCGATCCCGGGTGAAACGGCGACTTTGGCTTCGGCCAGCAGGAACTTGGCGAATTCGAGCGAACCCATTGCGCGAAACGGTTCGGGAATCGGCGCCCACACAAACATCGTGGCGCGCGGTCTGGCCACCTCCCAGCCGCATCGCGCCAATCCTTCGACCAGCACGTCGCGCCGTCGCCGATAGACCTCGTTGATTTCAGCCACGCAATCCTGGGGTCCGTTGAGAGCGGCAATCGCGGCAACCTGAACGGGGGTGAACATGCCGTAATCAAAGTACGACTTGAGCCGCGCAAGCGCCCCGATCATCTGGCGGTTACCCACCGCGAAGCCAACGCGCCACCCCGGCATATTGTAGCTCTTGGATAAGGTGTAGAACTCGACGCCGACTTCCTTGGCGCCCGGCACCTGCATGAACGATGGCGCCTGGTAGCCGTCAAAACACAAATCGGCATAGGCAAAGTCGTGCGCGACCATTATTTCATTGTCGCGGGCGAATTCGACCACCTTTTTCATGAACTTCAGATCCACGACCGCGGTGGTGGGATTGTGGGGAAAGTTCATGATGATGAACTTGGGCCGCGGCCAGCATCGCTTAACCACCGCCAGCATCTCTTCGAAGAAGTCGCTGCCCTGGCGCATCGGCACGCCATGCACCTCGGCTCCGGCGATTACGCACGCGTACTGATGAATCGGGTAGGTCGGCGTCGGCGCCAATACGACGTCGCCATGATCAAGGATCGCGAGCGTCAGATGCGCGATTCCTTCCTTGGACCCGATGGTCACGATTGCTTCAGAGTCCGGATCCAGTTCGACGCCGAAGCGGCGCTTGTACCAGTCGGTAATCGCCAAACGCAGTTTAAAGATGCCGCGGGAGACGGAATAGCGATGGTTGGCGGTTTTGGCTGAGGCCTCGACCAGCTTGTTCACGATGTGCGGCGGTGTCGCCCCGTCCGGGTTGCCCATGCCGAAGTCGATGACGTCCTCGCCCTGGCGGCGCGCGGTCTGGCACAGCTCTCCGATTACATTGAAAACGTAAGGCGGCAGGCGCTTGATTCGCGGAAAGTCCATACTCGTCGTTTGGCTTGCCCCTCCAACACCGCTTGACGCGGCCCTCTCAGCAAACCGTCATCCTATTAGAGAGGAGAAATTAGCATACGACCATCACTGGAGCATGCCCGCGAAAGAGGCGGGGCAGGGATGCCCGACGGACACCTGCCCCACGCAAGCGCAAGCTCTGCCGAATATCAACAGTCCTTCTCCGGAAAAGAGAGAATTTGACCCTGGACTGTGCAAGTTCCAGCGCGGCTACGACGCAGTGATGGCATAGCCTGCCGCTATCATCAACTTACTCGGTTTCCTGCTGCGACTGCAGGGACTGAATCTCGCGCCGCTGGCGTTCGATTTCACGCTGCTGCTGGTCGATTTGCGACTGCGTCTGCGCCTGCTGCGCTTCCTGGTTCTGCATCGCATTTCCCACGGCAAAACCGCCGACGCCGCCCAGCGCGCCGCCGATGGCGGCGCCCGCGCCAGGCGCGCCCACCGCCGCGCCGATTATGGCGCCGGTGGCGGCGCCAAGCCCGCCGCCAATCAGGGTGCCCTTTTCACGTGTCGAGAGCGGCTGCCCGCTACATCCGAGCGCTCCCGCCAACACAGCAAGGCAGAGCAGGCCCATTGCGATACCCTTCCACGATCTGATCATGTAATCCTCCCGAGTAACGAAACCCTCATGGTCTAACGGCATACAATCCTACGAATTATCCCCGCTAGCCTTACTGAGCCGCGGCCGGAGCCGACTCCATCGGCAGCCCCGCGATGGTCTTCCCCGATGCGTCAGCCAAAGCCAGCCCCGGATTCCCATTCTTGTCCAGATGCAATTCGGCGCGATCCTTGCCGTTCTGGTCGAATAAGACCAGAGCCGGAGCACCCCCTGGTCCGAGCGCCAATCCGGCACGAGCCAGGCCCGTTTTGCTGTCATACAAAGTCAGGCTGACCTGCCCTTCGTTCAAAGAGGACAAACTGGCGATCTGGGCGCCGTCAGCGGAGAAAACCCCTATCCCGGATTGATCTCCCGCACCAACGCCCTCGCCGACGATCACACGCCGGCGGCCCGTGTTGTCATAAAATCCGACCGAGGAGCGCCCGTCAGCCGCAACCCTGAACTCGGCTCTTTCTTTACCATCCGCGTCGACGAAATAGAGGGCTGCAGTGCCCTTGTCGCTCACCCGCATCACGCCTCTTTGATCACCATTGGGTCCGAGCAGCACGAATTTTTCCGCCTCGACCGTTCTCGCATGATGACCGTGACGCAGCGCAAAAGCGTTGCTTGCCCCAAGGATAGTGGCGGCCGCACCACCAATCAGTCCGCCGATCAAAGCCACGATCACCGTAAGCCAGGATTTCCTGTTAGTCATGGTTACCTCCTCGATGTCGAAGTCAGGGTTGTTTGCAAGATCGCGGTCAGAGCTTGCAGACGTTCCACAAATCTCCCTTCGTGTCGCAACGCGTATTTGACAGCGTTTAAAGCGCTACAAACCCGCACTGCCGAGCATAATACCTGCTCCTTTTAGTTCCAACCACAGATCACGGCAATATTGCCACAAAAACATTTGACAGGCCGCCAGCGCTGTGGTCACATCCGTCGAACTCCGCCAGCAACGGGGATTACGCGGCGAGTGCGGCTTGAGCAACAAAACTCCCGCTGCAGCCCTTGGAGTTCGTGATGAGCAGGAGCGAACGTCAGGGATGGTCGGTAATTGGGGCGCTGTGGGTCGTGATGTTTTTCACCATCGGCGCGACCATCAGCACGATCGGCGTCTTCTTTAACCCACTGATCAAGCAGTTCGGATGGAACCACGAGCAGGTTTCGCGCCTGGCCACCGCCTATATTTTTTGCTCTGGCGTCACCGCCCCAGCCGCGGGATGGATATTGGAATGGGTGCCGGCGCAGCTGCCGATGGGGCTGGGCGCAGGCGCCGCGGCGGCCGGTTATCTACTGGCCAGCCGCAGTAATTCTCTGGCAGCGTTATTCGCGGCGTTCGCGCTGATCGGTGCGGGCGTGGGCAGTTCCACGCTGGTGCCCGGCACGATCGTAGCCGCCAACTGGTTCAAGCAGCGCCGCGGCCTGGCAATCGGAATCGCGATCTGCGGCAGCGCCGTCGGCGCGACCGTGATGCCGCCGGCAATCGCGCACGTGATCATCGTCTATGGATGGCGCATCGCGATGCTTTGTCTGGGCGCGCCGATTTTCGCGATCGCGCTGCCAGCAATCCTGATCATGGTACGCACCCGCCCGCCCGGAGAGCAGTCAGCGCAGACCGGCCCGCAAACGCCGGAGCAAACGGCGGGACTCGAACTCGGCGCCGCTCTGTCGGTGCTGCCGTTCTGGATGCTGGCTGGCGTGCAGGTCTTCTTCACGGTGGCCTATCAGGGCGTCTATTACCACCTGGTGCCGTACTTCATCGGCGTCGGCTACAGTCCGCAGCGCGCAGCCTTTATCTTCGGCGCCAAGTCGCTGTTCGTCACGATCGGCACGATCATCCTGGGCGCGATGGCCGATCGGATCGGCCCGCGCAAGGTGCTGGCCTTCGGCATGACGGTGCTGTGCCTGAGCCTGGTTGACCTGTTGGCGGCGGCGCGCAGTCCCGCCTTCGGCGCGGCCGCGACAGTCTTGTTTGTGATCGGCTACGGGTCGGCGACGGGGACCACGGTCACGACGGTTCCGATGCTGATGGGCGAATGCCTGGGGATGCGTCGGTTCGCGACGCTGATGGGGATCATCGGGTTCATCGCCACGGTGGCGTCGGCGCTGGGGCCAATCGTGACGGGACTGATTTTCGATCTGACGGGAAGTTACTGGCTGCCGTTCTCGCTGTGCGGCGCCATGTTCGCCGCCGCCGCCCTCATCGCCCTGATCATCTATCCCGCACCCGGCCACGACCAGGTCGCGATCGCGCGAACTCTTACCGCTGCCCCAATTGTTCCGTCCGTCAACTCCTAGTGTGGTGAGTCGTCAGTTGATTGAACGTTCATTTCAACTTCCAGATTCTGATTCTCGGACCGGGGCGGGTCATACTGGTGATGTTGCGCAATGGCGCGTAAAAGGCGTCGGCGGCATCGAAGACCGGCATCGGCGCGCCTGGCCGGAGCGGATCGAGGTCCAACACCAGCGTTGCCTGTGAATCGAGCCATTCCTGCTCCAGCGGAGTCGGTCCACGCGAGTAGTATTGCAGCGGCGGCATCGAATCCGACATTACATACTCGACGCCTTGCTGCTTGAGCAGTTGCGGGCTTGCCATCGGCACCACTCTGACCGTGTATAACTGCGGCTTGCCATAAGGAGTGGTGTTGTCGGTCGCGGCGATCGCTCCTCCGGGCGGGATATGCGCCTCGATCCATTCGCGGGCGATGGTGCGCGTGTCAGTCTGCCGCAACAGATGATTGAGTTGCAGATCGCGCACCAAGCAGGGCGCCAGCACAAGCGCAGTTCCGGCGGCCGCAAGTCCGACTGCCCGAGTTTGGCCGATGCACCGCGATGCGATTTGCGCCAGGTCTGAGATCATGAGCCCCACCAGCAGGACCATCGCCGGCAACGGGACCATCAGGTAGCGGTAGAATACGTAGTGGCTGCGGGTCAGGCCAATAAGGGCGACAGCCAGAAACGTCAACAGTGACAATGTGCCGGGCCGCGGCCGGATCAATGCCCACACCATCGCCGCGAGCACCAAGGCCTGCAAAGCCACGCCCAAAGTGTCGGGCATTGCGTGGTACAACAGCCATGACCAGCCGTAATCGGCCAGGCGGTTGCCTACTCCGTAGAGCACAAAGCCGCGCTGGTAAGTGTAATCGACCACGGTCTGGCGCCAATCCAGGAAGACGTAAGGGGTGGCGCAGAAGGTCACCACTGCGGCCATTCCGAGCGCCAGAAAAATCCCCGGGTCGGCGACGTAATACCACCACGGGGCGCGTTGGCGGCGGCAGACTCCGAAATGCGCCGTTACGATTGCGAACAGCACGACGCCCGCCGGATACTTGGTGGCAATGGCCAGACCGGAGAACAATCCCGCGCCGACGTAATCAAGCGATCGGCCGCGGCGCGCGACCCGCAGCACCATCGCCAGCGCCATCGTCAGCCAGAACAGGGTTGGAGCGTCGGTGGTCGCGTACTTGGACTCGCGCACGGGCAGGGTGGCAAAGGTCATGATCGCGGCTGCCGCGATAGCCGCGCCCGGTCCGAACGCCGGCGCACCCGCGAAGTAAATCGCCGGCACGGCCGCCACGCCAAAGCTGGCCGACACGCGCCGTGCTACCAGGTAGGCCAGGGCTTGAGCGTCGCCCGCATATGCGGCGCGGAAATTTTCATATCCGATCAGGCGCGCGTAATACTTCAGCGCCGCATGCTGAACGTACATCTGGGCCGCCGGATAAAGCGCAAAATGCGGATTCCAGTCGGCCTCGAAGCCCAGTGCGCGCGAGACCATGTATTCTTCGTCGGGGCGGAAATGGTCAGGCAGACCGAAGCTGGTGGCGCTAAAGCGCAGCCATCCCGCAACCAACATAAGCGCAAGTACGATTACCAACCGGCTAGCCGCGGCCGGCGCATCGCGCAGGATACTTGCCTTGGCGGCTGGATGGTCCACGATTATCGCGCGCGCCGCCGAGTTTTCGCCAATCACCGCCATCTGTTGGAACAAATTCCGATCAACACCCGAACAACTCCTGCCGCTTTTGGGCTGCGCCGATTTCTGCCGCAGCTCCGAGGTTACCAAAGATCGCCGCGAATGACAGACGCCCACAGGAAGCCGAGGTTGGAAATGGCCTGATTGCGATTCAAAGCGGCGTACCTTTGCATCCCAGAGCAGGATCGTTACAATTTGGGCGCCGTCAGGACGGCAGCGCATTGCGACGATGAAGTTAAGGATCACGACGGCTGCGGATTTGCGGGCGGTTGCGCAAATGGCGGTTTCGCTCAGGGTGGGTGAGGGCGGCAGTGCCGCAACCGGCCAGTTGGATTCGGTGGAAAGATTGGGAATCCGCAGGTGCGCTGGCGCATTCATCACCGCTATTTTCCTCTTTTGCTGCCTGTGCCTGATTTTCGTCGCTGCCGCTCACGCTGACACCAACATCATCGCCAATCCCGACCTCACCCAAGGTAAGGGCGCCGCGCCTGACGGATGGACCAGCGAAGGATGGATTTCCACTCCCGATGTCTCCACCTACCAATGGGTTCATACTCCTGCTGGCGGCGAACTGGATATTTCCAGCGTCAAGGGCAACGACGCGCGATGGATTCAGAACCTGCACATCGGTCCGGGATGGTACTACTTCAGCGCCGAGCTGCGCAGCGAGGATGTGGGCGCCAACAATACCGGCGCGTCCATCGGCCTGATGGAAGACGGGATTATTTCGCAGCAGCTGCACGGCACCACGAACTGGACCAGGGTCGGCTTCTATCTCAAAGCAGGCGATAAGGGCGCCGACATCGTGCTGGATTGCCGGCTGGGCGGCTTCGCCAGCCTGAACACGGGCAAGATGGCTTGCCGCGACTTCAAGGGCGAAAAGGTAAAGGAGCCGCCCGACAACGACACTCCGCGCTATGACCTTGAAGTGATCCGCAACGGTGGCACACCGCCGGCCGGGTCGGGAGGCGCCAACGTCGCGCTGCCTTTGGCTTTGGCGCTGTTGGTTCTGGCCGGCCTTTTTTATTGGCGCCGGTTCGGCCAGCGCTGGGCGCGCAAAGTCTGGATCCAGTTGCGGCAGATGCCGCCGGCCGGCTCCGCCACGCCATTGCCGCCCGAGGCCACCCGTCAGCGTATCGAGCTTATCCTGTTCGTGGTGACCCTTCTGACGTTCGCCTATTTTTACCAGGCGGCCGATCACAGCACCGGATCGCGTTTTGACCTGGTGCGCTCCATTCTGGAGCGCGGCACTCTGTGGATCGACGGATACTGCGGCTACAACACCGCGGACATTGTCGAACTGCGTTCGCACATCTTTTCCAACAAAGCCCCGGGCGGAGCGTTCACCGGCCTGGTTCCGTGGCTTTTCGTCACTTCGATTTTGCGACTCTTCGTGCGGGAAGGTGACTGGTTCTGGGCGCTGGCAACGCATCTGACGACGGTGTTTTCAGTCAGCCTGCTTTCCGCGGTCCTGACCGTACTGCTATATCGCTTCGCGCTGCGCCTGGGCGCCGGCAACGCACGATCCGTGGTTTTGGCGCTGATCCTGGCTTTCGGGACGATCATGTTTCCGTACGCGACCGAGTTCACGGGAGAGCCGATCGCGGCCTTATGCGTGCTGGCGTCGTTTTATCTGCTGGTGTTTCAGGCCCCAGGCGACAACGCTTATCGCAACCTGTTTGCCGGCTTGCTGGCTGGATGGTCGGTGCTGTGCGATTACCCGACGTTTGTACTGGCCGCCGGCGTGGGCATTTATGCGATTTGGAAGCTGCGCGACTGGCGCCAGATCGCTCCTTTCGCTTTGGGCGCGGGCGTCTGCGCGATTATCCTCGCCTGCTACAACTGGCTGGCCTTCGGCAACCCCTTTTTTTTGAGCTACGAAGCCTACATGGGCGCGGCTAACGCGTCGCGCTTTCCCGAGCAATCCATTGGCTTTGCCGGCGTCACCTATCCGCGGTTTTCGGTTTTATGGGACGTGCTGTTCGGCGCCCAGCGCGGCTTGTATTACTGCAACCCGGTGCTGCTGCTGGCGTTTCCGGGATTGTATTTCTTCTGGCGGCGCTGCAGTTATCGCGCTGAACTGATCGTAATCGCATACGCGATTGTTGGGTTCATCCTGTTCAATGGCTCTTACGGCGAATCGATTATTTACTGGGGCGGCGGCACGGCTACCGGTCCACGCCATATCGTGTCGGCAGTTCCCTTCATGGTGCTGGCGATGGCGTTCCTGCCCCGCCGCCTCGATCCGATTATAGCCTTCCTGGCGCTGGCCTCGGTGTTCATGATGCTGATGGCGACGGCGATCGAGCCACATCTCCCCTACGAATACGACAACCCGATTCCGGACTTTTTGTGGCCCGCCTATCTGCGCGGCGATTTGGGCTACAACAAGGGCGCCTACTATGGCGGCGGACCCATTGCGGGAGATTCGGTGGCCTTCAATCTCGGCAAGCTGGCTGGACTGCCCGGCGCGCTGCAGTTATTGCCCCTGGCCGCGCTGTGGATCGCGGGGGCATGGAAGCTCCTCAACTCCCTGGAATACTCGATTGGCGCCCGTACGCGTCGGCGCATGACAGCTTTCGCCGCCCTGGCGATTGTGGCCCTGGTATCACCGCCGATTTTCGGAGCGCTCTTTCTGCAGCCCAACCTTAATCAGGCCCATGGTCTGTTGGGGCGATATTATGAGGGCACGCGCAACAGCCATTTTCCACCCCATATCGAACGGGTTGACCGCAACGTCGATTTCGACAGCATCGTCGCGCTTGGCTCGCTGCCCTATCCCTCCTATGCAGTATGGACCGGCGACCTGATCGCGCCGGTCTCCGGCATCTACCAATTCTCGATTGCGGTGGATGATTCCGGATGGCTCAAGATCGACGGGCACGACGTCATCGCTGACCCGGGTGAGGTCACCAAGCAGTTCGACAGCGGGATGGTCCATCTTGCCGCTGGCAAGCACACGATCGAGGTCGGCGAAAGGAACATCTGGGGCGGTTCGTCGATTCGCCTGATGTGGAAGCCGCCGGGAATGCGCGAGGAAGTGGTGCCGTCGCGCTACCTGATTCCGCAGCACGTCGGAGCCCATCACCCAATTCAGGAACTTATCCAGAAGGCCCAGGGTTAGCAGGTCCCTTACTTTCGCAATCCGGGCAACTGGGAAGTTGCCGGCCTCCGCCGCAAGACCAGCGCACGTCCTCCTTCGGATAATAAAACCTCAAGAATTAACAATTTCCGCGAAATTTGCGGTTCACAAAAGCAAGAAAAGACTTGTACTCGGACTTTTTGAAGATTAGCCTTGTATCGATTAATAAAGCTTGAAGAAGTAAGACCGACGTAGATACTAGCGACTTAGGGCGAATCCGATTAGCTTGAAGGGCTCGGAACTCGCGTAGCATGCGACCCGTGTGTTTACCGGCGTGATGGAGTGAAAGTGTACTCAGCAAGAATGTGGGCGACGACGCCCGTGACGGTCTTTCCCCTACTCGCAATTATAGTAATGTGCTTTTTGGTAGAGAGCGCCGGCGCGCAAAGCGGCTCCGTCGTCGCGCTGTCCGGAAACCATCCCAGGGAAATCAGCGGTTTGCAGCCGGTGGGCCGCGCCAACCCGGTCGCGCAACTCAATCTCCAGGTAAATCTGGCCCTGCGCAATCGCAGCGCACTTGACCAATTACTCCGAAATCAACAGAACCCCGCCTCGCCTGACTACCATAGATGGCTTACGCCGGCACAGTTTGACGCGCGCTTTGGTCCTTCGCAGCAGGACGTTAATGCGGTGTCGCAGTGGCTCAAGGCGCAGGGCTTTCAGGTAACCGCCACGAGTCTGGCCCAACGTTATGTGCGCTTCACCGCGACGGTGGCCGATGCCGAACGGGCCTTTTCCACCAGCATCATGGCCTTCGGCGACGGCACTTCGTATTCCAACATCACCGACCCGCTGATTCCGGCGGGACTCGCCGGCGTGGTTGGTTCGGTGACCGGCCTGGATAACTTCATCCATTCGATGCCGGCGTCCGTGGCGCCGCCCAATCCGTCAGGCCAGGGCGACGCCGAACTGCTCAATCCGCCGGGGTTGCTTGACCCGGGACCGGCATCTTCGGTGCCGGAAAGCGGTCCGGCCATCGCCACCCCGGGGGTGGACATTGGTGGCGTCATCTCTTTCGGACCCTCGGATTTCCGGTCGTTTTACGACGAGAATCCTTTAATTGGCAGTGGGGCTACCGGAGCCGGCGGCGATTGCCTGGCGATTGTCGGCACCTCGAATTTTTCCGCGTCGGCTGTAAGCCTGTTTAACAGCACTTTCGACTTGCCCGCCTCAAGCATCACGACCATTCTGACCGACGGCGTCGATCCCGGCGCCAACGGGGCGGAAAACGAAGCCTTTCTCGACCTGGAATGGTCCCACGCGGTGGCGCCGGGAGCGACCCACCGCTTTTACCTGGGCAACGACGCCACCGCTTCACCCAACGGTTCCATAATCGATTCGATCCAAAGGGCGGTCAACGACAACGCCTGCGGTGTGATCAGCGTCAGTTTCGCAATGTGCGGAGCCAGTTCCAGCTTCTATACCACCGTGGTAAGTCCGATTTACGCCCAGGCTGCCGCGCAAGGCCAATCGGTGTTCATTATTTCGGGTGACTGGGGCGCGGCGGGACTAGCGTACGATGCCACGACAAATAGCTGTGTCGTGGCGAGCACGCGGACTCCCAATGAATTGGGGACCGATCCCAATGTAACCAACGTCGGTGGCACGGCATTTACGCCCAATTTCGTCGGCGGAAATAACGTTGGAGATGTGCCGGAATCCGCCTGGAACGATTCGATTGCGCATCCCGGAGGCGGTGCGACCGGCGGCGGAGTCAGCGGTATCTATTCGAAACCCTCGTATCAAATCGGTCCTGGCGTTCCCAACGACGGCATGCGCGACTTCCCTGACGTGGCGATTATCGCAAGCCCCTATAGTCCGGGCGTGTTCTGGGGAAATACCGATTCATATGGTTCACCGGTGATTAGCTGCTGTATCGGCGGGACCAGCTTGTCGGCGCCGGTGTGGGCGGGTATCGCCAAGCTGCTCGCCCAGCTAAGCGCCGGGCGCACCGGCTCGCTTAATCCACGCATTTATGCGCTGGCGAACACGGCCGCGGCCGCATCGGGATTTCGCGACGTCACCGTGGGTAATAACAACTTCAACGGGGTGGCCGGCTTCAGCGCAGGTCCCGGCTTCGACCAGACCAGCGGATGGGGCTCAGTCGATATCAGCACGTTCGGCAATAGCTGGGTCTCGCCGCCTGCGACTCCCGCGATCAGCTCAATTCCGTCGGTGATTCAGGTTGGCTCAAGCTTTAATATTTCCGGGAATTCCTTCAGCCCCGGCGCCAAGGTTAATTTTTTCGTCGCCACTTCCAGTGGACCCGTTAATGCCGGGCCGCTTACGCCTTCGAGCTACAGTCCAACCCTGCTGACGGTGCCCGTGCCCGCCACGGTGCCGTTAGGCAACGGCTTCGTCAGCGTTCAGGTGGTCAATGCCGATTTGGGCTACCGGGCATCCAACGTGGCTTCAGCGCTGCTGCAGGGGTCGGCCGCGGCCGGCATCCCCACCATCACCAGCATCAACGGAGTGGGGCTCGCCCCGACCAGCTCCAATCCCGCTTACGCCACCAATAATGTTCAAACGGTCCTTACCCAGGGGTCATCGGTGACCTTGGGTGGCAGCGGCTTTGACACGACCAATGGTGTCGCTGTGCTGGTTTATTGCGCCTGCACCGGCGGTAGGATGCCTACCATCTTAATCGGCCCAGGTGGCTTTACCTCCAGCTCGTTGACCTTCACCTTGCCATCCACGACACCTACCGGACCGCTGTCATTGGTAGTGGTCAACAGCGGCCCCGGCGGCGGCTACAGCAAGTCCAGCAATGCGGTTTCGGTGGTTGCCGGAGCGACGATTTCCATAACCTCGGTCACTCAGTCGGGCAGCACGATCACGGTCAAAGGCACCGGTTTTTCAACCCTGACAGTGATCAACCTCTTCAATACGCAGGGTGGCTCGGTGGTTAACCTTGGCGGATTCGCGGCCGGTGGGGTGCCGAAGATTCCTCTGACCGTCAGCTCCTCGACCATGTTCACATTCAGCCGGCCCGCTGCCGCGATGAGCGGCGCGTCCTACGTCCAGGCCTTCAATCCGCCATTCGTACCTTACACCAGTTCCGGCAGCGGCCCGGGCGGCGCATTCACGCTTTTCTGATTACCGGAGTGCGAACACGCGGGGACGCGGTCGATGGCCGCGCCCCGAATATCACTTCATTACGCGGTCCAGACCGCTGGGCGTGTACACGCCCGCCTCGCGGTATTCGCCCGGTACGTCGTTATCAATGGTCAGCGCATAGCCGATGTCGGGCGAAGCATGATTGTTCTGCAAGTCCATCGCCATCGAGAACCCGAACGATCGCGGCTGAACAGTCATCTGACCCTGGTACATGACCGGGCCGAGGATCAGCCAGGTAATATGATAAAGCTTCTCGCTGCGGTCATAGTTTTCCAGGTAGGGCTGGTTCCAGGTCTGGGCGTCGATGTAAAAGATGCGGTCGGTGTAGCAGTATCCGCGCCCCAAAGCCTCGGTCGCCCTTAGATTGATGAGATACACTTTGCGCAATTGCCACGTGTTGAAGCCTGGTTTGGGCCAGCCCGGGAAAGCCGCCCCCGGCTTGTAGTCGCCGCCGACGTAGCCTTGTTGCGCGGCTTCGGTGTAAGCGATCTTCGGGTTCATGAATGGGACCAGTAATTTCTTCTCGCCGATGTATTCGGGCCTGAAGAATGCCGGCTTCCAGTCGGTGTCGTCGGCCAGATAGTCGGTGCCCAATATCGGCGTGCAGCGCGACGAGGTCGAAAGCCGCAGTGATCGCCGCAGGCTGGGCAGAAATACGTATTCCTCGGTCAGACGCGCCGGATCGTCGGGATACAGCTCCAGGGCGGTTGTATATTTGGCCTGCTCGGGAGTGATTTGGATGAACCTGTTGGCAAAGATGTTGCCGCCGGCGTCGGGAAGGTTCATGGGGTAAGGCGGATCGCTTAGATGCATCAGGCGGTAGAAGGTGTCGTCGGTATCTTCAGGTTGGACATTGCCGAAGCTGTCGGTCTCCCAGTTGTGGCTGAATTCATGCAGCGCAAAGGGAATGTAAAAGCCGGCCCACGTGTTGTACATGATCTTGGCGGCCTTGTCGGGATCGGTGGGATTGGGGAACGGAGTTCCCGCCTGGTAACCGGTCCAGGTAAAACCTCCGGTGGCTGCATCCGGCACCAACCTGGTCTGGCCGGCATATTTCTCGGTATTCTCACGCATCGCCTTGGGCATTGGAAAATCCTGGGTCGGCCCGACCTCGACTACGTAGTCCGGACTGTCGATTACATGAAAATGCCTGCCCCCCTCGTATCCAAGCTGAATAAAGTACGGGAAGAAGTTTTTGTACTGGCTCCAGTTCTGCCAGGTGATTTTCGTACCCGGCGGGATGGTCTGCGATGACGACGCGTCCACCATCTGATCGTAAACCTTGCGATCGAATAGCTGCGCCGAGGCCGCAGTCGCCAACACCAGAAGCGCCCCGATAGCGATCGTACAGAAGCTTCGCGTCATCGTTTCTCTCCTGCAAAAGTGTTCAGGCCTGAAGCGCAAGCGATGCGGCTATCCCCAGGCAGCAGCGCCGCTGCTTGCGTGGCCATCCCTTAACACAATTCCCTGCCGGCTAAAAGCCGCGCTGAGGTTGATCTTCGAGCCGACGCGCCCAGCGCCGGGTTTGCGGCGGCGGGCGCCCAGCGTACCCGATCAATCCCACATCAGGCCGCCGTCAACGTTGAAGGATTGACCCGTGATGTTGTCGGCCTCCGATGAGGCCAGGAATGCGGCCATGTTGGCGATATCGTCGGGCGAATTGGATCGGCCCAGTGGAATCGTCGCCTCCATTCGGCGCACCGCTTCCTCGCGCGTGATCTTGCGCTTGTTGACCGCCTCCATGATACCCATCTCGAACAGATTGGTGCGGGTAGCGCCGGGACAGATCGCGTTGACGTTGATATTGTATCGGGCCAGTTGCGAGGCTCCGATTCGCGTCATGGCGATGACCGCGCCCTTGGTTCCGGCATACGCGATATTGGAGGTGCCGGGAAAACCCTTGCCCGCGATCGACGCGATATTGACGATTTTCCCCGCCCGCTGATTGACCATCTCGCGCGCCGCCCTTTGCATACAGAAAAAAAGCCCGCGCGCATTGACCGAATACATCCAGTCCCAGTCCGCCTCGGTCACTTCGAAGAACCCCAGCGGTTTGGTGACGCCCGCATTGTTGACCAGAATATCGATCCGTCCGAACGCTTCGACCGCGCGCGAGATCAATTCATCGATGTCACCGATGTTGGCGATATCAGTCCGAACCGCCATCCCGCGGCCCCCGGTTGCCGCCAGCGTTTCGTCCAGCGACTCCTGGTTGACTTCCGCAAGCACCACCCGGGCGCCTTCGGTGGCAAAGCGCAGTGCGATAGCCCGTCCCATGCCAGCCCCCGCTCCGGTTACAATCGCGATTTTGTTCTCGAATTTCATAGCGATGACTCCCTGCGGATCTATGTCGAGCACGACTTTACCAGCGTGGTCCCGGAAAAAAAGAGCAAGGAGAAAAGAGAGGTTTAGGAATCGCAGCGATCCGTCGAACAATCACCCCTTCCCCTTTAAGCAAGGGGCCATCGGTTAAACTTTCTCTTTTCTCTTTTCCGCCATTACTCGCCCCTTGATCTCAGCGCGGGCGAAGCATCATCTGATGGTCAACAATCAAGCGGTATTCCGAAAGTGATACGAGGACGGCGTCTGATTTCGATTGGCCTGGTGATGGCCATGATTTTGGCCTCCGCGGCCCGATCGGCCGGCGCCGCCGAGAGCAAAGCGGATTTGCTGGAGCGGATGGCGCGGGAGAAGTTCGGCAATCTCAGCCGCGCGGAATTGCTGTTGGTGCGCAGCGCTCCGCAACGCGAACTCCAGTGGGCGGGTCCGCGGGATGACCCTGATGATCCCACCAACGATCCGCTGCACGCCCAATCATGGGGACCGGAGCGCACGATTCGAGCGCCGCTGCTCGCATGGCTGGGCAGCGATCCGGCGGCGGCGCCGCTGGTCCATCCCAGCGGCGCTGGAATCAAAGCCGCGCGCATTGTTGGCCCGCTCGATCTCTCGTATCTGACGGTGCCCTTTCCGCTAACGCTTGTGCGATGCTCGATTGCGGACGGAATCGATATTTCCAATGCCCACATTCGCGCTATCGACCTGAGAGCAAGCGCGACCGGTCCGATCGTCGGCAACATGGCCAGAGTTGACGGCGACGTCAGCCTGACCTTCGGAAATTATCAGCAGGTATTGTTCTACCGCGCCACGATTGGCGGCAGTCTGGACTTCAGCGCCGCCCGCGTACAATCGCCCGGCTCTCCTGCGGTAGCGGCGATAGACTCGTCGATCGGCGGTGACGCGATTTTCCATCAAGGCTTCGCCACCAACGGGATCGTCGATTTTCGCCTGGCCCGCGTCGGCCACGCCCTCAGCTTCAATCATGCAAGTTTCTTTGGCCCACAGGAAAACGGACTGGTCGCTGAACGGGCCAGAATTGAGGGATCGCTCTACTGGGTGGCGATATCGCTCACGCCAAACACCCAACTGGATTTGGCGGACGCGCGCGCCACCGATTTGTGGGACGATCAGTCGAGCTGGCCCGTACGCGGTAATCTGATGCTCAATGGATTTGAGTACGAAGGTTTTGGCGATGACAGCCCGGCGGATGCCAGGAGTCGGTTGATATGGCTCAGACGCCAGCCTCGCGGATTCCGCGCGCAGCCTTATGCCGAGTTGGCCAGGGCGTTGACGGCGGCCGGCGAGACCGACGACGCCATAAAAGTGGAGATCGCGCAACGTGTCGCCCAGCGGCGTGAGACCGGTCTGGGACGGCTGGAGCGCGCCTGGAACGCGCTGCTGCAATATACAATCGGTTACGGCTTTATCCCGCTGCGCGCCCTGTGGTGGATCACCGGATTCGTCGCGCTGGGGACGGTGCTGTTTCAATGGGGCTACACGATGCGCCTGGTGAGTCCAACCGAAGAGGCGGCTTACCAATCCTTTATGAAAAGCGGGACGACGCCGGCGCATTATCCGCGCTTTAACGCCTTCGTGTACTCTTTGGAGAATTTTCTGCCGGTGGTGGATCTCCATCAGGGCGAGTACTGGCGTCCCAATCCGTATCACGGCGCGCATCTGAACCCGGAGTTGAAAAAGTGTCCGCGTGGCGGGGTGTTGCTGCGATGGTATCTGTGGGTTCATATCCTGGCCGGGTGGATTCTCACTCCCCTGCTGGCCGCGGGTCTTTCAGGCCTGATCCATGTCGGATAAAGACAAAACTGCAACACCCTCGGTACAAATCGTGATCGTACTGGGCGTTGCCGGGTCCGGCAAAACCACCATCGGACGGATGTTGGCGCAGCAGCTGGGATGGGAGTTCGTTGACGCTGACGATTTCCACACGCCCGACGCAAGGATCAAAATGTCTCGGGGCGTAGGCCTTGGCGATGAGGACCGCCGTTTATGGTTGGATGCGCTGCGCGCGTTGATCAGCCAAAGACTGGCGACGGGGCGCAGGACGGTGCTGGCATGCTCGGCGCTCAAACAGCGGTATCGAGATCTGCTGACGGTCGACCGCAACCGTGAAGCGTTCGTGTACCTGCGCGGCGATTTCGAACTGATTCGCCAACGGCTTGCCCGACGCAGCGGACATTATGCCGGCGTTTCGCTCCTGGCGAGCCAGTTTCAGACGCTGGAGGAGCCGGATAACGCAATCGCAGTCGATATCGCGCCGGCTCCGGAGGCAATCGTGGCGGCAATACGCGCGAGGCTGGATCTGTGAACAGATCTCGAAAATCGCGCCCGGCCGGTTTGATCGCGCGATGAATAGATCACCATAATGGCTGAGACCACAGGAGAGGCGGAGGAGCAGTAGTGAAGCGGCGAGCCGACCTGCGTTACGAGCGCAAATTGTGGCGCGAGGGATTGCTGACAGTCGCCGGTGTGGACGAAGCCGGTGTCGGGCCGATGGCGGGGCCGGTGGTCGCCGCCGCCGTGATCTTCGCGCCCGAAATCCATATCAAGGGCGTTCACGATTCCAAGCAGCTCCCGCCATCCAGGCGCGAGGAACTCTACGACATTATCATTGAACGCGCGCAGGCTTTCGCTGTGGGCCGAGCCGAAGTCGAGGAGATCGATCGGTTCAACATCTATCATGCGACGCTGATGGCGTGTTTGCGCGCGGTGGAAGCGCTATGCATAAAACCTGAGCATGTGCTGGTTGACGGGCGGCGGATTCGCAATCTCAGGATACCGCAAACCCATATCGTCGGCGGTGACCGCAAGAGCTTCTGCATCGCGGCGGCCTCGATTTTAGCCAAAGTGACTCGTGATCGATTGATGTGCGAATTCGATAGCATTTACCCCGGATACGGTTTTGCCCGTCACAAGGGCTACTGTACGGCTGAGCATCTGGAAGCGATCGATCGCCTCGGTCCGTCGCCGATCCATCGCACCTCGTTCGCCCCGGTCAACGCCGCCGCGCAGATGAATCTGGGGTTTATCGATTGATGGCACAGCGGCTGCATTTAGCCGCGCGGACCATCTAACGGCGGAAGTGGAAACTCCCCCCTATAATCGCGGATGGATCGCGATACAATAATTGTGAAGGTAAAGAATTATGGCGCTTGAACGCGAACGGATTGCGGAACGGGCAATGTACCGGCTGGCCGAGGGGGAGTTGCTGGAAATATACCGGCTGATGACCCTGATTCGGCGCTTCGAGGATAAAGTGGCCGAGATGTACACCCGCGGCAAAATCACGGGTTTCTGCCATCTCTACGCCGGCGAAGAGGCGATTGCCGTCGGCGCAATCCATGGCCTTTATGACAAGGATTACGTGGTCTCCACCTATCGCGAGCACGGCCATTGCCTGGCCAAGGGCGCTTCGGCGCGGGCCGTGATGGCGGAGTTGTTCGGCAAATCGACCGGCATATCCAAGGGGCGCGGCGGCTCGATGCATCTGTTCGACCCGGTGCTGCGCTTCATGGGCGGTTACGCGATCGTCGGGGGCGGATTGCCGATCGCGACCGGACTGGGTCTTGCCATCGCCTATCGCGGCGACCCCGAAGTGGTATGCTGCTTTTTCGGCGACGGCGCGCTGCCTCAAGGCGCCTTTCATGAAAGCCTGAACATGGCCTCGCTGTGGAAGCTGCCGGTCATTTTCGTTTGCGAAAACAATTTTTACGGTATGGGTACGCTGGTTCAGAACGCGATCTGCCAGGAGGAACTCTACCGGTTCGCCGACCCCTACAAGATTCCTGGAGTCAGAGTGGACGGAATGGACGTGATCGAGGTTTACGCCGCGGTCAGCGAGGCTGCCGCCCGCGCCCGTGAAGGCAAAGGCCCCTCGCTGATCGAAGCGATCACTTACCGCTTCCGCGGCCATTCGATGTCCGATCCGGCGGAGTATCGTTCCAAGCGCGAGGAGCGCATCTGGCAGGAACGCGACCCGATCAAACGCTTCCGTCACCTGCTGCTGCATGAACGCAAAATCGCTGCGCCGGTGCTCGACCGGATCGACCAGGAGGAAAGCGCAGTGGTGGACGACGCCGTTAAGTTCGCCGACGAAAGCCCCGAGCCGCCGCTGTCCGAACTGACCAAAAATGTCTACGTCGAATAACCAGAGAGCGGTACTGCAATGGCGCTGATCACTTACCGTGAAGCATTAAACCAGGCGCTGCGCGAGGAGCTCGACCGCGACGAACGAGTCTTCATCATGGGTGAAGAGGTCGGCTACTTCGGTGGCGCATTCAAAGTCACCGACGGATTGATCGCCACCTACGGCGAAAAGCGCGTGCGCGACACTCCGATTTCGGAGCTGACGATCGTCGGCGCCGGCGTGGGCGCGGCGATGGGCGGATTGCGTCCAGTGGTCGAACTGATGACCATCAACTTTGCCCTGCTCGCGATCGATCAGATCGTCAACACTGCTGCCAAGGCTCGCTACATGTTCGGCGGTCAGACCAAGGTGCCGTTGGTGATTCGCGCGCCGCAAGGCGGCGGCCATCAACTGGGCGCGCAGCACAGTCAAAGCCTCGAAGCATACTTCGTCCATTGCCCGGGCATTCGCGTCGCCCTTCCAGCCACCGCTGCCGACGCCAAGGGCATGCTCAAATACGCAATCCGTCAGGAAGATCCGGTGATGTTCCTCGAACATGAATCGCTTTATGGAATGAAGGGGGAGGTTCCGGAGGACGAGGACTACCTGGTGCCGTTTGGACAGGCCAAAGTGGTGCGCGAGGGCAAGGACGTCACCATCATCGCCTACTCCAAAACGGTTCACGACGCGCTCATTGCCGCCGATCTTCTGGAGAACCAGGGCACGGACGCCGAAGTGATCGACCTGCGCACGCTTAATCCGTTGGATATCGCAACGGTCCTCGAATCGGTCAGGAAGACCGCGCGCGCCGTGGTGGTTTACGAAGGATGGCTGACCGGCGGCGCGGGAGCTGAGGTGGCCGCGCAAATCTATCAGGCCGCCTTCGATGATCTCGATGCCCCGATCCAGCGCGTGGCCAGCGCCGATGTCCCGATGCCGTACAATCGCCATCTCGAAGCCGCCGCCCTGCCTTCGCCGGATAAGATCGTCCGAGCGGTTGAGCGTATCTCATGATCGCCGCCTGGGGCGGCCTTTTATCCTGGACGGTGAAGACCGCGGCGCTGTCGAACCTCAAGAGGGCAGGCAAAAATGAGTATTGATATCACGATGCCGAAACTCTCCGACACCATGGAGGAAGGAAAAATCCTCCGTTGGCTCAAGCATCCCGGAGACAAGGTCACTCATGGCGAGCCGTTGGCCGAGGTGGAAACCGACAAGGCCGACATGGTGATGGAAGCGTTTGACGACGGCGTGATGCAGGAAATCCTTCTGGCCGAAGGTGAAAGCGCTCCGGTCGGCGCGCCGATCGCGCGCCTGGCCGCTCCCGGGGAGGAGATCAAACCAGCGGCGCCACCTTCCCCCGGAGCCCTGGCCGAACTCGCGCCCGCCGCTGAGCAGCCCGAAAGTGCACCGGTTCAGGCTGCTCAGCCGCCGCGCGCCGCATCGCGTCCGGTCGCGGTCAGGAAGCGCTCGTTGAAAGAAGCCGAAGAGCCTGAAGCATCCAACGGCGCCGCACCGCCAGCGGAAGCCGCCAAGCCGTCTCATCCGGAACCCGGCGGCGACGGCCCCGAACCTAAAGCCATGCCGCGTCCAGAGCCTGAACGCGAACCGGCTGGCGCAACGCGGGATACCGCGGCGATGCGGCCCGCGAGCGTGCCACCTCGGACCACCGCTCCGGCGCATGAGCATGGCGACCAGGCCAAAATCAAGGCGTCGCCATTAGCGCGGCGCGCGGCTGAAGAAGCGGGCGTAGATCTCGCTCAGGTACAGGGAACGGGTCCGGAGGGCCGCATCACCAAACGCGACATCGACAATTTCCTGCGCCAGCAGCAACTGTTCCGCCAACGCCGGCTGGTGACGCCGCGCGAAGGTTTGCCGGGCACCTGGGAAGAACTCTCCAAGATGCGGCGCACTATCGCGCAGCGGATGGCCACCTCCAAGCGTGAGATCCCGCATTTCTATGTCACCATGGAAATAGACATGGAAGAAGCGGTGCGGCTGAAGAAATCGCTGGAAGCCACCGAACTGTTCGACGAAGCCATCACCTACAACGACATCGTGATCAAGGCCTGCACGCTGGCGCTGGGACGCTATCCGCGCATGAACGCGAGTTTCGAAAACGATGGAATCCGCATCCATCCGAGCATCAATATCGGGATGGCGGTGGCGGTCGAAGACGGGCTAATAGTTCCGGTAATCAAGGAATGCCAGCAACTGACGCTGCCCGAGATCGCGCGCGCCGCCCATCGGCTGGTCGCCAAAGCGGCACAGGGCGGATTTACCGCCGATGAATTATCGGGCGCGACTTTCTCAATCTCGAATATGGGGATGCTTGGGATCGAGCATTTCTCTGCCGTGATCGTGCCGCCGCAAGCCGCGATTCTGGCGGTCAGCGCAATCAAGGAACGTCCGGTGGTGCGTAACGGGCAGGTGGCGGTCGGAACCACCATGATGCTGACGGTGTCGTGCGACCATCGCATCGTCGACGGCGTGGTGGCCGGACGCTTCCTCCAGGAGATGAAGCGATTTCTCGAAAATCCCGCCAGTCTTCTGGTTTAGCCGTACGGGAAAGGAGCACAGGGTGGCGAACAATCGCTACGACCTTGCAGTCATAGGATCAGGACCGGGGGGTTACGAAGCGGCCATTCGCGCCAGCCAACTCAAGATGCGCACTTGCGTGATCGAGCGCGATCGCCCCGGCGGCGTCTGCCTGAACTGGGGATGTATTCCCTCCAAAGCGCTTCTCAATTCGGCCGAGACGATGGAGATCATCGCCGCCGCCGGCCGGGAACACGGCATCCAGACCGGCGACGTCACCTTCGATTTCGCGCGCGTAATCGCGCGCAGCCGTGAAGCCGCCGACAAGCTTTCGCGCGGCGTTCGTTTTCTGTTGCGCAAAAACAATATCGACCTGTTTGAAGCCAGCGCCGCCTTCGCCGCACCCGACCGGCTGACGCTCTCCCGCAGCGACGGCAAGGCGCCTGCGGTCAACACCATTGAGGCGGACCGCATACTAATCGCCACCGGCTCGCGTGAGCGGCTTTTCCCCGGGATGACGATCGGCGATGGGATGCTGACCAGCCGCGAAGCGCTGGTTTATGATCAACTTCCGGAAAGTATCGCGGTGATTGGCGCCGGCGCCGTAGGGCTTGAGTTCGCTTATTTCTACCACTGCTTCGGCGCCAAGGTGACGATCATCGAACTGGAAAAGCAGGTGCTACCCGGGTGTGACGCCGAAATCGCCGAAGAACTGCGCCGCTCACTCCTCAAGCGCAAGATCGACTTGCTGCTCGGTCATGGTTACAAGTCGGCGGCACGCCACGGCGATCGATGGACCGTGACGGTTGACAATAACGGCCAGAGCAGGACGGTCGAAGCTGAGATGGTGCTGGTGGCGGTCGGACGCGTTCCCAACAGCGACGGTCTGGGTCTGGACAAAGTCGGCGTCGAACTGGCGCCCGGCGGATTCATCAGGATCGACGATTCGTTTCGCGCCTCCCGCTCGGAGATTTATGCGATCGGCGATGTGATCAGACCGCCGCTGCTGGCGCACAAGGCATCGGCCGAGGGTATCGCGGCAGTCGAGATCATGGCCGGAGCGCGCGAACCCGGCTTCGACCTGCTCAACATCCCCGCCTGCGTTTACTGCCAACCCGAAGTCGCCACTATCGGAATGACGGAAGCCGCGGCCCGGGCAGCCGGCATCGAAGTAAAAATCGGCAAGTTCCCCTTCCGCGCCAATGGCAAAGCGGTTGCGGTTAATCACGTCGAGGGCTTCGTCAAACTTGTGGCAGGAAAAAAATACGGCGAGGTTATTGGCTGCCAGATCATCGGGCACGGCGCTACCGACCTGATTTCGGAAGTCGTGCTGGGAAAAACGCTGGAAGCCACCACCCTGGAGTTCGGCCGCACCGTCCATCCCCATCCGACTTTGTCCGAAACTGTGATGGAAGCTGCGCTTGCCGCGGAGGGCGAAGCAATCAATTTCTGACGATGGAACAACCCACGCTGTCAGTGGCCTGGCTCGGACGCGTCGATTACGAAAGAGCCTGCAGTCTCCAGGACGCGCTGGTTGCGGCGCGCCAGGCGCAAGAGATCGGCGACCTCCTGCTGCTGCTGGAGCATCCACACGTCTATACGCTCGGACGCGGCGCCAACAAGGATTTTCTCCTTGCACCTCCACCTGGCGTGCCTGTGTATCGGGTTTCGCGCGGCGGTCAGGTCACTTATCATGGTCCGGGACAGTTGATCGCCTACCCAATCATTGCGCTGGAAGGTCCGGAGCGCGACGTGCATCTGTATCTGCGCAGGCTGGAACGGGCCATCGTTCAAACCCTCGGCCGTTATGGAATCGAGGCGGCGCGGCGCGAGAAGCTGACCGGCGTGTGGGTTGGAGCGCGCAAGATCGCGTCGATCGGCGTCGGCATCCGGCGATGGGTCACGCTGCATGGATTGGCGCTCAACGTCAACTGCGATTTGCGCTTCTTTGACTGGATCGTACCGTGCGGCATCGAAGGTTGCCGGATGACGTCGATGGCAAGCGAAGGGCAGGCGGGCATCGACGTGGCGCAGGTGGCTGCAGCGCTCGCGGACTGCCTTGGAGCAGAACTGGGTTATGACTCGCTCGCGCAGCTCGACGCCGCCGAGGTCTGGCGCGTGTCTCCCACCGCCAACCATCATGGCTTCGAGGCTGATCGTGGCTGAACGCAAACATCCCGACTGGATCAAGGTCCGCGCGCCGACCTCGCCGGAGTACTTCCGGACCAGGGAATTGCTCAAGCGCATGCGCCTGCACACGGTGTGTCAGGAAGCCGGCTGTCCGAATATCGGCGAATGCTTTTCCCATCGCACCGCGACTTTCATGCTGATGGGTGACGTGTGCACGCGCAACTGTCCATACTGCGCCGTAACTCACGGCAGAGCGCGTCCGCTCGACCCGCAGGAACCTGTCCGTGTGGCGCAGGCGGCGGCGCAATTGGGTTTGGCTCACGTCGTGGTGACGTCAGTGGATCGCGACGATTTGCCCGACGGCGGCGCCGCGCACTTTGCCGCCACCGCGCGCGCCATCAAGCAACTGAGTCCCGCCACTCGCGTCGAAGTGCTGGTGCCCGATTTCCAGGGCGCGCACAAAAGCGTCGAAGAAGTCGTCCGCGCGCCGGTCGATATTTATAATCACAATATCGAAACGGTGCCGCGCCTGTATAAAACCGTACGTCCCGGTGGACGCTATGAGCGCTCACTCGACGTGCTCAGCCACGCCAAGGAAACTGCGCGCGGGCTGGCGCGCGAGCTGCTGACCAAGGCCGGGATCATGCTCGGCCTGGGCGAGGATAACTGCGAAGTGATGGAAGTTTTGCGCGACCTGCGCGCCGTCCAGTGCGATATCATCACGCTGGGCCAGTACCTGAGGCCGTCGAAAGACCATCTCGAAGTGGTACGTTACGTGCCGCCCTCGGAGTTCGCCGACTTGCGCGATCGCGCGATGGCGCTGGGCTTTCGTCACGTGGAATCGGGCCCGCTGGTGCGCAGTTCCTACCACGCCTGGGAACACGTCAACTGATCCGGTTTTCTTCCGGTTATCCGTCCCGCCTGCGTGGGTCAGGCTTTCCACCCCGTCGTTGAGAGTTGGAGCACCTGTCCACTCGCGGCCGGAATCTGCAATGCGCAAAGGCTCAGGCAACGTACCTGGCCCGCATACGTTGCGCTGAGACAAAAAATCGGGGTTTTCCGCCTCCCCCCAGCGTTCGCCTTTCGAACTCAGGCGCCGGGCCGGACTTCCGCTTCCTCCGGGTCCTTCGGCTGAAACGCGGGATCCTTTTGCAGCACTGGCAAAACTTTCTCCGCGAACAGCTTCACGCTGCGCTCGCCCAGGTGGTACGGCATCGCGCCCGGCAAAAACTGCGCGGCGGCATGGCCAAGTCCGGTGAGGCTGAACACGTGACGGAACTTCTCCAGCACCTGCGCGGGCGTCCCCACCATTTGCAGGTTCTTGAAAAACTCGACGGCCTTGGCGCGCTCCTCGGGCGAGGTCAGCCGCGAGTAGGTCTTCGCCATCTTCGCCCAGAATTCATATCCCTTGATTTTGCCGAGATGGCCGTCCGAAAGCCCATAGTGGAGATCGACGTGCTCGAAGCCCTTGGCGATATAGATATCGCCAAGCTCGCGCGCCTCGCTGGCGTCTTCCGACATCAGCACCGTCATCAGCGCGATTGGCGCCTTGACGGTATAGCCGTTGGCGCGGGCGACGTCGCAATACCGATGATAGTCGTCGGCCGCCTTCTCCCATGTGCTTTGCGCGATGATCATGACGCCGAAACCCATCCGGGCCATCATTTCGGACGACTCCGGGCTGACAGTAGAAGCATAGAAGCGGCGTTCGGGATGGGAGATCGGGCGCGGGCGAATCGTCGTCGGCGGAATGGTCCAGAACTTGCCCTCGTGCGAAAACACTTCCTGGGTCAGCGCCTTGCGGATAATCGTCGCTGCTTCGGCGAAGCGTTCGCGCGACTGCTCCTGCGGGCTGTCCAAACGCTCGAACTCGACCGTGGCGGTGCCGCGGCCGAAGCCGAAAATCGTGCGCCCGCCCGACAAAACGTCGAGCAGCGCGATATCCTCGGCGACCCGCACCGGATTATGCCACGGCAGCACGATTACGGCGGTGCCGAGCTGAACACGCTTCGTGCGAGCCGCAAAGTAGCTCAGCATCTGGGTGGGATTGGGCACCATGTTGTAGCCCGTGAAATGGTGCTCGAGGCTCCAGATCGAATCGAAACCAAGCGGCTCCGCCATGTCGATCAGCCGCAGTTCCTCCTGGTAAAGGTCATTATCCGATCGCTCCAGACCCAGTCCTGCCAAAGTAAGCGCAATTCCTGCTTTCATCTCGTGACTCTTTCGATGGATTCGAGCGCCGGCCAACGACTGCCCCGAACGCCCGCTCAAACCTGACGATAATGTATCCGCCCTGCCCAGTTGACGGAAGGCATGCCCAGGCTTTACGGGATGGATGTCTGGCCAGTGCCGATTCCGGTTTGATGGTCCGCTCAGCGCTGCATTACGATTTTAGCGCATAAATTGACACGGCTTAGCCGAGACTCAGGCCTTATCAGCTCTCGCTCACCTCAGGCTGGAGCATTTCTTTCAGTCCCGACAGATTGCGCGCGGAAATACCCCGGGTCTGCTTATCCAACACCAGCAGGCTAATCCCATCAACTCCCGCACCGCTAAGCTGGCAGGGCGAAGTTATCTTCGACGGCGTTGAAGTTCCCGCCGGAGCCTTGTTGGGCGATCGTGAAAATATTGGATGGGCGGCGCTGACGCGAGCGATGGAGCGCGCGCTCCCGGTTTTGTGTGCCTACCAGGTCGGGAGTTGCCAGGCGGCCTTCGAGATGTCGGTGCAGTACAGCAACACGCGCGTGCAGTTCGCCTTTCCAATCGGACGCTTCCAGCGCTCCGGTCCTTCACCAGCCGGCGAAGCTTGCGGACCAGGCTGATGCATCCCTTGGGGAGCCATCACTGTTCCATTCTGTATTCTCGGGCGACAAGAAAACACCCAATTCATTGCGCATAGGCTGGTCCACATGTTGCTGATAACCAGTGGCGGGTATAGATGCGCCCGCGGGATGCGCCATGGAGATCCAGCATGCAATTTGGCCTGTTCGTTGAACTGATCGCTTTGCGGCCCCATGACAAGGCCGCCGTCATTCGCTGCTATCGGGAAGCGCTTGAGCAGATCAAATATGCCGAGCAGATGGGGTTCGAATACGTCTGGGAGACCGAGCATCATTTCACCGAGCGATTCTCCTACTCCACTGCCCCGGAGTTGTTCCTGACCGCCGTGGCGCGCGAAACCAAAACCATCAGGTTGGGGCACGGCGGCGTGCTGCTGACCATGAACCATCCGGTGCGCGTGGCGGAGCGTGCCGCCGTGCTCGACATCCTGAGCGACGGACGGCTGGAATTCGGCACAGCGCGGGGCACCACCGAGGCGGAACTCGGCGGCTTCAGGATCGCGCCCGAAGACTCGCGCGCGATGTGGGAGGAATCGATCCGGATGATCCCGAAGATGTGGACTCAGGATCGCTTCGAATGGAACGGGCGTTTTTACAAGGTGCCGCCCCGCAACGTGATCCCCAAGCCGCTCCAGGAGCCGCATCCGCCGATGTGGGTCGCCACCACGACACCGCCCACCTTCGAACTGGCCGGGCGGATGGGCCTGGGCGTGCTCGCTTTCTCGCTCACCGCGCCGGGCCAATCCGAGGACGCGGTACGGGTCTACCGCCAGGCGATTCGCGGCGCGCAACCGGTAGGCGCCTTCGTCAACAACAAGGTCGCCGCCTTTACTCCGATGGTCTGCCTGGAAAACGACGCCGAGGCGCTGCGCGTGGGCGCGTTTTCGGCGGCGGCCTATGCGGAAGGCGCGCGCCAGCTTTATGCGAAATGGTCGGCGAGCGCCGATAGCTGGAAAGGATGGTTCGGGCGCGAATACTTCACCGAGTCGGAAATTACCCCGGACGAGATGAACAAGCTGGTGGAGCGCGGCACCGTCTGCGTGGGCGATCCGAACCGCTGCATCTCAATTATCAAGCAATGGGAGGAACTGGGCGTAGACCAGATTATGTGTTTGGTCCAGGCCGGACGCATTACCCATCACCAGGCGATGGAGTCGATCCGCCTGTTTGGTAAATACGTCATTCCGTATTTCAGAAAGCGCAGCGGCACGGCGGCGTCGCCTTCCGCTCGCACATCGGCTTAGGAGCGCAACTTGACCTCAGTGGCAAATTCATAACCGGAGGCATCTCGGTGGATTTCAGTCTGATTTACGAATTGGCGTCAGCCGATACCAGCGAAGCCGGAATCAGCCGCACTTATCGGGAGTTTATCGAGCAGGTGCAGCTTGCGGACCGGCTGGGGTATCGCGCCGTCTGGCTCACCGAGCATCATTTCCTGCCGGGCTTCTCCTTCAGTTCGGCGCCGGAGCTGATGCTGACGCTGGCGGCTGCGCGAACGACACGGATTCGTCTGGGCCATGCGATTGTGCTGCTGCCCTTCGCGATCAACCATCCGCTGCGCGTGGCCGAGCGTATCGCGACCCTCGACGTGATCTCGGGCGGACGGGTCGAGTTCGGCGGTGGACGCGCTATCTCCGAATCCGAGTTGTCGGCTTTCGGCGTCGACCCCGATGACACGCGGCCACAATGGGAAGAGGCGCTGCGGATGCTACCCGTGATGTGGAGCGGCAAGCCGTTTAAGTGGGATAGTCCAACGATCTCGATTCCCGAGCGCGAGGTCGTGCCCAAGCCGCTGCAAAAGCCTCATCCGCCGATGTGGGTATCGGCGACGCAACCCTCGACCGTGGAGTTCGCCGCCCGCCACGGCCTGGGCGTGCTCGGTTTCGGCATCACAGCCGAGCAGTCCAACGACCTGCTCCATCTGTATCGCCGCGAGATCGCGAATTGCCGGCCGATCGGAGCGTTCGTCAACAATCGTTTTGCCCTGTGGGTAACCGCGATGTGCTGCCCCACCGACGCCGAGGCGATCGCAATCCAGGGTCCCAACCTCAAGCGCTATGTCGAAGACGTGCGGATGCTGTTTGCGCCCTGGATCGACGGCCAGCCGCCTAAATCCTACGAATGGTACATGAAGAACTTCGCCGCCGGCTATGAGCAGATGAAAACCGCTACGGCCGAAGAGATCGTCAAAGGAGGGGGCGCCTGTATCGGCAGTCCCAAGACCTGCCAAAAGATGGTCCAGATGCTGGCCGACGCCGGCGTGGACGAAGTGATGCTCTTCATGCAGAGCTACACCACGCCGCACGACAGGATCATGCGCTCGATCGAGCTGTTTGCAACCGAGGTGGCGCCCGCGATCAATTCGCCGGCATCACACAGACTGGCCGGGTAGCACATCGTAGTGAGCCGGCAGCTGTACGTGAGGCGGACGCGATTTGCAGGCGATCGAAAAATGGGGGCTAATCCGCGACCTTCAAGTGATCGTCAACATTCATCGCGCCGGTGATCATCGAAGCCTCTTCTTCGATCGTCTCCCGATCCGATTCCGTCGGCACCTGGCCCCATAGCGACAGCAGCGAGCCGTGCAATTGAAACCGCACGGCCCCATAGCCTTGCGCGTCGAGCATCTGGCGCAGCAGCGCGGTCCGAATCGGATCGCCCGCATCTTCATAAGATCCGCTGTCGCCGGAAATGCTGCCTGGCTCGGACGGAGGTGGAGCGTTTGACTTGATCGTCGAAATTACCGAGGACACGAACGAAAGCAGCATCACCACCGCGACCACCAGGACCGCAATGACGGCCAACGTGACCAGCGGCGATTTGCGGCCCCGCCATCGCTCCAGCGGACCCGGTCCGACCGGCGCGCCGGCGGGGTGGTAGTGCGGCTGGGCGGGCTGGGTCAGGGTAATTGTTTGCGCGTTGGGATCATTCAGCACGAATGCGGGCTGCAGCACCGTGCGCAGATCGGCGGCGCAATAACTGCAAAAGCGCGAGTCACTGGGAATCGAACGGGTGCACGACGGGCACGCGATCTCGCTGGTGACGGTCAGCAAGGTCGGCGCTGACGCCGAAGGCTGCGCAGCGGGCGATGAGGTCGGGGTTGACGGAGCGGACTTCAGCGGCAGTTGCAATTGCGGCGGCCCCGGCGACGGCGCCGCACCGGGAGCGCCGTTGGCCTGCGCGCCAGCGCCATTTTTGATCGCCAGCAGGCGCCGCCTCATCTCATCGACGTCGCGGATGCGTCTGTCGACGTCGTACTCCAGCGCTTCCCGGACCAGCTCAGCCAGCGCCGGATTTAGATCCGGGCAGAACTTGCGCAAGACCGGAAAACTGAACGGCGCTTCGGTGGTGGGATCGCGTCCCGACAGCGCATGATGCATCGTTGCGCCCAGCGCATAAATATCAGACCGCGTCTCCACCTTGCCGCGATACTGTTCGGGCGGCGCGTAGCCCTGCGTTCCCACCATCGTGGCGCTGCTCAGCGGCTGAAAATGGCGCGCGATGCCGAAATCGACCAGCTTCACCTGCCCGTCGGGCGCGACCATGATGTTGGATGGTTTGAGATCGCGGTAGATGACGGGCGGCTCGCGATGGTGCAGATAGTCCAGCGTATCGAGCACCTGCAGCGCGATTTCGATAACGCGCCCCTCAGGTAGCTTGCCGCCCGCCGCCTTGAGTTCCTCCTCCAGCGTCCGGCCCGCGACGTATTCCATCACCAGGTAATGGCGGTTCTGCTCGCTGAAGCGATCGTAGATGCGGGGAATGTGCTCGTTGTTAAGCTGCGCGAGCATATCGGCTTCGCGCTGGAAGCTGACGACCGCCTGGTGCTGCAAGTCGGGATTGCTGATGGCGTCAACCATCTCGGCCAGGGCGCAGGGACGGCCCGACAAACGCAGATCCTCGGCCAGATAGACCATCTTCATCCCGCCGCCGCCGAGCAGCCTGGAAATGCGATAGCGGTTGCCAATGATGGTATTGGGAGCAATCATTGTCGGTTTGTCAGTTTGTTCGCCCCGTTCCCGGAGGCCGCGACCGGGGACCTGGGAAAATCGATTGCTCCTCCGAACGCCGCGTTGGCGATGCACACCAGATGCAGCACCGGCCCGATCGGACCGGCAGAGTACGCAATCGCGACTCCAAAAAACCATAGCGCAGCGTACAAATGCTGGCCCTTATACAGATGTCCCAACCCCGGGATTACGCTCAGCCCCGCGGCCACCCACGGCTTCCAATCGAGGTCTCCCCTGAAGCGGAGGCTTGAACCCAAAGGGGCGCCGCAATTTTTGCAAAAGCGTGCACCGCCGACCGTTACCGGATGGCCGCAATTGGAACAAAAACGTGGACTTACTGTGGCCACCTCAGGCCCGGAATTGAAACTGCGCATCCCCCAGCCGAATCCTGTCACCGTCGCGCAGCGTGATTTCACTGATCCGCTTGCCATCGACATAGCTGCCGTTCTGGCTGTTGAGGTCCTTTAACCGAAATGCACCATCGATCATTTCGATGCTGGCATGATGGCGGGAAATGGACTGGTCGGGCAACACCAAATCGTTGTCCAGCGAGCGTCCGATTCGGGTCGATCCGTCGGCGCGCAGCTGCAGCCGGCGTCCCGAACTGTCGACCAGATGAGGCCCGCCGGGCATGCCGGCGCCCTTGTCCGCAGTCGGTTGCGCGACCTTCGCGGGAGCAGGAGCCGCATTGCGCAGATTAAATCGCACCTGGTAGCTGCCAATTCCGATCAGGTCGCCATGATGGAGCGGTGCGACTTCGATCCGCTGGCCGTTGACAAAGGTACCAGGGTTGCGCGTCAGATCCTTGAGCACAAATTCCGCTCCGCTGCGTTGAAGCTGGGCATGACGCGGTGCGATTGCGGGATCACCGAACAATCCGATGTCGCTCTCCTCGGCGCGACCAATGATTGCTATGGGCTTCTCCAGACGAAACTCGCGTCCGCGCAGCCGTCCCGCCTCTACCGTCAGCCAGGCGGCCTTGGTCAACTCCTGAACCAGGCCGATAAACAAACCGATCATCAAGCCGATTGCGCTCAGCCCGAACAGTCGGGAGAGCAGGCCGCCGCCGGACAACGCGCTGATAGCGTCAAAGGTGACTCCACCCAAAAACCCGCCCGCCACGCCTCCGGCCGCACCCTTGAGGATATTCGGGGCTGAAAAAGTCGCAATTCCCACACCGGCGCCGAGCAGAGCGCCCATCAGGGCCCATCCGACCAGACGGGCAAAGATCAGATAGGCGATCGCGCCGTTGCGCCCGACGCCCCATCCGCCGGCGTTAAGGATCGCGACAAAAGCCTCGTTGGAGTAGTAGGTGGCGGGAAGCGAGAGCAAAAAACAGATAATAAAACCTTGCAGAAAACGCCGCTTGACCTGCGGGGTCAGCTCCAAAACCTGCAATTGGGAGGCGTTAATAAGACCTCCGATCAGCCCGGAAAGCAGCGCCAATGCGCCAAAATTAAGGTAAAACGCCGTCGCTGTCGGCTGTTCGGTCAATGAATGCCCGTGAGTCGCAAATTCCACGGGCAGCCATCCCACGGCGCCTCCGATAAGGCCGGCCAGCGCCTTGAATGTTAAATCACGCCGGTTGATAACGCCTTCCATTTGCTACCAAATGCCACTCGCGGTCGTTGCAAGACTTTCACGTGGCTTTTAAAACATCATATCCTGCCGGTAAGCGGGTACAAGCAGGCAGGCACACGAAGGGCGGATCCTGCCCGTGTCCTGGAGCGGTAGGATCGCAGTCTGGGATGCCGGCCTGACCCAGAGATGGAGCGCGAGCGATGAGCATTGATAGCCTGGTCCCGGAGCGGTTCGGTCCCCTCCAGGGAGTGCGGATTATTTCCAGCGGCACCCTGATTGCCCAGCCTTGGGCGGCGGAATTGGCCTCCGAGATGGGCGCTGAAGTCATTCAAATCGAACGGCCGGGGGTGGGAGACAGCGGCTGGCGTACATTGGGTATTCGGCTGGCGACCGCGGACGGCAGCCCGCCCGTGGCTACCAATTGGATCCAGGAGCGGCGCAATATTTTCTGCATCTCGCTCGATCTTAGCAAAACCCAGGGACGCGACCTGTTTTTGCGGCTCGCCGCGCGCGCCGATATCTGGATGGAAAGCTCCAAACCGGGCACCTATCCGAAATTCGGCCTGGACGACCAGACCGTCTTCAAAATCAACCCCAAACTGGTGATTACCCACGTCTCCGGATACGGCCAGACCGGCCATCCCGATTACATCAGGCGCGCCTCTTACGATATCGTAGGGCAGGCCTTCGGCGGCACGATGTTTCAAACCGGCTTTCCCGATCCGAATCCTCCAACCCGCGCCGCACCGTGGACCGCCGACTATATAACCGCGCTCTTTACTCTGTGGTCGTCGCTGGCGGGACTGACCTATGCGCGCAGCACCGGCCAGGGGCAATCGATCGACCTGGCGCAGTACGAAGCGATCCATCGGACTTTGGGCGGCACGATGATCGAGTACTTCGAGCAGCACATAGTGCGCGAGCGCAGCGGCAATCGCGCGCAGGGATTTCAGCCGCTCGACACCTTCGCCGCCAAAGACGGATGGGTGGTGATCGGTGCCGTCGCCGACGTTTACAAACGCCTGTGCCGGGTAATCGGGCTGGACGCCGAAGACCCCAAATGGCAGAGCGCGCGCGTCAATCTTGAATCGATCGAGGGCATCGAATTCGACGCGATACTCCGGGGATGGGTTAATGAACGCACCATCGACGAAGTCGTACAGGCGATGAATGAAGCGCAGGTGCCCTGCTCGCGTATCATGTCGAGCGATCTGATGGCCTCGGATCCTCATTACCAGGCCCGCGGCGTACATATCGAATGGCACGACGAGCAACTCGGGCGCAGCGTGAAAGGAATGGGCGTGGTGCCGCGATTCAGCCGCACGCCGGGCAAAGTGTGGCGCGGGTCGGTCAAGGTCGGGCACGACAACAGCCTGGTGTATGGCAAGGTGTTGGGCCTGAGCGAAGGCGAGATCGCGCAACTGCGGCGCGATGGTGTGATCTAAAGGCGTTTGCGCGAATCTTAAGCGCCGGCGATCTCCACCCACGTCGGCGCATGATCGCTCGCTTTCTCCCATCCGCGGACTTCGCGATCGACGCCCGCAGCCACCAGCCGCGCCGCCAGAGCCGGACTCAGCAGCAGATGATCGATGCGCAGGCCGGCATCGCGCTGCCAGTGGTTTCGAAAATAATCCCAAAAGGTGTAGATACGCGCCTGGGGATGGACTTTGCGCAGCGCGTCGGTCCATCCACTGGCGAGGATATCGGCGAAAGCCTGCCGAACTTCCGGCCGGAACAACGCGTCATCCACCCAGCTTTCGGGTTTGTACACGTCCAGTTCGGTCGGGATTACGTTGTAGTCGCCAGCCAGAATCACCGACGCGCCGTTGGCGAGCAGATCGCCCGCGTGCTTGGCAAAACGATCGAGCCAGCGCAGCTTGTAGTCGAATTTCGGTCCGGGAGCGGGATTGCCGTTGGGAAGATAAAGACATCCGACCAGCACCTCGCCAACCTGCGCCTCGATGTAGCGGCTGTGAAGGTCCTCAGGATCGCCCGGCAGCGCGCGCCGACGTTCGACCGGGTCGATGCCGCGCGCCAGGATTGCCACGCCGTTGAAGCTTTTCTGGCCATGCCAAATCGCGCGGTATCCAGCTTCGGCAATCGCCGCAACCGGAAATTTTTCCTGCGGCGCCTTCAATTCCTGAAGGCAGGCGATGTCGGGTTTGAATTCGGCCAGCCAGCGCAAGAGTACCGGAAGCCGGCTCCCGATACCGTTCACATTGAAGGTTGCGATCTTCAACTCAGTCCGTTTCCTCGCCCATCCAGTCCGCGACCCGCTCACCAATCATGATGCACGTCAGATTGGTCGGCGCGCTCACGATGTTGGGCATAATCGAGGCGTCGGCGACTCGCAATTGTTCGACTCCGCGCACCCGCCCGTGTTGATCGACCACTGCCTGCCCATCGTCGTCAGGTCCCATCCTGCACGTGCCCACGGGATGATACCCGGTATAGCAGTTCGCGCGCAGATAGGCGGCGAGCCGCTGCGCCGAGCTGAACGTTTCCTCATCGGGAGCCTCAATCCGTTCGACATACTGCGAGAGTTCCGGACGCAGCAGCAGCGAGCGCGCAATATGCATCCCTTCCGCCACGATCCGCAGGTCGTCGGGATGGCTCAACATGTTGAGATCAATGGTGGGCGGCTGACGCGGGTCGGCGCTGTGCAAAGTCACAGTCCCGCGCGAGCGCGGTTGCTGCAAAGCCGGACACAGCGCGATCACCGGATAAGGCGGCGCGCCGAAGTAGTCAGCCAGGATCCTGTCGCTGTATGCGCTGAGCAGCGGAAACATCATTTCGTGCGGTCGCGCCGAGCCTCCGGCGTTGCCGCGCAGGGTGACTTCCCAGAACACCGCGGGATTGTGCTCGACGCCGACCTTACCCCGCGCGATCACCATTTCAACAGGATGGTCGATCAGGTTGGCGCCGACTCCCGGCGAATCGACCGCGACCCTGACCCCGATTTGCTCGAGCGCGGCGCGAGCGCCGATCCCCGAGCGCATCAGGATCGCCGGCGTGCCGATCGATCCGGCGCAAACCGTCACGCGGCGGCCGAAAAATCGTTCAGACCGCGGACCGCTGACCGCTTCGACTCCGACGGCGCGATTGCGTTCGATCAGAACGCGATTGATCAGGCAGCCAGGGCGGATCGTGAGATTGGACCGCGAGCGCGCCGGCATCAGGTAGGCGAGCGCGGTGGAAAGGCGGATGCCGTCGCGGATATTGTGCGGCACCGGACCGGCTCCGATCGCGCCCGGATCGTTGAGGTCGCGAACTTCCGCGCATCCGATCGCGCGGGCCGCGTCGATGAACGCGCGGCTCAGCGGCTGCAGATGCTGCGGACGCTGGATAAAAATCGGGCCGCTGCGGCCATGGAAATCACCGTGGAAGTCGGCGTCATTTTCGAGTTTTCGATAATACGGAAGAACCGCGCTGAAGCTCCATTGCGGATTGCCCAATTCCACCCACCGCTCGAAATCCACGGGCAAACCGCGCGTCGCCGCCGCGTTGTTGACGGCCGAGCAACCGCCCGTTACCTTGCCGCGCGGATAGGGAAACCCGTGAGCGTCGGTAGCCTTGGCGCTAAAACCCCAATCGTGCGCGACCAGCGAGATCCAGGGATCGCGGAGGTCGCCGGGCAATTCTTCCAGGGTGGGATAATCGGGACCGGCCTCCAGCAGCAGGACGCGGCGGTCCGGCTCTTCACTCAATCGCGCGGCAATCACCGCACCCGCCGATCCCGCTCCCACTATTATCTCGTCGAACTGCTCCACTCGCTCCTCCGCATCAGTCGTTCGTGACACCGGCGTCAGGATACCCATTTTCAGCAAAGCCGTCATGACCTTTAGACGTTGAGCTCGCCCGATGCTATCAGTGGATGGCGCGAATTTTTGCGCGAAACCAGTCAGGCGGGAGAACAGCGATGCCGGAATTGAGATTTTTTGCCGATAATGCGGCCGAGGTTGGTCTTAATCCGGATAAGGTGCAGGCCCTGATGGACCGAGCTGAGCGCGACATCAAGGAGGGCATCCTGCCCGCCTGCCAGCTCGCAATCGCGTGCAAGGGCAAAATCGCCGCGATGAGGACTTTTGGCTGCGCAGTTCAGGGCGGCGTGGAAAAACCGGCCACTGACGAAACCCTGTTCGTTACCATGTCGGCGACCAAGGCGATCACCTCATCGGCACTGTGGCTGCTGATCCAGGAGGGAAAGATCAGTCCTGACGATACGGTCGTGAAATACGTGCCGGAGTATGGAACCAACGGCAAAGAGACCACCACCATCGAGCATCTGCTGATTCATACCGCTGGAATCCCGGTCGCGCCGGGATCGTTCAAAGATTGGGGCAATCGCGCGCGCCGCCTCGAGCGCTTCGCGCAATGGCGCCCCGAGCATCCGCCGGGCGAGAAGTTCATCTACCATATCCACGCCAACTACTGGCCGATTGCAGAGGCGATCGAGCGGATCACGGGCAAGCCTCTGGGCGAGTTTGTCTGCGAGCGAATCGCCCGGCCGCTGGGATTGCCGGACTTGCGCATCGGCTTGCCGCGTCAATTGCAGCCGCGGATGGCCGACGTGACATGGGTCGGCGAGCCGGCGAAGGAAGAGGAGTACCGCAAGCTTGGAGTGACGCCGCCGCGCGCCAACATGGGATCGATCAGCGAGGCGGTCGTGCTGGAAATGAACGATCCCGCGGTGCGCGAATCGGATTTTCCCGCCGGCGGACTGATTACGACGGCGGGAGACATCGCCCTCTTTTACCAGGCCCTGCTCAACGACGGATGCGCATCCGACGGCACGCGCATCTGGAAATCGGAAATGCTGCGCGAGGCGCGGCGCATCCGCAGCGGCAATCTGATCGATCCAGCGCGCGGGATGACGGCGAATCGGGCGTTGGGAATCGTGATCGCGGGCGGCGACGGCAAGGCGAATCTGCGCGGCTTCGGACGCACCAACTCGCCTCAAGCCTTTGGCCATCCGGGATTCGGCGGCCAGGTGGCATGGGCGGATCCGGCGACCGGAATTTCCTTCGCCTACCTGACCAACGGCTTCGACCGCAACGATCTGCGCGAAGGCCGCAGAAGCGTCGCGGTGGCAAGCCTGGCCGGCGCCTGCGCCGCCTGACCAGGCAATCGCGGCGGCGATGATGGCGCGTCGGTGTTCTATTTGACGGCGCCGTCGCGGCGCCATTTCTCGATCGTCTCCCGGCTGTAGCCGAGTTCGCTGAGAATTTCGTCCGTGTGCTGGCCAAGTTCGGGCGCCAGGTTTCTGATTGACCCGGGCGTGGCGGAGAGCTTGATCGAGATACCAACCTGTTTGGCCTTTTCGCCGGTGGGCGTATCCACTTCGACGATCATGTTGCGCGCCTTGACTTGCGGGTTGTTCTCGACCTCGTCCAAAGTGAGCATCGGAGCGGCGCAGATGTCGGTTTTGCTCAGCAGCGCGAACCATTCATCGCGCGTGCGGGTGAGAAATTTCTCCTCCAGACGGCGGCGCATCTCGGGATGCTTTTCGCGGTTGTATTGATGCGGGATGAACTCCTCAAGTTCCATCGCGCGGCACAGATTGGCGTAAAACCACGGCTCCATCGAACCGATCGTAATCCATTTGTCGTCTTTGGTCCGGTAAACGCCGTAATAGGGCACGCCTCCGTCAAGCTGCGTCTCGCCCCGTTGCGGCACCTTGCCGGTGTAGTAGTGGACCGCGAAAGCCTGCGCCAGTAGCAGCATCGACCCGTCCATCATCGCGATATCAACGTATTGACCGCGGCCAGTTTGCGCGCGCGAAATCAGCGCGGCCATCACGCCCAACGCCGCATGCATCCCGCCGCCGGCGTAATCCGCAATCAGGTTGTGCGGGATCGTGGGACGCTGTCCCTTGGTGCCGAGGATCGAAAGCGCTCCGGCATGCGCGATGTAATTGATGTCGTGGCCGACGAGATCGCGATAGGGTCCATTCTGGCCGTAGCCGGTGATCGCGCAATGGATGTAGCGCGGATTGCGCACGGAAAGCGTTTCGTAATCGATCCCCAGCCGCTTGGCGACACCTGGACGAAACTCCTCAACCACAACGTCGCACCGCTGATGCAGCCGCAGGAATACCTGCTTGCCGGCGGGAGACTTAAGATTAAGTCCAATCGACCTCTTGTTGCGCCCCAAAGCGTTGAAGGGCGAGCCCTGGAAACCGCCCTGTCCGGGGCCGCGCACGCTGGCGCCGCCGGCCTGTTCAGCGCGCCGTCCGGTGGGCGGACCGGGCTCTTCGATCTTGATTACGTCGGCACCCAGATCGCCAAGAATCATGGTGCAATGCGGCCCGGGGGCAAGCCGGGTCAAATCAAGCACTCTAATTCCGCTCAGCGGTCCCTGATCGGGCATCGCGACACCTCCAGTCAAGGTTTTTTCTTATCCCACCAACATGCTTAGTGGGAAGAAGCACCCAGGGCCACGCAGCAGCCATAAGGCCGTAGTCAGACCGGACCCGGGGTCGAAAGATCAATGCCCAAGCGCGGATGCCATCCTGCAAGCGCGACCAACATCAAACCGCCCAATGGCCGATCAGCAAAACAAATCCTGGTGCTCGGCTCGCGCTCAGCAGTAACCCGGACGGCGCCTGATACGCGCTACCTCTTTCACGGTCGGCCGATCGGAAGTTGACCTGACCACTTGAAGAACTGGTCGGCGTATACGAAGCGTCCGATGCCGGCAGCCTTCGCGCATTGCTCGTCCACTGCCTGATCGCCCACCATCGTCGAGCGTGCCAGGTCAACGCCGTAAGTTTCCGCCAACTGAACGACCATTCCGATGGCCGGCTTGCGGCATCCGCAGTTATCCTCGGGACCGTGAGGACAGATTTCCCATCCGGTCAGGATTCCGCCCAGCTCGCGATCCATCTTTTCGATTGCGGCTTCCACCTGATCGCGAGTAAAGCGGCCGCGCTTGATACCGCGCTGGTTGGTCACGATGAAGATCAGATGGTCGCGGATGGGGCGCAGCGTTTGCGCCACGTTGGGCAGCAGCTTAAGCGTGATATTTCCTTGCGCGTCGGCGGGGAGATCGCGATTGTGGTCGAGCTCGACCAGCGTTCCGCCCAGGTCGCAGAACAGTCCAGGATTGCCGGGGTTTTGCGGCATCGCGGCTCAAGCCTCGCGCCAGTTCACGTGGTCGCGAACATAGGTGAAGACTTCATCCAGGATGGCCGCTCCGGTCTCCGCCTGCTCGGCGGTGATGACCAGGGGTGGATTGATGCGGATGCGCGGGAAATATCCCATGACCAGCAAGCCGCGCTTGAGGGCTTCGTGAAAGATGATCTCGCTGACCCGCCGGCTCACTTCCTCTTTGGTACGCCGGTCGCGCACCAGGTCGATGCCGATCATCAGGCCGCGTCCGCGCACGTCGCCCACGAACTCGAATTTTTCCTGCAGTGCGCGCAGGCGCGCCAGCAGAATCGCACCGGTGCTGCGCGAATTCTCGACCAGGTTTTCCTCACGGATTGCGCGCAAAGTCTGCCCCACGGCCACCGCCGCCAGCGGATTTCCGCCGTAACTCGAGGATGATGCGCTCGGCTTGGAAAACGGTCTGGCCTGCGCGACCTCCTCGGTCATCAACACGCCGGAAACGGGAAAGCCCGATCCCATTCCTTTACCCACGGTCATGATGTCGGGGCGCACCCCCGTGTGTTCGACGCCCCACATTTTTCCGGTGCGTGCGAACCCTGTAATCATTTCATCGGCAATCAGCACGGCATCATTTTCGCGCGCGATCTGCTTGACCGCGGGGAGGAAATCGTCGGGCGGTATCACATTTCCGGCCGTGCCCTGAAACGGTTCGACCAGCACCGCCGCCACCGCGCCCGCAGAGCTGTTCCTGATCTGTTTGCGCGCGAAATCGACGCAGAACATCCCGCAACCTGGATGCTCCAGCTTGAAAGGGCAGCGGTAACAGTCGGCATAGGGCACGAGGTACTGGCCACCCTGAAGCGGGCCGTAGCCCTGCTTGGATTCGTCGCCGATTAGCCCAATCACGCCTCCGGTCTTGCCGTGAAATCCGCCCCAGAAACCGACCACTTCGTGTTTTCCGGTAAATGACCGCGCGGCGCGCAATGCGGCTTCGACCGCCTCCGCGCCGCCGCTGTAAAGATGGAAGCGGGTGAGCGGTTGCGGCGCGGCTTGCGCCAGTTCCTCGAATGATTCGGCGCGCTCGGGCGTGGCGAAAGTCCCCACCATCAGCCGCGAAGCCTGCTCGGCCAGCGCTTTGGACATTGCCGGATGGCCATGGCCGAGGCTGGCGACCGCCACTCCGGCAAAGAAGTCGAGGTACACGTTGCCGTCGACATCGGTCAGCGTGGCCCCTTCACCGTGATCGAAGGCCACACCGGCCAGCGAGGAAATCCGCTGGCGCCCAGGCGCGAGATAGCGCTGCTCCTGTTCAAACAATGCGCGCGAGCGCGGCCCGGGCGGTGGAGTTGTTATTGCAGGAAGTTTGCTCTTGGATTTTTTCATCGGGAAAAGGGAATCAGACCAAAACCAGCAGTTGCTCTGTCCTCCTTCTATTTTTTCATCTCTCTTTTCTCAAAAGTTCAAGCGCGCGCGCCGCGATCGCTGCGGCGGCCGGGATGCGCACGCGCTCAAAACTCGGCCAATCGTTGAAATCGATGATTTTAAATTGTTGGCCATCCACAATCGCATCGCCACCCCACACCTCCAGTCCCAGTGCCGCCGCCGCCTGCTGCGCCGCGTCGGAAAGCCGCGCAATCACGGGCTGGTCGCGCGCGGCTTCGGCGGTACTGAAGTAACCGCCGCCGGTTACGCCATAGAATTTCACTACCCTACCCTTGACCGCGGCTTGAAGGTAGGCGTACCTGATCCCGCGCGCGGCAAAAGCGTCGAGCACGCCGGCCAGTGACGCTTCATTATCCACGAGCTTGACGTCATCGGCCGACAGCGCGTGAAGGTCGCCGCGCTTTACATAGATGCCGCGCTGCGGATCGAGTCCGCCGAGCGACCTGCGACTTAAACTAGCACTGGTCTTAAGCAGGATTCCGTCCGGAACGGGAGCGCCAGAGCGGCTGAGCGCCTGGCCCAGGCGGTCGCGATAACAGGATCGAATCGACTGCGGCGAATTGATCGTGATCACGCCCGAGTCCTGGTATGCGGAAAGGCGCTCAAGCGCCGTTTCGCTTTGGCACATAGCCAGGATCAGATCGCAATCGGCTCGCGCAGTTCGGGCGAAACCGGCGGCGGGAAGCGCTGACGTGTGGACACCTTCAGCAGCAAGGCAGGCGAGAACTGCGTCCAGAATGGCAGCGTCGGCGCCGACCTTGCCCGGCGAGAACTCATTCTCGCGATAAACACCAAGCACGCGGACCATTAACGCCTGCCCGCCGAACCGGATGTGGTCTGTCCACCGAGCATCGCGCGCGCCGCATCGAGATCCCGAGGAACATCGATATCGATAGCATCAGTCAGTTCGATCGCGCTCAGCCGCACTCCCCAGGATAACAGGGCGCCCAAAAATTCGCGCAAGGCCGACAAGCCCGCGTCACTAGCGCGCGCACGGAAAGCGAAAATCGATCTGGGCAGGAAATAGATTCCAGCGGTGACTACGGTGCCCGATCCGGCTCCGATCTGCCGGATGCCTCCGTCGGCCTCAGCGTCCACGAACAGCGGACGCTCATCCCCGCGCCACTTGACGACACCCAAGGCGCCATCGGCTTGCGGCGCGTCTCCGGAGGTCAGTTCCAGCGCACGGCGCACGAATCGGCCCATCTCACCTGGAGCGACAACGGTGTCCACCGTAGCTGCCAAAAAACGCTCGCCTTGCAAATGGCGGCCAAGCTCGAAAAGCGTCTCCATCGAATTGGGCGTGTCGCGGACGAACAGATGCAACTGTCGAGGAAGCGCAGTAGCATCCCGATCAATTAATGCGGCGGTTTCGGAATTGACCACGGCAAAAACCCTGTGCGCACCCGCTTGCAGCATCAAGCGAGTCTGGCGCGCCAGCAGCGTTTCTCCGTTGAGTACGACCAGCGGTTTGGGAAGATCGGAAGCCTGAGTCCGCAGCCGCTCACCCCATCCCGCCGCCAGGATTGCTCCTTCAATCGGCTCCAAGGCTAATCTCGAGCAGTTCGTTGAGGTCTCGCACCACCAGATCCACGCCCGCCTCGATGCGCTGAGTGTACTCTTTGGCGGGATTCAACCATACCGTTCGAAGTCCGACTTTGCAGGCCGGCATGCAATCCTTGGCAATCGAGTCGCCAACCATTGCGGTTTGCCTGGGGTCCGCGTGCAGTGCTGTCAAAGCCGCCTGGAAAATCAATGGATCAGGCTTGAAGATTCCCAAGCGCGACGAATCCAGGACGACGTGGATGAACTGGCGCAGTCCCGCTTCCGTCAGCACAGTTTCGAGATTGCCGTAAAAATTCGACACCACGCCGATCCTGAACCGTGGGACGAGCGCGGCCAAAATCCTGCGGCTGTGGATATAGCCGGCCATGCTCTCCGCGCAAAACCGGTCGGCGATCGGCTTGGCAGCATCGCGCACGGATCGGGGAACCCGCCCCGAAAGATGCTTGAGCAGATAATCAATCTGCCAATTGACCAGGAGGTCAAGCAGCGGTCTCAGGCCGTACTTATAAATGCGCTCCCCGGCCTGATATCCCCGGCGGGTGGCATCGGCGAAGGCCAGGTCCAGTTCCGGACGAGTCAGCTCGATCGCGACGTCATGATAATGGCGCAAAAAGCGATCAAGCCAGTGCACGCCCGGTAAATCCAGCGTGCCGCCGAAGTCGAACAGGAGGTAACGAATGCCTTTGAGCCCGGTTTCCAAGTTATCAGCGGTGTGCTCCCAAACCCGCGTCACAGACCCATGCAGGTTTAACAAAATTTGAAAACATGCGCTTAAAGTATGGGCCCAATTTTTATCCACAGGGCTGGCCAATGCGCCAGCCGATGCTACCTCGCTCCGGGTCGATTAAGCTTCGCGGTCGCTGACCGTCTGATTTAACAATAAAATCTAAGCGACGTATCCGCTTCAGGCGAGGGCGCGGCTTTAAAACCCTTTTTTGATCCTTTTCGTCAACCAACCGCGAGGCCCCACGAGATTCTTTGCTCCGGCCCGTTGGGACCCTGAAAATTCCTTTTTTTTACAAGGGAAATCGCTGCTCTCTTGCGTCGCCTGACCGATTGGTCTAGTTACTTTGCCGTTGCTCTAAGGAAACATGTGAGAATTGGAATCTGCTTCGATAGCGGCAAATGACCCAACCGTCATGTTGCTTGAAGTGCCAAGCCGGGGCTCCGAACGCATTTTTAATCGGCCCCTGGTTGAAAGGGCGATAAGCGTCTGTGAAAGGGCAGGAGTATCCCGCTTCGTGATTTGCTGCCCCGAACAGGAACGAGACCGGGTCGGCGAGGCTTTGGGACGCTTTTACGGGGATCCCCGCGTATGCATCGTCGATTCCTTGCAGCATATCGACACCGTCCAGGGTGGATGGGACCGTTCCGCGCGATGCGTCCTCGTGACCGGCAATATTGTGTTCACACTTTCCCAACTCCGCTCCCTTATCAGGCGGCAACCGAGCACGGGCACCGGCACGCTCCGGCTGGCTAGCGCCAACGGCGAACCTGGCGCTGCGGTCTCGATCGGCAGTTTGGCGGATCTTATCGGAGCTGGCGCCGAGACGCCCGCCGATATCCCCAGCGAAATTCCCGGAATGCCCTTTGCCCTCGACGGGCGCCCGGAGGACCGCAGCGCGGCCGAGCGAGTGCTTGCCCAAACGATGCGCCACGATACGGTCCAGACCGACGGCTTCATGGCGCGGATTTTCGACCGCAAACTGTCCTGGCGGCTCAGTTACCTTTTGGCTTACACCCCGATCACACCCAACCAGGTAACGCTGGCCAACACCGCGCTGGGCTTAGCCGTCGCCTGGCTGTTTGCTCAGCCGGGGTACTGGATTCGCGTGCTGGCGGCGCTGCTGTTCGTGGTCTCGATCACCATCGACGGCGTGGACGGCGAGCTGGCGCGGCTTAAGATGTGCGAGAGCGAGGCGGGAAAGCGCCTCGATCAGCTCACGGATAACCTGGTCCACGTCGCAATTTTCGTTGGGATCAGCGTTGGATGTTACCGGGCCGCACATAGCGCGGCCTATTTCTACGTGCTGGGGACATTGCTGGGCGGCTTTGGCCTGTGCGCGATTGCCGTGCATCGGGCGATGAGCGTTTCGAGCAGCGGCGCGGAGGCTTTTATCCGCAAAGTGGACCGGCGCACGGGACGCGATTTCGCCTACCTGGTTTTGCTTTTAGCTTTGATTAATCGGCTTCATTACTTCATTGTGGGCGCGGCTATCGGCACCTACATCTTCGCTCTGGTTTTGTGGCGAGCGACCAGTGGATGGAAACGGCCGGGCGCGGCGCTCAGGGACGGTGGGGATCGGCTTGCGGAGAGCATATGAAAAAACCACGAATACTACTTATCCAACCGACGACGGTTCATCTCGACGGTACACCGCATAAGACGCGATGGCGGCTGATCATGGGACTGATGATCCCGCTGGTGGCCGGGCTTACACCCGACGACTTCGACGTGACGCTTTGCGACGAACGGCTGGAAGACGTCGATTTCGATGCCGGCTGGGACCTGGTCGGGATGACCACCACGATCGGCGCGTCACTGCGCGCTTATCAACTGGGGGACGAATTTCGCAAGCGCGGCGTTCCCGTGGTCTTCGGCGGCTTTCATGCTACGCTCCAGACCGAAGAGGCGCTCAAGCACTGCGATTCGGTCATTCAAGGCGAAGCCGATCTGGTCTGGGAACCGCTTCTGCGCGATTGGCAGGACGGCAAGCTCAAGCGGGTTTACAAAGCCGACAAGCTGCACGATCTCAAAAAGCTGCCGCGCCCGCGCCATGAACTGCTCAAACTCAATCGCTATCTGTTCAAGGCAGTGCCGATCCAGGCCAGCCGCGGATGTCCCTATCGGTGCTCGTTTTGCGAAATCCCGGTCTTCTATGAAGGCGCCTATCGCACCCGTCCGATCGAGGACATCGTCGATGAGATTCAGCAGACGGTCAAAATAACCGGCATCCGCCGCTTCCAGTTCATCGACGACCAGATAACGGGCAAGCACAAATTCGCGCGCGAGCTGTTCCGCGCGCTGGCGCCGCTTAACATCCGCTTCTCCTGCCTGTGGACGATCAACTCCAATCACGACGACGAGCTGCTCGAGCTTGCGGCGAAAGCCGGCATTTTCCATGTCAACATCGGCGTGGAATCGATCAGCCAGGACAGCCTCCTGTCGATGAACAAGATTCAAAATCACGCCAACCAGTACAAGAAACTGCTCGACAAGATGCGCAAGTACGGCATCTATTACTCGCTCAATTTCCTCTTCGGCCTGGAAAACGACCATCCGCGGATCTTCGACGATACGCTTAAATTCCTGCACGAGGTCAAGGCGCCTGAAGCGTTCTTCAACACCGTCACGCCGCGCAAGGGCACGCCGATGCGCACGCAGTTGGAAAACGAGGGGCGAGTCATCATTCCCGACGCCGACATGTACACCAACAATTTCCGGTGCATGTTCGTGCCCAAAAACCTTTCGCCCCAGGAAGTCGAAGAGGGCGTCTGGCGCTGCACCACCGAGTTCTATTCGCTCAAGTCGATGTTCAAACGTCTGCTGATGCCACCCGGACCGTTCACCTGGCAGGGCCTGACGGAGAACATGCTTTTCTACTTCGGCGCCAAGCGCAGAATCGATCCGGTCGATTACTACTGACTCGGACCCGGCTGGCTCCCGCACAAAACGAAAGGCGCGGCTTAAAAGGGTTGCCTTACGCTGCGTGGACCCTGTTTTGGCGCCCTCTGATCCGCGTTATGCTGATGCCATTGACGTGGGACGGCGGATGAAAAATGCCTTGGACGATTGGCCGGCTTGTGGCTTTCCGCGAGGCCTTGCTCGCGTTTTGCGCGCCTCGCTTGCCGGCGCCGCGGCACTGATTTGGTGCGCGTGCGCGGTCGCGCCGGCGCCGCTCGCAACCGAACGCAAAGTGGTACCCACGCCAATCGACGGTGAGCTTACGGTCGTTAATGAAGCTGACAAACCGGTGGGAAATCTGATTCCGGTTTATGTCGCGATCGCCAATGGAAGCGACGAAGGCCGCACCATCCATCCCAGCCAGGTGTTCGCATTGAACCAATATGGCGAGCGGATCGCGCCGGTCCCGCCGATCGAAGCGGCGCGCGAAGCCGGCGGAGCCAACAAGCTGAAAGCGGCGGTTGAAAGCGGCGCGCTCGGCGGCGCGGCCGAAGGCGCCGTCGGATCGGCAGTCGGCGCGCTGGCCGGGCTGGCCGCTGGCGGAGTTGGACCGGGCGCGGCAATCGGCGCCGCGGTCGGCGTGACCCAGGGCGCGTTATGGAGCGCCCCGCTCGGACAGGCCGAAGCGCAGAGTCAGGCTGATGCCCAGATCCGCGGATTGGCCCTGAACGACACCGTGGTGCGCAAGGACTTCACGGTAAGCGGGTACGTCTTTTTCCCCAAGGGCTCGTACACCAATCTGGAGATGGTCCTGGTCAATAACGAAACCGGGGCTACGGAATCCGTCAAGGTGCCATGGCGCTGACCGCTGCCATGTTCTCGTTACCTCCACTGCCGCTGATAATCAGCCCCGCGTGAATGCGGCGGATAGGTCGGCCGGATGATCCGTACGGGTAGGGGAAGAGGAAGGTCCGCGCCGATTATCACGGCCTGACCTTCAGCCAGGCCCGGCACAAACGACATGACCGACTGATCAGCGCCGCTGGAAGCGCTCTCGACCGCCACGCGGTCCATCTGGTTGTTAAGCCGATGGATAATCAAGGTGCCAATCTGGCTCAAAATACCTTCCGGTATGTCGCGAGGACGCTGAGTTGCCAGACAGAAACAGAGCGAGAGCTTTCTGCCCTCCTTGGCGATCAATTCAAATGAGTTCAGCCCGTCAATTGAGGTTTCTTCGTTGAACTCGCGGTTGAGGAAATAATGCGCCTCGTCCAAGACCAGCACGACGGGCGAATTATCAAATCTGCCCCGCCGCGCCATGTCCAGCATCCGCCGCCCAAGGGCATTGGCAATGATTTCGCGCGCATCGTGTGAAAAGGGCAGGAACTTCAATGAGATGCGTAGAACCTTCGCCTCAGGATCTTCAATGAAGTTGTCGATCTCATCGAAGATCGGCCTGGTCTTGCCGGGCCGAAACACGCAGGCGAGTTCGGGCGCGTTCAACATGTCCTCGATTCGCGTAATCAGGTTGATACAGTTGCTGCGCTCCAACTCATTGGGTGCGCCAAAACGGGTCGGATCCGGTTGTGAGGCAAATCCGCCAACTGGGAACACGCATTCAGCGTCGATCTGCGCCGGCAGCTTGGTGATATCGAAGTTGGCCCGCGGGTCGTTGAGCTCGCGCGCCTTGGCGATCATGGCCGCTTCGAATGGTGCCTTCAGCTTTCCCGCTTTCATCACCACGCCGCCGGTGGACAGATGCGGAACCCTGGACAGTTTCAAACTCTTGATCGCGGCCCGCAGCTTGACCGGCTGAGTCGGTCCGGTCGGTTTGAACAGGGCGAACATGTCCGATTCGGTCAGGTCGAAGTAGGGCATCGCCACTTCCTCGACCTGCTCTCTGCCCGAAGGGTCGGCTCCGATATGCACGTGGCGCACACCCGGCAGGGCCAAAGTGTGATATTCGCCACTGCTGTCGACCAGGATCATCTTGGAGGAATAGCGGCTTGCTTCCTCCAGCAGCTTGGCGAGCGTCCAGCTCTTGCCAACCCCGGTGGCTCCCAGCACGGCGCAATGGCGGCCGAACGTGCGCTCGGGAGACAGCCCGACCTCGATCCCGTCGCCAAGCGAAATCAGATTCAGCATGATCGGTTTGTCTTCATCTCCCGTGACGCGCGCCTGGTTGCACTCGAAAAGCCACTGAAGAAGCTCGGGCGGCGCTGCATAGACGCGGCTTTCCGGATGCGGATACGCCTGGATTCCCCGCATCGCATTTCCGCCGTCGGTATCGATAGTGGTCAGCAGATCAATTGTCGCCGTAGTCGAGCCTGCTGAACCGTGGTTGGCGGGGGCGGCCGTTTCCAGGGGCCGGGGCGAGCTGATGCTGGCAATGCGCGCGAAGAGCACGGTGTCGCCGCAGTCAATCACCACGAATTTCCCGACCTCCACCAGATGCGGGTCCAAAGTCGAAAGAACAACCTTGGCCGAGGCCGGTTCTATTTCGAATACGGCACCGACATAGCGGCTCGAATCGAACGGATTGAGCGGTGGAAATCTTTTCACGGGCTTACTCCACAACCGAATAATAGATTGCGAACGAATTCACCAATGGCGGCTCCTTCGCCAACTTACACGGGAACGCCTTGTACCCCGTATTTATAGCAGAAAATGCCGGCCAAGGATAAGAATAAGCCGCGATCAAATCATGCAACCCAACACTATGTCGCGCTATCCGCCTGGTGGTATTGCAGCCGCAGCTAAAGGCGGCCAATCACTTCGCGCTCCGACGCGCGGATGAAATCGAGCATCCCGGCTTCATCGCCGGCGCGCGCGTACAGGACTATACGATGCACTCCGAGTTCCGCGTATTGTTCCACGATCCCGCAATCGACGCGGACGCGCGGGGTGACGCTAATCTCGATCTGATCGAAGCTGCGGCCATGGTGTTCACAAGCCTGACGAATTGCGTCGATATAATTCGCGGTACGAGCGTGATCCAGAGCGAAGCCGAACCATCCGTCGCCCAGACGCGCGGTGCGGCTGAATGCATATTTGGAGTTGCCACCGAAGATAATGGGCGGACACGGTTTCTGTACCGGACGCGGTTCGGCGCGCACACCGGAGAAAGATACGAAACGGCCATGGAATTCCGCCTTTTCCATCGTCCATAGCGCTTTCATCGCACCGATGTACTCCTCGGCGCGCTGGCCCTTGTGCGCGAAGGGCACGCCCAGCGAAGCGTACTCCAACGCCAACGATCCGATGCCGAAGCCGCAGATCAGCCGCCCGCCCGACACCACGTCGACCGAAGCCAGCTGCTTGGCCAGCACCACCGGATTTCGTTGCGGCAAAATTATAATGCCGGTGGCGAGCTTGATGCTTTTGGTGTGCGCCGCAGCGTAAGCCAGCGCCACCGCGGAATCGACAAACGCCACATCGGGCGGCATCGGCGAAGGCGGCGTCTGCGGATCGGCCAGCACGATATGCTCGCCGGTCCACAGGCTGTCGAAACCCGCCTCCTCGGCGGCACGCGCGACCCGGGCCGCAGTCGCGGGATTATCGCAGGGACGCATGTTGATTCCGAATAATCCGAACTTCATGCCTTGCGAAATAACATGAACCGTGTCTGAACTGAATCGTACGTCAACCGCGTTGGGCTTCGATTATGCTCCATCTGGTGCGATAATAGCGGTGATTTACACCGCGGCAGTGGTGGCCGCGCGGTCTTGAGAGGCGGATGACTCAGCTTATAGCGGCCCTTTGTGACGGAGGTCAGACGGTAATCACGGTTTCGGATCGGATGATCTCGACCGGTGACATGACGCTCACCTTCGAACCCGACCGCAGCAAGGCGATCCCGATCGCCCGCAACGCGGTCCTGCTCACCTCCGGCACGATGCACGAGCCGGACCTGATCGATGACGCGCGCAAATTGATTCGCGGCAAGGACCGCATCCGCGACATCGCCGAAGTGCTCAAGGAACAATTCCAGGTAATTCGCGAACGCCGGATCGAGGACGAAATCCTGCGCCCGCTGGCCGGCATCAAATCGTTCGCCGAATACCATCAAAAACAGTCTACGTTGCATGAAGGCGTGCTGATGGAGCTGAATGCCAGGATCGCGGAATTCTCGCTCGGCTTGACCCTTCTGCTGGGCGGCTACGACGGCGCAGGGCACGTGATCGTGATCGAGGACCCGGGAATTTGGACCAGTTGGGACATGGTCGCGCACGCTTACGCCGGGATGGGCAACCGGCACGTCGAGGGAGTTTTCGCGTGGTACCGCTATACTCAGGCTTTCCGGCTTAACGAAGCATTGTGGGTGGCTTTCGAGGCCAAAAAGCGCGCCGAAGCTGCCGGCGGTGTCGGCAAGATGACGGATGCGTTTGTGATCAATCGCGAAGGACTGTTCCAGCTTTCGGCGGCCACCATTGCGGAATTGGATAATATTTATGAGGCGCGAGAAGACGGTGGACGGCGCAACTTCGACAAACGCGTCGTCGAGCTATCAGTTCAAAAGGAACCTGTGGCGGATTCGTGAGTACCAGCGCCGATGCCGCCTCTACAGGCTGCGACTGCGCCGCCGCAGGACGGAGTTGCTGGTCCGCTTTCCACCGGCACGGACCCAATCCGAAGCCTGGGATTCCGGGCTTCCGCTCCAACCATGTCAGGCACCCTAATCCCGGTCAGGGAAAGGGTGGAGGCGAGGCACTTTCATTTTAATGCCGGTGGGAGGCCACGGAATTCGACTACACTTAGCACGACTGAATGTTGCGAGAGCGAACACCAAAAAATAACGAATCAATGGCTGCGATGGTTGCCGCGCAGGCGGCGCAGATACTTGCGGATTGCGCGATAGTCCAAGCCGACCGCGTCGCAGGCGTCCTCGAATGAAACGCTGGCGTGTCCATATCCCAGTATCCAGTCCCATGCTTGTGCCGCCGCATGATGGTGGGCGGGCTCGTCGCGCATCGTGAGAGCGACCGCATCCGCGATAACGGCGAGCATCAGATGCTGTTCACTGGTCAGACTCTGACGCGGTTCAAGCAGCGCATGATAGCGATGACGCAGCGGCTGCTCAGGGCTGCTGTGGGAGGTTTGCTTCGGAGCCATCGTCGTGCTCCCCTCCGGCGAACCGATTAGCTCAGCGCTGACCCTTACCATATCCCCCCGGCCGCTAACGCCGCAAGGCAAGGGGTAGAGGGAACTGAGGAAAGAGAGCGAGGAGTGAGAGAGGAGCAACGGAGAGCCGCTCGTTCCGGCTTCCTACGCATCCCTGTCGATCCTGCTTACGATTTCAACCAGCTCGCCGAGCGGCTGCAACGCCTTTGAGGAAAAGCACGCCACGCTGGTGGCACAATCAGCACCGAACAGTCCCTCACGTTGACAAGGCGGGAGGCCCGGCCTAGTGGCGGGGACGACGGACGGTGGCGGAGCCGGGAAGCGGCATCGGGGTTGGAGGCGGACGGCGTCCCAAAGCCATCAGCTCGCGCCGGACCATCCGGTTGCGCGGCTCCATTTCCAGCGCGCGCTCCAGATATCCGACCGCCGTGGGAATGCGTTCGATGGCGACACAGACCCGCGCCAGCGTACGCAGCAACTCGACGCTGTCACCCAGCATTTCGCGCGCTCGCCGCAGGATCGGCAAAGCTTCCGCGGGCCGCTTGAGTTCAAGCAGCGTGATTCCCATCTCGTGCAGCGTCCGGCCGCTGAGCGGATCGAGTTCCAGGGCCTGTTTGAACATTGCGAGCGCGTTTCGGGGCGCGCCTTTGCGAGCTAAATCCGAGGCGGCGTCGCCCAGGCGCGCGGCCTCATCTCGAAAGGGCGAGGCCTGAACTTCGACGATCGCGCGGTCGCGCTTGAGTTCAAGCTTGAGGATATGGATTTTACCGCCGAGGTACTCGCGGACGCGGCGCGCCACTTCCTGCTCGCCGCCTTCGAGGTCGAGGAAGATCGCGCCGACGGTATCGCCAATATGATCGTCGCGCGCGATTGTCAGGACCTGAGTTCGCACCACCGCTTGGCTCCGCCGCTCCCGTCCGACAATTAATCCAAACAACCAAGTGCTCAACAATACTCAGACGCGCTCGTCAGGGTCAAACAACTTGCGATACTCGTCCAGCGCAAAGCGATCGGTCATGCCGGCGATGTAATCAGCAATCATGCGCGCAGTGGAATCACCGTCGGTTTCCATGCGCTGCGCGACATGCGGCGGAAGCTGCGCGGGTTCGGCCATGTAGGCGTTGAAGAGCTGGGTCAAAACGCGCCCCGCCTTCTGCGTCATCCGCAGGACCCGATAATGGTGGTAGAGCTTGTCATTCATCAGACGCTTCAATTCCATGACCTGCGCTGCCATCAAGGGGCTGAACGACGCCAGTGGCCGCCCCGCCTTGCGCACTGCCTCGACGCTGTCGATTCCCGCTGAAGCCAGCTCGCGGTCGATGTTGCGGATCAAGTCCGTAACCATCATGTCGATCATCCGAATGACGAGCTGGTAGCGCCCTCCCCTGCGGCTTTCGATATCCGGATAGGCCTGGCGCACGGCCCGTCCGGCGCTGCGCACCAGTTCAGCAGCTTCCAGTTCCTCGCGCGTGAGCATCCCGGATTTCAGCCCGTCGTCCACATCGTGCGCGAGGTAGGCGATCTCGTCGGCGAGATCGACAATCTGAGCTTCCAGCGCCGGGTAGAGCGAGGCGTCGAATTCCTGGGCGGCCGGCCGATGCTTGAAGTCGGAGTGCTTGACGATACCCTCGCGCACTTCGAAGGTCAGATTAAGCCCGCGAAAATTCGGGTAGCGCTCCTCGATCCAATCGACCGTACGCAGGCTTTGCGCGTTGTGATCGAAGCCGCCATAGGGCTGCATCAGGGCGTTGAGCACCTTTTCGCCGGCATGCCCAAACGGAGTGTGGCCGAGATCGTGCGAGAGCACCACCGCTTCCGCCAATTCCTCGTTAAGTCCGAGGGCGCGCGCGACGGTGCGGGTAATCTGCGCCGCTTCCATCGTATGGGTGAGGCGGGTGCGGTAGTAATCGCCCTCGTGATTGACGAAAACCTGGGTCTTGTACTCCAGGCGGCGGAAAGCGGCGCAATGGATGATGCGGTCGCGATCGCGCTGAAAAGCGGTGCGATAGGGATGTTCGGGTTGGGCAAAGCGCCGGCCGCGGCTGTCGGCCGAGCGCATCGCATACGGCGCCAGGGTGGCGCGCTCGAACTGCTCGAGTTCCTTACGTGTTCTAAGCATATCCAAACCGATGCGCCGCGGGTCTTGAGCGCTAGCGCTGCATGCGCACCGCGTCCCGATCGTATATCGCGGCGCGGCGGTCAAAAAGCAGCCTTGGCAGATTCTTGAACAGGCTTTGCGCCTGACGGCGTTGACCGCATATAATCGGGCGCGGTGGACGTTGTGACGGACGGGGATGGTTATAGCTGGCCCGGCCGGCTGTCGATTGTCATCGTGCTGGCCGGCGCGCTGTGCGGATGCGCGGTATCCTCGCCGCGTTCGGCGCCTTCGCCCCCGGTGTCAACCCTCGCGCCGCCGCCGTCGTCCACGATAGGCGTGGCCTCATGGTATGGACCTGGATTCGACGGGAAACGCACCGCCAACGGCGAGATTTACGACCAGGAAGATCTGACCGCAGCGTCCACTACGCTGCCGCTGGGAACGCGCACGCTGGTGACTAACCTGGAAAACGGGCGCCGCGTGGAAGTGCGCATCAACGACCGCGGTCCGTTCGTCAAGGGGCGCCAGATCGATCTGTCCCATGGCGCTGCGCGCGCGCTCGGAATCGTCAATCCCGGCACGGCGCGCGTGCGAATCGACGTGATCCATATGGGGCCCCGGCTGGAGCCCGGCTATTTTGTCCAGGTCGGTTCCTTTTCAAATTCCGCCAATGCCCAACGCCTGGGGATGCGTTTGAGCCGGTACTTTCCCGACGTCCGCGTCGACCATCTGAGCGTCGACGGACATCCCTATTACCGCGTCCGGATGGGCGCCTTCGCCGATCACAGGACCGCCTTGAACCGGGCCTATCAGACCGCGCAGCTCGGATTGCCGTCCATCATCGAGCATCAATGAACCGGCGCGAGATCTGGGCGGTGCTCCGGCGCGGATTGCCTGTGCTGATGGCGGTGGGCGCTTTCGGATGCGCCTATCAACTGGTCCGCTCCGGTTCGGTCAATCACGCCGAGGTCGGCAAGATCGAAACGGGGCTGGAGCAGGTGCGCCAGCTTTCCTTCCTCAAACCAGTGCCTTTGGTGGTGGAAAACCGCGCGGAGGCCGACCGCGATATCCGGGCTCAAGTGACACATCAGATCAGCGATCGTGAATTTCGTATCGACGGCGAGACGGGCGCGCTCATCGGAATGTACCCAGAGGGCATCAAGCTCAAACAGGAGACGCTGAAGCTGCTCGACAGCCAGGTGGCCGGCTTTTACGATCCTGATACCAAACGGATGATCCTGGTGAGCGGCGTCAGCCAGGGCGGCATCTGGGACAGCGGCGCGCAAATGCTGATGCAGCGCGACGTGATGGGCGAAATGGTGCTGGCACATGAACTGACCCACGCACTGCAGGACCAGCATTTCGACCTGGCCGGCAAGCTCGACGCGCTCAAAGACAACGACGATCGCGCGCTGGCGCTCAAGAGCGTGGCGGAGGGCGACGCCACGATTACCGGTTTTGCCTACGTGGTGGGCGGAATCGACCGCGCCCGGCTCGAGATGCTGGTGTCGCAACTGTCGGGGCTGCCCGAGATGTTTGCCAAGGAGGCCAAATCCGCACCCGAGGGCCTGCGCGATCCGCTGGTTTTCCAATATAGCGCTGGAGTGAAGTTCGTCGCGCAGGCCTACGATCGCGGCGGATATTCGGCGATCGATAAGTTGTTCCGCCACCCACCGCAATCCAGCCAGCAAATCCTTCATCCGGAACTCTACTTCGTGCATCCGTCACCGCCCGCCGACATCACCGTGGCCGGCTATCAACAGGCTTTGGGCGGGTGGTCCACGGCCGAGGCGAACTGCGAGGGCGAACTCGGACTTGACATCGTCCTGAAGCAGGCCTTCGGCCCCAACAGCCCGAAGGTCGCGCTGGCCCAGTCATGGAAGGGCGATCGGATCCTGAGCCTCACGCGCGGCGCGGACTTGAGCGTGATCTGGCTGATCGATTTGAGCAGCGAGCGCGCGGCCAGCCAGTTCGCCGCCGCTTACAGCGAGGCGCTGGACCGCCGGCTGACGCTGCAGACGCCCCATCGCGTGGACTATCAATCCAATCTGGTGTTGGTGGTGATAGGCGAGGCGGCGCGGCGGTTTGCGCAGTTCGAAAATGATGTTTTCAAGCAATCGCGGATCACGTTTTCCGCCCCGCCGCATCCGCCCTTACCGCCGCCGGCGCTGCGCGCTCAGGTACCGGCGCTTGCAGCCTGATCGAGCATCTGCGCCGCTTTGATGATCAGCTCGCGCTCGTTGCGATGGCTGGCCTTGCGCACGGCGTCATCAATCCCGAACCATTGCACGTCTGCGATTTCATCGTCGTGGCGGCTGGAATCGCCTCCGCGATGGCGCATCAGGAAGAAGTTGACCCGCTTGAAGATGCGCAGCAGCGGCCCGTTGGGAGATTCGCGTCGGGCGTAAAAATACGTGACCTGACCCAGCGGCTGGTCGATGCTGACTTTGAAACCGGTTTCCTCTTCACATTCACGCATCGCGGCCTGCTCGACCGTTTCTTTGGATTCCACACCGCCCTTGGGCAATACCCAGGTGGCTTTTCCGGCGGGTTTGACGAGAACCACCTCGGCCTTGTCGCCCGGGGCCCGGCGGCGCCAGATCAGGCCGCCGGCGGAGAACTCGCGCAGCGTGCGGAAAGCCGATTTGGATTTTGCAGATTTCTTTCTGGTTGCCATGTTTTCCAGGCGATCTTATCCGGCCGACAGCGCACCGACTACTGCGCCGCCTTCGGCAAGCAAGCGAGCCAGTGCCTGACGCGCGCCGGCCGATTGCGCCGTTTCAAGCGCAGGGTCTCTCCGCAACCATTCCCGGGCAAGATCGCGAAGCTGCAAAATTGTATCAACATTGCGCATCCAATGCGCATAGCGCAGGGGGAGCGGTCCGGCCTGGCGTCCGCCAAACAGGTCGCCGGGACCGCGCATTTCAAGGTCAGCTTGAGCTATCTCGGTTCCCGAGGTTTTTTCAACCAATACTTTAAGCCGGTTTTGGGCTTGTGAATTGGCGGCGCCGCTGATTACCAGGAAACAATGACCCGGCTGCGTCCCGCGTCCGATACGGCCGCGCAACTGATGGAGCTGGGCAAGCCCGTAACGCTGCGCGCCGAGGATCACCATCACCGTCGCTTCCGGCACGTCGATCCCGACCTCGACCACCGTGGTTGAAACCAGCACTTGCAGTCTGCCGTCGCGGAATTTACGCATCACCGAATCCTTCTCCGCGCCTGACAACCGTCCGTGCAGCAGACCGATCCGCAGCCCCGCCAGCGCGCCGTCGCGCAGTTGTTGCGCGGCTGTAGTCGCCGCCAGGTCCTGGCGTTCCTCGCTTTCGATCACCGGCAGGATACAATAGGTGCGATTGCCTTTAGCGGCCTCATCGCGAACGTGCTTCCATACTGAGGGCAGTTCCCCTTCCCCGATGAGATGGGTGGTGACGGGCGGGCGTCCCGCCGGGCGCTGATCGAGAATCGATACTTCGAGATTGCTCAGCAGCACGCGCGCCAGGCTTCGAGGGATCGGGGTCGCGGTCAGCAGCAGCATGTCGGATTGGGGGCCGAGGCCGCGCAGGCGCGCGCGCTCGAACACGCCGAAACGATGCTGCTCGTCGATCACGGCCAGCCCCAGCCTGGGCATCGCAACCGATCGTTGAATCAGAGCCTGGGTGCCGAACACCACGCCGGGCGCGCCGCCGCGCAGCCATTCCAGAGTCCGTCTTCGCTCTGGGGCGGGGAGATTGGCGCAAAGCAAGGAGCCCCGCAAGCCGGTTTTTTCACACAGACGGTTAAAGGTTGCATAATGCTGCTCGGCCAGCAGCTCGGTCGGCGTCATCACCGCGGCCTGCCAGCCATGCGCAATTGCGTTGATCACCGCCCACAGGGCTACCACAGTCTTACCCGTGCCGACTTCGCCGATCAGCAGCCGATTCATCTGCCGCGGCTGTGCCATGTCGGCGCGGATCTCGTCAATCGCGCGGTGCTGCGCGGAGGTCAGGTCGAAAGGCAAATCGGCGGCAAACCGATCGGCCGCGGCGCTGTCATCAAAGGCAATGCCAGTGCGCGCGCGCGCCGATTTGCGATCAAGTTCAAGCGCCAGTTCAAATGCGAACATTTCGCTGGCGGCGAGCGCCTGATGGGCGGACGTAGCGCCGGCGCGCAACGCTTCGAGATCGGCGTCGGGCGGCGGATGATGCAGATAGCGGACGGCCTGCGGTAGCGTGGGCAATTGAAGCTTTACGCGAAACTCCTCAGGCAAGGCGCCAGACAAAGCATCGGCGCAGCTCAGCGCTCGATCGACGGCGGCCCTCATCAGCCGCTGGCCCACCTGCTCACCGGCACGATATACGGGCTGCAGGAGGAAAGGCGGATCCTGACCGGGGATATGCACCTCAGGATGAACAATCTCGATCTGACCGTCTGCGCCGCGAACGGCTTTGCCTTGGACCAGCACCTCGGAGGCGGCGGCAAAGCGTTGGCGCAAACGGGGCGGCGCGTTGAACCAGACGACGCGCAGGCGCCTGCCCTGCCCGTCCTGAAGCCATCCAGCGAGCAGCCGGCGCCATCGCGAACCGCGCATCGGACGCTCGCTGAGCGCGGTCAGGCGGCCCGCAACCGTGACTATTTCGCCCGCTACAATTTCATGTACCCCTTTAATTTCTCGCCAGTCCACATAACGCACCGGAAAGGCCATCAGTAAATCGGCGACCGTGGTCAGGCCAAGAGCAGCCAGAGTGGCCGCACGCCTGGGGCCAATTCCGGCGAGGGTTGACAGGGGGCTGCCTGGCGTCAGAGGCGGCTCCGACGCACGTTTACCGGCCTCGACCCGATCTTTCCTTTTCGGCCGGGCTGAGACACGGGCGATTTTGATTGGACTCGTAAGCGAACTCCCCACGCTGATCGTCTTTGTCTCGTGATTGTCATGCTCGCGCAAATCAGCGGCAAGTATCATGAGTGTGACGGCTTGCCTTTGTGGACAGGGACGTTGGTTTTGCCTAGCGCGGGATTCTGATTGTCAGAATTACAAAGATCATGAAATGTTGCGCAAATTGTCGTGCTTTTTCTTACAACCGAATCGGCAGGCAATTTGCGTATCCGACCCGGTGCAAGTATTCAGTTTCAGGCTATGAGTTTCAATTTAACGTTTACTTTCGGGGATTTCTTTTGTTCATGCGGCATCAGCGCTTCCCTTCAACGACTGAAATGGTATTTCAATGTTTTCCAAAAGGGATAGTTTCGACGCCATACGAGCTAAAAGAAAGCGGGCGGAGAAAACAGCTATGAGGATCACGCAAATTATAGCCGCGGCGCTCGTCCTTTGTATCATAATTGCGATTGCCTGCATCTACGGCAGTCCTCCGGCTTCTGCCCAATTCGCCAACCCGCCAGGCTATGGCGACTATGACGACGCCCATCAATGGCATGACGCATCCTGGTGGTGGGCCAATCATCCCGACTGGGTGCGGCAACATCACCCGACGTGGTGGGGTGCGCCCGACAGCGGCGGTATCTGGCGCCCGGCGGATTGGTGGTGGCAAAACGATCCGGGCTGGGTCCGCCGCTACCATCCCGAATGGTGGGGCGATTGGGATGACAACCACATCTGGAGGCCGGCCGACTGGTGGTGGACGCATCAGCCCAACTGGGTCTATCGTCATCACCCGGAATGGTGGGGCGCATTTTACCAGGGCACCTGGTACCCGGCTGGATGGTGGGTGGCTAATTTCCCGGATTGGGTGCGATTATACCATCCCGACTGGTGGGGCGCATTTTATCAGGGCGCGTGGTACCCAGCTTCCTGGTGGTACGCCAATCAACCCCAGTATGTGATGACCAATTACCCTGACTGGTGGGGTGCTCCTTACCAAGGGATCTGGTATCCAGCGTCGTGGTGGTACGCCAATCAGCCCCAGTATGTAATGGAAAACTATCCCGACTGGTGGGGCGATTATGACGATATGCATGTGTGGCGCCCGGCCGGATGGTGGATGACGCAGAATCCGCAGTGGGTGGTCGTCCGCCATCCGGACTGGTGGGGCGACTATGACGACGACGACGTCTGGCGCCCGGCCCCGTGGTGGTGGCATCACGACCCCGACTGGGTTCGCGTCAATCATCCGTATTGGTGGGGCGATTACGATGACCGGCGGGTCTGGCATCCGGATAGCTGGTGGTACATGCGCAATCCGGCCTGGGCCGCGCAACATCATCCGGACTGGTACGGCGACTACGACCGCAACCATCGCTGGCACGATATTTACTGGTGGGGTGCCCGTGACCCTCAATACATCCAGCAGCGCCATCCGCAGTGGACGTTCGCGATGCAGCAGGCGATCGTTCATCAGCAGATCCAAAGCCAGCGCGCGATGCGCATGGCAGAACTGACGGCGCAACAGCAACAACAGGTGATTGCACGCAATGCGGCCCTGGCGCAGGCGGCCGCGCGCGAGCGGGTGCAGCAGCGGCAATTGCAGCAGCAACTGGCCGCGATGCATCAGCAACAGCAGCGGATGCAGCAGCTGGCTCTACAGCAGGCGCAGGCCAGGAACCTGCTTAACGCGCAGCAGTTGGCGCAGTTGAACAGCGCGCGCCAGCGGGCCCAACTGGAGGCCGCGGCCCAGCAACAGCGAGTCACGCAGGCGGCGCAGCAGGCCGCCCAGCGCGCGCGCCAGGAGGCGTTGATGAATCAGCGCGCGCTGGAGCGCAATGCAGCCCGGCAGGCGCCAATGAATTCCCATCAACAGGCGTTGGAGCATCAGCAAGCCGGCTGGGCCGCCCAACAGGCGGCTCAGGAACGGGCGCGCCAGCAGGCCTTGGAGGAGCAGCACGCGGCCCAGCTCAACGCCGCTCGACAGGGTGCGCAGCAACGCGAGCGCCAGCAGATGCTGGAGCGCCAACAGCAGGCGGCGATTGAGGAACGCGCGCGGCAGGAGGCGCTGGCCAGACAGCGTGCGGCTCAGCTAAATGCCGAACAGCAGCAGATGCGCCGGCAGCAAGCCCTCCAGGCGGAGCGGGCGGCGCAATTCAGGGCCCAACAGCAGACCGCGCTGGAGCGGATGCGCCAGCAGATGATCGACAACCAGCGCGCCGCGCAAATGAAAGCGGCACAGCAGCAAGCCATGATGCAGGAGCGCGCGCGCCAGCAGCAGGCGATACAAGCGCAGCGCGCGGCTCAGATGCATGCGGCTCCCTACGGCGCGTATCCACACGGAGAGCCGCACGGCCCGCCGCCGCACGAAAAGAAGCACCAAGCGCAATAACATCTGCAACTTCGGCACGGTGCGCCCACCGCCATCCAGGCCGGCGAGCGCATCGTGTCACGAATTCGCGCCGATAGATCCTGAGACGCCTCTCCCCTGGGTGGGACTTCGGAAACAAAACAGGGCTGACCAGCGCAATTACCCGCGATGGTAATCCTGGAGCGCCCGGAGGCTGGTGCGCTTTTCGCGCAGGGCTGCGATTGCAGTTACCGCCGCCTGCGCGCCCGCAATCGTGGTGAAAAACGGCAGGCGCAGTTCCAAGGCGGTGCGCCGGATCGAAAACGAATCCTTCCGCGTCGCGAGCTCGGGGGTGTTGATTACCATAGCGACCTTGCCCTCGCGCATCAGATCGACCACGTGGGGGCTGCCTTCCATTACTTTGTTGATGGGGGTGCAGCGGATGCCGAGTTCGTTGATATAATGCGCAGTGCCGCGGGTGGCGATCAGATCAAAGCCCAGTTCGCTCAACTGTTTCACGATTGGCCCGAGGCCGCATCGCTCTTCGTCGCGCACGCTGATAAAAGCCGCGCCGCCGGCGGGCAGGTCGGTGGCCGCGGCGATTTCGGCCTTGGCGAAAGCCGCCGCGAAGGTGCGGTCGATACCCATCACCTCGCCGGTGGACTTCATCTCCGGTCCCAGCAGAGTATCCACGCCGGGAAAGCGCACGAAGGGAAACACGGACTCCTTGACCGCGACGTGCGCCGGAATAATCTCGCGCGTCAAGCCCATCTCGGCCAGCTTCCTCCCGGTCATCGCGCGGGCGGCGAGTTTGGCCAGCGGCACGCCGATTGCCTTGCTGACGAAGGGAATCGTCCGCGACGCGCGCGGGTTGACCTCCAGGATATATAACTCGCCCTGGTACAAAGCGTATTGAACGTTGATCAGACCGATCACGCCCAGTTCGCGCGCCAGCAGCCTGGTCTGGCGGATCAGTTCGGCGACGGTTTCCGCGCTCAGCGTGCGCGGCGGCAGGACGCAGGCGCTGTCGCCCGAATGGATTCCAGCGTGTTCGATATGCTCCATCACGCCGCCGACAATCACGGTCTCGCCGTCTGAAATCGCGTCAACATCCATCTCGATCGCACCGTCAAGATAGCGGTCGATCAGCAGCGGTTTGCCCTCCGAGGCGGCCAGCGCGTATTCGGCATAAGAGAGCAGCATCTGCTCGTTGTACACGATCTCCATCGCGCGGCCGCCCAACACATAGGATGGACGGACCAGCACCGGATAGCCGATGCCCGCCGCTCCCGCCGCCGCCTCGCGGACGTCGCGGGCCAGCACGCCCTGCGGCTGGCGCAGCCCGAGCTTGCGCACCATCGCGTTGAAGCGCTCGCGATCCTCCGCCCGATCGATTGCGTCGGGCGGCGTACCCAGGATCGGCACCCCCGCGCGATCCAGCGCCAGCGCCAGCTTCAGCGGCGTCTGACCCCCGAACTGGACGATCACGCCCAACGGCTTTTCGCGTTCGATAATCGCCATCACGTCCTCGAACACCAGGGGCTCGAAGTACAACCGGTCGGAAGTGTCGTAGTCAGTCGAAACCGTCTCCGGGTTGCAGTTGACCATGATGGTTTCGAAGCCGTCCTCGCGCAGGGCGAAGCAGGCGTGCACGCAGCAATAATCGAACTCCAGCCCCTGTCCGATTCGATTGGGACCTGCGCCCAAAATGACGATCTTTTTGCGCGCGGTGGGTTCAGCTTCATCTTCGCCGTCGTAAGAAGAATACAGGTACGGAGTGAAGGCCTGGAATTCCGCGGCGCAGGTATCGACGGTTTTGAACACCGGTCGGATGTCGGCGTCCCGGCGGCGGCGTGCCACTTCTGATTCGGCGATTTGCGCCAGTTCGCCGATGCGTTTGTCGGAAAAGCCCAGCGCTTTGGCTTCGCGCAACAACGCCGAATCCAGTGCGCTGGTGCGCAGCCGCTCCTCAGCGCCGATAATCCTCGCGATACCGTTGATAAACCACGGATCGATTCCGCTCAGACGGTTGATCTCAGCCACCGACATACCGACGCGCAGGGCGTCGGCGAGGTAGTAAATCCTTTGGCTATTGGGGGTAATCAGCCGCGCGCGGATCTCCTTGATCGCCGTTTCGCGATCTTTTCCGGCGATGCGGCTGTCGAATCCGGCTGAACCGGTCTCCAGCGAGCGCAGCGCCTTGTGGATCGATTCCGCAAACGTGCGCCCAATCGCCATCACCTCGCCCACCGATTTCATCTGCGGACCCAATTCGTCGACGGCGCCGGGGAATTTCTCGAAGGTGAAACGCGGAATCTTGGTGACCACGTAATCGATGCTCGGCTCGAAGCAGGCGGGCGTCTGGCGCGTAATGTCGTTGGCGATCTCGTCCAGGCGGTAACCGACCGCCAGGCGCGCCGCGATTTTCGCAATCGGAAACCCGGTGGCCTTTGAGGCCAGCGCCGAGCTGCGCGAGACCCGCGGATTCATCTCGATTACTACCATCCGCCCGCTCCCCGGATGGACCGCGAACTGGATGTTTGATCCTCCCGTATCGACGCCGATTTCACGGATGATCCGCAAGGCGGCGTCGCGCATGATTTGATATTCCTTGTCGGTCAGTGTCTGCGCGGGCGCCACCGTGATCGAATCGCCGGTGTGGACGCCCATCGGATCGAGGTTTTCGATCGAGCACACGATCACGACGTTGTCGGCGCCGTCGCGCATCACCTCGAGTTCGAACTCTTTCCAGCCCTCGACCGATTCCTCGATCAGAATTTCATGGGTGGGCGAGTTGTCCAGACCCCACAGGACTTTGGCGCGAAAATCCTCCGGACTGCGCGCGATCGAGCCGCCGGTCCCGCCCAGCGTGCGCGAGGGGCGAATGATCACCGGCAGACCGAGCTGCTCGCGTATCGTTTCGGCTTCAGCCAGGGAGTGCGCGACGGCGGAGGACGGGACCTCCAGCCCGATCTTGATCATGGCCTGCTTGAACAGGTCGCGATCCTCGGCCTTCTTGATTGCGGCAATACTCGCGCCGATCAGTTGGACGCCGTAACGTTGCAGCCCGCCCGTTTCGGCCAGTTCCAGGGCCAGGTTCAGGGCGGTCTGACCGCCGAGCGTGGGCAGGATCGCGTCGGGTCGCTCGCGTTCCACAATCCGCTCGACGCTTGCCACCGTCATCGGCTCGATATAGGTGCGGTCGGCGAACTCGGGATCGGTCATAATCGTGGCGGGATTGGAATTGAGCAGGATCAGGCGCAGTCCTTCCTCTTTCAAGGCCTTGAGCGCCTGGGTGCCCGAATAATCGAATTCGCAGGCCTGACCAATCACGATCGGTCCCGACCCGATCAGCAGCACTGATTTCAAATCCTTGCGCAGCGGCACGGCGAGTTAAGCGCTCTCCCTTTCAGCAAACAGCACCCGATCGAGCGCTTGCGCGCCGTAGCGGGGAAACGCCTCGATCAGGCGGCGGAAACGTTGGAACAGGTAGCCGGAGTCATGCGGGCCGGGTGACGCTTCGGGATGGTACTGCACGGAGAAAAACGGGACGCCTTGCCCGCGCAATCCTTCCACAGTCCGGTCGTTGAGATTGAGATGGGAGATTTCAGCGCGCCCGGCAACCGAGTCAGCATCGACGGCGAAACCGTGATTCTGCGAGGTTATCTCGACGCGGCCGCTGGTCAAATCCTTCACCGGATGGTTGGCGCCATGATGGCCGAAATTCAGTTTGTAGGTTCTTCCTCCAATCGCGAGGCCCAGGATCTGATGGCCCAAACAGATGCCGAACACAGGCTTCTTGCCCAGAATTCCGCGCACGGCTTCGCTCGCGTAGGGCAATGCGGCGGGATCCGCCGGTCCGTTGGACAGGAATACGCCGTCGGGATCGCAGGCGAGGATGTCCGCGGCGGTTGCGGTGGCGGGCAGCACGCGGACGCGAAAGCCGCGCGAAATCAGTGAACGCAGGATGTTGCGCTTAATCCCGTAGTCCATCGCCACCACCAGTGGGGCGCCTTCCAGGTTTGGCCGCGTGTAGCCGCAACCCGGTTCCCATTCGCCCTCTTCCCAGTCATAAGCGTCGGCACAGGTGACTTCCCTGACCAGGTCGCGTCCGACCAGCCCGGGTGACGCCTTGGCTTTGGCCACCAGGCTATCGCGATTGAGATCGACGCTGGAGATCACCGCCTCCTGCGCGCCGCAGGTGCGGATGTGGCGGACCAGCGCGCGCGTGTCGATTCCCTCAATCCCGACCACGCCCGCCTGGCGCAGATAGTCAGCCAGCGGCATCTGCGCGCGCCAATTGGAGGGTTGCGGCCAGTAGTCCTTGACGATGAAGCCTTCGACGAAGATGCGCCGCGATTCGGTGTCTTCCTCATTGACGCCGACGTTGCCAATCTCCGGATAGGTCATGCAGACCAACTGGCCCTTGTACGACGGGTCGGTGAGCACCTCCTGGTAGCCGCTCATAGCGGTGTTGAACACCACCTCACCCACGGTCTCGCCGATCGCGCCCAAGGCGAATCCTTCGAAGATGCGGCCGTCGGCCAAAGCCAGGATAGCTGGTTGTTTTTGTTGGTTGGTCATTTTGCTTTAAGCGAATCAGGCACCCTCACGCGGCTCCTCCACGGAAAATTGCAGCGCAAGCAATCGCAAACTAGCGCGCTGCACGGCTATGAGGGAACAGTGAATAAACCACCTCTCCTTTCACGATTGTTGCCACCGCCCGGCCCTTCAGCCGCCTCCCGGTGAATGGCGAGTTGTGGCTGCGCGAGATAAAGCCGGCCGGCGGCACCGTCCACTCCAGATTCGGATCGATTATCGTTATGTCCGCCGGATCGCCTTGAGCCAGCCGGCCGCCTTCCAGCTTGAGCAGGCGCGCCGGATTGGTTGACATCAACTCGATCAGGCGCATGGGCTTGAGCAGTCCGCGATGGACCAGATCCAGCGCCAGCGGCAGCGCCGTCTCCAGCCCAATGACTCCATTGGCGGCGGCGGCAAAAGCCCGCGCCTGCGCTTCATCCAGCGGCCATCGTTTATGAGGACTGCCGAAACATCCCGCCAACTCGGATGCCCGTTTCGATTCCGGATCATGAGGCGCGTGGTCGGTCGCAATCATATCGATAGTGCCGTCCGCCAGCGCGTCGCGCAATGCATCGACGTCGGCGGTGTCGCGCAGCGGAGGATTCATTTTCGCATCCGTGCCGAAATCCAGGACGGCGCGTACATCAAGGGTAAAATGATGGGGCGTCGCCTCGCATGTAATTTGTGCTCCGTGGCGCCGGCCGGCTCGCACCAATTCGATGGATTCGCGGGTGGACAGATGCGCGATATGAATCGGCGCACCGGCCTTGAGCGCCAGTTCGAGGTCGCGGCGCACGCGCTCGCTCTCCGCCGCCGGCGCAATTCCCGCAACGCCAAGGGACTGCGCGACGGCACCGGCATTGATTGCGCCGCCGCGGACCAGGCCTCGATCTTCTTCATGCAGCGACACGGGCAGACCCAGATGATGCGCCACCTCAAGCGCATTGCTCAGCAGCGCCGGATCATCCACCGGCATCCCGTCATCGGAAAACATCCTGACACCTGCGGCCGCGAGCTTTTCGTAGTCTGCGGCTTCGACACCTTTAAGGCCCCGAGTGACCGCGCCGACCGGGATCAACGCCGCCGCCTTTACCTGCGCGGCGCGCGCCAGCATGTAGTTCGTTACCTCCGGACTGTCGTTGACCGGATCGGTGTTCGCCATCGCAGCGACCGCGACGAATCCACCCGCCGCCGCCGCGCGCAAGCCGCTTTCGATCGTCTCCTTTTGCGGAAAACCCGGGTCGCGCAGATGGGTATGAACGTCGATCAATCCCGGCACCACCCAGCATCCGCGCACATCGATCGTTGTCACTGCGGGTTCTGGCTTGAGCGCACCCGGCGGTGCGATAGCCGCGATTGTGGAACCGCTGAGCAGGATATCGCGCTGCGCCTCCAGGCCCGAGGCCGGATCGATAGCGACGGCGCCGATCAGGAACAACGGCTTCACGCGCTTTCGCCCGCCTCTTTGAGCGACTCCACCATCGAGTAGAGCATTACACGGTCGCCTGGTTTCGCGCCGCCCTCTTCGCCAGCCTCTCCCAGGCGGACCTGGATCCGTTCGTTGCGGGCGGTTGGCACGTTCTTGCCGACATAATTGGGGCGGATCGGAACGGCGCGATGGCCCCGGTCAACGAGCACCGCCAGACGCATCCCGGCGGGTCGCCCCAGTTTCCACAGCGTGGTCATCGCGCGCTGGACGGTCCATCCGCTGTTGATCACATCGTCGGTCAGCACGATGGTTCGGTCTTCGACGTCGAAGGTCTGCGCGCCGCCCAGCGGCTGCAGACCGTCGTAGCCGCGAAAAACGTCGAGTGCGGCGCAGGGGATGCGTACTTTGGTCCGGCGTTCGATTATCTCGCACAGGCGAACCGCGAGAACCGCGCCGTGGCTGACGATTCCAACGATACTGACGCGCGCCAAATCCGGAAGGTCGCGGATGATCTGCCCCGCCATCGTCTCCACCGCGCGATTGATCTCCTCGGCGTTCATGATTTCGCGCTGCGGACCGCGGCGGTACGGTTCGTAACCCGCTTCCTCGGCCTGTTTGACGGTTTCAAAAACCACCAGCGTTGCGTCTTCCAGCCACTGCCGGACGAAGCCGAGCAAGCTTTCGTCGAAGCGGTAATAGCGGCGGCTTCGTGAATGGCCTACATACTGCACCTTCAACTCGCGCTCGCAAAACTCGCATCGCAGGCAGAGTTCGTGATGGCTGACGGCGGGGGCCGGCTTGAAGCGCGAGCGCAGGTAGCGGCTTTCACGCCGGCTGATGCAATTGGGATTGGAACAGGGCGGTGCATTCTCCGCTTTCAATACCAGCGGCGCTGTTCCGGGCTTTATCGTGTCCCTGCCGGCGTTTTCGAGCAGCCATGCGATCAAAGCCATCCGCACCGGCACTCCTGCTGCCGCCTGCTCGAAGTAAACCGCGCGCGGGTCGGTATCCAGCTCGTAGGCGAGCTCGTCGGTGCGCGGCAGCGGATGCATCACGACCGCTTCCTGGGTGCGGCTGGTCTTGAGCGCGCGCGCGTCGAAACGCACGTAGTCGGGCTGATCGCGCTCGGCTTCGGAGCGCCGTTCGCGTTGAAACCTGGTGACGTAAAAGGCGTCGAGCGAAGCCGGTCCTGGCGACGGCGGAGCCGGGTTAATTACCGGGATATCGCTGGTAAACAGCGCCATCTGATGCGGCGCGCTGGGCGTCAGATACATCGCGTCAAGCCCGCCGGCCAGCGCTTTCAACTCGCTGATACTGATGCTGGAAAAACTGTAATTACGTTCGGCGGCCAGCCGCGCCAGCACGTAATCGGGCACCTCCATCCCGCGATTGGGCACCGCAACCACGTTGGCGCCGAAGCGCGCCAGCGCATAAATCAGCGAATGGACGGTCCGGCCGAATTTCAGATCGCCGCAAATCGCCACGGTAAGCCCCCGCAGATGGCCCTTTTTCTTGCGCAGGATGTACAGGTCGCACAGGGTCTGCGTGGGATGCTCGCGGCTGCCGTCGCCGGCGTTGATCACGGGGCATCGCGCATACTCGGCCGCCACTCGCGCGGCGCCGTCATACGGATGGCGAATCACGATCAGGTCGGCGTAGCCGCTCACCACCCGCACGGTGTCAGCCAGTGTCTCGCCTTTGGCAGCCGAACTGGCGTCCATCGAGGCGGAGCTGATCACGGAGCCGCCCAGCCGATGAGCCGCCGATTCGAAGCTGAGGCGGGTGCGGGTGGAAGGCTCGTAAAACAAGGTAGCCATGATCATGCCTTCAGCGATGTGCAGGCGCTCGCCGGCCTCCAGACGCTGGGCGAAGCCATCGGCCATGACCATGATCCGCTCGATTTCGCCGATGCTCAGGTCGTCGATCGAGACGATATCTATTTTGGGCAGCCGCAGCATCGTAATGATCGAAGCCCCAGGCGCAGCAGACACGCCCGGTTTACTTTGCCCCTCCCATTAACACCGCATCGGTTCCATCGGTTTCCGCAAGCCGCACGAAGACCCTCTGCCCGTGGGGCGCGGTAACATTCTTGCCGACAAAATCCGCTTTGATCGGCAGTTCGCGTTCCCCCCGATCGACCAGCACCGCGAGCTGAATCGACTCCGGCCGCCCCAAATCCGCCATTGCATCGAGCGCTGCGCGCACCGTGCGCCCGGTATAAAGGACGTCATCGACCAGAACCACGCGCTTGCCGTCGAGCGAGAACGCAACCTCGCGCGCCAGCAGGCGCGGGTCGCCACTGCCCGAGCGGTTATCGTCGCGATAGAGCGAAATATCCAGCGTGCCCATTGGAACGTCGACACCCGTGATTTCGGCCAGCGCCGATTTCAGGCGCAGGGCCAGGTTGGCGCCACGCCGCAGGATTCCCACCAGCACCAGATCGCCGGTTTGGGGATTGTGCTCGACGATTTCGTGGGCCAGCCGCCTGACGCATCGCCCGATCGCCGCCGCGTCCAGGACCGTAAGATTGGCGGCGCTCATCTGGACCATGACCAAAAAAAACCCCGGCTGCACGCGCAGTCGGGGAAAAAAAACTCTACTCTCACGCTTAATCTACCCTTCTCGTCCTCGCAGGGACGAATTTAAAAGGCGTTATCGCATCGCCGCTTTCAGAAAGCGCGGCTTTGCAACAAAGAGCTTAACGGTCCAGAACACGCGCAGTCAAGGCTATGCGCGGTTTGCAGCTTTCAAATATAAACAGGTGATGGTTCTGGCCTGTGCCAGCCTGACGGACAGTCTCATGCCGCCGAGCCGGGGGACGCGATAATTGGAAAAAATCATAACATCCTCACCTTTTTCCGGGTCACCAAATAGAATTGGATTGGCGGCGCGAAGTGCTCATTGCACGCTTGTCCTCGTCGCGACGTTGGTATGCGTTTGCTGGCGCATTCCCGGTCTGGCTGCCGCCGATGAGTTAGCTCGGCCTTGGCAGGTTTGTTTTTCGCCTGGTGGTGGATGCACCCAGGATATCGTTAACGCGATTAGAGCTGCGCGCCGGCAGATCGCAGTTCAGGCCTATGAGATGACCTCGCCGCAAATCGAGTCGGCGCTGATCGCGGCGCATCGCAGGGGAGTCGAGATCAGGGCAGTTTTCGATCCCGACGCGCTCAAGGAACCCGGGTCCAAAGTAGGCGAACTCGCTGCCGCGGGGATCCCGGTTTATGTCGACAGTTTCCACAAGCCCGGTCTGGCGCACAACAAAGTGATGGTGATCGACGACGCGACAGTAATAACCGGCAGCTTCAATTTCACCAAGGCGGCGGAGATGCGCAACGCCGAGAACCTGCTGGTGATTCATGATCCAACTCTGGCGGCCGAGTACGAACACAATTTCGAAGCGCATCTGGCACATTCATCGGCGCTGGGCGCCGCGGAAATTCCACCGCCGCCATCAACTTACCATCGCCATCGCTATTACCGGCATTACTGGCACAGCTACTGGTAAGAAAGACTGGCGCGGCGCTGCCATCGAGGCGGCTTATTCAAGTCAAGATCGGCCGACGATGGCAATCAGCCGCGGGCCTGGCGTTCGAGTTTGCGCAGACGCTGGTCGTGGTCTTTGACCTGAACGGTCATCTTGTCGTCGAAGCGCTCGAATTTTTTGGCCAGCCCGGTCACTGCTTTGTGCGTGGCCTTGAGTTCCTCGCGGATTTCGGCCGCGAGCGCCGCAGCGCCGGTATCGCCGCCGACGGCCAGAGTCTTCAGACGCCGGGCAATTTCGTGCTGCAGTTCCTTGGCGCGTTGATCCAGCTCCGCGCTCAGGCTGCGCTGCGCCTCATCCACACGCTGCGCCAGTTCCTGCGCGATAGCGGCGGGTTGAGCGTCGGCCAGGCGGCCGATAGCGCTTTTGAGGTCCTGCAGGCCGGCGATATCCTCGCGAATCTGGACCCGAGCGGAACCCAGGGCCTCGTTGAGCCGCACGATTTCGGCCGACAAATCGGAGCGCGCCGCCATCAGATGCATTCGATTGTCTCCGATCTGATCGGAGAGGAAGCGGATCTGTTTACCGACCTCGCTGAACTGCGCGACCATTTCCTCGTGCAGAGCCTGGATTTTGCCGCTGAACCCTTCTGCGACCTCGACCACCAAATCGAAGCGCGAACTGAGCTGCTCAAGCAGCATCGCGACCTTGTCCACCACCTCTTCAGCCACCGGTTTTACTCTCCCCAGCTAATGTATGATCCGACCGAAGCGGCTCCAACGGATATGCAGGAAGGAGTTGTCGTCAGAATCCCATGACCAGTAGATAACCATCGCGCGACCTTCGACGTTATTGTCGGGGACGAAACCCCAGAACCGGCTATCATAGCTGCGCTCGCGGTTGTCGCCCATCACGAAAACTTCACCTTTGGGGACGGTAACGGGCCCATAATGATCGCGCGGAGCGATCGTGGTCTCGCTTTCGGAGGGGTCATAGTAGGCGTGCGGATCATCTATTTTATTGCCATTTACATAGACGGATTTACCCCGGACTTCAACCGTGTCGCCACCCACCGCGATCACCCGTTTGATGAAATCCTTGGTCGGATCGGGCGGAAAAACGAACACCACCACATCGCCCCGTTGAATCGGTTCGAGATGAAAAAGGTAGTGTCCATAAGGGATAATTCCAGAAAGCGGCCGTACCCCGAAGAACGAATCGGGCATCCGCAGCCCGAAATCCAGCTTGTTGACAAGTATGTGATCACCGATCAGCAGCGTCGGCTCCATCGAGCCTGACGGAATCTTGTAGGCCTGAATTAAAAAGGTCCGGATGATCAGCGCTAGTATGATGGCGATGCCGAAGGCTTCGGCATACTCGCGTATGATTGATTTCGCGGGCGCCGGCGGATAGTCGGTTGCGGACGAGGGCTTGTCGCGGCGGTGCTTTTGCAGTGGTTCAGCCATCTATTCTCCCATCTTAAGCAGCGCGAGAAAGGCTTCCTGGGGAATTTCCACCCGCCCGACCTGTTTCATGCGTTTTTTCCCTTCCTTCTGCTTTTCCAACAATTTGCGTTTGCGGGTGATGTCACCACCATAGCATTTTGCGGTAACGTTTTTGCGCAGCGGCTTGACCGTCTCGCGCGCGATTATTTTGGCGCCAATCGAAGCCTGAATCGCCACCTCGAACATCTGGCGGGGGATCAACTGGCGCATCTTTTCGCACAGCGCTCGCCCCCGCTCATAGGCCTTTTCGCGATGGACGATGATCGACAACGCGTCCACCACTTCCCCGTTGATTCTGACGTCGAGTTTAACCAAATCCTCGGCGCGGAAGTCCAGAAAGTCATAGTCCAGCGAGGCGTAACCCCGGCTGAGCGATTTCAGGCGGTCGTAAAAATCGAAAACCACCTCGGCCAGCGGCAGTTCGTAGCGCAGGATCACGCGCTTGTTGCCCAGATATTTCAGATCGTGCTGGACGCCGCGCTTTTCCTCGCACAGCTTGAACAGCGGTCCCAGAAATTCCTCAGGCGAATGGATCGACGCCATGATGAACGGCTCTTCGATCGCCTCGATCTCGTTTTCCGGCGGCAAAAGCGAGGGGTTGTCCACCATTACCTGCTTGCCGCCGGTGGTGCGGACACGATAGGCGACCGTCGGCGCCGTGACGATCAGGTCCAGGCCGAATTCGCGCTCCAGCCGCTCCTGCGCGATCTCCATATGCAGCAGGCCCAGAAAGCCGGCGCGAAAGCCGAAGCCCAGCGCCTGAGACGTCTCAGGCTCACAAACCAGGCTGGCGTCATTGAGCCGTAATTTTTCCACCGCGTCGCGCAGTGCGCCGTATTGATTGGCTTCCGTTGGATAAAGCCCCGCGAACACCATCGGCTTGAGTTCCTTAAAACCGGCCAAAGCCTTATCCGCCGGTGCGCGGTCGTCGGTAATCGTATCGCCCACTCGCAGATCAGCCACTGCCTTAATCCCCGCCACCACGAATCCGACTTCGCCCGGACCCAGGGAATCGGCCGGCTGCTCATGCGGGGTGAAATAGCCCAACCGCATCACCTCTCCGACTTTGCCGGTGCTCATCAGCCGGATATTCATCCCGCGGCGGATCTCCCCGTCCACGACGCGGACCAGGCTGATGGCGCCCTCATAGGCGTCGTACCAGCTATCGAAAATCAGCGCGCGCAGGGGCCGGTCGCGCGTTTGAGGAGGCGGCGGAAAGCGGTGGACGATGGCCTCGAGAACCTCGTCGATCCCAAGCCCCTGTTTAGCGCTGGTCAGAATCGCGTCGCTGGCGCTCAGTCCGATCACCTCTTCGATTTGCGCCCGGGTGCGCTCGATATCGGCGCCGGGCAGGTCGATCTTGTTGATAACCGGAACGATTTCCAGCCCGTTGTCCAATGCCATGTAGACGTTGGCCAGAGTCTGAGCTTCGACCCCCTGACTGGCATCGACCACCAGCAGCGCCCCTTCGCACGCCGCCAGGCTGCGCGACACCTCGTAGGCGAAATCGACATGACCCGGAGTGTCGATCAGGTTGAGAACATAGTCCTGCCGGTCGGGAGCATGATAGGTGAGCCGCACGGCGCGGGCCTTGATCGTGATGCCGCGCTCGCGCTCGAGGTCCATCGAATCCAGGAACTGGTCGCGGCTTTCACGTGCGGACAGCGCCCCGGTGCGCTCCAGCAGGCGATCGGCGAGGGTGGACTTGCCGTGATCGATGTGAGCGATAATCGAAAAATTACGCAGCAGTTCGGTCTTGGTCATCGCGCGGCAAGCCTGTTCGGCGCGGGCCCAGCGAATAAGTCAATTTAGTATTGTGGCACTGTTTACGATGGCGTACTACGGGGGCCAGGGGGTTGGCGCTTGAAGTACTCGAAAGTCTCGGCCAAACCGGCACGCAGCGACATTTTAGGTTGCCATCCGAGCCTCAGCGCGATCCGTTGCGGCGAGATAACGGAGCGCCGCTGCTCACCTGGCCGTGGGGCGGCGTACACCGGCCGGCTTTTGACCCCTGCCAGGTTCGCCAGTTCGGCATGCAACTGATTGACATCGGTCTCGATTCCGGTGCCGACGTTGAAGGCGCCGTCGGCCGGATGCTCCAGGGCGGCGACATTGGCACGGGCGACGTCGCCGACATAAACGTAATCGCGCGTCTGACATCCGTCGCCATAAATCGTGCAAGGCTCGCCGCTGAGTAACCGCCCACAGAAGATCGCCACCACGCCGGCTTCGCCATGCGGGTCCTGGCGCGGTCCATAGACGTTGCCGTAGCGCAGCGCAGTGTAGCCGATTCCGTATTCGTGGCGGTAAAAAAACAGGTAGCGCTCACTGGCCAACTTGGCCACGCCGTAGGGACTGACCGGATTGCACGGATGGTCCTCGTCGCAGGGAAAAAACTCCTGCTCACCATAAATCGCGCCGCCGGATGACGCGAAGATTACCCGCTTCAATCCCCTGCCCCGCGCCGCCTCCATCAGATTGAGCAGCCCGATTAGATTGACCTGGGCGTCGAAGGCGGGGTCCGCCACCGAACGGCGGACGTCCATCTGGGCGGCCAGATGGTAAATCACCTCGGGGCGTTCCTGATCCACGATTTCGCTTACCGCCCGGCCGTCGCGCAGGTCAGCCTGACACAGCCGCGCGCGCGGATTGACGCGTTCCTTCCTCCCCGAGGAAAGATTATCAAGCACAGTTACTTCATGTGAGCGCTCCGTCAGCGCGTCAACGGTATGAGAACCGATAAAGCCAGCGCCGCCGGTTACGAGTATGCGCATATTTTGCCCCTCAGACCGGCCGCCTGCCGATTGAATAGTAAGTAAAGTGCAAAGCCTTCATCAGTTCGGGATCGTACAAATTGCGGCCATCGAAAATCACCGCCTGCCTGAGAGTTTCTTTGATGCGCTGGAAATTGGGATGACGGAATTCGTTCCACTCGGTCAGAATCAGCAATGCGTCGGCCCCTTTGAGCGCATCGTAGTTGATCGCATGGTAGCTGACGCGGTCGCCGAAAATCCGGCGCGCGTTGTTCAATGCTTCGGGATCATGAACGCGCAGTTGCGCGCCTGACGCCAGCAGGGCCTCGATCACCTTGATCGAAGGCGCCTCGCGCATGTCGTCAGTGCGCGGCTTGAATGCCAGTCCCCAGATTGCGAGGGTGCGACCGTTGAGATCGCCGCCAAAATAGGATTTCACCCGTTCCACTAGAATCGACTTCTGACCCTGGTTGACTTCTTCTGCGGCTTCCAAAAGCCGGAAATTGACATTGTATTCGCGTCCGGTGCGGATTAACGCCTGGACGTCCTTGGGAAAGCACGACCCACCATAGCCGATCCCGGGAAACAGAAAAGCCGAACCGATGCGCCGGTCGGAACTGAGACCGCGGCGCACGTGACTGATCTCGGCGCCGACAGCTTCACACAGATTAGCGATCTCGTTGATAAACGAGATGCGCAAAGCGAGCATCGAATTGCACGCGTACTTCGAAAGTTCGGCCGAGCGCCGGTCCATCACCAGGATCGGGTTATCCGTGCGCACGAACGGCGAATGCAGCTCGCGCAAAATCGCTGTCGCGCGATCGCTGTGCGATCCGATGATCACCCGATCCGGCCGCGTGAAGTCCTCGATCGCCGAACCTTCCTTCAAAAATTCCGGGACCGAGCAAACGTCGAAATCGTCGTTGGCGCACCGTCTCACGATCTCCTCGACCTTGTCGTTGGTGCCCACCGGAACGGTGCTTTTCACCACCACGATATGGTAGCCGTGAATCGCTCGGCCGATCTGCTCGGCCGCTTTGAAGACCGCGCTGAGGTCAGCGGCCCCCGAGGCATCCATCGGCGTGCCCACGGTGATAAATGTGATCATCGACCTGGCCACCGCGGGTTCAAGTTCGGTTTCGAACGACAGGCGCCCCTCCTTGACGTTGCGTTTGACCAGTTCGGCCAGCCCCGGTTCATAAAACGGCACTTCGCCCTGGCGCAGGCGCTCGATACGCGCGCGGTCGATGTCCACGCAAACCACCTCGTTGCCGCTTTCGGCGAAGCAAGTGCCGGTCACCAGGCCCACATATCCCGCACCGATGATCGCTAGGTTCATGGATTGCTTAAAGTTCCTCTTTGACGATGTAGATCGGTTTATTCTGCGACTCGTGATAGGTGCGGGCCAGCATCTCGCCCAATAATCCTAAACTTACGAATTGCACACCCACCACCATCAGCAGCACTGAAAGCAACAGGGCGGGCCGCTCGCCAATGCGATAACCGAGCACGATTTTTTCGAACACCAGTATCATTGTCCAGATACCGCCCAGAAGTGACAACAACAGGCCAATTGAACCGAAAACTTGAATCGGTCGGGTGGAATAGCCCGACAAAAACACTACCGTAATCAGATCCAGGAAAGTATGGACGATGCGGCTGAGGCCGTATTTCGAGGCCCCGGTGCGGCGCGGACGGAAATTCACCTCGATTTCGGCAATGCGCGCGCCAAACTGGGCAGCGATGGCCGGGACGAAACGATGCATCTCGCCATATAGCGGCAAGCGGCGGGCGAGGTCGCCCTGATAGGCTTTGAGCGTGCAGCCATAGTCGTGCAGCCGCGTCCCGGTCAGGCGCGAGATCAGTGCATTGGCCGCCATCGAGGGCAGCCGGCGCGTTAATGGCGACCCCTTCCATCGATCCTTGCGCCATCCGCTGACCAAATCGTAGCCCTCGTTGAGCTTGGCCAGCAGGCGCGGGATGTCCATCGGATCGTTCTCGCCGTCGCCGTCAATCGCAACGACCACCGCTCCGCGCGCATTGTGCAGACCACAGGCCAAAGCCGCGGTCTGGCCGCTGTTGAGCGCCAGCCGCAGAACTCGGCAGGCCGGATCCTCACCGCGCAGTTGGCGCAGAACTGCGGCGGTCGCGTCGGTGCTGCCGTCGTCCACGAAAATGATTTCGTAGGACAACCCCAGCGCTTTGAGCGCGCGATCGAGCCGCTCGTGAAGCGGGCGCAGGTTGTCCTGCTCGTTGAAAACCGGAACGACTATGGAGAGGTCCATCGTGGATGATGCGAATCGGTCAACTCCAAAAAGGCGCGGTAGCGGCTTTCGACGTCGTCCCAGGTAAGCTCCAGGATACGCTGGACCGAGAAACGCTCCACCACGTAGGAGGCCATCACGCTGCCATACACCACGGCGGTGCGGCGCGCGCGTTCCGTGAGCCGACCGTTGCGAGCGATGTAGCCCATGAAAGCACCGGCAAAAGTGTCGCCCGCGCCGGTGGGATCGTGCACTTCTTCCAGCGGATAGGCGGGCACCGCAAACAGCCCTTCCTGGCTGAATTGCAAAACTCCGTATTCGCCGCGCTTAACCAGGGCGGTCTTCGGACCCATCCTGAGGATCGCACGGCCGGCCTTGACCAGATTGGACTCGCCCGACAGCATCCGCGCCTCTTCGTCGTTAAGCGTAAGAATGTCGATGCGGTCGAGCAGTTTGATCAGTTCGGGACGCGAGGTTTCGATCCAATGGTTCATGGTGTCGGCGGCGACAATCTTCGGATTGGCCATCTGATCCAGGACAGCGGCCTGCAATTGGGGAGAAATATTGGCCAGGAACAGGAAATCGGCGCGCCGCTGATCGGGAAGCAGCTTGGGAACAAAATCCGCAAAGACATTGAGCGCCAAATTGAGCGTATCGCGCCGGTTCATGTCCTCGTGGTAGCGCCCGTGCCATCGAAAAGTCAGCCCCTCGCGGCTTTCCAGCCCGCGCAGATCGATGTTGCGTTCGGCAAAGAGCTCGCGATGGTCGGGCTTGAAATCCGTTCCCACGGCAGCCACTATGCTGACCGGCGCAAAAAACCGCGCGGCCAGTGAAAAATAGGTGGCCGAACCGCCCAGTGCTTCAACCGCGCGATTGCTCTGCGTTTCGATGGTGTCGTAGCCAACCGTGCCTACTACCACGATGCTCATGTCGTAATACCGACCATGTCATGCTCCGACTGCGAAGGATGAGGTAAAAGGTTACAGATATTTGCCAAAGAGAAGGTTGAGGTCGGTGGCGACTTTGCGGGGAATCATCGTACGCTCAGTAATTATGGCATCTTTCGCCGCCTGAGCACATCCGCAGGTGCGCGGTTTGCCGGCCAGCATGGGCGCCAGTTTCGCCACCGCTTTCTGCGCAGTGGCCACGTTTTCATTCAGCACCCGCAGCACGCTGGTGATATCGACTTCGCGCTCGCCCTCATGCCAGCAATCGTAATCGGTTACCAGGGCCATCACGGCGTAACAGATCTCCGCCTCGCGGGCGAGCCGCGCCTCCTGCATCGCGGTCATGCTGATCACGTCGACGTTCCAGGTGCGGTACAGATTGGATTCCGCGCGGGTCGAGAATTGCGGCCCCTCGATGCACAGATAGGTGCCGCCATGGCGGATCCGCGCTCCTGCCTGCTGCCCGGCCGTCGCAAGGGCGGCGCTGAGCTCAGGACACACCGGATCGGCCATCGACACGTGGCCAACGATGCCGTTGCCAAAGAATGTCTGCGGCCGCTTGAAGGTCCGGTCGATAAACTGGTCAGCGACGAGAAAATCGCCCGGATGGAGGTCCTCGCGCATCGAGCCCGCCGAACTCATCGAGACCAGCCGCTGCACCCCCAGTTGTTTCATCCCATAGATGTTGGCACGAAAGTTGATTTCGGTTGGCAGCAGGCGATGGCCGCGCCCATGACGGGCGAGGAAGACTACGCGAACTTCACCCAGCCGCCCCCAATAAAACAAATCCGAGGGCGCACCGAACGGAGTGTCCAGCTCGATTTGCTCCAGCCCTTCCAACCCGCTCATCGAGTAAAATCCGCTGCCGCCGATTACGCCAATGACCGTTTCAGACATCTTCCGCGCTTCCTTGCCGCGGCCCCTAAATTAGCCGAGTCCGAGAACAGAGAGAAGTGAGGGATGAGAGAGTTAGGAGTGAGGGAAGACGAGCGAGAGATGAGAGCGGAAAAGGAAAAGATGATTTCAGAAAGCCGCGAAAGCGGCAACTCTGGAATAAAGCCTGTATTTGCTCCCCTTCCCTTTTGGGGAAGGGGCCCGGATCAGGTTTCTTTTTCCGCTCTCACTTCCCTCCCCCTGTCCCCTTCCTCCTGCGTCTTAGTTTCGCCGCGAACTGATGGCGGTGCCGAGGATGGCGGAGAGTTCGGCCGGATCCACCGGCTTCACCACGTGATTGTCGAACCCGGCTTCGAAAATCTTGACCTTGTCCTCAACGCGTCCGTAGGCGGTTAGAGCAACGAGCGGGAGGCGGTGGTGGCGATCCGACCCTTCCTCACGTTTGCGCATCTCACGGGCGAAAAAATACCCGTCATGCACGGGCATCCCGATATCGGAGACGACGGCATCAGGATGCATCCGGTCCAGAATCGCCAGTGCGGCTTCCGCAGATGTCGCCGCCGTCACACGCGCACCCAAGGACGTCAGCAGACTTTGCAAGGCTTCGCAGGCGCCGGGATCGTCATCGACCACCAGGATCAGATAACCGTCAAGCCGCGGGGCGTTGGTCGCTGCCAGCGTGCCGGCGACCGTTGGATGGCGCCGCGACTCCGGCGAAGCGGTCCTGCCGACCGGCAATGGCAGCCTGATGGTGAAGGTGCTGCCCTTGCCAATCCCCTCGCTTCGCGCCAAAACCGTGCCGCCATGCAGATTGATAATCTCCTTAACAATCGACAAGCCCAGGCCCACTCCAAACTTGCTCTGTCCCAGGTTGTCGGCTTGCCAGAAGCGGTCGAAAACGCAATCCAGCGAAGCCGCGTCGATACCCTGGCCGGTGTCGGCGACGGTGATTTCGACATGCGAATTGACGCGCTCGACCCGAACCTGGATTTTGCCATCTTTTGGTGTGAATTTCACCGCGTTCGAAATCAGGTTCCAGACTACCTGTTGCAGCCGGCCTGGATCGCCGAAAACGATCGGCACGCGCGGATCGATGATCTCCTGAAGCGCGATGGATTTGGCTCCCGCCGCCGCGCGCATGCTTTCAACCGCCGCTCTGACCACCTCAGTTAAATCGACCGACTGAACGTCCAGACGCATCCGGCCGCTTTCTATACGCGAGATATCGAGCAGGTCGTCAACCAACTGGGTCTGGGCCCTTACCGCCCGGTCGATCGCTGTTAGACCCCGCCGAGTGCTCGGGCTGAGGGTCTGATCGGAAAGCAGGGTCGAAGACCATAGCATGATCGAGTTCAAAGGGTTGCGCAGTTCGTGGGAAACAGTGCTGAGGAAAGCATCCTTGGCCCGGCTGGCCTTCTCCGTTTTGGCCTGGGCTTGTTCGGCCAGTGTCAAAGCGTGGGCAAACTGGTCGCTCGCTTCGCGGATCTGACGCAATCCCCAGAAACTGAGGGAAAGGATCACCCCTATCGAAAGCAGCGGAACCAGAACGATCAGCAGTCGGTTTTCTTTAGTTTGCAGCGCGTTCTTGCGCATCCGAATTGCGTACTCGGCACTAATCAGATCATCCATCGAACTGAATAATGCCTGGCTCGCAATCTCGGTATCCGTAATAGCATCCGGCGTCAGCTTGGAGCTGTCCTTTTCGTGTATGATATTCTCGATCGCTTTAAGCCAATTCTCTTTCAGGTCACTTATACGCAGCAGGCGCTGCTCCTGTCCGGGATCATCGGTCACCAGGTAGGCGACAATGGCCAGGTTGCGAGCGAATTGACGGCGGCCCACGGCGATTTCATTCAAAAACCGCTTCTGCGGCGAGTACAGATAGCCCCTTACACCCAACTGCACGCGCCGCATCTCGAGTTGAGCATCCTTGGCGCGCGTAATTACGCGGTCGCTTTGCTCGACCCAGTCTGCAGTCGCAATCTGAGCGTCGATGCGCCATAGAAGAATTGCGGTAAGCACACCCATGGCGACGATAAACGGCGCTAGATACCTTGCGGTGAGCTTCCACCTGAGTTCGCGGTAAGCCATCGTGGGAGACCTTGATCTAAAAAATGCTTACGCTGAAAAGGGTCAGCTTTCCAGACAAGTTCATCATTTTCCAGGGCCACTGCCAACCCATGGTAGCAAGAGCATAATAAAGCTCCGTTTCACCGCTCTTCGACGAAGCTTCAGCTGCCGGTCAGCACCGGCAAGCCAGCCACAGGCATCACGCACGAACCAGGTACTTTCGTTAATCGGAATTGCCGGATGGGCAAGATTTACAAATGTCCCAGCCTGAGAAAAAGTCCGGATTGCTGCATTTAAGCCGAGCAAATCCATAAATGGAAGCCGGCATGATCTATGCTCTCTGCCATAGCAGCGGGCCATGAACTTAGACGCCAAGAAATCGATTCTGATCGTCGAGGATGAGGCCGAAGCCCGGGAAGCCTTGACTGAATTTCTGGAAGCCAAGGGTTATTCGGTGGCCAGCGTCGAGAACGGACTGGCCGCGCTCGAGCAAATCGAAATGAAAAAGCCCGGCCTGATCCTGCTGGATTTGATGATGCCGTTGATGGATGGGTACACGTTCCTCGACCAGGCGGCCAAGCGTCATTTGATCGAAGATGTCCCGGTGGTGCTTACAACTTCGTATCAGCTGCACGACACGCCCGCAGCGGCAGCAATCGTTCGCAAACCTATCCGGCCTGAACGGCTGCTGACGCTAATCCAAAGATTCGTCGAAACCCGCAAAAGGAACGGACACTAAGCGCTGCCTCGTCAGGTCGGATGGCGAATTATTCTTCCCCCACAGCGCAAGCATGATGCTCTACGCGCAACTGGCCGCAAGCCGCGGCAATATCGCGTCCGCGACTTTCGCGAATGGTGGCGGTCAGGTTGTTTCGAAACAGGACTGACTGAAAGCGCTCCACCACCGCGCGAGAACTCGGTTGAAATTGCGCGCCGGGGAAGGGATTGAAAAATATCAAATTGACCTTGGCTCGCAGGGGCGCCAGCAGACGCGCCAGGCGTTGGGCGTCGGCGGCGGAATCGTTGACGCCGGCCAGCATCACGTATTCGAAGGTGATCCGGCGCCGGCCCAAATCCAGCCGGCGGCAGGTTTCCAGCAATTGCTCCAGTGGATAGCGCCGGTTGATCGGCGCCAGCCGGTCGCGCAGTTCGTTGGTGGTCGCGGTCAGCGAAACCGCCAGATGCACCGACGTCTCCGCCATCAGCTTTTCGATCATCGGCACCAGCCCCACGGTCGATACCGTGATGCGGCGGGGCGAGATGCCCAAACCCCACGGCGCCGTCATAATCGTCAAGGCGCGCAGCAGACGCGGATAATTCGCCAGCGGCTCGCCCATCCCCATGAACACGTAATTGGTCAGATGCTCGCCGCGGTCCACATGGCGCGATGCCGCGATTACCTCCGCGATAATTTCGGCAGTGGTCAGGTTGCGCTCCAGTCCCATCCTTGCCGTGGCGCAGAACGCGCAACCCATCGCACATCCGGCCTGACTTGAGATACACAGCGTAACCCGTTGCGGGGTTGGAATGATCACGCTCTCGATTTCCCGCCGGTCGCCCAGCGCCAGCAGCAGCTTGACGGTACCGTCCAGGGATCGATTCACGGCCAGCGGCTCCAAATGCTCGAGCTTAAAGTGGTTTTTCAAATATCTGCGGAACTCGACCGGCAGGTTGGACATCGAGTCGAAATCCTCAACCCGCCGCGCGTAAAGCCATTGTGCCAGCTGCCGCACGCGAAACCGGGGTTGCCCGGCCTGGGCAACCACCTGCTCCAGTTCAGGCAAGAGCAAATCGCGAGGATCGCGCCGGCCGCTTGCGCTTGTTTGCGTGTTCATCACTCCAATTTAGATCACCGCAATTACCAGTGCATCTAGCCAGCTTCGAGCGGATGCGCATTGGGCGACGCTAACAGCTCGGTCAGGCGCGATGGCCCTGTCCAGCGAGACGCGCTGTATGATAAAGCGAAGCGACTGGAGTGGAGGCCATCGACGTGAAGCTATCCAAGGATTCAATTGATTTGGGTGTCGTGATATCCGACCCGGCAAAGTCGCTCGCTTTCTACCGCGATATGCTGGGGATGAAAGACGAAGGTGAAATGGAAGTCCGCGGCGGGCGGATGTATCGTCTGCTGTGTGGAAGCAGTCTGATCAAACTGATCAAAATGGATCGCGAGCCTGAAGGTAAGCCGGTTGGTGGGGGACCGGGACGCGGCTTCGGCCTTAGGTATTTCACGATTCACGTAAACGACTTGCGCGCACTGGTCAGCCAGCTCGAAAGCAAGGGAGTCAAACTGTTGGTGCCGCCTTCGGAGGGCCGCCCGGGCACTATCATGGCAATGGTCAACGATCCGGACGGCAACATTGTAGAGTTTCTGCAGGCTGGCTAAGGGCCGTGTCCGCGCCCGTCTGGGAGCCTGGGACATTGGCTGCTTTCTGAATTCCGATTCGTGACAGTGGTTCAGCGGGGCCGGCGTCGTCGCGCCCGCCCCACTGAACAGAAGCGCTATTGGCGCATCCTGATCGGCTGATGCAATAGCAAATCCTCCAGGTCTGAAGCGGGAAGATTATTGCTCCGTCTTAGGCCAGGTCAGTTCGTTCTTAACCGACTGCACCCCGCTGACGTGTGCCGCGATACTTTGGGCGCGGGCCGCGGTCTGCGCAGAATCGACATGTCCGGTAAGCGTTATCAGCCCTTGATTGGACTTGACGTGGATGCTGAAGGTTCTTGTGGCCTTGTCTTTCAACAAATCTGTTTTGATCTGGGTCGTCATCGCGGCATCCTCGGCTTCGTCCCGGGTAGCGCGATACAAATGTTTTGCGGATTGTTCAACCCGACCGTTTTTGGCGTTACTTTCACTCGATTGCATTTCCTGGCGGGCGGCACTTTGCTGTGCTCCAATCAACCCCGGAACCGCCATTGAGCACGCGACCAATCCCGTCACGACCAGAATTGAGATCGTCTGCGGTCTCATCTTCTTCCTCCAGATTTTGTCGAATTGAAACTGCGTTCCTCACTCAGCAATCACATTGTAGTGGAGGCGCACCGAGAGATCATCGAAATAGCTATCGGGCTTCAAATGTGGAAAATACCGTAAGGTCTGGAAGCTATGAAAATCCAAAGACGGGAAAGGCGGCTTGCTTCAGTTGAGTCCACGGATGGATTCAGTGTGCACCGGTCGCGGTGGGCTGCAGCCGGTGGTAAATGCATATTCGAATTTTTACGCAGGTTAAGCCGGTTTGCTCCCCTGACGCGCGATGCGCCGCTGCGCTCGTCGCTTGCCCGGCCGGCTGAACCGATCAGGTGAAGCGCTCCTTGAGCCAGGCGGCGACCTCCTCCAGCGCTTGTTTGGCCTTATCCACCAGACCATACATCTGGAAGAACCCATGATGCATCCCGTCGTAGCGGGTGACCCTGGTGGGCACACCGGCTTCGGCCAGCCGCTGGCCGTAGCGCTCGCCTTCATCACGCAGGACGTCGTATTCCGCCGTGATGATCAACGCTGGCGGGAGCCCGCGCAGGTTGGCGGCGCGCAGCGGCGACACGTAAGGATTGTCGGCTTCGGCCTCGTCGTTGAGGTAATGGCCCCAGAACCATCGCATGCCGGCCGCAGTCAGTCCGTAGCCTTCGGCATTGTCGACGTACGAAGGATGGCCTGGCTTGTAGTAGTCGGTCACCGGGTAGATCATCAACTGGCCGCGCAGCGCCGGACCGCCCTGGTCGCGAACCATCAGCGCCACGACCGCAGCCAGATTTCCTCCCGCGCTGTCGCCCGCGACGACGATCCGCGCGCTGTTCGCATTAAGTTCCCACGCATGCGCCGCCGCCCACTTGGTGGCCTGGTAACAATCGTCAACGCCGGCGGGGAATTTGTTCTCCGGCGCCAGCCGGTAATCGACCGAGACGACGACACATCCGGCCGCGCTGCACAGATTGCGGCAGGTGCCGTCGTGGGTATCGAGATTGCACACCACGAAGCCGCTGCCATGAAAGAACACCATCAGCGGGAACGGACCGCTGCCATTGGGCGTGTAGATGCGCACGGGCAAATCGCCGCCGGGTCCGGGGACGGTTCGATTCACAACTGAAGCGACCGGCAGCGTCGGCAGCCGGCCCGCGGCGGCGCGCTCGATTGTCTGCTTGCGCGCGTCCGCGACCGACAGTTCCTCGAAACGAGGCAAACTCGCCATCTGGTCGAGAATCGCTTTTACCTGCGGATCAAGCGCCATGCTTCACCTCCGGTTTGAGTGAGCGCAATCGTGCGGCGATTTCCATCTAAATTATCGCGCTGTCGTTGTAAAGCGCATTGCGCACAACAGGCATGGACAGGAGATCGCAAACTGGCGACAATTTGAGATGCGTTCCCACCTTTGGCGATAAGGCCGGGAAAGGAGACGATGATGGAGTCTTTCGACGTCGAAAAAGCGGTACGTGAACGCTACTCGCAGGGCGCGACCCGGCGGGTGGACGCGCTGTGTTGTCCGGTCCAGTATGATACACGCTACCTTGACGCCATTCCGCCCGAGGTTTTGGAGCGCGACTACGGATGCGGCGACCCCACCCGCGATATTGCGCCCGGCGAGCATGTGCTCGACCTGGGATCCGGCGCGGGCAAGGCCTGTTTCATCGCGGCGCAGATCGTGGGTCCGCAGGGCCGCGTGATTGGAATCGATACGAACAGCGAAATGCTCGGGCTGGCCCGCCGCAGCATGCCCCAGGTTAGTGCGAAGCTGGGCTTTGCCAACGTCGAGTTTCGTCGCGGGAAAATCGAGGATTTGCGCACAGATCTTGACGCCGTGGATGAGTGGCTGCGGCGCAATCCGATCGTGGATACCGATGGTCTTGATCGGCTCAATGAATTTATCCGGGCTCAGCGCCACGCCGCGCCGCTGGTCGCCGATGCCAGCGTCGACGTGGTCATCTCCAATTGCGTGCTCAACCTGGTGCGCGAATCCAGCAAGCCGCTCATTTTCCAGGAGGCGTACCGGGTGCTCAAGCGCGGCGGCCGCGCGGTCATTTCCGATGTCGTGAGCGACGAACCGGTCCCCGAACATCTGCGCAACGATCCCGATTTGTGGAGCGGATGCGTCTCGGGGGCGATGGAACAGGGCGCCTTTCTGGCCGCATTTGAGCAGGCGGGCTTTTACGGTATCGAGATCATCAAGCGCGACGCCCAGCCATGGCGCACCGTGGAGGGAATCGAGTTCCGATCGATCACAGTCCGTGCCATGAAGGGCAAGGAAGGCCCGTGCTGGGACTGCAATCATGCCGTGATTTACCGCGGTCCATGGCGCAAGGTCGAAGACGATGACGGGCACACGCTGGTGCGCGGCCAGCCGATGGCGGTGTGCGAGAAGACTTATCGTATCTACACGTCGGAGCCCTACGCCAGCGCGATTATAGCAGTGCCGCCGCTTGAGCCGATTGCGCTGGCCGACGCGCGGCCGTTTGATTGCTCGCGCGACAGCGTACGCCATCCGCGCGAAACCAAAGGGCGGGAGTATCGCGCCACCAGCGCCGCTAACGGTGCCTGCTGCGGCCCAGAGGGCTGCTGCAGTTAGAAGCAGGATGGAGATTCATCCCGGTGCCTTGTCCCCTTTCTCTTTAGGCGTGCAAACGCATGGAGAGAGAGGGACTGAAACTTTATGGCACAAATCCAGGTTTGCAAAAGGGCAAGTCCGCGATAGTGCCTGAAGGGTATCAGGCACTATCAAGTCCACCCTCCACTCGGACAAATTGGAGACGCAACAGATGAATCACACTAAGTAACGCCGGGCAAGGTCTTCCAGTTCTTTTTCCCAGGTGGCGGGTTCCAGCGCCACGCCTTTGCGATAAAGCGCTTCGGTCCCGACGACAATCCGATGACATCCCGCAGCCTCGTATTCTTCATAGGTGCGCCGGACGTCGTCGTGCTCGAATGGGCGGAACATGGTGATGTCCAATTTGCTGAAGTCGCGGCCCGATTCGGCGCACAGCTTCTTCAGGATCTCTACTGAAGCGGCGAGTTGCGCGGGCTTGAGCCGCAGCGGCATCCATCCGTCGCCGATCTCGACCACGTCGCGCAACACGCGCTGCGGGCCTTTGGAACCGCCGTTGGCTCCGATCAGTACCGGGGGATGGGGCTTCTGGGCGGGCTTGGGATAACTCCTGACCGCCGGGAACTTCACGTATTTGCCCTCGAAGCTGGCCTCGGGTTTGGTCCACAGCTCCTTCATCGCCCGGATATATTCGCGCGTCATCGGCCAGCGTTTGGCAAACTCCACGCCCATGATTTCACTTTCGTCCGCCAGCCATCCGGCGCCGATTCCAAACCAGACACGGCCGTTTGAAAAATAATCCACCGTCGCCACCTGCTTGGCCAGCACCAGCGGGTTGTGCTCCGGGACCAGGCAGATACCGGTCATCAGCTTGATGCGGCTGGTGACCGCTGCTGCGATCCCCATCAGCACAAAGGGATCGGGGATGTGGGAGTACCAGTCCGGAATCTCACCGCCGCCAGCCGGGTATGGGGTCCGATGCTTGACCGGGATTATCGCATGCTCGGGCACGATCAGGGCGTCAAAGCCAAGCTCCTCAACTCTGCGAAACATCAGCTCAGGCCTGGCTGTTCGTTCGTTGGCAAACACCGACACGCCGACTTTCATCCTGTGCATCCTCCAGTGCTGACTGGGTTTACCCTGCAGTTCAATAGCGCAAAATGCGCCGATTAAATCAGACCGGTTGACCGTACGCTATCGCAAAGGCCGGAGGCGGAACAATGGCCGACAAAATTGGGCCACCATCTGCAGCGCAATCGGCACTGGTCAAGGTCAAAAGCGTAAGCGAAATTGATTAAGGGCTCATAACCACCGCAAGGTACAATCGAGCCTTGCGTTTGCCCAGGAGTCCGATCGTGCGCCGTACGTCGGCGAAGGAATGAAGTCCCGGTTCAATCTCGACGCTGAAGACCTGCGCTCCGGCGTCGAAACGCGGATGGTTGAAACCGCGCTCGGCCAACGCGAGCAGAACTTCGTCACGCGCATCGGCCGCGATCGTTTTCCCTTCAGACAGCCCTTGAACGATGAAACTGATCTGCACGATTCCAAAGGCGAGCGTCTTAGCCCGCGGCGGTTACGGAAGCGCGCAGGCGGCCCAATCGCCGGGCCAGCTCCGGCAGGCCTGTGATCATGCGGACGCCGTACCAATGCAGGTCGCGGCCGCTGACCAGCATGATTCTTCTGCTCAAGCCGGAGGGCAATTCAGCCTTAAGTTCGGCCATGTCGGACTCGCCGAACTCATAGGGTTCGTCGGGCAGCAGCACCACCTGTGGACGGCGATCGAGCGCTTCCTCCAGGGTGATGCGCGGATAGCGATCGGCAGAGTCGGCGAAGATGTTGAGAAATCCCAGCAGCCTGAGCACGTCGTGAGCGTAGGTGTCTTCGTTGAAGGTCATCCAGGGCTTTTTCCAGATCGGGCAGAACACCCGCAATCTGAGCTTGTTCCAGATCCCCAGCGAGGTCTCGATTACGCTGACCACGCGCACGACCTCGCGCGCCAGCCCAGCCGCCTGGCTGTCACGATGAGTAACGCGTCCCAACCCCAGGATTGATTGCAGGGCGCCGGAGACGGTCCTCGGATAGGTGACAAAAACTCTCAAGCCGCGGGCGCGCATCCGTTCAATGTCCTGGCGGCGGTTCTCCTCGGCGTTGGCAATCACCAGATCGGGCTGCAGTGCCGCAATCGCGCGCAGGTCGGGGTTCTTGGTGCCGCCAATTTTGGTCACGGCATCAACCGCGTCGGCCGGTTCGACACAGAATTTCGTCACGCCGACGATTTGCCGATCCAGCCCAAGAGCAAAAAGCGTCTCTGTGATGCTGGGGACCAGCGAGACGATCCGCCGCGGCGGATGATCCAATTCCAGCGCAAAACCCAGTTCGTCGCGACACTCCATCTGCCCCGTCCCACCCCGCCTCCGCGCCCTTTCAGCGCGCCTTTTCCTGGATAAGCTTGTTAAGCTGTTCGCGTTCGGAATCGGTTATGTGCTCGTGCGGCTGGTTGGCGGACCCCCCGCTCCAACCAGGCGGGGACTGCGGCTCCATCCCTTTGGGTTGGGTTTCACTGGTGCCGGCATAAAGACGGCTGGGAGGATGATAGTCTGACATTGCGCCTGTGGGGTCGCGGTTCCCGGTATCGGCCTGCGCAGGCCGCGCCGGCGATTCACCTGCCTGCTGCATCAGATTGGGAATCTCGTGCCGCGCGACAAACCCCGCGATCAGCAGAGTAAGCGCGGCCAACATCAGAAACCAGAGTCCTCTACTTTGCTTTTTTCTCTTCAACTGCGCCACTTTTACGGCGGTTTGCGCGTTTCAAGCGCGGCCGCGATCGCGAGCAATCACCCTCCGGAACTCAATCCTCCCGCTCTACCACCATCGCAATTCCCTGACCGCCGCCGATACACAAGGTGGCAACGCCAAGATTCTCCCGACGGTCGACCATGGCAAACAGAAGCGTGGTCAGAATTCGCGCTCCGCTGGCGCCCACTGGATGGCCGATCGCGATGGCGCCGCCGTTGACGTTAACCCGTTCGCGCGGCACTTTCAGCTCACGCAGCACACCCAATGACTGGGCGGCAAAAGCTTCGTTAAGCTCCCACAGGCCGACATCCTCGCGCCGAAGGCCGGCCAGTCTAAGGGCTTTCTCCACCGCCGGCACCGGTCCCATTCCCATGTAAGCCGGATCGACTCCGGCGGAGGCGAATGAACGGATGGTAGCCAGCGGCTTCAAGCCCAACTCGATCGCCTTCTCGCGCGCCATCACAACCACCGCGCTCGCCCCGTCGTTGATTCCCGAAGAATTGGCGGGCGTTACCGTTCCGTCCGGCTTGAATGCGGGCCTGAGGTTGGCGATTTGGTCGGCGCGGGTTTCACGGGGATGCTCATCGACCTCGAACAAAACGGTTTCCTTGCCGCGTTTGATCTCTACGGCGGCAATTTCAGCTTTGAACTTGCCGGCGCGCTGGGCGGCAAAATATTTCGCCTGGCTTTCCGCCGCGAATTCATCCTGCTCGCGCCGGCTGATGCCGTAGCGGGCCGCGATATTCTCGGCAGTTACACCCATGTGCACCAGCGTAATCGGGCAGTTCAGACCGTCGGCAATCATGCTGTCGAAAATCTGATCGTTGCCCATCCGGTAGCCGAACCGGGCTTTCTTCAGCAGGTAAGGCGCCAGCGTCATGTTTTCCATGCCGCCCGCAACGACGGCGTCAGATTCGCCACAGCACACCGCGCTGGCCGCCAAGGCCACGGCTTTGAGCCCCGAACCGCACGCCTTGTTAATGGTGAATGAGCTAACCTCCTTGGGCACTCCGGCAGCCAGAGCCGAGACTCGCGCGGGATTAAGTCCGAGGCCGCCGGGCAAAACATTACCGAGGATCACCTCATCGACCATCGCGGGATCAATACCTGCCCGCCTGATAGCCTCCCGGACCACGATCGCCCCAAGCTCGGTGGCAGGGGTCGAGGCGAAAGCTCCTCCGAAGGTGCCGACTGCGGTACGTACCGCACTCGCTATAACGGCCTTACGCATAATTGGAACCTCCCAAGACCAGGGCTCGCCCGCACGCCCCGGCTGATCCTGGAAGGTCAACCAGCGGCAGACAAAGTCCGACGCCACGATAGTTAATCTAGCCCATGGGAGTGCGCAATAGAACCGCCTTGGCCCAACGAGCGAGCAGCGAACTTACCGGGGCCTCGTCGAGATTGTCAACGCCATTATACCAGTCGATACCGATTCGTTGGGTGCCGCGACTGAGGGAGGCCAGGCGAAAATACAGCTTGTGCCGGGGGCCGTAAAAGCGTCGCGCCGCGAAGCTCAGCCGCCGCAGCTTGCGCGCGACCGCGCCATGATGGAGCGCGCGGTCGTAATCCGCCAATGCGGTCGGTTTGCCCGACAGAAAATCATCAATCGCCTGCGCGGCCAGTTTTCCATGTTCAAACGCATAGGAAATCCCCTCGCCCATCAGCGGATCGACCCCGGCGGCGTCGCCGGCCAAAAGCACGCGGCCACGCACAAAACTTTGCTCAGGCGCGTACCAGCGGATGGGAAACGCCTTGTACCCGCGACGATGCGTTGAGGGGATCGGCAACTGCGGAAAGGCAGCGGCCAAGCCGTCGAGCAGATCCGCCTTGTGCTCGCCGGGCACGACGGCTCTGCCCGGATGCTGGTCATAGATGCCCACATTAAGGTGCGGTCGGCCCTCGATGAGACAGGGGAACGACCATGAATAGCCACTAATCCCGGCGGCGACGCAGGTGAAATCGAAAATGTATGGAGTTTGCGCAAAATTGTCGAGGCATCTCGATGACACTGGCACATCTAGCATCAGAGCGCGTCCGACCCATTGCTGGTCCCGCCGGAAGAGTGAATCACGCACCCTGCTGCCAGACCCGTCTGCGCCGACCAGGATCTCTGCTGCGAAATCACCGTCCGTGGTGTGTACGAGAACGCCGCTATCGGATGTTTCGACATCCACCACGCGGCAGTTTTCGACCAAGCGCAATCCAGCCTCGCTGGCCGCCCGCGCCAGACGCGCGTCGAACTGGTCGCGCCGCACGACCGTGCAAAGAACCCCGCTGCCTAAATAGTCAACTTCGCCGACTTCGGTCCTGGCGATTCCACGGCGAACGCTGACCGCGGGAACGTCCAGGGGCAAGTCGAGTTCAGCCAGTGCCTGTATGGTTTTAGGAATCAGACCACCGGCGCAAACCTTCATCCGCGGATGGCGGCCGCGTTCAAGCGCAACTACGTGACCTTTCAGATCGGGCCGTCGCTGCAGCAGATACAAGGCGACTGCGCAGCCCGCCGGGCCGGCGCCGGCGATCAACACGCGGCAGGACAGATGGTCGGCCATAGCAAGCAGCTATCACGTCGAAGCGGCCACGAGACGCTGGGCGAACCAGCATAAAAGCGGCAGGGAGTCGCGACGGGGGCGCGCTCTCCGCCCCCGCCCCCGGCCCACTTCAGCTTTATCAGCTCTCGGGCTTGATCACGGTGTACAGCGTCATGTTGCCGCGCTGAACCAAAAGCAGCGCCGGTTTCTTTTGCGCTTTGGCCTCCTTGGCGTGAGCCATGAAATCCTGCAGCGTATTGACCTTGTCATGATTGACTTCCAGGATAACGTCACCCTGCTCGAGTCCAGCGTCCGCGCCTGGGCTGTCAGGTTTGACCTGTCTGACCACAACCCCTTTCTCACTTTGGAGATTGAACTCGCGGGCAATCTCAGGCGTTATTTCACCGACCTGCAAGCCCCATCCGCTCCCCGGCTGCTCTTCGCCGCTGGCACTGGCCATCTCGGTTTCCTTGAGTTGGCCGACAGTAACGTTAAGCGTCAAGTGTTTGCCGCCGCGAATCACTTCGATTGGAACGTTCTTGTTGATCGGCGTCTCGGCCACCAACTCGGGCAATTCGTGCTGTTCATGCACGTCTTTGCCGTTGAACTTGATGATCACGTCACCGCGCTTGATTCCGGCCTTTGCGGCGGGCGAATCCTTCTCGACGCTGGCCACCAGGGCGCCTTCCGGTTTGGACAAGCCGAAGGACTGCGCCAGTTCCGGAGTGACTTCCTGGATCTCCACGCCCAGCCATCCGCGCACCACTTTGCCGTGCGCCTTAAGCTGTTCCATGACGGCTTTGGCCAGATCGATCGGGATCGCGAATCCGATTCCGGCGCTGGTCCCCGTGCGGCTGTAGATCGCCGTATTGATTCCAACCACTTTGCCATTGACATCGAATAGCGGACCGCCGGAGTTGCCGGGATTGATCGCCGCGTCGGTCTGGATGAACTCGTCATAGTTGCCGCCTAAGGCGCGCCCCTTGGCGCTGACGATGCCTGCGGTAACGGTTAACGAGAACCCGAACGGATTACCGATCGCGACCACCCAGTCGCCGACTTCGGTGGTGTCGGAATTACCGAGGGTTGCGTAGGGCAGCGGGGTCTTGGTGTCGATTTTGATGAGCGCGAGATCGGTCTTGGAGTCTTTTCCGATGACCTTGGCGGTGAATTCGCGTTTGTCCATCAGGGTGACCTGGATGCTGTCGGCATCGCCCACCACGTGATCGTTGGTCAGGATATAGCCGTCAGGCGAAACGATAACGCCCGAACCCAGGCCGTGTTGTTTGAACTCGTGCGGAATTTCACCGAAAAAATGCCGGAATTGCTCGAACGGGTCGCCCCCGAACGGACCGAAAGGCTGGATCGGGTTGCCCTCGCCGCCACCCTGACCCTGGTCGCCGGGCTCGCCGGGTTGATCGCCGCCTTCGAGACTGAAGCCCTTAACCTTCTGAACCACGCTGACGTTTACGACGGTAGGCATTACGCGCTTCACCAGCGGTGCAAAGGACGTAATCACCCCGACTTTTTCCTGCGGCTCGGGAGCACCCGCGGGGGCCGGTTTTCCCGCCGTCTGAGCGGGAGCCCCAGCCGTATTTTGCGCTTGCAACTGCGGCGCGGCTTGGGTCTCGGAGACCGCCTGCGGCGGCTTCGCCTGGGGCTTGTCCTCAGACGAACTCCATAAAGAAAAGGCACCTGCATTGGTCAGGGCCAGCGCCGTCGTCATTACCACTACACCGACTACGGCGAACACTCGATTAGACATGCGATTCTCCTCGGAAACCTCGATGAGAGACATAAACTCCCGGAATCACCGGCAGCTCCAGATTAGGGTACGCCTTTATGAAACTGTGACGAAAGCTGCTCATTTCTATTCATTGATCAATCAAACCAGCACCGATATCGACGCCCCTGCCTGGTCTGCCCCGGTGAATATCTCAGACTACGCCGTTGCAAACCCAGCGGCAATCGGGGTGCGCCCCCGCAAATCCGCTTTGAGGGCACCTTATGCCTTATGGCCCCTCCAAAATTTCCCTGAGGCGCCTGAACCACACGACCTTGTCTTCGAAGCCGGGAAAAGCGGCGTTGCGGCCGCTGGGATTGGGCAGGACGAAAATCCGTGCTCCGTCGATACTCTCAGGCTTGAGTCCCGGACCCTTGCTGTCGCTGCCGGGGAAAAAATGCCGGTAGATGCTTACACCCACCAACGCTATCAACCGCGGCCGCAGCCGACGGATTTTCCTCAGCAGCCGTCGTTTGCCTTCCTGGATCTCCGCGGCCGTAAGCTCCGAAGCTTCGCGCGAAGCCCGCGGACACAGGTTGGTCAGCGCTATCCCAAATTCTGCCAGCCGCTGATCCTGCTCATAGTTGAGTTCCACTGGCGTCAACCCGGCGGCGTAAAGCACCCGCCAAAACGGATTGCCGCGTCCGGCGAAATGATGGCCGAGTTCGGCCGACCGCAGACTCGGATTGATACCAACGAACATGACCCGCGCCTTTGGCACAGTTACATCACGCAAGGTTCGCATCGCGGTCCGGAGCACGGGCCTCGAATCGGCCGCGCCTGAACAGATTTTAATCCACCCCGGCGTTTTGAAAAGACGCTTGCCTCACTGCCGGGCCAATCCCGCCGGTACTGAGTTGCGCAATCGCCGGCGTCAGCGGTGGGAATTCCGGTCTGTTCAACCTTGCATCTTTGGAATATCAGAAATGTAATGGCATTAAGCTTTTCGCGCCCTCAGACCAATGGCGTTCGATCGCAAATTCCACGGCTACCCGCGCCAGACGCTGAAGTTCGGGTCAGTGATTAGGCTGCGCCGAGCCGCCGCAGCCGTCGCCAGGGTGTTGCGGGTCGCGATCATCAATTTCATCGACAACAATGACCTGCTGTGGGCCTCGGCCCTTACCTATACCGTCACGTTGTCGATCGTACCCCTTCTGGCACTGGCTTTTTCCGCCCTCAAAGGTCTTGGGTTAACCAGCCTTTTACTGCCGCTGGTCCAGCGTTACGTGACCCTGGGCAACCAGGCCAATGCCAACGCCCTGATGGAGCTGGTGGGACGCATCAACGCGGCCACGCTTGGTTCGGTTGGCGGAGTTACTCTGCTGCTGACCGTAATCTCGACCCTCGGCACGATCGAGTACGCCTTCAACATGATTTGGCAAGTGCCGGCCGGACGCAGCTACCTGCGCAAATTCACCGATTACATCAGCGTAGTCTTCACCTTACCGCTCATCCTCGTGGCGGCCGTCGCCCTGACCGCTTCGGTGTACGGACGCCTGATCAACCTGGGGCTGTCCTCACTGATCGTGTGGACCGGTTTTTTCTTTCTCTTTGTTTTTTTCCCTTACACACGAGTGCGCTGGACCGCGGCCGCGCTGGGCTCGCTGTTCTCCGCCGTGCTGTTCCAGTTGGCGCAATGGGCCTATATCCATTTCTGGATCGGCCTGTCCAATTACACCGAGGTGTATGGCGCGCTGGCGGCAATTCCGGTTCTGCTGCTTTGGATCTATGTCGCATGGTTGATCGTGCTGTTTGGCGTGGAGATCTGCTTTGCCGTTCAGCGCGGCACGACCCGCTATGAGGGCGGGCCGCGCTCGCTGGATTTCACTCGCTACGCGGCCTTGCTTACATTACTCAGGCTGGCCGAGCGTTCCGCCAACATTCTACCCGCCGTCACCGCGGCCAGTTTGGCGAGCGAACTGCGGGTTCCGGTCTCCGAGCTCATTCCCCTTATCGAGCAGCTGAAAAAACACGGCTTTGTAATCGAATGTTCAAACGAATACCCCGGCCAAACGGGCCTGTTCCTGGCCTTGGAGCCGGCCGTGATCAGGCTCGCTGAGGTTATGAAACGGCTGGGAGCGGAGCGGTCGGGCGACCGCCGAGTCGCGGATGTGTTGCACTATCTGCATGAAGTCGAAATTCGTCATCTGGAGACCATGACCTTATGCGATCTCCGCACCGGCGGCGGCAAATGGTTGAGCACCCCGGAAGAAACGGGGCCGCGGCGGGCCGGACCTCCAGATTCGATTTAGGCGGCCAGCAGCATTGGCACGTCAGCGGTGTTTGACAGGCGCCGATAGGGCGGGCGGATCCGCACCACAGTTCCACCCCGTGGCGGCCGCGGAGGGAGGGCGAGGCGGCGCGCATACACCGGCTCCCACAATTTCGGAATCACCCAGCAATTAACGGCACAAAACCCCGCCAACACAAAACTCATACAACTACTCCTCATTCCGGCGTAAAATCACGGCCGGATTGCCAGGATTAACAAGCAATTTGCGGTCCAATCCAAAAACTCGTCGAGACACCGCTCTTCGATCAAATGCGGCTGGGTAAAAAGCAAATGCCTAATCGGGTGCGGTAAACCGGCCGGAGATAATTACCGGAAAGAGCAACTGCCTGGCCAACTCGAAAGGGTATTCTCTTCCTTAGCAGGAAAAATTGCGCGCAGCCCGATTATCATACTACGGTACAGGCACAAAGCGCAACTTTGCGCGCAAAAATACCGGTCCAGACCAACCCTGCGGTCAACCAATAAAAATCGCAGCCGGCGCTTCAGGGCGGGAGCTTGTACCGGGCTGCCGCCATAACAATCAATAAAGCTACGACAGCTACATACAGACAGCAAACCGCTATCGGCAACGGCAGAGCTACCTGTTTGATGACGCGGCGCGATTTCCTTAATCGCGGAGGGAGTTGCGGTTAGGGCGGCGGACGCGCCGCTTATGGCATCGGCGGCCGTTCGGCCTGCTCAGTCATTTGGCTGTCCAACTCCCAACGACAGGTTTTACATCACCCAAGTCTCAACCGACGACGGCAAGATCTGACACGACGCCAGCCTCGTATCCAACTGCTCACTTTATGTCTAAACAGTCTGGAAGTCTCACTTCGCCCCTACCTTGCCGAAGGACTTAAGCCCCGGGTCCCGCGCAACCTCAGGGGACGGCGTAACCCAACCGGGCAGAGATCCGCAAATCGGCAGCGGTATGAGCGGCCACACCGGCGACCGACGCTGCGAATAGCCGCCGTCTGAATCCAACACCGCGACAGGGGTCCTGGCCTGTCCGCCGGCGGCTATCTCATCACGTCCGCCAGGCCCGCGGGTGACGCGAAACGCTTCTGATCGCGATACTGCGCCGGCACCTGATCGTCGAGGAGGAACGTGTCTCTTCCGGTAATCGCCCAGCTGAGATGCTCGCCCTGCATATCGATCATCCAGTTGTTGCCGCGCACGTCCATCAGATAGCCGTCGCTATGCGGCACCTTTTCCGCTGACTCCAGGAAAGCAAGCGATTTCCAGAACTTGAGACTGGCATCGTAGAGGTCGCCGTAGATGATATTGTAAGTCGCTTTGTCCACGTAGTTGCGCCGGTTTCCGTAGCAGTAGCCCGATGAATATTGGGGCAGGCGCTTGATATCCAGCACATAGACGTCGCGCACCATCCATTTTCCCGCCGAAGGTTTCGGAAACGGGGTCGGCGGCCAATAGAAATTCCTTTTGTCGAATTGCTTCATGTCGCCGGGTTCGGGACGGAATACCAGGATCTTGCGATCGGGCAGCCGAGTCACCGAAAACCATCCCGTGGGATTGGGGATGCCGTTTAAAACGTCATCGCCGACGTAGTCGCTGCCCGCGTACGGAGCGCACCGAGCACCCGAGGAAAGCCGCAATGCGCGACGCAGCGAAGGCAGGAACACGTAGGATTCGGGCAGCTTGTTGGGATCGTCGTAAACCAGTTCCAGCGGCGCTGTGTATTTGGTCTGTTCGGGAGCAACCAGTTCGTCATAGTAGGCGTAAAAATACCCCTTCATCACGTCGGAGAACGGAGGCCATCCGGGATCGCTGCCGTGACCCAGCAAAGTACCGACCTGGAAGGACAGGCTGGTGCTCACGTTGAGGTAGCGGTCCACCTCGTTACCGTCACTGACATAGTAATTGAGCGCCGGGTGATAATAGTAATATTCGTCATAGAGAAGCTTGTAGGCGCCGTCAGGACCATCGAACTCGGTCGGCGAAAATGGAATGCCGGTAACGTAGCCCCTGACGGTGTAGCCGCCCGTATCCATCTTTACCAGCTGGGTCTGGCCTTTGTACTTTTCGGTCGCGTCGTACCACCATTTGGGGTTGCGATATTCGATGTTCGGCCCGACTTCCATCACCGCGTCCGGCGGAAGCTTCCAGGGATGGGTGCCCTTCCACATTTCGATAATGCCCTGGGGCATATAGCTCTGATACTTCTGCCAGTTCTGCATCGTGATTTTGGTCCCGACGGGCAGCGGCGGTTGTTGCAGTTGCTCCGCCCCCCAGGCCGGCATCACCATCAGGCATACGGCGGCCGTGATGGCCGCAATTACCAGTCGCATTCTCCGTGGTCTCCTCATATTTCCTTTACCGCGACGCTAAGCACGATACGGATTTCCAGGTGCACGTGCCGTTTATTGCAAGGGCGGGATCCCAGCGCGATTTGCGCCGACCCGGCTGACAAATCCATCATGACGGGATTGGAAAAGGTGAATGGGATGGTTGTGAACCCCTGCCCGGCAGTCCGCAAGTGTCATGTCCTCGCGGCCGCGCAGATGACGGATGGCATCATCGCCCGAATTCATCCTGACCCAGCCCGCGCAAACTACCACCGAGTTGAAAAAAGTCAAGTCAGACTGAGTGTACGCTGAAATCGGCAACGTACAGGACGACGCCCGTATCGAGACCCTGGTCTTCGGCGCATGAACGATCGCCGGCGCGAGAAGGCTCAATCTGAACGCCAGTGTAACATCCGTTGCGCAAAATATGATATTCAGACTAATGCTATGGCTAAACGGGTTGAGTCGCCGGAGCCATTGCGGTCGGAGCTTCCGCAATCGCCCATAACGCCAGAAACGGGGTGACCAGCCCGCCCTCAACAGCGGCGAAGGTGGCCTTGAAATAGACAAACTGCCACGGTGTCAGCCGGCCGATTCCAAGCGCAACCAAAATCGAGATGGTCAGCGGCGCCAGCGCCAGCAGGCAGACCAGCCCGATCAATACGGCGCGCCAGCACATGTTGCGCGGGATCCATCCCCGTGCCGCGTCAATGGCGGCGGGAAGCCGCCCCGAGCGCACCCGCCCGCGCGCAATCGGCGTAACGATCAGGCAGGTGATCGCCGGGAGCAGAAAACTGGTTGCGATGGTGTCACCGGCGATGCTGCTATGGCCCCACAGCGGCACCCGCGCGGCGTTGCGAAACAGCAGCCACGCGATGGTTCCATTGATGACGAGATTGGCAAAAAAAGGGCCTATACCGTTATCCAGCAGAAGGAAACGGCGCTGCTCCGGCGTCAGATAATCCAGAATCCCCGCTGACATCTGGGATCTCCTTTAAGCGATGCCGGGTTGATTTCCCCAATCAGGCCGCCGAACCTTAGCTCTCAGCCCCCGGAAGTTATGAGCCTCTTCTTGCGCTTTCAGCGGAGGAAATTCAAGGGCCAACCCAGGCGCCCAAAGGCGCTGCGCTTTTCTCGATTTGCTCCACCATAAAGCGGAGTGGACGCCAGGCCGCGGTTTGTGAACTCAGCCGCAGATTGAGTACATCAGTTCGTACAGAGCGTACCGATTAGCGTACGGCGTTTGACAAACAAGTACGCATCGGCTATGGATTGCCCATCTTACATAAAGGATCCAATGCCCATGTCCGAATTCGACACCATCATTCGAGGCGGTACGATTATCGACGGGACCCGGATGCCGCGCTTCCGCGCCGACATCGGGATAAAAGACGGTCGTATCGCGCAAATAGGCCAACTCCAGGAGCATCGCGCTCCCAACATAATCGATGCGGATGGTTTGTTCGTCGTTCCTGGCTATATCGACCTGCATACCCATTACGACGCTCCGCTGTTCTGGGACCCCTATTGCTCCATCTCGAGCTGGCATGGCGTCACTTCAGTAGTGATCGGAAACTGCGGATTCGGCTTTGCCCCGTGCCGTCCCGCCGACCGCGAACGCTCGATGCTCACGATGACGCGTAACGAGGCGATTCCCTACGCCTGCATGAAGGCCGGAATGCCATGGGATTGGGAGACTTTCCCGCAGTTCCTTGACAGCGTTGAGCGCCGGTCCAAGGGCGTTAACCTGCTGCCCTATGTGCCGCTGTCGCCGCTCATCACTTATGTGATGGGTTTGGAGGCAGCCAAGACGCGCAAGCCCACCCCTGCCGAAACCGAGGAGATGTGCCGCTTGCTGGACGAGGCGATGGATGCGGGAGGATGCGGATGGTCGGCGCAGCGGCTCCATCCGAGCGGCGGCAATTGCGTGCAGCGCGATTTCGACGGCACTCCGATGGTCACCGACCTGATGCACAATGAAACGGCGTTGGCCTTCGCGCGCGTGCTGCGCCGCCGCAATCAGGGTTTCATCCAGACCGTGCTTTCCACCGCGGACCCCGTGGCCGACATCCGCCATCTCGAGGAATTGGCGGAAGTCAGCGGCCGTCCTCTCATTTATAACGCCTTGCGCTCGACCGACAGCCGCCCCGACGGCCACCGCTATATAATGAAATGGATCGACAACTGCCACGCCCGCGGCCTGCGCGTGTATCCCCAGGCAATCACCACCGATGCGGGGCTGACCTTCGATCTATCGGAAGACCTGAACATTTTCGACGACTCCGAGCCATGGTGCGAAGCGATGCTTGGAAATGTCGAAGACAAGCTGCACAAGCTGGCCGACCCTGCACGCCGTCCCGCGTTGCGCGAAAACGTGCCGCACACCGCCACCGATTTCTGGGACATCATCATCAGCGAGGTCAAAAAACCCGAGCACAAGAATCTTGAGGGACTCACGCTGGCGGCAGCCGGAACCAAGCTGGGCAAGCACTACATTGACGCGATGCTGGACCTGGCGGTGGATGAACGGCTGCGGACGGAGTTTTTCGCCCGCGCTCACAACACCCGGCTGGATTTGCAAATTGAAGTTGCCACTTATCCCTACGCTATCCCCGGGCTATCCGACGGCGGCGCACACACCAAGTATCTTACCGGCGGCATTTATCCGACCGAGTACATCATCAAGTACGTCCGCGAAAACAACGCGATGACACTGGAAGAGGCGCACTGGAAGCTGAGCGCGCTGCCCGCTTATTGCGCGGGCTTCGTCGACCGTGGGATGTTGCGCGAGGGTTATGCCGCTGACATCGTCGTCTATGACTACGATGGCCTCAAGCTGAAGCCGCAGGAAATCGCTCACGACATGCCAGCCGGAGAGTGGCGCCGTGTCCAGCGCGCTGAGGGCTATCGCTACATCCTGGTAAACGGCGAGGTCGAGTTCGTCGATGGCAAGCCCACCGGCGCCCTCGCGGGTCGCCTGTTACGCCATGGCGCCGCCGCACGCTAATGGCTGACCGGCCTTGAATCCCAAACGAGGGGCGCTTGACGGCGCCCTTCGTTTTTTATGGCGGGAGAAATTCCCAGGGCCGCCGGGAAAATCACACTGGCCTGATCCGATGCCTTCGGGCCAAGGCGAAACTCAGCGGCTGAGCCATTGCCGGGCATGCAGGCAGCTCAATCAGGCTGATGAATAAATCCCGTCCTCGTTCGTCTGAGCTGATGGCGTAAGGCGAATGATCTTCGCGAATCAAACCCGGTTCAGCGGCGGGGCCGCGGTGGCCGTGGCATTATGCTTGTGTCTGCTGGGCACGGTCCAGGTGGCGCGACCACTGCTTTGTATTCGCCCTCACCTGTCTCAAGCATGCGGCCCTCAGCCCGCGCATCTGACGCGCCATGCATTTCAGGAGGTGAGTCCTCGCACCGCGAGGCCTCATGCCCCTGACGCCAACGGCTTGCTTGCCGCCCTTGTGATCGATCCGCACGGTTCGCCGCCACGCATTAACTGGTCCGAACCAAACTGGCCTCTGCTGCTGTGGCCCGCGCATCGGCGCGTCTTTCCCGCGTCCAGCGACGGTCCCGTCCCGGTATAAATCGTCCGCACGGCGTATCACCCAGGTGATGCGCTTCTTTTGCCTGCAGTTGGAATCAGCGCGGCAAATGACGCAGCGAATTTTGGTTTGCCGCAACCCAATTTGCCTCGTGGCGGGCGCGGCCGTTAACCGCGGTGAGATTTGATTTCCGGTGCGGAGCGATCGCCCGGCAGTTCCCGGCCCAAAGCATCGCCATCGGGACACAGGGTATGCGGGCTGCAGCAGGTCCAAGTGAGAATGAAGCGATGAAAATTTTCGATTCTGATCGGCCCCGCCGGTGGGCAATAATACTGGCTGGCGGCGAAGACAGGCGTCCCTTGGCCCGTGGACGCCGACCCGGCGGGCGCACTGTTCCGCGGCAGTTTTCGCGGGTTTTTGGCGTCAGGACTCTTTTTCAACAGACCCTCGAGCGTCTGGGTCTGATGGTTGATCCGGAACATACCCTGATCTCACTGACGCAGACCCACGAGCGCCATTATGCGCCAGTAGTCGCGAATCTTTCGCCCCGCCAACTGGTCATCCAGCCCGCCAACCGCGGCACCGCGCCGGCTATACTTTATTCTCTGCTGCGGCTCAGCGTGCGCGCACCCAATGCCTCGGTGGCACTGATTCCTTCCGACCATTACGTCAGCGACGACCGGTTGTTCATGCGTTACGTGCAACGCGCCTTCGGCGCGGTGGAGCGTCACGGCGAACTGATCATACTTTTGGGTATCCCGCCTGAAACCGCGGAAACCAGCTATGGCTGGATCGAACCCGCGGAGCATCCGTTATTGACCACGGTTTATCCGATCTACAAGGTCCGCGCCTTTTGGGAAAAACCGCATTCATCCTGGGCGCGGGAGTTATTGGCCCGCGGATGTCTATGGAACAGTTTCGTTGTGGTCGCGCGCGTGCAGACGCTGCTCCAGGCATTTGAAGACCGTCTGCCACAATTAAACTACGCCTTCTTGCGCATCCTGCCCGCGCTCGAAACGCAATATGAGGCTCAAGCGTTAACGCGATTGTACCTTGGACTGGCGCCGGCGAACTTCTCCCGGCGAATCCTGGCCGATCCCCGACCGAATCTCGCTGTGCTTCCCGTCCTGGGACTGCACTGGAGCGACCTTGGCAATGCACGCCGGGTCATGGAGGTGCTCTGCCGCGTACAAACCAGCAGAGGATACGCCAATGGCTGACCCGGGCCGTGACCGCGCGGCGACGCCGAAATACGCCGCCGTGCCTGCACGAACCGCGGCCGCCGCCCAACGGGCCCGCCGCACAATCTCGCGGTCAGTCCCAAGTGCCAAGCTTAAGACGATTGCGGCCACGCAGGAAAGTTACCAGACGTGGTCAGAAACGATTTTAATTTTCAAACCATCAAACAGCGATCAGGAGAAAGCCATGAAGGTGATCGGAATCATCGGTGCGGTTCTGGTAATTGCGGGGTTTGTAGCTTTCACGGAGCCCATCCTGGCGGGCGACAACGGGCTCCATCCCAATCGCAACCGCACCGCCAAGCAAGTGGAGCAGTATAGCGGCGGCCTGGGAATGCTTATCGGCCTGGGACTGGTTGGATTGGATGTCGTAGTGAGCCGACACTAATCCCGCTGGCGCGAACCGCAACGCGGGGAAAGTCTTATCGCGCCGGTGCGCTCTATCGCACCGCGCGCGGCCGGATGGCTGCGAGCGGCACCTATCAGCGGAAGCGGCGGAAGAATTTGCGCAGGTCTTCCACCAACAGTTGCGGTTCTTCGGCCGGTGCGAAATGGCCGCCGGACGGGAACTCGTGCCAGTGCTGGACGTTGAAGTTGCGCTCCATCCATCGGCGCGGGAAACGCATGATGTCGGCAGGGAAAACGCCAACCGCCGTCGGCGCTTCGACCAGCGGCTGGCGCCGATGCGACGGCTTCCACGGATTGTGCGTCGCTTCGTAATAGTAGCGCGCCGAGGTCACGAAGCTTTGCGTCACCCAGTACAGCGTCATCGTGGTCAGCAGATCGTCCTTGCTGAAGCGCTTCTCCACATCGCCGCCGCAATCGCTCCAGGTCCGCCGCTTTTCGACGATCCATGCGCATAGGCCGGCGGGCGAATCGTTGATCGCGTACGAAAGTGTCTGCGGTTTGGTCATCTGGATACCCGCATAGCCGCTTTCGGCCGCCGAGAAATGCCGGCCGCGTTCCAGCCAATGCCGCTCCTGCGGCGCGTAGTCTTCGGCTTTGGGGAAATCGGTGAAATCCAGCGCCAGGGTCATCGTCAGGTAAATTGCGATCATCCGGTCCGCGTACTTGTGTCCGAGTTGATTGGTGATAGCCGCGCCCCAATCGCCGCCGGCCGCCGCGAACTTCGCATAGCCCAGCACGTTGCCCATCAGTTCGGCCCACAAATCGGCGGTGCGCCAATAGTTGATTCCCGGCACTGTCATCGGCGTGGAAAAGCCATAGCCGGGAAGCGACGGCACCACCACGTCGAAGCTGTCGTCGGCATCGCCGCCAAACGCCGCCGGATCGGACAGCGGCCGTATCACCTTTTCGTAATCCCAGAACGTCCACGGCCATCCGTGGCTCAAAATGATCGGAATCGGCCTTGGCCCCTTGCCCGGCGCGTGGATGAAATGAATCGGAACGCCCTGGATTACCGCCTTGTAATGCGGGTACTCGTTCATCGCGCGCTGATGGCGGTACCAGTCGTAACCGTCGGCCCAGTACGCCACCAGTCCCTTCAGGTAATCGAGATTCGTGCCGTACGACCATTGATCGTTGGCGAAATCGATCGGCCATCGGGTTTGCGCGGCGCGCCGGCGAAGATCGTCAATCACCGATTGCGGAATGTCGATAGTGAAATTGGACATGCTCATTGATGGCTCTCCACGACGGCCGTCATGCCGCTGGGGTTGATCTAGCAGGACTTTGCGCCGCCATCCATCGCTACACAATTCAGCCGCCGGTTTGACTTGGCCGCCGCGTTAATTTTCCATGCAAGACAGGTGACGGAGGCGAGCTGTTTCAGCACGCCGGCATTTACCAGGGAGGACCTTGCGATGGAAATTGCGGGAAAAGCGGCAGTGATCACCGGCGGCGGCTCGGGCATCGGTCGCACCACGGCGCAGAGCCTGGCGGCTGAAGGCGCTGCCGTCATGATTGTCGATCTCGACGAAAAGATGGGTAATGAAAGTGTCGAGCTAATCCGCAAGGCCGGCGGCCAGGCGGCGTTTCGCAAGGCCGATGTCACCAGCGCCGAGCAGATGCGCCAGGTTATGGAGGACACCATCGCGGAGTTCGGTCGTCTCGACATTCTGCACAACAACGCCGGGATCGCGATCGCGCATCCGATTTATCCCAAGACACCGCTGGAGAAATGGCGCCGCGTGCTCGACGTCGATCTTCAGGCGGTGCTGCTCGGATGCCAGCTCGGCTACGAGTTCATGGCACCGCGCGGCGGCGGCGTGATCGTCAACACGGCTTCGATGGCGGGCATCTATCCGCATCCGAGCGATCCGGTCTATGCCGCAGCCAAGGGCGGCGTGGTGCATCTGACCTTCTCGCTCAATCGATGGGCCCGGCGGGGGGTGCGGGTAAACTGCGTCTGTCCCGGAATCGTAATGACGCCGCTGGTGGAAAAGCTGACCAGGGAAGTTGCCGAAGCGGGCGGCAGGACGGCGATGCCTGCCAACGCGCTTAAGCCGGAGCAGATCGCGCAAGTGGTGCTGAATTTTGTGCGCGACGACAACTGTATCGGCCAAATCGTCGAGGTGCGTCCGTCAGGCCCACGAGTTGTGGAACCGCCGCGCGCCCCCCGGCGCCATCGTCAGTGACAGACGAAGCCTAAGCTTTCGCGCGGCAGCGCTCAGAAAATCACCCGCCGGGAGCCGTTGGATCGCAGTTAATAATTGTGGGGGTGTCGGCGGCTACTTCTTTTTCGTCACCTCTTCGAAAATTCGAATTGCTTCGATCGTGGTGGGTATCCCGCCATACTGCGACATGTGGATGATCACCTCCTTGATTTCCTCCGGCGTCCATCCCACGTGCAGCGCGCCCTGGATATGGGCTTTCAGTTCGGGGCCGCGTCCCAATACGACCAGTCCGGCGACCGTCGCCAGCGAGCGCAACTTGGTCGGCAGGCCGGGACGCGCCCAGACATCACCAAAAGTCGTGCCGAACACCAGATTTGCGAATCCCTCGTCGAACTTCTTCATGTAGTCGTAAGCGCCTCTGGCGCTCTGCTCGCCCACCAGTTCGCCCAGTTTCTTGATGCCTTTTTCGATGTCCGCCATTAATCTGCTCCTTTATCCGCAGACGAATTCCAATCTCGTTTCAGCCGAAATACAGCGCCTCCGATAGGGCCGATGCATTGGCGCCTCTGCGGCTAATCTGCTGGATTCCGCTCCTCAACTCAAGGCAAAAGACCTTTGCGCGACTGCGTCCTGGCGGACCCGCTTCGCGTTTGTAATGTTTACGCTCATTGTGGGAAACTGACAGGAAATAGGGACGAGTCTTCAGCAGGAGGGAGCCGTGGCCATACCCACCGATAAAGCCGAGGTCGTCGAACGAATCCGCCAACTTCCGCAGGTGCGGCGCTGGCGCGAGGGCAATTATGAACCCGGCGCCTGGTTCACCAGTAAGCCGGTCGAGGAAGGTGGCATCTGGGGATCCTGGGGCCATCGATTTCAGCCTAACCGGCGCGGCGTCAGCTTCGTCGAACTTAATCGCGCCGACCGCCATCCGGTGCCCGCCGCCGGGCTGGGGCTGTTGCCCGATCGCGAGGCGGGAGTGGAACCCGATTCACCGCGCTACGACTATCCGCTCAACCAGAAGTTCCAGGTCTGGTCATACAACGTCGAAAGCCTTTACGAAGAGGCGGTCTCGCGCCAATGGAGCGCCACCCGCGACATTCCGTGGGACAAGCTCGAGCCGATGCCCGAAGATCAGGAGCGGGCGCTGTGCCAGTTCGTGAGTTTCCTGCATACCGTGGAGTTCGTGCCCGGCGATACTCTGCCCTACTACATGGCGCGGGTGGACCCGTCGTTTCCCGAAGTGCGGCTGTTCATGTCCTCGCAATGCGCGGACGAAGCGCGCCACATGGAGGTCTTCGGCAAGCGCATGTACGCCAACGGCGGCGGACCCGGGATGGAGCCGGGAGCCGAAGCGTTGTTGCAGTTCGACCCGCGTAAGTCGGTTCTACCCCAGGAGATCGCGCGCACGGTCGCGACAGTCAACCCCACCTGGGACTTTCTCGCCTACTCCTATTTCGTCCAGATGATCGGCGAAGCGGTGGTGCTGGATTTCTTCCGTTTCGGCGAATTCCTTGGCCGCAATCCGTGCGACAAGGAGATGTTCCGCCGGATCATGCAGGACGAGGCGCGTCACGTTTCCTTCGGCACCATGCGGATTAAGTACTATCTCGACAATGCGCCGCCCGCCGAACGCGAAGCGGCTTCGGAAATGCTGCATTTCCTGGCCTCGGCCTGCGAGGCAAGCGGAACCGGCTTCGGCCTGCTGCTGCAGCCCAGCGCGATCGAACCGTTTGCGCTGCTGGCGGCCGGATCGTTGGGCAACCTGCACAAAGGCTGGGACGTAGTGCGCGAGTTCTGGGCTACCGCGGTGGAGGAATACATCAACCGCTGCGAGCGGGCGGGAATCCCGCGCCGCGGCCGCTGCATGCTGCCCGAAGAAGCACCCTTCTGAGGCTCGGCTGGAGAATAAGTCATTGGCATCGCCCAAACACGTCCCCTCACCTCTTGCGCTTCCACCCACGCGGCGGCATCGGCCCTTGCCGCTGCCGCCGCCCGAGGAAGTCAAAGCCAAACTCTACGAGCACAGCGAAGCGCAGCGCATCCGCTCGGGCCAGCTTGGTGAATGGTTCACCACGCCGCTGGTGGGCGGCGAATGGACGGAATGGGGCAAGCGCGCCCGTCCCGATCGCATTGGCATGACTTTCATGGCGATCAATCGCGTCAGCGCCAATCCGGAGCCGACCAATGAGCCGGCGCGCCGCCTGATGCATTCGCGCTACATCAAGACCCATCACGCGATCGATCCCGAGATGGAGGAGAAAATCGCGCCCAAGTACGGGACCGCGCGCGAGATGGACCGGCGCGACCAGGTCTGGATCGATCATGCCGCCGAGCTGGCCGAGGAAGCGTTGGATCGCCAGATCCGCCCGGCGCGCCAGTTACATTGGGAAGACATGACGCCGCTTCCCGACGACCTCGAACGCGCTTTCGATCAGTTCGCGACCTACCTGATCCAGGCGCTGTATCTGTGCTCGGATGCGAGCGGTCCGTGGAACGGGCTGATTCATTACGGCTTTGCGGAAATCAAAAGCTTTCTGGCCTACGAATTGTTCGACTACAACCTGATGTGCGGATTGCTGCGCAAACGCGTGATGGCCAACGGCGGCGGGATGGGGGTGCAGATCGACGGTCTGGATGCGGGGCTGATCGAGGTGTGCAACGAAGCCTCGCGCGGATTTGTCGGCGAGGTTGAGCGCGAGTTCAGCTCGGTTGTGTTCGCGATCGATGTGCTGTTCAACGGGCTGTTACTCGAGATGGCGCGGCTGGGCAGCGCCGGCGCGCGCAGCCGTTTCGATCGCCATCTGATGACTCAACTGGTTCAGGACTGCGCCCGGCACGTGGCCTTCGGATGCCGCCGGATCAGTTTCTATCTGCGCAACTGCCCCGACCGAGAAGAAGCCGCCGTCAAGCTCCATCTGGTGGCTGACCGCCTGGAACCGCTCCAGACCGAGCATCATCTGCTCAGCCCCAAGGTGTTGGAACCACTGGCAATCCTGTTGGGCGGCAGCGCGGCGTCACAGGGAATGCGTGTCCTGCGCGAATTCTGGCCACAGTTCAGTGATAATTACCTGGCGCGGCTTGACGCGATCGGCCTGGCTCGGCGCGATCGTTGTCTGATTCCAGCCGAGGCGCCGTTCTGATCCAGGTTGGAAATCCCGATGGCAAATCCGGCAGTAGAGTTTCCCTCCGCTCAGTGGTTTGAGCAGTTGGCGGCGCGGATGAACGATCAGCGCGCAAAGTACCAGAATTTCGGCTTTGTCACCGCCCGCGCAATTTTCAAAATCAACGGCACTCCCCGCGGCGATCGTGCCTTCGGCCTGGTTTTCGACGGCTTCGAATGCGTGGAGGTGCGCGAGCTGGATCAGGGCGCGCTCGCGTCATTCGATCCCGATTGGATCCTCGAAGGCGACTACGCGGCGTGGAAAGAGATGGTCCGCAACATCAAGGCCCATGGCGAGGCCGACGCCGACCACACCCTTAACAGGCTGTGCCTGTTGGGCCATCCGCTGAAAGTGCACGGCGAGGACCAGACACGCGTGGATATATTTTACCGCCAGTTATTTTCCTTTCAGGCTTTTATCGACGAGTCAGCCGCAGTCGAAACCACCTTCACCTGAAGTGCGCGGATCAAACACGCCGCGCCAGACCTTCTCCCCGTCGCAGGGTTGCGTCCGCGCACGATGTTCAATCAGCCCAGCGACATTATGGGATCGAGCCAGGTGCGCGCCAATTGTTCGGTGTTTTTTCGGTTGTCGTCGTCTGAGCCGGGACGCCACCATCCCTGCATCACGATTTCGCTGGTGCCGGCGTCGCGGTAGCGTTTGAGGCTGTCGCGGTCGCAATACTTCGGATCGCTGGGCGTGATTATGATCTCGACCTCCTCTGGTTTGCGCCCGTGTTCCGCCAGTATCCTGTGCAGCTTTTTTATTTTCTCCTCGGCTTGGGCGGGCGAGTTCATGTAGCCGAACCATCCCGTGCCCTGACGCGCCACCCGGCGCATCGCGGCCGCCGTCTCGCCGCCGAATGTAATCGGCAGCGCCCCGCCTTTCACCGGCTTTGGATTGCATCGAATGTTGTCGAAATTGACGAACTGCCCGTGGTAAGTCGCCGGGTCACTGCTCCACAATTGCTTCATCGCATCGATATATTCTTCGGTCCGTTTGGCGCGCTCGTTGAAGGGCACTCCAACCGCGCGGAATTCCTCCTCCATCCATCCGATACCCGCGCCCAGCATGAAGCGTCCCTCCGACAGTTGATCGAGCGACGCGATCTCCTTGGCCAGAATCACCGGGTTATGCATCGGGATAAGCGAGATTCCCGTGGCCAGACGCACCCGCGTGGTGACGGCGGCGGCATAGGTCAGCGCAATGAAAGGATCGAACAGGCTCATCCGGGTCGGCCCGGGCAGGTCGCCGGTTTGGGAGTATGGATATTTGTGTTCATAATCGTCGGTGAAGACGACATGCTCGACCGCGTAGAGGGTTGAAACACCCAGACGTTCAGCCGTAGTGGCGATAGTCCTGATCGCCGAGGGGGTGATTCCAGCGGCGCAACCAATCCCGATCATCCCGAACTTCATTCATGGTCTCCTTCTGCGCTTCGGCGCTCAAAAAAGTCCGCCACGCGCACTGCGCGGCGCGATGCGACGAAGTATATCCGAATCCCTCCATTTGAGCGCAAACAGCGGGCGGCTGCCCATAAATGAGGAAGCCTCCCCGCCACAACGAGGGAGGCTTCGCTATCAGGTCCGGTCGCCACGCCGGATTTGTCGGTGAACCATCGGTCCGAAAACACGGCCAAACCGGCCAGGTCATCGTCGCGCGCGGCGCTCGAAATACTGCGCCGGCCGCAGCACCATCACGCCTTCGACGCGCTTGCCGTAGAGATGGCCGAAGTGGCGGCCGTCGCCGGTCAGCAGGAAATCCGCCTTGCCGTGAATCGCGGCCAGCAGGATCGGCCGGTCTTTTGAGTCCAGCCGGACACGTGCGGGCAGCTTCAGGTTTCCCGGCGGATTGACGAGCGCCAACTTGGGCGTCAGCCGTTCGAGCCGGGCCAGCGTCGGCTGTCGAGACAAAGCCAAGTTCCGACGCGCTTCCTCAACCGCATAGGCCGAGCTCAGCAGCTCGGCATCTTGGAGCTGCCAGAGCCGGCCCAGCCCGGAATTCTCCAGGTATGCAGCCGAAAACAGGACGTTGGCGTCGAGAAAGATCCGGTCCATGCAAAGAGATTAAGTTGCGTTCTGGCTGGCATCACTCGTGGGCAGAGATACGGCGCAACATACGCCCACTACTGATAGCCGGGCCAGGCGTGCACCGCGATGGCGCGGACATTTTGCGAAGCGTCTCCAGTTGCTTCGACCATAAGGGACCATGAAGCGACCAGGGCTTGCCCAGCGCCTTATGCTCTATGTCCGGACTGTGGAAAAGCCGACCTTCTCGCTTGTAATCCACGACGCGGGCGTGACGCCATCCGAAGATCGGGAAATGTGAAGGCGGTTTTACGTCATTGGTCACCAGATAGACGGCCCGTTGCCAAATGTCCCACCCCATCAACGGGAATCGGTCTAACAGTGCTTCGAGCTTGGGTACCGAGGATCCAGCCGGCACAATCACGTAGCGCTGAAAGACACCCTTGATGTCGAGCAGTTCCCGGCGCGCGGTGGCGTAATTATCCGGCAAGGGAAACCCCAAACGCCGCAGGAAGGCATAGCTCATCCTCAAATGCGGCGTCGGATCCGTGCTCCCGATGCGGCGGAGCCACTCCGCGGGGCTGTTTATCTCAGGCCGTCGGCATGACAATGGGCTGTACAGCCACGATTGAAGCCAAGCATCAACGGCGTACCAAAGATCCAAGGCTTCATCGGTCGCAGCCCGAACGCCCCGGGCCTTGCCGCGCTGGTAATGTTCGCGAAGGGTACGCCAAAGCTCTGTGCTGGCTGCACCATACACGTGCAGACCACAAAAGATCAGAAACTGGCTGCGGGGTGGGAATTTTCCTTCGGGAAGGAGTGTGACGAAGTCACCAAAGCGTTTCGCATAACTGAGGCGGTTTGAGCACCGCACTTTACCCCATTCGACATCCAGATCCGTCCCGTTGAATGGGTGACCGTTCGCCGATTCGAATTCGGCGAATGCCTGTTCAAGATCCTGAAGGCCGGCGAATGGTGATCGATTTGTCATCTAGAGCCGTTGCCATTTGGAAGATATCCCGGGTGCCGGCCGAGATCACCCGTGGGACCATATTTGTAGTTAAATCTGCCCACTAGTGATCTCTTTCCGATAATGTGTTCTAGTCGTGACGCCTCCAACCGCCCCCGTGCCCTACCCGCGTCATCGGCCCGCTTTCCCCGCCTTGGCTGGTCCGGGTCGGTGGTGTTTGATACGATCGGGATCGACCCCGATCCGCTTCACCTCTGCGCGGGCGCGCTGATAGTCCTCGATATCCACCGCATTATTCAGCAGGAACTCGGCCCGGCGCTCCGGCGTGTAAACCTCGACCGGCAGCACCGTCGCCGGACGAATCAGAATGCCATCCTCGCGAGCCTCGGCGACCACAAAGGATCCTTCTTCGATGCCGAGGCGTCGGCGAAGTTTTGCGGGCAGCACCACCGCGCCGCGGCGACCCACCTTACTGGCCAGTGCTTCCATCTGATGGCAGAATAGCCGAAAGTCGGCATGTCTGACAAACTGCCAATTGTCTTGACCGACGAGATCACGCCGCCGGCGGGGGCCGATCCGGGCCGGTATGGGCGCCCTACCTCTTCCATCCTTTCTCGCGGTGAGCGCGCCGACCGGCGGTTCATCGAGTTCTTCACCGCCAACATCCGCAATCGCAACACGCGCATGGCGTACGCGCGCGGTAAAGCGACTCGACCGAGGCCCAGAAGCTTGAACTGGACGACATCGAACCCGTTACCGTGGCGGCTTACGTCGAGCAGCTCGGCGCCGGGATGGCCAAGCCGTCAAAGCGCCGCGACCCGATCACTGCATGATGCGATCGAGACTGCCCGGCGTCGACAAGGTCTGGACGTCCTGGTACTGCGGTGGCACCTCTTTGTAAAGCTTCATTTCGTGCGTCAGCCCGATGGTCATGTGGCCGTTCTGCCAGTCGAGCATCTGGGTTTCAGGCGTGCCGTAGATAAAAAGTACGGGTTGGCCGTGCACGTCCATCGGAGAAACCCGCAGCCAGGCCGATTTCCACAGCTTGCCTTCGTTGTCGTACTCCTCGGTCGTCATCACGAAATAGGCCAGGCGGTCCAGATAGAAAATCCGATGAGAGAAGCAGTAGCTGCCCAGGGTAGGGATCCATTTCGCGTCGATTACGTAAGTGTCGCGCAACTCCCAGTGACCGGTCCCCGGCCGAGGCCATCCGGGAAACGCCCCCGCCGGCTGATCATACGTGGTGCCGACGTATGATGTGGCTTCGCTGCCGATCCCCCATTTCTGCAGGTTCATCAGCAGCTTCTTTTCGCCAAGGTAAGTGACGGTGAACATCGGCGGGTTCCATGCATTGTCGTCCTGCACCCAGTCGGTCCCGTTGATCGGCGCGCACTTGGCGGCGCTTGACAAGCGCAGCGACCGCCGCAGCGAGGGCAGGAACACGTAGGTTTCCGGATATCTCATCGGATCGGTTGGCTGCGCCTGCAGTTCGGTGGTGTACTTCGATTGCTCAGGTATCAGCACCTCGAATCGCGAGACGTAAAACATGCCGTTGGCGTAGGGCAGATCCTTGGGCATGTCAGGCTCGCTCAGATGAGAAAGATTCATGAAAGTGGCGTCGGTACTGCCTTCGGAGCGGTTGCCAAACCGATCGACGATATTCACGCCGTAGGTCATGTAATGGTACAGGTAGGGTCGCCACGGAGCCCACGAGTCATACAGGATTTTCTCGCCGATATTGGGATTGGCCGGCGACGGAAAGGGCGGACCTGCCACCCAGCCCTCAATCGTGTAACCGCCGGTCCTTGAAGGCACCAGTCTGACCTGGCTTCCATACTTTTCGCCGTCGGCCAGGTATTGACGGGGCGCTCCCACTTGAGTAGTGGGCTGCACCTCTATGGTGTACATCGGATCGTCAGTGACATGGAAACTGTATTTGCCGCTGAACGCCGCCTGAAGGGCGACGGGCATGAATTGTTTGTACTGCTGCCAGTTCTTCAGCGTGATTTTCGTGCCCGGCGGGATTGTGGCCGGCGACCCGGCATCGGCCATTTGCCTGTAATTGTTGGGATCGAAGCTGTAGCTATCTGCCCAAAGCTGAGGCTGGCAAAGGCAGGAAATCGATACCAACAAAAACGCGGCACTGAAAAACGTCCCCACGCGTTTCATATCGCGCTCTCCTTTTGGAATTGCGAAAACTTCGCCCGCTTCACCCCGTTCCGCGGACGCATCCCCGATAGCAAGCCACTATATTGGCTAACGCTCACTTAAAAGGCAACCGGACCGAGCCTTTCTAAGCGGGCCGCCGATGTGCTAGCAGGGTTCCGCAAGACCAGCATCAAGCCCGCGGCAAGGCTCGATGCTGCGTCTGGATTTGCTGTCAAGGAGGATGCTGTACCATGGCCGACCGCAAGCTCGGGCTCGCGATGACCGGTCCTTTCAGCGAGCCGACCCCAGCCGCCGCGGCGGTGGCAAAGCAAGCCGAAGATCTAGGCTACAGCTCTATATGGGTGGCTGAGTTCGCCGGCCCGGATGCGATTATCACGCTGACCTACCATGCGATGCACACGCGCAAGGTGATGCTTGGCACCGGCGTGCTGCCGATCCAGATTCGCACGCCAGGGGTGATGGGGATGGCGTTTTTGACACTGAACGAAATCAGCGGCGGCCGGGCGGCGGCCGGCATTGGCGTCTCCAGCCCCGGCCTGGTTGAAACCGCGCACGGCGCCGCTTATCGCAAACCGATCACGGCGATGCGAGAATATGTCCAAATCCTTCGCCAATTTTTCACCGAGGGACGAGCGAGGTTCGATGGCCAGGTTTATCGGACCAACCTGCGTCTGCAGATGCATCTGACGCAGCCACAGCGGCCGCGAATCTATATGGCGGCGCTGAATCCTCCGATGGTCAAGCTGGCCGGGGAACTGGCTGACGGCGTGCTATTCAACTTCTGCCCGCCCGAAATGGTCGGCGGACGTATCGCGCTGGTGCGCGAAGCAGCGGCTGCGGCGGGCCGCAATCCGGACGACGTGGACATTGCGATGTACGCGTTCATGTATGTGATGGACGATCGCGCCGCCGCGCTGGAAAACCTCAAGCGCTTCGTCTCCAATTACGCCTTTCTGCCCAACTACAGCCGCATGTTCGCTACCTTCGGATTCGGCGACGAACTGGAAGAGGTGCGCCAGAAAGTCAAGGCGGGCAAGCGGGACACTGCATACCAGGCGATCAGCGACGCTTCCTGTTACCGGCTTGCAGCCTTCGGCGGGTTCGACGCCGGACGCGAATGGATCGCGCAATGCCGCGCGGCGGGCGTAACGCATCCGATCGTATGGGCGCTGGGCGAAACCAGTTCACAGAAGTTTACCGAGATGGTCCGGGCGGTAGCCGGCGCCTGAACCACCTGCGACGCGGGTTAGTCGGCAGATCGGTCAGCAGTCCTGGCGCTGCTCCGCAGCTATGCCGCGGGGCGAGGAATTAGCTCGCCAGTTGGAGAAAGGACTTTCTTTTGCCTTTTGCCTATATTTTAAGCGGACGGTCAGTTATCCTTGACTTTTGTCGAAATCTCTTTTATCCCTGCCGGGGCCGATTGTCGCAGGTTTTTTTCTTGCGTTTTGAAGATGTGCGGCGATCTGCCGTTTTGCTATCGAACCTGAATGGTCAACGCTTTCGCGACCTTCGCAAAAGGTCAAAGGTTGACTGTCAACAATAGAACGGCGCGCAATGCGCGCTCGAGAGGGGATGTAAATGAAGAAACTCGTGGCGACTGTGGGGATTGCAGTGGGCCTGGGCTGGGCTTTGTGTTCGGCCTCGAATGCGGGGCAAATTACCTGGGACGCCAACAATTACACCGGCATGGTCGATGCCACTTCAAGTGCGACCATTCCCGTCGGAACTCAAATCACGGTCTCAAATTGGCAGCAATATAAGCGCTTTTTGCCAGTCTCGATCCAGGCGGCGATGAGCGGCGCCTATATCTTTCACGCCACTTCCGATCCGGTCTACACGCTTACCGTAGGCCCGACCACCAACCTGACTCCGTATCGCAAATGGATCGAGGACGGCGAGAAATACAGCGGCCAGGTATCCCTGGTTCCGGCGCCGACGGGCGGATTGACGATGAAAGGATGGGTTGCGGGTCCGCCATTCCCCAATCCCAGCGGCCCCCATCGCGGTGAAGAGATTATGTACAATTCGTGGACGCCGTTTCGTCCTTTCATCCTGTTCTCGGTCGACAACGGATTCGCGGTGGACCGTTTTGGCAACAAGTCTCAAAACGACGTGACCGCTGACTTCTTTCAACTTTCCCATCTAAGTGAAGAAAACGAGCCGACCAACCTGCCCTACGCCAACGGGATGTTTTATGTCAGCCGCTTCGAAATTACGGCTCCAGAGCAGTCCAAATACACCACCCAGTTGCAGTCACAGCCCGATGACCCGATGAAGCATCCTGAGACGTTTGTCTTTCTGCCCTCGCTGCGCCGTTCCCTGCGGCTGTCGAGCGCGGCGCGATGTTCTCCGATCAGCGGTTCGGACTGGGTTCAGGATGACAACGCCTGGAATCCGCCATTTTTTCACGTCGACTTTCTGGGCGAGAAAAAAGTTCTGACCCTGATAATGGATCCGGCCAAGGCTTTTGACGGACATGCATATGTCGGGATTTTCGACAGTACTGGCGGCTCACTGCCGGGATGGCCAAAGGCCGGCAGCGGACATTACGAATTGCGCACCACCGACCTGATCGACTTGAAGTGGATTCCGCAGTTGGGCAGCTACTGTTTCTCCCATCGAGTCTATTATGTCGACCGTGCGACCTGGGTGCCTATTCTGCTCGAAGAGTACGACCAGGAAAATAAATTCTGGAAGACCGGATGGAACAAATACGCTCCCCTGAAGGTCCACGGGCAGCAAACTCTGGTGCTCGACGGCTATTGCAGCTCCGTCAACGTCGATTGGCAGAATGCCCACACCAGCATTTCCTACACCACCGGCATCCCCACCATCGACAACGACGTTCCGGCCCAGTATCGAGACGTCTCGAGCCTCTCGCAACCCGGCAGCCTGGCGCGCATCATGCAATAAGCAGAAGTTTGCCGCCTCACCGGGAGTGGCCCCGGGTTCTTCGCTCAGAGAATCGTTCCCGCCGCCCCCCTGCTACCGGGGGCGGCGGCTTTTTATTTCAATTATGGCTGGCTGATAGCCTGCTCCTCCTTGTCGGCGAAGCCCCACACCTTTCGCGCAAGCTCAAGCGAGCTCTCCAGCATCTGCTTGCCCGCATTGCGTTGCAGTTCGAAGAGGGGGTTCAACGGCGTCTCTTTCGCCCATGAGGTGGTGCGTTCATGCAGCTCAAGCATCGCCTCACCCACCTTGCGGCTGCTTTCGATATACAATTCGGCGAACTGCCTGGCGCTGTCGCGCAAGTTATTATTCACATCAGAACCCTTCATCGTGCTTGCTCCTTTCGCTTTCCGTGCGGAAACCTCCGCTTGGCATCCTGCCCGGATTCTTCATTGATCGCGCTGCGCGAGCCACTGCCCGACCTGAGGCCACAATAATTTGTGCGCGCCTGCGCTCACGGCCGCTCCCACATGGCCGGTGGGAAAAATAAGATTATGCTTGTCCGTGCTCCCGACCAGATCGATCAGCGCCAGGCTGGAGTCGGGCGGCACCACATCGTCATGTTTACCCACCACGTTAAGCAGCGGGCAGGTGATGCGGCGCAGATCAACATGATCGCCCGCCAGCTCGAAGCTTTGGCGCATCAGGGGATTCTCGCGGAAGAATCGGTCGGTTAATTCCGAGAAAAAACGGCCCGCCATCGCGACGTCGCTGTTGATCCAGCGCTCGAACATTTCGAAAAAGGCCGCGTAGCGCGAGTTCTGCCGATTGAAATGAAGCTCCTGGTATTTTGCGATCAAGTGATGGATCGGCGCAACCGCGGTGAAGCAGGCGTTGATCAAGGTTGCGGGGCAATTGCCATAGGTATCGGTTATCAGTTCCACCGTAGCGTCGCCAACCTTGCTGATCAGACTGTACAGCGCGTTATCGGCCACCTCGGTGTTGATCGGAGTTGCAAGCGTTACCAGGTTTTTGACCCGTTCGGGGTAAAGCGCGCTCCACAACACCGCCAGCAGACCGCCCAGGCAGTAACCCAGAACGTCAATCCTGTCGTGTCCGCTGATCTGAGCGACCGCGCTGACAACGGCGCAAAGTTCTTCATTGATGTAGGTATCAAAACCGGCGCGCATGTCGCGGCGGGTCGGAGGAAGCCAATCCACAAGGTAAACGTCGAATCCCTGGCGATTGAGGCTTTCTACAACGCTGCGTCCTTTGAGGAGATCCAGGATGAAGGGCCGCTTAATCAGAGCGTAGACCAGCAGCAGCGGGGTCCGGCGCCTTTCGCCTTGTGCCGCATAATAGCGCAAGCTCAAACGACTGGTTGAATAAACAATTTGGAAGGGGGTCGCGCCCGGGGGATCCTCCTCCAACGGATAGTAGTTGGATACGCCGCGTCTGGCGCCTTCAAGCATCCGCACCGCGCCGTCGAGCCAATAACTATTCAAGGCGGTAAAAAATGAGAATATCTCGGCACGTTCCATCAGCGCACCCCAACCAAAGAAAAGCGGAGATTATTGGGCGCCAAAAACGCCGCTATTTAACCCGGCGTAAACCGGTCTCCGCACCAGGCTGAAGCTCCAGCTTTCGATGGAGATCGTTTAATTCGCGCCGCAAGCGAATTATCTCGTCCTCAAGCGCATCGATTTCGGAAGTCGAGGCAAGTCCAATGGAGGGTCCCAACGCCGCCACCAACACTTTTGCCGCCGCCTGAGCAAGCCGCTGGACGCGCAGCACCGCATTGAGATTGTCCAGCACCGCATCCCAAAAGCCAGTGCGGACGTAAACCGCGTCGATCATCGCACCGGTCAGGCTGGTCCACGCATGATGCGCTTTCGAGGCGGACTGCTCCACTTCCACGCCGGCGTCGGCGGCTCCCAGGAGCAGGCGCTGCATTCCGGCCGGAAGCTCGAACAGAACCGCTTCAAACAATGAACGCCAATCTTCGGGTTTTTGATACATCTTCAACCCCTCAGATCGTTTGAAATTTTCTGGCTTGGGTACTTATCGGGAATCAGCCCGCGATCTCTTACACCCGATCGCGCGGCCAGCGTCGTCAGCTATCTCTTCTAACAACAATCGAGACCGATGGCTAGGGTTTAGCCTGCGCAATCGCACCGAAGCGGCGAAGTTTTTTAGAATTCATCGAGCGGCAGCAAAAGCGTCGTGAAAGCGGCGCTTTACGTTGGCGCTGCCGCAGGGTCTCTTTAAGCCGCCCTCGTGTCAAGCAATATCCGGGTGCGCGCTTGACCCTGTGCACAGCCCACCACGATCACAGGCTTAAAAAGCCTATCGACAGCGCGCCGATTGCCGGGGGCGCCCGCTCAACGCGATCACGGCGCGAGGCTCTACCGAGTCCTCGCTGCGACTGAGGCGCTCGAGAATGAGGCTCCAGACTCTGGGCTGGTAGGGCATCGAATAATGGCTGCAATCAACTTCCACGGCCTCGACCTCGGATCCTTCTTCAAGGCAACTGGTCCAGGCGACCACCTCGTCGCGCTTCGAGTATATGATGGTTTCGGGAACGCCTGGCGGTTCGGGCTGATGCGTCCCGCAGAGATTCGCCAGCGAGTCCAGACAACTCCCGCCGCCGCTATGGGCTGGACGGCTGGCGACATACCATGCAAGCACGAAGGGGTTGGTGCTCGCCAAGGGATGCCTGATCGCGGAACCCATCAGAATGACGCGATCGACCATCCCGGGCGCACGGCGGGCCAACTCGCGCGCGTAGATACCGCCCAGACTATGTCCTATAAGGACGAGCCTTTCCTCGTCGCTTGAATACAGGGTTGAAAGCGCGCCCGTAAGGCGCTCGACCGTATCACGAGGGCACCCGGTGTTCCACCAGATGCCTGCAAAAAATACCCGGTGCCCGGCGTTTCGTAAGTACCATGCCAACGGATACAGAGTTTGATCGCCGCTGCAGAACCCCGGGATCATCAGAATCTTGCGACCGGTTTGCTCGCGATTCCGGCTTCCCCAAAGGGTGAGGCCTGGTAGTGAGAACTCATATGTCACGGAAGGCCGCCTCCTTTCCTCCCCGCGCGTACCGTTCCATGTACCTATTATACCAGATATTTGATTACGTTGTGCTGCAATTGTTTGAAACTGGACTGTTCACAGTTAAAAAAAACATGCGTAAGCTCGAATAAGTAGCACGTAATTTCCGAGCGGTGTGGCTGTTGAAGGGTCTTCCTGACAACACAATCTGCGGTCACATCCCGCCACAATCAGGGCAGCGCTCTAATGACAGGCGGCAGTTTTGCGCTGGCGCTTCTTTGTACGCGCGCGTGATGGCGAGAAGAGACCAGGTTGGAAGATTAGGTCACTTCTGTGCTGCTTTCGCTAATTGCTCCCGCGCTGCGGCTACCACATGATCGACGGTGAAGCCAAAATGCTTCAGGAGCTCTTTGATCGGCGCGGAAGCGCCAAAAGAATGCATTCCGATGCTGGTTCCGTCCAGCCCGACGTATCGCGACCATCCGAAAATGCCTGCCGCTTCGACGGACACGCGCGCAGTCACTGTGGGCGGCAGCACGCTGGCGCGATATTCCTTGCTCTGCAATTCGAACAGCTCCCATGACGGCATACTGACCACCCGCGCCTTGATTCCTTCTCCACGAAGCCGCTCGTACGCGTCCAGACACATGGCGACCTCGCTACCGGTGCCGATCAGGATCACGTCGGGTTTGCCGTCCGGCGCGTCTCCAAGGACGTAGGCGCCGTATTTCACGCCCGCCGCGGACGCATACTTGGTCCGATCCAGCGTGGGCAGCGCCTGGCGGCTCAGGATTAAAGCGGCGGGCCGATGGGTCAGCGGCATGATCGCCCGCCACGCTTCCACCACTTCATTGGCATCGGCGGGTCGGATCGTGATCAGGCCCGGTACCGAACGCAACGCCGCCAACTGTTCGATCGGCTGATGAGTAGGTCCATCCTCGCCCAAACCGATCGAATCGTGGGTGAAGATATAAATGACCGGCAGTTCCATCAGGGCGGAGAGCCGCAGCGAAGGTTTGAGATAATCGCTGAAGATCAGGAAGGTCGAACCGAACGGCCGGATTTTGCACAGCGACAATCCGTTGACGATCGCCGCCATCGCATGCTCGCGGATACCGAAATGGAAGTTGCGACCGCGCCGATCATCCTCCTCGAAGTCCCCGGCGCCCTCGAATGTGAGCCGAGTCTTGGTAGACGGTGCGAGATCCGCCGCACCTCCGATCAGCCATGGGACCCGGCGCGCGACCGCATTGAGCACCTGCCCCGAGGAGTCGCGACTGGCGATACCTTTGGGATCGGCCTTGAATGACGGCAATTCGGCGTCCCATCCTTCGGGCAGTTCGCGTCGCTGCATCCGTTCAATCTGAGCGGCGAGATCGGGATAGCTCTTGCGGTATTCGGACAGACGCGCATACCACGCCTCGCGCAACTCGCGCCCGCGCCTGCGCATCGACTCGGCGAAATGCTGGCGCACGTCGTCGGGCACCAGGAAGTGGGCGTCCTCGGGCCATCCGTAACTGCGCTTGGCGCCGCGCACCTCATCCTCGCCCAACGGCTCGCCATGCGCGGCGCTGGTATCGTGTTTGTGCGGCGCTCCATAGGCAATGTGGCTGTCCACGATGATCAGGGTCGGCCGGCCGGTGGTCTCGCGCGCGGTCCTGAGCGCCTCCTCCAGCGACTCCATCGAATTGGCGTCGCCGACTCTGAGCACATTCCAATGATAGCCGAGGAAGCGGATCGCGACGTCGTCGCTGAAGGCCAGCGCCGTGTTGCCCTCGATCGTGATGTGGTTGTTATCGTAGATCCAGCACAGATTGGACAGCCCAAGGTGGCCTGCGATCGAGGCCGCTTCGTTGGATATCCCCTCCATCATGCAGCCGTCGCCGGCCAGCGCATAGACGCGGAAATCGAACATATCGAAGCCAGGACGGTTGAAATGCGCTGCCATCCATTGCGCCGCGATTGCCATCCCCACGCTGGTCGCCACCCCCTGCCCCAACGGCCCGGTCGTGGTCTCGATTCCCGAAACCATCCGGTACTCGGGATGACCGGGGCATTTACTGCCTAGTTGGCGGAAATGCTTGATATCATCGAGGGTGACGGACGGATGGCCCAGGATTTCATATTGCGGATCGACCGCCTTCACGCCGGTCAGAAACAACATCGAATACAGCAGCATCGACGCATGTCCCGCCGACAGAACGAAGCGATCGCGATTGGGCCAGATCGGATCTTCGGGGTCGAAGCGCAGGAAGCGGTCCCACAGGCAATACACCACAGGCGCCATCGCCATCGGCGTTCCCGGATGGCCGGAGTTGGCCGCCTGAACGGCGTCGATTGAAAGGGTGCGAATCGTATTGATGCACTTGAGCTCCAATTGTTCCCGCTCGGTCATGATTTTAACCCTTCCCTTAAGGCCCACGGCCGGGACCTATCAACGAGGTATCAAACTTTAAGGTTGCGCCACTGTCACGCCGTGGTCCAGAGCTGTTGGTTCAACGAGCAGCCAGGCATGATCGTGGCGACCGCTGGTCGTCTAATCCCCCAAACCAGACTGGAGGTTCTTTTCGTTATGCATCGACCGCGTCTTTCAACCCTGATTGTGTTGCTGAAAGCCTGTTCGTCCTGGCCGGCATGGGCTCAGCGTTAGTCCTGAACCATCATTGCGTGAAGGCCATACCGCCTGGCTGTGTTTGTCTGGGGTGTTTGTCTCGAGTGTTTCCCGCGGTGGCGCGACCGTGAATTGATTACTCCAAGCGCGCTGCCCACTGCTTGGCTTTTGCGATTGCGATGCGGATCGCTTTGCCCTCGTCGTACCCCTCCTCCAGCAGGGCGTTGGCAATCTCGATCGCTTTGCGGCGTACGTCCTCAGGCAGATTCCGCATCGATCGGGGGAAATAGTTTTCGTCCCACGGCATTGCGTTTTATTCCGCGAAGTACTTCGAGCGGCGGCGAGCGGATTGAATATACCGGTCGACATCTTCATCTAAAAGCAAGCGAGCCTCGCACAATTGGCGGGCGGCGCGCGCGAGGGCCTGGACATAGGCTTCGTGGCTCGCATAGCGCTCTTCCAACGACGGGCGCGGATCGCCGTTGGCGCGCCGTTGGGCTTTGGTGCGGGCAAAAGGAATATAGGAACCAAGCAGGGCCAGTTCCCCCTCAGCGAAGCCCTCGCGCCGCAGATTCCATCCCGTATGGGTACCCAGCGGCGCGGCGATTTCGGGCAACCGCACGCCGCCGATCTCGTTGCCGTCGCGATCCACTGCCGGGACCATCACCGCGTACCTGCGATCGGCAATCGCATGCGGCGGCTGCAGCGAGTAGTCAGTCTCGCACAGTTCATTTAGCAACGCAGAATAGGTGACGTTCGGAATACCCGGAAAATTGAGCACTGTTGCGTCCACCAGGGTTCCGTCGCTGCGGCGCGGATAGCTGGCGGGCGGCGGCGGGACTCCTGCGCTGACCCATTGATCCAACGCGACAAGTAGTGCGCGATGTGCGGCGTTCATGTCAACCGGATTCCCCTCATATTGGCAAAAGGGAAAAACCGCGGTGGCGAAACGCCCGCCATGCTGGGTGCTGGCAAAATGATACACCCTGACGTCGTCAGGTAATTCGAGATCGCTTCCCCTCTCGTCGGTCACCACCAGCGACGCCCTGCCCTGCCAATACTCGCCGCTGCTGTCGGTATGGATGATCTTTGGACACGTGTCCGAGGCGCGGCATCGGTCCAGGATGCCGTCGGTCTGACCGCTAATCGAGTCCGTGCGAGTGCCGTAAGTGAAGGGAAACTGGTCGCCCGGTGTCAGATGGTCCTCGTGCTGGCAGGAAAAGCGGCCAGGCTGTGCGAACGCGAAGTTGGTAAAGGTCTTGCGCGACCCGGCCAGACTCGCGATGACGCCGTCGAAGACCTTTGCTCCGTCAACATTTTCGTTGAAGCCCTGCCACAGCCAGTCGCGCAAAAAGCGCCCCGACTGCGACATGCCAAAAGCATAGACGTAATCGATCCGCAACGCGTGTCCCTCAACGCTCAACGGATTGGGACGCCCCTGCTCGTCGAGAGCATCATAACGAAAGAATGCAACGGCGTCGCGCATCGCGGCCATCCCCAGCCCCATTACGATCGGGTCGCGCGCCGGGTAGATGAATTCGTAGATCGCGCCCGCGTCAAACGCGTCGGGCCGGTAGATCTCGATCGCTTTATCCGAAACATAGCGCCAATCGGCGGCGGGAAGGACAATCCGATGATCACGCTCGCGCTGGCGCACGGTCAGCGTGGCGCGGCTTTGATCCTGGTCGGCGGCGGGATAGCTGAGCGGCGCTTTGGCCGGATTGTGGCGATGATTGAAGATGAACTCGTCGCGATTGGTGGCAGTGATTGGCGCGCCATCATCAGTCGCGATTGGAAAGCGGGCCAGCATCCTGCCCTCTCCGGCGCCAACGTCGCCCTGCCATGCGGTCCACAACACCGCGTATCCCTGGCGCATCAGAAAACCGTTGCCGGCATCCGGCGCGCGGCAAGGATCGCTGCTCGCGGGCGCGTCGTTGAGCGCGCTCAGCGCCAGCTTGTTGCCGCGATTGAGCACGTCGTACAGGATACGGCCATTGTGCCGGCGCATATCGGCCGGCTTGAGCAGGCAGAAATCGACGCAGTACTCGACTAAACCAGCAGCGTTGCGCGGCGCCCGATCCAGATTGACGATGCCGGCATTGAGGCGATGGCCCGGATCGACCGCACCATACATCCGCCCAGCGATCCTCTCATAAGCTCCGATGCCGCCAAACTGGATCCCATCGAACGCAATTTGCGCGCTGGTTATCTCAATACGCACAAGTATCTCTCCCGAACTTGATGACGGCACCATAGCATAAGCCTTCAAGATGCTGGTTGCGCGCTCAAGTGATATCCAGCCTGCTGCAATCGCCGGAGCAAGGAGCGACAACCCAGCGCCAATTGGCGCTCCAGCCTTTTCCGGGTCTCCATCTGCTCGAACAGGCTGAAGCAAATTCCAATCCTGGAACCAGGGCACTGACCCGAGGGTACTTCATCGAAGCCGCAGTTCCTGAATGAACCTTCCGCGTTCTGCTAAACTTTCCCATATGAATGACGACCAACTCACCGGGGCGGCGCGCGAGTTTGCCCAACTGGCCGAGGTGATTCGGCGGCTGCGGCGGGAATGCCCATGGCATCGCGAACAGACTGCGGCCACGCTCTCGAAATATCTGATCGAGGAGAGTTACGAGACGCTGGCCGCGATTGAAACCGGTGACGGATTGGCTGACGAATTGGGCGACCTGCTGCTGCAGGTTCTGCTGCAGACCGAAATCGCGCGCGAGCGGGGCCAGTTCGATCTGGACACGATGCTGGCGCAGGCCGGCGCCAAGCTGGTGCGGCGCCATCCGCACGTCTTTGAGGGCGCCCACGCCGCCAGCGCCGAAGAGGTCGCCGCCCGCTGGGAGCAGACCAAGCAGGCCGAGCGCAAAGACGCAGGCATAACCTCAGCCCTTGACGGGATCGCCTCGCACCTTCCCGCCCTGGTGCGCGCGGAAAAATTGGGCGAACGCGCCAGGTCCGTGGGGATGGACTGGCCGGACCTACGCGCTGTCCTGGCCAAAGTCCGCGAAGAGGTCGATGAAGCAATGGCCGCGCTGGACGCGGGCGAGTCCAACGACACGATCGCCGAGGAACTGGGCGACTGTCTGCTGGCGCTCGCCAACGCCCCGCGGTTCGTCAACAGGAGCGCCGAGGAAACCCTGCGCCGTTCCTGCGAAAAGTTTATCCACCGATTTAAGAAAGTGGAAAGCCGCGCCGCGCATTCGGGCCGCAGCCTGGCAGCACTGAGCGCGCAGGAAATCGAGGCGTTGTGGCAAGCGGCAAAAACGGACAAGTGAGGCAGAGAAGTGAAGCCTAACGAACGGGAGAAAAAAGGGCGAGCGGGGCCGCCCGAATCCGGGCGGCCCCGCTCGCGCGCGGATTAGTTCAAATCATGGATCGATCACGCAGCCCGCGAATTCCACAACCTCAACGGTTCCAGTGAGCCGACTGATTCCGGCTTGCCGTTGGCCGGCAATGGACGTTTACCGGGCTCGACCTCGAAGGGCGACTTCAGGTCCAGTTCCTTGCCCATCTCGCGGATCGCCGGTACCACCTCCTGACCCAGCAATCTGAGATTGTTCAACCGGTCCTCGCGCGAAATCGGACCGTCATTCTGCCAGATCATGAAGATTCCCGGACGCAGCACTTCGAGCAGCGTCCGGATTTTCGGCAAAACGCTTTTGGGCGTGCCGCAAATCATCTGGAACTGCTTCTCCGCGTCCTTGAATTCCTCGAAGATGTGCTGACGGGTCGCTTCGACATCGAGTTGGCTGCGCTGCCAGTTGGCCGAACGATGGTCGACCTGCGCCCCCGAAATCCGCTCTCTGCTGCTGGTTTCCGCGGTTTCCGCCTTTTTACCTGCCCATGGCGTGGCGCTTTCGCCCTTCTTCTTAGGCGCTGTCAGTTGCTTGGCGATACGCCGCGTCGCCATCTTGGAGTTGTATCCTGGAGGGAACGACCAATGCGGTTGGGCAAACAGGCTGTAGCCGATGCCGGCGCCGCCGAACATATCCCACTTGGCGATTTCGTGAGCTTTCTCGTCGGTTTCAGCGACGTAGATCTTTTGCAGATAGCCGAAATTCTCCGTGCCGACCTGGTAGCCTTCACGCGCGGCCGCGTCACGATAGAAGTCCCACAACTCGACCGTCGGTTCCATGAAGGTGGCCAGCGCAACGTACGGATAGCGATGCTTGGCGCACCATTCGACCGTTTCCGGGCTCAGCAGGCCGGGAATCCAGATCTGCGGATGCGGCTTTTGCAGTGGCAGCATCCAGGGATTCACGTACCGGTAATGGAAATGCTTGCCCTCGTAGCGGAACGGACCGGGCTGCGTCCATGCCTTGATGATGACTTCATGCGCCTCGTCGAAGTACTCGCGGTTGAACGCCGGATTGGCGTTGCTCGCGAACTGCTCGCTACCCGCCCCCCGGACCCATCCGCTGACCAGCCGTCCCCCGGAGATCAGGTCGATGGTGGCGAGCTCCTCGGCCAGACGGAGCGGATTACCGACAATCGGCAGCGGGTTCCCGAGCAGGACGATTTTGGCCTTTTTGGTGATGCGCGCCAGGATTGAAGCCTCGACGTTCATCACCGACCCCATGCAGAAGGCGTTGTCATGGTGCTCGTTGAGCATCAGGCCGTCAAAGCCGAGTTCCTCGGCCATCACGCGCTCGTCAAGGTATTCGTTTAGAAAGCGCGCGGCCGTTTCGCGCTCGAACATCGAGTTCGGCAGGCCGAAAAAGCCGTTTTTGATGATCTCATCGTTGTTGACGTAACGATGAGGGCGCTCGGTGAAATAGCCAACGTGCATAGATCAGCCTCCCCGGCGAATGGTCTCAACGCTTTGCAGCAGTTGATCTTCTGCTTTACTCAAGCACATCTAATTCAAATTGTACAGGCGCGCCGCGTTGTCCCACATGATCCTGCGCTTGGTATCGGCTGACAGTTCGAGCGCCAGGATTTCGTCCAGCGCGTGGATGTAGCCCTTGCCCTCCATGTGTCCGAAGTCAGTCGCGGTGACGATACATTCGTCGCCGACGACGGCCGCAACCTGCGCGATTCCGGGGTCGTCGGGATCGGCGGAGATGAAGCATTGTTTCTGAAAGTACTCGATTGGAGCCTTCTTCAAGCCGTAGACTTTGCCGCCGCGGTTGGCACCCTGCACCCCGGCCTGGATCCGCTCCAGCCAAAACGCCGGCCATCCGGCGCCCGATTCCAGGAAGACGACCTTCAAATCGGGAAAGCGCTCCAGGATTCCGCCACCCACAAAGGAAAGGCACGCGATCATGTTGCCGAGCGTAAACGCGCACAGCCCGCGTCCGTCGCCCCACTGTGGAAAATACTCGATCCCCACCTGATGCAGCGCCGTACCGCCTGCCACATGCACGCCTACCGGCACCCCCAGCTCCGACGCCGCCTGCCAGATCGGATCGTAGAACGGGTCGTGCAGCGCGACGTCGTTGACCGGTTCGGGGTTGAAGGTGATCGCCTTGAAACCAAGTTCGCGCACGCAGCGCCGCGCTTCATGCGCTGCTTGCACCGGATCGCGCAAATCGACCGAACCGACGCCGATCAGTCTGGGGCCTGCCGCCTTGCAGAAGTCATACAACCAGTTGTTGTAGGCGCGCCGGTATGCTGCAGCCACTTCGGCGGACAATCCCGGAACCGCGGTACAATAAAGACCGATTGTGGGGTAAAGCACCATGTAGTCCATCCCGGTGCGATCCAGGGCCGTCGCATAGCAGTCGGGGCCAAATCCACGCCGCATGTAGTCACCGTACGCCTCTTCCAGCCCCGGCATCTGGATCAGGTCAGGCATCTGGAAAGTCGGCATCACCGTACCCGCGACCTTGATATTCAGAAAAAACCCGGGCGGATTGCCGCGATATCCAACGGCGTGCGTTGGAGCAACGCGGCGATATTTCGGTTCCAGGTATTTCTCCCACATGTCGGCGGGCTCCAGCACATGGGAATCGGCGTCAATATAGCGATAGCCCTTATACATTGATTGCTCCCAGATAGAATCTGTTTTTTTCCATTCTGCAGCCGCCCCGACTTTTCAAAAACGGCAAATGCCGTACCGCGATATTATCGGTCGTACTCGATTCACATAGCGGACCAGCCTGAATCCACCGGAAACACCAGTCCGGTTATCAGACGCGATTCATCGGAGGCAAGGTAGACGGCCAAGTTGGCGATGTCACGCGGTTCGCCATAGCCCAGCAGGTTAAAGCCACCGCTGGCGGCCATGAAGCTGGGATTATCGAAGAACTTCCTAATCCGTTCGGTGAGGATCACTGTCGGCGCGATCGCATTGGCACGTATTTTTTGGTCGGCGTAGTCCACGGCAATCGCGCGCGTCAACGACACCACACCGCCTTTGGACGCGGAATAGGCATGCCGGCCGCCCTTGGAGCCGTATAACGCCGCGATCGACGCAGTGTTGATCACCGCACCGCCACCGCTGCGAATCAGCTCAGGAATCCCATATTTGCATCCCAAAAATGCCGTGAACAGGTTAACTCGGATCGCCCGCCACCATTCGTCCAGTGATACCTTGTCCACGGGCCCGTCGGCCGCCGAAGACGCACCGGCGTTGTTATAGACGATGTCGAGTCTGCCAAACCGATCAACTGCGGTTTTGACCGCCTGCTCCACAGCATCAGGCGCAGTCATGTCGGCGTGGATAAAACAAGCCTCTCCGCCCTCAGCCATAACCATTCGGGCGGTTTCCTCGCCGCCCTCGGCGGCGATATCGACCACGGCGATGCGAGCTCCCTCGCGCGCAAACCGCAGCGCACCTTCCCGGCCGATTCCCGCGCCGGCACCTGTTATAAACGCAACCTTGCCTTTGAGCCTGTCCATTAGAACGTCCTCCGTTTGACTGGGACCGTCGCGCTCGGCGGCACGAAATTTGAATCTAAATTACCCCGGAAAACTCCGAACGCTAAGCAAACCGCCAAGAGGCGAAGTTGGCATAGCGAAGCGATCGTGAAAAGGAAAGCCCGAATGCGTCTATGCTTGGCAAATTCGGCTTTAGCCATCCTGATCGTAACGATCCACAACCTTCGAGGGAGCATCCGGAGCACCTGTCGTTGGTGCCCGATGATTAAGCCGTGAATTCTCGACATACAAAATCGGCCATTTCGAAAATCTCGTCGGTAGCAATTTCAGGTGTACTGTTGCTCGGATGCGCTGGCGCTCCGGTATACGGCGGGCACTACCATCCTGTGCCCGTCGGCGTCAGCGCCAGTCCCAAAACGATCGGAGAGGAGGTGTTGGGCGGCATGCGGCATGTTGTCCGGGCCGAGGAGCGCGAAAAGGGCATCAGTATCGCCGAGCGGACCGAACCGCTGCTCGACCAGTCTGGTTTCGAATCGATGCCTCTCAATACCCCCGGCGAACGGTCGGTAATCGCCGGGCTGGCGCCTTTTCAAATCAATGCGCTCGGCCAGGACCACAAACTTCAATACTGGTTTTACGATCCCGATTTCTGCAAATGCGCATACGAAGGAGACGAGATAGCGTATGCGACTTTCCAACAGGCTGAAAAGCATCAGAGCCAGGAGCACAACGAAAAGCGCTATCTGGTCAACAGCGAGCGTCAGGTCTACTGGCCGATGAACACACAATGGGAGCCGGTCGAGGGGTGGTGGACGCCAGACACCCGCACCAAGTGACGGCCTGACTCGGACCGAAGTTCCGCCCTCTGCCCAAGACCGCAGACCCGTGGGTAGCGGAGTTCGCGGCCAGTTTCTGCTATCGTGGGCGCCTGAGACTTAAAAAGGAGTGTTGATGCGGGTTTTGATCCCGTCCCACAGTTCGGAATGATTTCTCGATCTATTGTATCCACAGTTGCGCTGACGGCTCTGATCTTTGCTGCCTGCGGCGGCACTAACAGCGGGTACGGCAGCGGCAATTACAATGTCGGCACTGCGACGCCCGCTGGAGAGCTCAACGCCGCCGGCGCTTCGACTACCGCTCAAAGTACCGATAACAATCTGGGCGGCGCCGTCCAGAGCGTTATCCATGACGAAGAGCAGGAGGCCCGCATCCACAAAGCTCAGAAAACGGAGCCGCTGCTGGCCGAGGCGGGATTCAGGTCGATGCCGATCGACACTCCGGCCAAGCACAAGGTGGTCGAGGGACTAACCCCACTCAGCTTCAACCGCCTGGCCCATCACGGGGAAATCCACTACTGGTTCGCCGATCCCTACTACTGCAACTGCGTGTATGTCGGCAATCAATTGGCCTACTTTCGCTACAAGCAGATGAAGAAGGAGCACAAGAAATACAAGATCGAGGAAGCCGACCTCATCGACCAGGAAAATGACATCGACCTGCCGATGGATTCCCAGTGGGATCCGGTTTCGGCGTTTGGAATGCCGTAAGCGGTCTGAAGATGAATTTCAACGCAGGCCTTGCGCGTAAGCGTGCAACCAGCTGCCGGATTTTGCCATGCTCGCCGCTTGTTCGAAGGATACTGATGAAGCGGTTGGTCAACTGCGGCATGGTGGCGGCAGCGGCGGCCGCATGGCTACTTCTGGTGCCGCCTTTTTCAGTCACCCGTGCGGGGAGAACGGTCGTCGATGCCAGCGCACCGCTTTATCGTTGGGAGATACTGTCCAGCCATTCTGACAACGGCGAATGCGTGAAGCATCGCGATCAACTGCGCGCATCGCTGGAAAAAGCCGCCACCTCAAACACTGCCCCCGTCAAAAAAGGCGCTCAAGACAAAGGCCAAGCCCCGGCCTTTGCCGGTCTGCGGGCGCGTCTGGCAAGCGCCCGATGCGTCTCCAGCACAAACCCGCTGCTGCAGGTCCCCGTTCCTGCTTCCAGGCCGAAGTGACGAAGTAAGGATTCACCCCTGAAGGAGGAGGGCGAGGAGGAAGGTAGAAGAAATGAGAGTTGCAGAGGGAAAAATATGAGCCACTTTTTCCCCTTCCCTCTTTAGGAAGAGGTCGGGGTTATGCTTCTCTTTTTTATCCTAAAACCACCGAAATCGTCTTGAGCTGCTCCTCGAGTTCGCGCACCAACGCGATCAGCCGCCGCTCCTGCTCATCGCGGGCGGTCCAGACTGCCAGCTCAGGCGCCGCGCATTCGATTAGCATCTGGCGCAATGGCGCGCGGCTCGGCACACCCTCGCGCTCCTGGATTCGCAGCGACTTAAGCCAGTCCGCGAACCGCGCGCGCAGCAACTCTTCGATCGGCTGGTCCGAAGCGCAATAGCTTGAAGCGTCGATGCGCAAAGCGCGGTTGCCGATGATAAATCCAATCCGGCACAGGGTGTCGAGGGCGCCGACAAGATTGGACGCGTCGATTCCGGAGCTATGGCCTTGGAGTTGCGCGTCGGTGGCGACGGCCAACATTTCGCGCACTCCCCCAAGCAGCGCCATTTCGGCTGACTCGACCTCCGCTGCGTCGCGGCTTCCGTTATCCGCAGCGCCGAGGAGCGCCAGCAACGCTTCCAATGGCGCCTGGAATTCCTCGGTCAGCGTGCGACTGGGCCGTTCGCGCCAAAGTACCGATACGGCAGCCCGAATCAACATCCCGAAACTGATACCCCAGATGGTCCAGATCGACGCGAACACGTCATTGCGCGGGCCGGGACCGCTAAAGGCGATCACAAACGCGGTACCCCCGATAGATAGAAATGAGAGCAGCCCTCCGCCCTCCCCGATATAGGCCATCAGCAGACAACCAAGAAAAATGCCAATCATGTACGAAAACAAAGAGGTACCGTTGGGCGCGATTGCGACCGTGACGACTGCGACCAGCAGCAGGGCTGCGGCGGCGCCGGCCGCCCGAATCGTGAACTTGCGAGCGGTGGCGCCATGGCTGGGCGGACCGCCGATCATCAGCAGCCACAAAGCAGCGTGCATCGCTGCATTGTTGGTTGCCAGCCCGCAGACAAACGCCAGCACCATCGCGATCGTATGGCGCGTCGCGTAGCGCATCAGAAAGCGGTTGGGGCGCCGGCGCAAGCGGAACCGATGGGAGCGGGCCGTTTCGGGCTCGATCGGGGTCGCGTGGAGTTGCGGGTGCGAATCGATTGTTGCGAACAGGATTTGGGCAAAGTGGGAATCGACCAAAGCGCAGATAGCGTGGAGCCGGTCGATGAGGGCGCAGGTGGGGACGGGGGCGCCTGCGGCGCCCCCGTCCCCACCTGCGGCCAGTTCAGCCAAGGAGCGGCGTACCCGCGGCGCGGGTACGCCGCTCCTTGGCTTTTCGGTCGGATTGGGCGGCGGGCGGCGAACGCCGCCCGCCGCCCAATCCGACCCCCGCACCCTCGACGCATACTCCCCCAGCACGGCATCCACCTCCGCGCCCGCATCCCGCACCACCGCCTGCATATCGCCGTCCAGCATGATTCCGGCAGACTCGGTTACCAGGTCCGCGATCCGATCGATCTCCTTGTGGATCCGCTCGGCCAGCATCACTGTGCTCAGCAGGTCCGCGGCCGAATCAACGCCACCCTCCTGATTGGAGGGACCAAGCAACGTCAGATGGTAACCGAGCTTCGAGGCAACCGGCTGATCCTCCCCACGGACATCCCCGCCATTTAGCCAAACCTCGAGTACGAGCTGGAGCCGGCGCCGCAAGCGGTCCAGCGTATCGGCGAGCGATTCGCGCAGCACCTCATGCGGCGACCTCCACCACAGCACCGTATTGGCGACGTATAGGATAAGCACCGCGACCGCGACTCCGCCAAAGGCCTGCGCGTCGGTCCACATAAACCCGTTGGGATCAAAAAGCACGAGGTAAAAGGCGGTCAGGGCGGGAACCTGCGCCCAAATCCAGATCCGGCCCAGCCGGGAATCCGCAAAGATGAAGTAACTGCTAGCCATCGACAGCGCGGCAAACAGCGCGAGGTGCGGAATTGGCGAATCAACCATCGCGGACGCCAGCGCCATTCCCAACACCTGGCAGATCGCGCCGACGCACAGGAATTTCACGGCGGGCGCAAAGCCCAACGCCGCTTCGGGCGTGGCCATATTGAACAGGAGTGTAAGTCCCAGGGCGTTGCTGATTTGCAGCGACGCGGTTACGCCCGCCCCAACTGCGGTGATTGCCGCCACCCGGACCGCGCGGCGCCATCGCTGGGGCGCTGCGTCCATCTCGGTCCACAGAGTGCGGATTACTCGGACCAGTCCGGCCCGTCCGCGTGTCCAGGCGCGATCGTTCGGAGATTCCTCGGAACCGGCGATTATGGGCGAAGGTCTATCCAACTCTTACCCGAGGGAAACTGCTTGCCACGTCGGCAAGTCAGGCCGCAGTATTCTGCGAAAAACGCGCAATCGACTGCAACCGATCACGCAGAAGTTCGCGCGTTCTATTGGATCCGGGTGACATCGATGGAGCTAAACAGCATTAAGTGTGTAGGCCGCGCAAACGATCTTCTACACGGCTTATCCGGTGATGGCCTTCCTCAGCACTGGTGCCGGTCTTTTATGGCGGTCTGGACGCCGGTTGTAATCTTTATCCTGATTCTAATCGGCGGATGCGCCAGCGTGGAGCAGCGCCCGGAAATCGATCCTGACGCCTATGCTCCACCTGCCGTACAGCGCGAATGGCAGCCGCGTAACGAAGCGGCTTTCGACCTGAACCAGGAGCTCGGCCCAATCACGCAGGAGCCGCTGCCCGAGCCTGGCAAGAAGTACAGCCTGCCCGAGTTGATTGAGATAGCCCTGCGGTGCAATCCGCAGACGCGGCGGACCTGGTATGAAGCGCGCGCGGCGGCGGCGCAAGCAGGCCGGGCGCAGGGTCCATACTATCCGCAGTTCTCTTTGGACAGCGATGACGGCTATCGGCGAATTGGCGACCTCGTACCCAAACATTGGGGAGTTCAAAAGAGCTGGCAGAGCACCAGCCTGTTTGCGGTGAATTACCTGCTGCTGGACTTTGGGCGCCGCGACGCCGCCGCGCGCTCGGCCCGCGAAGCGCTGATAGCCGCCAACTTCATGTTCAATCAGCGCGTGCAGCAGATCGTCTTTGACGTTGAAAGAGCTTATTACACGTTGGACGCGGCCAGAGAAGACGTCAGATCGGCCGAAGTGGTCCTGAAGATGGCGCGCACCGACCGGATTGCGGCACGAAAGCGTCTCAACGTGGGCCTGGCAACCAGGCCGCAGGTTCTGCTCTCCGAACAGCGCGAGGCGCAGGCCGAATACGAGTTGCAAAATGCCCGCCTGGCGGTGAGCGACGCTCAGGCGCGTCTGGCATTAGCGATTGGCGTCGAAGCCACCGCGATCCCGGACATCGAAGGTCTGGAAGGACAGCCGATACCAAAGCAACTGGGCCAAAGCGTGGATCAGTTGATCGCAGTTGCGCTGCGCCGGCGCCCCGACCTTGGGGCCAAAGCGGCGGCTTTGCGCGAAGCGTCGGCCCGCGTCGATGCGGCCCAGGCATCGTTATATCCAACGCTCGGCGCCTCGGCTTACTATGGATTTTTCGGCTTCAACTACAAGCTCTCCAATCCGCCAACGCCGAGCTACACGGCGGGCGTGCCCGAGTATGCCGCGCTGGTCACGCTCAAATGGGACATTTTCACGGGCTTTCAGCGGCTCAACGCGATCCGCGAAGCACAGGCGCAGCGTGAAGCCGCACGGGCCCAACTCCGAAGCAGTGAATTGGATTTGTCTGCCGAGGTATGGAGCGCGTACTTCACCTTCACCACTTCGATGCGCAAGTACCGATACGCAATCGCCCTGCTCAAAGCTTCGCAATCCTCCTACGACTCGAACCTGCGCTCCTACCAGCACGGGCTCGCATCGATCCTCGACCTGCTCTCGGCCGAACGCGATCTGGCGGGTGCGCGTTACGCGCTGATTCAGAGCAAGGCGGAAGTCCTGATTTCAGCGGCGGCGCTGAGTTATGCGATAGGCGTCATCCCGGAAGAGGCGCGGCCATAACAGCCAAACCCCGGAATTTTCACATTCCTGGCCTGTGTAACGATTAAGCGCCGGTATGGCTGAAGCCAGTCAACGGCTGGAAGCCTGAGCAGCGGATTACGCGATCCGTTCCGAATCTTTCGGAATACATGCGCGCCAAAAAAAGCGAGTAGAGGCTCAGACCTTGATCTTAAAGACCGCTGCCGCACCGCCTATTGTCCTCCCGAAAGGGACAGGGGGTCAGGGCGTTACCTTCTTAAATCCCTGGATTGTCACGACCGCGGTCTCACCCATGCGAAACGGATGTTTGGAGTCGCGGTCTTCAAGAATAATCCGGACCGGGAAACGTTGCGACAGGCGCACCCAATTCAGCGTGGGTGCGGTGCGGGCCAGTCCTTCGACGGTGGCGCCGTTTTCCTGAAACAGCGCCCATCCCACCCCTTGCACCACTCCGCGAAACTGATGGTTGCGATAGCCGATCAGGTAGATTTGCGCGGTCATCCCCGGTTTGATCCTGGAAAGGAAATTCTCGCGGAAGTTCGCCATCACGTACCACGTGCGGTTGTCCACCAGGCTTACGACCCGCTTACCTTCGTTCGCATACTCGCCGACCGCGATATTGAGATTCGTGACGTAGGCGTCAAACGGCGCGCGCACGTAGCAGTAACCGAGGTTGAGTTTGGCGTCGTAAAGGGCGGCCTCGGCAGCTTTGCGGCGGGCGTTGATCGCACCATACTGACCGAGCTGGTTTTCCGCCTTATAGACTTCGTTGCGGGCGTTGCGCACCGCAGCCTCGGCCGCGGCGAGTTTGGTGCGCGCGCTGTAAACCTGATCGGCGGTAACGAACTGGTCCTTGAGCAGCGGCACCAGCCGATCAAGATACTGCCTGTCGTATTCGGCTTCGGCTTCGAGCTGGGCCTGGCGGGCCTTGGCCGCGCCGATAGCGTTATCCAGTGCCTTGATTTCCAGGTCCGTGAGGTCGAGCTTCGCCTGTGCCATGTCCATCGCAGCCTGGTAGGGTCGCGGATCGACCACGAACAGCAAATCGCCCCTGCGCACGTGCTGATTGTCCTGGATCGGCAACTCGACGATCGGACCGCTCACGTGCGGCGCGATATGAACGACATTGGCGCGCACGTAAGCGTCGTCGGTCTGAGGATAGACGTAATAAAGGCGCGCAACATAAATTCCCAGCGCAAGCGTGACCAGGAGGATAAGCAGGCCCACCATCCGTCCCACGATGCGCAATGCGGGTGGATCGCGGCGTAATTTTTTGCGCGGCGCGGCCGGCTCGGGCCGACTCTTCAAATCCGGTTGAAGAAGATTATCCATACGATCAGGGCGAACATCGCGGCGAGGCTCGTATAGATGAGAGGACGAGGACCCAGGTATGGATCAATGCGCGCGACCACGAACAGCGGACGAAACGCTGCCGCGATGAGTGACCCGGCCAGTACGCACAGCAGCCAGGCGGGAAAGTTGGCGCCGGCCACGTCGATTACCGGATCGCATCCCCCAGCGCCGACCGCTGCCGCCATCGCAAACAGCGCCAGGCCCACGAGTTTGCTTTTCGTCCTGTGCCGATCCACAGAAGTGATGCAATCATTCCCGAAACCACCGGGTGAATGCAACTCGCATCCGCTCACAAATGGGGCAGGATGAGCGGCTTTATGTCAAAGAAGTTACGCATCGCCTCGTATGCGTCATTGACCCTGGACAACGGGTAGCGCGTGCTGACCATCGCGTCGAAATCGAAGCGCTCGCGGTTGTTGCGCAGAAACTCCATCGCACGGTAGTAATCGGTGGTCTCGGCCGATAACGACCCAATCAGCATCATCTCGCGCCCCACGATTGCGCTGGGCGCGATCGAAATCTCGTCGCGGTTGGTCTGCCCGATCACCAGGTAGCGTCCGCCCCGGCGCACCATCTCGATTCCCTCGCGAAAGGCGGTTTTGGCGCCGGACGCCTCGATCACGATATCGGCGCCGCGCCCGCCAGTCAGCGTCATAATCTGATCCTGGCGATCGATCGGGTTGTGCTTCTCCACCGAGATGAGATGGTTGGCGCCCCAGCGTTTGGCGATGTCCAATCTGACCTGCGGCGCGCCGATGGTGATGATCCGACTGGCCCCCGCCTTCGATGCCATCGCGGTGGCAAACAGACCCACCGGCCCGGCGCCCTGGACTACCACCGTGTCGTAGTCGTGGACGGGGCCGAGTTTTTCGAAAGCGTGCACGACCGTGCGCAGCGCGCACGATGCGGCCGACGCCCATTCGCTCTTCACCTCGTCAGGGATTTTGATCTTTCCCGAGGTGGGATAAACGTAGCAGTATTCCGACAGCCCACCGACCAGGTAAGGATAATTGCGACAGGAGGCGAAGTTGTAATTGCGTCGGTTGGGGCACAACGACTCCTGTTTGGTGATGCGGCACCAGAAGCATTCACCGCAGGTGGCGGGACTCCACACGATGCGATCGCCTTCGGCCAGCGGCTGCCCCACCGCGTCGCAGCGCACCTGACCGCGGTCGACGATTGTCCCCATCATCTCATGGCCGGGAATAATCGGTAGGAAGGGTTCGATCGGCAGCATGATGGTGCCGTCCCACATGTGGATGTCGGAGCCGCACAGCGACGCCACGTCGGTTCGCACCAACATGCCGCCCGGCTCGAGCTCCTGCGGCACCTGGACTTCCTCGATCGTGATCGGCGCTTTGATCCGGTTAATCACCGCGGCTTTGCAGGTTTTGGGAATTGTCGCCATTGTCGTGTTCCTGATAAAACAGTTGCCGGCGCGCGGCCGGGTCCTTTCATATCGCAAGTGAGATAGCCTACGATGGCGGTGACCGGGTCACAAGCGCCGGGTCTATCCTGCACCACAAGGAGATCTGCCGCGATGAAATATAATGTGATTTCCGCCGACTCTCACATCAATGAACCGCCGGGCACCTGGATCGACCGCGTTCCGGCAAAGTTCAAGGACCTCGCCCCCCGCATAGTCCCGACTCCCGACGGCGGTGAAGGCTGGAAATTCCCCGATGAGCAGCCACACAGTTTTGGCCTGGTCTCCGCCGCCTTGCAAAAGGGCGAGGTGCGCGGCCCTGAACGCTACATTCCGGCCGGGCTCAAGTTCGAGGATATTGCGCGCGGCTCATGGGATCCCAAACAGCATATCGAGGACATGAAAAAGGACGGCTGCGACGCATCGATCCTGTACTTCGGGGTGGCAGCCAGTGTCTACAACATCAAGGACCGCGACCTGCGCCTGGCATGTTTTCGCGCTTTCAACGACTGGCTGGGCGAGTTCTGCTCGTACGACCCCGCGCGGCTGGTCGGACCGCCCCTGCTGCCGGTCGAGGAAGAAACTATCCAGGACGCGCTCGACGAGCTTTACCGCAACGTCAGGCAGTGGAAGATCAGGAGCGCGCAGATCCCGATTTTCCCGTGGAAACGCTACCACGATCGCTTTTATGATCCCCTTTGGGCGGCAGCGCAGGAAATGGATCTGCCGCTGGCGTTCCATCGCGGGCTCAACCGTCCGTTCGCCTTCGGCGCGCCCAACCAGGGCGGCCCCTGGATGGCCAACCAGGTGATGCGCGACTTTTCCTACTCGATGCCGTTCGCTGACCTCGTCTTCGGCGGCGTGTTCGACCGCTTCCCCAATTTGAAGGTCGTGTCGGCCGAGGGACGCACCGGATGGCTGATCCATTTCGTCCAGCGCGCCGACGAGAGTCTGCGCCGCCACGGGCCGTGGCTAAAAGTGAAACTTGATCGGCTGCCCAGCGAATGCGTCAAGCACAACCTTTATTCAACGTTCATCGAGGATCGAGCCGGAATCCTGCTGCGAGAGATGATCGGCGTCGATACCCAGATGTGGAGTTCAGACTATCCGCACAGCGACAGCACCTGGCCCAATTCGACCAAGGTCATCGAGGAGCAATTCGAAGGGGTGCCGGCCGAGGACAAGTACAAGATGATCGCCGGCAACGCGGTGCGATTGTACAAGCTCGACTCATGATTGCGGCTCCCTTCTTGTCCGCTCCCCTCTGTCAGGACCAGGAGAGGGGACAGCCGGACGTTCGCCGCAATGAACCCGGAAAGTAGGAACATTTCATCACATGAGCTACATGGTGGGCGTGGATATTGGCGGGACCTTCACCGACTGCGCGGTGTTTGACGACCGCGCGGGCCGCTTCATCACCGGCAAAGCGCCGACCACGCCGCAAAATCCCGCGCAAGGTTTCTTCAACGCGCTGGAAGCGGCAGCATCAGCCGCCGGTCTCGATCTCCGGCAATTGCTGTCCAACACCGTCACGCTGGTCAACGGCACCACCGTCGGCACCAACGCGATCATCACCGGTCGCGGCGCCAAGGTCGGCCTGTTGACCACCGTCGGGCACGGCGAAGCGCTTTCGATCATGCGCGGCGGGGGACGCACCAAGGGACTTTCGATCGACGAACTCCTTTATATCCCCGGCGCGCACAAGCCCCAACCGCTGGTCTCATCCGATTGCATCGAGGAAATCGTTGAACGGGTCGATTGCAAGGGCAACGTGGTTGTCGCGCTGGACGAACTCGGCGCACAAGCCGCAGTTCGCCGGCTGCTGGACAAGGGCATCGAAGCCCTGGCCATCTGCCTGTTGTGGTCGCCGATGAATCCGGCGCACGAACGGGCCCTGGCTGACATGGTCCATCGTATCGCGCCTGACTTGTTCGTCAGTTGCTCGCACGAAGTGGCGCCGATGGTTGGCGAGTATCCCCGGGCCGTGGCTGCGGTGTTCAACGCGTGTATTGGCCCGCTGATGAAGCGCTACGTGAGCGGGCTTGAAACACAGGCCGCGGATGCCGGTTACCGAGGCCGGTTGCTGTTCGCACAGTGCGTTGGCGGATGCGTGCCGGGCGATCGGGCGGAGGCGGTACCGCTATACACCATCGATTCCGGTCCGGTCAGCGGCGTTGCCGCCTCCAGCATTCTCGGCCCGCGCATGGGCTATCCCAATATCATCACCACCGACATGGGCGGCACCACCTTCGATGTCGGCATTATTTATCAGGGCGCGCCCCTGACACGCAGCTCGACCGTGATGGGCCGCTATGAGATGGCGGTTTCGATGGTCGATGTGGTTTCGATCGGCGCCGGCGGCGGCAGTATCGCCTATGTCGATCCGGCCTCGGGCGCGATGCGCGTGGGACCGCGCAGCGCCGGCGCCGAACCGGGTCCGATGTGCTACGGTCAGGGCGGGACCGAACCCACCGTCACCGACGCCAACCTCGTGCTGGGCGTTCTGGATCCCGATTACTTCCTGGGTGGCAAGCGCAAGCTCAATAGCGAGTTGGCGCGCGAGGGCGTGGGTCGCCTCGCTAAATCGTTGGGACTTGGTTTGGAGGAAACGGCGGCGGGTATTTGCCAGATTGCGGACAATTTGATGGCCGGAGAGATCCGCCGGATGACGCTGTTTCGCGGCTACGACCCGCGCGAGTTCGTGGTTTTCGCTTTCGGCGGCGGTGGTCCAACGCATGCCGGCGCATACGCGCGCGAGTTGGGTGTCAAGCAGGTAGTAGTGCCACTGGGCAATTGCGCGGCGGTATGGTCGGCGCTGGGAACCTATCTCGGCGGCGTCGTGCACGTCTATGACCGCAACGAATTCATGCGTGAGCCGTTTGACGCGCGGACGCTCAATCGTATCTTCACCGAGATGGAAGAGGCTGCCCGTCTTCAACTGGCAGCGGAAGGGTTCACCCGCGCGAATATGGGATTAGAGCGCTTCATCAGCCTTAAGTATGGCGCGCAAATCTCCTCGCTCGAAATCCCATATCCTTCAGAAGGCCTGGCTGCAGAGCGCGTAAACTCGTTGATTACCACCTTCGAGTCAACTTACGCGCGGCGTTATGGCGAGGGCGCGGGCTTTCGTGAGGCCGGAGTCGAAGTGATGAAGCTGCGGGTGCGCGCAGTCGGCCGTCTGCCGGAAGTGAATCCCGGCAAACTGCCCAAAGGCCGAGGCAACGGCCAACCGCCCGCGCCAGTGAGCAAAACGCGTCCAGTGTATTGGTGGGAAGCCGAAGGTTTTCTGGAAACTCCCGTGCTCAACGGCGAGCGCATGGAGCCGGGCGCGGAAATCAGCGGACCGGCGATTATCGAGTTGCCGCACACGACCATGCCCGTGCGTCCGGGACAGACCAGCCACATGGACGACTACGGCAACATAGTCTTGAACGTGGGCGGCCGGCCGCGTTTATAATCCAATTCAAGCATCAGGAAAGGGGCAGCTGAAAACCATGAGCACAACCGCGGAGCACCAATTCAAAGTTATCGGAACCCGGCCCGTGCGTCACGACGGGATCGACAAGGTTACCGGGCGCGCCAAGTACGGCGCCGATTATAGCCTGCCTGGCATGTTGCACGGCAAAGTCCTGCGCAGCCCCTATCCCCATGCGCGAATCAAATCGATCAAGCTCGACAAGGCGCTGCGCCTGCCCGGGGTCAAGGCGATCGTAACCGGGCAGGACCTGATGGACCTGCCCGGACGGCGCCAGTCCATGGGCGAGATGATGATGAATCCACATGACATCGCCCACAACATCCTGGCGCGCGACAAGGTGATGTATAACGGCCACGCGGTCGCGGCGGTTGCGGCGACCTCCCCGCATATCGCCGAGGAGGCGCTCGATCTGATCGAAGTCGAGTACGAGCCGCTGCCGTTTGTGATGACCGTGAAGGAGGCGATGGCGCCGCAGGCGCCAATCGTGCTCGAAGACCTGCGCAATCAGGAATTCGGGGAACTCTCCTTCGACACTCCGATGGAACTGTTCATCGCGCCTTCCAAGGGGGCGGGCGAGAAGCCGACCAATATCGCCGCACATTTCCAGTTCAAGCGCGGCGACCTCGATGCGGCCTTCGAGGCCTCCGACTATGTGGTTGAGCGCGAATTCCATACCGAGATGGTCCATCAGGGCTACATCGAGCCGCATAACGCGCTGGGTGTGTTCAATCCCGACGGCCACGCGACGCTTTACTGCTCGACTCAGGGTCCCTTCGATGTGCGCATGCTCTGCTCGTTGTTGCTGGGTGTTCCGCAGGGCAATATCCGCGTGATTCCCGCTGAGATCGGCGGCGGCTTCGGCGGCAAGACGACCATCTACCTTGAACCGATCGCATTGCTGCTTTCACGCAAGACCGGCCTGCCGGTCAAGATGGTGATGACGCGCGCGGAGGTGCTGCGCGCCACCGGTCCGACCTCGGGTTCATGGATGAAGGTCAAGATGGGCGCCACCAAAGACGGCCGTTTGAACGCTGCCAAAGTCTGGTTGGCGTTCGAAGCGGGTGCGTTTCCTGGATCGCCGGTAGGTGCCGGCGCGATGTGCTGCATCGCTCCGTACGACATCCCTAACTTCCAGATCGACGGCTTCGACGTAGTGGTGAATCGGCCCAAGACCGCGGCCTACCGCGCTCCGGGCGCCACCAACGCCGCCTTCGCCACCGAGACCGTGATCGACGAACTGGCTGAAAAGTGCGGCATGGACCCGATCGATTTCCGCATCAAGAACGGCGCACAGGAAGGCACGCGTCAGGTCATCGGACCCAAATATGGCAAAATCGGTTTTATCGAAGTTTGCCAGGCGCTTAAGAACTCCGAGCATTACAAGACCCCTCTGAGCGGACCCAATCGCGGGCGCGGCGTGGCCTTTGGCTTCTGGTTCAACGCCGGCCATCAGTCATCCGCCACCATCAACGTTCACGGCGACGGCAGCGTCAGCGTGGTAACCGGATCGGTCGATATCGGCGGTTCGCGCGCTTCGATGGCCATGATCGCGGCGGAAGTGCTCGGCATCGGCATCGACAGCGTCCGCCCGCTGGTCGCCGATACCGATTCCATCGGGCAAACCGACGTAACCGGCGGCAGCCGCGTCACCTTCGCGACCGGGATGGCGGTATATGAGGCCGCCCTTGATACGGTGCGGCAACTCAAAGAGCGCGCCGCACGCATGTGGCAGATGAAACCCGAGGATGTGGATTGGGTCGATGGCAAGGCGGTCGCGCGCAACAACGGCAAGCGCCCTGTCTCGCTGCGTGATTTGGCGATGCGGTTGCCGATGACTGGCGGGCCGATAATCGGCCGCGCCACAGTCAATCCGCATAGCGTTGGTCCGGCCTTTGCCGGGTTGCTGGTTGACGTCGAAGTGGATCCGGAGACCGGCAAGGTCCAGATCCTGCGCTGTACGGTGGCGCAGGACGCCGGCCGCGCGATCCATCCCAGTTACGTCGAAGGACAGATGCAGGGCGGCACGTCCCAGGGCCTGGGCTGGGCGCTGAACGAGGAGTACGTGTACGACGATCAGGGCATCATGCGCAACGCCGGATTCCTCGACTACCGGATGCCGACATGCCTTGACCTGCCACTGATCGAACCGCAGATTGTCGAAGTGCCCCATCCGGGTCATCCACTGGGTATCCGCGGTGTCGGCGAGGTTTCGATAGTGCCGCCGCCGGCCGCCGTTGCCAACGCGATCTATCGCGCCATCGGCGTGCGCATGACGGAGTGCCCGATGTCGCCTCCGCGCATCATCAAAGCGATCGAAAACGCCAAAGCAAAGCAGCGGTAAAAAGCTGGAGCGTAAAAACAACTGGTGCAGGTATCCACGCCTGCCATCAATGCGCGAGCCATCCCTCTGGCTCGCGCATCGTTTTTCGCAATTCAGGACGGAGAACTAATGTAATACTGACTGGTCCTGTGGCTCAGACTGCGAATAGGGCGGAGCACCAACGGGTGGCGGATTTGTCGTTGCAGTGCTGCGGCCGCTAACCGCGGCGGGCGCCGCATCGTTTCCCAGGTTTTGCTCCTGCAATGGTTGCGCGCTGGCTCGCGGTTCGGTGGCCGGCGGCACCATAGGAATTTCGGCGTTCTGGCCCGGCGCTCCGTAATATTCGCTCCACGTGTCGTCATCTTCGCCGCCATTGAGGACCGGCGCCAGGAAGGTGTTGGTTGCCAGATAATGCCAGGGACGCGCGATTCCCCATTCCAGCGCCCAGCCGATCGGGCTCAGCAACGAGGCAATCGCGCGCACCGGATGGGAATCTTCCTGCGTATACTCGTTGGGGTCGTGCAACTGCCATCCGTTGTTGCTCGGGCTATTGGGGTCCTGCTGCTGAGCATGCAACACCGGAGGGGAGACCAACAAGGCAGCCAATAAACCGACTATCGCTGCGATGCGCATCTCGTAACTTTGTCGCGCCTGGCGCCGACTGTCAACCCGCGCCCGTTTCCCCGCATAATTTCTCCGATTTTCCGATTTGCAGCCATCCGCGAGGCTGCTCAGGCGAGACCTGCGGCCTGATTGCAGGTAGACTGGAGCATACAATGAGCCACCGCTTGCTGAGCGTTGCGTTGATCGCGACAATCCTGATCGCGGCTGGGTCTCCATCCACCGCGGCAAAATCCCACCAGGGAAAAACGGTGGGAGGAGCGCGGCAGCGCCGTTCTCCCGAGATTCCGATTGCCGGGCGAATCGCGTATATCGGCGAGGGAGGAAACCTCTATGTCTGCGACGCCGCATGCCGGAAGCCTTTGTGCGTTACGTGCACGTCCAAGGCCGAACAAGCGCGCGGCGGCGCCATCGTGCCCGCCGCTCTAGCCAGCGATCCGCCGGCCCCCGTCCAGCCCATCAGTTACGATTTGCCCACGTTTTCGCCCGACGCCACCCAAATCGCTTACGCGTCCGCGCAGCGGCGCGGCGGCAGCCTCAATTTCGCGATAAATGTTTACAACTTCACTCGGCGCGTGCCGATCACGGTGTTTCAGAGTTCTGAGCATCCGATTTATTTTTACTGGCTGCCGGGCGGACAACGGATCTTCTTCCTCGCCGAAAATGGCGACAGTCTGGACCTAATCCTCGCCGAAGTGCGCGAGGGTCGGCCCGTCCGCGCGCTGCTTAAGGGCTTGCCCATCTTCTTTGACTGGAACCAGGCGCTGAATGATCTCGCGTTCCATTACGCGCCGCCCGAGGATTCCGGTCCCGAGCAGGCGGGCCTGATACAAATAACGGCGCGCGACCAGCACGTGGTCAAGGTTTTTTCCAGCGGGGCCGCTTCCTTCAGAAGCCCGGTCTGGTCGCCCGATCGATCGCATCTGGCCTATGTGCTCAACGACCACCGGGGTCAATTCGACCTGATGGTCGCCGACGCCGACGGCAACGAGGCAAAACCGATGGTGGGACTGGCTCCCGGAACGACGGCGTTCGAGTGGGCGGCCGATTCCAGGCACATCGCCTTCTCCACCCTCAAGCGGGAAGGCAGGATGTCCTATGATGGAATCAATCTGCTCGACCTCGAAACCGGTAACATCAGCACCCTGGTAAGCGCGCCGGTGATCGCGTATTTCTTCTCGCCTGACGGGAAGTGGCTCGCCTACATCGGGACCGGGGAGAACGCAAACACGTGGAACGTGATTGCGGCCGGGGGCGGCCGGCCGCGCAAGTTGTGCGATTTCATCGCGAGTTCGAGCGAGTCCACGGTCTATCGGGTGTTCGACCAATATGCCCTTTCGCATCGGATCTGGTCTCCGGACTCGCGTGCAATCGTCTTTGCCGGCGCGGTGCTACAACAAGACCAGGCTCCGCCCGAAAATATCTCGCCGTCGGTTTGGGCGGTTCCAATCGATGGACAGGCGCCGCGCACGATCGCCGACGGCAGCGTCGGCTTCTGGTCGCCGCGTTAACCAAATGCGCCGCTATCTCGAACAGGACGCAACCCGCGCATTGAGCCCGACCGGCGGTTTTCTCAGCGCCTTCAGCTACTCGCTCAACCCGTACCTTGGATGCTCTTTCGGTGACGGCGGTGGATGCCCGTTCTGTTACGTGCGCACGCTTCCGGTTGCGCACATCGACGGTGGCCGATGGGGGAGCTGGGTGATCGCCAAGCGTAACCTGCCGCAGCTTCTGGAGCGCGAACTGTCCGCGCTGCAACAAAACGGCAAACTGGCGGATAGCACGATTTTCATGTCCAGCGCGACCGATCCGTACCAGGGAATGGAGCGGAGGATGAAGCTAACGCGCGCGGCGCTTGCCCTGTTCGCCGATTATCCGCCCCGCCGCCTGCTGCTTCAGACGCGCAGTCCGATGGTGGAGCGGGACATCGATCTTCTCGTGCGGCTGGGTTCTCACGTAATCGTCTCGCTCACGCTGGAGACCGACGACGAGACCGTGCGCCGCCGGCTGACTCCGACCTCGCCGTCGGTCGCGCGCCGCATCGCTACCGCCAAGCGCCTGCGGCAGGCCGGCATTTTCGTGCAACTGGCGATCTCCCCGATGCTGCCCAATCGCGCGGTTCGCTTTGCCCAACTCGTCGCAGGCTGCGCCGATCGTGTCATAGTCGACACCTACGTTGACGGCGACGGCAGCGGCGGCAGGCGCTCGCGCGCACTGGGAATCCCGCAACTGTACAAACGCCTGGGGTATGAGGGATGGTTTGAACAGGGCGCGGAGCACGACTTGATCGCGGCGATGAGGTCGCGCTTGGGCCAGGAACGGGTCCTGTTCAGCCGCGACGGCTTCAACGCCCTGTAGAAGGATATTCGATGCAAACCGCCAGCACGCCGTTAATCAGGCTGTTCGATCCCGAGGTGCGGGCCAACCCGTATCCGCATTACCGGCTTCTGTTGCAGGTTGCGCCGGTCAAATTGTCCGCGATGCTTTCAGCCGTGGTTGTGTCGCGCTATCGCGAGATCGAACAAATCCTCACTGACCACGAGACCTACTCCAACCATCGGCCGGAGGCCACGCCTTTTCGCCAACTCGACCTGACCGCAGGCGCCGCAACGATATTGAGTTCCGATCCGCCCGACCACACGCGGCTTAGAAAGCTGGTGTCGCGCGACTTCACGCCGCGCCGGATTGCCGCGATGGAGCCGCGCATCCGCGAGATTACCAATACGCTGCTGGATCAGGTCGAGCGCAAGGGCGAATTCGATGTCATCGCCGATCTGGCCAATCAACTTCCGGTGATGGTGATTGCGCAGATGCTGGGGATTTCCACCGCGCGCCATCGCGAGTTCAAGGCATGGTCCAACGCCATCGTCGCAAGTTCCTCCGTACCGCCGCATCTGCCGCGCCCGCCCGAGGCAATCGAGGCTACAGCGGCTTTGCGCGGATTCCTTGCAGCCGAAATCGAACGCCGCCGCCATGACCCGGGCCCCGACTTGATCAGCGCCCTGATCGCACATCAGGAGGTCGAAGCCCTGACGGCCGCAGAGTTGCTGGCATTCCTGATCCTGCTCCTGATGGCAGGGAACGAGACCACCACCAACCTTATCGGCAACGGCCTCCTTGCGTTGATGCGCCACCCGCAACAGCTTGAGCATTTGCGCAGCCATCCGGATGCGATCACCTCCGCGGTCGAAGAAATGCTCCGATACGACAGCCCGGTTCAGGGCGTCGTCCGGCTGGCCCGCAAGCCCGACCAGGTTGGCGGTGTTGAGATAGAAGCGGGCACGCTGGTCATTGTCCTGCTGGGCGCGGCCAACCGCGATCCGTCAAAATTCGAGCAGCCGGACGCATTCGACATCACGCGCACGCCCAACGAGCATCTCGCGTTTGGCCACGGAATCCATTTCTGTCTCGGCGCGCAACTCGCGCGGCTGGAGGGATCGATCGCGATCGCGTCGGTGCTGGAGCGTTTCCCGAATTTGGCGCTGGCCGATCCGGCGGCGCCGTTGAGCTATCGCGGATCGCTGTTCCTGCGCGGTCTGGCCGCCCTGCCGCTATCGATCTGATTCGCTCGATAACATCGCATCATGAAACTGGACAGCGGAAGTCTTGCGCGTGGCGTCGCCAACCGCCAAACGGGGAGTATTGTCTCCTACCTCGCGGTTTCAGGCAGACCGGGCCAGCGCCTTCCCGCCCAGGCAATAGCCATAGAGGGCAACGACTTTCGCGCTTGAAAGGATTATCGTACTCGCAATGATGTAATGTCCGGATGCGCGAGGACGGTTAGGGCGCGGTTGGTGGCGAAATCGAAGTCCGATGCCGCCCACCCGCAGCCGCTGCTCTTGAGCGCATCGTGCAGTGGAGCGATCAATGCCGAAGTTATCGCGGGATCTTCTTTTACTGCCGCCAGGCGCGCAGTTTCGCTTTCCTGCCCGCGCCGGGAGCGGGCGCTATCGATTTTCTCGAGCAGTGAGCGCAGCGCCGCGATCGCCCGGGCCTCTCCGCCGTCCACGTTGAAAACGAGATCGGGCTCACCGGTTATGTCCACCGTCGCCAGCACTTTCTCATTCTCGCGAACCGCGGGCGGCGGGTTTTTTACACTCATATGAAAGCCCAGTTGCGCCCAGGATTGCCAGGTCTCGAACTTCGCTGCGCGTTCGCGATCTGCCGTTAACAACAGCACGTAGTACAAATACTCAATTCCGGCCAAGGTCCGGAAAATCCGCGTGCTGGTCGCCATCGATCGGCTTTTCATTTCCAACGAAAGGCTGGGCATAGATTCTCCACAAGACGCGCTTGCTCCGTATGCGCCGAAGCGCATCAGCAGGTCGTCGCCGATTACGGGGTCGGGGTGAGCTCGCGATTGGGATCGAGACCGTAAAATTTCACCATGTTATCCACCAGTACTTTTCTTCGATCCGCTTCCGATGCTCCCTCGAACATATCGTCGAGCATTTCACGGCTGACCGGATAGGTACCCATGCTGTGCGGAAAATCCGACCCCCATGCCATCATGTCCGTGCCGATATAGTCGCGCAGCTTCATCGCGGTGTGATCGATGATGAAACCGAACATGCAGTGCTCGCGCCAGTATTCGCTGGGTAGTTTCTTCAGTTTGAGGTCGTAGAATTTGTGCCAGCGCAAATATACCTCGTCCAGTCGATTGTTAAGCGCATGGATCAGCCATGAGCACTGGGTTTCGGCAAAATACATTCTGAGTTTGGGAAAGCGGTCGAACGTGCCATGCAGAATCATCCGGCCGATGGTCCCGCCGGTCATGGTGGTCGCCCCCGAACCCGACACTGCCATCTCGGCAGTAGGCGATTCAGCGGCATGAATGGGCCCGCCGAAATTCACATGCGGCGACAGCTTCATATCGGTATCGAGCAGGGCAGCCCAGAAGCGATCGTCCAATTCCGGTTTCGGATCGGGCCCGCCATTGGGCCACATGGTGAGGCTGACCGCGCGCAGGCCCATCTTGCGGCACCGCTCCATCTCGGCGATCGCATCATTTACGCCGCTCTCCGGCATCATCGCATTGCCGATCAGGCGGTCGGGCGCAACCGAGCAATATTCCTGGCCCAGAAAGGTATTGTAGGCCTGAACGCAGGCGAGATAGGCGTCCTTGTTCTCAGGCAGCAACTTGCGCAGGAAGGCGGGGCCGAAGATCGGGAAGAACAGAACCTCCGCGTCGATTCCGTCCTTGTCCTGCTCGCGCAGGCGCTGCACCGCGTCGCCCGTTCCCGGGCGCGATGTGCCGTCGTCGAAATGATAGCGCTGCGTCGCATTGGGCGTGAATTTGTCGAAGGTCAGGTCGCAGTACAGGTTGCCGATATTCTCGCGCGTGTACTCGCCCATCTGCCAGTACTCAGTACCGTCGGGACGGCGGACAAGCTTCGGCACGACATCCTTGAATCTGGCGGGAACCCGGCTGGAAAAATCGATCGGGACCTCGACGTGGCCGTCGCCTGAAATTACATTATATTTTCGCATCGCCGCCCTCCCCGGAGTTGTTTTTCAACTTAACTCCATCCGCGTGCCCTGTCCAATCCTTTCAGCCCTGATCGCTGAGGGTGCGAGGCCTTACGGAACAGGCCGCTGCCAGCGGTATCAACGTTGACGTGGTCGTTCGTAGTGGCCGGCGGTAGCACCGCCGTCCACCACCATGTTGATGCCGGTGATCCATTCGGCGTCATCGCTGCACAGAAATGCCGCGATTCCCGCGACGTCCGAAGGGCGGCCGATTCTCGGAATCGGTTGCGCATTGGCGAACAGCAGCTCCGCTTGCGCTTCCCCTCCCGGCAGACGGCTCCAAACCGTCGGCGTATTAATCACGCCGGGTGAAATACAGTTGACGCGAATTCGATCTTTGGCCAGTTGAATCGCGGCCGACGCAGTCAGATTGACCATCGCGGCCTTGACCGCGCTGTAGGCGGGGCTATTCGGCTCAGCGCGAATTGCGGCCACCGACGCGTTGTTGAGAATTGTGCCGCCGCCCGCCTTGCGCATGTGCGGGACGCAATGCTTGATCGCGAGGAAAACGCTGCGTAAACCGACCGCGAAGCAGCGGTCCCAGTCCTGCGCGTCAATGCTTTCCAACGGACCGGTCGGATCGAAGGCTGCTTCGTTGTTGAACATGATATCGAGGCGGCCGAATTCGCCGACCGCGCGACCGACCAGCGCCATGATCGCGTCTTCGCTCGAAACGTCGGCGCTGTGGAACACCGCGCGTCCCCCAGCGGCGCGAATCGAAGCGGCCAGCTCCTCGCCAGGTTTGATGCGCAAATCCGAGATTACAACCGCCGCGCCTTCCCTGACGAAGCGCTGCGCGCATCCGGCACCGATGCCGAGCGCCGCCCGGGTTATGATCGCGACTTTATTTTCGAGCATTCCCATTTCAGGTTCTCCTAAGCAGAGTTCATGCCTGAAGCGTAATCAACCACTGTCATTCGCGACTGAAAGAAAGTTCATTTTTGCAAAAGGAAGAAATAGCAGGATATCAAGTTGGCGGAGCCAACGAAAAGTGACAATTTCAGTCGAGACGGATTAGAAGGGCTCCGGTCAGGTATTCGCCTTCGATATGTCCAAGCATCACGGGATGGTCCGGCGCGGCGCCCAGTCGCGCCAGCAAACGCAAATTGCGGCCCGCCTTGACCTGCGCGGTGCGCACGGCGGCGATAAAATCCTCACCACGAAAATGCTGCGAGCAACTGAACGTCATCAAGGCGCCGCCGCGCGCCAGCGCTCGTATCGCCATTTGATTGATCTCCACGTACCGGCGTTGTGCACGCGCGACTTCGTTGCGGCTGCGGGCCAGCGGCGGTGGATCGACTATGATCAGGTCGAATTGCTCCGCGCACCTGGACAGGTAGCGTCCGGCATCTTCGCATACCAATTGGACCCGCTCGCTCAACAGGCCGTTGATTTCGAGGTTGCGCCGCGCCCATTGTAGAGCGGCAGCGGAGGAATCGACGGCGATGACTTGCGCCGCGCCGGCGGCCAACGCCGCAAGGCTGAATCCCGCCTCATAGCAGTACAGGTCCAGCACGCGGGCGCCGCGGGCCAGCGCCGCGGCGCTCAGGCGATTGACGCGCTGATCCATGAAATAGCCGGTCTTCTGGCCCCGTCCGGGCGCCACCGTGACGCGAAAACCGTTTTCGCGGACAAGGACTTCGTCCACCGTTTCGCCATAAACCACTGCGATGCGATCCTCCAGCCCCTCTTCTCGCCTGACCGCGCCCGCGCTGCGTTCGATTATGGTCTTTGGAGCCAGCAAGTCGACCAGGATTCGAATGACCTCATCGCGCATCCGATCCATGCCAGCGGTCAGAAATTGCGCGACCAGCACGCTCTCATAGCGGTCCACCACCAGGCCCGACAGGCCGTCGCCGTCGCCGTTGATCAAACGGCAGCAGGTGGTGTCGTCCGGTACGATGCGCCGGCGCAGCTCGACCGCGTCGGCGACGCGCGCGGCGACCACTTCTGCGAGGCAGTTTGATTCGCCGAAGGCGAGCATCCGGACCGCGATGGTCGTTGCAGGATGGTAATATCCGGCGCCCAGCTTTTCGCCCGAATTGCTCAACACCTCGACGGCACTGCCCGGCTCAAGCGTTTGGGGCTGCACCCGATCGATGGCTTGCGAAAAGATCCACGGATTCCTGCCGCGCACCGGACCTTCACGGCCGCTCTTGAGAATTACGCGAGCGGATTTAGAAAAGGCTTTAGCTGATGGCATGGAAAGCGCGGACTATTTGGGCGCCCGCTCGCGCTGACGCCAGGGCCGTTCGCCGGGGCGATTATAGTCGCCGCTGCGTCCGCCGGATTTGCTTACCAGCCGCACCGCGTCGATCACCATCGCGCGATCGATCGCTTTGGCCATATCATAAATCGTCAGCGCGGCGGCGCTGACCGCGACCAGCGCTTCCATCTCGACGCCGGTGCGCCATGTGGCGACGGCGCGCGCCTGAACCTCGATTAGTCCCCGGCGCGGGAGGGGCCGGAAGTCGACTTCGAGCAGTTCGAGCGGAATCTCATGGCACAACGGGATAATTTCATGGGTTCGCTTGGCAGCCATGATCCCGGCTATCCGCGCGGCAGCCAGCGCCTCACCCTTGGCCAGCCGACCGGCGACGATCGCGGACGCGGTGGCCGGCAGCATCCGCACCGTCGCACGCGCGACCGCCTCGCGCCGCGTAATCGCTTTTGCGCCCACATCGACCATCCGAACGCGTCCGGCAGCGTCGAGATGAGTCAGCCGGGCAGCCGTTTGTTTCCCACCGCCGCTGGGAACAGCGCGTAATGGCCTCGTCCTGTTTGCGTCATCCGCCATTTTTATCGCCTATGGGGTATATCGAACCAAGTCGCATGGGCATAATAGCCCGAACCCGGTGAAACGGTAGAATCCATTATCATGGCACAGGAAACACATCGCGTCGTAATTCTGGGATCCGGTCCTGCGGGATTGACGGCGGCCTTGTACACCGCACGCGCCGATTTGAAGCCACTGCTGATCGAAGGTCCGCAGCCCGGCGGCCAGTTGACCATCACAACCGAAGTCGAAAATTATCCTGGGTTCGAAAACGGGATCCAGGGTCCCGAGATGATGGAGGTGCTGCATCGTCAGGCCCAACGCTTCGGCACCAATTTCCTCAACGGCGAAGCAACCGCGGTGGACCTGCGGCGCCATCCGTTTGAACTGACGGTGGGAAAAAAAGTGCTGGGCGCGCAAGCGCTGATTATTTCCACCGGTGCGTCAGCCAAGCTGTTGGGAATTGAATCGGAAAAGCGGCTGATGGGTTACGGCGTCAGCGCGTGCGCCACCTGTGATGGCTTCTTCTTCAAGGACAAGGACGCACTGGTCGTGGGCGGCGGAGACACTGCCATGGAAGAGGCGACGTTTCTTACCAAGTTCTGCCGCAAGGTCACGATTGTGCATCGCCGCAACCAACTCCGTGCGTCGAAAATCATGCAGGACCGCGCCTTTGCCAATCCGAAGATTGGATTCATCTGGGACAGCGTTATCGAGGAAATCTACGGACAACCTGACAAGACCGGAGTGACCGGAGCGCGCCTGCGCAATCTTAAGACCGGCGCCGCCAGCGATGTCGCCACTGATGCGGTTTTCATCGCGATCGGCCATCAGCCCAACACCGCGCTTTTTGCCGGCCAGCTCGCGATGGACGACCTCGGCTATCTGATCGTAAAACCGGGTTCCACCTGTACCAGCATTGAGGGCGTGTTTGCCGCCGGCGATGTCGCCGATCGCATCTATCGGCAGGCGGTAACGGCGGCTGGCACTGGATGTATGGCCGCGATCGACGCCGAGCGATGGCTTGAGGCGCATCACCATTCCTGATCTCCTGCAGTGTCCCGGCTGGCGTCGATACGGCTTTTGCTCCGGCAAAAGTCACGAATGTAGCGGATCAGAGACGCAATCTGATCTTCGGTGAGGAGGCCGCCGAATGCGGGCATCCCCGGCGGTAGCTCGATGCTGGCGCTGCCGTTCTGGATGATCAGGAAAAGCACTGCATCTGACCTCATCTCCATCCGTTCGCAATCGGCAAAACTCTGAAGATGCGCGCGGAAGCTGGCGGCCTTCGGACCATTGCCCGTGCCGGATTCGCCGTGACATCCCGCGCAATACTTCAGGTAGAGTTCTTTGACGCCGAAAGCTCGAGTGGAGTCCGCCAGCGATGCCGCCCGGGCGCCGTTCGTACTCGTGAGGATTAGCGTTACAAATCCGGCGAGGAGAAGAGCTCGAAGGGCGAGGAAATCGCCCCACCAACGCGACGCCGTGATCACCCCGCCACGAATCAGCCTGCCGCGCGCGCCAGAATGGACGCTCGGGTTGCTCTTGCTTTAGGGCGGCGGGCTCCCAGCCTGGCGACGAGCACCGAACAGGGCGCCTCGCGCACAATGCGTTCGGCCACGCTGCCCAGGACCAACCGGGTCAGCCCCTTACGGCCATGGGTGGCCAGGACAATCAGGTCGCACCCCAATTGCTCGGCCATCGAAACCACTTCACCCGCCGGGTCGCCGGTTCTGATATGTACCGCGTGATGAATCCTGGAAGCGATACGGCTGCGTACCAGGCGCTGCAGCCGGGAGCGGGCCCTGCCCTCTAATTGGTCGAAGGGAATGGCAACTTCTGGTCCCGGGGGGATTGGCACGACGTGGAGGATGTCGAGTGTTGCAGTGCGCTGCTCAGCCGCCAAGTCCCCCGCGACCTTAAGTGCTGCCAGTGAATTCTTGTCAAAATCGACCGGGCAAAGGATCTTGGTGAACCGTGGCATTTGGCTCAACGTTGTATATCAACTTCTGCCCCGATTACCAAGATGGCTGCCCTAACTTTACCGTCAGAGACCATACAAGCAGACTTTAACGCCGGCCGTGCCCACCACCATGGAAGCCACCACCATGGAAGCCACCACCATGGAAACCGCCGCCATGGAAACCGCCGTGAAAGCCGCCACCGTGAAAGCCGCCGAATCCGCCAAAACGGCCGGCTCCGAAATTCATTCCGCCAAAGCGCCCGTTATGGGCGACGACAAGGCCGCGATTGCCGAGCTGACCGAAGCCGAATGGATGTCCCGCAAACGCCCATCCCTGGTGGTCAAAGCCGCCCCAGCGACCCCAGCCGCCATGACCCCAATCGTCGTGATCCCAATCGTCGTGGTCCCAATCATGTCCCCAGCCGCCATAATCGCCCCATCCGTTGCCCCATCCTCCATAGCCCAAGCCGCCGTAACCGAATGCGGGATACCCGCCCAGACCATATCCATATCCAGGATAGCCGTAGCCCCCGTAGTAGCCGGGCACGCCGGCGCATCCAGCCAAGGCAAGCGCGCCGATGATAAGCACCGTGAAGATCAGCAGTTTTGATTTATCCATGGTTTTAACCTGCCGGCGGAAACCCGATAGCGGACCCCTGCTTATTCCATGCATTCGGTCATTGCGCCAGCGGCCTCTTTTAACAGGCATTCGACAGTTAACGATTTTGTCAACAAACTCTGGAAAGCTCCTGTAAGTTGCTTCTCTTGTTGTTTAGACGTACTCGCTGAAACCAGGCTTCAAATTATCGAGGCGCGTTTGGTCCTCCCATCAAGTGCATCTGTTCGCAGTACTCACTCCCAAGCGGACGCGCGTGGGGCCTCCAGAGCCTGGAGTAGGCCAACGCAGAGACGCGATCGATAACCATCGAGACGTGGTCGATCATTGCGGGAGTGCCAACAACCGTCGGAGTCGAACCAAAAAACGACCGGACCACAATCCTGTCGTCAATAATCATCATCTGCGGTACGCCGGCTGAGTAGGCCGGATTACATTGTACTTGCGCCTCGCCCTTGCTCCCGCCTGTCGTATTGCAGGCGGAATCCTCGCTGACGACCTCGACCCGAATGCCTCTTTGCATATCGGAGCACAAAGCGTGCACCACACCAGGACCGGGATCCGGGGCGTGGACGATGATTGATTTGTGCGTCATGCGGATAGCCCGGATCAGAACTTCGCTACATCCCCCGTGCGAGGAAGAACACGAAATCCACGACTGCTCCTGATGGGCCAGATCCGGGATATGAATAGCCAAACTGCTGCCAGGTGCGGCAAGCGCGGAACCAGCCGCGACGAGTATCAAGCCGGCGACCCAATAGCTCAGCAAGCCTTTAAGAGGGGCTTTGATACACCCCGAAACGAAGTCGAATTTGCCGGCTCCGTCCGCGTCAGTAGGCCCAGGTCTTGCTCTGGTGATCACCGGAGTTAATTTCCTCATCCGGGTGAGTGGACCTTGCCGCAACCTGGCGCCGCTTGGGCGCCTTCATGGATCAGACCTGCCGTGAACGCGGCCTTCCGCGCTTTCTTTTTGGCGCGCTGGCTGCCGTTTCGCCAGCCGGCAAACCTTCGGAATCGTCGGTTTCCGATCCGATCGAGGGCGACCCCTGAGCCGCAATCCAAAGCTCTGGCGAACGGCTTGAAGCATGTTTCGAAGCACTTTCGAGTTCCCGCTGGCAATCGATACACAACACGGTCGCCGGCACGGCTTGAAGCCGCTCAACGGGAATTTCTTCGCCGCATTCTTCGCACACCCCGTAGCGGCCCTCTTGAAAACGGCGCAAAGCGCCCTCCACCGCTACCGCGCGGCTGCCCGCGAGTTCGACCAGGGATGCGGTAAGCTCGAAGCCCTCATCGGAAGCCGCGCTGTCACCCTCATCGCCAAGGGTGGAGTACTCCAGCGGGTCGCGTTCGCGCATGGCTTTCGCCCACTGGTTTTCGTGGGCGCGCACTTCCGCTAGAAGCTCCCGTAATTGACGCGCCCTCTCCTCGCTCGAAACATCGGAGATGCGTGTTGTGGATTCAGTTTTGCGGTTGGATATCACGAATGTTCCTCCAGGTTTGTGGTGGGAATCGCCGGGTGACCGCCGCCGGCGGCGCCTACCCATTGGTTCACGAATTTCTCGAACCGAGCACAAGCGGGGTGCAGGGCGCATCAAACTGCGATGCGCCCTGCGGGCCGGCTACGCGGGCACAGCGGGGTTGTCCGCACAAGCGGGAGCCAGCCGTCTATGGATCGGCCAGCCCTCTGTCGGCCAAAACGGCACGTACGCTTCCTTACGCACCAGCCGGCCATGGTAGTTGACCGGGATAATCGGCAGCAGCCCGATGATTCGGGGGGCCCGCAGGCGGGCGGCGCGAGGGCTGACTTCTTCAAGCGTATGACGGGTCAGTTGCTGACGCGCAGCGCTTGCGGCGGGCGAAGAAACCCGATTGGTGCGGAAAAGCGGACGCGTAATCCGAGCCATGCTCAAGGTGCAAAAACAAACCGCGATCAACAGCGCTGTCCGAGCAAACACACGATTTTTCGCCGTTGAAGCCATTTGCCGCATCCGACAGGTTAGACGACCGGAGTCGGGAATTATTCAGACCATCCGACCAGTCGCGCCCCAAGCCGCTGTCTGGTGACAAAGGCGCGGCTGTTTTCATCAGGTATTTCGCTCAGCCTACTCTCTTCGCAGATGCGGCTGAAGGGTAGTTCAGAGTCCGCCGCTGCTCGCCTCGCCCCTGATTCCCGTCGCCGCGACACTGGCGAACTTCAAGCCCCAAACCAGTCTCTGGCCCGTTTACGGTTGAACAAGACATCGATGGCGCCGTCTTCGCGGGTCGGCCGCTGATGTACACAGTTATCCGCCGCGATTTCGCCGGCGCTCCTATAATTTCTTTGCGGACCGTGAATAGCGCGGTTACGCTTTAATTAGTCTGCAGGCATATCCAACCGCGTGGCACGCGCCGCACCCAGGCGTCACTGGCCTTGAGCATCGAAATCAACGATAAGTGCGCGCCGGGCGGCCGCGTGAGGTTCGGCGACCATGGAGCAGGCCTCCTACCGGCAACAGACGCCTATCGGATCCAGCAAGCAGGGGACCCCTCGATGGGATGGTTTGCGGGCAGGATGCTTGCTGATGCTCGCGCTCATTGTCCAGGGCTGCGCGGCAAGTGGAAATGCCGGCAATCCCATTACAGACCCTCCCTGGACACAATCGAACAACACGACGCCGGATGCTGGGCAAACCTCCTGCGATTCAGATCAGGATTTTTTACCTCCGATGTATGAACCAAAGCTGGCGGAGTTGGCCGTGGAGGTCACCCAATATCTCAATGCTCACTGCCTGCCTCTGGTCCGCGCTTCAGTGACGAAAGCGGCCAACGGTTATCCGCAAATAATGCTCTATGGGTTCGTAGCCAGCAATTGGGCCAAACAGCAGGCCGAGGCCAGAACCGATGACCTCATCGCGTTTACTGGAATACCGCTGACCGACGCGATCGTGGTGCGGCCGGAACTGGCGTCAGCCACCGCCGATCGCACCGTTTCGAACACCGTTAATAGCCCGTCAGACTCCTCTGCGGCGCCACAGCCAGTCCAGCAACGCCAGAATCAAGACCCGAACGGCTCCCTTACCATACCTCTGGCATCGCCGCGTGGACCGGGAATAATCGGCAATGTCGGCGGCAGCGGGATGCTGGTGGCACCCGGAACAGGCCCGTAGCCCGTTGGGCTACGCCGTCCCTGATCCCTATTATTCCACCAGCCCCGGACCGGGATTCGTAGGACCTTTTCGGCCGTTACCGTAAAAGTCATGATTTAAGTATGACTACACGCAGCATTCACTTTAATTTCGGAACAGGAACCGCCCCCATGCAGCCGCGCGGCGCTCCAAAAATCGCGCTGCGGGGCCTATTGCCGATATTGGCTGCAGCGCTGACGAGTTGCGCGGCTTTGGGTTTGGTTCAGACGCCGCAACAGCGCGCGCAGAAAATCGAGCCGATCCTGTCCGCCGCCGGTTTTCGCATGCTCCCCGCCAATACCGCACAAAAGCAGCAGACCCTCGCCAGGCTCCCCCCATTCAAGCTCCACTATTACACCGACAAGAACGGCCAAATCCGCTACTGGTTAGCCGATCCGGACTATTGTCGTTGCGTGTACCTGGGCGACGAGGCCGCTTACCAGAAGTACCAGGACTTGCATCTGAAACAGCAATTGGCCGAACAACAGCAGCGAGCCGCCCAGGAAAACTACGCGGCCTCGCAGCAGATGCAGATGGACATGATGAGTCCCTTTGGTTTCGGCCCAGGATTCGGTTTCGGCTTCGGTATGTAACTTGTCTGTCCGGCCGCTCGCTCGAATTGTCTGGCTTGGTGGGCCGCACCGCTGCCGAGGCCGGCATTATCCTGCCGCAGGCGGGCGCATAAATCTTACCGTGCTCGGGCGTTGATCCGGCCAAGGAGAACGTGATGGCGCTCTACCTGCTGGTTGATTTCGGCCTGTTGGGCCTGGTCCAGCGGATGCAATTCACCTCGGAACTCGACTTGTTGATGTCCATCGCCCTGCCAATAGCAGTAGGCCGTGACATGTTCATCGAGGGTCTTGGCGTCAGCCAACTTGAGAGTGGTAACCTCCACTTCGCGGCCCTGCGGACGGCAGCTGGCGCATAACGAATCGATCTGGAAGCGCACCCGCCGCGGATCCAGCATCTTTACGTCGCTCCTCAGGACGGGCCATTGCGCGTTGCCGTATATCTCGGTGCGCAGGTAAACGACTCCGTTGCGCTCCCCGAAGTAGTAACTGACGGGGATGACCGGATCTTTGGTGAATTGAGAATCCGCCGGAATGACCTTCACGTAACCGCCCCAGCTCCCAATGAACTCGTGATCGGCTGACGGCAGAGGAAAGGCCGATTCGGGGGCCCCGGAGCCGGCATGGAGGATGTGAGGTTCGGCGGCGCGTTCGAGCAATGAAGGAGCGCGCGCGCCCCGGCATCCGGCCCCGGCGAAAATCAACGACGCCGCGAGGGCGATGGTCACAAGCGCCCTCGACCCGCTTATAACCGGGGAATACCAAGCGCTCGGCGTCAATCTGCCGAGGCGTCCGGAAGACGAGGTCCACGCTTCCATCGATGCGCGTTTCAGTTCGCGCCGGCGGATAAATCTGCGGATTGACGCCCTAACAGGGTGCGGAAAAAGTCGAGATGCACCTTTACCTACAGATGCTGCGTTCTGCACCCTGGATAAAAGATGGCCGCGTTCCTTTACTTCTCTCCTTCCGGGAGAGACCAGAATGGGAGCAGGTTGCGGAAAATCCTTTTTCCGCCGCCTGCTGCAGGCGGCAAGCTGGATACGCACGCTCATTTTGATAGTGGCCCTTCCGAATACCCGGAATCACGCTTTCTTTACCAACTCGATCCGTGCATTCACGGAAAACTGGTGGCGACACCTCCCTTGTTGATACTGCCCCGGTGGCGCCAAATCAATCGAATGACGGCCGGTCCTGAAGCAAGTGCGTGTCCGTGGAAGTGCACCTGCGGCCAGGGCGTGATCGTCCACCCCAACCTGATTTTTGGCGTTCCGAGCCTTGCGCCGGCAATTTGTGGAAACCGGTCCTTTGGGTTTACAATCATCACCGGCGCGAAGCGATGCGTCCAATCACAACCGAAGGAAACACAATGGCCGGTTCAAAACTGCGCTTTGGCGCCTTTATCGCACCCTTCCATCCGCTGGATGAAAACCCGACGCTCGCGCTCGAGCGGGACCTCGAACTGATTCAGTGGATGGACCGTCTCAACTACGACGAAGCCTGGGTCGGAGAGCACCATTCGGCCGGCTATGAAATCATCTCCAGCCCCGAGGTCTTCATCGCAACCGCGGCGGAGCGCACCCGCCATATCAAACTCGGCACGGGTGTTTCTTCCCTGCCCTATCATCAGCCGCTAATGCTCGCCGAGCGCATCAACCAGCTCGACCACATTACGCGCGGGCGCGTCATGTTTGGCGTAGGCCCGGGTGCGCTCGTCACCGACGCCATGATGATGGGGATCAATCCCGCGCGCCAGCGCGCGATGATGGACGAGGCGCTGGGCGTGTTGGTGCCGCTTTTGCGCGGCGAGGTGGTCAGCGCCAAAACCGATTGGTTCACGCTTAATGACGCCCGGCTCCATCTGGTGCCATATTCGCGGCCGTCGGTGGAAATCGCCGTAGCGAACCAGATTTCGCCCTCCGGCGCGCGCGCCGCGGGCAAATACGGCGTCAGCCTGTTGTCGTTGGGAGCGACCACCACGGGAGGTTTCAGCGCGCTGAGCTCAACCTGGGCGATTTGCGAGGAGCAGGCGCGCGAGCACGGCCAAACCGTCGACCGCCAGGGATGGCGCCTGGTCGGCCCCGTCCACGTCGCCGAGACCCGCGAAAAAGCCCGAGAAAACGTTCGCTTCGGCCTGGAGAAGTGGATCTACTACTTCCGCGAAATCGCCAACCTGCCCCTGGCCGCCGATGGCAAGGATCCGGTAGACGCAATGATCAAATCGGGGCTGGCAGTGATCGGCACGCCTGATGATTGCATCGCGCAGATCGAACGGCTGGAAAAGCAATCAGGGGGCTTCGGATGCTTCCTGCAACTCGCGCACAACTGGGCCGATTGGGAGGCCACGAAAAAATCCTACGAGATGGTGGCGCGCTACGTGATGCCGCACTTCCAGGGCCTCAATCTCAATCGCGACGCGTCACTGAACTGGGCGCGTGACAATCGCGCCGCTTTCACCGCCCAGTCGATGGGCGCGGTGGGCGCGGCGATCATGCAGCACATCCAGGAAAAGGGCACCGAAAACATCTCGCCCATGATTCTCAAGATGATGGGTATGGGCGCGCCCAAAAAAGACGCGCCCTGACCCGACTGCGCGATTTATCTCAGGATACGGGAGAGGCCGCCCGGCGTCGTCATCGTCTGGGCGTCCTTGTAATCCGCCGGCACGTCGTCGTCGGTGGTGGGCAAACCGGCGAAACTGGCGCTGATATGGCCGTTTTCCCAATCGATCTGATGCGCACCCGCGTAGCCGTCGAGCATGATCGTTTTCACGCCGTGAAAATCAATCGGAGAATAGATCTCCCATAAACCTTTCCACAGCTTGTTCTCGTTGTCCCAGTTCTCGGTAAACGGCGGAATCCAGGTTTCCTTGTCGACATAGAAAATCCGATGGGCGAAGCAGTAGGGACCCAGTTGCGCAATCCATTGCAGATGCAATACGTAAAATGGGCGCACCTGCCAGTGTGTTACTTCCGGCCTCGGCCATCCCGGAAACGTGCCGGGATCGCTGCCAGTAAATCCAACAAAAGAACTCGCTTCGTGGGCCCTGGCCGGATCCAGCATCGGCATCAGCAGTTTCTTTTCACCCAGCAATTCCACCTTGAAATTGTTCGGGTTCCAGGCATTGTCGTCATTGACCGAATCGGTGCCCAAAATCGGCGAACAGCGCGCCGCACTGGACAGTCGCAAGGACCGCCGCAGCGACGGCAAAAATACGTACAACTCCGGCAGACGCGTCGGATCATCGGGCTGCATACTCAGTTCAGTGGTGTACTTGGACTGCTCCGGCGCGACCACCATGAAGCGGCTCACATAAAAGAACCCGTTGGCGTAAGGCATGTTGATCGGCATCCCGGGTTCGCTCAGATGCGAAAGCATGTAGAAACAATTGTTGGTGTCCTGAGTGGTGCGATTGCCAAACCGATCCACCAGCATCCCCTGCGACGAGGAATGCAGGATGAAGGGACGAAATGGCGCCCACGCATTGTAGAGAATCTCAACCGCCTTATTCGGCCCGCTGGGATTGGGGAACGGCGGTCCCGCAACCCATCCCTTCATCACATAGCCGCCATTGGGCTGCCTGATCAGCGTGCTCTGGCTGCCGTACTTCTCTGCGTCCTGCCGCCATCGCCCAGGCATCGGATAATGCAACGTCGGCCCGACCACGATCGCGTATTCCGGCCCGCTGCCCAGATGCACCCCGGAATTGCCGTTAAAAGCGCCCTGGAGCCAGATCGGCATGAAATCCCTGTACTGGCGCCAGTTCTCCACGGTTATCCGGGTCCCGGGCGCGATGGTCCGTGATGAACTCGCGTCAACCAACCGCCGGTAGCTGTCTTCGCTGAACACCAGCGGCGCTGCCTGGGCACTACGGGCCCGCAGAACGCCCCAACCCGCCAGTACCGCAGCAATCGCAACGGTACAGGCAAAATGCCGAACCATACCCTTGACGCTTTTCCCCATTGCATTCTCCCCGCATTCGAGAGGGTGAAAAAAACTGAGAGTTGTGAAATATTTGCGTGCCAGCCACCTAATATCTCACACGAGAGGGCGGTGCAAGAGTTGCGCTGCCCGGGGCGGAAACACTTTTATTTCCAAATGACCGCTGAGTCCGTTATATGAGATTAAGCTTCGCCCTCGATTGGCTCCCGCCCTGCCGGCCGATCGCAGACCGCGACGGCCGCCAGCCAGGTGTTCTGTGGCCAGGTGGTTCACGCCAATGGCGGCCGCATCATGCCGTGACCGAGGAGAACACACGATGGCGCAGATGACAAAGCAAATTCACAGGCTTGCGTTCCCCGATGCTATCGATGCCGACGGTCACGTGCTGGAGCCGCGCGACCTCTGGGAGCGCTACCTGGAGAAACGATACAAGCCGCGCGCTATCCGTATCAAAGAAGAAACCGACGGCACGGAGTACATGGAGATCGGGGGCCGGCCCTCGCGCTTCCTGCGCGGGCGGCTGCTCAGCACAATCGGCGTGATGGACGCCGACCGCAACAATCCACCGCCGCGCCATATCAAATATGCATCGCAAGCGCCACAAGGCGCGAGCGATCCGAAGCAACGGCTCGCGCGCCTTGACGCCGAAGGATTGGCGGCGGCGTTTCTATACCCTACCTTGGGATTACTGTACGAAACCGAATGTACTGACGCCGATCTACTCCAGGCCTATACGCGCGCGTACAACCGCTGGATCGCCGATTTCTGTTCGGACAGCGGCGGGCGTCTGCTTGCGATTGCCCATCTTTCGCTCGCCGATCCCAAAGCCGCCGCCGATGAACTGCAGCGCGCGATCACAGACGGATGCAAGGGCGGCTTTGTCTCCCAGTTCGCGGTGAGCCGCAAACCGATCGCCCATCCCGATCACGACGTGCTGTTCGCCAGAGCGCAGGAACTCGACGTGCCGCTCGGAATCCATCCGACCTTCGAGCCGCCGTGGGCGTTGCCCGGACGCTTCGACCGCCAATTCGTGCGCAACGATTATTTCTACCTCAACGTCACTGCGCCCGATGGTATCCGTCACGCGTTCACCAGCTTTTTTCAGTATGCCACCTTCGACAAATTCCCCGGGCTCAAGTTAATCGTGCTGGAAGCGGGCGCCGGCTGGATCCGTTACTGGTTGGATCGGATGGACTCGGTTTACCAAAGCGTGATCGGGCGCGGGCTTGCACTGAAGGAGCGGCCCAGTTTTTACTTCGATCGCAACTGCTGGATCTCCGCCGATCCCGACGAGCGGTCGTTGCCGGCCATGATGGAATTGTGCGGCGAGGACAAGTTCTTCTGGGCCTCCGACTTCCCCCACCTGGACCATCCGGGAAACTATATCGAGGAACTGGAGGAAGTCGCCGAAAAACTTCCGTCCTCCGCGCGCCGCAAACTGCTGGGTGAAAACGTCGCCCGCCTCTATGGTTTGCGGTCGTTGCGGTGAGTGTTCAGCGCTGCTCGAATACCGGCCGCAGATGGATCTCGATCACATAGCCGTCCGGATCGGCAATACGCGCGCTGGGGAAGTCCGGATATTGATCGCCCGCAACCAGCCTGCCTCCCGCGGCTTGCAGCGCCTGGATCGCTGAATCGATATTGTCGGCTTCCAGATGCAATCCGAAATGGCCCAGGCCCGGAGCCCCCACCGGATCGCCTTCACTCAGCGAGACGAAATCGCCGCTCCCTGCAGCCACGAGCAGGACGTAGGGTCCCGTGCGCATGCGCTCGACCAGGCCCAGAGCGTCGCGGTAAAAGCGCAGTGATCGTTCGAGATTGCTGACATTGAATTGAAGGTGGCTCAGGCCTTTGACTTTGAGCATCACGCACCTCGCCCACATATGGTCAAGCACAGGCCCGCGATGTTAGCATCGACGGCGCACCACAGCGAATCGAAAGCATCCCGTTTTAATCGGAAGGCGCATTATGAATCCCATATCCCTTGAACAGTTGACGGTGGAAGAAGCCGGACCGATGGAACTGGTTGCGATTGCCGGCGAACTGGGATGCCAGCATGTCAGCCTTTTTTTACGCACGCCCGAGCGGCCACCGCAATGGTATCCGGTGGTAACCGACGCCTCGTTCAGAAAGGAGCTGGCACGCCGGATGGCCGGGTGCGGCGTCACGCCCTACACCGTCGAGTTTTTTCCCCTTTCGCCGCGGGCGAATGTCGATGCCTACCTGCCCGCCTTCGAATCAGCGGCCGAACTGGGCGCCCGGCGGATGAGCGTGCTGGTCAGCGACTCCGATGAGGAGCGGCGGCTGGCCAACTTTTGCCAACTGTGCGATCGGGCGGCGCAATTCGGCTTGGGCGTGAATGTCGAGTTCGTTGCGATCACGCAACTCCCGTCCCTGCGCGAGGCGCTGCGACTGGTCAGCCGCGCCAGCCGGCCCAACGCCGGCATCATGGTCGACACGCTGCATCTGATGCGCTCGGGCGGTACGGTGGCGGAGCTTGCCGCGGCGCCGCGCCATTTTATCGGCGGCGCGCAATTGTGCGATGGGCCGCTGACGATGGCCCCCGACCGCCAATTATTCGAAGCTATCAGCGAAAGGACGATTCCGGGCCAGGGCGAATTCCCTCTGCGCGAATTCGTCCGCGCCCTGCCGCCCGACGTCCCCATCGGCATCGAGGTGCCGCTGAAGTCCCTCAGGGACCGGGGAGCCGGTGCTCGGGAACGCGCCCGAATTGTGGTGGAGGCGTCACGCCGGATTATCGCGGAGGCATCATCGGTGTAATCCTGTCCAGCCGGAAGATACCGTCGATTTTCCTGCGCGGACGCCTCGACGTGGCGGCGGCATCAGTTCCTAATCGGGGCGGCTGCGGCGTTCCAGTTGGCATTCCACCAGCGCACAGTAGGAGTCCTTGTAGCGTTGCGGAGCGATGAATGTGCCGCCGCAATGGAGGCATCGACGTATCGTCTCGCCTTCCTTCAGCAGGGCCCTCACGGCCTTAAGCGTCGCTTCCTCGCCTGACGGTTGGGGCTGCGCACTATCTGCGGACGGCGGCTGCGGAGTTCCCGGACCGGGAGCAAGCTTCGACTGTGGGACCATTTCCCGCGCGAGCGCTGTGCCGGCTTGGGCCGCTTTTTTTGCCTCCTCCAAGGCGAGGCGGTCGGCGCGATCGTTGAGCGCGTCGCCGGCATGGCCGCGGACCCATTCGAAGCGCACTTTGTGGCGCGCGATTTCGGCGTCAAGCTCTCTCCACAAATCCGTGTTGGCGTTGCGTTTCCAGCGCGAATTGATCGTGTTGACCACGTACTGGCTGTCGCTGCGCAGCACAACGGGAGCACCCTCGGGGATACGGCGCAGTCCCTCAAGCGCCGCGGTTATCTCCATCCGATTGTTCGTCGTCCGTGCGTCGCCGCCGGAATATTCATGCGTCCCGTCGCGACCCACGATGACGACACCCCATCCGCCGGGACCCGGATTTCCCAGGCACGATCCGTCAGCGTAAACTACCGTCGGCGGCTCGCGGTCGTCGGAGGGTGTCATGATGCGTGGCGTGCTCGCTGGTCAATCAACTGCCGGTAAAAATCCATGTAGCGCGCAGCAGCGGCCGACCAGGAGAAGTCCGCGACGAAACAGTTCGCCATCAACCGCTCCCATGCCGGGCGATCGGAAAAGGTTTGCAGGGCGCGGCGCATCGTGGCGATCAATTCCGCCGGCTGGTAAGCCTCGAACACGAATCCATTGCCCGAACCGCTTACCGAATCGAATTCGGTGATCGTATCGGCCAGGCCGCCAGTCGCGCGCACCACCGGCGCCGTTCCATATTTAAGCGCGTACATCTGCGTTAACCCGCAAGGCTCGAAGCGCGACGGCATCAGGAACATATCGCATCCGGCCTGAATCTGATGGGCGAGGTCGTTGTCGAAAGCGGTCGAGATCCTGATCCGGTCCGGCTTTTCCTGCTGGGCCCTTTGCAATCTGGTCACGAATTCCGCTTCGCCATTGCCCAGAATCACCAGGTCGATATCCAGGGCCAGAAGCTCGTCCAGAGCATCGACCAGCAGGTCGAATCCCTTCTGCGCCGTGATTCGAGATACCATTCCGACCAAAGCCCGTTTCGAGTCGATCGGGAGCCCGATGCGCTGGCGCAAAGCGCGCGCGCACACCGATTTGCCGGCCGGCTGATCCGGAGTATAGCGCTGCGCAATATGCTGATCGGTCGCGGGATTCCATTCGTGGTAGTCGGCACCGTTGAGGATGCCGACAAAGCGGCTGCCTTTCTCCCTCAGAACTCCTTCCAGTCCAAAGCCGTAGGATGGATCGCTGCTCACTTCCCTGGCGTAGGTGGGACTGACCGTCGAAACGCCGTCAGCCATCACAATAGCACCCTTCATCAGGTTCATTCGGCCGAAAAACTCCAGACACCCGACGCTCAGGTAGGAGCGATCGATATTGAGCAGGCGGAAGTCGCGCGCGTCGGTCAGACCCTGGAAGGCCAGATTGTGGATCGTGAAAAGCGAGGCGGTGCGATCCCATTGCATGCGCAGCGCGGAATCGGCGCGAATCAGCACAGGCAGCGCGGCGACGTGCCAGTCATGCGCATGAACAAGGTCCGGTTTGACGACCTCGCCCAATGCGAGAGCCGCGGCGCGTGAGAAAAACACAAATCGCTCGATCGAGTCACTGTAATCCTGACCGTGTTCACCATAAATCCCGTCGCGCCCGAAATAGCCGTCATGCATGATCAGGAAAACCGGCACACCGGCGGGGCCGATTCCGGTGCGCAGGCTGAAGTGTTCAAGCCGCTCTCCGATCATCACGCGCTGTTCGCCGCCGATATTTTCTGTGCGCAACGCCGCCAGTGCGCATTTGTAGCCCGGGATCACCACGGACACCAGCGCTCCGCAGCCTTGCAGTTCGGCCGGCAAAGCGCCGATAACATCAGCCAGCCCGCCTGCTTTGGCATAAGGCGCCATTTCCGCAGCAACCACAGCAACTTTCATGATAAACCAGGTTCTTGCAGAAGCTATCCGCATGAGGTCCGCTCAAACAAGATGCGGCCGACAAATTTTTCGTGGAAAGATCAAAAAGCTGCGGCGGCATCGTCCGCGCGCAAGCGCTGCAAAGGGCGCAGCCGGGGATGCCGCCGCACAAACGGAGGACCGCTCAGTTAAGCACGGAAGGCTCTCCGCCGGCACCCTCGCGCTGTTCTTCGGTATGACCAACGGCGCCGTTGCGCAAGGCGTTGCTCAGCACCTCATCGACCGTATCGACGAAGACGAATTCCAGCTCCTTGCGGAGTTCCGGCGCGATATCTTCGAGGTCGCGCTCGTTGCGCCGCGGCAGGATTACGGTGTGAATCCCTGCGCGCCGCGCTGCCAGCACCTTCTCCTTGATTCCACCCACCGGCAGCACCTTGCCGCGCAACGTTATTTCCCCGGTCATCGCGACATCGGGCCGCACCGGACGTCCGGTCAGCAACGACGCCAACGAAGCCGCGATAGTGACACCGCCCGAGGGGCCGTCCTTGGGTATTGCGCCGGCGGGCACGTGGATGTGCAGGTCAGCCTTGTCGAAGAAGTCGGGCGGGATACCCAGCCGGTCAGCGCGCGACCGGATATAGGAAAGCGCCGCCTGCGCCGATTCCTTCATCACGTCGCCCAGGCTGCCGGTCAGAGTCAATCCTTTTTGTCCAGCCATCCGGGTGCTTTCGATAAACAGGATATCGCCACCGTTGGGCGTCCACACCATCCCGGTTGCCACGCCGGGGTCCTGGGTGCGTTCCGCGGCTTCGGAGAAAAATTTCGGCGGACCGAGGTAACGCGACAGCGCGGCCGCGTCGACGCGCGCTGGGACGGGTTCTCCTTCGGTCAGCGCACGCGCGATTTTCCGGCAGATACGGCCGATTTCGCGCTCCAGGTTGCGCAGTCCGGCCTCCCGCGTGTAGCTGCGGATTATTTCCATCAGCGCCTCGGGCGCAAATTCAATTTTGTACTCGCCCAGGCCGTTCTCGCTCATTTGTTTGGGAATGAGATGGCGTTGCGCGATCTGGACCTTCTCCTCGTCGGTGTAACCCGGCAGTTCCAGCACCTCCATGCGGTCGCGCAAAGCGTGTGGGATAGTGTCGAGAACGTTGGCCGTAGTTATAAACAGCACGTTGGATAGATCGACCGGAACATCCAGATAGTGATCCACAAACGAGTTGTTCTGCTCCGGGTCGAGCACCTCGAGCAGGGCCGAAGCCGGATCACCACGGAAATCGGTCCCCAGTTTGTCAACCTCGTCCAGGATGAACAACGGGTTATTCGACCCGGCGTTGCGCAATCCCTGGATGATGCGGCCGGGCAGCGAGCCGATATAGGTTCGCCGATGACCCCGGATTTCCGCCTCGTCGTGGATTCCGCCCAGCGACAGCCGCTGAAACTTGCGCCCCATCGCGCGTGCGATCGAGCGGCCCAGCGAGGTTTTTCCCGTGCCCGGAGGACCCACAAAGCACAGGATCGGACCCTTGGTGGTTTTTTTCAGTTTGCGGACTGCGAGAAATTCCAAGATGCGTTCCTTGACCTTCTCCAGATCGTAATGGTCTTCGTCCAGGATCGCGCGGGCGTGCGGGATATCCAGGTTATCGTCCGTCGAAATTGCCCACGGCATGCTTATCAGCCAGTCCAGGTAGGTGCGGACAACGGTATGCTCCGCGGATTCCGGCGGAATCATCCGCAAGCGCTCAAGTTCCTTGTCGGCGGCCTGGCGCGCCGCTTCCGGCATGTTGGCCGCTTCGACTTTGCGCTGCAAATCCTCGATTTCGGCGGAACGGGGATCCCCCTCGCCCAGTTCCTTCTGAATCGCTTTGAGTTGCTGGCGAAGATAAAACTCGCGCTGATTTTTCGTCAGTTCCGTCTGAACCTGCCCCTGGATCTTGTGTCCAAGTTCAAGCAGCTCAATTTCCCGGTTGAGGATCGAGCTAAGCTTCTCCAGCCTGGATTTGACCTCCAGCGTGGCGAGCAAGTCCTGCTCCTCCTCCACCGCAATCTTGATGTACGACGCCACGAGGTCGGCCAGCCGCCCCGGCTCCCGGATGTTCATCGCCATCACCTGGAGCTCATCGGGCAGATAAGGGACCAGCGAAACGAATTTGGAGAACTGGCTGGCGACATGGGCCTGTAACGCGTCGAGTTCCTTGCTCGGCGCGACCTGGTCGCCCAGCCGTCCGACCCGTGCCGTGAAATACGGCTCGCGCTGGACGAACTCGAGCAGCTCGATCCGCGCAAGTCCCTGGACCAGCACCCTGACGCTGTGGTCGGGGTAGCGCAGCATCTTCAGGATACGAACCGCGGTACCGCGCGAGAACAGTCCGTTCGGTTCGGGATTCTCATCCTCAGGATTCTTCTGGGTCGTCAGCGCGATTATGCTTTTAGGGCCGGGCAGGTCCTCGATCAGCTTGAGCGATGACCTGCGGGAGACCAAAAAAGGATGGATCTGACCCGGAAAAATCACCAATCCGCGCAGCGGCAGGACCGGAAGCACAGGGGGAATATCGATCGCGCTTACGTCTTCCTCCGGATCGAACCCTTTTTCGCCTTTCCCCGTTGGATCAGGTTTTTCAACCATCTTGTAGATTCAACCTCAAATGGCGGCCTCGCCGCCGGTATCTATTCGTGTCCGGCCTTCATGGGCTATGGTTAATCTGACCGGACGCGACATAAGGTCGCAAATTCAATGTAATCATGGTAGCCAGAGCACGCTACACGTGAGGATGACCTTGGCAACCGAGGAATTTGCTAAACTGTTTACGACGGAGGAGGCCAACGAACTGATTCCGCGGCTGGAAGTCCTGGTGCGAAAGTTACAGGCCAGCGCAGCGCAGGCCCGTGCGCGAGCGGCCGCCGCGGGTCCGTCGGCCAACCTTGAAGAATTGTCTCGTTCCGACCCCGTGATTCGCACGGCCATGCGTGAAATGTCGAAAATTGCCCAGGAAATTCAGGATTTGGGTTGCTTTTTGAAGGATATCGACCTCGGACTGGTCGATTTCCCGGCTGAGCTCAACGGCGACACCATTTTCCTGTGCTGGCAATACGGCGAACCCCGCCTGGTCGCGTGGCATCCCATCGACGAGGGTTTCAGCAGCCGCAAACCGCTCCCGGGCGGGCCCAAAGTCTATCTGAATTGAGGCTCAGGCTTCGGAGGACCGCTTCAAATGTTTACGCTGTTCCTTTATCTGTTCGCCCTGGCGTGCTGGCTGGGGGGTATGATTGCCTTCGTGGCCTTCACCGCCGTGCTGTTCTCGCGTCTGCCGGTGACTGACGCAGGCAAGGTGGTCAGCACGATTTTTCCCTACTATTACCTGACCGGCTATGTCGCCGGCGGGATCGGTGTGGTCCTCACCGTCTATTTTGCCTTGGGCGGGCGCGGCCGTGTATGGTGGATCTGTTCGGCCGCCCTGCTCGCCGCCGCGCTGGGACTGACGGTTTATGCCGGCGCGGTGCTCCGTCCCAGGATCGAGGCGGTTCGCGGCGTGGTCGAGCAAACCGACCCCAATCCAGAACAAAAAGCCCAATTCGACGCCTTGCACCGGCTGTCGGTGCAGATCAACGGCGGCGTGATGCTGCTCGACATCCTGGCGCTGCTCGCTTCCGCCGCCGCTTTAAGCGCCGTCTAGCCGGACTTTATTTGCCGACTCATGCTGAACGTAGATGACCGATAAGCGTTTTAAGGCAATCGCAATCGACCTTTTCAATACGTTGGTAAAATGGGACCCGAGCGGGTTGCCGGCCCATCAATGGCGCGGGCGCCAGCTCAACAGCACCATCCCCCTGCTGCTGCCCCATCTGCGCGACAATTTCCGCGGATGGAATCACGACGATGCGTGGTTGGAGGCTTATTATGCCGTGACCATGGAAATCGCCGCTGAGCGCGAGCGCCACGGCGTCGAAGTCACCTGCTACGAGAGATTCCTGCGCAGCCTCAACCGCGTCGGTCTGACGCCTGAAATCGAACTGGATGATCTGGCCGAAATAATGCGCCGCACGCACATGAAGGCCGTGCGCGAAGTCACCTCGACCCCGGCCGCCAACGCCGAGGCGGTGCGCCGGATGGCGCGTCATTACCGGATGGCGCTGCTGTCGAATTTCGACGACTCTCAGACCGGACGCGAAATCGTCGAGGACAGCGGCGTCGGCCATCTGTTCGAAGTCGTGCTGATTTCCGCCGATGTGGCGATGCGTAAGCCAAACCCCGCCATTTTCAGGCACCTGCTCGACGCGATGAAACTCCAACCACACGAGATGCTCTTCGTCGGCGATACCCCGCTGGAGGACGTGCTCGGCGCCCAGCGGGCGGGTATTCCGATTGCCTGGCTGTCGCACGGACGGACCGAACTGCCACCGGACGTCGATCCGCCTGACATAATCGTTCCGACGCTGGCCGAACTGCCGGGGGCATTGGGAATCTAAAGTGAAGCGTGCGCCGGTAATCGCGGTGATCGGAGCCGGCGAAGCGCCACCCGGCGTGCTCGAACTCGCTCGCGCCGTGGGGAGGGAAATCGCGGGCCGCGGCGCGGTCCTGGTCTGCGGCGGGCGCGGCGGTGTGATGGCGGCGGCTGCGCAAGGGGCGCGCGAAAACGGCGGCCATACGATCGGAATCCTGCCCGGCTACGATAAAAATCAGGCCAATCCGCACATTGAGTTCGCGATCGCCACGGGGATGGGCGAGGCGCGCAACGCCGTCATAATCGCTACCGCCGACACCGTGATCGCGTTAGCCGGCGAAGGCGGCACGCTGTCCGAAATCGGTTTGGCGCTAAAGCTCGGCCGCCCGGTAATCGCCCTGCGCTCATGGCCGAACCTGGAAAATCTGAACCGCGCGGAAACGGCATCGGAAGCGGTCACCACCGCCATCGATTTGGCTGGCTGCGTGGGACAGGCTTTCTAGAAGTTTCCGCGTTCATGGCAGACCGCATTCCTGCGCGATTACACACAACGATCCATAATCTCGAACGCTTCGTACAATTCCGCATCGGTCAGGACGCCGGCGGGCAGAAACAGGCGGACGCAGGCCGGGTCGTGGCCGCCGTAGTACAGCGCCAGGCCGTTGGCAAAGGCACGCTGAATGAACTCGCGGGTTTGATTCAGCGATCCGTCGCCGACGCGGAAGGAGACCATGGCGCCGATTCCGTCGATGTGCGAGATTTTGGTCGGATGGCGCTGTGAGAGCTGCGCCAGATGTTTGCGGGTCAGATTCTCCAGTTGTTTTTCCCGTCCATCTGGTCCGAAGAAATTTTCTGCGGTCAGCTTTTCGATGATGCGGCGCCCCACCGCCATCGCCACGGTCGCTCCCGAAAACGTGCCGGAGATCAATCCGGGATCGGGCGATAGCTCATGGCGGTAGAGCAGCGCGCTGCCTTGCAGCATCTTGCCCACCGTAATCACATCGACGTATTGCTCAACTCCAAGCCAGGTGGTGGCGAACAACTCTGTCACGCGGCCGAACGTCTGGACTTCATCCACCCAAACCGGAATTCCGGCGGCGCGGCATTGCTCGAACAGCGGCACGAAAAAATCGCGGGGAGCGGTGCGAAAGCCAGCCTCGCCCTGGACCAGTTCGACCAGCAGTGCGGCGATGCGATCGCCATCGCGCGCGATGATCTTGCGCAACGCGTCGGCGGCTTTCGCCGCGCTGGATGGATCGTCACGATCATAGAACGGCAGATAATGGACGGGAAAAGTACTGGGCTGGCCGACGCGGTAATCCGGCCGATCGGTGATCTCCGCCATCGCGCTGGTGCGCCCGTGAAAGCATCCGTGAAACGCGATTACCCCGGGACGTCCGCCGCGGCGCTGGCGCAGCAGCTTGAGCGCGTTTTCGTTGGCGTCGGCGCCCGATAGCGCCAGCCAGCAGCGATCGATTCCCGCCGGCGCGTGCGCGAGCAGCGCTTCCATCATGGCCGGATATTCGTGGTTGAAGACGAGGTTACCCTGCATCACGATATCGCTGGCGGCCGCGCGAATCGCAGTTTCGATCAGGTCGAGGTTGCCGTGGCCAAAGATATGGACGCCGATACCCAGCGTGAAGTCCAGGATCCATCGGCCGTCGGCCAGCCTGACCCTGGCGCCGCGGCCCAGTCCCGAGCCGAGGTAATCAAAAAAAGGCGGGCGGCCGCGCAAGCCGGCGAGCTTGCCCAACTCAGCCGCCATATCAGTGGTGGATGCGCCGGGAAAATCGTCCTTTTGCGCGCGCGCCACTGCGTCGAGCATGATGCGCAAGCCGCGCTCAAAATCCGGACCGAAGGCGGAAGTCAGGCGGTCCATCCCGCGGTTTACTTCACCGCCTTGGCCGAGAAGCCCCGATCGTTAAAGCATAACAGGGTGCGTTTGCCCTGGACGGAGGTTTCGAGGATACATTCGCGGCCCCACAGCCGATGGAGGTAGGCCAGCGTTTTTTCAGCGTACTCCAGATGGAGGTCGCGGCCGTCATGGTAATGGCGCAGGTAGAGCGTGCGGTTCTGACCGAAGTCCGCATCTTCGATTTTTATAACCGGGATACTGGCCATCCCGATGTTGCGGATCAGGTTCTCCTTGACCGTGCGCCATCCTTCCTCGTCCGAGACTTTGCTGACGACCAGGTCGTCGCCGCGCGGCTCGTACTGGAACAGGTCCATGTCGCGCATCAACTCTTCGGTCAGATAGCGGCGCACGAAGGAAGAGTCGCGTTCGACCTCGCGCGCTTCGAAGATTTTCTCCTCCCCGGTCTTGTTGGGTTTGCCGTCGCGCTTGATTTCTTCGGGCGTCGGATTGGTATAGCGCCGGTACAGATCTTCCCAGATGCGCAGGCCAAGATGGTAAGGGTTGATCTGTCCCGGGATCGGCCGCACCACCTGGTTGTGGCGCACGATAAATTCGATCCGCATCCCTTGGTCCAGATCGAGCGATTCCAGAATCCGCTTGTGCCAGTAACTGGCCCATCCTTCGTTCATGATCTTGGTCTCGATCATCGGAATGAAGTACTTCGACTCCTCGTCAACGATCGTCAGGAGGTCCTTTTCCCATTCATGCAGGAAAGGGTTGTGATCGCGGATGAACAAGAGGATGTCGGCTTCGGGCTCGTACGGAATCTTGCGCAAGTTGGGTTCAACGTACACTTTGGGCGAATGGATCCGTTTGAAGGGGTCCTCGGGCGGACGCGCGGATTCCAGCGCACGCTCGATCTGTTCGGCCTGGCTCAGTTTGCGAATCGCCAGATTGCTGCGGCGCTGCAGCGAGAGCGCGTGCGCCGCGTCCAGCACGTGCTCGACCTTCTCGATTCCGATCGAGGGATCTTCCACGTAGCGCCGCACGCGCAGGGCGTGGGCCTTGAACAACTCGATCGTGTATTCGGCGCGGGTGGAGGAAAAGGTGAAATTGCGCTTGAAAAAATCGTTATGCCCGTATACGTGAGCGATGGTCAGCACCTGGAGCAGCAGGGTATTGTCGCGCATCAGGTAGGCCAGGGCGGGATTGGAGTTGATCACCATCTCATAGGGCAAACCGCTCACACCGTGATCGTAAAGCGTCTTGAGCTTTTCATACGCCTTGCCGTACGACCAATGCGGATAATGTGAAGGCATCCCGGAGTAGGCCATGTATCCGAGCATCCCGTTGTGATCGCACAGTTCGAATTCCTGCGGATAGCAGTCCAGTCCGAACTCGACCACCTTGTCGCGGATGCGCGCATCCCATTCGACCAGATCCTGAAGCGAGTAATTAGCCATGGTGCAATGCTCCCTGCCCCTGCGCGCCCCTCACTGCTGCGTTTTTTCCTTGGCCAGAAAAGCCTTGAAGGAGGGCCAGATGTCCTCCTTGCGTTCTATCAGCACGGTTTGAAAATTGGGCGCGTCAAGCCGGCGAAACACGTTCAGCATCGAGGATTCGTAGTAGCGCGAGCCCAGCGGCTTGATCTCACCGTAGCCGAACAGGTTGCAGACGTCGGCCAGCTCCTTGGCCGCCCGCAGCGCCGCCGGATTATCGGAATCGAAGTTGTCGCCGTCGGAGCAGTGAAAGGCGTAAATGTTCCACAACGAGGGATGGTAGCGCTCCCTGATGATTTCGAGCGCCTTTAAATAGCCCGAGGAGATGAACGTGCCGCCCGATTCACCCTTGTGAAAGAACTCTTCCTCGGTGACTTCGCTGGCTTCCGTATGATGGCCGATGAAGACGATTTCGACGTTGCGGTAGCGGGTGGTGATGAACTGGTAGAGCAGGAAGAAGAAGCTGCGCGCCAGATACTTCTTCATCGTGTCCATCGATCCCGACGTATCCATGATACACATCACGACGGCGTTGGACTCTTTCTTCATCTCCGCTTCGACGTGGCGGTATTTCAGATCGTCGTCGTGGAAGGGAAAGCGGCTCTTCTGCTTTTCGCCAGTCTCGACCCGCTCGTCGTGGCGGCTGGCCAGCTTGCGCATGATGCGCTGTTTGGCGGTGCGGCGCTTGTCCAGCCGCACCCGGATTCCCACCTTGCGATAGCCTTTGCGTTTGGTGCTGCGCTCGGCCTCGACCTCGCGCATCGCGCGCCGTTCCATGTCGGGCAGTTCGAGATCCTCGAACATGATCTCGATCAGCTCCTCGAGCGTGACGTCGGTCTCATAATAATCGACGCCGGGCCGATCCCCGGCGCGGTCCGGCCCTTGCCCCTGCCCTTCCTGGCCGGCTTTGCCCACCACCTGCCCGGGCTTGCTGTTGCCGTCACCCTGGCCGACTCCGGGCGCATTCTCCCCGTACACGAAGCGATACTCCTTGATACCGCGCAGGGGGACCTTGATGATGCGGTCCTTGTCTTTGCCGATGATCGATTCCTCGGCAATGATATCGGAGATGTTTTCCCGGATCAGTTCGCGGACTTTCTGCCGATGGCGCAGACGGTCGCCCGCCGAGCGATCCGACCGTTCCGCGTCGGAGGGACGGTATTCGCGAAAGATTGATTCGACTAGCGCCATAATTCCACCTGCCAGGAGCTCTTGTGTTGATTATACGCCGTCACAGAGCAAGGCGCACGACGCGGCCAGGCACCCATCCGGACAGGGTTAAGACGGATTTGAACAATTTCGCGATTGTGCCAGCGGCGGGAGCACCGCCCGCAAGGGCTGAGGGCTGGCGCCGACGCCGATTGACGTCCGCGCCAGCCCGCCAGGGCCTAGTCTTTCCACAGATTGTTGGCCGCGTACTTCAACACCACGTCCACGCACGATTCGCAGTAACCGTTATCGAGCAGGTTCTGCACCATCGCGCTGTACTTCTCGGTCTGTTCCTCGTCGCGCGTGCGCGCCTTGGTGATGATGCGCGAGATGTCGCGCACCGAGGTCATCAGCTTCTTCTCGATCGCTTCCTTGAGCGGCTCATAGCTGCGATAGCTGATCTTCTCGCCACGCCGCGACGCCGACCACAAATACGCGATCACCTCCTGGCGGAAGCCCTCGGCCGCCGAACCGATGATCGCAATCTGCTCTTCGATCGACTTGAGGAAGCCCTCGTCGGGATTGAGCTCCTCCTTGGTGTTGCGGTCGCGGACCTTGGTCTTGTTCACGTAGGCCTCGGCGTGGTCCAGGTAATTCTGGAACAGCGATTCGGCCTGCTCCTGGTAGGAGTAAACAAACGCCCGCGTGATCTCCTTCTCCAGCAGTTCGAGATACTCCTTGTGCAGCGTGTCCTGGAGGAATTCGAGGTATTGCTTGCGGGTGTCGTCGGGCAAATCCGCTTCCTTGGTCATCGAGATCAGCGCCTCGCGGACGTTGATCGGATTGATGCAGTTGCCCAGCACGTTGTCGGACAGCGCATTGTCCAGCGCCTTCATGATGAAGCGGGTGGAGATTCCCGACATGCCTTCGCGCTTGGCGTCTTCCTTGAGTTCCTGCACGTCGATCTTCTTGGTGCGTCCCTTCTCGACCACCTCCTCGCCGTTGTACAGCTTGAGCTTGGTCATCAGGTCGCATTTGGAGGTCGGCTCCAGCCTTGACAGGATCGCGAACATCGAGGCCAGCTCCAGCGTATGCGGCGCGACGTGAGCACGGAAATCGGAATTGCGGATAATCTTCTGATAAATCTTGACTTCCTCGGACAGCCGCAGGTTGTAAGGCACCTTCACCACCACGATACGATCCAGGATCGCTTCGTTGGTGTGATCGGCTTTGAACTTCTGCCATTCGGCTTCGTTGGAGTGCGCCACGATGCAGGTATCGACGTACACCATGCCGTGGCGGCCGGGCGCAGGGATGACCTTTTCCTGCGTGGCGGTGATCATCGCATGCAGGTACTCGGTCTCGTTCTTGAACACTTCGATGAACTCGACCAGGCCCCGATTACCGACATTGAGCGCGCCATTAAGTTCGAGCACGCGCGGGTCGCCTTCGGAGTACTGATCCAGCTTGGAGATGTCTTCGGAACCGATCAGGACCGAGGTGTCCTGGTTGTTGGGGTCCACCGGCGGCACCACGCCGATACCGACGCGGTTGCGCTTGGAGAAGCTTACCGTCTCGACGGGGAACTCTTCATAGCGCAGGCCGAATTCCTCCTTGAGACGATAGCGGCACACGGGGCACAGATCGCCCTCGATATGCACGCCCAGCATCTTTTCGAACTCCTTGCGCAAATGGCGCGGGATCAGGTGCAGCGGCTCCTCATGCATCGGGCAACCTTCGATCGCGTAGATCATGGGGGCCTGTTCCAGACCACGTTGCAGCCGCTCGACCAGCGAGCTTTTGCCCGATCCCACCGGGCCCATCAGGTACAACACCTGACGGCTCTCCTCGCCCTTGAGCGAGGCGGAATGGAAATAACGGACGAGTTGGGCGATGGTCTTTTCAATGCCGAAAAATTCATCGGCAAAAAAGTTGAACACCTTGATCGGCTCGTCCTTGTAAAGGCGACGGGTACGCGGATCGTCGCTTTCCTGGATATCGCGAATCCCGGCTGAAATTATCAGATCGTAAATACGAGCGTGGGCCAATTTGGTACCCAGAGGATCGGCCCTGACCTTCTCCAGGTATTCAAGCAGGGTACCGCGCCATTGTTTGGACGCCCGTAAGGCCCGGTCCTCCTTAATGACACGCTCGAAAGCGTTGACCTCGTCCATTCGGTAACTCCTTATACGCTTGCTCGACCTCGGTTGATTCTGGGTAAGATTCGGCCAAGTAGGGCAGTGTTGCTGTTATGGGCTATATTTGACACTGAGGCCATTGAAATTATAACGAACGGCCTCCCCCATAATCAAGCTGGGGCCGGCAATACAAGCTTCACAGCCCGCTGCGGCCGATCGCGCCTGCGACCAATGGGATCAGCCCGCGACCTGTAGCGGACAGTCCGCGTTACGCCGGGCCGCGTCAAAACTGTGCCGCACTGGTCAACTCACCGAAATCTCAATCCGGACTTCGGTTTCAATCGCCCGGTTCACTCAGCGCGCAGCGGCGCAGTGCGCCGTGCCAGATTCGGGGGCACGCTCACCACGTCCTGCAACAATAGTTTACCCGCTTCCCGGTCCACATGCGCACTGAAAATTTGATCATCGTGGGCAAAGGAGATCCACCACCTTTCCATTATCGCCCGCTCCAGATAATGAGCCTTGCGTTCCATCGTGGTGAGTGCGTCCAAATCATAGGACTGATTCCATGGTCCCTTCATGTGCGAACGCGTGGGTACGATATCGGCCAGATGCACGAAGGCCGCCTGCCCATCCTGAACCAGCACAATCTGGTGGTCTGTGGTGTGGCCGCCGGTGACCAGCGCCTGAACCCCCGCAATGATGGTGGTGTCTCCTTCAATCAGCTCAAGCTGGCTGCCGATCGGTTCGAGGCATTCGCTCGCATGCCGGTAAGCCGCTCGCAGGCGCTCGTTGCTCGAACTTCTGGCGGTTTCGAGCTCACCCCGCTGCACGACGTATCGGGCGCGCGGAAAGGCGGCCCTGAACGCGTGGGCGGGATCACGCCGCACCACGCCGCCGCAATGATCGAAATGCAGATGGGTCAGGACCACGTGCGTGATGTCGCCAGGCTCCATCCCCAGCGCCGCAAGCCCTTCAGGCAGCCATCCGTCCTGATGTCCGAAAATCTTACGCTCGACGTCCCGCAGCCGATTGCCGATTCCAGTATCGACCAGCACTGCCTGGTTGCCGCGTATTATAAGCGGGCAGGTCAGGTTGAGGCGGATGCGATTTTGCGGATCGGGCGGATGGTCCTTTTTCCACAACTCGCGCGGGACGACGCCGAACATGCATCCGCCGTCGTTTAGCCACAGCCCGTCGGTGAGAAACGCAATGGTAAAAGAACCGACCTGAATTTTAGGTGGCTTCTGCTCGTTTTCCATCGGCAAGTCCATTTCCGATCGGTGGGCGAAGTCCTCGCCCGGCGATTTCCGGACCAGCGTTCATTCGCCCACCAGCCAAACACCCAAAAGCATTGCGCCCGCGCCGGCCAGTGCGATCAAAGCTGACAGCGCCACCAGGCGGCGGATCCTGTTGCTGACCTCGCCCTGCGGTGGCGTCCGCGGGTTGTGTTCAATCGCAAACAGCGAAACCAGCGCTGCAGCCATCATAATGTAAAGCACAATCTTCATTTCGAGGATCCGGGTGAAATCCCTGGACAAGACAAAGTGCCGGCGCTGCGCGGCATTGAAAATATTGACGATGCCGGTGCCGAGCAGAAGCGCCGCCGCGAACGCGTTGACCCGATTGAATTTCGGGACCACCCGCAGCATGAAGTCCTTGCCTTCCACGCCTTCCGCGCCCATCAAGGCTCCGGCCATGGCGATGATAATCGAAGAGAGCACCCACCACGACGCCACCGCCACGTGGGTCCACAGGCACGCTGTCAAAAACCAGCTCACTTGGCGGCGTATTGTAGCAGCCGAAGCGGCCCGCGGCAGTCCCGCCCTGGGCTCGGCCCCGGAGAAAATTCCGGGCAAATGCGCCCACCTGTTGATATTGAAGGCCGCTTCACCCAAAATGGCGGCGCCGGCCCGCCAACCCAAACTACGCCGGCTCGAGGATTCAATGGCTCATCGAAGCGGACTTATCGCCACCCTGGACGCGATGGTGCAAGAACGCAGCCTGCTCAAACATCCTTTCTACCAAAGCTGGAGCGCAGGCAGCCTGAGCCTTGAGCGCCTGCGTAATTATGCCGCGCAGTATTACCGCCATGTCGAGGCCTTTCCACGTTACCTCAGCGCGCTGCATTCCCGCTGCGAGGACCTCCAGTCGCGTCAGGCGCTGCTGGAAAATCTGATCGACGAAGAGCGGGGCGCGGAAAACCATCCCGAATTGTGGCTGCGTTTTGCCGAAGGTCTGGGCGCATCGCGCGCCGAGGTGCTGGCCTCCACACCTTCGCAATCGACCCGTGCGCTGGTCCAAACGTTCGAGCACCTGGCCCGCGAGACCTGTCTGAGCGCCGGCCTGGGCGCGTTGTATGTCTACGAGGCGCAGATTCCACCGGTCGCCACGACCAAGATCGAGGGGCTGCGGCAATTCTATGGTCTCGGTGACGAGCGCAGTCTGCGCTTCTTCACCCTTCACCAGGAGACCGACGTTTTCCATGCGCAAACCACTGCCCGCCTGTTGGAGCGGCACGCCGACTCGACCGAGCGCGCCGCTTCGGCATTGGAAGGCGCCGATTTGGCCCTCAACGCCCTCTGGACGATGCTTGACGGCATGTAGGGACGCCGCGACGATCTTTCATCTTTTCTATTCCCCTCCCACCTCAATCGTGGCAGAAGCAGAGAGCGAGGGTGCGGCTGTCTGATCCGCTTGACGCACGAGATCTGGCGATCGGCTTGTCCCCCGGGCTGGAGAGATTATCCCTTATTGTATTTTTCTATTTTACCTTTTGCCCGGGTCTGCATTAGTCTGATTTTCCATGGCAGGCCGGCTTCGTACGCACCTCGTGCCCGGCAGCCGCAATTATTTTGGCACAACGCAGGCACAGAGCATTTCGCGCAATAGCTGTTGCTGTCGCGGCGGCCATCCTGATCACCGCCGCCATCACGGCTTATGCCGCTTATAATCTTTCGGCGCTCATCAGCCATAACAAGAATCGAATCCTTAGTCGCGTCAGCCATGCTTTGGGGCGGCCGGTCACGGTAGATGCGATTAAGGCAAAGATCGGACTTGGACTGGCGATCGAGATCGACGGCGTCAAAATTGCCGACGATCCGGCTTTCTCCCGCGACCCCTTCTTCGCCGCCAAACAGACCTCGCTGGACGTAGAATTTCTCCCGCTGCTGCGCGGCCAGGTAAAAGTTCGGCAACTCGAATTCACCCAGCCCGTGGTGCGGGTGCTCAGGCGGGCGGACGGCAAGCTCAACCTCGACACGCTCGGCGAGAATGGCGCAACCGGCGCCCCGGCCACTCATCGCAACGCCGGCAATGCGATGCGCGCAATCATATGGGCAATTGCGCGGGAAATTTCGATCAAAGCTCTCAATATCGACCAAGGCTCGGTCTACTACCACGATTCGACCGCGGCGGGCGTCCCCCTGCAGATCACGCATCTGAGCATCGAGATGGCGGGGTTTCATACCGGCTCGCCTTTTGATTTGGAAGTAAAAACCGCCCTGTTCAGCGAGGAGCCCAATCTTCAGGTCTCGGGCAAAATGGGTCCGATGCTGCGCCACGGCGTGGTCGACATTGCAGGCGCTCCGCTCAATCTGAAGTTCAGCGCCGGACCCCTGACAGTTGACAATCTAAGGACTCTGCTCGCTCCCGGTGAACTGATTCCAGTTACGGTTTCGATGCCGGATCCGGTCTTTGCAGCCGGCACTGTGACCGGCACCCTGGCGGAGTTCCAGCTTGCGGCAGATGCGAGTCTGGCCACATATCGGATCGTTTACCGATCCGTTTCCAACCAACCCGGAAACCCTCCGTTGACCATGAATCTGAGCGGCAAGACCGCAGTCGAGGGCGCGCTGCGCCCGTTGGATACAAAGGGCGGCTGGGATTTGACCGCCACCATGAGCGGCGTTGCCGCGCGGTTTGAAGGCGCGCAACTCCCGGCGATCGGTAATTTCAACGGACGGATTCACCTCACTCCGACTCGGCTGGAATTGCAGCCGGCCACCTTTACGCTGGGCTCGGGACAGGCCAGCCTTCGGGCCGAAGCCGATTCGATGAATCCGCTGCAGGCGTTGTTCGACTTCCGGGCCGATTCGTTGCAACTCTCGCAAATCGTGCCAGGCCGTCCGCCCGGCGAATTCGTCAATCAACTGGCAATATCGGGAACGGCTCGTGGCCGGATTTCCGCGCCCATCATCAACGTTCGCATCACGTCGGCCGATGGCCTGGTGGAGCGGCTGACGTACCGGAAGCTGGACCTCACCGCAATCTATGAGAACGATCAGCTCTCCGCGCAGCCGCTGGCGGTTGATGTTTTCGGCGGTTCGGTTCTGGCCAACGTCAATGCCTTGATCGCGCCGCGTCCGCCCTTTAACGCCTCCGCCCGCCTGCAGCATATCAATGTCGCCGACGCGCTCGGTTGGCTCGATGTCCAGACCAGCGCGCTCAGCGGGTTTCTTACCGCCGATGCCCGCCTGTCGGGCACCGGTACGTCGTGGAAGGAGATTCAACCCACCTTGCGCGGCAATGGCCGGATGTATCTTTCCGACGGCCAGTTGCACGGAATCAATATCGTGGCGGTCGCGCTGAACAAAATCGCGGCGGCTCCGGTCGTCAGCCAACTGGTGAGCGTGGCATTCAGAACGAGCCACCAGGGCTTGTTTGCCAGTTCCAGTACCGATCTCAGCCAAGCCAGCATGAGCTTCGACCTATACCGCCAGCGCGTAACCACCAATGATCTGCTGGTGCAGTCGTCCCAGTATCAAATCACCGGCGCGGGATGGTTCGACTTCGACAAGAACATCGACATGAGCGGCGATATCCGGATTACGCTGGGTCTTTCCGCCGCGATTCCGGTGGTGGTCATGGGCAAGTACCCCGCCCTGCTGGTGCTGCCGGACATTCCCAAGCTGGCCGAGCGGGCCGCCGTGGGCGTGGTTAGCGCGCCGGTTAATATCATCAAGGGCGGCGCCAACGCCGTGGGCAGCGTTATCGGCGGTATCAGGAACATCCTGCCCTAAAGAGCCTTCAGCTCAGCAGTGAAGCGCGCCGCGAACTGGAAATTAACACCAGGCCGCTCACAGCTCGCCCCACTCCAGACCCCACGCCGCGACGATGTCCTTTGCCGTGGTAACGCGGGCCACGATGCCGACGCCGTACTTCAACGCCATCTCGGCATACTCGGGCGGAAAGCCGGCCACGCAATCGGAAGCCACCATCGCGCGGTAGTTGCGGTTGAGCGCCTCGACCACGATTCCCTGTACCCCGATATTGGTCGAAACACCGGCGGCAATCACGGTCCGCACCCCGATGTCGCGCAGGATGCTGTCAAGTTCGGTGCCTTCAAACGGATGCCATCCGTGGGTGCGCGATATAATGAAATCCACCGCTTCCGGGCCGAGATCGGGTATGATGGCGGCCGCCTCGCTGCCGCGGACAAACGGCAGTTTGCCCGATTTGATCATCTGCTCGACCAGTGGCGTGCTGACCGACATACCCAGCCCGTCCGGCCGGGTTTCGTAAACGCCATGGCAGACGACGGCGCCAACGGTGCGCGCTGCCTTGAGCAGACGCGCCAGACACCCGACCACACCGCGCTCACGCACCTGGCCTGCGAGGTCCTTGAGCGCGGGCGGCACCAGCCGACCCGCGATTCCTTGCTGCATCTCGTTGATGACAATTGCGGTTTTTTTCGGTTCCACGAATTCGCGCAGATCAAATGCCATTTCTTTTCCCTCCGAACACCGTTTCATTCCCCCGGCCGTTTACACGAACGCAATCGCCATGATAGCGAAATAAGCGCTGATCGCAGGAGGAATTCAATGAAAGCCGCGATGTTTAACGGCGCCAACAAACCGCTCCTAATTGACGAAGTCGAAATCGACAGGCCCAAAGACCACGAAGTCCTGGTCAAGGTAAAGGCGTGCGGCGTGTGCCACAGCGACCTGCATTACGTCAAAGGCCTGGTGCCGATGAAAATCCCCACGCTCCTGGGCCATGAAGCAGCCGGCATCGTGGAGGAAGTGGGCAGCCTGGTTACCAATGTCAAACCCGGCGACCATGTGATCGCGCTGTCGGTCATCTACTGCGGTCAATGCGATCAGTGCATTTCGGGCAATCCCAGTTCCTGCGTTAATCGCGAGGCCACGCGCCGCAAAGACAATGAAAAGCCGCGCACCACGTGGCGTGGCCAGAAAGTCACGCCCGTTTCCGACGGCGGCGCCTTCGCGGAAAAGATGCTCGGCCACGAAAACAGCTTCGTCAAAATCCCCGACGAGATGCCGTTTGACCGCGCCGCCCTGATTGGATGCGCGGTGACCACCGGCGCCGGCTCCGTGCTCAACCATGCGCAGGTCAAACCGGGCACTACGGTGGCCGTCTTCGGCTGCGGCGGTATCGGTCTGTCCGCGATCCAGGGGGCGCGGATCGCCGGCGCGCTCCGGATCATCGCGGTCGATACCGTGGAGAGCAAGCTGGCGATGGCGCGGCGGCTGGGCGCAACGCATACGGTTGACGCATCCTCCTCCGACGCAGTGCAGGAAATCCAGAAAATCACCGGCGGCAAGGGCGTGGATTACTCCTTCGAAGCGGTCGGCCTAAAAAAGACCGCCGAACAATGCGTTTACAGCCTCGGCGTGCGCGGGACCGCGGTGCTGATCGGGATGGTGCCGGCCGGACAGAAGCTGGAGATCGAGCCCGGATGGCTAATCGGCGGCGCCCGTTACGTAACCGGCTGCGTGCTGGGATCCAACCGCTTCCGTATCGACGCGCCCCGCTACATCGAGTACTACCGCCAGGGCCGCCTCAACCTCGACGAGATGGTCACGCGTCATTGCCGGCTTAACGAAATCGACGAAGCTTTCAAAATGATGGACGGCGGCGAGCTGGTCCGCTCCGTGGTGATGTTCGACTGAGCGGGATCTCGCGTGCGCATCGGCGTCGATCTGGGCGGCACGAAAATCGAGGCGATTGCGCTCAATGATCAAGGCGCAACGCTCTGCCGGCGTCGCATCGCAACGCCCGCCGGGGATTATGCCGCCATCATCGAAGCAATCGCCGCGCTGGTTTTCGCAATCGAGCGCGAACTGCGATGTCAGGCCACAGTCGGCGTCGGCACCCCGGGCGCGCTCTCATTACGTACCGGGCTGATCAAAAACTCCAACAGCACCGTGTTAAACGGCAAGGCGCTCGACCGCGATCTGGCCGGCGCATTAAAGCGCGCCGTGCGGCTGGAAAATGACGCCAATTGTTTCGCCTTGTCTGAAGCGATCGACGGCGCTGGCGCCGGCGCCGAATCGGTGTTTGGCGTAATCCTGGGCACCGGTGTAGGCGGCGGGCTGGTGGTCGACGGGCGTATCGTAAGCGGCCGCAACCGTATCGCGGGCGAATGGGGCCACAATCCGATACCCTGGCCAAGATCCGAGGAATGGCCGGGTCCGCCGTGCTATTGCGGCAGGACCGGATGCATTGAGGCACTGATCTCAGGGCCGGCCCTGGCCCGGCAGTTTAGCGCGCAATCCGGCCGCACATTGAGCGCGGAACAAATCGCGCAGGCGGCGATCAGCGGTGACCGCCAGGCTCTTTCCGTTATCGAAATGTTCGAAAATCGTTTGGCGCGGGGGCTCGCGATGGTGGTCAACATTTTCGATCCGGCGGTCATCGTGCTGGGCGGTGGTCTTTCCAACATCGAGCGGCTTTACCGGACTGTTGCACCGCAAATCTCACGCTACGCCTTCTCCGACGGCGTCGACACCCCGATCAGACGCGCCCTGCACGGCGATTCCAGCGGCGTGCGCGGCGCCGCCTGGCTGTGGCCCGCCTGATCGCTGAATGCGATTTACTCCGTCGGCGGCGGGCTCTCGTAGCATTTCCTGTTGTCGTACAAAATGACCAGTTGCTGCTTGCGCTGCTGGGCCTGGGCAATCCTGTTCTGCTGATCCACCTTCTGCTGCTGACCGGCGTTGCCGGCCAAAGCCGCAACCGGTCCGGTCATCGCGCCGAGCGCCGCGCCCACGATCGGTATCGGAATGAATCCAAAGCCCACACCGGCGCCGCTCGACAATGCGCTGAGGGCGGTATTCGTGTTGTCCGGACCGGAAGCCGAACGGTAGACAATGCGATCCATCCGCCGCATCTCGCTGAGCAACTCATCGCAGCTCAACTGGCCGTCGCCGGGCTGGATAGTCTGGATCACCTGTGTTTGCGCGGCCGGGGAAGAGTCTTCTCCGCCGCTGACGGCGCACGATCCAACGAGCAGCACCAAAAGCGCTGGAGTCAGCGTCAATGTCAGTTTTGGGAAAGGCATTTTCTCCCAAGCATCAAACCACGTCCGCGAATGGAACTGCAAACCTATGGAATTGATGGCGCCTTGAGCGGGAAGTGATAAACACGCATGATCTCGCTCGCGTCAGAAAACCAGGGACCAACCGAAAAGATAGTTCGCCCCTGGCCCCTCGCTGACTTTCAAGGTGATGGACGGCTCACGACCCGCGGCGCCCATCAGGCGGCGGCGCGGGACGGGGAGAATCTCACCGGCATGTGTTTGATGCCTGCGACCAGGTTGGAATAAAGACGCTGCACGGCGCCTGATACTTCCAGATCGGGCAGCCGATTGAGCACCTCGTCGAGCATCACCTTAAGTTCCAGTCGGGCCAGGTTGGCGCCGAGGCAGAAATGCTCGCCGTGGCCGAAGGCGACGTGTTCGTTGGGGGAACGCCTGATGTCAAACCGTTCGGGATCAGGAAATTGAGTCTCATCGCGGTTGGCGGATGCGTTCCAAATCACCACGCGGTCACCCGTCTTGATCGTCTTGCCATGCATTTCAACCTCGCGCGTCGCCGTGCGCATCAGGTGCGTGATGGGCGAGGTGAACCGCAGGATTTCCTCGATCGCTCCCGGCAGCAGGGACCGATCCCGGCCCAGTTCCGCGCGCTGATCGGGATTGTCCATCAGCGCCAGCATGCCGCCCGAGATCGCGTTGCGCGTGGTCTCCTGTCCGCCGATTATCAATAGAAAACAGTTGAACAGGACCTCCATGTCGGTGAGCTTGTGTCCTTCGATCTCACCATGCACCAGCGCGCTGACCAGATCGCCGCCCGGATTTTTGCGCCGCTCGCCCACCATGTTGACGAAGTAATTGAAGCATTCCATCTGCGCCCGGCGGCCGGTGGCGCGCGCGTCGCCGTCGATCTGATATTCGGGATCCTGGCTGCCGATCGACATGTTGGCGACGGCGAACATCATGTTCCAGTCCGCCTTGGGAATACCCATCATCTCGCAGATCACAGCGGTGGGCAGTTTGGCCGCGACATCAACCACGAAATCACATTGACCCAGCGGCGTTACCGCGTCGAGAATGTCGGTCGCGATCGCTCTGATATGCGGTTCCTGCGGCGCCAGCGCCGCCCGGGTGAAGCGCTTGTTGATGATCTGGCGCATCCGCGTATGCCGCGGCGGATCGGTAACGATTAGCATCTGGCCCAATCCGGCCTGCTGCGCCATCTCGTCCTCGTCGGTAAGCCCGTAAGCAAGCGCGACGCCACCCCGCTCCGAGCTGAACATCAGGGGATTGCGGTAGACGAAAAGCGCGTCCTGGTAACGGGTGACCGACCAGTACCCGGTGTCGTCCTTGGGGTTCCAATGCAACGGATCCCGCTCTCGCAGGATCTTAAATGCAGCATGAGGATCGCCGTACACGAACAGATCGAGATCGTTGAGGTCGATGTCTGCCAATTCCATATCGGCGCTTCCCCTGGGCTTGAATCTTCAGCCGCTATTTAACCAAAAGGTTAAGAACAGGGCAAGAGTTTCAGCAATTGTTGCGGGGGATTGAGGCACGCCAACGTCCAGGGGCAGGATTGCACGGTTATGCGCCCCGCCGAATTCCCGTTTAACTCAACGGGTCCGGGGTCATCGCGATTTTGTCCTCTTATATTGATGGAACCTGGCTGATCCCACCGGGATTCGAACCCGGGTTACCGACGTGAGAGGCCGGTGTCCTAACCACTAGACGATGGGACCGTCCGCGCAATGCCACAAAAATTTGGCTGAGGAGGAAGGACTCGAACCTTCAATCGCCTGATCCAGAGTCAGGTGGCTTGCCAATTAGCCGACTCCTCAGCGTTTCTCCATTTAAGTGCCTGCGGCGCCAACGGTCAAGACGAGAGGAGCGAAGAGAAAATGGAGGCAAAAGGAGTGATGGGCGAGCGATGAGAAGTGAGCAAACAAAAAAGCGGAAAATAAAAATCAGAAAGGTGAACCGGATTCAGACACCCACTGCAAGGCCGAGTTTTCTATATTTCCGTTTCTAACTCCCCACTGCTCATCTTCTCTTCGGCTCAATCCTCCTCCCTCGATGCTCCGCCTGACCGCCTCAGCGCTTCCGCGTGGCGCTCCACCAAAGCGTCGCAGCGGGTCAGCAGCGAGGTGTCCTGGCAGTAACATTCGATCATGTAGCTGAGGTCGCCGAGGTCATGGACCAGCAGGCGCTGGTAGCGCTCGTATTCGCGTTCCTCCTTAATCGCCTTGAGCAGTTCGCCAACGCGGTCTTCAATTTCGGATTCTTCGATCTCCAGCGCGACAGCCAGCGCCTTTTCCATGGTCAGGGGCGGTTTGGCATCCTCCGCCGCCTGCTTCAACAGGTTGCGCAGACGGCGGACCGTTTCATCTTCCAGGGCAAAGGGGCTGGCCTGCTCGAGCAGCCCCTCGCATTCCAACACAGTTGAAACCAGCGTCAGCGCGCCAACGTGATTGGCCTCGTCCCGCGCCATCGAATACCAGAAGTCGCGGAACTTGGGCTCGCCCTCGAAGACCTTGGCGTAACGCGCATAAAGGCCCATGGTCTCTTTCTCCAGGGCCATCGTGGCTTCCATCACTTCACGCAACGAGGGCATCGCGGCGCCATCATATCGCGCCTTGGCGCGATCGCAAGTAAATTACAAGGTTCAATTCTAGCGCGCCAACTCGGTCGAGCGCACCTCCCTGATGACCGTAACCTTGATCTGACCCGGATAAGCCATATCAGTCTCGATTTTGCGCGCTACGTCGCGGGCCAAAAGGACGGTGTCATCGTCGCTGACCTGGTTGGGCTCGACAATGATCCTCATCTCGCGCCCGGCCTGCACCGCGAAGCACTTGTCCACACCCTTGAAGGACTTGGCGATCGTTTCCAGATCTTCCAGCCGTTTGACATAGCTTTCCAGCACCTCGCGCCGCGCCCCCGGCCGCGCTCCCGAAAGAGCGTCGGCGGCGTCCACCAGCGGCGCCAGGATAGTTTCGGCTTTGACCTCCTCGTGATGGGCCGCGATGGCGTTGACGATCTTGGCCGACTCACCGTATTTGCGAGCCAGCTCGGCCCCGATCAGTGCATGCGATCCCTCGACCTCATGGGTCAGAGCCTTGCCAATATCATGGAGCAGGGCGGCGCGACGGGCCTGCTTTTCGTTCAGACCCAGCTCCGCCGCCATCGCGCCGCACAAAAACGCCGCCTCGATCGAATGCATCAGGACGTTCTGCGCATAGCTGTAACGGTACTTGAGCATCCCCAGCAGCTTGACCAGCTCGGGATGGACGCCGTGGACGCCGACTTCGAGCAGCGCGCGCTGACCAGCCTCGCGAATCGACTCCTCGACCTCCTGCTCGGCCTTGCGGATGACTTCCTCGATCCGTCCCGGATGGATGCGGCCGTCGGAGATCAGCCGCTCCAGGCCGACACGGGCGATTTCACGACGGATCGGGTTATGGCAGGAGATCACCACGGCTTCGGGCGTATCGTCGATAATGATATCGACGCCGGTGGCGGCCTCGATCGCGCGGATGTTGCGGCCCTCGCGCCCGATGATCCGACCCTTCATCTCGTCCGAGGGCAGGGCCACGACCGAGACCGTGCGTTCGGCGACGAATTCACCGGCCATCCGCTCGATCGCAACGGTGAGGATCCGTTTGGCGCGGCGGTCGGCCTCCTCGCGGGCTTCCTCCTCGACCAGGCGGATATGTTTGGCCGCCTCGTTACGCGCCTGGCCGACGATTTCGTCGATAATGGAGCGCTTGGCTTCCTCGCGGGTCAGCCCGGCAACGGTTTCAAGTTTCCGGCGAGCCTCGTCAAGCAGCGCCTGATGTTCGGCCTCCTTGTCGGCAAGGTTCTTCTCGCGCGCGCGCAGACTCTGCTCGCGGCGGTTGAATTCGGCCTCGCGGCGTTCAAAGCTTTCGACTCTTTTTTCGAATACCTCCTCGCGCGATTCGATTTTGTTTTCCAGGGTTGCCAGTTCACGGCGCCGTTCACGGATTTCCTCGTCCGCCTGGGTGCGCGCCTGTACCAGCAGGTCCTTAGCTTTAACTTCCGCATCCTTGATTAGAATTTCGCTTTTGGTTCGGGCCTCCGTTAGAATTAGGTTTGCTTCAGCGTTGGCCGCTTCAGCTTTTGAAGTCTCTGTGCGCTGCGCGGAAAAATAAACCGCAACGGCGGCAATGAGACCGGCAATCAGGCCCAGCACGAGCCCGATCAGTAGATTCACTTCGAACCACCTCCTTTTTCACCGTCATTCTCGCCATTACCTGGAGCATCGCGGCCCATGCACAGCATGCTCGGTGACCACGCAAGCAAGCTGGCGATCCCAGTCGTCCTGCGGCAGACAATCCAGCACCTGGAAAGCATAGCCGAGGCCGACCGCGGTGATTCCCGGTCCTGTCGAGGCCAGAAAACGATCATAGAAACCCCCACCCCGTCCCAGCCGCTGCCCGCTCACGCTGAAGGCGAGACCGGGTACGAAAACTACCGCATCCCCGACCCCCGGACGAAAGGGTTCGCCGTCCTGGGGTTGCGCAATCCCAAAACTGCCCTCGCGCAGTTCTTCAAGCGCGCGCACCGCGCGAAAGTCGAGAGTGCGACGCGCCGGGTCGGCGATCGGGTAATAGACCAGGCGGTTGGCGGCGCGTGCGTGCTCGAAAATCAGATCAGTGGCGACTTCGTTGCCCACGGCGGCATAGAGCAACACCGCCGCAGCTTCACGGTAGCATTGCAGGCCCAAGGCCCGGCTTTGGACAGAACAAGACCGCGCCCGCGCCTGCTCCGGCTGCAAGGCGTCGCGGCATTCCCGCATCACCTTGCGCAAACGGTGCTTTTCGTCCGCCATGCGTTCTCCATGGCGGCGCGGGGCTCAGATCATGACTTGTGCGCCCGCGGGATTGGGATCCGGCGCGGGCCGGCAACTCATCAGGCAAAATCCATCGCTAGCCGCGGTGCAGCAACATTAGCGGAAAGCGCACGGCTCGAACTTCGTCCGTACTGACATCGATCCCATGTTGCCGCGTCAAGCGGCGCAATTTATTTGTCGTGCTCCACTGCCCCCCGCCGCCCACCTGACCGGCGCGTCCTTATCGGCGGCCGGAACTGCATTGCTGCATTCTTCAAAAATCCGAGAGCCGTTTATTCAATGCGTCGATCTGCTCGAGCAACTCGCGATGCTCGATGCGCAGGCGCTCCAGCTCCTCGGCAAAATTCAGCGCCGTCAAAATCGCCAGATCGACCGCGGTAATCGATCGGGTGCGGGCCCGAATCTGCCGGCCCCGTTCGTCCACCGCGCGGGCCACCGCTCGCACCCAGTCATCGTCGGCATCGCTGGCCACCACCAGGTTCTGACCCATTATCTGGACACTGACGTTGGCCATGCGGATTATGCCAAATCCAATCCATCGAAGCGTTCCAGCAGCTTCTCGATGCGGCTCTTAACTTCGTTGCGCTCGTGCTCCTGCTGCTGGCACTGCTCCTGGACCTGCTTTAATTGCCCACTCAGCTCCTCAAGACGGCGCCGTCCTTCTTCCAGCTCCCGATTGAGCCGGGCATTGTCCTGGCGCAACTGCTCAGTGCGCTCGATCACCGCCTTAATCCGATCATCCAACTGTTTGAGGATTTCAAAAGACATGATTAATGCATTCCGATGCTAATCTATTTTTCGACCTCTAACACTGTCAAGCTGCGTATGACTTTCCTGCCTGTCCGCTGCCGTCATCGGCGGCAAACAGCTCCTCGGCGAATTCACGCCCGTCAAACGGCCGCAAATCGGCAAGGTCCTCTCCCACTCCCACGAATCGCACCGGCAGTTTGAGCCGGTCCGCGATCGCCACTATTACTCCGCCCTTGGCGGTAGAATCGAGTTTGGCCAACACCACGCCGCTCAGCGGCACCGCATCGGCGAAGATCCTGGCCTGGCTGAGCGCATTCTGCCCGGTATTGGCATCCAAAACCAGCCAGGTTTCATGCGGGGCGCCGCTGACCTCGCGTCCCACCACGCGCGCGATCTTTTTAAGCTCCTCCATCAGGTTGACCTTGGTTTGGAGGCGGCCGGCGGTATCAATCAGGACGGCGGGGGTTTTGCGCGCTTTAGCCGCCTTCACCGCGTCGAAGGCGACGGCCGCCGGGTCAGAGCCCGCCTTCTGCTTGATAATGTCCACGCCGACCCGCTGGCACCAGATTTCCAACTGCTCGATTGCGGCGGCGCGAAAGGTATCTGCGGCCGCGACCAGCACCGCTCCCCGCTCCTCCTTGAGCATCGCGGCGAGCTTGGCCACCGTGGTGGTCTTACCCACACCGTTAACGCCGACCAGCATAATCACCAGCGGCGCGTCGCCGGGATCCGCAGGCCTGCGCTCGACCTTTTGCAAAAGAGCCGCGATTTCTTCCTTGAGCGCGTCGCGGATGGCGTCGGGGGTCGCCTTGCCCGTTAGCCGCTTGCGCACCGCCTCAACCAACCGGGTGCTGGCCTCGACACCGACGTCGGCGGCAATTAAAGCTTCCTCCAGTCCCTCGTAAATCTCCTCGAGGTTCGCCCCGCTGCCCATCACGCCGCGCAGCCGGTTCATGAAGCTATCGCGGGTCTTACGCAGTCCCAAACGCAACCGCGACACCGCGGGTTTTGCCACCTCAACCGGTGGTGGGGGTGCGGGCGCGGGAGCGGGTGGTATCTCCACCGGGGGAGGCGAGACAGCCGGCGGCGTGGTGATAGCAACTCGTGCTGGGGGCGGGGCTGGCTGGGGGAGCTGGGCTGGCGGAGCTGGGGCAGCCGCCGGCGACGCCGGCGGCTGCCCCAGCTCCGGCAGTGGCGCCGCGCTCGGCACTGGCGGCGATGGGGCAGCGGGCTGCAGCTGAGGTGGCGCCGGCGGCGGCGCCACCTCAGCTGCAGCCCCCGGGGGCGGTGCAGACGGCGGCGCGGCCGCCTCCTGCACCGCTGCCTCCTCCAGAGGCGCCGGATGCTTCTTGCGCAGATGCAACTCGATCAGCACGCCCAGCGTCGTCAACCCCAAACCCGCACCCAGCGCGCAGCCGATCATTATCAGGAGGTCGGTCGTACTGATTGGCATTTGAACCTATGCGAAACCCTGAAAATTCCAACAGGATACCAGCATTATCCTGGTCATCGCCCGATCAATTCCTTACGTCTGCACGGTCACATTATCAGCCAGTCCACAGACCCCAAAACACTGCCCTCCACAAATCTCCCCAGGTCTGGGTTGGGCCACAGCTTAGTGAAGCAGCGCTACGAATCAAGCGCAACGACAACTGAGCAGCAGATCGCACCGGCGGGGATAGGGAAACAGGCGACCGAAACGAGAAGCCAGCTTTGCGGTCTAGCCGCTTCTTTATGGATCTTCCCCATGGATCTTCGGCGGTTGACGGTGGACTGCAGCGCACTGTTGGCGCCTTCGCTGCCGGATGAACCTCAGACAGGATCAGTGATGTGGCGCTAATCCCGTCGTCTTTCTGAACAGTCGGGTGAACGTATAAGAAGCCATCTGCGCGTTCGCCGCCATTTCTTCCAGCCGCAAATCGCCGCTCAGATTAGCTTCGATATACTCGCCGGTCCGCCGCAACCGGTTGCTGAGTATGGCGCTGTTAGGTTCGGGGAGGCTTGACGTCGATCGGTCAAGGAGAGCTGAAGCCCGCAAGCTTTCGCGCCGTCTGCGTCGCGTTGCCCAATCACTCCTTTTTTTGCGGCTCTGCCATCAGAGCAAATTGTTCCAATTTTACCGATTTGTGAATTCCGCACCATTAACCTTAACGGCGAGGGGTGCAAAGCGCGCAAGTGTGGTTGCGGCTGGGCACAGCGCGTCAAATGAAACGTACATTTATCCGGTCTGATTCGCGCCATTACGCCGGTCAGCGCGGACAGATTATCGTCCTGCTGGTGGTCTCGCTGGTTGCTCTGGCCGCTTTGGTGGGCGTCGCCAATGATATCGGATATGCGTGGCGAATCAGGCTCAAAATGCAATCGGTCGCCGACGCGGCTGCGATGGCCGGAGCCGACGCGCTTTATATGGGCGGAAGCATCAGCCCCACGGCGGCAGCCAAAGCGATAGCGACACAAAACGGTTTCACCGATGGGGCAGGTACCTCGATCAATCCCAACACGGTTTCGGTGACGGTCAACAATCCTCCCGCGACGGGGCCCAATTCCGGTAATAGCAATGCGGTCGAAGTAATCGTCGCGCAGGCGCAGCCAACATTTTTCCTCAACGTGGCGGGCTTCAGCACGCTCAGCGTTTCGGCGCGGGCGGTGGCGGCGGTCACCTCGAGCAACAACTGCATGTACTCCCTGAACCCGTCGGCCAGCGGTGCGTTGAAGATGGCGGCCAACTCCCATGTCAACAGCAGTTGCGGTTTGCTGGTCAATTCGAGCAACTCAAGCGCCGTTATCGGAAGTTCGGGAGCGACCATTTCCGCGCCGTCGCTGGGCATCGTGGGCAACAAATCATGGAGTGGGGCATCGCTGCCGAGTAATACCACCACCGGCGTGGCCTCGTTCAGCGATCCCCTGGCTTACGAGCCGACACCGTCGGTGAGCGGTTCGTGCACCACCCTGGCCACGGTTCCGAGCAACACCACGTACAGTCTGGCCGCCGGTTATTACTGCGGATTGAACGTCCACAGTAACAGCACGGTCAATCTCACCTCGAGTGGCACTTATTCCTTTGACGGCAACGTTACGCTGGACGCCAACACCAGCCTTAACGGAACCGGCGTCACGCTCTATTTCCAAAGCGGGTCGCTTTCAATGAGCAGCAATACCGTTTTGAATCTTTCGGCGCCGACCTCGGGTACCTATGCTGGAATAGTCATTTTTCAGGACCGCAGCGACAGCACTCCACTATCACTTAGCTCGAACAGCGCAATGGCGCTGACTGGAGCCGTGTATGCCCCCGACTCCAACCTGACACTTGCCAGCAATGCTTTTGCCAACGTCTACTCGATCCTGGTGGCCTCAACTATCACGATCGCCTCCAATTCGACCATTAATCTCAACAACAACTACTCGAGCCTCCCCAACGGCTCACCGATTAAGATGGCGGCCATGGTCGAATGATGGAGCACGACGAAGTCCGACGGCCGCTTGCGCGCCGGCGGCCTCGACCATGCAGGCACAATCGGTATGGGCAAAGCCTGGTGGAACTGGCCTTGATGCTGCCGGTTCTGATTCTGCTGCTGCTTGTCGCCCTGGATTTTGCGCGAATGTTTAACATGTCGATGGCGGTGACGGACGCGGCGCGCGCGGGCGCCCAGTGGGGAGCGCAAAACCGCACCAATGCGGCCAACGCGCTTGGGATGGAGCAGGCCGCATGCAACAGCATGGCGGATTACTCCTGCACGCCCGGCAGCAATACCACGGCGTCCAGTTTTTGTCAGTGCGCCGGTTCCTCCGGCACGATCTCATGTACCAATCCAGGCGGATGTAATAACGTGCAAAACTTCGTGACGGTTACCGCCAGCACAACTTTCAGTACCGTCCTACCCTATCCGGGGCTGTCCAGCTCGGTGCCAATGAGCGCTTCCGTAACCATGCAGGTGCAGTAGAATCTTGGGATGCTGCGAAAAATCGATCAAATCCGATGCAAAGTCGGGCCAGTCGATGGTCGAGTTTGCGCTGATCGTATTGATCGCGCTCACGCTGATTTTCGGAATTATCGAGGCCTCGCTCGCCCTCTATGCCTACAGTTTCGTCAGCTACGGCGCACGATGCGGCGCGCGCTACGCGATGGTGCATGGCAGCAACAGCTCAAGCCCCGCCACCGCCTCCACCGTGCAAGCCTACGTCGAAAGCCTGGCATTTCCGCTCGACACCAGCTCAATGACCGTGACCACCACCTGGAGTCCTGACAACTCTCCCGGCAGCACCGTCACCGTCGCGGTCACCTACGTTTTCAAGCCCCTGGCTGACCTGCTCTTGACGTCAAACATCACCATGTCGAGCACGGCGCAAGCTGTGATTAGCAACTGACCCGCCGTGCGCAAAGGCGCGCTTTGATTTGCATCATCCAGGCCCTCCTTGAGGATCGAATGCGGCACAGGCCGCACTGCAAGCCGGGCATCGGTCGGACAAAGTGGATCAGGTTGATCGCAGCCAAAATCCAAAGCGCCTCGTATCACAGCGCCGCGGCGGCTTAAACTTCGCGATCGACCTGATCGTTGATCATTGCGGCAAGACTGTCGCGGTAGCGCGACGGTTTAAGGCAGGCCAATTCGTGGTGAGCCAGTGCTGCCTGTTCCGCCGCCTTTTGGCGGCCCGCCGCGAGCACGTGGGGCGCGCGAACCAGTTCCAATGCGCGGTTGAAACCGGGGCCGCCGGCGGCCGCACTGCCGTCCTGGAACAAGCGGCGGAGTTCTTCCGACCCGGCGATTCCCAGTACCACCGGTAGGGACGGGATTCCAGCGCGCAGGTCCGATCCCACCGGCTTGCCGATCTTGCTTTCCGGACCGACTACGTCGAGCAGGTCGTCGATCATCTGAAAGGCCAGGCCGATGGCCGTTCCCAGGCGGCCCATTCGATTGATGATCCGCTCCGGCACCCCGGCCAAATCGGCGGCGATTCGCCCGCCGCAGCGAAACAGCGACGCGGTCTTCAATTCGATGAAATTTTTGTAATCTTCCAGGCTCACCGACGAGTTGTGGCGCAGGCGCGCTTCCCTGACTTCGCCTTCGGTGAGCTGGATACAGGCCTCGGCCGCCATCTTGATCAGGTGCTCGTCGAAGCGGCCGCACAATTCAAAAGCGCGCGAGAACAGAAAATCTCCCGCCACCAGCGTCGGAGCCAGGCCGAAGCGGCTGAACGCGGAGGGTTTGCCGCGACGCAGTTTGCCCGAATCGATGATGTCGTCGTGCAGCAAAGTCGCGGAATGGATCAACTCCAGCGCCACGGAAGCATCGATGGGGCCGCCCAGGTCTTCATCGGTGCCGCCGCACGCGCGGTACACCAGCATCATGAAAGCGGGACGCACGCGCTTACCGCCACCGGCGACCAAATAGCGGCAGATTTCGCTAATCAGGCTTTCACGGCAGTCGAGCAGGCTGACCAGCCGCGATTCGATCATTTGCAGTTCGGTCTCCACGGCCAGCACCGGAGATTCCGGTGCTGGCGAGGCGGAAAGAGCGATGGCTTTGTCGCGGTCCACGTCAGATTCAGGTTACTGGTAACGGGCAAACGTGCCAAACAAGTTTCATCTGAACAAATCGGCTTCCGCAGGCCGAATCAAGCTTTTCGCGGTTCCCGCAGCCGTCTTGTAAGCATAGCCGCGAATTAAAACAGCCGGAATGCCGCTGGCTTTTTCCATCAAAAGTCCCGCCGCGCAGGCCAGTTCGTCCGCCACCGCCACCACCGTGTGAGACAATTCGCGTCCACCCAGATCATGTGTGCCGCGCAGATCCAGCATCGCCTCCATCCCGGAAATCCCCAGGCATACTTCGGTCAGACCGTCGCGCCAGGGCCGTCCGAACGTGTCGCTGATGATCACCGCGACTTCCGCGCCGCTCAGCCGCTTGATTTCGGCGCGGATAGCGGCGGCCGACGCGTCGGGATCAACCGGCAACAGGATCGCCTTGTCCTCCGCCATGCTGTTGGATTCGTCCAGTCCGGCGTTGGCGCACACCCATCCCGGTCCGGTCTCGACAATCAACACGCCCCGATCCATACGCACGATACGGCTGGTCTGGCGCAGCACCAATTCCACGACCCGCGGATCCTTTTCCCAGCGGGCCGCGAAGTTCTTCGCCAGCTCCGACGGAATCACGTCCTTAAGGTCAAACACGCGCCCTTCGGATTTCGAAACGGCCTTTTGACATACGACAATTATGTCGTGATCGGCCGGCCGAAGATCCGCCCTTTGCATGGACGCGACAATCAACTGGGCGATGTTGTCGCCGGCCTTGATGAGCGGGATTCCCTCAAGCGCCGTAATCGTGACTGAAGCCATAACCTATTGAGATTACACTTCCAGAGCGCCCAGCACTACGTCGGCTAATTCGGCCGCCCGTGCCGGACTGGTCATAATCGTGTCGGTCGCAACGGCTTTGAATCCGAGCGTACGAATCGGTTCAAGATAACTGCGGTCCACCTGATCGATTACCATGGTCCCGACGCAATCGCGGTACAGTTTGGCCCAGCCCGCCGGCGACACTTCATGGCCCAGACCCCGCATCATTTTGTCGGCCGGACCCTTAATCGGCTTGCCGCCGACCAGCGGGCTGATTGCGGCCACGCGATCCTTAATCGACGCCAGCGCCGACCGCATCCCTTTCATCGCCAGGATCGGACCGATCGATACAAACGGATTGGACGGCGCGAGGATCACCGCCCTGGACGATCTGATGGCTTGCAGGGCCTGCGGCAGGGGACGCGCGCGCCCGGCCCCGCGCAATTCGATTTTCTCCACCTGTCCGCGCGCCCGGTTGCGCACGAAATATTCCTGAAATGGCATCGGCTCGCGCCCCCGGATTTTGACGAAGGTCCTCACGCGATCGTCGCTCATCGGCAGGATCTGCGCCCGGACCTTAAGCCTGAGCGCGATATCAGCGGTAATCCGGCTGAGCGGCCACCCCTGGCGCAGCCGATCGGTGCGATACAGATGCGTCGCCAAATCGCGGTCGCCAAGCGCAAACCATCCTTTGCCGTAGAACCGTTCAAGCGCGTGCAGGGTATTGAATGACTCCCCGCTGAGTCCCCAACCGGTGTCGGGATTCGCCAATCCGGCCAGCGTATAAGTTACCGTGTCGATATCGGGCGAGACGTGGAGCCCATAGAACTCCTCGTCGTCGCCGGTGTTGACTATTACCTTCAGGCGCCGGGGATCGACACGTAGCGCCAATCCCCGCAGGAACCTAGCTGCACCCACTCCCCCCGCAAGTGTCGTGATTATCGCTGTGGAGGGAGACAATCGGCCGCGCGCCATTTGGGGTCCGCTTTCCGTAGAGTTTTCGATAGAGGGTGTCGCGTTCGACGGCGCTGCGGCCCATCTCCGTGGCAAGGCGGTGGATCAGGTCAACCGGGACGAATTCGCCCGCGTCGCCACCGGCCTGCGCCGTGATGCTTTCTTCCATCAGGGTGCCGGAGAAATCGTTGCATCCCGCTTTGAGCGTCAACGCCGCCAGCTCCACGCCCATTTTCACCCAGGAAGTCTGGATATTGTTGATCTGCCCGCGCAGGAACAGGCGGGAGAACGCGTACATGCGAAAGTCGTCCGCCCCTCTGGGCGGCGGCGGCGCGACCAGGCCTTTGCGGAACAGTTGCGTGTTCTGATGGATAAAGCGCAGCGGCACAAATTCGGTGAATCCGTGCGTGCGCTTCTGGATATCGCGTATCAGACTCAGATGGTTGACCACATGATGGGGGCTTTCGACGTGCCCGTACATGATGGTCGAGGTGGTCCGCACTCCGAGGCTGTGCGCAGTCGTAATGATCTCGACCCACGCGGCGACATCGACCTTCTTATGGCTAAGGACTTCGCGCACGCTGTCATCCAGAATTTCCGCCGCCGTGCCGGGAATCGATCCGAGACCATGGTCGCGCAGCATCGCGATATACTCGGGATAGCCCATCCGCGCGCGCCGCGCACCATACATGATTTCCATCGGCGAGAACGCGTGAATATGCATCGCAGGAAAGCTGGCCTTGATCAGGTCGAGCAGGTCGCGATACTTGAACGGCGGCATATCAGGATTGATGCCGCCCTGCATGCAGACTTCGGTGGCGCCGCGAGCCCACGCGTCGGCCACTTTGTCCAGAATCGCCTGATCGGAATGGTCATAGGCGTCGGATTCCCAACGCTGGCGCTTGAACCCGCAAAACTGGCATCCCACGAAGCAGATATTGGTAAAATTGATGTTGCGATTGACGACGTAAGTGACCTCCTCGCCCACGTCCTCGGCCCGGGCCAGGTCCGCGCACTTGATCATCGCGCGCAAATCCGGGCCCTGGCAGGTGTAGAGCACCAAACCTTCCTCGCGCGTCAATTCGCGGCGATCCAGCACCTTGAGCAGCGCGGCGCGGACCGCGGGCGACGCGCCGGCCAGAAGCACGTCGAGCGGGGTGGCTTCGATTTCATCAACGTAGTTGCGCAGTTCAGTCAGGTTCACGGTACACCTCCGCCGATTCTAAAGGCGGTCAGCCAGCCGTTGAACGGCCGGAAGCAGGTCTGGATCGATCCATACGTCATTGATGTATTCCTGGTATACCGGCAGCCGCTCGCGCAACCGGAAACCCGCGCGCGCGCATCGATCGGCCAACTGCGCGACGTGCGGCCATGGCGCCTCGGGATTGACGTAATCCCTGGTCAGCGGCGAAATGCCGCCCCAGTCGTTTATGCCGGCGCGCAGGAACAGCTCGACGTCGTTGGGTGAAAGGTTGGGCGGCGCCTGAATATTCATTTCACCGCCCAGCACCAGGCGCGCCGTTGCGATCGCCCGCGCCATCTCGATTTCGCTGGGCTCGGGCGCATTGGCCATCGGGATTTCCGGCTTGGCGCGAAAATTCTGGATAATGACTTCCTGGATATGGCCATAGCGCCGATGGACGTCGCGGATCGCGATCAGGCTTTGCGCCCGTTCCGCCGGGGTCTCGCCGATGCCGAGCAGGATTCCGGTGGTGAAGGGAATCCTAAGCTGTCCCGCCTCTTCCAGCATCCGCATGCGCCGCACCGGTTCCTTATCGGGCGCCCATTGATGCGGTCCGCCGCGCTTGCGCAAGCGGGTGGAAATATCCTCGAGCATCAAACCCATGCTGGCGTTGACCGGTCGCAGCATCCGCATCTCCTCAAGGCTCATCAGGCCGGCGTTGGTGTGGGGCAGCAGTCCCTCGGTCAGCGCAAGCTCGCAAGCCCGATGGACATACTCAATCGTGGTGCGCACACCCAGGGATTTGAGCGTCTCGCGATATTGCTTGAATGCGACTTCAGGCTTGTCGCCCAGGCACATCAGCGCCTCCGTGCATCCCAGCGCCCGCCCCCGGCGCGACCAGTCAATGATCTCGTGCGGCATCATCGTCCATGCACCTGGGTCCCACGGATCCTTGCGGAAGGTGCAGTAGGTGCAGCGGTCGCGGCACAGATTGGTGACCGGCAGAAAAACCTTGGGGGAGTACGTAATGTCGCGTCCCTTGACCCGATCGCGCAGTGCGCTAGCCGCCTCCAGCAGCAGGCCAAGGTCGTCGGCCTCGATCAGGGCCGCCGCCTCGTCTGAACTCAGAAGCTGGCCCGCCAGCGCGCGGTCGATTATCGAGCGCGGCTGGTGGGGCTCGTGCGAGTCGGGTTCGATATTGTGCGCCGCCATGATCCCGGCCCCGTTATAAGCCATCGATCGGTCACACGCAACCGCCCGGCCACGACGGACCGGCTAACGCCCCTGCGCTCATGCAATCGCTCAGGTCCCTGGCCATTTCTCGATGTTCACCGCGGGTCAAGCTGGAGGGCGGGACTGCTGAAGCGCTTATAGTCCTGCGCGGCTGCTTTGGCCGAAAGCCGCTTTGGGTTAAGCTGTTGGATATGGCAGAACTGAACGTGGCGCATTCCTCGGAGGCTGGAACGCAGCTCGAATACGAGCTGCAACTTTACTATTGGATGAAGCTGATTCGCGGCTTCGAGGATCGCGTCTCGCGGCTGCACAGGCAGAACAAGATCGTCGGCGGGGTCTATTCCGGAGCCGGGCAGGAGGGTCTGGTGGCGGGAATCTGCGCCCCGCTGCAGGAAGGCGACGTCGTCTTTCCGCTGCATCGCGATTTGGGCGTCTTCCTGATGCGCGGGGTCGATCCGGGCGTCCTGATGGCGCAGTTGATGGGGAAGGACACCGGACTGTCGCGGGGCAAGGATTCCTTCCTGCACGGCGGCGACCTTAGCCGTGGCGTGTTCGGCTCGACTTCGATGCTGGGATCATCGCTACCGGTGGCGGTAGGCGCCGCGCTCAAGTTTCAGATTCGGAAGGAAAAAAATATAGCGATCGCGTTCTTTGGCGAAGGCGCGGCCTCGCGTGGTGACGTCCACGAAGCGATGAATTTTGCCGGCGTCAGGAAGCTACCGGTGGTTTTTGTATGCGAGAACAACCGCTACGCCTATTCGACACCGCTGGAAAAGCAGATGGCAATCGACGACGTCGCCGATCGCGCCGCGGCTTACGGTTTCAAAGGCTATGTTTGCTCCGGCAACGACTTACTCGCCGTGCTGGATGTCGCCGAGCCTGTTCTGGCACGGGCGCGCAATGGCGGCGGACCGGCATTGATCGAATGCAAAACCTATCGCTATCACGGCCACAGTGAGCACGACCCGGCGTTGTATCGCAGCAAGGAAGAGCTGCTCAAATGGGAAAGCCGCGATCCCATCCAACGCTTCGAATTTTACCTGGAAAAGAAGGGGCAGGACGTCAAACGGCTGCGCGAACAGATGGACGAGAAAGTCCGCGTGATTATGCAGCAGGCGGTCGAGTTCGCCGAAAACAGTCCCTGGCCCGAGGTCAACTCGGTATTCGAGGACCTCTACGCCACGCCCACGCCGGCAACCCTTAACGGAAAGCGGAATTAGGACCATGGAGGTCACTTACTTAAAGGCAATCAACGATGCGCTGCGCGAGGAAATGGGCCGCGACGAAAGCGTTTTCGTCATGGGCGAGGACGTCGCCGAACTGGGCGGTGCATTCAAGGCCACCGAAGGATTGCTCGACGCCTACGGCCCTGACCGCGTGATCGATACTCCGATTTCGGAGTCGCTGATCGTGGGCGCCGGCATCGGCGCTGCCGTCCTCGGGATGCGGCCGGTGGTTGAAATGCAGTTCGCGGATTTCATCTCCTGCGCCTTCGACCAGATCGTCAACATGGCGGCGACGCTGCGTTTTCGCCACGGTGGACGCGCCTCGTGCCCGCTGGTGATTCGCGGGCCTTCGGGCGCCGGCATCCATGGCGCGATTTTCCATTCGCAAAACCCCGAGGCGTGGTTTACCCGCGTGCCCGGTCTGAAGGTCGTGACCCCCGCGACGCCCTACGACGCCAAGGGCTTGCTCAAAGCCGCGATCCGCGACGACGATCCGGTGCTGTATTTCGAGCATAAACGTTTGTACCGCAGCCTCAAGGAAGATATTCCCGAAGGCGATTTCACCGTCCCGATTGGCGTGGCCGAGGTTCGCCGCGAAGGCCGCGATCTCTCGATCATCACCTATGGCGGCACCGTGCAGCAGTCGCTCGACGCTGCGCGCATCGTCGAAAAAGCCGACGGCCTTTCGATCGAGGTGCTCGACCTGCGAACGCTGCTGCCGCTGGACCGCGAGGCGATTCTGGCCACGGCGAAGAAAACCGGCAAGGTGCTGATCGTACACGAGGACCGTCTGACCGGGGGAATCGGCGGCGAAATCAGCGCGATTATCGCCGAGCAGGCTTTCGAATACCTGGACGGACCGATCGCGCGGCTGGCGATGTGGGACACCCACAACGCGTTTGCGACCCCCCTGGAAGAAGCAATCCTGCCCAACACCAACAAGATCGTCGAGGCGATCAAACGCCTCGCGAGTTATTGAGGTCTGTAATGGCGGTCGAGGTCGTAATGCCCCAGATGGGCGAGAGTGTCGTCGAAGGCACCATCACCAGTTGGCTGGTCAAGGAAGGCGACCAGGTAACCGAAGACCAACCGCTGGTCGCAATCTCAACCGACAAAGTCGATACGGAAATCCCCTCCCCCGCTGCAGGCGTGATTTCGCGGATTGTGGCCAAGGAAGGCGAGACGCTGCCGATCGGTACGCTGCTCGCCATAATCGAAGCGCCCGGCACGCGTGCTGCGGCGCCGTCCACGCCGGTATCCCAAGCGACCGCCGAGGTCGAGGCGGTGCAAACCGCCTCCCCGGAAAAGGCGCCGGCACCGGCGGCGGCAAAACCTGCCGCGGCTCCTGCAGCGCTCGGACCTGCAGTCGCCCCGAGTCAAAACGGCGGCGGACGTGGCGCGCCAGCCCGCCAATCAACTGCGGCAGAAGCCGGTGCCGCGCCGCGCTATTCGCCGCTGGTCCTGCGGATGGCAAGCGAGCACGGCATCGACCTGAGCCAGATCCGCGGCACCGGTCTGGGCGGACGCGTGACCAAGCGCGACGTGCTGAAGTACCTGGAATCGACCCAAGCCGCAATTGAAACCAAACCGTTAGCTCCGCAACCTGCTCCTCCGGCCCCGGCTGCGCCTTCCCCGGGCGCTTTTCGCCCGCCCGTCTATGAGCCGCGCGAAGGCGATACGGTCGAGCCGTTTTCGCGCCGGCGCAAGATTATCGCCGAGCACATGGTCTATTCGAAGACCCATGCGCCGCATGTCGGCACGGTCGCCGAAGTTGACATGACGCGGATCGTGCGTTTTCGCGAGCAGCACAAGGACGCTTTCCGCCAGCGCGAGGGCTTCACTCTGACTATTCTGCCAATGGTCGTGGCTGCGACTGCACGGGTGCTGCGCGAATTCCCGCGGATGAACGCCTCGGTCAACGGCGATGCGCTGGTCGTGCGCAAGGACATCAATATCGGTATCGCGGTGGATACCGAGGAGGGATTGCTGGTGCCGGTGATCAGAGGCGCCGACCAGAAATCGCTGCTGGGAATCGCGCGCGAGATCAATACCCTGGCGGGCAAAGCGGCAGCGCGCCAGATCAGCCCCGACGAACTCGCCGGCGGCAGCTTCACCGTGTCGAACCCGGGCCGCGAAGGCAACCTGTTCGGACTGGCGATTATCAACCAGCCGCAGGTCGGAATCCTGCGCATGGGTGAAATCAAAAAAACGCCGGTCGTGGTGGAAGTTGACGGCAGCGATACCATCGCGATTCGCCATATCATGTACCTGGCGCTGTCGTACGACCATCGGGTAATCGACGGGGTGCTGGGAAATCGATTTCTGTTCCGCGTCGCGCGGATCCTGGAAGAAGGTCAATTCACGCTCTAACGCTTTGCTTCGGGGTTAAGCATGATCAGCGCCGATCAAGCTCTGGCAAAGGTTTTGGCTAGCGTCAGCCGGCTCGGTATCGAGCGCCTGCCGCTGCGCGCCGCCACCGGCAGGATCCTGGCCGAGGAAATCAGGTCTAATCGCGACATCCCCGGGTTCGACAATTCGGCCATGGACGGTTTCGCGGTCCGCGCCGCCGACGTTGTCGGCGCCAGCGAGCGCGCGCCCCGGCGCCTCAAGGTGACCGAGACCGTCGCCGCCGGCAGCATGCCCACGGTGATGGTGGGCGCCGGCGAGGCAGTCCGTATCATGACTGGCGCGCCCCTTCCGCAGGGCGCCGATTCGATCGTGCCGGTGGAGCGCACGCGTTGCAGCGGCAACGTCGTGGAAATCCTTGCCGAGCCGGCCCGCGGCGAGTTCGTACGTCCTTCCGGCGAGGACCTGCGCGCCGGTGAGCTGGTGATCGCGCCCGGCAAGCAGCTGACTCCGTCGGATATCGGGATGCTCGGAGCGCTCAACCATGCGATGGTTGACGTGTGGCGGCGTCCGCGCGTGTCGATCGTCTCGACCGGCGACGAACTGGTGGACATCGACCAGGTTCCGTCCGGGGCACAGGTGGTCAATTCGAGCGCGTACGCGCTGGCTGCGGCGGTGGAGGAATGCGGCGGCGAGGCAGTGATTCTAAAGGTTGCGCGCGACACTCCCGAGGAAATCCGCGCGCGCCTGGCTGAGGGTACCGCAATGGACGCGATGCTCTCCACCGGCGGGGTCTCGGCCGGCGATTTCGACCACGTCAAGGCGATCCTCGACGAACTGGGGATGCGGACGCTCTTTCACGGCGTGGCGCAAAAGCCGGGCCGCCCGCTGAAATACGGTCTTATCGGCAATCGTCCGATCTTCGGGCTGCCCGGAAATCCGGTCTCGACGATGGTTTGCTTCTATCTGTACGTGCGTCCGGCTCTGCTCAAGATGGGCGGCCATACCGCCCTGGGGCTGCCACGCGTGACTGCGCGATGCGGCGCCGACATCAAAATCGCCAATAATCTGACCGAGTTTGTACGTGTCAAGCTGGAGCGCCGAGGCGACGAATTTCACGCCCTCCCGGCTGGCAGCCAGGGCTCGAACATTCTGAGTGGACTCTCGCGTGCGGACGGGCTTTTAGTCGGCCCGGCCCGGGAAAATCTGCTGAAGGCGGGGTTTCAGGCCACCGTTCTGTTGCTCTCACCGGTGACTGAGGAAGTGGAAGCCGGCTTCGAAGAGTTCCATCGCTTCCATTGATAGCGCACGACAAGCGTGACCGCCGACCCGAAAATCGCGGCGGCTATGATCACCGCCGATACCTTGAATTGCAGCGTCGCAACAAAAGGCAGCAGCCTAATCTGAATTGGCTCGAGTTGAAAATTCGCGAAGATCACGTAGAGCACCCAAGCCGTGATGATCGCACTGATGATAAATTTGGGACTTTTGACGAACGCGGGCACTGTTGCGCCTCCGGAACCTGATCGTGGCTGGTTCGGCCCTCATTGTCAAATCGGGCCTGACGGGACAATTCCGCGATGAGGCTGGGATGAAGCTCAGAATTGGCCAGGGATTCGACGCGCATCCGCTGGAAGCCGGCCGCAAACTGATGCTGGGCGGAGTCGAAATTCCGCACGATCGCGGCCTGCGGGGCCATTCGGATGCCGATGTGGCCGCGCACGCGCTGGCCAACGCAATCCTGGGCGCTCTGGGCGAAGGCGACCTCGGCCGCCATTTTTCGGATCGGGATCCCCAATACAAAGACGCCAACAGCCTCGAACTTTTGCGCGGCGTCTGGACGCTTGCCTCCGCGCGCGGATTCCGACTGGTCAACGCCGACCTGACCATAATCGCACAACGCCCCCGCCTCGCCGAGTTCCTCGATCAGATTCGCACCAACCTGGCCGCTGCGATCGACAGCGAGCGCGAATTGATCAACGTCAAAGCCTCAAGCCCCGAAGGCCTCGGCGCAACCGGCCGCAGCGAAGGCATAATCGCGCTCGCCGCCGTACTGCTCGACGCGGGATGACGATCCCATCTTACAAATATCTACCGAATGCCCTGATGGTTTGGCACAGTTCGTCGCTCGTTTCGTTCGTGCCCGGTACGATATTGAGGATTTGGGCGCCGGCGTCGCGGTATTGTTCGATGCGCTCGATACAGCGGGAGACCGGACCTACAAATGCCAGCGAATCGAGCAATTGATCGGTCAGCGCCGCCTCCTGTGCGGCTTTGTCGCCGCGTTCGCCTGCGGCGCGGGCGGCTTCGGCCTCGGCGCCGAAGCCGTTGCGGATGATCTGCCGGCGATGGAACGGGAGCATCGTGTACAGCTTCAGGAAACGGCGCGCCCGCGCGTAGGCCTGCTGCAAGTCGTCATGGATAAATACGGGCATCCCGAACGCGATCGCGACCTCGTCGGGGTTGCGGCCGCGGCTTCGGGCGCCTTCGCGCACAGCCTTTACCAGCTTTCGCAGGCGCTCCGGCGTGCACATGAAGAGCTGCACGCCGTCGGCTATTTCACCAGCCAGGCGCGCCGTTTCCGTCGTCAGTGCCCCCAGTTGGACCGGAATTGGCCAGGTTGGGGGCGGAACTCGCATTGCAGCCGATTGGCCGGCGAAGATTTGTTTCAGAGCCAACGTGTACTCGCGCAACTTTTCGCGCGAGTTGGCCGCCGGCGTGATACCCATCGCTTCGAGCACCGGGCGATGGCCCACGCCCAGACCCAGGATCAGCCGCCCGCGCGACGCTTCCTGCACCGTCACGGCAGCCGAGGCGCACAGCGTCGGCTGGCGGTTGTAGATAATCGCGATCGAAGTGCCGATGCGGATTTTGCTGGTGCCTAGCGCGATCGCATAACACGCGAGCAGGCTGTCGTTGCCGCCCTCCGGCAGCATTACGGCGCTAAACCCCGCGTCCTCGGCTTGGCGCGCGATTCGCACAACTTCACCAGGAGCCTTGATCAGATGCGGCTGTCCGGCCGACGTAATCTCGAATGCAAGCGGCAGCATTGGTTTGCCTCCAGATGGGGAACACAGTTGCGCGCCCAGCGCCGATTGTCCAGTTGCGCGAACGCGCTTGTTTGACATCCGGGCGGCATCGGGCCTAAGAGGAACTTAGCCGAAATTCGCCCGCCTGGAGGATTCCTTATGGCACAGCAGCAGGAGACCACCATGAACCGCGACGCGCAGACGCCGCCGGGATTCGATTCGATCGGCGCGGCCCTGATTCGCACCCGCGAACAGCCGTGGACTGATATGGGCGGCGGCAATCAGGCGATCGTCTTGCGCGTCAGCAAGGAAACCGGCTTCTTCAGCATGCTGATCAAAGCTCCCGCCGGACAGGTAAACGCGCCGCATACTCATATCGGCGCGGCTGACTTCTACGTGATTTCCGGCGGGTTCGATTATCGCGGCGGTTCCGCCAGAGCGGGCGATTGGGTGTATGAGCCGGCAGGCGCCGTCCACGACGCCACCACCCATCCGATGGACACGGTTTACCTGGCCAATTCGTACGGACCGATCGCGTTCCATGGCAAAGATGGCGGTTATTCCCACATCACGGATTGGCGTGCGATCAAGGCGATGCAGGATCGGGCGGGCCAGCCGCGCGCCAACGGTGGAGAAAGAAGTTCGCGCCGGGCCGAAAGCAACGCGGCCAATAAAGGCGCTCCACGAGTCGGCGCGCCCCTCGCGTTTGACGCTCTAGACGCCTCCCTGATCCGGACCAGCGAGCGTCCATGGATAGATATGGGAGGCGGCAACCAGGTGATCGTGCTGAGGGTCAGCAGGGAGACCGGCTTCTTCAGTATCCTGATCAAAGCGCCGGCGGGACAGGTCAATCAGCCGCACACACATATCGGCCCGGCGGACTTTTACGTGATCTCCGGAGGCTTCGACTATCGGGGCGGCTCGGCGCGCGAAGGCGATTGGGTCTATGAACCAGCGGGCGCCGTGCACGAGGCGACATCACATCCGATGGACACCGTATATTTGGCGAATTCATACGGCCCGGTGGCATTCCACGGCAGGAACGGCAGTATCGCCGGCATCTTCGACTGGCGCACGATCGCAGCGCTCCAGAAGTGAGTGAGCATTGCGGGACAACAACTGAGACATGAGATAAAGGAAGGGGTAGTCTCTCCGATCGCCGCGAATGTCGGTCCTGTCATTTTTGGCTCGGATCGATCTTGCGACTACCCGTAGTCACCATTATCGAATGAAATCCGTGGGCGTTAAACAACTGAAATCGAGGTTTTCTGAATATCTCCGACTCGTGCGACAGGGGGAAACGGTGCTGGTTACGGATCGTGATGAAGTGGTGACGGAGCTGAGACCCGCCCGCCGGCAAGCGCGCACGGCGGATTCCCTTGATGACATCCTGGATGCTCTGGTCAGCGCGGTGAGTTGACCCGCGCCAGCCTGCCCAAAGGGCGATGGAGATGGAAGGTAAAGGGCCTCGGCCTTCCCGCCGGTACGTCTGCGGCAATTCTGGACGAAATTCGAAGCGACCGGTGATGTTTCCATGCCTGCCTGTCTCTAACTGGACACGTCTGCAGTATTGCGCGCAGCTCTAGAAACTGGAACCAGTCCACAAATTGAAACGCGAATCGCAACCGCGTCCGCTTTGATCACCTCCAGGCTTGCATTAGTCGAGTCTTCGCGGGCACGTCACCGGCTGCGACAAACTAGGCGAACGAGCGAAGCGCAGCTTGCCGACGCACAACGTGAAATAAACCAGATGTGGGCTCGGTGCAAACTGTGGGAATTAACGCCGTCGGTAATGCGAACGAGCGCGCAATGTCGCACCTGGAAGTTGCCTGCGAACACTCGACGCCTTTCGTCTCGCCACGTTTCTTCTGGCCAGAGAATCGGTTGAGAGTCTTGAGTTCCTTACGGTCGATGAGCGGCTGCGAAGTGCGGCTGGGACGGTTTGACAAACTCCCTTATCTCGAATCGGCTGGAGCCGGGTCTTCGAAGTATAAAAACCGAAACATAGATACGAGACCAAGTTTCAGCGCGATTCGTGATTGTCCCCACTTCTCTTTCTAGTTCCTGATCAGCGGCGGGCCAGCGTGCATCGCATCCGGCGCAAATACGGGCTGCAACCGCGCCGGGTGGAGAGCTTTAAGTTCAGCACCGACCCCGAGTTTGACCGCAAACTGGCCGACATCGTCGGGCTTTATCTGGACCCGCCAGAGCGGGCGCTGGTGTCGTGTGTGGATGAAAAGTCGCAGATCCAGGCGCTTGACCGCACCCAGCCGGTGTTGCCGATGTGGCCGGGTCTTGGCCTTACCCCTTTTGGTATCCCATTCGTAACTTAGCGTTGGCCGGGTTTTTGGTTCATTTTTCCATGTCGAGTTTTTCGAGCCGCCCTTCATGATCCGAGGGCGGTCGAAAAACGATCGGGTTTTGGATCCGCGACCGGAGCGCATTGCACCGCACCGGCTGGCTCCTGGTCTGCTGGCCAAGCGGTGCGCGCGACGGGCTCGCTCGTTGTCAATGCCGCGAACGCCTCCGGCGTCAGGTAGCCGAGACTCGAGTGCGGGCGCTCGCGATTGTACTCCTCACGCCACGTTCCGATCTTCCGCCGCGCGTCGTCGAGTGAGACGAAGACCTGCTCGTTGAGACACTCCTCTCGCAGCCGGCTGTTGAACGATTCGACGAAAGCGTTCTGAACGGGCTTGCCGGGTTCGATGAACTGCAGCCGCACGCCGGATGCATACGCCCACTCATCCATCACCCGACCGCGGAACTCGGGGCCATAGTACGTGGGGAAGCGGTCATGGCCGACGATTAGCACTCCTGAGATGGTTGCGGTGCAAGCCCAACCTAACGGGAGGATCTTCAGCCATGACCGAGAGCAACCATACGCCGCAGCGTTGACCAAATCAGGTGGACGCCAGCCATGCGGCTTGCGCGTCGATGACCGGCAGGGACGCCTGTTTTACTGTTTTACTTGAAAAGCTGTCGCCCGGAGGTCCAGAGGGTCTTTGCAGGTCTTGATGGAGCCGCTTCCGGACACGACGAGCACCGGGTGCGCGCAGGTGCAGAAACTCGCGCAATGGGTTGGCCTCAATCCGATTATTTGACAGAATACCTGAATAGTAGTCAAAGTGTCTAGCGAGCAAGACCACCATTGCGGGAGACCAGATGAATATGCGGGTTGGAGTTACATTGTACGTGCAGAACTACGCGGACTGGGATCGGTACGAAGCCAGGGAACGCGGGCAGGACGCTCCCGCGCTCGATCCCGCGACGGACGCGAAGATCTGGCAGGAGGAAATCGAATTCGGTCTGCAGGTCGAGGACCTGGGCTTCGACTCGCTGTGGACCATCGAGCATCACGTGACGCCGTACACGATGGTGACGAACGCGCTGCAGCTCCTGACCTTTTTCGCCGGCGCCACGAGCCGGATCGATCTCGGGACGATGGTCGTGGTGCTGCCCTGGCATCACCCGATCCGGGTGGCGGAGGACATCATCATGCTCCAGTACGCGATGCGCGGGCGCACGCCGTTCATCGGCTTCGGGCGTGGCGCCGCGCGACGGGAGTTCCGCCAGCTGGGCGTCGACATGAACGAGTCGCGGCAACGTTTCGACGAAGGCGTTGAGATTGTGAAGCTGGCGTTGACGCAGGAGCAGTTCTCCTACCAGGGCGAGATCTACAACTTGCGCGACATCACGGTCCGGCCGCGTCCGCGCGACGCGCGCCAGCTCCTCGACAATCTCCACTTCTCCTGGGGCAGCCCGCAGTCGGCGCCGATCGGTGCGCGCCATGGGCTCAAGCCGATGATCATCCCGCAGAAGGCGTTCGAGGATTACCACGCCGATCTGGAGGCGTTCGGCCGCGTGCGCGCGCAGATCGGCCTGCCTCCGGCGCGTCCGCGCATCCATCTCAACGTCATGTGCGCGGCGGCGGCACCCCAGGCGAAGGAGTTGGCGAGGAAGTACATCCCGCAGTACGTCGACAGCGCGGCCCGCGAGTATGAACTCGGCGGCGACCACTTCGCCAGGATCAAGGGCTATGAGCACTATGCCGCACAGGCCGGGGGCGTCCCCAGCCGCGAGGTGCTAAAGCAACACATGGCCAGCACCTACCTCAACAACCACGTGTGGGGAACGCCCGAGCAGTGCCTGCGCAAACTGCAAACGCTGTGCGATGCCTTCCATCCCGAGGAGTTCATGCTAGTGTTCAGGTACGGCTCGATGCCGCTTGACGTCGCACAGAGCAGCCTGCGACTGTTCGCGCGCGAGGTGCTGCCGGCCATGCATGCTATCCCGCTTCAGGAGCCGATCAGCTATGCCGGTGACGTTAGCGCCATTCAGCCGGATACAGTGAGCAATTAGGACCTGACGGGGTGGATGGGAGGGCCGCAACTTTCGGTTCCTCCGCACCCCGGCAGGGTTGCGAAAAGGGACTGCAATCAATGCCAAAGGCCGAAAGCGCCGCGCCTTCGCTCCGCGAGCAGCAGCGCGAATTCACCCGCGAGCGGCTCATCCAGGGGGCCCTTAAGGTCTTCGCGCACAAGGGCTACGTTGCGGCCACGGCCGACGATATCGCGGCGGCCGCGGGCGCGAGCCGGGCGACCTTCTATCTTCACTTTCGCAACAAGCAGGACATCATCGCTGAGCTCGGCGCGCGGATGATACCCGAAGTCCAGCGGTTCTATTCCGAGCTCGACGACCTACTCGACCGTGGCTCGCGCGACGACTTCAGAGACTGGATGCGCCGTGCCGTCCAATGGCTGGAGGCCAATCGGGTTGCGATAAGCGCCAGCATCGCGGCACAGGTAGTGGAGGGTCCGATGCCGGATCGGGCGACGATGAGACTGGTGGATCAGATGCCCAAGTATCTGGCCAGCTGGCCCAAGGGCAGGGAGCATCAGGCAAGGGTGAGGATCGCCCTGTTGGCGACCCAGTTCCGGGCTGCCTTCGCCTTTCTGCTGGCGGCGCCTGAAGTGCGCAGGACCATCACCGACGAGGAGTTGGTTGAGGTCATGACCGACGTCTGGATTGCGGGCCTCAAGCCACCGGGCGCCGCCACGCGGTACCCGAAGCCCCCGCGTTGACCGCTCCGGCCAACGGCCCGCTTGCCGGCCCCAGTGCTATCAGGTGGCGCGCCGCTCCGGGACCTCCGGGCCGATCCCGAACTCCGGCCAGGCACCGGTATAGAAGTACTCGTGGATACCCCAACCCACCGTATCGCCTTCGCGCAGCCTGGTGGGCCGGTCGCGCACCATGCCGATCTCGGGATGCGTGAGACAGTTCTCCACGTAATCGCCTTCGACGTGGAGCGCGCCCTTCCAGACGCCATGATAGGCTTTGGCCCACCCGCCGTATCCCGCCGTACTCAGGTGGAATCCCGAGAGGCCGTGACACTCGGACTCGATGGTGCGGACCTCCCCTGATTCCATATACAGCTTGAATCTGGCGCTGCGGAGCTCGCGCGTGCCAGGGTCGAAGGCGGGGATGACTTCGGAGCGGATGATGAGCTCCTGGCGACCGTCCGGATAGTTGACGCTGCCCGAGTAGTGGGGTTGTGTCTCGTTGCTGATAATGTACTGCATGATCTCGTAGTGCGAGCCATCGGGACGCGTGAAGATCCAGGGCGTCCAGTGGAAGCAGGTGCGTCCCGCAGGGCGCTGCGCGGGCTGGATGTCGGTCAGCGGGGTGCCGACGTGGTCGCGCATCCCCCATGAATGGTCGCGGGCTGCTATCCAGTCGGAAACCTCGATTCGTTGTCCGTCCAGCAGCAGCCAGCCCGACGCCGTGCCGGATTGATGGTAGCGGACGACGTCGCTCGCAAGGCGAAAGTGCGCCCGGTAGCGGTGACGTTCCTCGAAGAAGGGCTGCATGATGCCCTCGAAAACCAGATCGAAGGCGATCGGCTGGTACTCGTTGCGGGCCAGGTGCAGGCGCACCTTTTTCAGGGGCTCGATGACCTCGTAATGAACCGGCCCGACCGCTGTCGTGTCCGGATCGGGCCACAGTTCACGGCTGGCGCGCACGGTCCACTGCTCATAGCCGCGCGAGACGCCGCCGAAGCCATCCATCACGTTGCGATTGATGTACTTGCCCAGACCCAGGTCGACGCTGAGTGACCCGTCCCGGGCGGCCATGGCGCACCACAGCTTCTCGGTCCACTGACGCTCGGACTCCCGCACGGTGGCGAACGAGTCGGCGATCTGATGGCAGACCATTTCATCGGCAGGGAGCAGCCTCCCGACATCGTGGATGGGCATGTGATACCTCCTTCGCGTTAGTGCATCTGAAGGGAACGACACGCGAGCTTAGTACAAGACAGTATGTCTTGCAAGTTGGCATAGTGTTGACTTACTCGTCTACCTGTGTTACCTGACCATGAACATCCGCTCCATTCATGAACGGGGCGCCATAAACAGGAGGGACCATGGCCAGGATACTCATGGTTGGATTAGTTGCGCTAACCCTGATCGCGACCCCGGTATGGACGGCGGAGGCGAAGGGCGCGGGGATTGCGCCGGGAACCGTGATCACCGCGCAAAATTGGCAGCAATACAAAGACTTCATGCCCAGGGGCCTGCAGGCAATCCTCCAGGGCGATACCGCGTTTCGGCTCCCGCAGGGCTGGGAGATGGAGGTCGGGCCCACCGTGTATTATCCCCTGCCCAAGCGATATTGGGATCTCACCGAGAAGTACAAAGGCCAGGCGCAGTTGGTCCAGTTGCCCACCGGCGGTTACACCATCAAAGGTTACCACGCCGGTGCGCCGTTTCCCGATTACTCGGGACCGTTGGCCGGCTACAAGATCTTCTATAACGTTTATTACCAGTACCGCGGAGATGTTGCTTATTATCTCGGCTTCGGACCCGAGATCGACCGGTATATGAACACCACTACCATCACCGGCATCAACGTCCCCATGGTGTTTACACATAACATCGAGCCCGGCTTCAGCCACGAGAAGGAGATGCCGGGCTACTATGCCAGCTTCTATGACGAATTGCTCACTCCCGAGCAGAGTAAGTACACCACCGAATTGGAGTTGGTCTTCGACAATCCCGATACGATCGCGGAGACCTACGTTTTTCTACCCTCCTTGCGCCGGTCGCTGCGCCTTTCGGGCGGCGCACGCTGCTCGCCGTTTTTGGGCACCGACTACACTGGGGACGACAGTTTCACTGTCCCGCTGCCAGCGGGCTGGTTCAACGTCAAGTTCCAGGGCCGAAAGAAGGTGCTGATGTTCCGGCCCACGCCGAAAAATCGTGCCCAGTTCGACCCCAGCAACTACTATACGCCCTTCTGGTTTCCCAAGCCGGCGGTTGGCAAGTGGCAGGTGCTGGACGCCCTGGTGATCGACGTCACGCGCGTACCCGGTCTGCAAAACGGCTACTGCTATGGTTTGCGGCGCATGTATGTGGATCCGCACACCTGGACCTCGCTGTACTTCGATCTGTTCGATTCGTCGATGAAATTCTGGAAAACGCAGGCGTTTTTCGAATCGCCCTATCCACTTCCCGGCGGCGGCTATATCGTCAATCAGCAGGGTGTCAACTGGATAATCGACTTTCAGAACCAGCACGCCACGGTAGCGGTGGAGGGCAAGGACGTTTTCCTTGCCAATCAGGAAGTGCCCAGGCAATACCAGGACGCCAGCCGATATGGTTCGCCGGGCGGTCTGGCCAAGATCATGCAATAAGGGCGGGAGGTTCGGCGATTGTCCCCGAGAAACCGCAATTCGGGGCGCGCCACGGATTCCGATATGAAGACAGACGACATCCAAAGGCGTCTTGCGTCATGGTTCGCCGGGAAGTTGCCCGATGCGCACGACGTACGCATCGAAGGGTTGGACCGTCTTGAGTTCGGCCACTCCGCCGAAACGCTGCTGTTCACGATCTGCTGGCATGCCCACGGAGCCGACCGCCGTCAAGACGTCGTACTGCGGCTGCGTCCGCCGCCGCCTGGCCTGCTCGAACCCTACAATCTGCGCCGCCAGTTCGAGATCCTGCGCGCGCTTGAAGCAACGCCCGTCCGCTCCCCGCGTGCTCTGTGGTTGGAGGGAACGGGCGCCGTGCTGGGCCGCGAGTTCTACGTGATGGAGCGCCTGGCTGGCACTGTCTACGAGCGGTCGGTGCCGCACGAACTAGAAGCCGACCCGCAGCGCATCCGGCGCATGTCAGAGAGTATGGTCGAGCAGATCGCGGCGATCCACACCGTCGATCTGCGCGCCACCGGGCTCGATGCGATCGGCGACGGCCGCGGCTATCTCGATCGCGAACTGCAGCACTGGGCCGGCGAGATCCGCCGCGTGCAGCGCGGCCCGCTCCCGGCGCTGGAGCGGCTGCTCAAAGCGTTGCGCGCCCTGCAGCCCGAACAATGTCCGAAGATCACATTGGTGCACGGCGACCCCAAGCCCGGCAACTTCGCGTTCCAAAGCGACCGGGTCAGCGGTGTCCTCGACTGGGAGATGGCGACCGTCGGCGATCCGCTTGCCGACATCGGCTGGGCTGAAATCACCTGGAGGATGCCGAGTTCGTTCACCGCCAGGCCGGCGTCACTGTCGGCCGACGAGTTGGTAGCGCGCTACGAAGACCTGACCGGGATCGGCGTGCGGCACCGGCACTGGTACCGCGCCTTCCAGGGCTTGAAAATCGCGGTGATCATGCTGGTGGGGGCGATGCTCTTCGATGACGGCTTCACCGACGATTTGCGGATGGCGGAGATGGGTTACGGCGTCCATCCGTTTACGCGCGACGCGCTTCGCGATCTGGGCGTGGATGAGGAACTGGACTCGGGACCAGTGACCGCGCGCGAGGAGCGCATCGCCGCCGTGCGCCGGCGCACCTCACACCAAGTGTAGCGCCAGTTCATACGCGTGGCGACCGCCGACACCGAACTGCGCGGCCAAAAGATTCGCGAAGGCTACGCGCTGGCGCTGTATTATCCGTCGGCCAATCGCGACAAGAAAGTATTCGAGGAGCCGTGAGCTGCAATTCCCACTCAATTTTTGCCTTAATGCCCCGCCGGTGCGCCAGGACCGGCCCGGGGGCGTGATGCCCGCATAATCGTCCCGAAGTGATTGCCGGCTTAACCCAGGTGACGGGGATTATCGGGCGTCATCCCGAACGATGGCCCGGACAACGCTCCGGCGTTCATCGTCTTGACGTCGAAAAGCGCCTCCGCAAGCGCAATCTTATTTGTTCTTTTGTACATTTCGACCTTATCATCTGATCAGCGGCGGGCCGTAAATGTGATAGACCATCAGGTACACGATCACGCCGGTTATTGACACGTAAATCCATACCGGCCAGGCCCAGCGGGCGATTTGGCGATGGGCGGCGAAGCGCGCCCGCAGCGCGAATGACAGCGTGAAAACCGCCAACGGAACTGTAACCGCCGCCAAAATGATGTGGGAAATCAGGATGCTGAAGTAAACCGGGCGAATCGCGCCATGTCCCGCGAAGCGGACATCGCCGACCTCGTAATGATAGGCGATATAGCAGATCAGAAAAACGACGGAGACGCCGAACGCAGTAAGCATACAGAAGCGATGCGCCCGGATTCGGCGCTGGCGGATGAAATAAAAGCCGGCGGCGAGGAATACCGCGGCAATCGCGTTGAGAGTCGCGTTGACGGTTGCCAAATAAGGGATTGCTGACAAAATACCCTGTCCTGTTTTATCGCGGCGCGGGTTGAATTGAATTCCCTACAATCGCGGGCGGTAATTCAAATTGGGATTGGGACCCGAAAGCTCATGGCCCAGCGCATTCGCCATGCTCGCCACTTCGCCCCCGCCGCGGCGGGGATAGATGGCAACTGCGGCGTCCGGCAGGACCGTCAAAACCATAAAGCCCACCAGCGCGACCGGAATAAGCGCGATCAACGCCAAACTTCGCGGCTCGAATTGCAAGCCCATGAAATACATCGCCACCAGCGATATTTCGACGCCGGCGACACCCACCAGCAGACCGGTTATCTCCGCCTTCGAGATCGGGGCGAAGGCGACTACCAATTCGAGTCCGGTCAGCACGATTAAATATATCCAGATAAATATATAGTTGGGCTCGACGCGCTGGCTCGCAGTCGCGGACGAAGCCGCCATTGCCCTATCGCTCATTTTCCAAACCGCCCGCTCACAATTCTAGATCAGATAGACCAGCGTGAATATCGCGATCCAGACCAGGTCAAGGAAGTGCCAGTAAAGCGACGCGATTTCTACCGCCGCGGATTTGGCGGCGCTGACCTTGCCGGACCATCCGCGAATGAGCAGCACGCCGAGGTAAACGACGCCGGCAATCACATGGCAACCGTGAAACCCGGTCAGGATAAAAAAAGTCGCGCTGAACAGGCTGGTATCAATAGACAAGTGCTCGGCCGCAATCAGGTGGTTCCATTCCCGCGCCTGCAAACCCAAAAACACCAGTCCGGCGACAATCGTCAATGTCAAAAATCCCCGGTAGCGGGCCTGATGGCCCCGCCTGATTGCCGACAGCGCCTCAGTCATCGTCATGCTGCTGCAAATCAGGATCAGGGTCATTACCGCGGTGGACGGAATGCTCAGAACCGACGCCGGAACCGGCCATTTCGTGCTGCCGATGCGCAAGGCGAGGTATGCAACGAGCGCGGCGCCGAAGATTGTCGCGTCGGCGGACAGGAACAGCCACATCCCGAGCTTGCCGGTGTTCTCTGGCGTCAGCGGCGATTCAAGCAGCTCGACCGCCAGGGGCTGATCGAAATGCGGTTGTGCGGTTGAGACCTCGCTCATCGCTTATTTCGGTTACAGACAAGCCGCCGCATGAACGTCAGCGGTTTGAAAGCGGTTGCGGCACCGGATCGCTCGACTCGAGCGCCGCCCGGCGCCGGCATCCGTTGCGATAGGCAAAAAACGCCACCACCGCTCCAATCATCAAAACCGTATAAGGGGCGGCGAGCATGAACAGCACGCTGACGGCAAAAGCGTGAGAGGCGCTGTCACTCGGCGGCAGACCGCACATCGCGCAGGCATCGGCATTGCGCGCAATCAAGGTGATCGGCAAAACGGCACTGATTGCCAGGTATCCGGTTTGAAGAATTCGCTTCACTTTGCCCTCTCACCTTGCGCCTAAAAATAAACCAGATAAAAGAGCACCGGCCAAACCGCACAGACAAAATACCAGTAGATCGCGCAGATTTCGACCGCGGAACGGCGAAAAGCGCTCAATCGGCCCAGTAACGCAGCCGCGAACACGGCCATCAGCCAGACAACCGCGCACAGCACATGAAAGCCGTGCAGGCCGATTAGCGTGTAAAAGGTCGCGCCGTATGTCCCGCTGGACAAACGCAGGCCATGCGCGATCAGCCCAATCCATTCGGAGCCCTGGACCGCAAGAAAAATCGCACCGAGCAACGCGGTGATTCCAAGCAACAAACGCAGGCGCGCAATCCGGTTGCGGCGCACCGCGCGCACCGCCAGATTCATCGTCACGCCGCTGGCCAGCAGAACGAAGGTGTTGGCCCACGTGATCTCGATCGGCAGGCGGGGCAATCCTGGTGGGGGCCAGAACGGAGCGCTGAGCTTGTAAACCAGGAACGCTCCGATAAACCCGGCAAACAGCATGGTTTCACCGGCCAACAGTATCAGTACGGCCAGCCGGCCGTTGCTGATGATCGGGGCCTCCAGGTCGCCGCTCGGCAGGCCTTCGCCGAACTGCCGCCCTCTGGATGCGGGCACGAGCCTGATCGGGATCGCCGTCGAAGATGCCATCCTAATTCAGAGCCAAAACGCCGATTATCGAGATCGCCATCAACAGCAGGATGATTCCGACAAGGATGCCGCCCACGGTGCGGTTGGCTTGCCGCGTGCTGGAGATGCTCGTTTCAGCCATGGAGTTCTCAACCCTAAATCTTGTCGATGACCATCACCAGCAGCACGGCCGGCAAGTAGATAAGCGAGGCGATCATCACCCACCGCGCCCGCGCCGCACAGGGCTTGGCGGCAAACTGAAACCCGCTGCTGAGCAGCAGCCCGCCCATCGCCAACGCCACGACAAGATAGGTCATTCCGGCAAAGCCAAGCAGCGTCGGCAGCGATGCGACCATCATCAGGGCCAGCGTGTTAAGTATCACCTGGCCGGCCGCAGTTCGCCCGTCGCGGTCCTCGATTCCCAACAGGCGAATGCCGGCCGCGGCATAGTCTTCACGATATAGTTGAGCGATAGCTATGGTATGCGGCAACTGCCACAGGTACATGATCGCAAACATGGTCCAGGCGGGCGCGTTGATACTGCCGCGGACCGCCGCCCATCCTGCCACCGGCGGAAGCGCGCCGGGAATCGCGCCGACCGCGGTGCACAGCGATGAGATTCTTTTCAGTGGCGTGTAGGCCAGCAGGTAGATAACGGCGATCGCCGCGGTGACGGCCGCGCATAGAATATTGACGGTCATACACAGGTAGATCAGTCCGGCTGCGCTCAACGCAACGCCGAACCACAGGGCCTCGGCGGGATACAGATTGCCTGCGGGAAGCGGGCGGGTGCGGGTCCGGTTCATGCGCGCGTCTATGTCGCGTTCCATGAATTGGTTGAGCGAAAAGGTCCCGCCCGCTGCCATCGCGGTTCCAGCCACCAGCGCCAGGGCCAGGCGCAGGTCCAGATGGCCCGCCGATCCGAGGTAAAAGCCGGCCAGCGTGGCAACCAGCACCATCGTCAGCACCCGCGGCTTGACCAGAGCGAGATAATGAATCGCGCGCGGCCGCTCCGGCAACTCCAAGCTTACGGCTGCAGCCTGCTGGTTCACGCGGTCACCTTCTCTCCCACAGCGCCTGGGCGAGTGCGAAGATCGGCAACCTTGCTCGTACGTTGCGCAAATCGTCCGTCGATCAGCCTGTAAGCGCGAAGCGTAAGCATCACACTGGTGCCAAGCAGGACGGCGCCGACCAGTACGTGCGCGGTGGTGGGCAGCACTGCGCGCGCACTGAAAATGGTTACGGCGCCAAGCGTGATTTGCAGCATCAGCAAGGCCAGCATTCCTAATGCTGGCCGGCGCAGCAGGCGATTTTCGCCATAAAACCGCAGCACCTGGATTGCCGTCCAGCAGACAAACACGGTAACGACCAGCGCCCCGACCCGATGCGCATAGTTGATCTGCTCGGGCAGGGATTCCAAAGGGGGAAACAGCTTGCCGAAGGCCAGCGGGAAGTCGGGGATGGCAAGGCCCGCGCCCATATGCCGCATGACCGCGCCGATCAGGATCTGCCCATAGATGATCAGCGTGGTGACGAGCGCCAGTTCCGGGAGCCGCGGGCGTTCGCCCGGGGATTTTACGGCAGGCAATTTCTGCCACATTGGATTGGTAAACAGTGCCAGCGCGATTGTGAGGCAAAAAAACGCCTGCGCCGTTGCCGCGTGGCTGACGGCGATCGCCAGCGGAAGCAACAGCAGAACCGTTAGCCCGCCCAGGACCGCCTGAACAATCACCAGCAGGAAAGCCGCCAGGGCGAGATAGCGCACGAACCGCCGCCGCTCTTTGCGCCACACCCAGATCGCGAGGCCCAATGTCATCAGGGCGACGGTGCCCGCGATCATCCGATGGCCATGCTCATAAAGGACGCCGCCCGTCATTTTCGGAAAAAACCTGCCGAAGGACAGCGGCCAGTCGGGTACCGCGAGCGCCGAACCGGTGGACGTGACCAGCCCGCCGGCAAAGATCAGGATCAAGGTCGCCCCGACCAGAATCCGGGCGTACAGATGGAGGCCTCGCAGCTCGGAAGTGGGCTGAGAGGCCACCTTGCGATTGTTGCTCATCACTCCCTTCATCGATCCAGGCCAAGGTTTTCGAGGGCAGGCATCAACTTTATCCGCTGACCATTTTTCAGCCGCGCTCAGCCCGAAGCAACCGACCGGGCCGCACGGCGCTAACCAGCTACCGCCGCCTTCGCCGGCGTTTCCACGTTCTGCGGCAGGTAGTCTTCCTCGCCAAACGGCGAGCTGTACTCATATGGACCATGATGGACCACCGGCAGAGGTCCGTCCCAGTTGCCATGGACGGGCGGCGAGGAGGTGGTCCATTCCAGGCTGTTGGCGCGCCATGGATTTGCGCCGGCGCGTTTTCCTTTTGCCATACTCCAGATGATATTCGCCAGCAGGATAAACTGTGCCGCGCCCAGCACGAATGCGCTGATCGAAATAAAGATATTGATTGGTTGAAGCGGCTTTAAGAAATCGTACTGGAGTGGATTGTAAATTCGCCGCATATGACCGTTCATGCCCAGGATATGCATCGGAAAGAAAGTGCAGTTGAAGGCGACCAAAGTGATCCAGAAATGCACCTTGGCCAGGGTTTCGTTCATCATGCGACCGAACATCTTGGGAAACCAGTAAATCAGACCCGCGAAGAAGGCGAACAAACTGCCGCCGAACAGCACGTAATGGATATGCGCGACGATAAAGTAGGTGTCGTGAATATACATATCCACCGGCGTGCAGGCCATGAAAATGCCCGACAGGCCGCCGATGATGAACATCGCCACGAAGGCCAGCGCGTTCATCATCGCCGCCGTATAATGAATATTTCCCTTGTAAATGGTGCCCAACCAATTAAAAACCTTGATTGCCGAAGGCACGCCGATGATCATCGTGGTGATCATAAAGCCACTGCCCAGCGCCGGATTCATCCCCGACTGGAACATGTGGTGCCCCCATACGATCCACGACAGGAACGCGATTGCGCCCATCGCATAGGCCATCGCGTGATAGCCGAAAATCGGCTTGCGCGAAAAGGTCGAAATGACCTCTGACGCGATACCCATCGCGGGCAGGATCATGATGTAAACCTCGGGATGGCCAAAGAACCAGAACAGATGCTGCCATAACAACGGCTCGCCGCCGCCCTGGGGTAGAAAAAAATGCGTTCCGGCCAGACGGTCGAACAACAGAAGCACCAGCGCCGTGCTCAGGACCGGCAGGGCAAAGAGCAGCAGAATCGCGGTGATGAACAGCGCCCAGATTATCAGCGGAAGCCGGAAAAAAGTCATGCCCCGCGTGCGCATGTTGATAATCGTGGTGATGTAATTGATCGAGCCCATCAGCGAGGAGATCCCGAGCACGATCAGACTGATGCACCACAGGTTTTGCCCCCAGTCGACGCCGGTGTATATCGGCACCGCGCTGAGCGGCGCATAGGAGGTCCATCCCGCGGCTGCCGGTCCTCCGGTCACAAAGAACGACGCCAGCAGGATCACGGCAGCAATCGCGCCGACCCAGAACGACAGCATGTTGAGCACCGGGAACGCCATGTCCCGCGCCCCAATCATCAAGGGGATCAAAAAATTACCGAAGCATCCAACCAGGATCGGCATGATCACGAAAAAGATCATGATGGTCGCATGCATCGTGAACATGGAATTGTAAGTGTTGGGCGGGATCGCGCCGCCGTACATGTAGGGTTCGGGCACCCAGCTCATCAGGGGGACGGGGGTTTCGGGAAACGCCAGTTCCCAGCGCATCAACATGGCCATCGCGCCCCCGATCGCCATCATGAACAGCGCCATAAACAGGAATTGTTTGCCGATCGTTTTATGATCCGTGGAGAAGATGCATCTGCGAACGAAGCCGGGTTGCGGCCGGCCGGTGGATCCTGCGCCAGGTACTTCAGCCCGAGCAGTGCTCATATGCCGATCCTGCGACATGTTAGGGAAATCAGTCCACCCCCTACCTGCTTTCGGCATACTTTTTCTTCAGCCAGCGCTGATAGTCTGCTTCCGATTGAACGTACAACGTACCGTCCATCCCCGAATGGCCAAACCCGCACAATTCGGCGCAGGGAATTTCGTATTCTCCCTCTTTGGTCGCCTCAAACCATACATGGATGTGTCGGCCCGGAACGGCGTCCTGCTTGAGCCGGAGCCAGGGCACGAAAAAGCTGTGGATGACGTCCTTGGAGGTTAGCTCAAAGCGAACCACCTTGTTGACCGGCACGTGAAATTCATTTTCGACCGTCACGTCATCGGACGTGCCGAGTTTGCCGTCGGGGCCAGGATAGGTGATTTCCCAGTTAAACTGTTTCGCCGTCACTTTATAGAAGACCTCTCCCGGCGGTCCCTGCTCCTTGATATCGGCCCAGGTCGAGCGGCTGAGCAGGGCCAAAGCGATCAGAATAACGGCGGTGATCGAAGTCCACAGCACCTCCAACCGCGGATTGCCCTCGATATAGGCCGCCGTGCGTCCGGGCCGCGCGCGATAGCGGATCATGAACACTATCATGGTGACCGTAACCAGCACCCAAACCAGCGCGGTTATGCATAAAATCAGGGTGAAGAGGAAATCGATACGGGGCGAGTATGTGGAGATTCCTTGTGGCAGCCAGAAACGGCGGATCAATTCAGACAAACTTGCGATTTCCATTTAGCGCTCGGATGCGGCTATTGCGCGTCTCCCGGCCGACCGGCTCCTCACAATTATGCGGCGATGCCGCCGTGTATCGGAAATGAAAAACCTTGCGGTTGATGCAATCCCCTGGCTAATGGCTGCCTGGCCGGATCCAGCGCCCGCACGAGCCTTCGGCTGCGCCGGGCAAGGCGGCGGCACGCGCGCGTAAGTCGCTGCTGGCAAAACTTTCCACCCCACCGTCATCATCAAGTTGCCGCGGCCTTGGTATCCTGTATGTTTCCGGCTAAAAGATGCGGCAAAAAGGCGGGAGCTGGTGGAACCGAGATGATTTCAGCGTCGTCGATCGCGCACGCTTTCGAGCATAATTGCGCCAAATATGCGGACAGGCCTTTTCTCAGGGAAAAACGCAACGGCGGATGGAGCAACTTGTCGTGGGCTGAGGCCTCTGCCGCGACCCGCCGCTTGCGCGCCGGCCTGCTCAAGCTCGGACTCAAGGCGGGTGACCGCGTCGCGATTCTTTCCGAAAATTGCCCGCAATGGGTGATAGTCGATCTCGCGGTGTTGGGCATGGGCGCCATCGTGGTGCCACTTTATCCAACCAGTTCGACGGAGGAAATCGAGCACGTGCTCAACGATTCAGGGACGCGCGCGATCGCCGTCAATGGCAGCGCGAATCTCAACCGAATCATGACAGTTGCAGGCCGCCTCCCCGACCTTGAAACGGTTATCGCGATGCACGGGGACGCGCCCGTGTCCACTGCCCAGCACCCCCGCGTCGTGTCGATCCAGCAGCTCAGTGACGGACCTGAAGCCGGCCTGACCGAAGCGGGGCAGTCCGACGTCGCTACGATTATCTATACGTCAGGCACAACCGGCGACTCCAAGGGAGTGCTTCTGACTCACGCCAACATCCTGGCCAACTGCAATGCTGCCATGGCCGCCCTTGACCTTGGCGAGCGCGACGAGGTCCTGTCGATTCTGCCAGTGGCCCATTCGTTCGAGCGCACCGCCGGCTACTACACCGTGATGACCGCGGGTGGAACCATTTCATATGCCGAAGGACTGGGACAGATCGCGCAAAACCTGGTCGAGATCAATCCGTCAGTCGTGCTCACGGTTCCGCGTCTGCTGGAAGTGATTCACGGGCGCATCCTGCGCACGATCGAAAAATCACCGCCATGGCGACGCCGGCTGTTCGATCTCGCCTTGCTCATCGGCAAAAGAGCCGCAAACCACCGCTTCAGAGGGCGGGAGGTCCCGCCGCAACTGGCGGCGCCGATGGCGCTGTTTCGAAGGGTCGCCTTCGCGCGCATTACGGCGCTGTTCGGCAGCCGCCTGCGCTACCTGATTTCAGGGGGCGCTCCTTTGCCGCGTGAGATTTTCGAATTCTTCGCCGCAGCCGAAGTCCCCATCGTGGAGGGATACGGCCTGACCGAAGCTGCCCCGGTGGTTTCGGTCAACCTCACAGGACGGACCCGTCCGGGAACGGTGGGCCGCCCGCTTGATGGAATCGAAGTGAAGCTCGCAGCGGACGGCGAATTGCTGGTGCGCGGACCCAACGTGATGCGCGGTTACTACAAGCTCGAAGAAGATACCAGAGCGGCGATCGACGAAGCGGGGTGGCTCCATACGGGCGACATCGCCGCGATCGATTCCGAGGGATACATTTCAATTCGCGATCGCAAAAAAGAGATAATCGTGCTTTCCGGCGGCAAGAATGTTTCGCCGGCGGCCCTGGAAAACAAACTCGGCCGAATTCCGCTAATCGCGCAAGCTTGCGTCGTGGGCGACCGGCGCAAGCACGTCGCCGCCCTGCTCGTGCCCAACTTCGAACAACTTCAAGAGCGGCTTAAAATTGAGGGCATCGAGTCCCGTTCACCCCAGGCTATCGTCGAGGACCCGCGGGTCAGAGCGCTTTTCCAGAAATATCTGCGTGAACTAAACCGCAACCTGGCCGACTACGAGGCAATCACAGCGTTTCGTCTGATGCCAACGCCATTTTCCCAGGAAGCGGGCGAGATCACACCGACCCTGAAACTGCGGCGCAAGATAATTCTGGAGCGCTACAAACGCGAAGTGGAAAGCATGTACGAGTGAAAACGGGAACTGTTGGGAAAGCGCCAACAACCCAACCCCTAAGCGCCGGACAATCGCGACTGTAACTCGATCGCGAGTAGGTTGAGCTGGTTGTAAGATGACGCTCATCTCCCGCGGATTATTGCGCTGGGATTTTGCCGCAAATAATCGGCGAGGGCCTGCACCGATTGTGCCGCGGCTGTCAAACTGTCCAGCGCCCGGTTCATCCGATACACCACCGGGGAGCCGGGTTCGATCACAGTGCGCACCGCATCGAGCGTCTTATCGGCGTTCTGCATCGTACCTTGGGCCTTTTGGGACGTTGCGCGCACCGACGCCGACATTCGCGGAATATTGTAATTAAGCGTCCCGGCAAGCCTCGTCAGGCTTGCAGCAGTCTGGCCGAGGTTCCGGGCGGCCACGCTCACGTTCTGTTCGGTACCGCTCAAGGAATCTATCGCCACATGAAGTCCCGGCGAACTGACCAACTCGGCAATACCCTTCATCGCCGAACTCGCGTTGGTCATCATCTCTTCCACATTAGCCTCTTCCATCTTGGCGATCAGGCGTTGCAAGGTGCTTTGCGCCTGCTCCAGCGCAGTGGGGATGGTCGGAATCTCGCGGTAGCCTGATTTGGGCGGAAGGCAGAGAACCACTTTGGAATTGGGGTCTATGTTAAGGGAAACATAGTAAATACCGGTAACGAAGCTCTCCAGGCGCAATTGCCCCCGCAAGCCGTCGCGGATTGCCTCATCCAGCATTCTGGTTCTAGAGATATCGACCTGGCTGCCGCGCAATAGTATTTTCGTTTCGTTTAATTCAATAGTAACCGGAAGCCGTGACTCCCCCGAAGTGGGAGTCAGCATCTTGACGCCCCCGCCCAGGTTGAGTCGAATCGAGACAACCCTGCCGATAGGAACTCCGCGAAACCTGACCGCAGCACCGACCCGCAAGCCGCTGATATCTCCGGGAAAGCACAGAACATACTCGTAGTGCGCGCCGAAAAACCGTCCGGAACCAAGCACCGCGGCGGCGGCAATGGCAAGAGCGACGGCTCCGACTACAAAGGCACCTATGGCTTTAGGATCGTAGCGGTTCATGAATATATCCTTTGCATAATTTACCGAGATGTGGACAGTTATAGCTGTTCAATGCAACGAGCGAGGCAGGCGGGGAGCGCTTGGAAGGCGGCTCAGAACCCAAATATATTAAACAGGAAAGCAAAGATACCGCTGGCTACGACGATCATAACGATCGCGCTGACCACCGCCGAAGTTGCGGCTTCGCCAACGGCCGATGAACTGTCGCCGCACTGGAAGCCGCGCAGGCAGCCGGCATAGGCGATCAGCATTCCATAAACCGTCGCCTTGATCAGACCGCCCGTAAGGTCGCCGAAAGTGACGGCGCGGATCGTCTCGCGCCAGTAGGTGGAGAACGAAATCCCCAGCATGCCGGCACCAATGGTGGCGCCGCCGAGGATTCCCAGCAGATCCGAGTACAGGCATAACAGCGGCATCATGAGAACCAGCGCCAGCACTCGCGGCAACGCCAAAAATTCGATCGGCGAGATTCCCATCGTGGTAAACGCGTCGATCTCCTGGGTCACCTTCATCGTGCCCAGCCGCGCAGCGAAGGCGGCGCCGGTGCGGCCAGCCATGATGATCGCAGTCATCGTTGCCCCCATCTCGCGCACCATCCCGATTCCGACCAGGTCCGCGACGTAAATCGCCGCGCCAAAAGGTTGGAGCTGCACGGCGCCCATGAAGGCCAGAATGATGCCGACCAGGTAGCTAATCAAGGAAACAATCGGCAATGCGTCCGCGCCGCTTTGTTGAACCGCCTCCATCAGGTCCACGCCGCGCACACGCGCCCGCAAGCGCAGCAGATTGAACAGCGCGGCACTCAACCGGCCGAGGAAATCCAGCGACTCCCCCGCCGCCTTATACCAGTTGATCACCGCCACGCCGATCCCTTCCAGCCACGAGCGGGGCTGCGGCACCGCGCGCACTTCCTGGTTTTCCGCAGCCGACTCCGCCATTTCAAGCAGCCGCGCAAGCCCTTGCGGCAACTCCGATCGGTCCACCGCAATTCCGTGCTCGAGGCTTAACTGGTCGATGCGGAAAAGGATGACGAGCAGGCTGCTGTCCCATTGACGCAGATCGCGCGGCCTGAGAACGATGCGCGAGGGCGGCCCGAGGGCAAACTCGCGCTCGAAAGGCGTCAGCGACGGCATCCCCCGACCCATCCGCCACGATCCCGAAAACTCCACCACCAGCGCGTTATCGGCTGTACGATGCAGCGCAAGACGATCGTCCTGGTTCAGATGTTCATCTGCTGGCAACGGCGGCATCCGGACGCAAGCAAGGGCCGCCTTGATGCGGCTGGTTCATGCCATCATCTTTTCGCCAACTCGCCCAATGGGCAAGCGCAAAACGGCCGCACGTTCGAAATCCGCAGCCTCTCAGGCCAACGCCGCCACACAGGCGCTTTGCAGGAACGCGATGTTTTCCGTGATGGAGCGATGGCGGCCGAATACCGAGGTCCCAGCGACCGCGATCGTCATCCCGGCGCGCGCCAGTTCCCCGATGTTTTCCTCGCCCACGCCGCCGTCCAGTTCGATTTCGATTCGCTCCAGGCTGCGCTCGATCAGGATCTGGCGCAGGCGCGCAACCTTGTCGATCGTCGAAGCGATGAACTTCTGACCGCCAAAACCGGGATCGACCGACATCAGCAAAGCGACGTCGATCTCGGGCAAAATCGCGTCGAGCATTACCAGCGGCGTCGCCGGGTTGAGCGCCACGCCCGGCTGCGCATTGAGCGAGCGGATATTGTGCACCGTGCGATGCAGATGGGGGCAGGCTTCGAGATGGACCGTCATCGCGCTGGCGCCCGCGCGCGAGAAGTCCGCCAGGTAGAGGTCGGGATTCTCGATCATTAGATGAACCTCCATCACGGCGTTAAAGCGCTGGGCGAGCGGACGCAGAGCTTCCACGACCAGCGGCCCCATGGTGATATTGGGCACAAAATGGCCGTCCATTACGTCGATATGGATGCGCCTCACACCCGCCTCCAGGCACTCGTTAACCTGCTCGCCCAGGCGGCTGAAATCAGCGGCCAGAATCGAGGGGGCGATCTGAACTGAGCGCGCCGACTTAGCGTTCATAGGCTGGCGTCAGTTTCTGCTTCCTTCCCTGGAGGGGAGCGGCAGGCAGGGATTCAAAACTCAACTCGGCTTCCTCCGTTCGCGGTAGCGTCTGATCAGGGCGTTGGTCGAACTGTCATGATGCAACTGGGGTTCGGTGTCTGCTTCCAGTTCGGGGATGATCTTGAGGGCGAGCACTTTGCCCAACTCCACGCCCCATTGATCGAAGGAATCGATTTCCCAGATGCATCCCTGCGTGAAAACGCTGTGCTCGTACAGTGCCACCAGTTTGCCCAGAGTCTCGGGGGTGAGCTGATCGGCCATGATCACGGAGGACGGCCGGTTTCCCTCGCAGACGCGATGCGGCACCAGCCACTCGGGCGTGCCCTCGGCCTTGACCTGCTCGGGCGTCTTGCCGAAAGCGAGCGCCTCGGCCTGCGCGATAACATTGGCAATCAGCAGGTCATGATGGCGCCCAAGCGGGTTGAGCGGACGGCAGAACGCGATGAAGTCGGCGGGAATCAGCTTGGTACCCTGATGGATCAACTGGAAGAAGGAGTGCTGTCCGTTGGTACCCGGTTCGCCCCAGAACACCGGTCCACTCTGGTAGTCCAGATGCCGGCCCTGCAGAGTGACGTGCTTGCCGTTGGACTCCATCGTCAACTGTTGAAGGTAGGCGGGAAAACGCTTCAGATACTGATCGTAGGGAAAAACGCCGACTGTTTGAGCGCCGAAAAAATCGTTGTACCAGACCGTCAGCAGACCCATTATCACCGGCAGATTGCGCTCGAACGGGGCGGTGCGGAAATGTTCGTCAACGGCATGGAAGCCGTCGAGCATCGCGCGAAAATTCTCCGGCCCCACAGCAATCATGGTGGAAAGCCCGATCGCCGAATCCATCGAATAGCGCCCGCCGACCCAGTCCCAGAACTCGAACATGTTGCGCGTGTCGATACCGAATTTCGCTACTTCGGCGCGGTTGGTCGACACCGCCACGAAATGCTTCGCGATAGCGTTATCATCGCGCAGTGCGCCAAGTATCCACTCCCGCGCCGTCCGCGCGTTGGTCATCGTTTCCAGCGTCGTGAACGTCTTGGACGAGATGATGAACAGCGTCTCGGCCGGGTCCAGGGCGGAAGTCGCGACCACGAAATCGGTCCCATCAACGTTGGATACGAAGCGGCAATTCAGCGCCGGGTCGGCATAATGACGCAGCGCCTCGTACGCCATCACCGGCCCCAAATCAGAACCGCCGATCCCGACGTTGACAATGTTGCGGATGCGTTTTCCGGTATGGCCCTTCCACGAGCCGTCGCGGATGCGCCGCGAGAAATCCGACATCCGGTCGAGCACCGCGTGCACCGCGGGAACGACATTCTCGCCGTCCACCATGATCGAGCTGCCGCGCGGCGCGCGCAGGGCGACGTGCAGCACGGCCCGATTTTCGGTGATGTTGATCCGCTCGCCCGCAAACATCGCGTCAATGCGCTCGCGCAAGCCCGAATCGCGCGCCAGATCGAACAGCAGCCTCATCGTGTCCTCAGTCACCCGATGCTTGGAGTAGTCGAGGTACAGTCCGGCGCCTTCCACGGCGAAACGCTCGCCGCGGTGCGGGTCTCGATCGAACAGGGTGCGCAAATGGACGTCGCGGATCTGCCGGTAATGCTCGCTCAACGCCTTCCACGCCGGACGCTGCGTCAGCGCTAGTGTGTCAGCCATGGCTGCCGTCCTCGCCGGAATCAGCCGGCTTTCCTGAGCTGAGCGGTTTTTGATTCGATGCGCGACATCAGCTCGTCCCAGGACTTGACGAAGGCCTCGGCGCCCTCGCGCTGCAACTGCTCTGCCACCGCGTCGAGGTCGATGCCGGCCCGGATGAATTCGGCAAGTTCCTCCTCAGCGTTTCCGCCATCATGCGGCAGCATCGCGCCGACGTTGCCATGGTCGGCCAGCGCCTTGAGCGTTTTCTCGGGCATCGTGTTGATGGTATGGGGCGCGGCCAGCGAACTGACATAGAGCACGTCAGACGCCTTGGGATCCTTGGTGCCGGTGCTGGCCCACAGCAGACGCTGGGAGCGGGCGCCGAAATTGATCAACCGCAGCCATCGATCGCTGGCGAGCAACTCGCGATAGGCCCTGTACGTACGCTTGGCAATCGCAATTCCGATTCGATCGTGCATCGACTCGGGCACTTTCCGATTCACCAACACGTCCCATCGGCTGATGAACACAGACGCAACCGACGGCACGTAGGGGTTGAGTCCCGCGGCCACGCGCCGTTCGATTCCGCGCATGTAGGCGTTGGCCGCGGCCAGGTACTGCTCGCGCGAAAACAGCAAAGTGACATTGATCGGAATACCGGCGAAAATCGATTCCTCGATCGCGGGAAGTCCTTCGCGCGTGCCGGGAATCTTGATGAACAGGTTGGGCCGGTTGGCCCGCGCGTGCAGTTCACGGGCCGCCGCGACGGTGCTGGAAGTGTCGTAGGCAAGCTTGGGCGAAACCTCCAGCGAAACCCATCCATCCACGCGGTTGGTGCGCTCATTGATCGGGCGGAAAAGGTCCGCAGCCGCACCGCAGTCTTCTATAGCCAGTTCGAAGAACAGCGCCTCGCCGCTCTTACCCGCCGCGTGTTTGCTGCGAATTGCCTCGTCATAGTCGGCGCTGCTGCCAATGGCGTTATCGAAAATGGTCGGATTGGAGGTAAGTCCCGTAACTGAGTATTCGTCGATGTAACGGCGCAGGCCGCCGCTGGTCACGAGATTGCGCGTAATGAAGTCGAGCCAAATGCTCTGTCCCGCGTCATGAAGCTTTTGCGTTGCTTTCATTGTGCCTCCTCATCGGGCGCCGCGCAGCTTCCTGATGTCATATCCGACCAGGTCGCTGATGCGCTCGACAGTGATGTCCGCCTTGGGATAGTTCGCTACGTCAGGAGCCAGCGCATAATGGCCTTGGCGCGGAAAAACCGTGGTCAGCCGCTCGCCCCAGATTTTCTTGGCCGCCGTCAGAATCCGAATCTTGTCATCGATCAGCACGTAATGGTCGGCCGGAAACCTGCGCTCGACCCATTCCAGCTCCTGCTCCTTATGAATGTAGAGCAGCACCCTGCCCTCCACCGCTTCGAGCAGTCCCGAACGCTCGATCTTGCGCGGCTGAAACACCGCATCGCCGTCGGTCAGGATCACCGTCGTGCCGAATCCGGACAGGTATTCGATCACGTCGAGCGATCCCGGATAGAGCCGGTTGGCGAAGGGATAGTTGGTGAGATAAAGCGCAACTTCGATCAGATGAGGCTCATGCTGATGTTCGACGCGGTAGCGCTGCAACGCCCCAAGGTAGTCGGCGTATCCAAGTTCCTGGCGCAGTTGCTCAAACAGCGCCCAGTAACGTTCCTGGCGCTCTTTGCCCACCGCGCGCGTCAGATGCCGCTTGAGGTCCTCTGCGACACGATCGTTGTTCAGCAGCGTATTATCCACGTCGAGCAGAAACACCAGTTGGTCGCGTTTGGGAGCCGTTTCACTCATCGCCGCATCTTTCCTGCCCTGGTTGCGCCGCGCGCCGCCTTGATCTTTGATAACCCCGGCTCACATCATGTCCGATAGCTGCTCCGGATCGTGCCATCCGCCGACGTCCTGTGTGAGCCGTTCGGCTTGCGGCGGACCCCATGTTCCGGGTTTGTACTCATGGACGGGTGTGACGTCGCCGAGAATCGGTTGCACCACCGCCCATGCGGCTTCGACCGCGTCCTCGCGCGCGAACAGCATCCCATCGCCGGCCATCGCGTCGCTCAACAGGCGCTCATAAGGATCCATCTGGTCGCCCTGAGCGTTCTGCACCACCTTCAGTTCAGTGGATTCGGTTCCCCACTGCTCGCCGGGTCTTTTAACCTGCGACCCGACCGCGATTATCACCTCGGGGCTGAGGCGGAAGCGAAAATAGTTGGTATCGCCAACCTTGCGCAAGGGCGGGCGCTTGAGCGTGACGAGGACCTCGGTGGTAGTTACTGGCAGGCACTTGCCGGCGCGAATAAAAAACGGCACGTCCTCCCATCGCCAGGAATCGATATGCAGCCGGACGGCAGCAAAGGTTTCTACCGTCGAATTCGGCGCCACCCCATGCTCTTTGCGATAACCTTCGAACTGTCCGCGCACCAAATCCTCGGGATTGAGCGGACGAATCGCGCGAAACACTTTGACCTGTTCGTCGCGGATCGATTCATGATAGGTGGTGACCGGCGGTTCCATCGCAAGGAACCCTACCACCTGCAGCATATGGTTCTGCACGACGTCGCGAATCGCCCCGGCCTCTTCGTAAAAGGTGCCGCGGCCCTGCACGCCAAAGCTCTCGGCCATAGTGATCTGAACGCTATCAACATAATTGCGGTTCCAGATCGGCTCCAGGAAAGTGTTGGCAAAGCGAAACAGCAGCAGATTCTGCACCGGCTCTTTGCCCAGGTAATGGTCGATCCGATAAACATCGTCCTCTGGAAAAACCGTATGGATGATGCGGTTCAATTCCCGGGCCGAAGGGAGATCGCGTCCGAACGGCTTTTCCACGATCAGCCTCGCGTTTTTGGCGCAACCCGACCTGGCCAGGCCTTCAACCACGGTGGCGAACAGGCTGGGCGGAATCGCCAGGTAATGCGCAGGGTGGGTGGCCTTGCCCAATTTCCTGCGCAATTCGGCGTAGGTCGCGTCGTCCCGATAGTCGCCGTCGACGTAATCCAGATGCTTGAGCAGAACCGCGAAGGCCTCCTCCTCGACGCCCCCGCCGTGGTTTTTGATGCTGTCGCGTGCGCGCGCGCGAAGCTGATCCAGATTCCATCCCGACTTGGCCACGCCGATCACCGGAAAATTCAGATGGCCGCGCCGCGCCATCGCATGGAGTGCGGGAAAGATCTTCTTGTAGGCCAGATCGCCGGTGGCCCCGAAAAAGGCCAGAGCGTCGGAACGCGCCTCATTCATGACTTGCCACCCTTCTCGACATGGCCGCCGAACTGGAATCTCATCGCCGACAGCAGCTTGTCCTGGAAGTCGGCGTCACCGCGCGAGCTGAAGCGCTCGAACAGAGCCATCGCAAGCACGTTGACCGGCACTCCTTCATCGATCGCGGCGTCGATCGTCCAGCGCCCTTCACCCGAATCCGACACACGCCCGGCAAAGCGCTCCAGCTCAGGGTCTGCGGCAAGAGCGGCTGCCGTCAGGTCGAGCAGCCACGACGCGATCACGCTGCCGCGCCTCCAGACTTCCGCAATATCGGCAAGATTGAGGTCATACTGATAATACTCGGGGTTGCGCAGCGGGGTCGTTTCAGCGTCGGCGGCGCGCTGGCGTTTTCCAGCGTTCGCGTTTTTCAAAACATTAAGCCCCTCCGCGTATGCCGCCATCACACCGTACTCGATCCCGTTGTGCACCATTTTGACGAAATGACCGGCGCCGCTGGGCCCGCAATGGAGATAACCCTGCTCCGCGGTGCCGCCCAGTTTCTCGCGTCCGGGCGTGCGTTCGATCGAACCGGCGCCGGGCGCGAGCGTGGCAAAAATCGGATCGAGATGGCGCACCACGTCGGGTTCGCCACCGATCATCAGGCAATAGCCGCGTTCCATCCCCCAGACGCCGCCGCTGGTTCCGCAATCGACGTAATGGATACCGTGAGGCTGCAGTCGTTTGGCGCGATCGACATCGTCGCGATAGTACGAGTTGCCGCCGTCCACGACGATATCGCCAGGCGAAAGCTTGCCGATCAGTTGGTCCAGTTGCGAGTCGACAACCGCCGCCGGAACCATCAGCCAGACCACCCGCGGTTTGGTCAGTTGCGCGAGGAAATCGCCCAACGAAGTCGAGCCTTTGGCGCCTTCGCGTTCCAGAGCGCGCACCGCTTCAGCTGAAACGTCGTGCACGACGCATTGATGGCCGCCACGCATGAGGCGCCGCACCATATTGGCCCCCATCCGTCCCAGTCCGATCATACCTATCTGCATCTGCTTCCCCTGCCTGAAATTTCGCCGGCCGGCGCGCGGCGACGCAATTCGCTGTGATGATTTTTGCCCCGGCTACGAACTTCCCATCCCGGAGCAAAAGGATCGGCTCCAGTACAATCCTGCCCTTTTTCCTTTGCCTGTCGCAAGACGCGATTTTTAGGACCGAACAACTTCTGTCATCCGGGCCGGCCATTCAGAGCCGGTTAAGCAAAAGCATACAGCTGTTGTAAACGGCATGCGCCAGGATCGGCGCCAGCAGCAGGCCCGACTGTTCAAGGCTGATCGCGGCGGCGATCCCCAAACCGAAGACCGCGATTACGGAGATCGGCGGATGAACCAGCGCGAACAAAGCAGCGCTGCCAATAATCGCCGGTATTGGCCCGGTGGTGCGGCGCAAACCATTGAAAATCAGGCCGCGGAACAGGAATTCTTCAATCACTGGAGCCGCCACCACCAGCAGCAGCCAGACCCACAGGGGTTGCGCGCCAGGCGTCAGGAATGAGGTGAACTCAGCGTCCTGCTTCCAAACATGCCACTGCGGAAACCGGTCGAGGATCTGAAGGTAGGCGAGCGCTCCGAGCGCGGCGAGTCCTCCCCAAAGCACGCCCCGCATCGCGGCCCGCACGGTGCGCCTTTTATCGGCGATCATAAGCCCGAGCTGTCGCCAAAGATCGGGAACGTTTTGTATCCACAAGACAATCAGAACAGCGGCGCCGACACTTAGCCCCGCCATCAGGTACGAGGCGGTGATCTGCACCGTGACAGGCAGCGTGGTAGCGGCCTGGAACAGCGCCTGAAACAGGGGTTGCGCCACGAAAAAAGCCAGAGCCGCAACCAGTCCATCCGCCAGGCTTATGATGCGCGGCGGCCATTGAGTCGGGTCCAGCAGATAGGGAGCACTGTCCCTGACCTTCTGCCACAAAGCGAAAGCCAGCAGCGTGGAAAGGACCAGCTGGGCCATCGTCGTCCACAGGGAAATCGAATAGAAGATGGCGGCGTACATCCCTGTCAGCGCGAAGTACAGGTAGAGCAGACTTACTTTCAGTTGCGTGCGCGGTTCGGTTTCAAATACGTCGGCGGCCAGGATACCGATTCCCGAGGCGATAAAGGCGTACAGCGCGATGCCGTAAAAGACCAGCAGCAGGCTTATCCACGAGGTCACATGCAGGTTTGGGCTGAAATGGAACAACAACGTCAGCACGATCGCGCCGTAAAGGACGCCGAAGGCCGCCCAGAAGAGCGTCTTATCGATCAGGATCGAAATCAGGCTGCGCGGCAGCGAATACAGGAACCACAAGGTTTTGTTCTCGCGGGTCAAAAGCGGGATCGCGCTGCTGACAAAGGAGTATGCGCCGACCAGGAATGACACCATCGCGGCGCGCCGGAAATTTCCGGTCAGAACCCAGCGCAAATGGGGATCAACGAACAGGTAGTAGGCGGGGATAAGTAGCGGAACAATCAGGACCTGGACCAGCAGGTTTCGATCGCGCCGCAGCAAAAGCAGCTCCCGCCCGGCGATTCCTCGCAACCAGCCGTCGTAAATGCGCCCTTCGCCGCCCTGCCTGCTCCCTTGATAAGGTCCGCCCGCCCTGACCAGTCCGTCGGCCGTAACCCATTCGCTGGCGGCCGTCGCAAGCAGCATCGCAGCCAAAACTCCTCCCGTCAGCGCCAGGATCAATCCAAGCCACCGCCATGATGGCAGTCCGGCGCTGCCCGAACCGAGCGCCAAAGCGATGGGATTGCAGGCGAGCAGCACCGGATTGGAGCCGGCTATACGTGCCAGCAGGTCCACGATGGGAGTGGAGAACATCGCGGCATAGAAAATCAGCAGGCACAGGGTGCCGAGCACGGTGAACAGAGCCTGGGCGTTTTTCAGCCGATGCAGACTCAGATATTTGCGCAAAATCACTTCGGCAACCGTGCTAATCGATCCCGCCAGCAGGGCCAGGTAAATCGTTGCGGCGACCCCCAGCGGCATCGCGGCCCAGCCGTAACCGGCCGCGATAAACGCAAACAGCGAAAAAGGCAGCAACAACCACCAGACCATCTGGTCGAAAATTGAGTAAACCAGCAGCCTGGACAGGAACAACGCGCGCGCCGGCACCGGAAAAATGTAGAGCCATTCCAGACTCCACTCCACCTGACTCAAATCCTTGTTGTTGAAGCCCAGCGCCAGCGAAACGCTCAGCGGAATCCACAGGACAAAGAGAAGGCTGAGGATCCCGATGAAAACGGCCCGTGCTGCGGGCGCACGCGGCAATGTCGCCGCCGAGACGTGAAACGCGTCGGTTTGCGCCGGGGCGAAGCCCGACACGCCCTGGTAGCGGAAGATCTCCTCCATTTGACGGATGCGGACGCTCTGCTCGGCGTCGGTGTAGGCGCCCCAGCGAACCTCGCCAGCCAATAGGCCTTCCACGTCCCGCTCCCACATGGCCTGCAGCCTTTTGCGCTGGCGCGGATCCTTAAGGCCTTTCAATTGGCGCAGCGCCTTGTCGACCTGATTGAGGCTGGCGTAGGTGTAGGGCGTGACGACGAATTTGTCGCGAGGCTGGCGGATATGCTGGGTTATCTGAGAAATTCTGACGATTCCGGCCGAAGTGACCACCACGCCGGAAACCACCATCAGCAGGAACAGCACAGCGCCGAAAAGCGAACCGCGTCCCGACTTGGTGCGGGTCCCCGAACGTTTGGCACCGAATGGCTGAGTCCGGCGCCCAAAGCGGTAGGTCAGCCATCGGTTGATCTGGCGCCGCAGCGCCAGGCGGCCGACAATCCAAATCGCGCGCACACTACCCGGGGGTTGGCTGTTATTCACGGTTAATCCGCGGACTCGGAGTTGCCCGCCAGAGAAAAAAAGATCTCTTCAAGCGAGCTGTCATGGGAGACCCGGCCGCGCAACTCCGCCAGCGTGCCGTTGGCCACCAGGCTGCCGCGGGCCATAATTGCCAATTGGGTACAGAGCCTTTCCGCCTGATCCAGTAGATGCGTGCTGAAAAAGATCGTCCTGCCCTGAGCCGCTTTGTCGCGCAGGATCCCGTGGAGTACGCGTGTAGCAAACGGGTCGAGGCCGCTGGTCGGCTCGTCGAGAATGAGCAGGACCGGATCATGGAGCATCGCGCAGGTCAGGGCGAGTTTCTTCTTCATGCCGCGCGAGTAATTGGCCGCGAACTCATCCAACGCGTCGGCAAATTCCAGCTGTTCCACCAGCGGCCGCGCGCGCCGTTTTATCTCAGGCGCGCTCAGCCCGTGCATTTCGCCGGCAAAGCGGATGATCTCGCTGCCGCGCAGATAATCGTAGAAAACCGGCTCATCGGGCAGGTATCCGACCCGCCGTTTAACCTCTACGCGATCCTTGAAACAGTCCAGTCCCGCGATTCGAGCCCAGCCGGAGGTCGGCGCCAGGATGCCCATCAGGATTCTGATCGTGGTGGTCTTTCCCGCGCCATTGGGGCCAAGAAGCGCAAAGATTTGCGCCGACGCAACCGTCAGGTCAAGCTGCTTGACCGCCTCGAAGCTGCCGTAGGTTTTTGTCAAACCGTGGATTTCAACCAGCACACGGTTATCCAAGCCGGACATCAGGACTCAACACAACCTGGCCAAAGTGCCTTCGATTTCCATGTCATCATGGCGTTTTGTCCAATCGACCACCCCCGAGCGCACTTCAGGGAATATAGTAGAAAGGATTGGGGATTTTGAAGGTCCGATCGGCGTAGCCGCCGACCAGGTCGCTGTCCTGATCGCCCACGTTCAGCACGATATCGTAGCCCTGCGCGGCAAGCTTACGGCGGGCAGAGGTTTTGAAAGCGCTCACGGACTCCTTGCCGGTCTTCAGCACTAGGCCGTTCCAATTCTCGTATCCGGCATTGCGCAAATTACGTTGTGTGGCCTGGCGCAGGAACTCGGGACGCCCGCTGACGAAAAAGACCGCGGCTTTGTAGTGTCGCGCCTCACGGTAGAGTTCCAATGTCGGCGCAATAGCTTTGTCGCGCGCCTGACTAATCCAGTCGATCCAGCCGCAGGCCCCCGCCGGAAGGCCGTCGGCAGCAAGGTCGCAGGGACCTTGGGGAATGAAACCAAAATCGTCGGCCTTGATCACCGGCCAGTTGGAAAGCGAGGTCTCGTCGATGTCCAAAACGATCGCGAGCTTGCCTGACTGCCGGACCCGCTGTGCCAGGTAAGCTGCAGCCGGAGCAACCGCCGCGGCGATATCCTGCTGGTAACGACCCGATTCCTCGTACCTCGTCAGTTCGATTTTGTATTCGCCCAGGTTGGGCTTGCACAGCAGTTGGAAGTCTTCGGTCTGCGCAAACACAGGCGCGAGACCGATACAGCGTATAATCAAAACGGCAAGCAGCGCAATTGATTTCTTCATGCTCCATCAATGGCGGTTTGCCGCGAGTAAAGCTGACTTTCTGCACCCAAATCAACAGGGACGGACGCCGGCCACGTCCGCCCCTGTTGTCAGCGCCTGGCAGCGCTGGTCACGGCAACATCTGGAGGATTGCGCCGAGCGGAGAAGCGGCTGGCCCGTAGCCGGGCTGACCGTAGTAAGCGGGCGCGCCATAGGCCGGTACACCATAGTTGGAATAAGGCCCGGCACCGCCCAGAATCGCGTTGGTTCCGTTCAGGATATTAGCTTGTTTCTGGATATGAGCAGCGGCCTTGTTGGCCAGCCTATAATTGCCCTGCGACACCGCAGCCTGGTACAGCGCTTGATTCGCGCTCAACCTCTGACTGGCCAACTGCTGGCGGCGCATCAGCCTTCCCATGTTTCCGAGGTTGCCCATCGGCGCGTAGTTGGGCTGATAGACCCCCAAAGTCGGAGGAGCAATCATTGGAGTTCCGCTGTAAGGGTACCCGCCATAACCGTAGTACGCGTTGGGGTAACCGTAGCCTGGGCCCCCATAGCCGAAGCCGCCGTACCCTTGGTCATCGTCGTCCCAATCATGATGATGATGCCAGCCCGGATAGCCGCCATAACCATAGCCGGGGTTCGCATAACCCACTCCACAACCATAACCGTGATGTTTGTACCAGCCCCAATGATTACCGTGATCGTGATGCCATCCGCCGAAATCATGAGCCCGGGCCTTCAGCGGCATGACCAAAATCGCCGAGGCAAACGCCACTGCCGCCAACAATCCATGAATCCGCGTCTTCATCGCCAGCTCTCCTTAAGGTTGGCAGGTCACCGACTGCCGCCATTTGTTCCTTTGACGCGCAATTCGCACCAAACGTTTACCGGGCCGAAGCTGGGTTAGAAAAAGTTTTCACAACTCCTTCTGAGTCCAGGTGGATAACCTAATTTTTGCCCCTTACCGCAAAGTGGAGGGCGAAATTGCTCGCTCCGCTGTCCTGCCAAAACTCCCCCTTCGCTCCCCTGGAAGCGGCCCGGGAGGGCCGGAATTTGGCAGGTCAGAGCTTGAAACGGGCGTTAATTGTTAAAAAAAGGGCGGCCCAATCGTCGGACCGCCCTCGGCTTCAATCTTAATGGCAGGCAGAGACCCGCTCGGCGGATCAGGCGTGCACCTTGTGCAGATGCAGATGGCGCTGGTGGGGCGCGGCTTGAGGTTTGCGCTGGCCCGGGCGGTCGTTGTGATAAGTTTTGACTTCGTTGCCATGCTGAGCTTTGAGCTGCGCCAGTTGCGCGAGCTTGTTTTCCTTCCACTCGCGCAGGCCGCGCCTCATGTAGTCGGGATCGATGTCAAGCATGTCGCAAACGTTATCGAAGGAAAAAATCCACTGCTTGTCGCGCAGATTAATCCACTCCTCGGCGTCGCGAAAAAGCCGCTGCCCCTTATTGGTGCTCGCGTCGACGTACTTCATGAAGCACTCAATCCCGTCCTCCAATACACTGAGGATGAGCCGCTTCTCACCTTCGAGCAGGTGCTTGCGGCGCATCGCCTCGAAGTACTGAACGGGCAGGAGCGTATCCGGCTCGAACAGGCTCGGCAGCCTTTCATCCAGAGTTTCCTTTTCTTGCATGGTTGCTTCCTTATGACTTCTCACGGGCTGACTCGAGTTCTCCACCACTTCAACTTCCTCTTTTAGACGCTTCGCAGTCATCTCCTATTCAACCCCCGCTGCCTCCGAGTGACTCACCCGGTCTTCAGTCCTCGTTTTGCTCCTTGTAAATCTCGTGCCAGGCCATTTGAATCGCCTCCAGCTTGCTTTCGCTGGACGCGGCAGGATCGTCGTCGAACTCATCGCAGTCAATCACCCACTGGCGCAGATCGGTGAACCGCACGTCCAGCGGATTGATACCAGGATGATTCTCAGCCAGGACTTCAGCGATCTCTTCGGCCTGATCCCATCTAAGACCCATCGTTCGTCCTTTCTCTTCGTAAACCTCTCGCGCTTTAGACGAAGCGTTCAGGAGACCTCTTCAACGGTTCTTTTTTCCAACGCCGCCTTGATCGCCTCATCCATAATGCGATGGGCAAACGGGGTCGTCATCTCGTTGAGTTGTTCGACCAGCGACGCAATCAGTTCGCGGTCATTGCTCTGGCGCGCGGTTTCAAGCCGCGCGGCCAACGCCTGGATTGCGTCACGCTCCGCTTGATCCAGAAGGGCTCCATATTCGTTCAACTGTTTGCTAAGGGCGGCGAGAATCGCGGCCGCATCATTGCGCGCCTGGATCAGCAAGCGCTGCGTGAGATCCTCTTCACCCAAATCGATTGCTTCCTCCAGCATCCGCTCGATTTCCTCGTCCGTAAGGCCGTAGCTCGGCTTGACATCAATGGAATGCTCGCGCCCGGTGCGCTCGTCGCGCGCCGTAACGTTGAGAATACCATTGGCATCAATCAGAAACGTGACTTCGATCCGCGCCATCCCCGCCGGCTGCGGCTCAATCGGACCCAGTTTGAAACGTGCCAGACTCCGGCAGTCTTTGGCTAGTTCGCGCTCGCCCTGGAGCACATGGATATCCACATGCGTCTGATTGTCCACTGCATTGGTAAAGCGCTCACAGGCGCTGGTCGGAATGGTGGTGTTGCGATGGATAATCCGTTCCATGACTCCGCCCATACTTTCAATACCCAGCGACAGCGGGACCACGTCGAGCAAAAGCATATCCCCGCTTTTGCCCATCAGCACGCCAGCTTGAACACTCGCCCCCAGCGCCACAACTTCGTCAGGGTCGAGCGAACACAGCGGCTCGCGGTCGAAAAACGACTGCACGCGCCGGCGCACCAACGGCATCCGCGTCGATCCTCCCACCAGCACGACAGCGTCGATTTCGGCAGGGGTCAAGTTGGCGTCCTTGAGAGCGCGGGCACAGCAATCAATGGTGCGGGTGACCAACGGCTGTGCCAGTTCCTCCAGTTCCTGACGGCTGAGGAGGCGCGATACCGTGAGATGCGGCAGCCTCAGTTCCATCCCGGTCTCGACTTCGGCGCTCAGGCGCTTTTTGGCCGCCTCGGCGACCTGCCGCGCCGTGTTCCATACCTGGCGGTTGCGCCTGAGTTCTTCGGGCAACTGGTTTAACATCAGGTTCGCCACTGCCAAATCGATATCGTCGCCACCCAGATGGGTGTCACCACTGGTTGCCAGAACTTCAAAAATGCCTTCCTTAACGTTAAGGATGGAGATGTCGAAGGTGCCGCCACCGAAGTCATACACCGCCACCCGACCACTCGCCATCGAATGCAACCCATATGCCAGCGACGCCGCGGTGGGCTCGTTGACCAGCCGGACGACCTCCAGACCCGCCAAACGGCCTGCGTCCTTGGTCGCCTGACGCTGTCCATCATTGAAATAAGCCGGCACCGTGATGACCACTCGCTCGACCTTCTCGCCAGTGGCGGCCTCGCCCCAGCCTTTGAGAGTGCGGAGAATTTCTGCCGAAATTTGGGGCGGTGTAAACGTCCGCTGCCCAACTTTGAAGCGCACTACCGGCCCGCCGAAATCCGCAAAAGCATAACGATGACGGTCCTCTTGCGCGACCTCATCGCCGCCCAGGCCCATGTAACGCTTGACCGAGCGTACCACCACGCCCTCGTCATCGCGTCCCAAGCCGGCAGGGACGATTGTGCCGCCGCGCTCGACGTTAAGATGCGGTTCCAGTTCAATCGCGCTCTTCCCCACTTCGACCCTGCCGTTGGCAAGCAATGCCACGACCGAGGGCAGCATGGTATCGCCGGATTTCGGATCCGCGATGATTCGCGGCCGCCCTTCCTCCATCACCGCGATCAAGCTGTTGGTAGTTCCCAGGTCGATTCCGAAAATGACTGCCATAAATGTTCCATTTGGGGTGAAAAGCCCCAAAACTATCTCAAATCGTGTTGCTCCAATACCCGACCGACGTCCCTCTCCAAGGTCCGGAGATAGGCGATACGGGAAAGGACGCTTTTAAGTTTGACAATCAGGTCAGCTTGATGGTTTACGCGATTGTCCCAATCTGCGTAATTCTGGTCAAGTTGGGCAAAAGCATTTTTCAACAGGCTTTGAATGTCAGATTTAGCGGACAAAACACGCTTTTTAACGTGGTCGCTATCGTTTCCGTCAACTTGACCAGCCTGCAATTCCGCCAGGCTTTCCTGTACCTCGAAAATGAATTCGGCGAGTTCAGGCGGCACCTCTTTATTGTCCCGCGCCAACTTTTCGCCGTGCAATTCCAGCCAATAAAGTCCCCGGCTGAAAGGATCGCGCAAAGTCCGAAACGCCCGCGTCAGCAGCGCCGTCGCCGCCAGACTGGCGTTGCGGACCGGAGCGGGCTGGTTGGCGAAACGGTCGGGGTGAACCCGCCGCCCCAGGTCGTGATAGAGCGCTTCGAGTTGGGCGGGATCGAGCGTCAGTTGTCTGGGAATGCCGAGAACATCGAAATAGTCAAGCTCGACCGCAAGCGGCGCGCCGCAATCTGAACAAAAAAGCCGCGGCTGTTGAAGCCGCGCGCATGATGGACATCGCGCCTGCATCTTGCTCAATGCGCAAGGTTGAGCTGCCGCTCATACCGTGAAGGACTCTCCGCAACCGCAGGAGCGTTTGACGTTGGGATTAACCAGTCTGAATCCCGAGGACATGAGTTCTTCGGCGTAGTCCAGTTCGGACCCGTTCAGATAAAGGAAGCTCTTTTTGTCCACGATCAATTGCGCGCCGTCGCGTTCGAAGACCTTGTCCCGCTCCTTAGCGCAATCGATTTCCATCCGGTACTGCAGCCCCGAACATCCGCCCCCAACCACCTTAACGCGCAAACCGGCGCCGGGTTTCTCCACTACCAGTTGTTTGATTTTGCTCGCCGCGTTCTCGGACAGCGAGATCATTCGCTTCGCCTCCCTATCCCTGCGCCGCCTTGCCCTGATCCGACTGCGGCTGCCGCCCCTCGTGCTTGGTTTTCCAGTCGTTGATCGCGGCCTTGATGGCGTCCTCGGCCAGGACCGAACAATGAATCTTGACCGGCGGCAGATTGAGTTCCTGGACGATCGCGCTGTTCTTGATCGCCATCGCCTCCTCGATGCGCTTGCCCTTGACCAGTTCCGTCACGTAGCTGGAACTGGCGATGGCGCTGCCGCAGCCAAAGGTCTTGAAGCGGGCGTCCTCGATCACGCCTTCCTGGTTGATCTTGAGCTGCAACTTCATTACGTCGCCACACTCCGGCGCGCCCACCACGCCGGTGCCCACATCGACGGCGTCCTTGGGAAAGCTGCCGACGTTGCGTGGATTATTGTAGTGGTCCAAAACCTTGGTGGAGTAAGCCATGATCCCTAATCCTCAAACTAAGACGTTGCTGCGTCGCGTTTGTTGCGCCCGCTAGTCGCGCTTCCATTCAACCGATTTCAGGTCGATTCCCTCTTTCGCCATCTCATAAAGCGGCGACATGTCGCGCAAGCGTCTGACTTCATCGGTTACCCGCTGCGCCACGAAATCCACTTCCTCCGCAGTATTGAAGCGCCCCAGCCCGAAACGAATCGAACTGTGCGCCAACTCCTCGTCCGTCCCCAGCGCCCGTATCACATAGGACGGCTCCAGGGTCGCCGAAGTGCAGGCCGAACCGGAACTGACGGCCACGTCCTTGATGCCCATCAGCAGCGACTCGCCTTCGACATACGCAAAGCTGACGTTGAGATTTCCGGGCAAGCGCTGCACCGGATGGCCGTTGAGGAAAACCTCGTCCAGCCGCTCGAAAAGGTTCGCCTGCAACTGGTCGCGCAAGCCGCGCAGGCGTTGGGCCTCCTGTTCCATTTCCCGGCCCGCGATCTCGCAGGCCGCGCCAAACCCGACGATGCCCGGCACGTTGAGGGTTCCCGAGCGCAGGCCCCGCTCATGCCCGCCGCCGTCGATAATCGGCGTCAGCCGCACGCGCGGTCCCTTGGAACGTACATACAGGATCCCAACGCCCTTGGGTCCATAAATTTTGTGCGCGCTGGCCGAAAGCAGGTCGATCCCCATCTTCTCCACGTCCACCGGAATCTTGCCCACCCCCTGGGTCGCGTCGCAGTGAAACAGCACACCCTTTTCCTTGGCAATGCGGCCTATCTCGGCGATCGGATGAATTGTGCCGATCTCGTTGTTGGCCGCCATGATCGTGATCAGCACGGTCTTGTCCGTGATCGCCTTGCGCACGTCGTCGGGATCAACCATCCCGTACTTATCCACCGGCAGATAGGTGACAGCAGCCTTCCCCGCCCTTTCCAGCGCCTTGCAACTGTCCAGCACCGCCTTGTGCTCGGTCACGCAGGTAATGACGTGATTACCCTTGTCTTTGTAAAATTCGACCACACCCTTAATCGCGAGGTTGTCCGATTCGGTGGCCCCGCTGGTGAAGATAATCTCCTTGGATTTGGCGTTGATCAGTGACGCGATCTGATTGCGCGCCTTGTCCACGCCTTCCTCCGCCACCCATCCGAAACTGTGGTTGCGGCTGGCGGCATTGCCAAATTTCTCCGTGAAATACGGCAGCATCGCGTCGACCACCCGAGGATCCATCGGAGTCGTCGCATGATTGTCCATGTAAATCGGCAGCTTGACCATCATCTTACCTTCGGTCCGTTTACCTCGGTCCGCTGGGCGGATCAATCACGCATTAGTGGACCTAGTAGGTATATTATAGAGCCATCCGTCTCCGAGTCAAACGGAATCGACCTTCCCAAACGCTGACTTTTTCCATTGAGACTAAAGGTAAATCCTCGACCACCACCCGCTTCTCACAGAGCGCCCTGACCATCCAGTCAAAACCGGTTCCTACACCAGCCGGATCCCGACCTGATTAGATACGCTAAGCCTTGAGCTTGCGCAAAAGCAGCTGCGGTAATGGCAAGCGATAGCGGGACCGGAACTGCCTCACGCTCAGGGAATCGACTCGTCCAGGTTGAACTCGGCCAGGCGCCGCTCGGACCGGATCGATTTGAGGGCGGCTTCGCGGACAGCTTCGAAATCCCGCTCAAGCCAGCTCGCCAGCCGCGCGCAAGCTGCGGAGGGCGCGTTGAGTCCGGCCGTCCGAATTAAGGGCTGACCAAGCAGACAGCGAAAAGCGAATTTCTCCAATCCGCCGGCATGCTCCATTGAAAGCGTCAGAATCCACGGTCCGGACGGCGGCCCGCTGTGTTCGACGAGACTTAAGCAATAGCTTCCCCGCGAAGTCTGTAGCAGGACCGACCCGGCTGTCATGCGGCGCGGGGCAGGGCTTTGATTTTGACCCGCCGCTCCCAGAACAGCACGACCGGGCCCGCAATATAGATCGACGAGTAGGTCCCGGTGATGAATCCAATGAGCAGGGTAAAGGCGGAGGGTCGCAGGATCGGACCACCCAGTGCAAGCAACGCGATCAGGACGAAAATCGCGACGCCGGAGGTCAGGATTGTACGCGACAGGGTCTCATTGATGGCCCGATTCATGATCTGGGGCAACGATTCACGCCTGCGCTTGAGCGCGTCCTCGCGGATGCGGTCCGACACAATGATGGTGTCGTGGACGGAATAGCCGATCACCGTCAGCAGGGCGGCGAGGGTGGTCAGGTCAAACTGCAACTGTGAGATGACAAGGGCTCCAACCACCACGAGAATATCGTGGACCAGGGCGATTACCGCGCCGGCGCCGAAGCTCCAACTGACGTTGCGGAATTGCCAGGCAATAAAACAGCCCATGAAGATGGTGGCAACAATGACGGCGCCGATCGCGTCGCGGCGCAAATCCCGGCCGACCTTGGCACCTACGCTCTCGACGCGAAGGACTTCGACATTCCCCTGGCCATAGTATTTCTCCAGGGCTCCGTTGAGCCGCGGGGTAAAGCCTTTGAGACTGCTGAGCTTTTCGAATCGGAGCAGATACTGATTCTTCTGGCCGAAGTCCTGAATCGTGATTTCGCCCAAATCGAGCGGACCCAGGGCATGGCGCAGGTCGTTGCTGGTGGTCTGGTGATTAACCCGCAGTTGAACCAGGGTCCCGCCGGCGAAATCGACACCATAGTTGAGGCCCTTGAAGATGAGCAGAAGGATTGCCGCGATGTTGATCGCGGTCGAGAGCATAACGAAAAACTTCCGCCGGCCGACAAAATCGATATTAACGTCGGGCGGGATCAGTTGTAATGACATCGCACCTCACTGCGTCCAAGCGGGTACTTTAGTTGGTCAAGCTGTGAGGCTTGAGCTCCCCGCGCAGCCTGTAATGCCGCCTGCACATCGGCCGGGGATAATCTGGTCATGATCATTATCGGGTTACAGGCAAAAAGAAAAGGTCTTGCGGCGACCGGCTGCGGTCCCAACCGCCGGGCTCAGGCACACACGAGATCCGGGCAGCCGGCTAGGCTGCCGTGCGCGACGGCTTGCCGCACTTACCGCATAGATTGTGAAGGTTGGCTGGATCCTCCACGATCCCCTCGTCGAGCGAATGGCAGACCTTGAGGCACTTGTCGCAAATGAAGTAAATGCCCTCGATGGTTTTGTTGATGCGCTCGCGGTTGAGGATGCGGCCTTTGAGCTTCTCGATCCGGATGCCGAGCAATTCTTCGTACTGGCGCTTGATCTTGCGCCGACCGGCCTCATCCTTGGGAAGATCGGCTTCCTCCTCATGTTCATCAGCCTCGGTGATGCCGACGTAGAGGTCTACCTTCGACTTTGATGACTTGCGTGATCTCGCCACTTAAGTCGCCCCGAAAAAATTTTCCTAACGCGTGCGCGCGGTGTAACCGCAGTTTTTCTCGCACACCCAAAAGAATCCCTTTTTGCCGAAACCGGTGTAGAAAATGACCTTGGTCTCGGCGCTGCAGCTCGGACACAGGTGCTTGCGCGTTTCCGCTCCCCTGCTTTCCGCGGTCTTGGCCTTTTTCTCCGCCATCTATAATCCTCATTAATAAAATAACCCGGCGAGTCCATCGATGATAGAAGCCGGGGTGGTCTAAAACCTAAACGGCGCGAGCCGATTTAGTCAATACTTCAAGGGGGATTATTGCCTGGATTGCCGCGGCGTTCTAAGCCTTTGACACTTGGACTCCTCACTTAAAGAAGATGACGCCGTCCTCTTCATCGATCGCAAGCGGCGCCGTTATTTGAAGCGGCTGCGCCGCGGACGCAGGATCACGATTCGCGGCGATATCCCGGCCGACGAATTGATTGGTCTGCCCGAAGGATCGCGGGTGCGCTTGAGCTCGGGCGAATTTTTCCTGGTGCTGCGCCCCACCTATGCCGATCTGGTTCCCAATCTGCCGCGTCAGGCCCAGGTCATCTATCCCAAGGATACGGGTCCGATGCTGCTGTGGGGCGACGTCTTTCCCGGCGCCAGTGTAATTGAAGGCGGCATCGGCGCCGGCGCCTTCACGATTGCGCTGCTGCGCGCCGTCGGTCCCGCCGGCCGCGTGATTTCCTACGAAGTGCGCGAGGATTTCGCCCGCATGGCGCGCGACAACGTCGCCGCCTACTTCGGCCCGGCCCCGCAATGGACGCTCAGGATCGCCGACATTTATGATGGCTTCGAGGAAACCGGCGTCGATCGGATGTTCCTCGACGTCGCCGAACCCGGCCGCGCCCTGACCTCAGCCGCTCGCGCCTTGAGGTTCGGCGGCGTTCTGGTCTGCTATGTGCCGACGGCGCTGCAGCTCAAGGACACGGTCGACGCGCTCGAAGCCAGTCCCCATTTCGGCGAGGTCGACAGCTTCGAGACGCTGCTGCGCCATTGGCAGGTCAAGGGACTCAGCGTGCGCCCGCTGCATCGGATGGTCGCCCATTCGGCGTTCATTATCGTGGCGCGCCGCGTCGCCGTTTGAACCGGCTACGCCCTTCTCAAATCGCGCGTGCTCCTTCCTTGATCGCGTCGCTCTAAATTAAGCTCGCTCATGCAGTACCGTCCGCAAGAGGGCGGATCAGGAGCTTTGCGCAAATGACGCTTGATTTCGACGTAATTGTGATAGGAGGCGGCAATGCGGCTTTGTGCGCCGCTTTGGCGGCGCGCGAAAGCGGCGCCCGCATACTGGTAATCGAGTGCGCGCCCGAAGCGGAGCGCGGCGGCAACAGCCGTTTCACCGCCGGCGGAATGCGCGTCGCTTATCGCGGAGTTGAAGATCTGATGCGCCTGATCCCCGATTTGACCGAGGAAGAAAAGGCCATCACCGATTTCGGCGCCTATCCCGAGGGACAGTTCTACGACGACCTCTGCCGCATCACCCAATACCGCACCAATCCCCAGCTGGCCGAAACCCTGGTTACCCGCAGCTTCCAGACCCTCAAGTGGATGCGCGGGAAGGGAATCCGCTTCGCTCCGATTTACGGCCGCCAGGCCTTCAAAGTCGAGGGCCGTTTCCAATTCTGGGGCGGCCTGACGGTGGAAGCGTGGGGCGGCGGGCCGGGACTGATCGATGCGCTTTACTCAGCCGCGATCCGCAACGGTATCGACGTCAGGTACGCGAGCCGCGCTCTGAACCTGATCCATGACAACAATACGGTGCGCGGCGTGATGGTCAGGAGCGCCACCGGCACCGCCCCCGTTTACGGACGGGCAGTCGTGCTCGCCTGCGGCGGTTTCGAGGCCAACGCCGAAGCACGCGCTCGCTATCTCGGACCGGGATGGGACCTGGCCAAGGTGCGCGGCACCCGTTTCAACAACGGCGACGGCATCCGGATGGCCCTGGATATCGGCGCGATGCCCTACGGCAACTGGTCCGGATGCCATGCCGTGGGATGGGACCGCAACGCGCCGGAGTTCGGTGATCTCTCCGTGGGCGACGGTTTTCAGAAACACAGCTATCCGTTCGGGATCATGGTCAACGCGCACGGCCGCCGCTTTGTCGACGAGGGCGCGGATTTTCGCAATTACACCTATGCGAAATACGGGCGCGCAATCCTCGAGCAGCCGGGGCAATTTGCCTGGCAGGTGTTCGACCACAAGGTCGCGCATCTTCTGCGCGACGAATACCGGATCAAACGCGTCACCAAGGTCAGCGCCGATACGCTCGAGGAGCTGGCCGACAAACTCGAAGACGTTGACGCCGCGGGATTTATCGACGAGGTGCGCGCTTACAACGCCGCCGTCACGCTGGACCGTCCATTCAATCCGAACATCAAGGATGGCCGGCGCACGCGCGGTCTGGCGGTGGACAAAAGCAACTGGGCCAACACCATCGATACGCCGCCGTTTGAAGCCTACGCCGTCACCTGCGGAATTACCTTCACCTTCGGCGGCCTGCGCATCGATCACGAGGCGCGCGTGATCAACACCGATGGCGTCCCGATAACGGGCTTGTATGCCGCCGGCGAACTGGTCGGCGGTCTGTTCTATTTCAATTATCCCGGCGGCACCGGATTGATGTCAGGTTCGGTCTTCGGCGCCATCGCGGGCGCCGCCGCCGGCCGCTTCGCTTTAGGATGAATGGCACCAAACGCCGACCATCAGACCAGCGCGGCACTTAAGTTTTCCGTTCACTGACTCTCGTCGGGTTTGCTGGCAAGCGGCACCAGTTGCGCAATCTGGCACTGCACCATCGCGTGCAGCTTGTTATCGATTTGGAAAAAGCGCGTCACCGTGATTCCCGGCAGCGCCGCCCGAAAGCGAGGGATGAACTGCTTTTGAACGTTCACCCGGTCCTGCTCCACCGCGATCACTTCGTCAAGTTTCTGATTGGCCTGCTGATTGGTCAGGTTCTGGTAGTTTTTGGCGTAGTCCTTGAGTTCGCGCGCGTGCCGCTTGTCGACCCGGTCCATCGCCTCCTCGTACTGCTCGTACAGCGGCCAGAACACTTTAGCTTCCTTGGAGGTAAGCTTCATGTTCGCACCGACGACAGCTTTGCGCTGGGCGCGCAACGCGTTGATATCCAGTTGCTTTTGAGTCGGCGGATTTTCCTGCGCCGCTCCAATTGAGACCAGCCCGCACATCGCCACGGCTAACAACAACAAGCAGGCAGTAAAACACCCCCGGACTCGCATTGGCAAGGTGACCTCCGTCAGGACAGAATTCCGCGCATGCTCGCCTATTTTGGCGCACGCGTCAAGGCGCGCATCTCGAAAGGTCCCGAGGCTTTCCCGTTACCCGACGGCCGCCCGCGCCAACCGGCTCCGATGCGCAGTCCTGCGGGGCATCATCTGGAACAGGTGATTGCAAATCGCCGAAACGCCAGCTTGCAAAAGAGCCGGCAAATGATGCAGTTAGATGCTGACGCGAATCGGAGGTGCTCATGGACCCTTCAAGTGTGCTGTTGACCGACCAGACCGCCATCGTCACCGGCGGCGGCGACGGAATCGGCAAGGGAATCGCCATCACCTTTGCCAAATTCGGCGCCAATGTCGTTATTGCCGATCGCAATGGCGCCGCCGGCAACGCCGTCGCCGCGCAAGTGCGCGCGCTCGGGCGCAAAGGGCTGGCGATTACCACCGAAATCCGCAACCGGGATCAGGTCCGCGCGTTGTTCGAGCGCACGGTTGCCGAATTGGGCAGGGTCGATATCCTGGTCAACAATGTCGGCGGCGCGCGTCCGCAGGAATTCATGGAAATGGACGAGGAGCGTTGGCATCGCTCGATCGAACTCAATCTGGTCGGAATGTTCAACTGCACTCGCGCCGCGGTCAATGCGATGGTCGCGCGGGGACGCGGCGGCGTAATCATCAACATCTCAAGTATCGAAGCGAGCCGCGCGGGCCCGCTGTACTCGGTGTACAGCGCGTGCAAGGCCGCGATGGAGAACTTCACCAAAACGGCGGCGCTGGAGCTTTCCCGCCATAATATCCGCGTCAACAGTATCGCCCCGGACATGATCGACACGCCGCACACGGCGCCCTTGCATACGCCGCAAGCGCAGGCGGCGATTGCGCGCGTGGTCCCGCTGGGGAAAATGGGACGGCCTGAAGACGTGGCTGGAGCTGCGATCTACCTGGCCTCGGATTTGGGCGCCTGGGTTACCGGAATCAATATTCACGTGGACGGCGGGACCTATGCCGCCAGCGGTTGGATCAAGCAGGCTGATAGCTGGACGCTTTTTCCTGATTCCACCGGCGTCGTGGATTCATGACCGCAGCCGGGATCTTGCATGTTTAGCCTGGAGAACAAGGCGGCATTGATTGCCGGCGGCACCAGGGGCGTCGGTTTGGAAATCGCGCTGACACTGGCAAAAATGGGCGCGACGCTTGCCCTCAACTACGGGCACGACGACGAAGCCGGCGCGCGAGCTTTGCGGCAGGTGCGCACAATCGCTGGGAAATCCGTACTGCTTAAAGCCGACCTCGAAGATGAAGAGCAGACCCGCTCGATGGTGCGGCGGGCCGCTCGTGATCTGGGCGGCCTCGACATCTTTATCATGAACGCGGTTTCGACCACCACCAAATCGCTGTTGACGGTAAAGCCGCACAGTTTCTGGCGCACGATGGCAATGAATGTAGGCGGGTTCCTCATTGCGGTCCAGGAACTTAAGGATCTGATTTCCGACCATGGTCGCATCGTGCTGATTTCCGGCAACACCACGATGCGTTATCCAACCCCCACCACCGAGGTTCTGGGCGTCGCCAAGGCCTCGATGGAAAGCATGGTGCGGATTTTGGCGTTCGCCCTGGGACCACGCGGCATTACCGTCGACGGCCTCGGATTGGGCTTGTACGATACCCAATCGTCGCGATACGCGCTGGGACTGGAAAACAGCTATGAACAGCGGGTTGAAATGACGCGCCAGCGATCCGCGCTAAGGCGCATGGGCAAGGCCGCGGATGTGGCTGGGGTCGCCGGGTTTCTGTGTACGGCGGAGGCGGCTTACGTCACCGGTCAGATCATCATGGTGGACGGCGGGATCAGCCTCGCCTGCCCACAGTGAGGACCGCGACTCCTCACCCCACTATCGTTTTTGCTAGCATTTGGCAATGCAACCTCGCTATCTGACATCATAGTGCCATGCCCATCGAGATCAACGTTGGCGCCCCGCTGCTCACGATTAATTACGGACAGACTTTCATGGTCACCGAGCTCGACGGATCGATCGCAGACAGCAGTTCGCAGGGCGTGTTTTACAACGATACCCGCGTCCTGAGCTATTATGCGGTGTTCGCCAACGGCGTACCGTGGACGAAGCTGACCTCTTCGACCCCGGTTTACTATGGCGCGCTGATCCATCTGGTAAATCCGGCCATTCGCACCGAGGACGGCGAGATACCCCAGGACACGATGGCCCTCGTGATCAGCCGCAACGTGTCGGAGGGCATCCACGAAGATTTCGATCTGGCCAATTTCGGTCTGACCCGCGTCCGGTTCAATCTCGAAATCGCGCTGCGCTCGGATTTTGCTGATATCTTTGAGGTCAAATCGCGTTCCTGTGTCCGCCGCGGACGCATTCAAACGCATTGGGACCGCGCGCGTGGTGAACTGCGCACGTCCTATATCAACGGCGATTTCCAGCGTGTCTTCATCTATGGGGTCAGGGCGCAGGCGCCGCCGGTTTATGCCAACGGCCGCATCACGTTCGAGATCGAACTGGAGCCTGGCGCGGCGTGGCATTCATGCTTCGAATATCGGGTCGGCGAAGAAGAGCGCCCCCCGGCACCGTCGCGCGCATGCCTGTTCAATTCAGGTGAAATCGAAAGCCTGGAGCACGCATGGATGGCCCAAACGCCTGTGCTCACCTCGGCCAACGAGGATGTTTATCGGCTGTACCGCCGATCCCTGGAAGACATGGCGGCGTTGCGGATGTTCTCACCGCCGCGGTCGATGGGTTCGCCGCATCAGGGCAACCGTCCCAAACCGCAACGGCAGCACGACCAGGATCCGGAACATGCCATGTGGATTCCATCGGCCGGCGTGCCTTGGTTCGTGGCCCTGTTTGGCCGCGACAGCCTGATCGCAAGCCTGCAAAACCTGCCCATCCAGTCAGCGCTGGCGCGAGGCACTCTGGCCAAGCTGGCTGAATTTCAGGCCACCGAGTTCGACAACTGGCGCGATGCTGAACCGGGCAAGATCCTGCATGAAATCCGCTTCGGGGAACTCGCCCATTTCCATCGCATTCCTCATACGCCGTATTATGGCAGCGCGGACGCAACCCCGCTTTACCTGATCACTCTGCACGAGACCTGGAAATGGACCGGCGACGACGATCTGTTGCGCGAGCATCGCGGGGTTGCCGAGCGATGCCTGTCCTGGATCGACCATTATGGCGACCTCGACGGCGACGGCTTCCAGGAATACCGCACACGCTCCTCGCAGGGCTATGAGAACATGGCCTGGAAGGACTCCGGCGACGCCATCGTTTATCCCGACGGCTCGCAGGTCCGCCAGCCCAAGGCGGTCTGCGAGTTGCAAGGCTACGTGTTCGACGCCTGGATGCGGATGGCGGAGATTTTTGAGCATCTGGGCGAGAGCGAGCGCGCGCGGAATTTAATCCGCAAGGCAGGGGAGATGCGGGAGCGTTTCGAGCGGCGCTTCTGGTGCGAAGATGTGGGCTTTTACGCGCTCACGCTTGATCCGGACAAACGTCCGGTTCCAAGCATAGCATCCAATCCAGGCCATCTGCTGTGGAGCGGTATCATCAGCCGGGAACGTGCGGCAAAGGTGGTCGAGCGCTTGATGCAACCGGATATGTGGAGCGGCTGGGGCATTCGCACTCTGTCGGCGCGTCATCCCGCATACAATCCGTACTCCTATCAGCGCGGTTCGGTATGGCCTCACGACAATGGAATCATCGCCCTGGGATTCAAGCGTTACGGCTTCGCGGCGCAAGCGGCACGGCTGGCACAGGATATCGTTGCGGCGGCGCGATGTTTCGCCAGTTACCGGCTGCCTGAACTCTATGCCGGAATCCAACGGCGGCCGGGCGGCTTTCCGGTCCAGTATTTGGGAGCCAACGTACCCCAAGCATGGGCCGCTGGCAGCATCTTCCATGCTCTTCAAGCGATCCTTGGATTACAGGCGGATGCGCCACACCAGAGGCTGTATGTCGATCCGGTGCTGCCCGACTGGCTGCCTGAGCTGCGGTTCAACGGGATCAGAGTAGGCGCCGCCACGGTCGACCTTCAATTTCGCCTCGAGGCCGGCAAGACCAGGTACGACGCAAAAGTTCATGGCGGGCCCTTGAAGGTCGAACGAAAAGCATGGGAGCCGTGGCTTATGGCGTGATGATCGCGCGCGGAAACACGGGCTTTCCTATCCGCTACGTCCATTTCATCAGAAACACTGGGAACCAACCATGGATTTTGGAGTAAACGCCGCCGGACTTGAGCTTTCCAAATTGGTCGCGCTTGCGCAGACCGCTGAGGCGTCCGGCTACACCACGTTTTACCTCGGCGACCACATCAAGCTGGCGCAAGCGGGCGAGCATGCCGCACACGAGCCCAACCTGGATTCTCTGACCAGCGCCGCCGCGCTGTTCGCCGCCACGCGCACGCTGCGCATCGGCCACCTGGTGCTGAACAACCTGTTCCGCCATCCGTTTATTACCGCACAGGCTCTGACCACGCTCGATCACATCGGCGGCGGCCGGCTGATCGCGGGTTTGGGCGCCGGCTGGACCGAAGTGGAATTCACGATGAGCGGAATCCCGTTTCCGGACATGAAATCGCGCGGAGAGATGCTGGATGAGGCGTTGACCTGTATCCGTTCGCTGTGGACCGAAGAGGTCACCAACTTCGACGGCAGGCATTACAAGCTGCGCGACGCCGTGCTGTGGCCCAAACCGATCCAAAAGCCATATCCGCCAATCATAGTCGGCGGCGGCGGGCGGCCGATCTTGCGAATGGCGGCTCGCCACGCTGATATCTCCAACATTACCTGGGAGTTGGGACGCGCGGGCAGGTTCGACACCACCTATCTGGCGCAATTCGACGAGGCTCGCTTCCGCGAGCGCATCAAGTATCTCGGTGACCAATGCGAAAGCAACGGCCGCCCGCGCACGGCGGTCGCGATCAGCAATCTGATTGGGAGCTGCGTGGTAACCGATTCCGAAGCCTCCACCGCGAACACGATCGACAGCATTGGACGCGCGCTGGGCTTTACCGCCGAACAGGTTCGGCATTGCCCGATGCTTCTGGTCGGCACGCCCGAAGCGTGCATCAAGGAGCTTCGCAGCCGGGTCAAGGCTTTCGGTGTCAGTCAATTTATCGTCACGACCAAAAGCGAAAAGACAGTCAGGACATTGGGAGAGAAGGTCTTTCCCTTCGTCCCTTGAGCAGCGCCAAAGCACTGACCGCCTGCACCGACGTGCCCAAAGGCTCCGCTGTGCAGCAGCCTTCATGCACGATCACGCCGTTGCGCTGGACCCGCGGTAAACTATCCCTGAGGCGGACGCCCCGGCACGCCATGGTTTATCTGACCGCGCAGCCCGCCTGACGCCGTGCCGAGGTTATTCGAGGTTGCTGACCTGCTCGGACCCGAGTCCATACACCATCGCGGTTTTGGTCGTACCCAGTTTGATCCATTCGGCGCAGTCAAGCTGAACCTGCTTGTAGAAATCCTCCGACAGCAGGACTGCCGACCTCGAAACCTCCTCCAGTTCGTCGAACTTACATTGGAACGCAAACTCACCCGCCAGCGACTTTTCCATCGCCCGGTCGCGCCAGATCGCGATGGTCGCCTTGCCTCTGAAGTGATGGCCGAAATGGATGGTGCCAATGGTGTTCTGCACTTCCTCCACCGCCACATTGTTTACCAGGGCCATCCGGGTGTCGGGGCTGATAGCGATTCGATTCAGAGTGGGGAAAGCCCGCCGGATATGTTCGATGCCCTGATCCAAAACAATCTTGGGGGAAGTAAGCACGCATCCATGCGAATACATGCTGCGCATCCCGCCCAGCCGGTCGCGCTCCGGTAACAGTTCTTCCTTGAACTTGACAACGTCGTGTCCGCCCAACTGCGGCCGGACATCGACGGCCGCTGCATTCGCCAGATCGGGGCCGCGATACTTGAAGGTCAGTTCGTGGTCCTGGCGCGGCCATCCCTGATCGTAAAAGGTCCGTTTTCGCAGGATAAAATGGTTGTTATACAGATGGAACTTGGGCGTGTCGTAAAACAGCACCTCCCGCACCTGGCTGTCGAAGGCATGGCGATCGAGGTCAACCTTGATATCGAGGCGCTTGATGGTTTGGGCAACCGCATGCCAGAAGTCCAGAAACCCACTTTTGCTGCTGAAGCGATCTGGCTGGAGCAGGATCTTGTACTCGCGGTAATGAACCACGTCCCTGGGCAAATGGCGCGTCTGCGCATATTTGCTGATATGCCTGTCCATAAGGCCAATTGCAGCACAGATTGCCGATTTTGGCAAAATTGACAGACGCGCAGATACGGTACGCGCTACAACGTGCCGCGGGGCATGCTGCAAGCCGGCCGCCGCCAAAGCGCGCTCGAAAAAACACCACGCCCGCCTTGAACGGGCCTGGACGCCGCTACTTCATGATGCGGTCAAGGCTGCCCGGCGTCGTCATGGTGGCGGCGTCCTTGTACTCGCCCGGCACATCATCATCCACTGTCGGCAACTCGTCGGAGCCCGCGGTGATATGGCCGTTTTGCCAGTCCAACTGAGACGACGCGGCGATCAGATCGAGAGCGCTTATCGTGGAGTCGCCGTGGATGTTGTAGGGCGCATATTTCTCCCAAAGCATCTTCCACAACTTCTGGTTGTTGTCCCAGTTTTCCGCGGTAAAGATGTTCATAACGTCGCGGTCAAAGTAGAAGATCCGATGCGAAAAGCAGTAGCTGCCCAGTGCCGGTAGCCATTCCAGATCAATAACGTCAACATTGTGCAGCTCCCAATGACCAGTCCCGGCTTTGGGCCAATCCGGGAAATCACCAGCGCTCGAGTCGGCGATGCCGACATAGGAGTGCGGATCGTAGGCCTTGTCCGGATCCTGAATGTTAACCAACAGTTTTTTGGTGCCCATGAAGATCGCGTTGTAATTGGGCGGATTCCACACGTTGTCGTCATTGACCGCGTCGGTGCCGTTGATCGGAGCGCAGCGCGCTGCAGACGAAAGTCTCAGCGATCGGCGCAGCGAGGGCAGAAAGACGTAGTTGTTGGGCACCACCGACGGATCGTCGGGCTGAATCTGCAGCGCGGTGGTGTATTTGGATTGCTCCGGCGTCAGTACCAGGAAGCGGGCGGCATAGAAAAATCCCTTGCCATAAGGCAGGTCCACGGGCATCCCGGGCTCGCTCAAATGCGACACTTCATAAAAGGTATCGTCGGTGTTGTTGCTGGTCTTGTTGCCGAAGCGGTCGATCAACCAGCCGGTGGCGTTGTAATGGATCACGAACGGCCGGTAAGGACACCATACATCGTAGACATCCTCGATGCCCTGGTTGGGGCCGCTGGGATGGGGGAACGGCGGTCCCGCGACCCATCCCTTCATAATCCAGCCGCCGGCGGCGTCTTTGACTAATTTGACCTGGCTGCCGTACTTCTCACCGTCTTCGCGCCATTTGCGCGGCCATGGATAATTTTGCGCGGCTTCCACCAGCACGGTGTACTCGGGTCCAGGGCCCACTTTGAAGTGAAAATGCCCGGCATACGCCGCCTGCATCCAATACGGCATGAACTGGCGGTATTTTGTCCAGTTCTGCAGGGTTATTTTGGTTCCCGGCGGAATCGTCGCCGAGGAGTTGGCGTCGGCCATGTGCTTGTAAATATCGGGGCTCCATTTATCATCAGGCATCTGCGCCCGCGCCCCTGCCGCTGAGAGCCCCAAAACAAGAATTAACCCCACCGTCGCCGCAACCCCATACCGGAACCTATCAAAGCTTGGCGTCATCATTGCACAATCCCCTATTTCGCCTTGCGGCGGTGTGCTGAAAATGCGTGAGTTCCCGAAACTCCGCACCCCGGCAGCGAAACCGCGGGAAATCCTAGTCCCGGCGCAAATGGTTTGCAAATGAAAACAGCTTGGACACCGCGCGTCAATTGACGGCGCGCCGTGCGCGGTCAATTTGACCTCCGTCAATCAGCTGTGTTAGCTGCAATTCCCACCAGTTCAAAATTCGGGGAGGCACATCGGGGAGACGCAAATGAGACTCAAGGACAAAGTCGCAATTGTAACCGGCGCGGCGCAGGGAATCGGCCGCGAGTACGCTCTGCGCTTCGCCCAGGAAGGCGCCGCAGTTGGAGTCGCCGATCTCAGATATGAACAGGCCAAAATGGTCGAGCAGGAGATTATCGATCGGGGCGCCAAGGCGCTGGCGATGCGCGTCGACGTGACCAGCGAAGAGCAGCTCAATGCCATGGCCAAACAGGTCTTCGATCGCTTCGGGCGCATTGATGTGTTGGTCAATAACGCGGCAATCTACTACGATCTTGAACTGGGTAACTGGAGCCTCGAATACGGCCGCAAGGTGATGGACGTCAATGTATTCGGCGTGATGCTGGCGAGCTGGGCGGTCTTCCCCTACATGAAGCGCCAGCGCTCAGGTTCAATAATCAATATATCTTCCATCGCTGCCTATCCGGGGGCCGTTCAAAGCGTGATGCTCGGACACATGCCGGACATCGAGAAGCCGACCCCTGACTATTATGGTCTTTCCAAGGTCGCGGTCATCCACCTGACCCAATCGATGGCGCTGAGCTTCGGGCGCTACAACATCCGCGTCAACGCGATCGCCCCTGGCGTGACGATGTCCGAGGCGACGAAAAAAGTCGTGCCTGAGCCGTTCGTGCAGGCCCTGACCAGTCAAAGCGCGCTGGGCCGCCCGCTGGAGCCCTCGCAACTCACCGGCACCGCGCTTTACCTGGCCTCCGAGGACAGCGCGATGATGACCGGCCAGGTCCTGGTGGTGGACTCAGGCCGCAGGATTTAGACGTGCGCCGGGTTCGCCGCGCAAGCGCAACTGGAAGGCGGGCGCGCGATGGTTTTTGAACTCCGGAATCACGTACTTGCCCATCAATTCGATGGTCTGCATCACCTTGTCGTGCGGGATTTTCAGCGGATTCGTCAGGCAGATCAGGGTATCGCAGCCGGCGGCTTCGTAGCGTTTGCAGGTTTGAATCACCTGATCGGGGTCGCCGACCAGCACCGCCCCGCTGTCTTTGAGGTAGCTGAAAGGGACGTTATCGAGCGCGCCCTCGCGGCTGCGCGCGAGTATGTCACGCGTGTAATCATAAGTGCCCAGTTCGGCTTTCTTCTCCTCCTGCCACTGGGCCACGCTGGCAACCAGTTTGGAGGAATACGACGGGTACCATTCAAAGGATTCCCGCGCGACCTCATAGGATTCCGCTTTGGTGGGAGCGCAGTTCACCATCGTCAGACCGCACGCCTGATCGTTGAGGAAGCTGCCCAGCGGCCTGGTGCATCGCGCCTGCGCCTTGCGGTACGCGGCGATGTGCTCGCCCAGTTGTTCGGGCGGCAAGCCCACGGTAAACGAAAACAAGCCCAGACCCAATTCGCCGACCACTTCATGACCTGACAGACTGGTCGTGGCGGCATAGATTGGCGGATGCGGCAACTGCAGAGGCTTGGGGATCACCGGACGCGGCGGCGACTGCCAGTACTTGCCGTTCATCGCATATTCCTCATTCGTCCATGCGCCGACGACGTGCTCGATCGCCTCTTTCCACATCCCGCGGGTGTCGGCCGGATCGATACCGAAGCCTTCCAGTTCGGCGCGCGTCGCCGAGCGCCCCGTGCCGAAGTCAACGCGACCACCGCTGATCAGATCAAGCACAGCGGCCGACTCGGCTGAACGAATCGGATGGTTGTAAGGCCGCGGCATCAGCCGCACTCCGTAGCCCAAGCGCAGATTTTTGGTGCGGGCCGCGACGGCCCCATACAGGACTTCGGGATTGGAACAATGGGAAAAGCGTTTGAGGAAGTGATGCTCGACGGTCATGAAGCTGTAAAAGCCCGCGCGCTCCGCCGCCACCGCCTCCTCCAGCACATTTTGATAAGCCCGATATTCCGCCAGCGGATCGCTTTCATCCACCGGAATTTCATAGAATAAAGTGAATCTCATCGCTTGCCTTTCCCGCGGAAGCCCGCCGCCAGCAAAACCAGCCGCCCTGACTCCCCCGTTTCCATTGAAAACCGCGTGCTCGGCGATGCGAAAAGCCTACCCGCTACTGCATAACCTGGTTAAGACCCGCCGGCGTGCCCCAGCGCGCGTAGTCGTTAAAACTGGCCGGAACGTCACCCTCCCAGTGCGGGATTTGCCAGGCCGCATCCTCGTGGGTGTTCTGGAACTCCTGCATCAGAAAGAAGCCGCCGGTAGTGCCGGATCCGAAAGTATGTTCGCCGGTTTCCGGGATCAGGCCAGGATAGTACAGATTCCAATATAACTTCCAGTACTTCAGCGAACCGTCGTACAAATCGATCCATTGGGGCGCGAATTGCTCGGCGTCCAGGAACATGGTGCGGCTTCCATAACAGTAGCCAGCCTGCAGCGAGGGTACGCGACGGATATCGAATACATACATATTGCGCAGCTGCCATTTGCCGTCAGCCGGCCGCGGAAGGAACGATGGCCAATACCAATTCGCGCTCGGGATGTTCTCCCCTGAGGCATAAAAATTCTTATTGTTGAAAACCATCGTCAGAATCTTTTTTACACCGAGGAATTTGGCCTGAAAGATGGGCACCTGGAGATTGAAGCCGTTGCGGAAATCATCGTTGGTGAAATCGCCTCCCGCAAATGGCGCGCATCGCGCGGCCGCGGTAAGCCGCAAAGAGCGGCGCAGCGAAGGCACGAAAACATAGTTTTCCTGCACCCGCGCCGGATCGTCATAGAAAAGCTGGAGCACCGTAGTGTATTTGGACTCTTCCGGCTCGAAGACCTCGCAGTTCTCGGTCAGGAACACGCCGTGCGCGTTGGGCTCGTTCGGGGGCAAGCCCGGGGTGCTAGCATGCATCAGCTTGAAATGAACGCACTCGACCGAGGTTTTGGCGTGACTGAGATAACGGTCAACGGTCTGCGACCAGGTGTCGATCTGTCCGACATGCGGCTGCCAGTTGTAGTAGGTGTCCCACATCAACTCGGCTCCCTCCTGAGGTCCGCTCGGACGGGGGAAGGGTATTCCGGAAACATAACCTTCCAGCCGCGTTCCGCCGTCACTCTGGGGTATCAATTTGACTTGAGGAGAGTACTTCTCGGTATCGGCGATGAATTTCTTGGGCAGCGGGTACGATTGGGTGGGTCCCACCACCATCTGGAAGTCCGGAGGTGGGGCAAAGGTCGGGAGCTGCCCACTGAGCAGCAGCTGCAGACCAAGCGGCATAAACTGCTTGTACTGCTGCCAGTTCCGCGCGTTGATCACGGTACCCGGCGCGATGGTTGCCGTGGAATCGGCCGCGGCCAGCGTGTCGTAAAAATGCTCGTCGAACCTGGGCAGGCCGGTCTGAGCCCCGGCTGAAGATGCTTTCAGCGACACGATGGCGAAAAGAAGAATGGCCAGGCAGTTTAGGCGCCTCATCATTCTCTACCCTCCGTGGGACGGGGTCGTAACCGGAAGCCCCTCTTTTCGCAAGCCGTTAACACAGCCCTTTCGCGAATGTCAATTCGGCGGCCTCGTTCACCAAAGACCTGGCAACAACCTGGTCAATTTGCCTGTCAGCAGCAGACAGAGAGTAAGGATCTCCCGCAGTCAGAGCTTGAATGCGCGCGCGGCGTTTTCACCCAGGATCTTGCGTTTGGCGCTTTCCGACAGGTCAGCGCGATTCGCGATCTGACCCACGACGCCCTGAAACTGATGGTCCGGATGCGGATAGTCGGTGGAAAAACACAGATTGTCGTCGCCCAGGCAGCTGATGAATTCGGGCAGCATCCGCTCCTCGCCGTCGGCAGATACGAAGCATTGACGCTTGAAGTACTCCGATGGTTTCAACGGCAACCTGGCGGGCAGCAGGTAGCCCCATTCCTCGACGTGATGGTCCATGCGCTCGATCCAATACGGCACCCATCCGCATCCGGCCTCGACTATCACCACGCGCAGATTGGGATGGCGCTCGAGCACGCCGCCGCAAATCAGGCTGAGCAGCGCCATCTGCTGTTCGAACGGATGGCAGATCATGTGGCGGTACAGAAAATTCTGGTAGCGCGCGTTGCCGATCTGCGGCACGTCCTGGGTGGCGCCCTCATGCAGTACCAGCGGCACGTCGAGCTCCTCGACCACCGACCAGAACGGCTCCCAGTCGGGATGGTCGAAGGTGCGCCCGCCGACCGGATTGGGCCGCACGAAGGCGCCCTTAAGCCCCAGCTCGTTCACGGCGCGGCGAAGCTCGGCGATGCACGCATGCACGTCCATCTGCGGCATAATCGCGGGACTGATCAGCCGTTTCGGATCGGCGGCGCAGAAATCGTGCGCCCAGTTGTTGAACGCGCGGCACAAAGCGACCGTCAACTCGAGGCTGTCGACGCCGAAAAAGAACAGCCCGGTGGTCGTATACATAACCATCGCTTCGATCCCCTCCGCGTCCATGTCGGCCAGCCGCACCTTGGGATCGCGTCCGCCCGCGCTCATCTTGCGCGTGCCTTTGAGTGAGTCCTCCGGACCGTACAGGTAAGGGGTGAGACGGCCGCCGATCGAAAGCCGGTAGCGCCCCGGCTCGTACATCCCTTTGGGGGCCTGCGAATGGTATTTCGGTTCGAGATATTTGGTCCAGATGGTATCAGGTTCCATGAAGTGACCGTCGGCATCGATCACGCGATAAGTCGCCATTTGGTTCCTCCGATTCGCTTGTCACTGCCAGAAGCCAGATCTTAGTATCAGCCAATATTGCAGCTTTGCAATCCACAGTACCGGCGCCGGTACCAAAACCCTGGCGCCTTTTAACGGAGACGCATCAATGCTCAAGATTGTGTATTGCATCACCAAGCTTCCGCATTTAAGCGACGAGGAGTTCCATCGCTACTGGCGCGACGTGCATGGCCCGATCGCCAGCCGCATCCCCGGATGCCGCAAATACGTCCAGAGCCATTCGATCTATCGCGGTAAAACCCGTCCGCCCTACGACGGCTGCGCCGAGATGTGGCTGGATGACTGGGAAGCCTACAAGAACGCGATGGGCAGCCCCGAGGTCAAAGCCGCCCTGGAAGATGAGAAGAAGTTCATCGACCATTCCCGCACGGCGTTTTTCGTGACCGAGGAGCATCAGGTCGTGTAAGGGACCCGGGCTGGCTTTGTCAGCTCGTCGGCGCTTTTTTTTGCCCTCGGGCGGTGCTAGGTAGCGATCGGCCTCCATCGGATCGAGTCTATGGCCAGGGAGAGCGGAATGCCTGCGCGCGAAGTCAGCAGGATCAAGTTGTACGACACCGAAATCGAGCTGATCAAAGGCGGAACCGGTAGACCTTTGATCGTGTTCCACGGCGAATGGGGCAATCCGGGATGGCTGTCGTGGCTTGACGGCTTGGCGTCGGAGTTCGAAATCCACCTGCCGACCCATCCGGGATTCGGTCACTCCGGACGCCATCGCGGACTGGAAACAATCCATGATTTGGTCGATTTTTATCTGGACTTCCTCGATCATTTCCGCTTCGAGCGGCCGGCGCTAATCGGCTTTTCGCTGGGCGGATGGCTGGCCGCCGAACTGGCGGCCACCTGTCCGGAGCGCATCGGCAAGCTGGTGCTGGCCGCCGCCGCGGGTTTGCACGTCGAGGGATCGCCAATCGCCGACATCTTTCTGGCGACCAGGCCGGAGTTGGGGGCGCTGAGCTTTTACGATCCAAAATCGGTTGGCGAACTGGGACGGTTCTGTCCCGAAAACCCCACCGAAGAGGAAAACATCGCATCCGAACGCAGCCAGATCATGGCCCAGGTGCTGGCCTGGAAGCCGTTCATGCACAATCCGAAACTGCCCTACCGCCTGCATCGCATCCGCACTCCCACGCTGATCGTGTGGGGCCGCAACGACGCCACCATACCGCTGGCCCATGGCGAAGCCTGGGCCAAGGGGATTGCGGGCGCGCAACTGAAGGTAATCGATCGATGCGGGCATGCGCCGCATATCGAGCGGCCCGCCGAGTTCTCATCCATGGTCACCGATTTTCTGAAATCCAGCAGGGGCTGAGGCCGCGAGGATACTAACATGGTTGATTTTTTCTACTTCACTGAGATGCCGTATCCTGAGGCCCCGGAGCTGGATAAGTATCCCGCGATCCGGCTGACCTATCCCAACCGTTATTTCAATCCCGAAGTCGGCGTCCGCATCTATCGCGAATACCTGGACCAGTTCGCGTGGGCCGAGGAGGTTGGGTTCGACGGGGTGATGGTGAACGAGCATCATAACACTCCCACCTGCCTGGACGTTTCCTGCAACCTGAGCGCTTCCGCCATCACGCAGCGCACCCGCAAATGCAAAATCCTGCTGCTGGGCAATACGATTGCGCTGTGGGAAAACCCGGTGCGGCTGGCCGAAGAAGTCGCGATGCTCGATCTGTTCTCCAACGGCCGGATTATTTCAGGCTTCGTGCGCGGGATCGGAGTCGAGCATTGGGCCACCAATCTGAGCCCCGTCGTCAACCGCGAACGCTTCGAGGAGTCTCACGACCTGATCGTACGCACCTGGACCGAGCCGGGGCCGTTCAGTTGGGAGGGCAAGCACTTTCAATTCAGATACGTGAACCCGTGGCTGTTTCCCTTGCAAAAGCCGCATCCTCCGATCTGGGTACCCGGAATCGGCAGCGAAGAGACGATTCGCTGGGCGGCGCGCCACGGTTATCCCTACGTGGTCATTTACTCGCCGATGGAACTGGCGGAGCAGCTCTTCACGCTTTACCGCGAAACCGCCGACAAATCCGGCTATGCCACGCAGCCGCATCATCTGGGCTACACGATGGGCTGTTTCGTGGGCGACGACCAGAAGGCGGTCGAGCGATCGTACGAGCACGTGATGTTCCGGATGCGCATGTCGGCCAAAGGCCCGGTGCAGCATTACGCGCCGGTCGGGATGTCGTCGCGTTCAGTCAGCTCGCGCTATTCCGGCAAATCCAGGCAGCCTTCGATATTCCAGATGTCGATCGATGAACTGCGTGAAGCGGGTGGTTTCATTGTCGGCACTCCCGAAGTCGTAACCGAGCGCCTGTACTACGTGATCAAGCGTCTGGGGATCGGCCATCTGATCATGGAGGGACAGTTCTCGGGACTGCCGCACGAACTGGCGATGCGCAGCATCGAGTTGCTGGGCACGCAGGTGCTGCCGGCCCTGCGCAAGGAATTCGGCCCCTCGGAAGCGTCAGGGACGGCGATATCGTAGCGCCTCGCCCGGCCACGGAGTGCCCCCATGAACGATCAAACCAAAGCGGCGAAGGTGCGCAGCGCGGTGGGCCATCCGATAATCGACGCGGACGGCCACCTGGTCGAACTTGGCCCCATACTCGACGACGAATTGCTGGCTTACCTGGAGCAGGCCGGTGGCCGCGAGCTGCGCGATCGTTACCTGGCCGGGATGGCGAAGCCGTTCGACACCTCCACGGCGCTGGCGGACCGCAGCGACCCGCGGGTACGCGCCAAATGGCTGGCGATGCCGTCGTGGTGGGGATGGCAAACGCGCAACGTAAGGGACCGCGCAACCGCCCATCTGCCGCGCCTGCTCTATGAACGGCTGGATGAAATGGGCATCGACGTCACCCTGCTCTATCCGTCCACCGTGCTCGCGCTGCTGGACCTCGACGACGTCGAGTTGGGAGCGGCGCTGGCGCGCGGCGCCAATCGATGGCTCGCCGCCCAGTTCAGGCCGTACCGCGATCGGATCGTCGTCGGCGGCATCGTGCCGATGAGCAATCCCAAAGTCGCGATCGCCGAGATGGAGTATGCGGTCAAGGAATTGGGACTGAAGACCATGGTGATGACGGGCTATGCGCGCCGTCGCCTCAGTGGCGATCAGTTCCGGCTCGACACCTTCGGCCTGGACAGCGAATACGATTACGACCCCTTGTGGGCCAGATGTATCGAGCTTGGAGTGGCGCCGCTCTCGCACAGCTCGCATCTGCATACGCGTCCCTCGCGCTCGATTTCCAATTACGTCTACAATCACGTCGGCGCGCTGGCCGCCTCGCACGAGTCGCTGGCCAAGTCCCTGTTTCTGGGCGGCGTGACGCGGCGGTTCCCCACTCTGCGTTATGGCTTCCTCGAAGGCGGCGTGGCGTGGGCGTGCAGCCTCTACGCCGACCTGATTGGCCATTGGAGCAAGCGCAACGGCGCCAACATCCTCGAACTGGACCCCGACCGCCTCGACGTGACCGAGCTGATGGCTTACATGGAGCGCTACGGCGACGATGCGGTCCATTCGCGCCTGGAAAGGATCCGCCAATTCTTCATGCGCCCGGCCGCGCGACCCGCGATGCTCGATGAATTCGCACCGGCGAAAATCGGCCGCCCCGAGGATATCCGAGACCTGTTCGTGCCGAATTTCTACTTTGGATGTGAAGCGGACGATCCGCTGGTTGCGTGGGCTTTTGCGGATAACGTCAACCCCATGGGCGCGCGGCTGCACGCGATGATGGGGTCGGACATCTCCCATTGGGACGTCCCCGACATGACCGCCCCGGTCGCGGACGCCTACGGGCTGGTCGAGCGCGGTTTGATCAGTGAAGTGGATTTCCGCGAGTTCACTTTTCTAAACGCGGTCCGCCTGCATGCCGGGATGAATCCGGGGTTCTTCGACGGCACCGTATGTGAAAGGGCCGCAGCGGAAGCGATGAGGAGTGAGGAAAAGAAATGAGAAGTGAGGAGAACGAGGTGAAAAGATAAACGAGCAGGCAGAGCCGCAAACGCCTTTCTTTCTCTCCCTGCTCGCTCCTTCTCCCACTCCTGTTCCCGCATTCGTCCAGCGCATCAGCTCAAACCCGGAGGTGCCGAAATGGCCAGACACGATGCCAAACCGCTGCGCACGGTGCTCTTTTGCGCCGACACCGAGGAAGCGGAAATCAACGCGGCCTACGGCTCCGGCGCCGACTCCATTGTGATCGACCTCGAGGAGCCAAAAACCCCGTTCCCTCCTGCCGCACAGCAAAAAGCGCGCAAGGTGGTCCGTTCCTTTATCGACTCCCTCGCAGCCGCTGACCGTCCGCTGATTTTCGTACGCGTGCAGCCCCCTTCCACGGGTCAGACACTGCGCGACCTGCAGGCCGCAATGGGCGATCGGCTGGCCGGTATCCTGTTACCCAAGATCCAGGGACCCGCCGACATTTATGCCGCCGACGCGCTGCTCAATTGCATGGAAGTGGAGATGGGGCTGCCGATGGGTCGCACCATGATCTACCCAATCCTCGAAACGGCGCAGGCGCTACGGCTGGCCTATGAGATCGCGGCGGCGTCGCCGCGGGTAAGCTACATGGGCGGAGCGGTCTCGCGCTTTGGCGATATCCATCAGGCGGTCGGTTACCGATGGACGGCGCAGGGACGTGAAACCCTGTTCCTGCGATCGAAGGTGCTCCTCGATGCGAAGGCGGCGGGGATCCGCTATCCGATAAGCGGCATGTGGGGCGGCGATCTGGACGACGAAAAGGGGCTGCGGGCATGGTGCAAGGAGCTGCGCGATCTGGGCTATTATGGGATGATGATCGGGAACCCGCGACTGGTTCCGATCGTGCATGAATATTTCACACCCACTCAGGCAGAAATCGCATATTGGCAAGACCTCGACAGGCTTGCCGCTGAAGCGGAAAAATCCGGCGGCGGCCCGATAATCTACGGCGACCCCAACCGCGGCGAAGGCTATCGCGTACACATCGCGCACGTAGGATCGGCGCGTAAAAACCTCGTCTGGGCGAGAGAACTCGGTTTAATTTAGCCGCTCTACCCACGCGCCTTTGTGCTAAAATTGGACTTGTGAATCTCACCCTGGGACCGGGGTTGCGATCCATGAAATCGACTCGCAAAAGCAAGGCCCAAAAGTGGTCGCGGGAAATCAAAACCGCTTCCACGTTTCCGCCGCCAGGCACGTTCACCAAACCCGGCGAGGAAGTCGCGCGAATCATGGCCCGCAAGGAAGTATCGCCGCGGGGTCTCGGATCGGCGATCCGGATGGTGCAGATGTTCATCAACCGGTCGGGCAAAAACCTGAGTGCGCAGCGCCGGAGCGAGCTGGAGAAAGCCAAAAGGATCCTCCAAAGCAAGCTGCGCGAGGAATCTCAACGCGCGAGCTGAATCCTGACGGGTTCGCGGTCGCCTTTGGGAGTCGGCACGGCCGCACTTCCCACGAACGCCTTCACGTGCTGAGGTGGCAACGGGGGATCGGGATATGCGTCCTGCCGGATGATCAGTTTCTCCCGGAGATCCTGTTTGCCGGATTCAAGTTTCGTTCTTATCCGCCGCACAGAAACAACTTTTTTCGCTCCCGCCATCACGGTCCACGATCGCCCGCGTTAATGCCACCATCGACGGTAAAAATCGTTCCGGTTACATAATCGGCGTCGTCGCTGACCAGGAATAATGCCGCTCTGGCGACGTCTTCAGGCTGTCCGATGCGGCGCAAGGGCGCCGCGGTAACACTGCTTTCGGGCAGCGCAGGGCCGAACAGCCGATGCACCATCGGAGTTTCGATCCATCCCGGGATTATACAGTTCGCGCGGATATTGTATTTGCCATACTCGATGGCTATGGCCTGGGTAAGACCGATGACGGCGAATTTCGACGCGCAATAGGCGGCGCCGCCAGGTGTGGCTCTGAGTCCCGCCAGCGAAGAGACGTTGAGGATCGAACCGCGCCGCCGCTCCATCATGATTGGCAGCGCATACTTCATCGCCAGCCAGGTGCCGCGCAAGTTCACATTCATTACATAGTCGAACTGCTCGAGGGTGATTTGGGCGGCGAAGCAGATCGGTCCTTCGGTCGCCGCATTGTTGTAGAGAATATCGATTGCGCCCAACCGCCCAATGGTCGCTTCGACCATGCGTTGGGCATCATCGGGGATTGCCAGATCGGCGCGAATCGCGGTGGCGATACCGCCGGCCTGGGTGATCATCCGCGCCGTTTCGGCCGCCGATTGTTCATCCATGTCCACGACCGCGATCCGTGCTCCCTCTTTGGCAAAGAGCAGAGCCGAACCGCGTCCGATTCCGGAACCGGCCCCGGTTATCAAAGCCACCCTGTCGGCTAGTTTCAACATTTCCTCCGGATTTCCGCTACAGGACGCCCTCGTTGCGCATCCGCTCGATATCCTCCCAGCCATAGCCGAGTTCGAGCAACACCTCCTCGGTATGCTGGCCCAGCTCAGGCGGCATCGTGGCAGTGGACTCGATCTCGCCGTTGAAGATGAGCGGATTGCCGGCGATTTTGACCTTGCCCGCCGTCGGATGGTCCAGCTCGCGAATATATCCGTTGACGCGCGCCTGCTCGCTGTTCAGAACCGATTTGTAGTCGGCGACCTCGGTAACCAGGATGTCGGCGGCGTTGAGTTCAGTCAGCCACTCCGCGGTGGTGCGGGTGGGAAAGATCTTTTCCAATTCTGCCCGCACCTTGTCGCCGTGCACGTTGCGCCCGATATTGTCGAAGCCGGGCGCCTTTTCCAGATGCTCGATTCCCAGGATGCGGCAGAACCGGGGCCATCTGCCGTCATCGACGCCGGCCAGACATAGATAGCCGTCTGCGGTCTTGTACGCTCCCCACACCCCGCGCAGAAACGCGTGGCTGATTCCGGCGCGCAACGGTTCCTGGCCGGAGAGCGACGTGTAATTGATCTCGAACCCCTGCATCGCAAGCAGCGTCCCGTAAATCGAAACGTCCACCTTCTGGCCCTTGCCGGTGCGCTCGCGCGCCAGCAGACCGGCGAAAATGCCCGCGGCCAGGCTGAGGGCGCCGGCATGGTCCGCCGCCATGATGCCGGCGGGTATCGGCGGATCATGCGGCATCCCGGTCTGCGCCATCAGCCCGCTGGCCGCCTGCGCCAGCGTGTCGCGACTGGGCCGCGTCACCCACGGGCCCCTGGGTCCCCACGAACTTCCCTGCGCATACACGATTTTTGGATTGATGCGCAGCAATTCCTCGTAGCCAAGGCCCAGACGGTCCAGAACACCGGGCCGGTAATTGGTGATTAAGACGTCATACGATTCAGCCATCCGCCGTACGACCTGCACGGCTGCTGGCTTCTTCAGATCCAGCGTGATACTGCGTTTATGCTGATTCATGGCGATGAAATAATGCGACACCTGCGGGTTTTTCACCTCGGCGCCGCCGATTAACGAGGTCAGCATCCAGCGGCTCAAGTCACCGCTGGCGGGATGCTCGATTTTGACCACGCTGGCGCCAAGGAACGCCAGTAACATGCTGGCAAAGGGGCCCTGGATCTCCTGTGCGATTTCAATGACCTTGTAGCCCTCTAAAGGTTTGGACATCAGCGTCCTCCTTCCTGAGGGGAACGTAGCCTACTTGGGAGATGGCTTAAAGTCCGCTAAGGGCTCCGAGCCGGCAACGCCGAGCAATGCTCGCGTCGCGCGCGGATTCGATACAAACTTGGGCACATGAAAAAAGCAACCAACTTTCACCTCGCCCGCTCCGCGGCAATAGTTGTTGCCGGCTGCGTGTTCATCTCGCTGTTCACAGCTCGACCGCCTGCCCGCGCGGAAACATCCAGAAAGGAAAGCGGCAAGGCCGCCCTCGAAGCTGCCATCAACAACCCGGCGCGCTCACCGGCCGATCGCGCCCGCGATCGCTACCGTCATCCGCTGCAGACGCTGGAATTTTTCGGCATCAAACCGGACATGACCGTGGTGGAAATCTGGCCGGGCAGCGGCTGGTACACTGACATTCTTGGCCCGTACCTGAAGGGCCACGGGAAATTGTACGAGGCGGTGGCACCAGGCCGGGGCTCCGACGCTTATCGCCGCAAGATCGCGGCGAATCCCGGCGAGTACGGCGACGTCACCCTCACGGAACTTGGACCGCCGGACCATTTCGATATCGCGCCGCCGCACTCCGTCGACATGGTGCTGACTTTCCGCAACGTCCATAACTGGATGCGAGGCGGGTTCGCCGAGGATGTGTTCAAGGCGGCGTACAAGGCGCTCAAGCCGGGCGGAATTCTCGGCGTGGTCGAACATCGCGGCAATCCCAATCAACCGCAGGATCCGAAAGCCTCGACCGGATATGTCCGCCAGGATTATGTGATTGGTCTGGCGGAAAAGGCGGGCTTTCACCTGGTCTCGAAATCCGAAATCAATGCCAATGCGAAAGACACGAAGGACTATCCCAAGGGCGTCTGGACCCTGCCGCCGACGCTGCGCATGGGCGACACGGACCGCGCCAAATACCTGGCAATCGGTGAAAGCGATCGGATGACGCTGAAGTTCGTCAAGCCCGTTCACCTCGCGCAAGATCCTGGGGATTCCCGGCCAAGTCGCTGAGCTCCAGTGGTTCCTGGCGCCGATCGAGGGTGTGCTGCCGGCGGCTGCTCAGCCCTCCGCTCCAGGTTGTTCTCGTTCATTGAGAACGCCGGTTCGAAGATTTGTCTAAAATGGCGGGCACCAGGGCCGATGCGAAGGGCCGGCGGACTTTCTCTGTATCTGCTGATTTCCTCGCACTTTTTCGCGATGACCGTGTTCCTCCTATAAGTGTCAGCGGTACGGCACGACCCGCTCAAAGGCAAGATTTGCAAAAGTAAAGGTGCGTAGCTACTGTTTGCAGCGAGTTAACTGAGCTTGGGTGCGAGGGGGAACCGAGTGACCGCGACAACAGAGCCGCCTTTCGCCATCAAGATCGCCCACATTTCCGACCTTCATTTTGGCGCCGAAGATGAAAACAAAGTGAAGGCCTTGAAGACGATCCTCAAGGAAAGCGGGCCTGATTTTATTTGCATCACCGGCGATGTGGTCGATCGCCCGTGGAAGAGCAGCTTTCTTAAGGCCAAGTCGTTCATCAACGAGGTTGAGGCCCTCTGCAAGACGGGCAAGGTTTACGTCATACCCGGCAATCATGATGCGATTTTCGGCGGCTTCGGGATTTCGCGGTTTCGTAAATTCCTAAACCAACCGCTGGACTTCGTGGAACATCTCCCGATTGGCCTGGTTGACCTCTGCATCATTGGGGTGAATTCAACTTTCCCGGCAATTAAAGACTTATGGACCAGCGGCAGGGTGACCAAGAACCGCATGGAGCGCCTCAGCAAGAGTCTTGAAAAGCTTGCCGGCGACCTCGGTCCATTCAGGTTCCGTAACGCTTTCAAAATCGTCCTTATTCACCACCATCCACTGCCAACGGTCACCAACAAGTTTGAGGGGATGGTCTATCTGAAAAACTCCGGTGAATTCCTCAACGAGATGGTGAAACATGAAATCTCCCTGATCCTGCACGGTCATCAGCACGACCCCTGCGATTTTTCGGTCAATTACAATGTAGGCGGCGAAACCGATTTCATCACCATTCTGTCAGCGGGAACCGCCCTGAAGCACACTGACGAGTCGGATCTCGCGCATAGCACCCATTTTTATCTGCTGACGCTCAAAGGGGCGGGCGCGAACCCGAATGAGTTGCATATCAGCGCGCTCAATTACCACAAGGAGACATCCAGATTTCTTGAGACCAAGAGCTATTTCCGCAAGGTCGGCACCGACCCATTCGCCGCTCACGAACTCGACGTCAAGTACGTTATCGAGCAGGATTACGATCTCGTCGAGGAAGTGAACGCAACCATTAAGGCGAAACCCGGACGAGTGATCGAGGAATTCCCCATACTGACTGGAGTGGATGAACAAGCTGATGAGGTTCACGACTCACCGGACAAGGTACTCACCGTCACGCGTGATGGCCGTCCGCTTTCGTGGTCCAGCGATCTGGTCGTGATGAAGGACGAACCTCGATCGAAACATGTTGTTGTCAAGCTTAAACCTCCGGTCGGGACACAACCGGTGCTGCTGACCTGGAGAGCTCAATGGCCCAAGGGATGGCTGGGATTACGAGAATGGGGGCGAGATGGGGGATCGTACACAGCAGACGCCAAGACTGATAAACTGCGAATAACCGTCGAGAACAACCTGAAAGGCTATTCCATAGGCCAGTTTACCGTAATCTATGACGGCCAGATTAAGCGATCGTCAGAAGGCAACCGGCAGGTCATTGAAATAACCAAACCCGCCCGCTTCAAAAACGTCGTTTACTGGTTGACTCTAAAGCGCAATCAGTAGGCCGGATTTGCAGGTTTTCTAGCGCCAGGACCCATAAAAGCCTCGAAGTTATCTTAAATTAACGGGTTAAGACGGTCAACCCGGGCTCAGGGGGCTCAAAATCTCACCTGGTATTGTCACAACTCGCGTGCGGCCTGTTTGGCGAAATAGGTCAGGATCAGGTCGGCGCCGGCGCGCTTGATCGCGATTAGTATTTCCATCGCGGCGCGCCGCTCGTCGATCCAGCCGTTGAGGCCGGCTGCGCGCACCATCGCGTACTCGCCCGAGACGTTGTAGGCTGCCACCGGGCATCTGAACTCCTGCTTCACGCGCCAGATCAGGTCCAGGTAGGACAACGCCGGCTTGACCATGACGATGTCGGCGCCTTCCTCCAAATCCAGCGCGACCTCGCGCAGCGCTTCATCGCCGTTGGCTGGATCCATTTGATAAGACCGCCGATCGCCGAATTGCGGCGCGGACTGTGCGGCATCGCGGAACGGGCCGTAAAACGCGGACGCGTATTTCGCCGCATAAGCCATGATCGGGGTCAAACAAAAGCCATTTTCGTCAAGCGCTCTGCGGATTGCGCCGACTCGCCCGTCCATCATGTCCGACGGCGCGACGATATCGGCGCCGGCACGCACGTGCGAAAGCGCTTCGCGGGCCAGCAGTTCCAAGGTGGCGTCGTTATCGACATCGCCGTCCTTGATCATCCCGCAATGGCCATGATCGGTGTACTCGCACATGCATACATCGGTAATCACGACCATCTCGGGCGTATGCTCTTTGATCTCCCGAATCGCGCGCTGCACCGAACCGCTGTCGCTCCAGGCTTCGCTGCCGATCGCGTCCTTGTGCTCGGGCAGACCGAACAGAATAATCGCGGGAACGCCGGCCGCGGCAATCTCGCGCGCCTCTCGCGCCGCCATATCAGGCGAAAGCTGGGCCACCCCGGGCATCGAGTTGATCGGATTGTTCACGCCGCGCCCCGGACACACGAACAGCGGCTGGATCAGGTTGTCGGGGCTCAGCCGCGTCTCGCGGACCATCCGGCGCAGCATTTCGGTCCGCCGCAGTCTGCGCGGACGATTAAGCGGAAATGGCATCGTTGGTCACCTGCTCCAATGCTATCTTTAAACTGTAACTGGTGCGACCTTTACTTCCAAAAGGATTGCGTAGATGGCGGCAGAAGAAAAATTCACCGCGCTTAATCGCGAACTTCACAAGTACCTGCTTGACCATGGCCATAACGGCGATCCGCTGCTGGCCGAGCTCGCCCAGGAAACTAGCAAGCTGGGGCCAATCGCCGGGATGCAGATAGCGGCCGAACAGGGCACGCTGATGGGAATCCTGGTGCGCGCAATCAGCGCGCGCAACGCGATCGAAATCGGAACCTTCACCGGCTACAGCGCGATTTGCGTCGCCCGCGCGCTCCCTGCCGACGGCCACCTGCTGTGCTGCGATATCAATCAGCAGTGGACGACGATCGCGCGCCGCTACTGGGAACGCGCCGGACTCAGCTCGAAGATTACGCTCAAGCTCGCCCCAGCGCTGGAAACGCTGAGCGCTTTGCCCCTCGATTACGTCCTGGATTTCAGCTTCATCGACGCCGACAAGGTCAATTACCGCAATTATTACGAGGAATGCCTCAAGCGCACGCGCCCCAACGGTCTGATCCTGATCGACAACGTGCTGTGGGGCGCCAGCGTGATCGACCCGAAGAACCAGACCGAGGACACCAAAGCAATCCGCGCGCTTAACGATCTGATCGCGCACGACCAACGCGTGGACGCGGTGATGATCCCGGTCTCCGACGGCCTGACCATCGTGCGCAAAAAGTGACCCATTGAAACAAGACACCCGTGGGAAAAAGTAAGCACAGGCTCCTAATCTCTTCCCACTTATCCACACCCCGTAACTACGATTCTGGGGGAGTTTTTTAAAGATGACACCGTCTGGCCGGAAGCACGGGAAACGGGTAGAGCGAAGAATTGGCTTCCGCAGACAGGCCTGGCTGGCGGCCTCAACCCGTACGCCTACGCCGGGGATGACCCAGTGGATTTCAGCGACCCGACAGGCGAAATGCCTGGCGCCAGCATTTATACGCGCGCGCACCGGACGACATAGCGACAATGTATGAACCTCCTTGCGCTCGAGCTCCTGTGTAGGCAGGTTCGCCGCATCCGGGAGCTCTCCCAATCAGACCAGTATTAGAACGGCGGCGGATTTCTGTTACAAATTCGAGAAGTGAAGACATTGGCCAGGATCGCAGCCCGCGCCGCGCTGCTTTGTTTCGGCATCCTTATGGCGCTGGTCGTCGGCGAGGTCGTCCTGCGCGTCACCGGGCTCGCTCACCCCGGTTTCTATGCCTACGATCGGTATCGCGGATGGGCGCTGCGGCCCGGTGCTGCGGGATGGAACACCAGGGAGGGCGACGCCTACGTCCGCATCAACCACGAGGGTTTTCGCGGACCCGAAACATCTTTCACCAAACCGCCGGACACGATCCGCATCGCGGTGCTCGGCGATTCCTTTACCGAAGGCCAGCAGGTTGCGGAAGATAAAACCTTCAGCGCGGTAATCGGACGCGCGCTCGCCCGATGCCCCGCTGTGGCCGGACGCAAAGTCGAGGTGCTGAACTTCGGCGTTAACGGCTACGGCACGGCGCAGGAACTGATGACCCTGCGGCATCAGGCATGGCGGTTCTCACCCGATATCGTGGTGCTGGCGGTATTTACCGGCAACGACATCGTCAACAACTCGGTCGATCTCGAGACCGAACGATGCCGGCCGTTTTACGTTTATCGCGACGGCGAGATGGTGCCCGCGGGACCGCTGTTCGACTCCGCAATGAGCCGGGCGCAGTGCATGATGCGCTTTGAGTCGCGGCTGCGCTTCGATCCCCATCAATCGGCCCTGTTCAATATGATCGACGCCGCCTCGCGCGCGCTCAGAGATCGTTTGCACGGCGGTCATCGCCATCACCATCAGGACACGGTTGGTTGCGAACTGGGTATCAGCGACATCATCTATAAGGCGCCGTCCGACACCGCCTGGCGCAATGCCTGGCATGTGACCGAAGGCCTGATCGAAGAGATGAACCGCGAGGTCAAAGCCCACTCCGCGGCGTTTCTGACCGTAACCTTGACCAACGCAATCCAGGTGTGGCCGGATCCCGCTGCGCGCGATCGATATATGAAGCGGCTGGGAGTCGCCAATCTGTCCTATCCCGATGACAGAATCGCCGCCTTGGGCGAGCGCGACGGCTTTGCGGTCCTGGTCCTGTCAAAACCGATGGCCGCGTATGCTCAAGCACATCATGTGTTTCTGCATGGCTTCAAGAACACCACGACAGGAGAAGGCCACTGGAACGAACTGGGCCATAAGATCGGCGGAGAACTGATCGCGGCAAAATTGTGCCAGATGATGGAATCGGGCCAGGTGCCGGCGCTGGCCCAGAAATCGGCCCGGAATTAATCGTGCGTGGACCGACCGGCCAGAAACTCCATTGGATCACGATGATCGCTGCCCGCTTGTGCGGGCGAAAATGTCCCGGCGCTTGCCACAAACGCAAACGGCGTGGTCTCGAAGGTCGGCGCGGTTCCTATCGATCGGATCCAGCTCATCCAATGGCGCCTTGCTCTTTGAACTGCGCGAGGTCTTCCCAGCTATAGCCCATCTCCAGCAGCACTTCTTCCGTGTGCTGGCCTAGCTCGGGCGAGCATGAGCGGATATTCCACGGCGTACGGCTGAAGTCCACGGGTGCGGGCACGATTTCGCGCTCGCCCTCGGGTGTGTTGATTTTGGCGAACGCGCCCGCCGCGCGCATCTGCGGGTCCTTCATCGCTTCCTGCACGTTCTGCACCGGCGACCACCACACGCCTTCGCGATCGAAGATCTCGGCCCATTGCGCCAGCGGACGTTTGGCGAACTCCTGGTCCAGCAACGCCATCAGTTCGGCGGCATTTTTGGCGCGCGCACTCAGTGAATCGTAGCGCGGATCCTTCTCCAGTTCCGGACGGCCGATCGAGCGGCACACGGCTGGCCAGATGCGATCGCCCTGCAACCCCAACAGGTAGAACCATTTGCGGTTGGCATCGCGATAGCAACTGATCATCGGATTGAAGCTCTGGGTGCGGCTGCGCTGGCCCGAGGGCGGATACCCAAACATCATCTGGTTGAAGCTGTGGCTGACGCAAAAGGCGCCGGTGCGCAAAAGCGACGTCGAAACCAGTTGCCCTTCACCGGTAGTCTGGCGGCCCACCAGCGCGGCGCATACGCCGCTGGCGGCGGCGAAGGCGGTGTAATAGTCGCCGAACGCCCCCGTGCGCATCAGCGGTTCCGCTTCTTCGGTGAGCAGCGTGGCGCCGACGCCGGCGCGCGCGAAAAACGCGCCGATATCATAGGCGGGCCGATCCACGTCGGGGCCCTCGATGCCGTAGCCGGTCAGATGGCAATAGATCAAGCGCGGGAACATCGCGTGCAGATGCGTGTAATGCAGTTTCAGACGCTCGAGCGCCTGGCGGCGGACGTTGGTCAGAAAGACGTCGGCCCTGGCAATCAGATCGTAGGCGAGCTTCAGCCCGTGCTGGTTTTTGAGATCGATAGCGACGCTGCGCTTGTTGCGGTTGGCGACGAAAAAGTTGTGATTGATCAGGCCCTCCGGACGCCGCCCGGGTTGGATGTTCAGCGCACGGTAAGGATCGCCGTCCAGCGGCTCGATTTTGATTACGTCGGCGCCCCAATCCGCCAGTATCCCGCCGGCCATCGGACCAGCCGCCCACGCGGCAACCTCGATCACTTTGATTCCGCGCAGCGGACCGCTCGCAGCTTGCTCGCTCATCGAGTGCTCCTTATGTACGTTTGCTCTACTGACGCACGCCCCAGGCTGCAGCCAACTCCCTCGCCGTGGTCAGGTAGGCAAGTGCATGAAGCGTGTTCTTCAGGACCATCTCGCCATATTCCGGCGGATAGCCCGCCACGCAATCGGTGGGAATGATCACGCGGTAGTTGCGGTTCATGGCTTCGATCGTCGATCCGGGGATGCCCAGATTCAGGGACACCCCGGTCAGGACCACCGTGGTGATTCCGAGGTTGCGACAGACGCTGTCAAGGCTGCTGTCGTGGAAGATGGTCGGGCAGTGAAAGCGCCACATGATGAATTCGTCGCCCTCGGGTTTGACTTCGGGGAGAAAATCGGCGCCCTCCGACCCGATCGCCATCGGCATGTCGGCGCGTCTGACCGCCTGGGCCAGCCGGCAATTGGTGATAAATCCTTCCTGGCCCCGGCGATGGAACGCGGGGCAATGGAATATCTTTATTCCGGCTTGCCGCGCCGCCCGCAGCAGCAATCCGGCGTTTTGCGCAAGCCCGATCTTTTCGGCCGCTTCGCGCAGGGCGCTGAACAGCGGCGGTGTCGCGGTGCCGATCACCGCCTGTTGAATCTCCATCAGCATCAACGCGGTGCTCTGCGGTTTAGCGATTTCGCTCAGGTCTGTTGCCATTGGCTAACCTCATTGGCGGGTCTGGTAAGCGAATCCATGGCAGATACCTAGCGCGTCCGGGCCGTTGCTCTCAAGCCGCCCGCATTCAGGCTGGCTCTGCTTCCAGCAGCCAGTCGGGGCCGATTTGGCGGGCGCGCAGGTTGTTCAGTCTAATCGCGTGGCTCGCGCGGCTGGTTTGCAGGCCCTCAATTGCGGGAATTCCAGCGCCGAAGATTATAGGCGCGACGAAAAACGCCACCCGATCCACTACCCTGGCATGCAATGCCGACGCTGCCAGGTGCGCGCCGCCTTCGAGCAGCACTTTGGATATTGCCCGAGATGCGGCGAGATCACGCATCAACAGCCGAATGTCGATTCCCGCATCCGAACCTCGCACCGCCATCAATTGAACCTTGCGTCCGTAGCGCTCGCGCGCGCGATCCATGTTTTCTGGTGTGGTGACGAGGACGGTCGGAGCGGCCGAGCGCTGATGATACACGCGCGCCTGCGGCGGGGTGCGCAACGCCGCATCGACCACGATTCGTACCGGATCACGTCCCCCTTTGAGGCGGCAGGTCAGCCGCGGATTATCGACGATTACCGTGCCGGCGCCGGCCATCACCGCGTCGCACTCATTGCGCCATCGATGGACCAGTTCGCGCGACTGCTCCGAACTGATCCATCCGCCGGGCTTGGGTGCGGCAATTCGCCCGTCAAGCGACATCGCCATTTTCAATAGCACGAACGGACGCCGTTTGGTCACGCGCGTGATGAATCCCTCGTTGAGCCGGCGGCATTCATCTTCGAGCACCCCGATGTCAACGGCGATGCCGGCCCGCCGCAGCCTGGCGACGCCTCGCCCACGGACCGGCGGATACGGATCGAGGCATCCGATGACAGCTCGTTCGATCCTCGCCGCAATCAGAGCATCCGCGCACGGCGGCGTTTGGCCGAAATGGGCGCATGGTTCGAAGCTGACGTAAGCAGTCGCGCCCGCCGTCCGTCTTCCGGCAATCGCAATCGCCTGTGGTTCTGCATGTGGACGGCCGCCCGGCGCCGTCGCGGCGCGAGCGATCACCCTGCCCTGCTTGACGATCACGCATCCGACGGCGGGATTGGGAGCGGTGCGTCCGAGGACGGTGACGGCCTCGGCCAAGGCTTCGCGCATGAAGCGCAGATCGGCTTGGTGATCGACGCGCGGCGCCATCAATTGTCAGCTTTGGTGGTTCAGGACGGTTTCCGGGCTCAGTGCATGCTCCAATATTCGGCGCCAAGGTTCAGGGTCTGGGCGGCGCGCTCGAAGCTCTCGAAGACCAGCATGCCGCGCTCAACCGCCAGTCTCCTGGCGCGCGCGACCAGATCTTCCATATGCGCGTGATGCATGATCAGGGAAAAGGGCTTGCTGGCGCGGCGGTTGAAGTCGGCCAGCTTGTCCAGCATCGAGATCAGATCGGCCTCATGGCTGGCCCAGCGCGAGGCCGCGGTTCCGGTACCGATTTCGAGCACGATCAGATCGAGCACGGGATCGCGATCGAGGATATTGAGGATGCGCAGGAGGTTGCCTTCCTGCGGTCCCATGATCGTGCCGGCGGCGTCGAGCGGGTTGCGATAGCTGCCGCCGATTATATTGAAGAAGGTCTTGAACTCGTCGTAAGAGGACTGCGAGAGAGCCGGAATCTCCATCCCCGCGCTGGCAAAGGCATCGGTGATAAACACCGACTGGCCGCCAGTCATCGCAACCAGCCCGACCCGCCGCCCCCGAATCGGCAGACTGCGCGAGAACATCGCCATCGCGTCGAGCAGCGCGTCCCACGAACGGACCTCGACCGCGCCGCCCGCGCGCACGACCGCTTTCCAGACTGCGGACGAGGTCGCCAGCGAGGCGGTATGAGAGAAAGTCGCACGGGCGCCGGCTTCGGTAATGCCGCCCTTCCAGATGACGACGGGGATACGCGCCGTGGCGCGCCTGAGAACATCGAGGAAGCGGCGGCCATCGCGGATTCCCTCAACGTACATCCCAATCACGCGCGTCGCTGGATCCTCGGCCATCATCTCGAGGTAATCGGCGGGATTGAGCACTATCGCGTTGCCGATCGAGGCTCCCTTGTTGATTTTGATCCCGCGCAGCGGCCCCTGAAAGGCCATGTTCACCATGTGCGTGCCGCTTTGCGAGATGAAGCAGACGTCGCCCGCTTCGCCGGTGGGTTGACCGGGAAAATTGCACAGGCCCACGGCGGGATTGTACAAACCCATGCAGTTGGGCCCGATCAGCGCGATATCCGAGTTCTCCGCCAATGATTTAAGCTGGCGCTCAAGATTGACGCCGGTTTCTTCGGCGGTTTCCGAAAAGCCCGAGGTGAAGAACTGGACGCCGCGCACGCCGGTTTCCAGACAATTCTTGAGGATCAATGGCGCGACCTGGCGGGGCACCGCGGTTATTGCCAGATCGATTGGGCCTGGAACTTCGGACAGGTTGAGGTAATTGGTGATCCCCATCTGCTCGATGTTCGGGATTTCGCGGGGATCAATCTGGACGGAGTAGAGCTTGCCTTTGAAATTGGACTGGGCGCGCAGCCAGATATAGCCTCCCGCCTTCTTGTCGCCGATTACTACGATTGTTTCAGGCGAGATCGCCTTTTCCAGGTTGCGCCGTCGCGCCGCTGCGCGATCGCCGTTGACTTCCGATACATCCGCCGCCGCTCCGTCGCTGAGCGCCACCCGCGCGTCGACTGCGAGCACGCCCTGCGGATAGACCATCACCGGGTTGAGATCCATCTCGCGGATATCGCGGCGCGACCCGGCCAGTTCGCTCAGCTTCACCAGCAGATCAACAAACGCGTCGATATCGGCGGGAGGCGTCCCGCGCACGCCACGCAGCAAAGCGGCGCCTTTCAATTCATCGATCATCTGGCGGCCGGTTTTGGCGTCGATCGGGGCGGGCCGCATCACGACATCTTTGAGCACCTCGACCATCACACCGCCCAGACCCGTGACCAGCATCGGACCGAAGGCCGCGTCATAAGTGATTCCGGCGAGCATCTCGACGCCAGCCCTGGCCATCGTCTGCACGGCGACACCCTCAAAACGGGCGGTGGGCGCCTTTTCCGCCACGTTATTCTTGATCAGTTTGAAGGCGGCCTCGACCTGCGACTGTGAGTTGAGTCCTAAAACGACACCACCGACATCGCTCTTGTGCGTGATATCGGGGGAAAGAACCTTGAGTACGACGGGAAATCCGATCTGTTTGGCGATTGAAGCGGCTTCCCTGGCGGAGGCGGCCCGCCGCGGCATCGCCGTCGGAATTGCCCAGGCCTCAAGCAATTGCTTGGATTCTATTTCCGAAAGGGCGGTACGATTTTCGGCGCGCGCGGCCTCGATAATCCGGTCGACGGCTGCAGTATCCATGCGAGCGATATAGCAGATTCCGAATTATGGTACATCCTCCGCAGGTTCGGCGCCGCGCGGGTTGACCGCGTGCTGGTGGGTCACCAAACCGGCAGCTTGACGCCGATAGTCACGAGTGCAGCGATCAGGATCCCGGTCAGCGCTTCACCCGCGATCAGTCCGGCCGCAAAAAGGAGGCCGGAGTCGGCTTCCGAACGCTCCGTGTGTCGGATTGCGGTACGGATCAGCGCGCCGATTGCGATCGTGACGCTCAGACCGAGCGGGAGATACAGTCCGATCGCCAGCGGCATTGGCGGCGTGCGCCATCCGCCGCCATGGCGCTCCAGGCGAACGTCGATCAGATGCAGGATCAGCGCGAGGATGGCGCCGCCACCAACCATCGGCCACGGCAGTCCTCCGGTAAAAACTCCGTGCACCACCTGCGCCATCAGGAACGCCTGGGGCGCGGCCAGTGCGCCTTGAGGCGCTCCCGGCGTTCCGGCGATGCCATAGCTGCCGATCAGCACCTGCAAAATCGGCGCGACCACCAGCGCCGAAACAATTGCGCCGACCAAAACCGCATATTCCAGGGCGCGCGGCGTCGCCCCCAGATGGAATCCGGTGGCGAGATCGTGCAGCGAATCGCCAGCCATCGCGGCCGCCACGCATACTACGGCTCCGGCCAGGACTGCGAGTTGGGGACCCACGATCAGATTAACGCCGAGCAGTTTGAGAATGAGGGCGACCGCCAGCAGCACGATCAGCGTGACGCCTGAAACCGGATTGTTGGACGCTCCCACCAGTCCGGTGAGATAGCCGGCGATGGCGGTCGCGAAAAAACCGATCAGCGCAAGCGCCAGCGCAAGCAGCAGAGCTATCCGCCAACTGCCGGAGATCGCCTCGTAGATCGCGAACATCAGCCCAACACAGATTGCGAGTGCCGTCATGACCTGCGCGGCGGGCATGTCAGTTTCCTGGCGCGGGCGTTCGTTTGGACGATCGTTCAGCCCGGCGCGGCGGGTGTCGGCCAACGCCCTGATGATCGGACTGCGCATTCGCCAAATCGTGGTCAGACCGCCGGTAAGCATCGCGCCAACGCCGAGAAACCTGATTTGCGAATTCCACAGCTCCGCCGCCGCCTGCGCCGCCGATTCGTGGTGGAGAGCGGGTTGAAGCAGGCTCAGGAGCGGGATTGCAGCGAACCAGGCAATCGCGCCGCCCGCCAGCACCATCGAGGCAATCTGAATTCCCACGATATAGCCGACGCCGAGCAGCGCGGCGGAAGGATCGACCGAGCCGGCCAGCGCCGCGCCCCCAAACCATCGCGCGCCGCTGATGGCTTCGGGAAATAACCCGCCAACGCTTTGCGCCAGTTTGAATGCCGTCGCGGCCGCCGCGCCACCCACCAACGGCCGCACCGCTCCCGCTCCCGCGTCGCCGCTGCGCAGCACGTGCGCGCATGCCCTGCCCTCGGGATAAGGGAGACTCTCCTCGACGATATAGGCGCGACGCAAAACGATAATCAGCAGACTGCCCATCGCGCCGCCGACCGCGGAGAGCAGTGTCACGTTGCGGTAAGAGAGGACCTGGCCGCGGCCGAGGATGACGAGAGCGGGGAACGTAAAAATCGCTCCGGCGGCGACCGCTTCTCCCGCCGAGGCGATAGTCTGGACGACATTGTTCTCCAGTACCGTCGCCCCGCCCAGCATCCGCAGCACCGCCATCGAGATGACCGCGGCGGGAATGCTGGCCGACACGGTCATGCCCGCGTACAGACCGAGGTAAGCGTTGGCGGCGCCAAGGATGATCGCCAGCAGCAGGCCGAGTAAAAGGCCGCGCAAGGTGAATTCGCGCGGCGCGACAGCCGCCGGCGTCATTTTCGCGGATGAGCCGGCAATCGGTTGCGCTCGCGATTGCGGATTATTGGGCGGCGGCAAGAGCCTCAGCCAGCGTAAAACGCCCCTCGTACAGGGCGCGCCCGGTGATAGCGCCAACCACGCCGCAATCGAACCGTGCGCGCAGGTTCCTGATATCGTCCAACGTGGCAATTCCGCCCGACGCGATAACCGGCATCGCGCTTTGCCGCGCCAGCCGCTCGTGCTGGATGCAGTCGATACCCGAAGTGGTACCGTCGCGGGCGATATCGGTGTAGATAATCGCGGCAACGCCGGCTCGCTTGAAAATCGCCGCCGCTTCATCAAGCGTCAACGGGGTGGTCTCGACCCATCCTTTGATCGCCAGACGGCCGCCGCGCACGTCAAGCGATCCGAAAACGCGGTCCGCAAACAGGCGGCACAGCTCGACCAGCATGGACGGGTCCAAAAAAGCCGCGGAGCCAATCGCGATCCGATCGGCGCCGGCATCAAAGATCTGGCGCGCGGCCTCGACCGTTCTTATACCTCCGCTGACGTCGATCGCGCATCGCGTGGCGGCGCGGATACGGCTGACGGCTGCGGTATTGCGCGGCTCCCCGGCGATCGCTCCGTCCAGATCGACGACGTGAATCATCCGCGCTCCGGCCGCCTCGAAGCCGCGCGCGACAGTTGCGGGATCGTCGCCATAGACCGTTGCCCGGTTCATGTCGCCCTGGAGCAGGCGCACGACTTTGCCGCCTTTTAGATCGATCGCGGGAATCAACTCAAAGCGATCGAAGATAGCCATGGCCGGATTTTGGCGGATTAGACCCTGAGCGCCTTCTCAGGACAAAGTTCCCTTGGTTGACAGGACGCCCTGGGTTCTGAGTTCGACGGCGGTGGCCTGGTCCATCGCCTTGGCCAGCGATTTGAAGATGGTCTCGATCATGTGATGGGGATTGCGGCCGCTGTGCATGATGACGTGCAGGTTCATCCGCGCCTCATCGCTGAAGGCCTTGAGGAAGTCGTGCACCAGTTCGGTCTGAAAATGGCCAACGCGCTCCTGCTTGATCTTGACGTTGTAAGCGAGAAAGGAGCGCCCGCTCAGATCGACCACCGAGGTGCAGAGCGCCTCGTCCAACGGCACCACCGCGCTGCCAAAGCGCTTGATACCGGCACGATCTCCCAAAGCCTGGCTGAACGCGCGTCCCATCACGATACCGACGTCCTCGACCGTATGATGGTCGTCGATTTCAGTGTCGCCGTGCGCGTCTATTGTCAAATCGAAGAAGCCGTGGCGCGCAAAGCTGTCCAGCATATGGTCGAGAAATGGGACTCCGGTGGAAATCCGGGCGCGTCCGCTGCCGTCAAGCATGAGTTCGACTTTAATCTGGGTCTCCCGGGTTTTGCGCTCGATCGCGGCGCACCGAGGGGAGCGGTCGGCGCTCACCATGGCCGCGCCAATCCCTTGGCCATTGGCCGATTTTTTACGCTTCCCATTTTTTACGAGCTTACCGCCCATTGCGTGCAACCCTCCGCTTGGCCGCCGGCTCCTTCAACCGCTGTTCGATCGCGCGGGCATGGCCTTCAAACCCTTCCATCCGGGCCAATTGGGCCACCACCGGGCCGAGCTTCGCCACCGCGGCGGGAGTGGCCTGAATTATACTGGTTCGCTTGACGAAATCGTACGCTCCCAGCGGAGAGGCGAAGCGGGCCGTACCCCCGGTGGGCAGAATATGATTGGGCCCGGCCAGATAATCGCCCAGCGGCGCGGGACTGAGCGGTCCCACAAAGACCGCACCGGCCGCGCGCACCCATTTGAGCAGTTGCTCCGGCTGGCGCACCTCGATTTCCAGATGCTCGGGCGCAATCTGATTGGCGATTTCGCAGGCTTCGGGAAGGTTTTTGACCAGCACCACTGCGCCGCGTTTTTCCAACACCGCTTTGACTGCCGGAGCGCGAGGCAAATCCAGCAAGGCGTTCTCCAGCGCCTCCACCACCTTCATTGCGATGGTGCGCGACGTGGTCAGCACAATTGCCGATTCCCCGCCTGAGCCGTGCTCTGCCTGCGCAATCAGATCGGCTGCCACCCAGTCCGGGTCGGCGCTGTCGTCGGCGATGACCAGGACTTCGCTGGGGCCAGCGGTCTTGTCTATGTCGACCTTGCCGTAAACCATCCGCTTGGCGGTCTGCACATAGGCGTTGCCCGGGCCGACGATTTTGTCCACGGCGCGGATAGTGCGGGTACCGTACGCCAGGGCGGCAATCGCCTGGGCGCCGCCGATTCGATAAAGCTCGTCGATTTCCGCAATCGCCGCCGCCGCCAGCACGACCTTGGGATGGACATCGTCGGCTGCGGGACACACCATCACGATTTCGCGGACCCCGGCCACGCGCGCGGGAATCGCATTCATCAGCACGGTTGATGGATAGGCCGCAGCTCCGCCCGGCACATATATGCCGACCCGCGCCAGCGGCTGAATCAACTGCCCCAGCCGCATCCCGAACTGATCCTTGTAACTGAAAGACTTCTCCAGCGTGCGGCGATGGAACTCGCGGATACGTTTGGCGGCGGTCTCCAATGCCTTGCGCTCGTCGCGGGCCAGACCCGAAAGCGCGCGCGCAATTTCCTGCCCGCTGACCCTCAAGTCCGATTTGCTCAGGGTGACGTGGTCGTAGCGTTCGGTCAGTTCGAGCAGGGCGTCGTCGCCGCGCTCCCGCACTGCTTCGATTATCGAAGCCACAGCCCCTTCAACGCCATTGCCCAACGCGCTGCGATGCTCCAGCAGTTGCTGCAACCATTGCTTGAAGGCGGGAGTTCGGGAGGAAAGGATTGGCAGGCTCATGATGCTCCGCGGTCGGGGACGCGCTCGATTCGCGCTCCCAACGACCTGAGTTTACTGTCGAGCGCCTCGTAGCCCCGGTCAAGATGATAAACGCGATGGACTTCGGTGGTATTTTCCGCCGCCAATCCCGCCAGCACCAGGCTGCTGCTGGCTCGCAGGTCGGTCGCCATGACCGGCGCGCCGCTCAGCCTGGGCACGCCCCTGACCACCGCGGTCGGTCCCTTCATCACGATATCGGCGCCCATGCGCAGCAACTCCAGCGCATGCATAAAGCGATTTTCAAAGATTGTTTCGGTGATAACCGAAGTACCTTCGCCGTGGGCCAGCAGCGCCATCATCTGGGCCTGCAAATCCGTGGGAAAGCCGGGGTACGGCAGAGTCCGCAGTTCAACCGGGCGGACCGGACCCTTGCGCCTGACCCGCAACCCGTCGGCTTCGGGCGTCACCTCGATGCCGCTTTCCTGGAGCTTGGCGATAGTGGCTTTGAGTTGATCGGCGCAGGCGCCGCGCACCAGCACGTCGCCACCGGTAATTGCCGCCGCTACCATCAGTGTGCCGGCCTCGATCCGATCGTTGATCACGGTGTGCTCGGTCCCGTGCAGCCGCTCCACGCCCTCGATCTCAATCACATGACTGCCGGCGCCGCGGATCTTCGCTCCCATCGCATTGAGCATCCGGGCCAGGTCCTGGACCTCGGGCTCGCGGGCGGCATTTTCCAACGTCGTATGACCCCGTGCGAGCACCGCCGCCATCAGGATATTCTCCGTCGCTCCCACCGACGGCGTGTCAAGCCATATGCGCGCCCCGGTCAGGCGATCGGCATGCGCTTCAACATAGCCATGGCGCATCTGGATACGGGTGCCGAGAGCGCGAATGCCGCGGATATGCAGATTGACGGGACGCGCTCCGATCGCGCATCCACCGGGGGTCGAAACCCGCGCCCGGCCGGTCCTGGCCAACAGCGGCCCCAGCACGAAGAAGGAGGCGCGCATGGTCTTGACGAGTTCGTAGGGCGCCTGATGCGAAATGATGCGCGAGGCGCACAGCTCCAGGGTGTGATCGTCCAGCCATCGACCTTCGACGCCGAGATTGTGCAACAGGCTCAAGGCTGTCGCGATATCACGCAATTGTGGGACATTTCGGATTACGACCGGCTCCGATGTCAACAGCGACGCCATCATGATCGGCAGCGCGGCATTTTTGCTGCCGCTTACCATCACCTCGCCGGCCAACGGCACGCCGCCCTTGATAACGATTTTATCCATGAATTGAGCCTGCGCGCTGTCAGTGCGCCAGGCGGGCGCGAACGGCGCGCTCGTGTCCAGCCAAATCCCGCAGCGTTTCAACCGCGCGGCACCCACCCGCCTCCAGCAGTCCGGCCACCTCGGCCGCCTGACCGGCTCCAACTTCGACGATCACTTCGCCTCGAGGCCGTAGATAAGATGCCGCCTCGGCCGCCAAACGCCGATAAAAATCCAAACCGTCTTTGCCTCCCGATAGCGCCATTTGCGGCTCGTAACGTGCCACTTCAGGATCGAGCTGCGCAATATCCTCTTCGCGAACATACGGCGGATTGGAGACTATCAAATCGTATTTCTGATGCGAACAGGGCAGCGCGGCAAAAAGGTCGCCGACAAAGAGGTTTATCCGCAGCCCGCATCCGTGGTGGCGAACGTTGCGGGCCGCCAGCTCCAATGCCGCCGCGGAAAGGTCCGTGGCGGTAACTTCGGCATCCGGAGCATGCACCGCAATCGCTACCGCGATCGCTCCTGAACCGGTGCCGATATCGAGTACGCGGGACCCCGGCCTGGCGCGCAGAATTTTCAGAGCGCAATCGACCAGCAGCTCGGTTTCCGGCCGCGGGATAAGGACGGTCGGACCAACTTCGAAATCGAGGCCATAAAACTCCTTACGCCCCACTATGTATGCGATCGGTTCTCGGGCCGCGCGCCGCTCGACCAACAAATGGAAACGCCGCACGCATTCCCGATCGGCAGACCAGCAACCGGCCAGCAGACGCGTACGATCGACTCCGGCCGCAGCCGCCAGCAGCAATTCGGCGTCCAATTCGGGACTGTCGATCCCGTTCCTGGTAAAAATGGCTGACGCTTCAGCAAGCAAATTCCTCGCCTGCGTGCGCGTGTCGATAGCGGTCATTGGGCGCCGTAATCAGGCACTGAGTGCCTGGGCTTGTTCCTGTGTGGCGAGCGCGTCGATCAGCGGGTCAAGGCCGCCGTCGAGCACCCGTTCGAGTTGATGGAGTGTCAGATTGATGCGATGGTCGGTAACGCGGGATTGCGGAAAATTATAGGTGCGAATTCGCTCCGAGCGATCACCCGTCCCGACCATCGAACGGCGGCTTTCGGCGATTTTGGCCTCCTGCTCCTCGCGCGCCTTGTCCAGCAGCCGCGCGCGCAGGATCTTGAGCGCCCGCGCCTTGTTCTTGTGCTGCGACTTCTCGTCGCGGCAGATGATCACCATCCCGGTGGGCAGATGCGTGATTCGCACCGCCGAGTCGGTGGTGTTGACGCTTTGGCCGCCCGGCCCGGAAGCGCGCATCACGTCAATGCGCAAATCCTTTTCTTCGTTGATGTTAATCTCCACTTCGTCGGCTTCGGGGAGCACCGCGACAGTCACCGCGGAAGTGTGAATCCGCCCCGAAGCTTCGGTGGCGGGGACGCGCTGTACGCGATGGACTCCACCCTCGAACTTGAAGCGGCTCCATGCGCCGCGCCCCGCAATCGACGCAATAACTTCCTTGATACCGCCCAAGCCGGTGGTGCTCATGCTCAGCACCTCGACCTTCCAGCCACGCTCTTCGGCGTACCGCGAATACATGCGGAAGAGGTCGGCGGCAAAGAGTGACGCTTCCTCACCACCGGTCCCAGCGCGGATTTCCAGGATTACGTCCTTTTCGTCGTTGGGATCGCGCGGCGTCATCAATTGCTTAAGACGAGCCTCGAGATTGGTCTGCTGCTCGCGCAAGGCCGGCAGCTCCTCCTTGGCCAATTCGCGCAGTTCGGCGTCGTTGGATTCAAGGGCGGATTTGTAATCCGCAATCTCATTCTGCACCCGCCGGTACTCGCGGATGCACTCCACTACCTCCTGGAGTTGCGAACGCTCCTTGGCCAGGCGGGCGTACTCGCGGCTGTTCGCGGTCGCGGCCGGATCACCCAGTTGGCGCTCCAATTCCGCGTAGCGTTCTTCGATTCCCTTGACCTTATCCAGCATGATAGCGGTTCAGCCCGACCGGCAACACAAATCAACGCGGCGACCGCGAAAGCCGCCGCGTGATTCCAACCAGTGAGCGCGCCGGACCGAGCCGGTTACTGCAGCCCGTATTTGCGCTTGAAGCGCTCCACCCGTCCCGCCGTATCAACCAGCCGTTGTTGGCCCGTATAAAACGGATGGCATTTGGAGCAGACTTCAACGTGCAGCGAGCCCAGCGTGGACCGGGTTTCGAAGGTGTTGCCACAGGCGCAAGTCACCACGCAACGTCGATATTTAGGATGGATCCCAGCTTTCATATCCTTAATTTAAGCGCTAACCGTAATCTTACAACCTATCAGCCGCAGGTATATCGCACAATCGCCCGGCACGTTGCCCATCGGCTTTTGATGGTCTTGCTTGTTGCCGCGGGAATCCCTGGTGCTCCCTGCAGCTTGGCCCAGACACAACCCGGCGCCGTCAGCGGATTCGCTCCACCGCAGCAAAACCTGCTGGCGCCCTTACTGAGACTCGCGCCCGCCGGGCAGGCGGCGCGGGCGCTGCAGACCTTCGATCGAATTCATGCGCTCGACCGCAAGCTCATCCTCCATCCGCTGTTCTCGCCACAATTACAGCGGATAATCGACCATCTGCCGGAGCCAGAACTGATACCGATCGAGATGCCCACGCTTTACACCAGTTCCAAAATTCCGTGGCGCACCGATTCCGCAGATGGGCGGTATCTGGCGGTTGACGGCAGACCTGACGGCGCCAACTACCTGTACCGACTGCTTCAAAGTCCGAGCAAGCCCCAGCAACCGGGCCAGTTCGGGGGTCTGCTGACAATCAGGCCAGCGCGCGGACCAGCGGGGCAGACACCCGCAAGCGTCATCGCAGGATTTAACGCTTTACTTTATCTTTCTGGTCTGATGACTCCCGCAAGCGGTCTGGAATCGGCACTTGGATTTCAACGGGAAATCGATGGCACGATGGCACCACCATGGGACGAAAAGCCGGGCGTTTTCAATCAACACGATCAGGCATTCATGGCGCGTTTGCAGAGGGATTTGCCGGCGACGGCGCAACGCCTCAACCACTACTTGAACTTCTACAACATCCTGGACGAATTCTCCTCGCCGTCGGGACCATGGGTGCTCGTCAATGTGGAAGCGGAAGTTCGCGAAGATGCTCTCGCGCCGTATCCCTATCTTCGCACGTTCTGGCGCGAGGTCGCCGGATATCTCGATGTGCAAACCGTCGTCCGCGACGCGCAGGGCCGGCGATGGTTTGTGACGGGCATCCACCAAGGCGTCATCACTCTCGCGTTCATCCTGCGCAATGGGATGCCCGCGCCGATGGACGCCGCGATGCGCCCGGCAGGACCATCGCTGGATCTCGGCGAGCTCAGGGCCGGGCATTGCTACCTGGAAAGCACGATAGCCATGGAGCGATTCGGGATGAGGCTGGGTCTAAGCCACATCCGTTTCGCGATCGGGTTTGCAAATCGCGGCGGCACGATTGAACTCATCTCGCATATGGCCGGCGTTCCTGCGCTGATCGCGCCGCCGCTTATTCATCCGCTGACCATCCTGCTGGCAGGACAGTATCTGCACACGATCGCGCAAGGCAACGGCGGCGAAGGGATCGCCACCGCGTTTTCGGCGTCGGCGGGCCCGCAGGGCGGCACGATGCTATCCGGGTCGATCAGCGCCGAGTTGCTCAACGCACCAACGCTCGAGCTGCTGGCCCGCATCGCCTCGGCGTTAGCGCCGGATTACGGACGGCAGGTACGAGAAGAACAGCGCCGCCTGGCAGCCGAGTTTTTCGACGCCTTCGACTCCGATTACCGCCGCGCCAAGCCAGGTCTGCTCGGCACCACACCGTAACCGGAACGCTTGCACCGAAACGCGCCGCTATAAAATCGGGGAGACGACCTCCACCGCGGCGGGCGGGCGGCAAATTCACAGCAGGGTACCCTGGCGGTTTTTGCCCAGATGGTTGTAAGCGCGGGCAGTGGCTATCCGGCCTTTGGCCGTGCGGGCGATGAAGCCTTCCTGCAGCAGGTAGGGTTCGTAAACTTCCTCGATCGTATCGCGCTCTTCGCCGATCGCTGCGGCGAGGCTTTCGACCCCGACCGGACCGCCGTCGAACTTATCGATAATAGCGCTCAGGATCAGGCGATCCATCTGATCGAAGCCGCACTTGTCGATATCCAGGAGATCCAGGCATTCGAGCGCCACCTGACGAGTCACCACGGCCGCGCCCGTGACCTGGGCAAAGTCCCGCACCCGTCGCAGCATCCGATTGGCGATTCGCGGGGTGCCGCGCGATCGCGACGCCATCTCGGCCGCCGCATCGGCCTCTAACTCGATTTTGAGCAGATGTGCGGAGCGGCGGATGATCTCGGCCAATTGAGCCTTGTCGTAAAACTCAAGATGGAAATGCTGACCGAAGCGGTCGCGCAGCGGCGAACTGAGCATCCCCGATCTCGTGGTCGCGCCGATCAGGGTGAACGGCTTGACCGCCAGCGGCATCGCGCGGGCCCCCGGCCCCTTGCCCACGACGATGTTCAATTGAAAGTCTTCCATCGCCGGATAGAGCACCTCTTCCACCGGCCGCGCCAAACGGTGGATTTCGTCAATAAAAAGGACGTCGCCCTGCTGAAGGTCGACCACCAGCGCGGCGAGGTCGCCGGCGCGCTCGATCGCCGGCCCCGAGGTCTGGCGGAAATTGACGCGCAGTTCCCGCGCGATGATATGCGCCAGCGAAGTCTTGCCCAGGCCGGGCGGGCCGGAGAGCAGGACATGGTCGAGCACGTCGCCGCGGGCGCGCGTTGCCTGAATCGACATGCCGAGGATTTTCTTGAGCCGCTCTTGCCCGACGAAATCATGCAGCGTGCGCGGGCGCAGCGAAAGATCAAGTTTCCGCTCCTCCTCGGTTTCGATCGGAGCGCTTATGGCGGAGCGTCTGCGCCGGGACGGCGCTTGATTGTCATCGTTCACTGGCCAGCACCGCCAAAGCTTTGCGGATTACGTTCTCCAGACCAATCTCCTCGCCTCCGTCCTCAGGCAGAATCGAATCCACGGCGCCCTTTGCTTCGGCGGGCTTGTAACCCAGATTGATCAGTGCCGATACGGCATCATCCACCACGCCGCCGGCGGAGGCGGGAGCGACAGCGGCCGGTGCGATCAATTTCAAATCGGCCGCCTTGTCACGCAGTTCCCTGACGATGCGCTCGGCAACCCGGGTGCCGATACCCGGAACCGCGTCCAGCCGTGCCACATCTTCGCGGCCAATCGCGGCCACCAGGTCCTCAGGGGAAAGGTTGGACAGCACGCCCAGAGCCAACTTGGGTCCGACATGCTGAACCTGCATCAAGAGATCAAAGGCGCGTTTTTCACCCACACTCATAAAGCCGTAGAGCTGCCAGGAATCTTCGCGAATCACCTGGCGCACTTCGAGCATCACCGGGCTGCCCGCGGGCGGAAGCCGATAGTAGGTGCTGAGCGGAATCGCGATCTCGTATCCGACGCCGGCGGTTTCGACGATCACGCGGCCGGGCTCACGCACCGCCAGTTTGCCATTAATGGTCGCAATCATTTGCGCATCGTTATTTTCGAATCAGAATATTGGCATCGTCCCCAGCCACAAAAGAGCGAAAGGACAGGTTGTCAACATCGAACGCCGCGCCGACGCTGGGGATTGGCTGCGGGAAACCGCGCCATGCTCAAGTGGCATAGCGCGATCGCCAGTGCGTCGGCGGCATCGTCGGTCAAGATTGAGGACTCGTCCATGGCCAGGGCGCGGCGGACCATAAATTTGACCTGGCTTTTGCCCGCTCGCCCATGGCCGGCAACGGTAAGCTTGACGTTGGCGGGAGCATACTCGAACAATGGCAAGCTCATGTGCGCGGCCGCCAGCAGCGCCATCGCGCGAGCCTCGCCCAGGCGAAAGGCGCTCTGAACGTTGAGGGCAACGAAACTGCGCTCCAGACTCATCGCATCGGGCGAGTATTCCCCGATGAGTTCACACAGACGCTGGTAGATTGTGTGAAGCCGTTGCGGGTAAGTCAGGCGAGCCTGCGGTCGAACCACTCCCGCCGCAACCGGCTCAACGGTGCCGTTGTGGCCCTGAATGATTCCGAATCCCGTGACTGCGCTTCCCGGATCGACCCCAATGACCCTCATCCACCACCTCCACCCTAAACCCTCTCCCCGGCCAGGGAGGAAAAAAATTTATAGGTTCATGAACGAACGATGGCTTATCTCAGGCGGCCGAAATCTGGGCCAGTTCGTCGGCGTCGATATCGAAATTGGCGGAGACGCTCTGGATATCGTCGTGATCCTCCAATTCCTCGACCAGCTTGATTACCTGCTCGGCAACGTGACCCGAGACCCGGACGGTATTCTCTGGAGTAAGCGCAACTTCACCGGCAGCGATCGGAATCCCCGCCTTCTCGAGAGCATCGCGAACACTCTGATAGTTCTCCGGCGTGGTGGTAATCTGAAAAGTCTCGGGATCGTCAGTCGACATGTCCTCGGCACCGGCTTCCAGCGCCAGCTCGAACAGCTTCTCCTCCTCTACGGCTCCTCGTTCGACGGTGATGATGCCCTTTTTTTTGAACATCCATCCCACGCATCCGGTCTCGCCGAGATTGCCGTTGTGACGTCCGAACAGGTGGCGGATTTCGGCGACGGTACGGTTGCGGTTGTCCGTCAGCGCCTCAGCTATAATTGCCACCCCCCCAGGTCCATAGCCCTCATACACCACCGTTTCGAGCTGATTTCCTCCCAGCTCACCGGTGCCCTTCTTGATTGCCCGATCGATGTTATCGTTGGGCATGGACTGGGCTTTGGCGGCAGCAACCGCGGTGCGCAGGCGCGGATTAGCCTTCACGTCGCCGCCACCCAGCCGCGCGGCGATGGTGATCTCCTTGATTAGCTTGGTGAACAGCTTGCCACGCTTGGCATCGGTGGCCGCCTTTTTGTGCTTTATCGAACTCCACTTGGAATGGCCTGACATGATCGATTGAGCCTTTGCGAAATTCAGACGATTTTACGATACCATAACCGTCGGCTCAGCGGGAGCAATGCCGCAATCACGGATGATGAAGTTGAAAAACCATAACGCGCTTGCCGGCCTTGTGCTGCTCCTCGGCGGATGTTTCCATCAGGCCGTATCAGCACCCCCGGCACCGGCGAAAAAAACCAGCATCCACGTACCCTACGATGAGGTCTGGGACGCCACCATGCAGGTCATCAAGGATAACCAACTGAAGGTTCAGGCACAGGATCCCGTCCACGGAATAATCGAGGCACAAGGGCGCCACTTCACCCTCCAGGACGCCGATTGCGGCATGATCGGCACACCGTTCGGGAAGTCGCCGGCGGAACCGACCGACGAGGCCACGACCGTCTACAACTTTTACCTGGAGCCGGACGGACCCGAGGCTACTGATCTGTCAATTCAGGCGACCTTTTCCACCCCCGGCAATGCCCCCTTCCATCCCACCACCAATCTGAATTGTATTTCCAAGGGGCGTCAGGAGTCATTGATGTTCCAGCAGATCAAGCAGGCCGCCGCGCAGGAACGCCGGCCCGTCTACAAGCGATCCGGGGAGCTCACCAGGAACCCCGCGGAACTGATGCAGACACCCAATCTAACCCCTCATGGCCAGCTTTTGTTAAAGCCGGATCAGCCGTGAGATCGCGCCGTCGGCTCGCCGCTTCCGACGGTCTTCGCTAACCTTTGTACATGAACGTGAAAAAGGTGTGCGTTTACTGCGCCTCGAGCCGGCAGTGCGATCCGGCCTATCACGAGGCAGCGCGCGAACTGGGCAGGCTTCTCGCCGCGCACGACATTACGATCGTTTACGGGGGTGGACTCGTCGGTTCGATGGGCGCGATGGCAAATGCAGCGCTGGAAAGCGGCGGGCGGGTTATCGGCATCCTGCCGCAATTCATGCACGAACTGGAGTGGGGACACACCAGCCTGACCGAACTCATAATCGTCAACGATATCCATGAGCGCAAACGAATGATGATCTCCGATGTCGATGCCGTTATCGCACTGCCGGGCGGCTGCGGCACTTTGGAAGAGCTGTTCGAAGCCATCACCTGGAAACGCCTGGGCCTATATTCGGGACCGATTGTTCTGGTCAATACGCGCAACTTTTTTGCGCCTTGTGTCGCGCTGCTCAGCCGCTGCATCGACGAGCGTTTTATGGATCCACGCCACGCCGCGATGTGGACCGTGGTCGACCAACCCGCCGACGTACTCCCGGCGATCCATCGCGCACCGCCGTGGAGTCCCGGCAACCGGTCGTTCGCGGGGCTGTAAACAACTCAGGGTTGCGCACGCCCGTCAATCCCGCAGGCAACGCCACCACGCGTAGGCTTGGCAGCCCAACGGTTCGACCGTCCTGCCTGGCTGGTCTCAACCGGAAGCTTTTGCAAGCAATTTTGACACCGTCAACGGCTTTCCTGCCAGTGTGCCGGTAAAAATTGCATGCGCAGACGACAAGATTCTGCGATTGTGGAATTTCCTTTGATTTAATTGCCTAAACCATCGATTTAACCCCTGTGGCGGCGGCCTTGCGCCTGTCTGTAATCTTTACATTTTTCAGGAACCTTCAATCACTTCCTCAGGACTTTTGTCCGTAAATTAAAGACCTTTTTCGGCGGCGCGATAATTGCACAGAGCAAAGAATGCCGCATGCTAAGCAATTTTCTGCAAAATCAGCATACACCGCCTTGCTCCGCTGGCAGGCGAAACGGGAAAGCCCTTGAAGGCCAAAACGCCGAAAAACTGGAGGAATGTATGGCAACCGTAGAAAATCGCGTCGAGCCGTCCTTTGAGGTGGGTGCTCGGTTGGAGGCTTCGCTGCCAGCGACCTTCCGGGGGGATCTGGTTTTGCCGGGTCAATACTATGACATCGTCGGGCGCAAACAATGGCAGGACGGCGAATACCGACTGGCGTTTGCCGTACTGGCCGACGCTGTCGCATGCTATTACAAGTATCGCAACGCGAAAGGCCGCAAAGGGCGGTTGCTGTTTGAAGAGGTCAGACTTTGGATGCATTCGCGCACGCGCAGCGGAATCTTTGCCTTCCGCAATCTTGCCGAGATCCTTGGAATCGATCCTGACGCGCTGATTGCGGCGCTGGAAAAGCGACGCGAACCGGGTGAGCCAGCATTGCGCGACATTCGCGTATGGCGCGGGAAGCCGCGCCGCGGCATGACACCGGCCAAAGCTGGCGTGGCGCGCCGCCGCGCTGCAGCAGCGCCATTGGCGGTATCCTAAGAGGATAGCCTTCGCCAGAAAAACCCCAGGTCAGGCGACAGCCGAAGCAAAAGCGGCTCCGTTAGCGGTCGGGAGCTGGATCTTGAACGTCGTTCCGGCACCGATGCTGGAGTTAACCTGGACCGAACCGCCGTGAAGGTCAATCGCCCGCAAAGCCAGGGAAAGGCCCAACCCTGAGCCACCCTCCTTGGTGGTAAAATACAGATTGTAGATTTTTTCGAGGTTTTCCGGGTGGATTCCCCTACCCGTATCTTTGATTTCAATCTGAATGCTGGCGCCGTCCACCCGCGTGGTAGCCAGCGTAACCACGCCCCCGTCGGGCATCGCCTCAACCGCGTTATTGATCATATTGCGCAAGGCTTCGCTCAGCAGATCGCGGTCGGCTTTGATCGGGGGCATGCTACGGTCAAGCCGGTATTCCACCCGAATGTTGGGCGCGGCGATTTGGCTGCCGATCTCTTGCAGCAAGTCGTTGACCGCCAAATCGTCGCATTTGAGCTTCTCGGGCCGCATGAACCGCATCAGCGCGTCGATAGCTTTGGCCAGGCGGGCGATTTCATGACTGACACGGCCAATTCGGGCTTCGGGATCGCGACCCGCTTCGAAATCCTGGCGCAGCAATTCCAACTGCAAAGTCATCACATTGAGCGGAGTGCGGATCTGATGGGCCACGCCAGACAGCAAACTGCCTAACCGCGCCAGACGGCTGGATTGGTCGACGACGGTCTCCAATTCGCGCACCTGCTCGAGATCGCGCATGACCACCAATAATCCGGCGCTTTCCCGTCCCTGCCCTAATGACAGCGCTGAAACCAGGTACCGGCGGCGATCGAATCGATCGCCAATTTCGAAGGCGACATCACGCACCTCGGTGCCTGCAGCCAGCGCCGGACCGATTAACTGCATCAGCGGATGGTCGGCGCCCAACAACAGGCGCAGTGGCTTGCCTTCGCTCACTCCGCCGGTCGGCAGTCCCAGCAGTTCCTGCGCTTCGCTGTTGGCGAACAACAGGACGCCGTCGCTGTCAATCAGCAGCAGCAAATCCTGAATCGACCGCAGCGCATTGAAAATTCCACCGCGCTCTGTTTCCCAACGGTTGCGCTCGGCCCTAATCCTTCGGGAAAGCAGGTTAAATTTGTCGGCCAGATTGCTTAGTTCGTCGCTGCCCGCGACCTCAAGATTGACCTCGGTGTTTCCCGCCGCCAGTTTTTCCATGCTGCTGGTAACCACCACTACGCGCCGCAGAATCAGGTCACTCACGACCAGGGCGGCGATCATGGTTATGGTGATGGCCGTCAGCGCGATCAGCCCCACGGTTTCAGTCGTCCGGCGGACCTGATTGGCCATCAGGCCGGTCGAGACTCCCACCTTGATCGATCCGAAAGGATTGCCATTGATTTCGATCGGGCGGCTCGACTCGTAAATGTGGTCGGACCACAGGGCGGGAAGCAGCCGTAAAGGCCAGTCAGAGGAGGTTATCCGTTCGAGGTCGGATATCGGTAGGATTGTTCGCTCATCGGCGGCTTCCTTGGGCTCGGGGACGGTGTCGGATCCGACCAAAACGCGTCCATCGAGCGCCTCGACGCGCAAATAGACGACATAAGCACTAAAAGCTACCGCTGAGCGGATTGCGGTTTGGAGCGCGGCGTTATCGCGCAGCGCCTCGGCTGGCGGCGCCGTACCGGAATTGGCCAGCGCCAGGCGCACCTGCTCGAAAACCTCTTTGCCGCAGCGATCCGCCGACCTCATCACGCCTTGCGCCATCAACCCCAGCATCCGGTTCAGATAAATCGCGCTCACCGCGAGGATGGACGCAGTCAGCAGGGCGAGGAAAGTGATCGGCAGTTTGGCGCGCAGCCCCACGCTCAAGCGCCTCCAAGCCTTTTATTCGGCTTCGGCCGGTTCCTTTCGTTCATACCGTTCCAGCCGATTGTACAGGGTCTTGAGACTCACTCCTAACACTTCGGCTGCGCGTGTCTTGTTGCCTCCGGTGAATTCGATGGTTTTGATGATCAGTTCCCGTTCGACGTCGTCCATCGTGGAACCCAGCCGAATCTGCATCGTGCCGTCGCCCTGCCCGGGTTTGATTTCCGACGGCAGGTCGCCCAGAGTGAGCAGCGGCGGACGGCCGACAATCACCGCCCGTTCGATCACATTTCGCAGCTGGCGCACATTGCCGGGCCATGGATGGGACTTCAGCGCCTGGAGCGAATCATGATCGGCGGCCTGAATTGGTTTGCCGGTCTGTTGGGCAAACTGGCGGATAAAGGCGTCAACCAGCAACGGGATATCCTCGGGACGCTCGCGCAGCGGCGGCAGTTCGATGGAAAAAACATTGAGGCGGTAGTAGAGGTCTTCGCGCAACCTGCCCTCGCGAATCGCGCGATCCAGTGGCCGGTTGGAAGCCGCCAGCACCCGCACGTTAAGCGGCAGTTCAGTGCTTCCGCCCACGCGCCGCAGCTTGCGCTCCTCCAGCACCCGCAGCAGCTTGGCCTGCAAATCGACCCGCATCTCGCTGATTTCGTCGAGCAGCAGCGTTCCCCCGTCAGCCAACTCGAAATAGCCCTCGCGGCGGCGGTCCGCGCCGGTGAAAGCGCCGCGCTCATGGCCAAACAACTCGCTTTCCATCAGGGTTTCGGGAATCGCTGCGCAATTGACGGCGATATACGGACCCTGGCTGCGCTTGGAAAGCGCATGGATCGTCTTGGCCACCATCTCCTTTCCGGTTCCGCTTTCGCCGGTGATAATCGCGCAAGCGTCGGTAGGGGCGATCTGGTCAATCAGGGTCAGCACCCGGCGCATAGCCAGCGACCGGCCCAGCATCGGACCTAATTCACCTTCGCCCAACAAACGGCGGCGCAGACGGTCGTTTTCCTCGCGCACGCTCAAATGGTCGATGATATTGGCGAGCAATGCCTTAAGATGGGCCGGGTCGATCGGTTTGCGCAGGTATTCATAGGCGCCCAGTTTGATCGCGGAAACCGCGTCGGGAATGTCGCCCTCACCCGAGATCATGACCGCCGCGATATCCATCCCGGCCTCGCGCAATTCGCGCAAAAGCGTCAAGCCGTCCTTGCGCGCCATCTTAAGGTCGGCGAGAAGGACCTGCGGGCGGCGCGCCAGCGCCGCCTCGAAAGCCTGTTCGCCGTCCTCGGCGAGTTCGACCTTGTAGCCCCATGATACAAGCAGTTCCGACCAGCTTTCGCGGGTGGCGCGGTCGTCTTCTGCTATTAGAATTCGCCTCTCAGCCATAAAATCAAATCCACTCCGCCTAAGGGAGCCTTTTCGTTCAGACCAAGGCTAAAGTGCGCCATGACCGACGCTCGGGCCGATCGCGGGCGGACGTTTAAGGAACTGCGACTGTTGCCCCATAAGTTTGCGCCCTCTACGCGAAAATATCAATGCGACGCTTAACGTGGCGCGAATATCCGGGCCAAACCCGGCCACCTTGGTGCCTGCCCGACTGAATGTGCGCACTGGCAATGCTTGCCCGCAATAGTTGATTGGCGTGCGCTATAATCGTATGAGTTCATCGACTCTGAAATCTGCAAGGGCCGCAGGGCGGAAAGTGCGGCACGCAAGGAGATCGCACGATGGATGTAAAGGACGCGGTTGTGGTGATCACGGGTGGAGGTTCTGGTCTGGGCGCCGCCAGCGCCCAGGAATTTTCCCGCCATGGCGCCCGCGCAGTACTCATTGATTTGCCCTCATCGCCGGCTCCCGACGTACTAAAGACGCTGGAGCGCGACGGGATGTTTACCCCTGCCGACGTGACCTCGGAAGCCCAGGTCAGCGAAGCAATCGCGAACGCGATTGCCAAATTCGGTTCAATTCACGTCCTCATCAACTGCGCCGGCATTGCTATCGGCGAGCGAACCTTGGGCCGCCAGGGACCGGCCTCGCTCAAGCGTTTCAGCAAGGTTATCGAAGTCAACTTGATCGGCACTTTCAATGTCACCCGTCTGGCGGCTGCTGAGATGGCAAAGAACCAGCCCAATCAGGACGGCGAGCGCGGGGTTATAATCAATACCGCCTCGGTGGCGGCGTTTGAGGGACAAATAGGCCAGGCGGCCTATTCCGCGTCCAAAGGCGGCGTCGTCGCGATGACACTGCCGATCGCGCGCGACCTCGCGTCAATCGGGGTACGGGTTTGCACGATCGCGCCTGGCACGTTCGAGACGCCGATGTTTGCCACGTTGACTGAAGCGGCGCGCGAGGCGCTTAAGGCCAACATCCCCTTCCCTCGCCGCCTCGGCAAGGCGTCGGAGTATGCGATGCTGGCGCGGCACATCGTGGAAAATCCGATGCTCAATGGAGAGACGATCAGGCTGGACGGCGCGCTGCGGATGCCGCCAAAGTAAAATAACGAATTCGAACAGTTCGAGCACTCGAGCGCGGCGGGTACCAACGCCGTGCCGGAGCCTGAAAAGCCGTGAACGTATCGACCTCCTCAATCGACAGCCTGACCCGCCCGCTGCTCGATCTCGCTTTCCGCTTCCGCGTGCCGCTTTCGTGGATAGTTGCTATTTGCGGTTTTGCCTTCGCCCGTCCCACCGTTGTCTCGATCATCCTGGGTTCGGCCTGGGCCGCGCTGGGCATGGGATGGCGGGCGTGGGCCGCAGGAACTATCCGCAAAAACACTGAAATGGCGCAGGACGGTCCCTACGCCCGGTCGCGCCATCCGCTGTACTTCGGCAATTTGACGATCGCGGCGGGCTTTGGTCTCGCCAGCGGCCGGGTGCTGATCTTTTGCGCGATCATGGCGCTTTGCTTTGCCGTTTATCTGCCGCTGATGCGCGATGAGGAAGCGTTCATGCTCAGCGTGTTCGGCGACCGCTATCGCGAGTATATGAACAAGGTACCGCGTCTGCTTCCTGCTTTACGCCAATCGGATCGTCCGGGCCCCCAGCGGTTTTCCTGGAGCCAGTACCTGGCCAATCATGAATACAATGCAGCGCTTGGTTATGGCGCCGCCGTCGCGCTCCTGATCGCGCTCCATCTGCTCCACCGCCACTGAAAGCGCGCCGCCGCCGCGTACGCGATAGACCGCGCATCTGAACTGCGGTATGAAAATTGTTCGTAGCGAACCGGCGAGGAGGAAAGCGCGATGAAAGCGGCCGTTTACCATGCTCCGTTGAAGCCTCACACGATTGAAGACGTCGAGATCGACCATCCGAAAGGATCGGAAGTCCTGGTCAAGATAATGGCCAGCGGAGTCTGTCACAGCGATCACGTGATCTGGTCGGGGCATCGCGCCGTTTTTGCGCCGCCCATGATTCTCGGGCATGAGGTCGCCGGAATCGTCGAGGAGGTCGGGCCGAACGTCACCACCGTCAAACCGGGCGACCATGTTATAGCCGGCGGAGGACTTCGCTTTTGCGGGCGCTGCAGGAATTGCCGCGCCGGGCGCGCCTTCATGTGCCTTAACAAGTTCGTCTCCAACCGCGGGCCCGACGACAAACCAGCTCTTACCTGGAACGGCAAACGCATCGCCGGTATCGGCGGCACTGCGGTTGGTTTCGCCCAGATGACGCTGACCGATGAACTGAGCCTGGTGAAGATCGACAGCGACCTGCCGATGGATCGGATGGCGCTGATCGGATGCGGCGTAACTACCGGGCTGGGCGCGGTGCTGCGCACGGCCAAAGTGCCTCCCGGAGCGAGCGTGGCGGTAATCGGCGCGGGCGGCGTCGGCTCCTCCGCGATCCAGGGCGCGCGCATCGCGGGCGCCGACCAGATAATCGCGGTGGATATCGTCGACAGCAAGCTGGAGTCGGCCAAAAAATTCGGCGCCACCCATACTGTCAACGCCGCCAAAACCGATCCGGTCGCGGCAATCAAGGAACTCACGGGCGGCGACGGCGTCGAGTACTCGTTCGAAGCGCTGGGCAACGTCAAAACCATTGAGCAGGCGATCCTCTGCCTGATGCCGCGCGGCGTCGCGACGCTGATCGGCGTGACCCCTGACGCCGACAACCTCAAGGTCAACGCGTATTTCGTGATCAGCGGCGAGCGCCGCGTCCAGGGCCATCATCTGATCTATTCCGTGGGAGCGCTCGACCAGCGCTATATCGTAAACCTTTACCGGCGCGGCCTGCTCAATCTCGACGACATGGTGAGCCGGCATGGCAAACTCGAAGATCTCGACAACGCATTTCGCGCGATGGAAAAAGGCGAGGTCGTGCGCACGGTCCTGATGCCGAATTAAAATAAGGCATGGCTGATATCTTCGATCCACGTTCGATCGAGCGGGCGCCCTTTTCCACCCTCCTGGGATTGAAAGTCGAAAGCGCCGCGAAGGACCAGGCGCGCGTGCGGATGCCCTTTCGGCTCGACCTGCTCAACGAGGGCGGTCCGCGCGCGCCGATCCATGGCGGCGCCATCGCATCGTTGATCGATACCGCTGCGGTGACCGCCGTCTGGACCGACGCGAAAATGCAGCAGAGCGCGACGATATCGATGACGATCAATTATCTTAACGCCGGCGTATCGTCTGATTTGATCGCGACCGCGCGGGTGCGCAAGCGCGGCCGCCGCGTCGCCAGCCTCAGCGTCGAGGTGATGGACGAATCCGGCCAGACCGTCGCTGATTCCCTGGTCATCTTCAGAATCGGATAGCGTCACTCCGATTGATCACCGATTACTGCAGTGAACGGGATAATTGATCTGGTCAAGGAACGGGGCGCGCCTTTTGGTCTCAATTTGGTGGGCGCGATACCGACCGATCGCTACAATGGCGCCGTCCCTCCCCATCTCCAAACGCACGCGATAGATGCGAACGCGCGGTCCATCATCGTAATCGGCAACGGCGGCGGTTATTTCTGGAACGTCTACCGCCGCCGGTTGCAAGCCGATCCCCAATGGGAGCGTCGTCACGATCCGCTGGACGACTTTACCCGCGATGTGGTCGAGCGCGAGATAGTGCTGCCGCTGAGCGCGCACGGCTGGCGATTCGCCGTCGTCTATCCATTCGTGAATTCCGGGCAAACCTTGCACTTCATGGAGTTGGGTAGGCTCGCTGGAATTGGCGGGCCGAGCCTGTTAGGCGTACTCATCCATCCCATCTACGGACCCTGGATCGCCTTGCGCGCCGCCTTGCTGATGGACCAAATGCTTGATCAACCGGGAGACGCGCTCGGTTTCGATCCATGCCCCGGATGTATCCCGCGCAGTTGCATCCCGGCCTGTCCGGTCGGGGCCATCAGCGATAGCGGCTGGGATGTTATGAAATGCCTCAAGCATCGGGTCGAGGCCGCGCCGGATTGCACGGACGGATGCTATTCGCGGCTGCGCTGTGTCGTCGGTCCGCAACATCGCTACCCGGACGATGAAATCCGCCACCATCAGGGACGCGCACTACGCTCGATGCGCCAGTACTACCGCACCCGGCTTCAGGGTGCTTGATTCCGGACCCGATCCCTCGGCGGGCTGGCGCGATAGGAGGATCGGCGCGAACGGGTGACTTCAGCTCAGAACACCGGGACAATGTCGGCGGCGCTGATTTCGCCAACCTCGACGCCCCTGATGTCCAGTTCCGGAATTGCCGGAAACTCGATTCCCCAGCGGCCGACCAGCTTGGCCACCCGCGCCATCGCCAGGCGCCAATTCGCCGCCTGTTCATCATAGGAAAGCACGCCGAGCCCTGCGTTGCGCGCAATATCGATCAGAACGCGATGGTTATCCAGGAAGTATTCCGGCAGTTCCCAGAACTGGCCAGCCCTGGGCTCCCACAACACCATCGATAAGAAAATGAAGCCAGCGCGCAATTGCCGGGTCACCAGCGGCTTGAGATCCTCGCTTAAGCCGGGCCAGTCCTTCTCCAGCAGCGCCATGCAGATTTGCAGATGGCGCGCTTCGTCGCGGCCGACCCGGCGAAAGGCTTCGCGAAACAGCGGATGCGACGCTTTTGCCGCCATCCCATGAAACAGACTGGATGACGCCACCTCACCCATCATGAAGGAAGTGAAGAGCACCGCGAGCGGATAGCGATTGACCGCCTGACAGAATCCGCGCCAATAGCGCGCGCCATTGTGATAGAGCCATTCGATATTATTGTGTGCCGCCCGTTCCAGGGTGGTGCGCGGTTGGAAATCCAGCGGACCGCCGGGAATAAGCCGCTGAATGGCCCGCTGGCAGCATTCCTCGTGATTCACCTCATCGCGCGTGATGGAGAAAAAACACTTGCGTACCGGGTCTTCCTCATGTGCTTCAAAGGCCTGGATCATGGCCCGCGCGAACACCGGCGGTCCTGAGGAATCGAAGTTGGCCAGCAGCGCCCACCAGTACATCAGCGAGACGCGTTCCTCCGCGGTCCAGGCTGAAGGGTCAAGAGCTGACCAGGGCAAGTCGGAAGGATTGAAGCCTTCCACCTTGGCCCGCTCGTAAATCTCGGCCAGTTTCGACGCCTTGCCGATCCGCCATTCCATCGGAAAAATGTTTGGTTGCTCGATGGAGGGCGGAGTTTTGAAGCCTTCGGGCGGAACTACCAATGGCATTCACCTGCTCCCCGCCGATTTAGCTTCTTATTATTTTATCGCGGACAAGAAAGCTTAGCTACGCCATCCGTCCGGCGGTGGGCAGAGCTAAACGTAGCGCTTCTCGCGACTCGAGGCGCTCGCGCTCGCGACGTTTTCGAAATCGCGGACCCTAATCGTCCACGCTCAGGTAGACGGGTTTATTTTGATGACGGCTCTTCGGGAGCGATCGGAAGCCAGGCCAAACGGTCCCGATCGGGAGTGATGCGATGGCGCCAGGCGGCGGGAGTGCTGGATTCCAGCGGTCGTGTGAGACGATCCAGGCGCATAAAGCTCAGCACCATCCGGCCGTCCACCCCGGCCGATGATGCCGCCTTGAGGACCTGGGCGCGGATGACTGCGCAGTCAGGGGCAACGGGTTGGTCCTGGGCGGGATCGAAGAATAAGGGTTCGTCGGGTAGTGGATCACGCCCAAAACGCTCATAAAAGGCGCGGTAACGAATTCTGAACACTTCGAGCGTCGCGATCGCCATCCGTTCTTCGATCAGTCCCCGGCGGCAATCGCTGACCACGAAGCGGCCCGAATTCCGAAAACACATATTGCCAGTTTTTCTTCCCACGATCGTTGTGACTCCATTTAGCGAATGTCAGGAAGTGCAAAACAGATGCCGTGATTGGACACGGGCGCCCTCACCCAAAACGGCTGCGGATTCAACCCCCGCTATAAGCTTGTGGGACGCTTGACTCGACCTGGAGCGGCTACTTTTCTTGGCAGTGCATAGAAACGTTAGCGGAGGTGGTAAGCCTTCATTTTCTTCTGCAATGCCGCTCGGGAAAGCCCGAGCGCCTGTGCCGTACGTGATACGTTGCTTTGATTTTGACGTAAGGCCTCCGCAATATGACGCGCCTCAAAGGCGGCTCGGGCTTTGCGCAGCGATTCCGGTCCGGATTGCGGATGCTCCAAAGGCAGGCTGTCCCCCGTCGCTGCGGCCGGCAACTCGCTTTGGGCCTCACTTGTGTCGGAAGATGCACAAATCGAAGGCTTTTTGACCCTTGATTGCTCAAGCGTCGGCGTAAGGTGGTTCGGTGTGATTAATTCTTCATCACGGGCAAGAGCAACCGCCCGTTCGATTTCGTTGCGCAATTCGCGAACGTTTCCTGGCCATTGGTAACCGCACAGGATATCGAGCGTTTCAGGCGCGAAGCCTACGATGTGCTTATTCTGGCGTTGAGCGGCTGTATTGAGAAAATGCGAAGCCAGCATCGGTATATCTTCGCGACGATCGCGCAGTGGTGGCAATCTGATGGGGAAAACTGCCACTCTATAATAAAGGTCCTGTCGAAAATTGCCCCGCTCTACTTCTGTCTTGAGGTCTCGATTGGTGGCCGACAGGACTCTTACGTCAACTTTTCTGGCAAAGGTATCGCCTACAGCCACAACTTCTTCTTCCTCCAATACCCGCAACAGCTTGGCCTGCATGCTCATCGGCATATCCGAGATCTCATCGAGGAAAATCACCCCACCGTTAGCCGCCCGGAACAGCCCCGGATTATCCCGGACGGCGCCAGTAAAGGCGCCCCGCCGATGGCCAAACAGTTCACTTTCAAGCAGACTTTCGGGCAAGGAAGCGCAGTTTATGGCAATAAAGGGTCCGTCGGCCCGGGCGCTAGCCAGATGTATGCCGCGCGCCACCATCTCCTTGCCCGTTCCAGTCTCGCCTTCGATGAGGACGGGGATCGAAGAAGCCGCCGCGCTCTCCATCAGACGGAAGACCTCGCGCATCGCAGCGGTCGCGCCAATGATTTTGCCAAACGCATCGCTTCGGGCGAGGTCGCGGCGCAGCACGCCCAGACGCTTTTGCAGACTGGCCTCGGCGTCGCGCACCTGGGTGTAGAGTCGCGCGTTCTCGATCGCCACCGCGATACTGCCGGCCAGCGCCTCGAAGAAGGCAAGATCGTCTTCGGAGAAACGATTGGGGCCGCGGCTGTTGACCGCCTCGATCACTCCTATCTTGCCCTGACGAGTAATCAAGGGCACCGCAAGCAGGTCGCGAGTGGTGAAGCCGGTTGCCCGGTCCACGCCGTGATAATGGCGGTAGTCGCCTTGGGCATCCGTAACCCGGATCGCGACGGCATCGTTCAGCGCCGCGCCGGCGATTCCCTTGTCCGCGGGAAAGCGCAAATTGCGCAATCGCTCCACAATCGCCGGGTCAGACTGGGAAACATAAGGGAAATAAAGCTCGTTGCGGTCCGGGTCGAGCAGCAGAATCGAAATTCCTTCCGCATTGAGTACTTCGCGGCACTTGTTGACCACCAGCGGCAGCAATTCCTGCAACTCGATCCGAGCCGCGAACGCGCAACCCAACTCGTAAAGCAGGGCGAAGCGGTCGCGTGGGCTGACCGTGCCTGAAGTCTGATCAGGGCCTTGACGCACACCCGGTTTAGAGATCAGCCGACCCTGCTTTAGAACTTTTTCGTTCAAAGTCGTTCATCTCCCCCTTGTCGGCGGACCGTTCAGTTTCCCACCACAAAGGCGCAGCTGGTGGTACCGCTGCCGCCAATGTTCAGCGTGGCCACTTTTTTTGCTCCCTCGACCTGGTAATCCCCGGCATTGCCGGTGACCTGCTTGAATGCGTCCAGAAGCTGGCGCACTCCGGTCGCACCCACCGGATGCCCGGCGCCAATCAAGCCCCCGCTGGGATTGATCGGCATCGCACCACCCAACTCGATCACGCCCTCCTCCACCGCTTTCCACGACTGGCCGGGGGCGGTGATGCCGAAATGGTCGATCGCCATGTACTCCGAAGTGGTGAAACAGTCGTGAGTCTCGATTGCGGCAATCTGTTCCAACGACACGCCGGCGCGCGCGAAGGCGTCGAGAATAGCCTGGCGCGTGTGCGGCAATATGTAAGGATTGCTGCGGCTTTCCGCCATCTTGGTATCGAACTCGATGGGCGCGGTGCGATGGCCCCAGCCCAGAATTCGCGGGATTGCCACAAGCTCCAGCCGGCGGCGTTTGGCGTACTCGCGCGCGTACTTCTCCGACGCCAGGAAGATCGCGACGGCGCCGTCGGTTACCTGGGAGCAGTCCGACGCCTTGATGCGCCCGCCGATCACCGCATTGTAGCGGCTTTGCCGCGCCGCATGATTTTCGCTCATGTACCAGTTGCGCGTCTGCGCCAGCGGGTTGCGCCGGGCATTGGAATAATTCACGGCGGCGATATGCGCCAGATGCTCGTCTTTCAGACCGTAGCGGCGGTCGTACTCATCGCCCAGGCGTCCGAACAGTTTGGGAAAGGGAAATTCGATTCCCCTGGCCTCCCGCTCATACCATGCCGCGGTACCCAGGTAATCACCGCCTACGGCCGCATCGACGGTCTTCATCTGTTCGACTCCCACCACCAGCGCCAGGTCGTACCGTCCGGCTTCGATTTCGGCCGACGCGGCCAGAATCGCGATCGATCCCGAGGCGCAGGCCGCCTCATGACGGCTGGTGGGAATTCCGGAAAAGGCCGGGTCCACGTCCACAACGAACGCCCCCAGATGGCCCTGATGGGCGTAAAGTTCGGCGGCGAAATTTCCGACGTGCGCGGTCTGCACGTCGCGCGCATCGATGGCGGAACTTTCCAGCGCGCCAAGCACAGCTTCCCGCATCAGCGCTACAATATGTTTGTTTTCCTTGGACCAGTTGCGGGCGAAATCGGTTTGCGTTCCGCCCAGAATAAATACCGGTGGATGACTCATATAACCTCGCTCTTCATCCAACAAACGTGCGGCCGAAATCAAGTACGCTGCCCGCGTACAACTTCCCTTCCGCAGTTTCCAGCACGGGTGGAATTTTCAATTCATAACGTTTGAGCAGTTCAATGGTGTCCGCGGCGCCCAGCAGATCGACTATCACGCCGGGCGGTGCCCAGTTGAATCCATAGGACATAATCGTATCGATGTCGCCGCTGGACGCCGCCGCTTCACCCACGCGGCTGAGCGCGTAACTGATATATCCAAGCACGATCCGGCGGGCCAGTTCGGCTTCGCTGCCGTCCGCCGTTTTAAGCACCTCAAGCGATTCACGATACCGGCCCACCCGATGCAAACCCTTCATCCGCTCGACGAACTGGATCGGTTTGGGCGCCACAAATTCATAATACCGGCCGCTGGTATCGAGCACCTCGACCCGCTTTCCCGTGCGCCGGTAAAATCCGCCCCGCGCCGGCGTTTTATCACCCATCCTGCCCTGCGCGACCCCCTGCTTGATATAGTCGGGCAGTTTGAAGAGGGCGTGCGCTTCATCCTGCGTCTTTTCGTAAATGTTTTCGACAATCGCCTGATGGACGTCCCAGCCAACCAGGTCGATAGTCGCCAGCGGAGCCATCGCACGGCCGGTGTGGGGTCCAAGCAGGTAATCGAGGAAAGCGACGCCGTATTGCGGCACCAGTTGCGCGATCTCGTTGAGCGTTTTGAACGCAATCCGGTTGCCGGCGAATGCGGGGCGATCGGCCGCGACAATCAATCGGCGTCCGAGTCGTTTCTGCAGCATCTGCCTGACGGCGTCGATTACCGCGGGATCGGTATCCGCGTGCGGAACAATCTCGGTACCAGCGATCAGGTGAGGCGGATTGAACAGATGGATTCCGAGAAAATGGCGCCGGAACGATTCGCTGCGGCCCCGGGCCAGTTCGGCTATCGACAGACCCGAGGTCACCGTCGCCACGATTGAATCGGGCGCGCGATAGCGGTCAACCTGTTCGAAGAAACCGCGCTTGAGCGCCAAATCCTCGGCCAGCGCTTCGAACACGACCGCCGCGCCTTCAACCGTCCGTTTAAGATCGCTGTTGTAAGCTCCGATTTCGATGTTTTCCGAAATCGCCTCGGCGCGCGCCAGGGCCTGGACCTCTTCCAATGCCTGGGCGGCCTTGTCACGGTCGCGAGCCAGCATCACCACGCGGTAACCGCCAGCGGCGAACAATTCAGCCGCACCGATTCCCATCACGCCGTTGGCGCCCAGTATTACCACCGCGCCGTTCTGGTTATTCACACTTTTCGGGTTGTTCAGAAGACCTCCCACTCCGGTCGAACCGTGCTTTCCTTGATGGCGTCCAACCGGCCAAATCGGCCCGTTGAATCGGGAACCCAAAGCAGCTTAGCTTCGTTCCGCATGATTTGCCAGTACGCGCGGGAACGCCTTTGTCGCAATACTTGTCAATTGCAATTTTTACGGTTCGATCCATGCGCATTGATTTGGCATGAGCTTTTCCTCGGCCTCTTCGGGCCCCCAGGTGCCGGCCGGATATGTCGCCATCCCGTTTCTCCCCTCCCGCCTCCAGACGTCGAGTATGCTCTGGACGAAACGCCATGAACGCTCGACCATCTCTGAATCGACGAACAGTGTCTGATCGCCCGTCATTACCTCGTACAGCAGCATTTCGTATGCTTCCGGCAGACGGGCCTGAAACTCCCGTTCGTACTGGAGGTTCATCTGTACGGGCCGGATTGAAAGATCGAGTCCCGGCTGTTTGGCTATAACCGACAACGAAAAACCCTCGTCAGGCTGTATTCTCAAATTCAGAACATTGGCGGGAAGCGAATGACGCTCGGCAAACAGGATAGCCGGCAGCGGTTTGAAATGAATGGCGACCGAACTGGCGCGGCGCGCCAGCGCTTTGCCGGTGCGCAGGTAAAAGGGCACGCCCGACCATCGCCAGTTGTTGACGAAAAGCTTTAACGCCACGAACGTTTCGGTGGCTGAATCGGGCGCCACCCCCTGCTCCTTCAAATAATCCGGCAACACCCTGCCGTCGACATGGCCTGCCGTGTACTGCGCGCGCACGACCTGACCATGCACCTCTTCGGGCGTCAGCGGCTTGATCGCGCGCAAGACATTGAGCTTCGCCCCGCGGATGTCCTCAGCGCCCAGGCTGACCGGCGGTTCCATCGCAATCAGGGTGAGGAGCTGAAACATGTGATTCTGGACCATATCGCGCAAAGCGCCCGCATGATCGTAATAGCCCGCTCGCGTTCCCACGCCTTCCAGTTCGGAAACCGTGATCTGAACGTGGTCGATATGATGGGCGTTCCAGATCTGCTCGAAGATGCTGTTGCCGAAGCGCAGCACCAGTAAGTTCCGTACGGTCTCCTTGCCCAGGTAATGGTCGATGCGAAAGATCTGGCTCTCGTCGAGGTACTGATGCAGTCCCTGGTTGATGGCCATCGCGCTGGCCAAATCCACCCCGATCGGTTTCTCGACCACCACCCGACTGAACCCGCGTCCCTGCGGCGGCCAGATTAGTCCGGCATCGTGGATCCGCTTTACCCATTCGAGGATCGCCTCGGGCGGAAGCGCCAGGTAAAAGATCCGGTTGGGCGGCAGGGCGCCCGCGGCTTCGATCTGCTCAAGCCGCGCCTTAAGATGATGAAAGCTCTCCGGACTCTCGATTCCCGAAAGGTAGTCCAGCCGCGCCGCAAAGCGCTCCCAGCACGCCTCCCGCAGCGGGGCGTTGGAAAAGCGCTCAATACCGTCGCGCGCGTGGCGGCGGAACTCCTCGATCGTCATCTGGCGGCGCGCGCAACCCACGATCATGGTTTCCTCCGCCAACAGCCGCTCGCCGCAGCAATCCAGACTGTAAAGAGCCGGAATCAGCTTGCGCATCGCCAGGTCGCCTGACGCGCCGAAAATGACGATCGAGCACGGCGGAACTTGTTCGGCTTCTGCGAGCCGGACGACCTCGTCCATGACAATCTCCTTCAGCGATTAGACTAACGCCGCCGCGCAACCGGCGCACGTGCCCAGTTGGCAGGCGCAGCGCTGGGCCTGCCCCCAGCATGGCTGCATGGAAGCGGACGCGGCGCATTTTTTCACTTCTGCGACTTGACCGCGGAGAGCGGCCGGGCAAGGCTGACTATCGCCGCCTGTACCGATGGCTCCTTTCGTAGCCGAGGCGTAAGCAATTTGGGCGCGGCACGACCCTCCGAAGGTGTAAATCATACGTTTGAGCCGGTCGCAGGAAATGGATTAAGATGCCGGCTAATCGGCACCGGTTCGCGCGCTTCAACCCAACCAGGGGAGTTTCGAAATGGCATATGACCTGATCGTCAAAAATGGCACGGTCATCGATGGCACCGGGGCGCCGCGTTTTCGCGCCGACGTCGCGATTGCCGACGGACGCATTACCGAAGTCGGACACGTCAAAGACACCGCCCGGCGCACCATCGACGCCTCGGACCTGATCGTCGCGCCCGGCTTCTTCGATCCACATACCCATTATGACGCGCAGATGTGCTGGGATCCGCTAATTACCTGCTCCTCCTGGCACGGCGTGACCAGCATCGTGATGGGCAATTGCGGCGTCGGCATCGCGCCCTGCCGCCCCCAGGATCGCGAGGTCGCCACCTGGGACCTGGTCAATGTCGAGGGCATTCCTTTCGACGTCCTCAACCGCGGCATCACCTGGGATTGGCAAAGTTTCCCCGAATTCATGGACGCGGCGCAGCGCCGCCGCAGCGCGCTCAATCTCGGCTTCCTCGCTCCGCTCACGCCCTTTCGCCACATGGTGATGGGCGAGGAGTCGATGGAGCGCGCCGCCACCGCGGATGAGCGCGGCCGGATCAAGGCGCTGCTCAAGGAAGCGGTGGCGGCCGGCGCTGTCGGCTTTTCGCTGACCCGCGTCCGCCAGCATATCGGCTACCAGGGCCGTCCTCTGGCTTGCCGTCTCGCCGACCGCGACGAACTCGCGGCCTATGCCAACGCGCTCAGAGAATTGGGCAAGGGCACCATCGAGATCGCGCTCAACCAGGACCTCGCGCTGGTTACCGACGAAGAAGCCGAACTGCTCGATTTCATGCTGACGCAAAGCGGGCGTCCGGTGACATGGCTGGGGCTGGCGCCGACTTCGGGAAGAGGTGACGCGCACATCGAGACGCTGGAGAAGATGGGTCCGCTGATGGCCCGCGGCGGCATCCCGCAGGTGATCGCTTATCCGTCCGAGCCGCAGTTCAGCATGCGTAATCCCTTCCTGCTGGCCAGTATCCAATGCTGGCAGCAGGTGTTCAACCAACCCCCCGAAGCGCAAAAGCGAATCTATGGAGACCCCGCGTTCCGCAACGCGTTTCGCGAGGCGCTCAAGACCCCGCAGATTTTTGCCGGCCGATGGGATCGCGTGCGCATCGACGAAGTTTCAGACCCGGCGCTCAAGCCGATCGAGGGCAGGATGGTGTCGGAGGTCGCCCAGCAGCGCGGAGCGGATCCACTCGACACGTTTTTGGACCTGGCGATCGAAGACGATCTGCGCATCCGCTACGCGGTGGCCAATCGCGGCGAGGATCGGCTGGCGGCCCTTATCAAGGATCCGCGCACGCTGGTCGGTCAGGCCGACGGCGGCGCGCACGTCGATATGATCTGCATGGCGGGCTATCCGACCCACATGATTGGCCGATGGGTGCGGCAACGCCAGTTGATGACGCTGGAGGAGGGAATTCGCCGGATCACCTCGCAGCCTGCCGATCTGTTCGGATTCCCCGAGCGCGGCCGCATCGCGAAGGGCTCGGCCGCCGACATAGCGATCTTCGATTACGACCGGATCGGATGTGCGCCGCGGCCCGAGTCGCGTCACGACCTGCCCGGCGGCGGCTTGCGCCTGGTGACGACGTCGCAGGGCGTCGAATACACGATCGTCAACGGCGAGGTGCTGTACGAGCACGGGAAACACACCGGCGCGCTACCCGGCCAGGTCCTGCGCTCGCGCCGCCTCGATTGATAACGGCAACCAAACCTGATTCTCTCGCCCTGGAAGGGGCAAATGAGCGCCCATTGTTTTGGGGCGTCCTGACTCAGCACGCGATTTTTTGCGGCGCGCGATTAAGGATTTGCCCGCTGCGTCGATCCGCGAACGGATCGCTTTTCACCCGAACCGCACTCTGGATCGATCCCCGCCACCACTATACTTTTTCAGCAGGCCCAGCCTGACCGGCTGGGTTTCGCGGAAGAACTCAGCGATGAAAATCAAAGTGGCAGTAGTAGGCGCGACCGGAATCGCGGGGCAGCAGGTCCTCGCCAGTCTCGACAACCATCCGACTTTCGAAGTCGCCGCATTGGCGGCGTCCGAACGCTCCGCCGGCAAATCTTTCGCCGACGCGATCACCGATCCCGATAGCGGGATCAGGCGCTGGTACGCCGCCGGATCGAATCCGGCGCCCGAAATCCTGGCATTGCCGGTGCAGGACGCCAAAGGCCTCGATCTCAGGGGCATCGACCTGGTCTTCGCCGCCGTCGAGTCTGAAGCGGCGCGCGAACTCGAACCCATCTATGCGCGCCACGTGCCGACCGTCTCCACCGCGCGGCCCTATCGGATGGAACCCGACGTGCCGCTCGTAATTCCGGGGGTCAATCTCGAACACCTCGCACTGATCAATGAACAAAAGCGGCGCCGCGGATGGCGCGGGTTCATCGCCACGCTGCCCAACTGCACCGCAACCGGGATGGCGATTACGCTCAAGGCGCTGGAGCCGCGCTTCGGTATCGATTGCGTGATGGTTACCACGATGCAGGGGATATCCGGCGCCGGCCGCGATTTGCCCGCGCTCGATATCGTAGAGAACATCATTCCTTACATCCCCCGCGAAGAAGAGCGCGTTCAGATCGAAACCCGCAAGATTCTCGGACATCTCGGCGAAGGCGCGATCGCCGAACTACCGATCAGGCTCAGCGCGACCTGCACACGCGCAGGAGTTATCGCCGGGCACACTGAAGCGGTCAGCGTTGGATTGAAGAAACCCGCTTCGCCCGAGGACATCATCGCGGCGTTCCAGGAGTATGGCACCGAGTTCACGCGTCTGGGGCTGCCGAGTTCGCCGCGCCACCTGATCACCGTGCATCGCGATCCGATGCGCCCGCAGCCACGCCTGGACCGCGACGTCGAAGGCGGCATGACCACGTCGGTCGGGCGAATCCGTCCCGACGAGGTGCTGCCCAACGGAATCAAGTACCTGCTGGTGACGCATAACACGGCGATGGGTGCCGGCAAGGGCGCCGTCCTGCTCGCCGAATACCTGGCCCACGCCGGATACCTGCGCGGGTAGTCGCGGGCGCATTTTGGAGCACTCGACCTGACGCGCGGATGCGGTAATACTTGAGTTATGAGCGTTTTAATACCTTACGTGGTGGAGCAAACCGGACGCGGCGAGCGCTCCTATGACATCTACTCGCGGCTGCTTCGTGACCGCATCGTTTTTCTCGGCGGCGGCATCAACGACGACGTGGCCAACCTGATTTCGGCCCAGTTGCTGTTTCTGGAAGCCGAAAATCCCGAGCAGGAGATCAATCTTTACATCAACTCGCCGGGCGGATCGGTGACCGCCGGACTCGCCATCTACGACACCATGCAGTTCATCAAGCCTTCGATCTCAACTCTGTGCGTGGGTCAGGCGGCGAGCATGGGCGCGGTGCTGCTTGCTGCCGGCACCAAAGGACGGCGCTACGCCCTGCCCCATTCGCGCGTGATGATCCATCAACTGTCGGGTTCGGTCGAGGGTCAGGCCTCGGACATCGAGCTGCACGCGCGCGAGGCGCTGCGGCTGCGCGAGACGCTCAACAATATCCTGGCGCAGCACACCGGCCAGACCGTGCGGCGGATCGAAAAGGACACCGAGCGCGACAGCTTCATGAGCGCCCAGCAGGCGATGGAATACGGCATCGTCGACGAAATTCTGGAGTCGCGCCAGAGCAAGACGGCCTAGGTCGGTTGTCTCACGCCCGATCACCCCAGCCCCAGCCGTCGCGCAACCTAACATCAGGAGGGGGAGTTGCACGCCGCAGCGCGGACGGGTAGCTATAATCCTCTGACCAAGCCTATCAAGGAAACGGGCAGGTAGCTCAGTCGGTAGAGCAAAGGACTGAAAATCCTTGTGTCGACAGTTCGATTCTGTCCCTGCCCACCATTAAAAATCGGCTGTTTATCAGCATCGGGCGCTTGCCATTAAGCGCAGTTTTACTTGATTCAAGTGCTGGCGCCTGGATGGCGCCAGGGTTCAGAACGCGGCCTTGGAGCTGGATTGCCCGCCACGGCGACGCTTCTGAGCTTGCGCAAAGACGCAAAGCATGACGCCGAAGTAATTACGCACGGTCTTCAGCGCGCCGGCGTACTTAACCACGCGTCGGGAATCCTTGGGCGGCTTGCGCAATTTCGGCTTGGCTCAAACGCGCTTCCTTCCAGCTATCCATCCTTTGTCAGAACATGCCGCGCAAAGCGGGCTGTGCGCTCCGTCATTCCAAGCCGCGCCCGCGCACACAACGAGTCCAATCAAAACCCGGGCGCCGCCACCCACCTACGTGACGTGCGTTGAGAACGTTGAGTATTCAAATCCGGCCCTCTGCACAGGAATCGCGCCTGAGGGCGACCAGGGGCCAATGGTCGGGTCAGGCTCGTTTCAACCGTTAGCGGCCGGGGAAATTCGGGGGACGGCGCTGCATGAAGGCTTTGATGCCTTCGCGGAAGTCGGCGCCGCCGAATAGTTTGTTCAGCTCCTGGAAGTCTTCGCGGATGGCCGTGGCCAGATCCGTCAGCATGTGCTCGTAAACCATCCGGCGCGCCACCGCCACGCCCACCGGCGAGCATTGAGTCGCGATTTCGGCCGCCAGTTCGCGCGCCTTCGCCATCAGTTGATCGTCGGGGAAGACGTGGGTCACGAGACGGCGTTCAAGGGCCTCGCGCGCGCTCAGGGTTCGTCCCGTGACCACCAGCTCGATCGCGTCCGCCAGCCCGATCAGCCGCGGCAGCATCCAGCTTGCGCCTTCTTCGATCGACAGGCCGCGGCGCGGATAGAGGATTCCCATGCGGGCGCTCTCGGCAGCGACGCGGATATCGAAATACAATGCGCAGGTGAAACCCACGCCGACGCACACGCCGTTGATCGCGCCGATAATCGGCTTGCGCAGCGCCAGCATGTAGGAAAATGCGCCGCGAAAGTCGGGCTTCAGATGCTCGTCGCGGCGGTTGTGCTCCTTTGCCTCCTCCATCACCCGGGCCGCCGGCGTGCGCAGCACGTCCATGTCCATGCCCGAGCAAAATGCCTTGCCCGCGCCGGTGACGAGGACCACGCGTACGCTGTCGTCGCGATCGGCTTGCTGGAGCGCGTCGTGGATCTCCCCGATCATCTTCGGCGGCATCGCATTCATGCGGTCGGGACGATTCAGCGTGATAGTCGCGATCCGATCCGATGTGTCATAAAGAATCTGCTCGTAAGCCATCGATGAATACCTGCCGCGATGATTGGAACGATTGTTCGCATATCGCGCCGCCACGAGCAACGGCAAGCGCCTACACGGCGATTCGCTTGCTCCCGGACGGCGGTTTGCTCCATGATCGGCGCGGCTTGAACACTGGCCCGGAGGCGGTTGCGATGGCAACAGGAATCGTCAACGGTTCAGGATCGCCTGATTTCGCGGCTGCTCAGGCCCGTTCTCGGACCCGTGCTCGCATCGGCCCGCCGGCCGCTTTTCTCGCGCTAATAGCTTTGGCCATTTGCAGGGCGGCGCCTGCGGCGGCGGATAGCGCCATGGCGCTGGTGCAGTCGGCGGTAGCCAGCGCGCGCAAGGTCCTGGCCAATCCGGATTACAAATCCGCGCCGCAAACCAAAAGGACCGAACTGCTCAAGTTGCTGGACAACACTTTCGACTTCGACGCTATGGCGCGCTCCTCGCTCGGCCCATATTGGAAGAAGCTTCGGCCGGACCAGCGCGAACAATTCGTTGCGCTGTTCCATCAAAGACTGGAGCGCCGTTACGTGAAGATCATCGAAGATTATTCCGGCGCGCAGATCAATTTCGTCAGGGAAAACCCCAACGGCGCCGATCGCGCGCAAGTTTATACCAACGTCGTCAATCCAATGCTGGCCGAACCGCTCGAGATGAATTACATGCTGATACGCAAAGACGGGAGCTGGAAAGTTTACGACATCGACATCGGTGGCATAAGCGAAGTGGATAGCTACCGCAAGGAATACGCCCGGATCATCAACGGCCAGGGCTACGACGCGCTGGTTAAGAAGCTCGAAAATCCCTGATTTGCATCAAAAATTCGGATGAAAAATGTCGCCTGCGGTAGCCCATCGCGCCGAGCGCAAGGCTGGGAACAGGGTCCGTAAACCAGCCGCAAATCATACTCGCAAAGTTCGATTAATCCTTTTACAGATTTCGCTGAACCATAAATGCTGTGTTCGGAGGTGCAGGGATGACAAGGCGCAATCTGCCGATCTCACGCTGGTGGATGCAGGGTGCAATTCTCACTTACCTGGTCGGATTCAGTATCCTGGGGTTCCTTGCCTATCTGGGTTATGCAGAGCAGCCGCCGATCCCGGCGCGGGTGCTCGACGCCAACGGCGGCCTCATCATTACGCGCAACGACATCCTGGACGGGATGAACGTATTCGAGCGCTACGGCATGATGGAATATGGCACCATATATGGGCATGGCGCATATCTCGGTCCCGACTTCACCACCGATTATCTTCACCGTGAGGCGCTTTATCTGCGGGCCAGATATGCTCAAACCGGCGCGCCTGAATCCGCCGCCACGCGGGTGATCGCTGAACTGCACGCAAACACCTACAACAGAGCGGCCGACACGCTTACATGGAGCGCCGCGCGCGCTGACGCATACCGGGCGCTGTTGGCGCATTACCAGCGGATGTTTTCCGCGCCCGAACCAGCGGCGGGATTGCAGGCTCGCCTGATCAGCGATCCCGCGGACATCGCCAAAATGGTGGACTTCTTCGCCTGGACGGCGTGGACCGCGGCCGCCAACCGGCCGGGACATTCTTACTCCTACACCAACAACTGGCCGCCGGAACCGCTGGCTGGCAACCATGTCACCGCGGATGCCGTCATCTGGAGCGCTATCTCGATTGTCTTTGTGTTGGGCGGCACCGGCCTGGTGCTGTTTCTTTTCGGGCGCTACGACTGGCTGGGATGGACCGAGGAGCGCCGAGCGCTGCGCTTTCTTCCGGTCGAGGATTACGCGCCTACCCCTGCACAACGCACCATCGTGTGGTTCCTGCTGGTCGCATCCCTGTTGTTCCTGATGCAAACGCTGTTGGGAGGATTGGCGGCCCATTATCGTGCCGAACCGGCCAACTTTTTCGGCGTCGATGTCTCTCGGCTGCTGCCTTACAATCTGGTGCGGACGTGGCACGTACAGCTCGCGATCTTCTGGGTCTCTGCATCCTACCTGGCCACCGGCATTTTCATCGCGCCGTTGATCAGCGGCCGCGAACCACGCGGGCAGCGCGCACTGACGATTATCCTGCTGGTGGCCGTGGCGATCGTGGTGTTCGGCAGCATGGCCGGCGAATATGGAAGTATTCAGGGATGGATCCGGCGCTGGTGGTTTTGGATCGGCGATCAGGGGTTTGAGTATTTGGACCTTGGCCGCTTATGGCAGATCGGTCTGATCGCGGGGTTGGCGCTGTGGGTATTTATCCTCTGGCGCGGACTCGCGGGCGCGCTGGAAAGCCAGCGCCAGGGCAATCTGCCCTGGATGTTATTTTACGCCGCGCTGGCAATTCCCGCGTTTTATGCGGTGGGTTTGCTGGTCAATCCACGCAGCGGCTTCGTTATCACCGATTTCTGGCGCTTCTGGGTGGTTCATCTGTGGGTCGAGGACTTTCTGGAACTCTTCACCACCGTGGTCGTTGCCTACGTCTTCGTCCTGCTGGGCATGGTCACGGAAAGGACCGCGCTGCGCGTCATCTATCTGGATATCATCCTGTATTCGATTGGCGGCGTGGTGGGCACGATGCATCATCTCTATTTCAGCGGAATGCCGGCGGCGCATATGGCCCTGGGCGCTGCGTTCTCGGCCATGGAGGTGATCCCGCTGCTGATGCTCACGCTGGAAGCATGGGGCTTCATGCGCTCGGGCGGCCAATCAACCGCCGGTCAGGACCATCCCCATCGCTGGGCCGTATGGTTCCTGGTCGCCACCGGTTTCTGGAACTTTCTGGGCGCGGGAGTGTTCGGATTTCTGATCAATCTGCCCGTGGTCAGTTACTACGAAATCGGCACGGGGCTTACTGCCAATCACGCTCACACTGCGATGATGGGCGTCTATGGGATGCTGGCGATCGGCCTGCTGCTCTTCTGCCTGCGTTACCTGATGCGGCCCGAAGCGTGGAGCGAGCGCGCCGCGCAATTATCTTTCCTGTCGCTGAACATCGGGCTTGCCTGGATGGCGTTCTGTAATCTGTTCCCGGTGGGAATCGTGCAGTTGTACGACGCGGTTGCAGTCGGCTATTGGCATGCGCGCGCTCCCCGGTTCATCACCACCGGCTGGGTGCATTTCCTGGAATGGTTGCGGTTGCCCGGAGACGCCTTGTTCATCATCGGCGGAGCGATTCCCTTGCTCTACCTGTGCGTCCTTGCCGTGGTCAATCCCAATCCTCGCCGCAGCACCGCGGAAGTGCCCGCGCGGCTGTTTACTGTCGAACGGGCGGCTTGACGGCTATCTGAACTCCGGTCCGCGAAGCTGCTGCTCGAAAGACACGAGCGCCGTGAACGACGCGATACTCAAGGAATTGCGCTACATCCTTGCTGAAATCGAGCGGCTCAAGCGCAGTCGCATTGCGCGTCCAGCAGCCGCGGCCAAAGCGTGAACGACCGTGCTTACGCGTCCCGCGACGGGGCTATGGCTGCGCAAGTTTGAAGCGTTCAACCAGAACGCGCGCTTCCAGCACTTGCCCGCTCAGGTCGAGTGGGCAGCGACAACACAGATATTCCGCAGCCGCCGCGGGAATATCCATCGGCTGGCGCGCGATGTAAGGCCGGCTGCCCCGGCGAATCTCCTGGTCGGCGCGCTCGGTCAGCACCGCGCCCGGATCCAGCGCAAACACTCCAATACCGGCGTCGCGCGCTTCCAGCGCCAGCGCCACCACGAAGCGGTTCAACGCCGCCTTGGAAACGGCATACGGCGCTCCAATTCCTGTCGCGCCCGGGGAAGACGCGGTCATGGTCGCCGCAGCGGAGGTAAGGTTAAGGATGACGCCGCGGCGCTTCGCAAGCATCGAAGGCAGGCACGCTTTGCTGGCGACCACCGCCGCCATCAGGTTAGCCTCGATATTGAAGGCCCAGGTATCCAGCGAGGTTTGCAAAAACGCATTGTAGTTGCCGGGTCCCAGGTAAAGGGCGTTGTTGACGAGGACGTCGATCGCGCCATACTCGGCCAGCGCGGTTTGGCACATCGCCTCGACCTCGATGCGCCTGGTCACGTCGCAGCGGATCGGTGTCACGCGCACACCCAGTTCGCGCACTTCGGCGGCGGTCTCCGCCAGCGACCCGGGCCATCGGCTCTGACCCGCATCCATCGTGCGCGCGGCCAGCACCAGGTTAAAACCGTTGCGGGCCAGCCGCAGCGCGATCTGTTTGCCGATCCCGCGGCTGGCGCCGGTGATTATTGCGGTCTGGCCGCGCGATCGGTTCGTCGGCTGTTTTGCTTCCATGAGCTTCCCTTCAGGCGTTACGCCTGGGACAACGCGGTCAATTGGCTCACCCGTTTGTTCAAACGTCCGGCTTCAGAGCCGGGCAAGTTTGGCCAGTTCGTCCAGCTTGCGCATGACCACGTCGAACGGCGCCGAAGGCACTCCCATGACGACTCGATCGACACCGGCAGCTTCCAAACTGTCCAGGCGGGCGCGATCCGGCTTAAACCACAGCGTGGTTACACTTACCGATTTCGGGTCGCGGCCGGCCTCAGCCACGCGCCGGCGCAGGTCTTGGACACCGCCCAGCAAGTCGCGCATGATCGTGGGCATCCAGCCGTCGTACAAATCAGCCACCCGCTGCCTGGCCGACGGCGTATGACCGCCAAAATAGATCGGCGGCCACGGTTTCTGCACCGGTTTGGGATAGGACCATACGGGATCGAAGTTGACGAATTTCCCGTGAAACTCCGCGCGCTCCTCGCTCCACAGTTTCTTCATCGCGTCCATCCGCTCGCGCAGCAAGCGGTAGCGTGTAGCAAACGCGGTTCCGTGATTCTCCATCTCCTCCGCGTTCCATCCTGCGCCAATGCCGAAGATGAACCGCCCGCCCGACATGAGATCGAGACTGGCGACCTTTTTGGCCAGCACCAGCGGATCATGTTCGACCACCAGGCAGATCGCCGTTCCCAATTTGATGCGCGTGGTGACCGCGGCAGCGGCGGCGAGTCCGACGAACGGATCCGATATGTGCAGATAATCCCGGGGCAGTTCTCCGCCCATCGGATATGGAGAGCGGCGCGAGACCGGGATGTGCGTGTGTTCGGGCAGCCATAGCGAGTCAAAGCCGCGCTGTTCGACCGCGCGCGCCAGTTCAGGCGGCGAGACCGTGTATTCGGTCGCGTAGCTCAGGATGCCAAATTTCATCGCCTGCTCCGTCCCTCAGAGAAAACTTCCAGCGCCATTGATACCCTCCATCGCACGGCTCTACCTCGACTTCAAATTTATGCCCTGAAGATGTTTCCAATGTTTAATGACAACCGGCATCCCTTATGTTGACTGGCAAGGACGGTACATCTAGCCTACTAGGCCGATATGCCACACGTGCCAGTACATCCGTCGGCGATCAAACGCCATCGACGCAGCCTCAAACGCAAAGCCCGCAATCGCGCGGTAAAGACTCATGTGCATAACGCGATAAAAAACGCGCAGGAAGCGCTGGGGACGGGCGATGCGCAACGGAGCAGCCAGGCGTTGCGCGAGGCCATGAAGGTTTTAGGCAAAGCGGCGACCAAGGGCGTGATCCATCGCAACACGGTGTCGCGTAAAATTTCCCGTCTGGCGCGCCGCCTCAACCGGGTCAAGGCTCAGGCTGCGCAGGGGTAAAGTAATCCGCTACGATTTGGGGACAATGCCAGCGGCGTGACCGTCGGCTTGTGCCGCCAATTCCGCACTTGAGGCTCGCGGCCCCAGGATAGTTTCCAATTCTTCGGCCCCGACGGTTTCCGCGACGAGCAACCGCCGGACCAGGTCGTCCAGTTTTTCGCGCACGCTGGTCAGGCGGCGCAACACTTCCTGGTGGGTTTCTTCCAGCAACTCGCGCACTTCGTGGTCGATTCTGGCCGCTGTATCCTCGCTGTAATCGCGGCCTTGTGCGATCTCGTAGCCGAGGAAGGGCTGCTGTTCGTCGGTCTTGAATGACGCCAACCCAAGCTTCCCCATTCCCCATCGCGTTACCATCCGGCGCGCCAGACGCGTGGCCTCCACCAGGTCGTTCTCAGCCCCAGTGGTGATTTCCCCGATCGCGACCTCCTCGGCGCCGCGCCCGCCCAGCATCACGGCCAGGCGGGCTTTCAGGTAGGAATAGCTCAGGTTGTGACGTTCCTCTCCGGGAATCTGCTGAGTCAACCCGAGCGCCTGGCCATGAGGGACAATCGTGACCTTGTACACCGGGTCGGCGGCGGGAGTGAGCCACGCGACCACCGCATGGCCGGATTCGTGATAGGCGACTACGCGCCGCTCCGACGGATCCATCAACTGCGGATGAGCCGCGCCCAGGCGGATCTTATCGAGCGCCTCGTCAAAATCCGCCATCGAGACCGTGTCGCGGTTGTGCCGCGCGGCAGCCAACGCCGCCTCGTTGCACAGATTGGCGAGATCGGCGCCGCTCATACCTATGGTGGTATTGGCGAGCGTTGCCAGATTCACGTCGGGTCCGAGCAGCAATTTGCGGGTATGAATGCGCAGGATGCCTTCGCGGCCATTCCGATCGGGTAACGGGACCACGACCTGACGATCGAAGCGGCCGGGACGCAGCAGCGCCGGATCGAGAACGTCGGGGCGGTTGGTGGCGGCCAGGATAATGACGTTGGTGCTGGGGTCGAAACCGTCAAGTTCACCCAGAAGCTGATTGAGAGTCTGCTCGCGCTCGTCGTTGACGGTGCCGACACCGGCACCGCGGCGGCGTCCGACCGCGTCCAGTTCATCGATAAAAACAATTGACGGCGAAGCTTCCTTGGCCTGCCGGAATAGATCGCGCACGCGGCTGGCGCCAACCCCGACAAACATTTCCACGAATTCCGACGCATTGAGGCTGAAAAATGGCACCCCGGCCTCACCAGCGACCGCGCGCGCCAGCAGCGTCTTGCCGGTGCCGGGAGCGCCAACCAGCAGGACACCTTTGGGAATCCGCGCTCCCAGTGCATGGTACTTTTTTGGATACTTCAGGAAATCCACCTCTTCCTGCAGGTCCGCCTTGGCTTCATCAGCCCCGGCCACGTCATTGAAAGTCACTTTAGGCATCTCGCTGCTGTAACGCCGGGCCTTGATCCGGCCGATGCCGAACATGCCCGATTGGCTCTGCGCGCTGCGGCGCGCCATCCACCAGAAAAACCCGATCAGGAGCAGCATCGGGAACCATTCGATCAGCAGGTCAAGAAACCACGGTGCCGTCGCGGAAGAGACGTTTATTACAACGTGATGCGCTTCGAGCAAACCGATCAGCGTCGGATCTCCAACCGCGGCCGGGAACGTCGTTGTGAAAGTGCTGTATTTGGCAGGATGCTCGGCGGCAGCATTTTCGGCCGGCGGTGGGGCTCCTGATTTTTTGGCCTGCGGCGAGGCCGCGGATTGCAGTGGGGCTTTGGCCTGGGAGGTCGCGGACGCCGGCGGCCACATTAATGGCTTTACGAAGTCACCCCTTATGTCGTCGCCAACGATGTGAACTTCAGATACGTTATTGTCACGAACCTGGCTCAGAAAGGTGGAATAGGGAATTTTGGCGGGCTGTGCGCCATGAGGCCACAAAGCAAGGATGTTCCAGACTGCCAGAGCAGCCAGGATTAGCCACCAAAACCAGAGATTGCCCGGAGGCTGGTTTTTGGGTCCGGGCCCTGATCCACGAGGTCCCTGAGGTCCTGGTGGACTCTGAGGTCCCTGGGCTCGTTGACGTCCAGTGCCTTCCGCCGCCATTAATTTATCGCTTTCCAGGCGCAATCGGCCTTCTTCCTAGCATTGCTCGCCCGGCGTCAAAAGGGAAGCAAGGCGCAATGGGGCGCAAGGGCTCTGCTCCGCGGTCGCGCACTGGCATACAATTGAACGATGATTTCCGCTGATGGATGCCGCGCCGCGCCTCAATCTATGATCCAAAAACATAGCTACGTGCCGAGCCTGGACGGACTGCGCGCGGTTTGTATCCTGTCAGTCATTTTCTTTCACGTCCCCGCTCCCGCAGGCCATCCATGGCTGCAGGCCGTGCGCAGCCGATGCTGGTACGGCGTGGACATGTTCTTTATCCTGAGCGGCTTTCTGATCACCTGGATACTGGCGGTCGAGTTCGACCAAACCGGACACGTGGATTTGGGTTATTTCTATCGCGCCCGCGGTTTGCGTCTGCTGCCCGCGTACTGCACGGCGCTGCTGCTGGTTTTGTGCGGATCGTATGTGTTGGGAAATCGTCCGGGCGCGGGGTTTTACGACCCGGCCAGAATATGGCCGTTGCTGCTGACTTATACGTTGAATCTATGGATTGCCGCGACCGCGATATGGCCGCAGGGACTGAGCCATTTCTGGTCGCTGTGCGTCGAAGAACATTTCTACCTGTCATGGTCGCTGGTGTTTCGCCGATGGGGTACGGCGCGCGCCTTGCGCATCGCCCTGGCGGCCATTGTAGGGGTGCTGTTCTACCGCATCGGATGGTATCTCTACATGAACTGGAGCCATCTGGCGTCGCCCTCGCAAGCGTCTTACTTCAGGATCCATTACGCGACCGATACGCGGATCGACGCGATTCTGATCGGATGCGCGCTGGCGCTGCTGATGCGCGAGCGGCGGCTGGAGGGATTCTGGCATCGGCTGCGCTCGACGCGTTGGCTCCCGGCGCTGGCGTTGGCGGTTGCCATCGCCTGTATCGCCTGGATGACGGAGCATCGATGGCGTCAGATCACGTTCGGCTACACCGCAATGGCTTTGGCGTCGGGCGGGCTGCTGACGGCAATCTTTCTGCAACCGCGATGCCTAATCGGGCGCATCCTGGCGACCCGTCCGCTGGTGGGAATCGGCCGGATCTCCTATGGCATCTACCTGTTTCATGCGCCGCTGTTGGTGGCGTTGGAGGCGCACTTTGGTTTTTACGCCAATTATGTGCCGTCCAGCCGCTATGTCGTAACGCTGGCAGGCCTGACCCTGAGCTCGATCACCGTTGCCGCAATCCATTACCGTCTGGTCGAGCAGCGATTCCTCGCCATGCGCAAACCGCGGTCATTCCTCGCCCCCCGCGCCCATCGAAGCGCGCAAGCGTCAACCGCCTAGTGGCATAGGATTACTCGCCTGCCCTTTCCAAGCACCGCAAAAAAACACAGCCGTAGCAGCGGGAGCGGAGGAAGTTCCGCTCCCGCGATCATCTGACTAGTACGGATGGGCCTCGCGCCAAGCCTTCCACGGCTCCAACGAACCCACCGAATCGGGCTTGCCGGAATGCGCCAGAGGACGCGAGCCCGGCTTCACCTCGTAGGGCGACTTCAAATCCAGCTCCTTGCCGATTTCGCGTATCGCCGGCATTACCTCGGCCGCAAGCAGCTTCAGGTTGTTTTCCCGGTCCCGGCGAGTGATAGGTCCGTCGTTCTGCCACAGAATGAAGATTCCCGGCCGCAGCGTTTCCATCACCACGCGCAGTTTGGGGATAACGGTTTTGGGCGTGCCGCAGATAATGCCGAAGGAATTCAGTACATCGGGGAGCTGATCGAAGATGGCCTTGCGCGTAGCCTCGACGTCGACTTTGGATTCCTGCCAGAACCGCGAACGATGGTCGACCTGGGCCGCGGACACATCGGCCCGCGTTGGGCTTTGCGAGGGCGCTGCCTGGAATGGGGAGCTGGTGCGCTTCTTGTTGGGATCGGAAAACTGGGTCGCGATACGCCGGGTTGCCAGCTTGGAGTTGTATCCCGGTGGAAAATTGTAGGCCGGTTGCGCGAACAGGCTGTAGCCGCTGCCCGCACCCCCGAACATGTCGAACTTGGCAATCTCCCGAGCCTTCTCTTCGCTCTCCGCGACGTAAACCTTCTGCATGTAGCCGAAGTTCTCAGGGCCGACCTGGTAGCCGAGTTCAGCCGCGCGATCACGATAGATATTCCACAATTCAACGGTCGGCTCCAGGAAGGTGGCCAGCGCGATGTAGGGGTAGCGTTTCTCAGCGCACCACAGCGCGGTCTCGGGGCTCAGGAGGCCGGGAATCCACATCTGCGGATGCGGCTTTTGCATCGGTACCGGCCACGGATCGACGAAACGGTAATGGAAATGGCGGCCTTCGTAGCGCCATGGACCGGGCTCGGTCCACGCTCTGACGATGAAGTCGTGCGCCTCGTTGAAGTATTCGCGGTTATAGGCCGGATTGGCGTTGTGCGCGAATTGCTCGCTGCCCGCGCCGCGGACCCATCCCGTGACCAGCCGCCCGCCCGAAATCACATCGATCATCGCCAGCTCTTCCGCCAGCCGCAGCGGATTGCCCAGCGGCAGCGGATTGCCTATCAGGATGATCTTCACCTTTTTGGTGATGCGCGCGAGAATCGACGCTTCAACATCCATCACCGCGCCCATCGTGAAGGGCGTATCATGATGTTCGTTAAGCGCGACCCCGTCGAAACCCAGCTCCTCGCACAGAAGCTTTTCGTCCAGGTATTCGTGATACAGCTCGTGGCCCTTGGCCGGATCGAAAAAGCTGTTGGGAGTGCCAAAGAAACCCTTTTCAATGATGCGGTCGTTGGGCGCATAGCGATAGGGGCGCTCGGTAAAGTACGCTAGATGCACGTTTGATCCTCCCTCTGAAGGCTTAACTCAAAAATCCTTTCACCTCACGGACAAAGGCCGCGTTCTGCTCGATCTCGGGGCGATGACCGCAATGGTCCAGCACCACCAGCCGCGAGCCAGCAATAGCCTTGTTGTAGGCCTCGCCCGCGCTGACCGGTACGACGGCGTCCTCGCGTCCCCAAATCAGAAGCGTGGGCAGTTTGTCGATCACACCCAGCAGGTGGGGCAGGCTCGGATTGTGCAGATAAGGCGACCAGGCAAGCCGCGCGGTTTCCGCGCGCGCATCCTCCCACAATTCAAAGGCCGCCGGCCCGACACCGCCGTAAAGCTGATCGAACTCGGGCGTATTTTCCGGATCGAGCACGCTGGCCGCCAGTTCGGCCGGGGCCATAAGCTGAAAGATGTCGAGGATTTCGCCCTTTGGAGGACGAAGGCCGGCGGCGCCGACAAGAATCATCCGACGGAACTGATCCTGATTGTTGGCCGCCATCTCGGCCGCGATCCAGCCGCCCAGCGAAAAGCCAATTACATCGACCGGCGCAAGCTTCTGTTCGCGCACGAATCGCCCGTAAAAACCCGCCAGGTCCCGTATGTTCCAGATCCAGTCAGCGCGGGGAGTAATGCCAAAGCCCGGATGCAGCGGGATGAGCAGCGAGTGTTCACGCGCCAACTCGGTGTGCCATTTAAGCCATCCGGGATGGCCCATCTCCTCATGGAGAACCAATAAAGGACGACCCGAACCGCCTTTGATGACGGCGAGATCGGTGCCGTCAACCGTGACCGTCTCTTGATGCCATGCTGTTTCCGCCATTTACACCTTCCCCGGAGATCATGTTGGATGCCGCCGTCCGGCCGCGATCAAAAAATTTTCGGCCGGCGCGAGCGCTGAAATTTATTTAGCGCATTTCGCGCGTCGATGAACAGGCCCCGTCACACCCCTCTCCCGCGGCCGTCAGCGACCCGCTGGCGGCGCTGCGTCAATCCACGGCGCGCGGGCCTCACTCGAACATCACCACTGAGCGCAGCACCTCGCCGGCGGTCATCGCGCGGAACGCCTCGTTAATCTGATCGAGCTTGACGCGCCGCGTCACCATATCGTCGAGATTGAGCCGCCCCTGCAGATAAAAATCGACGTATGCGGGAATATCGATCCGGAAGCGATTGGACCCCATCTGGCTGCCGGTAAGCTTTTTTTCCTGGAACAGATCGTTCCATTGCACCTTGATTGGATCGGACGGCGGCACCACGCCGACGCTGACCGCCGTCCCGCCGGGGCCGACGCAAGCCAGCGCCTGCTCAACGACTTTGGCTATCCCAATCGCCTCGAAGGCGTAATCGGCGCCGCCACCGGTAAGGTTGCGGATTTCGGCAACCGGATCGCAAGAACTGGCATCCAACGTATGCGTCGCGCCCATCCTGCGCGCCGCGGCCAGCTTGCTCTCCAGTATATCCACGGCGATGATCTTCGCGGCGCCGGCCAGATGCGCAGCCTGAATCGCTGCCAGTCCGACACCGCCGGCGCCGAAAATTACGACGCTGGCGCCGGTATGGATTTTGGCGGTGTTGAGCACCGCGCCCATACCGGTGGTCACGCCGCATCCAATCAGCGCCGCGCGATCCAGCGGCATCGCGTCGGCGATCTTCACCACCGCGTTTTCGTGCAGCAGCAGCTCCTCGGCATATCCGCCGATATCAGCGAACTGGGTGAGCGCACCGCCTGTCCCCGACAAGCGCGGACGCTGGTTGCGGCGGCGGCGCAACGTGCCGCGCTCGGCGCACAGATGCGGATGGCCAGTCAGGCACTTCGCACATTTGCCACAAAACGGCGACGGACACGCGACCACGTGATCGCCCGGCTGAACGTAAGTCACGGCGCTGCCGACCGCCGTCACGGTGCCTGCCGCCTCATGGCCCATCACCGCCCCCGGCGGCCATGGCAGCACACCCTGAACGATATGCAAGTCGCTGTGACAGACGCCGCACGCGGCGGTGCGAATCCGGACCTCGTTGGGTCCGGGCGCATCGACTTCGACCTCTTCGATTGCCAGCGGTTCGTTCACCTTGCGGAATACGGCTGCTTTCATTTCGATCACCCGACTCTGTACGGAGGCCTCATTTTCGTGGCGGGCGTCCCTGCCCGCCCTTTGCTTTATTTACGCTGCGCGGTGCGCATTTCCTTCATCCGGGCCTGGATCGAGGCGGTGTCATTGAGATGCGGAAACGGCTCATCCGGCACTGCCACGCCCAGGAAACGGCACAACGGCTCCCATCCCTGCTTGGCGTCGAACACCAGCAGCCTCGGTGATGGGATGGCGCGTTGCACCTGCTGGTTGTGGCGGTTGTATACCTCGATCGCGTGCGCCTTGTCCTCGAAGCGTCCGTCAAAGGTATCCTCCAGAACAATCTTGCGCGCCATCTCCATCTGACGGCGGCGCGACGGCGGCAGGCGGTCGGTAACCGGCATCCTGAGGCCCTGGTAGATGGTCTCGGTCACGCTCCGGTACCACGCCTCGGGATCGCGCAGCGACAGGATCACCCTGGCGTCGGGGAAATGCTCGGCCAGTTCGCGCCAATAGCGCGCCGCCGGCCAGTCGACGACGGAGTTGAAATCCTTGAACAGCAAATCCCAATCGATTGATCCGCCGAACGCCAACCGATGCCACATCTGGATATGATCGGGCCGTTCGATCACCTCGAACATGTGATAGCAGGGACCGAAGCCGAGTTTCTCCAAGGCGTTTTTCAGCGACAGCGTCCCGGTCCTGCCAAACCCCGCGCCGACCACTTTCAAAGCCATGCCGCTCCCTTCCCCTCAATCAGAAGTATGCCGCGCCAGCTTAGAACGCGGGCCAGTCCCGGGGCAAAGCCAACGCTATTAGATTAAAGATGACCAGCTCACACTCAGGTATCACAAAGCCGCGACCACCTCCGCAAAAATGTCGGCCACCCGATCGGGCATGCACAGAAAGGGCGAGTGATCGCTCTCCAACTCGATCTGATAGGTGGCCCGCTCCGCCATCCTGCGCTGCCAGCGCAGTTCGATCGCGCGATCCTCGGTGCACGACAGATAAGTGGAGGGGATCTCCTTCCATCCGGCGCGCGTCAGCCTCTGCGATACCGCCTGCATGCCCATATACGTATGCAACCGGGCGCAGGCCCAGGCCGCCGCCGACGGAGTGCAGCGGTTGAAAAACAGACCGGCCGCCTGACTCTTGTCCAGGATCGCGATCGCCTTTCGGTCCTCGGTCGGTCTGATCCAATCCGCAGCGGGCATCCGGATCTCCTTCCAGACCTCGTCCACATCGAACATGATGGTGGCGATCATCACCAGGTGGCGGATGTTGGCGCTGCCCGCCGACGCTTCGCTCACGACCAGTCCGCCATAAGAATGGCCGGCCAGCACGACAGGAGCATTAATTGAATCCGTAAGCTGACGGACGGCGCGCGCATCGGCATAGAGATCGGTGAGTGTTTGCGGGTCTTCGCCGGCGCTCGCCAGGTCCGGCGCATGAGTCCTTATCCCTCGCCGCTCCAGACGCTCGCGCAATGGCTCCCAGCACCACGCCCCGTGCCATGCTCCGTGAACCAGCACCACTTCAGGTTTCGACGCCATATCGAGACTCCTCGCTTTTCAGACGCTCCACCAAGCGCGTCCGGTCACTTTAATATCATTCCGTGGTCAGAAAAAAGCAGCGATGGGTGATAACATCCGACCGACGCGTCGAACGGAGGGGAGAAAGCCATGTTCGCACAGCAATACGGCCCGTGGGCTCTGATCGCGGGCGGTTCGGAAGGCGTGGGCGCATCGTTTGCCCGCAAGCTCGCGGCACGCGGATTGAACCTGGTGCTGCTCGCGCGCAAGCCCGGACCCCTGGAGCAAGTTGCCCAGGAGGTTAGCGCCAACTCGCATGTCCAGGTGCGGACGGCATCGATGGACCTGCGCGCTGCGGACATGCTCGATCGGGTCAGGGCGATCACGGAGGATATCGAAGTCGGGATGTTGATCTACAACGCCGGCGTGGTCAGCCCGGCGCCGTTTCTGGATCGTTCGTTGGAGCGCAATCTCCAAGCGCTGCGCCTGACCGTGGACGGCCCCGTCATTCTCTCACATCACTTTGCTACGAAGATGCGCGAGCGCAGGCGTGGCGGAATCATCATCCTGGGCTCGATGAGTTCGTTCGCGGGCAGCGGCAATTTCGTGGTCTACAGCGCCGCCAAGTCCTTCGACGTAACGTTCGGAGAAGGGCTGTGGTATGAATTGAAACCCTATGGCGTCAACGTACTCAGTTTAATTATCGGGCTGACGCGGACGCCTAAGCTGATGTCGGCCGGCGGCGCGGAACTGGCGCAGAAAACCGGACAGCCACTGCTCGAACCCGACGAGGTGGCCCAGGAAGGCCTGGATAATCTGGAAAACGGTCCCACCTGGATTGCGGGGGCTCACAACCGCGAGATGGCCGCTGCCTACCACGGGATGGATCGCAAAACCGCGGTCCAGACTCTCAGCGGGAACTCAAATATTTAAAGCTTCCTCCCCAAGCCTGGCTTGTATCCGCCTGAATGCGGTTAGCGCCTGGCCGCCGCCCGTTACCGCCCGAGCGCACGAGGATCCAGAACTGGCCGCAGCCGCCGAGGTGCGCCCATAGCCCCAGCTCGAAAATCTTGTCCGTTTCACTGCTTTTTAACTGATTGTTTTAAATGATTATCTCACTATTTTGGCTATTGACAAAACTACTTAAATGAGTTCATGTGCCGTGATTTTGGATATGACGCTGTTGATTTTTCTTCAGATTGTCCAACACTATTTGTTTGACATAATGTAAAATTGTTTACTATTTTTTACATTCAAATTTATTCCACGCCCCTTGAATTTTTCGTGGAGAGCGCAAATGGGTCCGAAAAAGACAGCAAGAATCAAAAAAACGGCCTCTCTGATAGCGATCGCCCTGATGATTACGGGTGCGCAGTTTTCAGTCCCAGCGCTTGCTGTCGGCAGTGATACATCGTCGGCGGCGCCGATAAATAACCAGGAGCTCCTGAAACAGCAGGAAAAGCAGTTCCTGAGAGAACATTCGGACTCCTCCGGCAAATCGCGGCCCGACCTCTGGCGCAAGGGCGTCGAGCAGCAGAAGCACATGCAGGTGGCGCCCTATATCGGCTGGCATCCGACCAAAACCAACAAGGGGAAGCCAGTCACAGTCAATCAAAGCAACACGCATTAAACCAGGGGTAAGACAGTGCGCCGTAAAACGCTTTACTTGATGCTGTTGGCAGTTGCGAGTCTGGCGGCGACCGGGGCATTTTTGACCATGTCGCAGGCCGGCGGACTCACCGGAATTCAGTGGACGCAGATCGGACCGCAGCCCTTGGAGATCGATGCGGAATCTAATTTCCAGGGCACCGGACCCGACTCCGGTCAGACGGTCGATGTCGCTATCGACCCGCGGGGCTCAACCGACCAGATTATCTACATCGCGACGCAGGATGGCGGTATCTGGCAATCAACGGACGGCGGCAACACCTGGCGCACGACCACCGATTTTCTCAGTTCGCTCTCGATGGGGGCGGTGGCGCTGGATCCATCCAATCCGTCAATTGTTTACGCCGGCACCGGCAGTCCGGCCAATACCGGCTTTTTCAAATTCGTCGGCGTGTACAAATCGACCGATCTGGGCACCACCTGGACGCTGACGCCGGGGATGAATGGTTTCTCCAACATCGCTATCAGGCGAATCGTGATGCCCGCCGCCAATCAACTGCTGCTCGCCACCAATCTCGGTGTGATTCGCTCCACTAACGGCATGACCACGGTGACGCGGCCGCTGGTCAACGGCTCCAACACCAACACGATAACCGACCTCCATCTGGATACCGCCAACCCTTCCAACGTGTTCGCGGCAGTCAATGGAGCGGGCATTTTCGAATCGACTGACGGCGGAGCGACCTGGGGCAGCAATTTATGGACGGCGAGCAACGGGTCGCCGCTGGGAGTGGCGAATTTCACCGCCGGGTTTATTTCGTTCGCGCAGTCAACCAAGCCCGACAACAAGACCATTTACGCCAGCGTGCAGAACACCTCCAACACCGCGGCGGCGCCGTTTTGGGGACTGTTTGTCTCCACCGATACCGGCGCCACCTGGGCCCAGGCCTCGGCCAACAACAATCCGAGCAACAACTGCGGTCAATGCGGATATGACCAGACGATCGGGGTCGAGCCCAACGACGCGGCAACGGTGTATCTGGGCTTCGTCGATATGTGGAAATCGACTGACAGCGGGGCAAATTTCAGCGAGATCGGCCATGGCCAGGTCCACAACGACCATCATGCGCTGGTCTTCAGCCCGCACGTTCCCGCCTCCGGCAACACGACTTTTTATGACGGCCAGGACGGCGGAATAGCGCTTTCCTCCGACGGCGGGAGCACGTTCGTCAACATCAACGGCCCCAATCCGGGAGTGGGCACCGCGATCGCCAGCAACCTGCTGCGCAATATGGATATCGGGCGCGGCAGCGCCACCGCCAACAAGTACACCTATGGTGGGATGCAGGATACCGGCACCGGTTCATTCACCTCTTCCGACACCCCCAACACCTGGCACCTGCACGTTGACGGCGACGGCGCGGGCGTCGCGGTCGATCCCTACAATCCGCAGCATGCCGTTGGCATGGACGACGCCTGCCTGATGAATACCACCGACGGCGGCAGCAGTTGGTCATTCGCGAGCGTGTCGGGGAATACAGGCGGCCAGGGATTCGGGTTTGGCAACACCTTGGCATTCGATCAAGTGAACACCGGCGGCACCGACAACACGGTCTACGCTTCGGTGACGCAGTGGGCGAATCCGCCCAAGCCCGGGCAGGGATGCTTCGGGCAGGGTGCGACGACCTTTGCGATCTACCGCAGCACCGACGGGGGCGGGAGCTACGCCTCGTTGTTCCAGGGGCTGAGCGCACCGGCAAACGCGATCGCGACGTCAAAGATCGATCCCAACACGGTCTGGTTTGCGCTCAACGACGGCAATCTCCAGGTGAGCACGAACATGACGGCCGCTTCACCGACCATCGGTTCACCGGCGACTCAGCCCCCTCAGGCCGGTAAACAGCCCGCTACCGCGATCGCCATCGATCCGGCCAACACGCAGACCGTGGTGGTGACTTACGCGGGCTTTTGCGGCGCGGCCTGTGGAAACGGACCCACCCGGCATGTGTACGAAACCACCGACGGCGGCAGCACCTGGACGGACATCAGCGGCACCGCCGGAGGATCGAGCAATCTGCCCGACCTGCCGGTGCACGCGGTGGTAATCGATCAGACCACCAACCCGCATGCGATTATCGTCGCCAATGACGCCGGCGTATTGCAGTCGGGCGACAACGGGGCGACCTGGCAGGTGCTGGGTTTTGGCATGCCGACGGTGGACGTCGTGGCGCTGGCGCTGGATACCAGCGCCAGTCCCGAACTGCTGCGCGCCGGCACGTTCGGACGCAGCACTTTCGAGTTGGGGCCGGCCACAGGCCCGCTAATTTCGATCAACACCGCTACCAACTTCGGGACGTTGTGCTCCGGACAATCGCCGACCACGCTTTTGCAGGTCTTCAACCTGGGCGCCTCGCCTTTGATGATTAGCAACATCTCGCGTGTTTCCGGCAGCACCGACTTCACCGTCACCGGACCCTCCTTTCCGGCCACGATTCAGCCCGGCGAGGAGGTGGATTGGACCATCCAGGTCAACATAACCAACTCCAGCACCAATCCGGATACCGCCACGTTCGAAATCGACAGCAACGACCAGTTTCAACCCGCGCTGCAGGTGACCTACACCGCGAGCATCGGCCAACCGTCGATCGGTACCGCGATCGCCGACAGCGGCAGCTTCGGCAATGTCTGCGCCGGCAACCTGGAGGACCTCAACCTGACGGTGACCAACGGCGGCAGTTGCAACCTGGATCTGACCGGCTTGACGTTTTCGCCGCCCGACGCCGATTTTGTGGCGCCGACCTTTACCAATCCCACGGTCGTGGGAGCTGGCAGTTCGGTCGCGATACCGATCAGGTATCAGCCCCAGAACAACACTGCGGGTGTTGAAACGACCACGATTGAACTGACCAGCAATGCGGCGGGCTCGCCGACGATGATTCCGGTGTCAGGCAATGCGCCGCCGGGACAAATCGCGGTGAGCGGCTCGGGCACCTTCGGCAACGTCTGCGCCGGAAGCAATGCGCAGCAGACGATTACGGTCGCCAACACCGGACCCTGCAACCTGCATGTGACCAGCGCCACCATCGACAATGGAAGCGGCGGAGCGTGTCCGGACTTCACTATCGAGAACAATCCGTTCCCCAACACTCTGAGTCAGGACTCCTCTCTGCCGCTGACCGTCGCGTTTACGCCGACTTCGGGCGGGACCAAGACCTGCCGGTTGGTAATCACGAGCGATGACCCGATCAATCCCACGGTTACGGTGGCGTTGACCGCGACCACGCCGGCGGTGAATATCGACGTTCCTGCGCAGCAGAACTTTCCCGCCACGGTGATCCAGAGCGTGGGAGCGTGCACCACGCCGCTTGCGTTCCCGGTGTCCAATAACGGCTCGTGCCCGCTGACTATCACCAACGTCGCGATTTCGGGACCCAACGCCGCTGACTATTCGCTGTCCGGCCTGCCGTCGCTCTCGACGCCGCTGCCCCCAGGCGAGGTGCTGGGCAACGGCGACCTCGCGACGGTATTCGCGCCGACGCTGATAACCCGCAACGAGCAGGCGACGGTGACCGTCACCTACGAGAGCGATCCGATCACGCATGCGACCGCGACGGCCACGGAGAACATGTGCGGCGAAGGCACCTCGCGCGGCGTGCGCGTGCTGGTAACCGAGGGCGGCACACCGCTTCCGACCGGTAAGGTGACCAAGCTGCAGCTCAGCCGGCTGACTTCGAATCGCAAGAGCATCTCGGTGAGCAACGTGAACGATCCTCCGTTGCGCAGCGTGAACCAGGCCGCTCCGTGCGCCTCTTTCATGTTCCATTACGAATGGGGAGGAGTAACCAACCCGATCCAGTTGACGGCCGGCGATTATCAACTGACGGTCAGCGCGATCGTCAACGGCAAGAAGAAGAGCCAGACCGTCAGCTTCACGCTCGGAACCTGCAGCTTCAATCAGAACCTCGTGGTGAACTTCTGAGTTGAACGCAGCCTGAAGCAGGGCCGGCGGACTTAAACCAGTCCGCCGGCCTTGCGCCGTCCGCAATTCCAGCTCTCGTTTGGTGCGGCGCGCCGGGCCCCGGCCATCGCCGGCAGCATTGCATCACGACGCCTTCATTGCGCACAAAGCGCCGGCCCTCACTTGCGGGCCAAGCAGCCACCATCTTCGGGACTGCGCTTGCCAATGACGTCAGGAGGCGCAATGAATTGCATGTCCGCGCGGCAGCGGGCAAATCCTGTTCGATCGGGGATGGGTTATGCCGAAAGTCAAGGCCGGGTCCATCAACATCAACTACGAAACGTTCGGCGCGGGCGAACCGTTGCTGCTGATTATGGGTTTCGGCATGCCGGGTCGGGCATGGCTGCCCCGCATCCCCAGATTTACCGGCTTCCAGGTGATTATCTATGACAATCGCGGGACCGGCGAATCGGACAAACCGGACCAGCCCGTGTACTCGATCGCCGAGATGGCCGACGATGCCAGCGCCCTGCTTCGCGCTTTGGGCATTGCGCGGATAAAGATCTGCGGTTTCTCGATGGGCGGGATGATCGCGCAGGAACTCGCCCTACGCCATCCGCAACAGGTGATCAAGGCGGTGTTCGGCTGCACGACGGCCGGCGGCCCAGGCGCGCAGATGGAAAATCCGGGCGGCGGCGACCCGCTGCGGATGGCGTCGTTCAAGCTGCTTGCGACCGATCCGGACAAGGCTTACGAGGAACTGCTGCCGATGCTCCATCCGGCGCAACTGCTCGAGCGGCGGCCCGAACTGCGCCACGACATGCTCGATGCCATCAAAACCGCGCCGCCCACTCCCGAGCAGACCTACGTGCGCCATTGGGCCGGGATCATGGGCTTCAACGCCTACGATCGGCTGCCGCAGCTTCGCTGTCCGGTCCTGATCGTTCACGGCGACCAGGACATCGGCACGCCAATCGAAAACGCCCACATCCTGAAAAGCCGCATCCCGCACGCCGAACTGCTGATCGCGCAAGGCGCCGGTCACGGGCTGGAAACGGCGCAGCCCAACTGGGTCACGGATCGCATCGCGCAGTGGCTGAGGGCATAATTGGCGATGGGCATGTTTATGCTCTCCATCAAATGGCGACTGAAAAAACTAATAAGATAAATCTCGACCAGGTGCGGCATATTGCGCTGCTCGCGCGCCTTGAGCTGACTGCCGATGAGGAGCAGAGGATGCTGGGCGACCTCGAACAGATGCTTGAATACGTGGACAAGCTCAATGAGCTTGACACGGCGGCGGTTGAGCCGACGGCCCAAGTGGGAGATATCGGCGCGGCCATGCGTGATGATGTCGTGGCTACTTGCGACGATCCGCAATCGATCCTCGCCAATGCGCCGGATGCTCGCGAGCAGATGTTCAAAGTACCGAAAATAATCGAGTGAACGTGGCCACCGACTCTTTCAGACTGACGATCACCGAAGCCCGGGAGCTATTGCGCAAGCGTGAATTGTCCGCGGTTGAACTGACGCGCGCCTGCCTGGATCGAATCGATGCGGTCGAACCGCTGCTCAATTCCTTCATCACGGTCTGCGCGGACGAGGCTTTGGCGCAGGCGCGCGAGGCCGATCGGCGGTTGGCAAAAGGCGGCGCGCCGCCGCTGTGCGGAATCCCCCTGGCGATCAAGGACATCTACGCAACCCGGGGAGTGCGCACCACCTGCGCCTCGAAAATCCTGGAGAATTTCGTTCCCACCTACGACGCTACTGTGATCGCGCGGCTGCGCGCCGAAGGCGCCGTGTTTGTGGGCAAGGCCAATCTCGACGAGTTCGCGATGGGCTCCTCGACCGAAAATTCCGCCTTCGGTCCGACGCGCAATCCTTACGACACTCAACGCGTCGCCGGGGGATCGTCGGGTGGATCCGCCGCGGCGGTCGCAGCCGACCAATGTCTCGGGAGCCTCGGCACCGATACCGGCGGTTCGATTCGCGAACCAGCCTCGTTTTGCGGCGTCGTTGGAATCAAGCCGACTTACAGCCGGGTCAGCCGCTTCGGGATCGTCGCTTACGCGTCATCGCTGGATCAGGTCGGTCCGTTCGGCAAGACCGTGCGCGATTGCGCGATCATGCTGCGGTCGCTGGCGGGCGCCGATCCCGCAGACTCGACCTGCTCCACACGTCCGGTGCCGGATTATGAAGCGGCGCTCAGCGGCGAAGTCAAAGGAATGCGCATCGGCGTGCCAAAGGAATTTTTCGTGGAGGGGATGCAAGCGGACGTGGAAAACGCCGTGCGCGCAGCGATCGCGCATTACCAATCGGCCGGCGCCAGGGTAGTCGAGGTCTCGCTGCCGCATACCCAATATGCAGTCGCGGCCTATTACCTGATTGCCACCGCCGAGGCCAGCGCCAACCTGGAGCGCTACGACGGCATCCGCTACGGCGTGCGGGTCGAGGCGGACAACCTGCTCGACCTCTACCGCAAAACCCGGGCGCGCGGATTTGGCGCGGAGGTAAAGCGCCGGATTATGCTGGGCACTTTCGCGCTCTCCACAGGCTACTACGACGCCTATTACCTCAAGGCGCAAAAGGTGCGCACCTTGATCAAGCGCGACTTCGATCAGGCCTTTGCCTGCTGCGATCTGATCGCCACGCCAACCGCACCCACCACCGCCTTCAGGCTGGGCGAGAAGATGTCGGACCCCTTGCAGATGTACCTCTCCGACATCTTCACGATTTCGGTCAACCTCGCCGGATTGCCGGGACTGGCGCTGCCCTGCGGTTATGACGCCGAGGGCATGCCGATCGGGCTTCAGCTCATCGGCCCCGCTTTCGGCGAGGAAATCATCCTGCGCGCCGGTGACGCCTACGAGCGATCCGGAGTCCTGACGCGAAAGCCGGCGGTGGTGTAAGCTGTCTTTGCCGAGGATTAAATACAATGTCCGCGAGCAGTGAAAAATACGAAGCGGTAATCGGACTGGAGGTGCACGCCCAGCTCCTGACCCGGTCCAAGATCTTCTGCGGATGTTCGACCGAGTTCGGCGCGCCGCCCAATACGCATGTCTGCCCGGTATGTTGCGGGATGCCGGGGGTGCTGCCGGTGTTCAACCGCCGCGTACTGGAATTGGCAATCCGGATGGGTCTGGCGGCGCATTGCACGATCGCGCCGCGCTCAATTTTCGATCGTAAAAACTATTTTTATCCCGACCTGCCCAAGGGATATCAGATCAGCCAGTACGAAACCCCGTTATGCAAAGGCGGCTATATCGAACTGCCGGGCGACGGCGACAACGGCGGCCCCACGCGCATCCGCCTGGTGCGCATCCATCTCGAAGAGGATGCCGGCAAGAATATCCACGCGCCCGATTGCAGCCTGGTCGATTTCAATCGCTCCGGAGTACCGTTGACCGAAATCGTCAGCGAGCCGGATATCCGCACCCCGGAGCAGGCCGGCGCCTACCTGCGCGAGTTGCGCTCGATGCTGCGTTACCTGGAAGTGTCGGACGGCAATATGGAGGAAGGCAGCTTCCGCTGCGACGCCAACGTCTCGGTCCGTCCGCGCGGCTCCGACAGCCTCGGCGTCAAGACCGAGGTCAAGAACATGAACTCGTTCCGCCATGTCGAGCATGCGATCGCCTATGAGATCGAACGCCAGATTGAATTGCTGGAAGCGGGCGAGCGCGTTGTCCAGGAGACCCGGCTGTGGGACCCCGATCGCGGCGTCACCCGCCCGATGCGCTCCAAGGAATACGCGCACGACTACCGTTACTTCCCCGAACCCGACCTGCCGCCGCTGATCGTTCCGCCCGACCTGGTCGAGCAAATCAGGATCGCGATGCCGGAGCTGCCGGCCGCGCGCCGCGCTCGTTACACGTCCGAGATGGGTTTGACGCCCTATGAAGCCAACGTCCTGACCCAGGAGCGCGAAATTGCCGATTACTTCGAAGCGGTTCTGCCCGGGCTCAAAAACCGCAAGGCCGCCGCGAACTGGGTCATGACGGAAGTGCTCCGCGTGGTTAATGAAAGCGGGCGCGGCGTTGCCCAAAGCGTGCCTGCTCCCGCCGAGGTCGGAAGCCTGCTCAAGATGGTCGAGGACGGCGCCATCAGCCTCAACGCCGCCAAAACCGCGTTCGCCGCGATGTGCAAATCAGGCAAGAACGCCAAAGCCACAGTGTCGGAATTGGGACTGCTCCAGGTCTCCGACGAGGCCGCGATCGCCGCCGCCTGCGACGAGGTGATCTGTGCCGAACCCGCCAAGGTCGCCGAGTATCGTGGCGGACGCGACAAGCTGTTCGGCTTCTTCGTCGGCCAGGTGATGAAGGCCATGGGCGGCAAGGCCAATCCGAAAATCATCAATGAGGTCCTGCGCCGCAAACTCGCCGCAAGTTGAGCACGCAATTGTTTTGAGCAAGGCGCGATCTGAACGTCTGTTCCGAATGCTTCAGATCGCGTATATTTTTCGCGAAACCATCTGACCGGAGGGCGCCATCGCAATGCCATACGCTGAAGGCCGGACCTACAACGATGCCGATAGCCATTTCATGGAAACCCGCAATTGGCTGTTCGAATACGCCGATCCCAAGGTGCGCCCGAAGCTCAAGCCGATCGATTTCACGATGGCCGGCGGGCAGGCCACCGCCGACCTGGTCGATGCCGTGCCGTCGATTATCGAGCGGCGCCGCAAGGATCCGGCCGCGATGGCGCGGGCGGAAGCCAATATCCTGGACCGCAAAAGCTGGCATGCGCTGGGTGGCTACGATCCGCAGGAACGCAAACGCGCGCTCGACCTGCTCGGTTACAACCGCCAGTTGGTATTCACGGGCGTGACGATGCAGCAGTTCTGGGGCAATCTCGGGGTGCAGCACATCTTCGATCCCGAGGCGCTCTACGGCGGCGCCCGGGCGCATAACCGCGGTATCGCCGAATTCTGCCGCCATGACCGGCGCTTGCGCCCGGTCGGTTTCCTGCCGCTGGATTTCCCCGAGCTTGCGGTAATCGAGATAGAACAGGCCGTGCGCGAAGGTGTTGCGGCATTCTGGGTGCCTGCAACGCCGCCGCCGACCATGTCGCCGACCCATCCGGACATGGATCCGGTTTGGGCGAAGATGCAGGAACTGGACGTGCCCTTCGTTCTGCATCTGGGCGGCGGTATTCTTTTCCAGCGCGAGGGCTTCCTCAAAAACGGCAAACAGATCGAGACCGGGCCCCTGGGCGGTACGGATGAAATCCGTTCCAAGGATTACATGGTCTGCCATTACGGCGCGGAAGCCTTCATGTCCGCGATGGTGCTGGACGGCGTTTTGGAGAAATTTCCCCGGCTGCGCGGCGCGGTCGTTGAACAGGGCGCGATGTGGGTGGTGCCGTGGCTCAAGAAACTGGATATCGCACAGGCCGCGTTCATGCGCTTCGAGTCTTATCTCAACCTGCCCCTGAAGCCCTCGGAGTATGTGCATCGCCAGCTCAAATTCACGCCCTTTCCGCCCGAGCCCGTGGGATGGCTGATCGAGCAGGCAGGCGCGGATTTGTTCCTGTTCTCGACGGATTTTCCCCATCCGGAGGGCGGACGCGATCCGCTCAAGCGCTTCAAGACCGCGCTCGACCAGTACGGGATCAGCGAAGAACAGCGCGAGCGCTTTTACGCCAGCAACTTCAACGAGTTGCTGGGCTCGCACGCGTAATGTTCTTTCCACCCGGAAGAGTATGGCAATTTTCGATTTTTTGGCAGTAGCGTAGCCGGCCCGCTCTAATTCCCTGTCCCCCGGGCACGGCGGCCCACCCTACTACCAAAATTGCCGTTGCGGAGTATGAGAATGATTATGTCCCGCAACTTGTCAATCGTGCGCCAAAACAGTGCTGCGCTCAATCAGGACCCCTCACGGCGCCGAAAGACGGCGCGTTCTCCCCGTCTCGGTGGAAAAAGTCAGGCGCAGCGACCTTCATCTTCAGGCCCTGGCGCTGGGCCGCGATGAAACTTCTTCGCGCCAGCGGGCCAGGTTCTTTTGCTCGGGCTGGATGCGGATTTTTGAGACGCGGCCAAAATCGACTGCGCACAGCGCCGTGATGTCGGCGATGGTGAATCTATCTCCGGCAATAAAGCGGCGGGTTGCCAGTTCCTCGTCGAGCCAGGTGTAAATCTTCTCGGCTGCGGCGCGGCAAACTTCGCCATATTCGGGCACTTGCGCAATTCGTCCCTTGAAGAATTCGCTGGTGTTGCGAAAGGTTTGCGCGACCGGCAGCATCACGTGGAACTCCATCCGCCGATTCCACATCTCGACCAGCGCCCGTTCTTTCGCGCCGACGCCGAACAGCGGCGGCTCCGGATGAAGCTCCTCGAAGTAGCGGCAAATCGCGACACTTTCCGCGATGTGCGTGCCGTCATCAAGTTCGAGTACCGGCACCTCGCCCATCGGATTGATGTTCTTCCTGTACTCGGGTTTGCGGTTGACGGCGGAGCTGATGTCAACGTCCTCGTAAGGAACCTGGATCTCCTTTTCGGCCAGGAAGATGCGGACGCGGCGGGGATTTGGCGCGACGGCGCTGCTGTAGATTTTCATGTTGTTTGCGCTCCTTAGCGGCCGGGGAAGCGTGGCGGGCGCTTCTCCGCCATCGAGCGGCGCGCTTCCTTGAAATCCTCGGTCTGATTCTGTCTGATGGCGTCCTGGCAACTGGCCTGATAGGCGGCGGCGAAATCGATGCTGAGGTCGCGATAAACGGCGCGTTTGGCCTGCGCCGCCGCGGTCGGCGCGCAATTGTGCGCGATGTCACGGGCGAACTCGCGCGCCGCCGCCATCAGTTGGTCCGCCGCCACCACCCGATTGGCCAAGCCAATCTGTACCGCCTCCTCCGGCGGCAGCAGGCGCCCGGTGATTGCGATGTCAACCGCTCGCGTAAGCCCGACCAGACGCGACAGCATCCATCCCGCGCCCTGCTCCAGTGCCAATCCTTTTTGCGAGAACAGCGCTCCGTACTTGGCGTTGTCGGCGAGGAACCTGAAATCGAAGAACAGCGTCATCGCGAAACCCATGAATACGCAATGCCCGTTAATCGCGCCGATTATCGGCGTGCCCAGCTGATGCATATAGTCGAAATTGTCGTAGATTTCGCTGTAGCCCCGCGACTCGCCCGAACGCAGCGCCTTGTTCGCCTGCGCGCCGACCCGCACGTCGAAGCCGGAACAAAACGCCCGCCCCGCGCCGGTCACGATGATCGCGCCAACCTCGTTGTCCGCGTCCGCCTCACGCAGCGCGTTCTTCAACTCCAGTCCCAGCGTGGGCGTATAAGCGTTGAGCGCCTGGGGCCGGTTAAATGTGATCGTGGCGACGCGATCGGCCTTTTCATACAGAATCTCGGTGAAGTCCATAAGTCCCTCCAAACGGCGGCGCGGCGAAAACGGCACTATTCTAACCATCCATCGACACCGCGTGTCCATATCTGAACGTCTGTTCTGATCTAATGTGGAGACGTATACTCTCCGAGCAAGCGAATTTGCTTTGGTTTCACGCTGACGCAATTGCGTGTTATCTTGAGCATGTCGCACAACCCGTTTGAAAGGACACCGCTGCGATGCCATACGCCGAAGGACGAATCTACAACGACGCCGACAGCCATATCATGGAAACTTTCGACTGGTTGCTCAGCTATGCTGATCCGAGCGTGCGTGATCGGATCAAGCCGATGAGCGTGCAGATGGCCGGGGGCAAGGCGACCGCCGACCTGGTGGCTGCGCTGCCCGCAATAATCGAGCGCCGCAAGCACGATCCGGAAGCAATGGCGCGAGCGGAGGCTAAAATCCTGGAGCGCAAAAGCTGGCATGCGTTGGGCGGATTCGATGTTGCCGAGCGCAAACGCGCGCTGGACCTGCTCGGCTACAATCGCCAACTCGTGTTCACCGGATGCTCACCCGGACAATTCTGGAGCTGGGGTGGCATCAATGATACCGACGCGGAAGTCATGTATGGCGGAGCCCGCGCCCACAATCGCGCCATCGCGGATTTCTGCTCCCACGACAAGCGGCTGATGGCGGTGGGGTTCGTCCCGCTCGACGTGCCTGAACTGGCCGAGCGTGAAATCGCCGAGGCGATCCGCCTTGGATGCGCGGCGATCTGGGTTCCCGCCATCCCGCCCCCGACAATGTCCCCGACCCATCCCGACATGGATCGAGTATGGGCGCGGCTTCAGGATGAGGATGTTCCGTTCGTGCTGCATCTGGGCGGCGGTCCTTTGTTCCTGCGCGACGCCTTCCGCAACAACGGCAAGAAGATCGAAGCCGGTCCGCTGGGCGGTCCCGACGAAATCCGCTCCAAGGACTACATGGTGATGCATTATCCGGCCGAGGCGTTTTTGTCCGCGATGATTCTTGACGGCGTGCTGGAGAAGTTCCCACGGCTGCGCGGCGGCGTGGTGGAACAGGGCGCGATGTGGGTGGTGCCGTGGCTGAAGAAGCTGGACATCGCGCAGGCCGCCTTCGTTAAGTTCGAATCCTACCTCAACCTGCCGCTAAAGCCGTCGGAGTATGTCCATCGCCAACTCAAATTCACGCCGCTGCCGCCGGAGCCGGTGGGATGGCTGATCGAGCAGGCGGGCGCCGACCTGTTCCTGTTCTCGACCGATTTTCCCCATCCCGAAGGCGGCCGCGATCCACTCAAGCGCTTCGCCGCCGCCTTGGAAGGTATTGACGAGGATGCGAGGGATCGTTTTTACGCGCGCAATTTTGTGGAGCTGATCGGCTCGCGCGCCGCCTAGCGCAGGTTGCGGAAAAAGGATTTTCCGCAACCTGCTCCCCTCTGATGTCTGGCGGCAAAAGAGCGCCGCCAGACGCTAAGGCCCCTCACCCGGCGCGGAAAAATGCGCCGGCCTCTCCCGTCAGGGCGAGGCCTCAGAAAAAGAAAATCGCCAGTCTCTTGAAAGGGGGAGAAAGTTACGGGCCGCGAACTCCAGGGACAGGCTGGGAAGAAGCCTGTCCCACGCCCAATTCAGAAATCGGGAAACGGTCTCAGAATGCGGGGGCGCGCATGCGCGACGGCCGGATCCGCATGCGCGAGGAACTGAAGACCTTGATCGGTTTGGGAGCAGAGATCTCCAAATGGTCGAAACCTTCGACGCTCTCGCGCTCCAGAGTTATTCCGAGCGTCCGCTCGATTTGACCGAGCAGGGCGCGTTCCTGCGGAGTGACGAGGCTTATGGCCTGTCCGGATTTGCCCATCCTGGCCGTCCGGCCCACTCGATGGACATAATTCTCGCGCTCCTCGGGCAAGTCGTAATTTATGACGTGCGAAACATCGGGGATGTCCAGGCCGCGCGCCGCGACATCGGTTGCCACCAGCACCCGGTAAATGCCGTTGCGAAAACCATTGAGAGCGGCATTGCGCTGGCCCTGCGTGCGTTCACCATGAATCACGATCGCCTTGACTCCGCCATGGACCAGCAGCTTGCCCACTCGATCGGCGCGGTCCCTGGTCCGTGTGAAGACGATTGCGCTGGTCACTTCAGGACGGTTCAGGATCTGGAGCAGCATCCGCCCCTTGTTTTCCGCGGTTACCGGGCAGATGACCTGGCGGATGGTCTCGGGCGGCGCCGAGATTTCACTTACACCACCCACCTCAACGCGCACTGGATCTTTCAGGAACTCGCGCGCGATACGCTGCACTGCAGACGCCATCGTGGCCGAAAACATCATGGTCTGGCGATGGCGCGGAGTCTTGTGCATGATGCATCGCAACTGCGGCAGAAAACCCATATCCAGCAGGCGATCGGCTTCGTCAATCACGGCAACTTCAATGTCATCGAGCCTGACGGTGCCGCGCTCGATATGGTCGATCAGCCGTCCCGGACAGCCGATCAGCACCTGCGCGCCTTTGCGCAGCTTGTGGAGCTGGCGCTCCATCGACATCCCGCCGACGACCACCGCGGCCTTAAGCTTCGTATGGCGGGCCAGCAGTTGAAATTCCTCGCCGATCTGCGCCGCCAGCTCGCGGGTGGGCGCAAGAATGATCGCGTTCAAGCGGCCGGTGTGTCGGCGATGAAGCCGATCGATGATGGGAAGCAGAAAAGCCGCGGTCTTGCCGCTGCCAGTCTGAGCGGTGGCCATCAGGTCGCGGCCCGCGATGACGTGCGCAATCGCGTCCGCCTGGATCGGCGTGGGTTCGTGATACCCGCGCTCGCGCAGCGCGCGCAGGACTTCAGGGACTAGATCAAATCTGGAAAACGACAAAAGATCTCCGGCAACCGCAGCGGCATCCGCTTCGTCCATAGACGATAGAGCCGCTGCCTGAGTAAAAGGATTTGGTAAGGATGGCACGCGCCGAACGCGGCGCGCAATGGATCATGGACACACTCTAGCAGTAGTGCATATTCGCCCCCGAATCAAGCCCCTTCCCGTCATGAAGCCTCACGCCAAAGCCGTTAAGCGTTGTTCGAAGCAGGTCCTGCCGCGGGGGCTGTCGAGGTTACAGCCGGAGAGGCGCAGGTCTTCGATCGTCTCGCCGCCGTCCGTCAGTAGGTAGGCTCCATTCTCGCGCTTCGCGTAGATTTGCAGGTAGTCGTTGCGCCGGTCGAGGTACGGCGTTGTGATCTCGACCCAATCCTTCACCTGGCGCAAGACCGTCTTATCCTTCAGCCACGCGATGTACTGATCGAGCAGATGCTGGATTTCGTCGGTCATGCAAACAGCCCCCGGCAGAAAGTCGGCTGCTCGACAATGTTGCCGAACTGCATGAAATCGTGAAGGTTCAGCCACGCATCGTCGGCGGTGCAGCTTCCCGGGTTAAGCGGTCGATTGATCCGCACGCGATATGGTTCCACGCCGCAGCTACCGTGTGGCTCGGTGAAAAATTCGCGCGCGTCGACCGGCAGCTCGACGATGCCCTGCTCCTGCAGCTCGCGACGGAACGGGCCGCTGGGTCCGAACAACCTGTCCTTGAGCACCGCAGCCTGCGTCTCATCATGATGTCGCCTCGATGGTGCCTGCTTCACATAACGCAGCGGTTCGCCTTCAGCCCGGGCGCTCCAACAGTTTGAATCTGGTATACTTGAAGCCGACCTGCTCCTGATGCATTGTGACGCCTGACGTGACGCTGGCCATCGGCCAACTATCCGGCGTTTGGCTGGCGGTCGCCGCGCTGATTGCCGGTGTTCCGTGTCGCGAGTTAAAGGCTGGCAGGATGGCGCAAGATTTTGGAATCTCGCTACAAAATGCCAGGCGGTTAGCCGTTTGGACTGCCGCCGATCAAGCCTAATCAAGGAGACCTCGATGGACTTTGCCGTATTTTACGAAATTCAGGTTCCCAACCCGATCAAACATCCCGAACGGGAATTCGAAGTCTTCCATGAGGTTCTGGCCCAGGTCGAATTGGCCGAGGAAATGGGCTTCAAGTATTTCTGGACGGTGGAGCATCACTTCCAGCCCGGCTTCGCCCATTCCTCCGCGCCCGAAGTGATCTATGGCGCCGTCAGCCAGCGCACTTCCACGATCCGTATCGGGCATGGCGTGGTGCTGCTGCCCTACCCCTACAACCACCCGGTACGGGTGGCCGAACGGCTCAATACGCTCGATATCCTGAGCAAGGGGCGTTTGGAAGTCGGCACTGGCCGCTCGGGCACCGAGATCGAGTTGGGCGGCTTCGGCATTCCTTACAACGAAACGCGCGCCCGCTGGGAAGAGGCGCTCGATATCATCACCACGATCTGGCGCGCGCCCGACGGCCGCTTCTCGTTCAAGGGAAAATACTTCGATATCCCGGAACGGACTATCGTACCGCGTCAGTACCAGAAGCCTCATCCGCCTTTGTGGGTGGCGGCGACCAGCGAGGAAACCCACGGCTTAGCTGGCCGGATGGGTCTGGGGCTGCTTTCCTTCACGCTGCTGGTCAGCACTGAGCATCTGGGCCGGCGCATCCAGGCGTATCGCGACGGACTCAAAGAGGCGAAGCCCAAGGGACAGTTCGTCAATCCTCGGGCGGCCGCATTCTTCATGACCCATTGCGCGGCGACTGACAAGCAGGCCCGGGAGGAGGCGGAGCGGGCGTTTCTATCCTACGCGCGGACCACGCTGGCGACCGCGATCAAGGTGCCGGCCAAGGGCGGATCGGGGGAAAAGAGGTACGCGCACGAGCAGTTTGAGGCTGCCGATCCGGACAAGCTCACGCTGGATTACCTGATCAACAACGACATGTGCATCGTCGGCAGCCCGGATACCTGCATCAGGCAGATCGAGCGGATGCAGAGTATCCTCAACATGGATCAGTTGTTGTGCATGATGCAGTTCTGGCCGATTCCGCACCAAAAGACCATGAACTCGATCAAGCTGTTCGGCAAGTACGTCATTCCATACTTCTCGCCGGTTTGAAAATCACGCCTCCTAAAACAAGGCTACGGGATTAGCCGGAGAGCCGGTGCCGCGCTCGAGTACCAGCGGCAGCAGGCTGAACATGAACTGGTAGCGTCCCACCCGCGCGCACTGCTCTGCCAACCGCTCCAGTTCCGCGTTGTCGATCAGATGCACACCCATCATGACCAGCGTGCCCGTATGGATCGGCATCGCCAGCGGCGCGTCATAGCCTGACGGCAGCACGTCGCTGATCGCGTCGGAGCCCAGGACCGCGATATCGCGCTGATGCAGCCACGGCAGGCACGACGCATGAAGCCCGGGCATCGCGCCAAAAGTAAACGCCCCCGCGCCTTTGGCGCGCCGCAGTTTGAACCGCCCCGTTCGCACCAGCAGCACGTCGCCCTCACCAGCCCTGACCTGATGGTCGCGTTCGGCGGCCTCCAGGTCTTCGGGATAAATCGCGTCGCCCGGCTCGATCCATTCCACCCCGCGAATCCTGGGAATGTCGAGGAGCACGCCGCGGCTGACGATGCCTTCGCGGGCGGCGTCGATTGCGCATTTGTGCGCGCCCTGGAAATCCACTTCGTTCATGTCGAAACCGTTATACAGGCGCCCGCGCCATGAATGATGACACAGAGCGTCAAGATGGGTCGTGGCGAGGCCGTGCGGCTCGATTGCGAAGTAGTCGGCCGCTCCGGAGGAGCCCAGCGGATGGCCGACGACACCGGAACGGATCATCAGGTGCGTCACCGGGCGAGGATTGTCGCGCGAAGGCCGCGTTGCCAGCGGCACGCTGAGGGAAACCGATTGACCCGATTGCACCAGACGCGCGGCCGCGGCGCGCTTGTGGTCGTCTATCAGGTTAAGCGCCCCCCGCTGGTCATCCTTGCCCCAGCGTCCCCAGTTGCTGACCCTCTCGAGCAGATTGGCAATCTGATCGGTGGTGTACTCAAGCGCCATCATTTTTCCTCCCGGGTTTTGCGGGGACCGCATTGTAACAATATTCGGCCATCGTTGGGGAAGAAAAATTCGGCCGGGCTGAATCCTCCATCGTCGAAGTGAGGATCGCCCGGCCTTTGGTCGTGCGCGCTTTGCTGCGCTGTTCAGATCATGAACGGAGGCGCGTGGCAGCGGCTATTCCGCTGGGGTCTGGGCAGCAGAATTAGTGTCGCCGGCCGCAATACGCGCCTGCTTGAAGTATTCGAACGCCTGCTGATGCGTACTTTGCCGCAACGAACTCAGGTTCTTGTACAGACCTTCTGCCGCGCTCAGTTGCTGGCTGTTCAACAGACCGCAGATTTTGACCGCCGCCGCATCCTCGTCCTGAAGCAGCGTTAATTGAGCTTTGGAAAGATTGCTCTCGAGCTGCCCCAGGTTGGTGTTCTTGCTCAGAATGGCCTCGGTCAACGCCTGCTTTGCCGCTCTGACGTTTTGATGGTCGGTCATCAGAGTGCTTCTGGCGTCGCTGAAAATCGACTTGAGATTGCTGCGCTGGTCCGGTGTCATAACAGCGATACATGACCTGGCCGCCGCCGAACCGTGATGGTGGTGAAAACCGCCGCCCTGCGCGTGCGCTGCGGTTAATGCAATAGCAGCGCTCCCGATAACTCCGGCCGCGATCGAAAGGATGTATTTGCCTTTCATTTTTAGCTCCTTCTATGTTCGAAAGACCGCTATTCCTATGCTGCGGTCTTCAATTGGGAGGACGAAAAGGCAGATTTCCGGTTGACTCTGAAAAATGGAGCTGATCGCTATTTTTTGTTTGTTCGCAAGAGTTCAAATACGATAGCGGCAACTGCAGGCGGGTAGTAGAAAGCGGCGGCAACTATACCGTAGTGAGTATCGACCGCGGGGCCCGTCGGGAAATCACGATGGATCGACCCAGCCGTTGCTATTCAGCTGCCCCTGCCCCCGGCCTATCACTGTAGCCTCCCATCTGTTGCAGCAGGGCGGCCTCCTGTTCACGCAGCTTTTGCAATTTGACGTGGAAAGCGGCGGCGTTTTTAAGCTGCTGCGCGGTGAGCATTTTGCGCGCCTTAAGCGCGATCGCGATGCGCTCATCGAGCATCGCCGCCTGCGCGGCCTTGAGTTCGCCAAGCTGCGGGCCTACATCAATCTGTGCATCGGGCGAGAGCAGCTTTTCAATCAATGCCTCGCGGGCTTTGTGCAGCCGCTCATGGAGCAGCTGAAGCTTGGTTCGGTCCGCCTTCACCAGCGACAGGATCGCCTGGCGTTGCTGCGGGGTCAGCACAATCTCGAACGGCTCGATACTCAGAGGTTCGCGCCCGCGATGAAATCCCTGGGCGCCAGCGGCCAACACCCACCAGCCCGCCAGCGCCAGCACAGTCGCAGCAATGACTTTTCTGATCATTCCAATTCGCGCTCCGGTGAATTTGGTTGCTGCCGAGGAACCTAAGGACAGCCGGCATCCAGAGGGTCGTTTGCCTCCGAGCAGGAGTCGCTGCCAAAGGCGTCCTGCACATAGGCGGCGTAGAGCGCCGAAGTGGAAGCCGTTGGTTCGGCTGCCGAAAGCTGTACCGGGGCCGAATGTCCGGCCGACGCGATTGGCTTGGAATGAGGGCCAATCTGGCTCATCGAGGCGCCCCGCAACGACCATCCAATGACGAACGCCGCCGCCATGGCTGCCGCCGACAGGGCAACGCGCCAGCGCAAAAACGCCGGCGCACTTCTCCGGGCCGGCGGCGGCGCAGCAAGGCTTTGCGTGATCAGCGCCATATCGGCTTCCAGCGCCTTGTAGCGGGCTGCGCACGGCACACAGTCCTCCAGATGGATCAGATCACTAGCGGTGCCGTCGCCGGTATAACATTGGAGCAGTGATTGATCGGTAAGGCATCGTTTCATAACGCTTTGCCAATTCCTTTACGTAACTCGCGAACCGCGCGAAACAGATGCTGTTTGACGCTGCCCTGGCTCAGGCCCAGATGCAGCGCCACTTCTTCCGTCGACCAGCCCTCGAAGTGCCGCAAAGCGAAGATTTCGCGCTGGCGGGCGGAAAGCCTGCCGAACACCTTCCACAGCATCCTTTGAGTCTCGCGCTGCGAGGCCGCGTCCTCCGCACTGTGATGGATGCGCTCGCCATCCCGGAACTCATCGAACGGTTCGGTCCGCCCCCGCCAGCGCTTCCACCAACTGGAGCGCAACCGGTCGCGGCAGGCGTTGACCGCCACCGTCACCAGCCATTTGTCCCACGCGTCCGGACGCCGGCCCGAACGATAGAAGCGGAATGCCTTGAGAAATACTTCCTGCGCCACCTCTTCAGCCTCATCCGCATCCGTCAGCATCAGACGGCAAAGCCGCAGAACACGCACCTGATGCCCGGCGTAGAGGTCGCGGAAATCCTCGTGCTCCAGAGGCAAAACATCCACCTTGGTCATCTGCCTTTTATAGACGAGAATAGGCGCTTTTCGTTGACGGCCCAACCATAAACCAGCCGGCGTCCGCTGAGAAGCCCCGCCAGCTTTGCCGATCGCACCCTAAATCGGTCCCGGGGGTTTGCGCGACCGGATGCTCATTGCTACTTAGACCATAAAAGAGCGACGCAGGCTGGTGGCGGTCGGTTGAGCTTTCGAACTTCGAGGTAATTTTCAAAGATCTTCAACCACAGACCTGCGCAAATTAAGGCGGCGGAGCGGGGTTGCTTCAGTCCTTTTGGTAAAGGAGTAGAGAAATTGAAGGCCACGATTGTTTTTGTATGCTCAGGGTTGCTGTTCGCCCTTGCGGTTCTTGCCGGGCCTGCGAATGCTCAGGATTCCCATTTACAGGATCAAATTCAGGCTTGTATGCACAAATCAGCGGGGGATGCCTGCTCATACAAATGGGCGGACTACACCGTGGTCAGCGGGAGTTGCCTGACATCGGCAGACAACAAGCTGCTTTGTGCGATGGCTGATGTCAGCGAACCTCCCGCGCTGCCAGCTACAGTTAGCCCCGGTGCCTCCAACGCGCAAGAGCAGATAAGCTCCACGCACTCCGAGGGCGCCATAAAGGGTGCGACCGCAACGGAAAGTACTTCGCCCGATCAGTCGGCCGCGGGGGTGGAGATCGCGCCTCATTTCCTTGGCGCGCTTCGCTGGTAAGCTTTTTGTTCCCCCAGTTCAAACCGCCGGAGGCCCACCGTGGCTTCCCTTTCGACAGTTTGCGCACAAAAGCGATGACGCGAGCCGGTTCACGGCTGACTGTCCCGTGAAGCGAGGCTGAGACTGACAGACAGCGTCCCGGCGACTACACACGACTGGAAGTATCGATGTGGCCGGGAAATCACCGGCCGGGCAGGAGCGCGCCCCATGGCGGATACAATCGACCCGGTGACCGGGAGAGTTGTTCTCAACCTGGTTACCCGGACGCATGTCAGCAGGATTGTGCTGCAATCCTTGCTGCGCGTCATAATCAGGAATACTCCGGGAATCGCGGAAATGATGCTCGATGATCTGGAAAGGCGCAAAGACGCCGCGCCACAGCCGGAATTGCGTGAATATATCGATCTGGCAATCGGAGAAGTCATGTCGGCGTCGGTAGCCAGCCGCGCAAAATAGATCGATTTGGTCACAATTCAGAACTCCGATCCGCGTTGCTTGGCGATGCGCCGCTTTCTCATTGCTCATTCCGCTTGGCGCGTTTATCCCCTGCCCGCTGTCAGGAGATCCCTGATGAATCGCGCGACGTGCAAATTTCTTCTCGTCATGCTTGTTTTGCTGACCCCAGGATGTGGGGCGGCCAACTGGACCGGCCCGCCGCCCCTCCCCTCACCGGACACGGTCGAAGCTCGAAAATTTGTCCTCGTGGACGCAGCAGGAAACCCGCTTGCCGAACTCGGCGCTGCCCACGGGGGTTCTGGTCTGGTCCTGCTGGACAGCGCCGGCAAGCCGCGCGCCGCGATGGTACTGACCAGTGCCGGTGAACCGGCAATAAAGCTTTACGACGCCGCCGGTGTCGTCCGGGCAGTTCTGATGGTCGGCAACGACGGCCGGTCCGGGCTTGCGCTATACGATTCCACCGGCAAGGACCGCGCCGCCTTGGCAACCGCCGCCGACGGCACTGCGAATCTTGTGTTGTTCGACCACAATGGCCAGGCTTTGGCCGCCCTTCGTCCCGCCCCAGTCGGCAAAGCTGCCGGATATTCGCCCAAACGTCCGGAAAATACGCGCTAATCGCAAGGCATCAGACATTTGTGAGCAGCCCCCTTCTCAGTTCCGGGAATTTTTCACGAATAGCCCTTCTTTATTCTGAGAACAAACTCCGCTGATAAACCGGAAGCTCACCAGCCATCTAATTGAATATTGCATTCTTCCATAAGCCCGCCCGTGTTCCTGAATAATCGGTAACAAAAGCCGGTCTCATAATTGCACGCCCTTCGGCGAACGTGTCTCGACGGCGTTGGATTGCCGGGTTTGCGCGGCGATTGCGCAGGGTCGGCGGCTGGCTGTGCTTGTTCGCATGAAAAAACCAGGAAGGCGGAACAAACCAGATGGCGAGCAGCAAAAAACCGGATGTAGGCCACATCGTATTGCGATACAGGGTGCTAATCGGAGCTGTCCTTGTTGCTTCCACAATCTTTATGGCCTACGAGGCTTCGCGAGTCACTATCGGCACCCGCTTTGTGGACTTTTTTCCTCAAAAAGCGCACAACGTCGAGCTCTACCGTCAGTTCAATCGTTACGGCGGCGCGCAGACGCTGGCCATCATGCTCAGCGTCAGGCATGGCGACATTTTCAATACGCCGACACTCAAGAAAATTCAGGACATAACCTTCGCGGTGGATCGCCTGCCGGGAGTCAACCACCAGGAAATCTTCTCGCTCGCTTCATACCGCGTGGCCTACGCGGAAGCTGTCGCTGGCGGCTTGAACACCAGGCCCTACATGTACCCGCAGGTTCCGACTACGGCGGCGGGTATCAAGGACCTCAAGGTCCACGTCCTCGCTCATCGCGACCAGCTATCTAACCTGATCAGTCCGGATTACAAGAACACTCTTATTACGGCTTCGTTCAATGAGGAGGGCCTCGACTACAGGGAGCTATTCAACGATATTCAGGCGATCGTTAAAAAATACCAGGGACCGAATACCACCATCTATGTAGCCGGAGAACCAATCGTTCGTGGATACGGCTACCATTTCTTCCCAATCATAGTGGCAATCTTCTTCATCGCCATCTCTTTGATGATCATCACTCTATACTGGAACCTGGGCGATTACACCTCATGGTGGGCGCCGATCGCCACCGGCACCTGCTCGGCGCTTTGGGGTCTGGGTTTCGTTGGCATTATGGGTTACAACTTCGACCCCTTGATGCTGGTTGTACCCTTCATTCTTACCGCTCGCGATATGAGCCACGGAATCCAATGGCAGCGCCGCTACTACTATATGCTAGGGCAGACGCATCACCGGCGCATTGCCTGCATCAGTACGACCAACTTCATGCTCCCTGCGGGACTGCTGGCAATCCTGGCTGACATCGCTGGAATCGTCTTCATTTCCTTTTCGGGCATTACCGTGCTGGATAATATCGCCTGCGCAGGTACCGTATGGCTGGCCTCCAGCCTCATAATGGTGTTCATCTTCCAGCCGATCATGATGAGCTTTCTGCCGCAACCCAGACGGAAAGGCCGGAAGCTCGGCACGGGATGGATCGCGCGCCGATTACGCCCGGCGGCAGATTGGCTGTGTAATCTGCCGGTGACGCCCGGCCCGGCGCGGAGCCTGCTGTTGATTGGCGCCCTGATCTTTCTGCTTGCGGGAATCTTCTCCGGAGTGCACGCGCAGGTCGGCTACACCCATCCCGGCACTCCGCTATACAAGCCAAGTTCCAAGGTTAACCGCGATATAGCCGCGATTTCCAGATATTTTCCAACGGACGAAGGATGGGTCATCTTCGCCACCCCGTCATATCCCAGTTCGCAATCGGTGCTGGGGCCCCAGACGCTGCGCGCCGCCGACGACCTGCGCAATTATCTGCTGCAGGATTCGCGCGTCAGACAGGTGGTAACGTTTGCCTCGGCGGTAATCCGGCCATTCAACCAGATGTTCCACTATGGATACCCTAAATTTTACGCCATTCCCAGCAATACCCAGATCGCTGGAAATCTCTGGTATCTGTTTTTGGGAGGAACCGCCCCCGGAGAGATGGAACACTATATTTCGACCACGGCCGCCAATAACACCTGCATTCGTGTCATGTTGTCCAACCATACTTATCAGACACTGAATGACCTGCAGGCCAAGCTCGCATTTTTCGCCCATTCCTATATCGGCCACAATCCCCGGCTTTCACAAGTGCATATGATGTATCTGGGGGGTATTGCGGGCCTTTATGCGGCGGCCAATCAGGTCCTATTCAATCTCGACTTTTACAACATCAGCTTCGTCCTGGCCTGCGTCTTTATCTTCTGCATGGTTTCCTTCCGTTCATTTACGGCGGGCATCCTTTTCCTGTTTGCCTGCGTGCTGGCCAATTTCGGCGCATTCATATACCTGCGCCTGCGCCAGATCGGCCTGACGATCGACACCGTACCCGTAATCTCCCTGGGAATCGGGCTGGGTGTCGACTACGGCATCTACGTGGTCTCGCGCATCCTGGACGAGGTCTCGGGCGGGATGAAGCTCGATGAAGCGATTCCTTTGGCGATCAGGAGCACCGGCGGGGCGGTCTTCATGGTGATGTGCGTGATGGTCGGCGGCATCATCCCCTGGGCCTTTTCACCGGCCCTGTTCCACAACAACATGAGCATTTTGCTCGCGGTGTTGATGTTGCTCAACGCGATAGCAGGCGTCTTCGTATTGCCCTCGTTTATCGCCTGGTCCCGCTCGGCCTTCATCTGCCGGCATGAGGTCGCCGCAGACCACAAGCCGACGTCGCCGGTGGAGGCAACCCCGATCGAGGCGATGGGTGGTACACACGCGCGCGACATGACCGCAAAGATTTGATTCATTAAGTCGGCAGCTCCATGTGCACCAAAAGTCGGCGCGATCTGATAGACTCGGTATTCAGCGACGCGTTCGGTGTCCGATGCGCGTCGCGCAAGCCGCTCATATGACAACGAACGAAGTTCCGCTCGAGTCGAAAAATCCCAGTGCCGCGTACTCACGTCAGGAGTCCGCCGCCGCGCCGGAGCTATGCTTGCAGCCTGCGTTCGCCCAACGGCTGATGGAGACGGCGCACATGATCGTCACGGTGCTCGATTCCGGCGGCGGCGTCGTTCGCGTCAACCCGTTCATGGAGGAAATCTCCGGTTATCTTCAAGAGGAGCTGCGGGGACGGGACTGGCTGTCAGCATTGGTCCCCGAGCACGAGCGCGACCGGATGAAGATTTTGTTGAGTCGCTGCATCCAGGGCCAGATGGTCGGGCCGTTCACCGCCACCATGCTCACCCGGACAGGCGCGTTGCGGGCGATCGACTGGCGCGCGACGAGGCTGGCGGATAAAAACGGCGCGGTGGCCGGTCTGCTGTTCATCGGCAAAGACATCACCCAGCGTCTGCAAGCCGAACGTGAACTATATGAGTTGAACAAAGTTTCCCGCCAGCGCGAACGGCTGGCCGACGTCGGCGCAATTGCGGCGCAAATCGTTCACGATGTCGGCAATCCGCTGGCGGCGCTCTCGATGCAGGCGCAGCTAATCCGCAGGAGGGCGCGGGAGTATCCCGATCAACCGGTCGGTCTGGTGCTGAAATCGGCGGAACAGATGGTGGCGGAACTGCGCCGCCTGGAGTCGCTGATTCGCGAATTCATGAACTTCGCGCGCGAGCAGCGGCTGCAATTGCGCCGTATCGACCTGCCCCAGTTTCTGGCCGCTATTCTGTCCTTGTGGGAACAGGTCGCGCTTGGACGTCGAATTAACCTCACCTGCGACATCGCTGATCGCCATCTCACAATACGCGCCGACGAAGAAAAGCTCCGTCGCGTCCTGGACAATCTGGTCAAGAACGCGGTCGAGGCGATCGGCGAAGGTCCCGGCAAGATTGTCATCAGCGCGCATGCCGCGCCCGGGGGGAAAATTCGAATCTCGGTAGCCGACACCGGTCCTGGAATTTCGGGCAACATCGAGGTGTTCCGGCTGTTCGAAAGCACGAAGCCTGATGGATCGGGTTTGGGACTTGCGGTTGCGCGTCAGATCGTGCTGGCCCATGGCGGCAGCATTTATTTCGAAACGCTCCGTCCCCATGGAACCGTTTTTCATGTCGAATTGCCGTTGGAGGGCTCCGCCGCCCCCGGCGCCGACGCCGCAGTACCGGTCTCGAGAAGCTCATGAATGCTCCGCACGGTGCTTCCGGACGCATCCTGATCGTTGACGACGAGGCGTCAATTCGCGACGGCCTGGTTGACGTTCTCAACGACGAGGGTTACGACGCCAGCGGAGTGGGCAATGGCGCCGACGCGATCAGCGCGCTCGGGCAATCCAGCTATGATGTGGTCGTCACCGACCTGCGAATGCCCGGAGCGGACGGTCTGGAAGTTCTGCGGCGGGTGCGCGAAATCTCCCCGCAAACCCTGGTACTGCTGATTACCGCGTACGCCTCGGTGGAAACCGCGGTCGAAGCGCTGCGCAACGGCGCTCACGATTATATTCTAAAGCCGCTCATCGTCGAAGATGTGCTGAGCAAGATCAACCGTCTGTTCGAATACCGCCGCCTCGCCTGGGAAACCCGGATGCTGCGGCACGAGATCGCGGCCCGTTATGAACTCGATCAGATGGTGATCCGGTCGCCCGCGATGCGGGAGATTTTCGCGCTGATCCAGAAGGTCGGCCCGACCAACAGCACGGTTCTGATTACCGGCGAGAGCGGAGTCGGCAAGGAGGTCGTAGCGCGCGCATTGCACGCCACCAGCAGTCGGCGCGACAAGCTTTTTCTGCCGGTCAACTGCGGCGCGATTCCCGAAAACCTGCTCGAGAGCGAACTTTTTGGCCATGCGCGCGGCGCCTTCACCGGCGCCACTTCGGCCCAGGAGGGGCTGTTCCAGCGCGCCCGCGGCGGCACCATCTTCCTCGACGAGATCGGCGACCTGCCCGCTCCCGTGCAAGTAAAACTCCTGCGCGCTATCGAAAGCAGAGAAATCCTGGCGCTGGGCACTTCCACTCCGACCATGACCGACGTCAGGATAATCGCTGCCACCAACCGAGATCTCCAGCAGGCGGTGCGCGACAACCGCTTCCGCGAAGACCTGTTTTACCGGCTCAACGTCGTCGGAATTGAAGTGCCGCCCCTGCGCCAGCAGCGCGAAGCGATTCCCGCCCTCGTCGAACACCTCATTCGCCGCCATAATGCCGAGCTCAAGAAAAACTACAAAGGCGTCGACAATACCACCATGCGCATCCTGATGGCTCATAACTGGCCGGGAAATATTCGCGAACTCGACAACATCATTGAGCGGGCGATGATCCTCGGCAATGGGGAATGGATTACACCCGCCGATCTGCCTCCCGCCATCCAACAGGATTGCGGCGGCCTGCCCAGTATCGCCGATAACCTCAAAGAGGCAATTCGAGCCTACGAAAAAATCCACATTGCGACCGTTCTGCGCCGGGTTAGCGGGGACAAGCGCAAAGCTGCCGCGCTGCTCGGTCTCGGTTTGTCGTCGCTCTATCGCAAAATCGAAGAGCTGGGCATCCAGAGCTGAACGCAACCTTCAGGGCGGTCACGCCGCGCACCTGATCGGCGATCGTATCCGGCGCCGATTTCCCAAGGCTGGGAACACATTATTTCGGTTCGCGACCCATCATCTCACAGTTTCCATCATTTTTACTGGCGCTGCGTGAGGCACGTCTGATGCTTGCAAGCCACCTTGAGGAGAGTCAGCTATGAACAATCTCGCACGTGCATGTCTGATCGCGCTTGGCAGCGCCATGGTAGTCGGGCTCGTGGGCTGCTCCGATCCACTGAGTAACGGCTACGGCGGCTGGTATTGGCAGATGCCGGAAGTGTCATCATCGGCCGTTCCAGCCGTTGCCACCAACAACGGCAGCACAACCACCAGTCACGCAAAAGTAGGAACGTCCGTCAGCAACACTGCCAAGGGTTAGTATTCTTCAATAACGAAGGGACGTTAAACTTTTGAACCCCAGCATACGCCTGTGTGCTGCGAGAGGTGCAGCGCAGCATTGAATTTTGAATGCGGACGTCCCTGAACGCGTCTAAAGTATGTCTAGCTCAGATCCACGTCTGCCTCTATAGGGTTACCTATGATCAGGAAGAAAGCCGTTGTTGTCGCGGCATTGGTGCTGATAACGGGCATCTCGATTGGGGCTGCCACCGCGTTTCCATTCCATTGGAGTTCGACTGAGACCGCGAAGGGCGACAATACGAATCAGATGGCGCCGCCCAATACTCCGGAACCCAATGAAGGCGGGGTTCCCCTTCCCTCATGGGCGCCGCTGGTCAAGCGCGTCATGCCAACTGTAGTCAATGTTCAGGTGGTTGAGACTATCAAGACCACTGAGTTTGGAGAAAATCCGGGGGACGGCGGCGGCCAAGGCAACGGTTTTGGTTTGCAGAGTCCGTTTGGGATCAACCCGTTCGGACAGAATAGTCCGTTTGGACCATTCAGCTTCTTTTTCGGCCAGATTCCCCGTCAGTTCACCGAACATGGGCTGGGGTCCGGAGTTATAGTTTCCAAGGACGGCTATATCCTTACCAACTACCACGTCGTTGAGCATGCTAACCGAATAAAAGTCACGCTGATGGACGGGCGTGAATACAACGCCAAGGTTATCGGAAAAGATCAAAAAACGGACCTGGCGCTGATTAAGATCAACGCCGGGCAGCCCCTGCCGGCCGCCCAGTTGGGGGATTCCAGCAAAGCAAAGATCGGAGACTGGGTCATAGCGATCGGCAATCCCTTCGGCTTCAATCTCACCGTTACATCGGGAATCATCAGCGCAAAAGGACGGGCGCTCGGCGGCAATTACGACAACTATATTCAGACCGACGCTTCGATAAATCCCGGCAACTCCGGTGGTCCGCTTTTTGATACCCACGGCAGAGTAATCGGTATCAACTCCGCCATATACAGCAGCACAGGCACCAATAACGGTATCGGATTCGCTATCCCGATCGATTTGGCGAAGTCCGTGATGCAGCAGCTTCGCGAACACGGCCGCGTGATTCGCGGATGGCTCGGTGTCGACGTACAGGAAGTCACTCCCAGTCTGGCCAACGCGTTTGGACTGCAAAACACTCATGGCGCTCTGGTTGCCGATGTTGAAAAGGACACCCCAGCCTCGAAGGCGGGGCTCAAGCGCGGCGATATAATTATCAAGTACGACGGTGAGACGGTCGGCAGCGAGCGTGACCTGCCGGAGATGGTTGCGCAAACGCCAATCGGCAAAACCGTTGCCATCGAGGTATTACGCGACGGCAAACCTTTGACGCTCAAGGCCAGGATTGCCGAACTCCATGCCGCAAGCCAGGTTGCCAGTGCCCAGGGTCAGACGCCCGGAGAGAGCTGGGGTCTCACGGTTCAGAAAATGACGCCGGACCTCGCGCAGGAACTCGGGACCTCCACCGATCACGGGGTTGTCATCACCCGCGTGCGGCCCGATTCACCCGCGGACGATGCCGGGCTGCAGCGCGGCGACGTGGTGCTGGAAGTCGACCACGACCAGGTTAAGTCAGCCGGCGAATTTGCGGAACTCGCGCGCAAGGCGCAAAGGAAGAAGAAGCCGGCACTCCTGCTGGTCGAGCGCGGCAACACGACCCTGTTCACGGTGATCAATCCCAGGGGTTAACGGCTACCTGCATAAGCTTTGGCGCCGGGAGGACCGGCGATAATTTGGCGCTGCCACTGGTCCTCTGGCGGCGTGAGCGGCACGCCTCCAAGCTTCACGGAAGTCATTCGGGCGACTGGCGCGTCACGTTCCATACTCCCTGTTCGATCATCCGGCCGCCCGCGTAGCACACGTAGACACCGTCGGCCCGGTCCGCCGAGATTGCGGTGCCGTTGTAATAACAATCGGAAAGGTCCGCAGGCAGTTGGACCGCCAGATTGATCTGGTTGCCGGAGACCGAGCCGGCGGCGATTTTGCCCGAACTGTCGGCGCCCCCATGGCGGCAGTCCATATTACCCGCGGCGCAGGCGTAATTGCCGACCACCTGGGAACCATATTGGGTCAGGTTAAAGGTGATATCGTTGATCGCGTTGCATCTCTGGACCGCGATGTCGCAGGGCATCACGCGCATTGTTCCGCTCCACAATCCGCCCAGTTCCGAGGTCGGCACCTGCGGCTCCGGCGCCCTGACCTGGGGCGGCGGTGTGGTGCCGCAGCGCACGAGACCGGCTACCGCCACAAGCATCAAGATACGATAGAACCAACCTTTCACAACGTCCTCCGGCAGCGTTCCCACGCCCAGCCCCTCAGCTTACATGCCGGCGGTCGCGCGGCGAGCCCGGGCCGCGGTCCCCGCCCTCTATCCTTCGCAGTCTGCCTCAATCTACAATGGGCTGACGGTATATTGCCTATACGCAATCGATTGCGAGAACAATGGCCACCGGAAGCAGGGAACAGGGCCGCGCCGATCACGGTGAATGGGTGATTTCGGCAGGCGAGGAAAGCCCGCCTCACGAACCCACCCACGTTTACGTGAGCCCGCGCGGCGGCGGTCTGCGCCTGCTGTTCGGCGCGTTGATAATCACGCTGCTGGCGATTGTGGCGGCCGCCAGTGTGACGGCCCCGATTCTTTCACAGCGCCCCTGGGTGGGTCCCTGGAACGGCCATGAGGACATCGTGCGGGGCCTGATGGCGGGGCGCGCGATGAAGGTCCGCGCGACCCTGAGGAACAGCGGCAGATCTCCCGCGCTGAATACCCGCATCGCGATCCGGCTGCTGATCGGCAAGCCGCCGCCGGCGCCCTCTCCCGCGCTCGGCGAATGCGCGCAGGCGGACGTGGACCTGCCCCAAACAGTGCTCTTTCCGGATACGCTGTATTCCAGGATTGTGGCTACGGAACAACAGATTGACGACGACACCGTCGCGGCAGTGCTGCGCAATGACAAGACCGTGTATCTGGTTGGTTGCGTGCAGTACGACGGAAACATGATGCAATGGCTGCATCTGGACCCGCGCCAGACCCACTTCTGCCGCATGTTCGTCCCCACCAGCGCGGGCATCGATGGAATTCTTGGGACATTCCAGGACTGCCCGGCCGGCAACTCGGCGGATTAGTCCGCTTGAGCATGAGGAGCGGTTCACCGAATCCCAACTATCCTGGGCAACCACGAATCGGAGGAGACTCGGCAATGCTGAAGACCCGCATTTGCGATCTGTTCGATATCCGGTATCCGATTGTTTCGGCTGGGATGGGCGGCGTGGCCGGTGCGGAACTCGCCGCCGCGGTTTCGCAAGCCGGCGGCTTGGGTACGATTGGTTTGGCCGGCGTCAGCCGCGAGATGATCCAAAACGAAGTCGCCGCCGCACGCCGACTGACGTCAAAACCGCTGGCCGCCAATTTGATCGCTCCTTTTTTGCGGCCCGGCGTTGTCGAGACCATGTCGCGGCTTCCGATTCAGGTGGTGACGTTTTTCTGGGGCGATGCGCGTCAGTACGCGGACGCGGTAGGTGTTTTGCGCCAAGCCGGCATCAAGACCGTATGGCAGTGTGGCAGCGTGGATGAGGCGCGATGGGCGCGCGAGGCCGGCGTGGACGCGGTGATGGCGCAAGGGCTGGAGGCCGGCGGCCACGTGCGGGGCACAGTCACGACTTTGGCGCTGGTTCCGCAAGTGCGCGACGCGATCGGCGATCTGCCGCTGCTGGCGGCGGGCGGAATCGCCGACGGACGCGGGCTGGCAGCCGTTCTCGCACTGGGCGCAGACGGCGCCGCTTTCGGTACGCGCTTTGTGGCGTCGGTGCAATCCGCCGCCCATCGCAAATACAAGGAACGCCTCGTCGGCGCGCAGGCGACCCAGACCGTGCACACAACGCTGTTCGATATCGGATGGCCGGACGCTCCCCATCGCGTGTTGCGCACAGGACTGATCGATCAATGGGAGCGCGCGGGGTCGCCACCATCCGGCAAGCGCCCGGGCGAAGGCCACACCATCGCTCGCCTGCGCCATGGCGAAATCGACGCGGAACTGGTCACTTACACGGTGATGCCGCCACTGCAATACGTCGAAGGCGACTTCGAGGGCATGCCATTTTATGCCGGCCAGTCATGCGGTCTGGTCAACGATATTCCATCGGGCGGCGAGATCGTACGGCGCATCGCGGCTGAGGCCGCCGCCGTGATCGAAAAGCGCCTGGCCCCGCTGGCACCCTGAAAGCAAAGGCTCACTTCATCTCCCCCTCGGGCGGTGACCAGATTTCGCCCCACCTCGCGGCACGGGCCAGACGGTATGAATCCTGATCGCGTTTGGAGATGATCACGCGTTCAATCGCTCCGCCCGCGGTGCACAGATCGAGGATTACGTGGCCGCTTTTTTTCAGCGGATGCTTGATGATGCGCGCCGGCCCAGGGTCCTTCGCAGCCTCTGCCGGTGCGGCGATCACGTACGAAAACTTTTCTATTTCGTAGCTCAGGCTTCCGGCCTTGGTCCGCTGATGGCGCCGCGTGCGCTCAACCTGAGCGTCGAAATGACACCAGTCTTTCCCGCGCGTCAATGGACATTGCCCGGTATGGGGGCACGGCGCCACGATGTCAGCTCGTGCGTCGATCAGCGCCGCGCGCGCGGCAACGATCGTGCGAAACCCGCGCGGCGTGCCGGGTTCGACGATCACCATGGCGTGGCGGGCACAAGCCCAGGCGCGCTCGACCAGCCCCGTCGCTGAAGCCGAGTCCATCTCGCCCAGAGCATAGGACAGAATTACGAGGTCGTGTTGTTCGAAGCGACCAGGACGGCGCAGGTCGGCGATGGCGGAGCGCGACACGGCGGCGAGTTGCGGGGCGGCGCCAGCCATCACACGCGCGCGCATCCGGGTCCATCCGGGATCGTTATCGGCCATGGTGGCGGTTTGAAGCGGGCCGAAAATCTCATCAGCGGCCAGCGTCGCCGTGCCGGGTCCACATCCCAAATCAAGCACGCTGCGCACCTCGATCTCCGGACGCAACCGCGCCAGTTCGCTCAGGATCCAGCAGTTGACTGCAAAGATGGCCGGTAGCCGCGCCACCAGGTAGGCGATCCGTGATTCCGGCGAGGCAAAGCTTGGCGGCGATGCGCCCGCGTAAGCGCGTCCGAGTCCGGCAGCGGCATGCGCCAGCGCCGGCGCTGGAATCGAATCCGCGGCCGCCGCAATCGCTTGTTGCAGTGGTTCGGGCAGTTTCATTTTTTAAATAACGCGATTCGACTTGTCCGCGGTTTATTCTTGCATCGGTAGGCCACCGAAAACAGTCAGCTTCGAAGAAATGGAGGCGCATGCCGAGCAGACCGTCGGCTTTCCGCGTGGATGGATAACTCATGCTCTGAGCCGACCATTGACAACATCGGCGCGCACACGAACTCACGCCTGCGGCGAGATTTTCTGATTCTCCTTTTCTCGTTTCGCATTTCTCGCCCTCGATGCGTGGAGTAGAATTGCGGCGAATCAAAGTCTCACACGGGAATCGTCCAAAGCATGAGTTCTTCAAGCAGTACGCGCCTCGCATTGGTTACGGGCGGCGCGGGGTTTATCGGTTCCACTCTGACCAACGCGCTGTTCGATCGCGGCCTGCGGGTGCGTATCCTCGACAATTTCGCTACCGGCGAGCGTGCGCAGGTTGACAGCCGCGCCGAACTGTATGAGGCCGATATCCGCGACCTCGAATCGATCCGATCCGCGTTCGCAGGCGTGGACTGCGTCTTCCACGTGGCGGCATTGCCGCGTGTGCCGCTTTCGATCGAAAAACCCGTCGAAACGCACATGGTCAACGTGGTCGGCACGCTCAATGTGCTGATTGCGGCGCGCGACGCCAGTGTGCGCCGCGTGATTTATTCGGGATCGTCATCGGCTTATGGAAACCAGCCGCATCTGCCGCTGCGCGAGGACATGACGCCCAATCCGCTCAATCCTTATGCCTTGCAGAAGCTTACTGGCGAATACTACACGCGCCTGTTCCATCGCCTATTCGGGCTGCAGACGCTGACGCTGCGCTACTTCAACGTTTTTGGTCCGCGGATGGCCGACGTGGGCGCTTACGTAACGGTAATCAGCGTTTTTTTGCGCGCGCGGCGCGAGGGCAAACCGCTCACGATTCATGGCGACGGCGAGCAGACCCGCGACTTTACCCACGTGCGCGACGTAGTGCGAGCCAATCTGCTGGCGATGGACTGCGAAACCGCCGACGGACGCGCGATCAATATCGGCAACGGGCGCAACGTCAGCATCAATCGGGTTGCGCAATTAATCGGCGGGCCGGTTGTCAACTTGCCGCCGCGTCCCGGCGACGCGCGCGACACGCTGGCCGACAATTCCGAAGCGCTGCGCACGTTGGGATGGAAGCCCGAGGTCAGATTCGAGGACGGGCTTGCCGAATTGATTCGCCTGCGCGGCCTGTCATAGCCCGCGCCGCTCAATCGTTTGCGCTTTTCGCCGACTGTTGTTTAACATCCCCGTCATCGCGTCCAGGCGATGGAGGAAATGACATGGACGGCTATCGGGACGCCCACACTCATATTCATCCGACGGCGAATGCGACCAAAGCATTCATGGATGCACTGGAATTCCACGGCCCCTGGGATGGAACGATCGAACAGGCGCTGCCAATCATGGATCGAACCGGAATCGCCACGACCATGATCGTGCCGCTGATTGCCGATTCCAGGCTGCTGGCACAACGTATCGAAGAGGAAAAAAACCGTGGCGGCAAGCCCGATCGCGGCCGTATCATTGAGCAACTGGCGGCCGAGCAATCGGCTTATAATCGGTGGGCCGCCGCGGCCAGGCACAGGTACAATGGGCGCTTCACGGGCCTGATTGCGGTCAACCCTGTACTGTTCGGGGATCAATGGACGCGCGACGAGATCCAGGCACGTCTGGCCGAGGGCGCAGTTGGAATCAAAATCCTCCCGATGTATATCGGCGTCTATCCCGACGACCCGAAAATGGCGCCGATGTGGGAGGAAGCCAACCGTCGTGAATTGGCCGTCCTCACGCTGGCTGTCGCCCAGGTGCCCGCCGAAGGTCTGGCTAAAATCGGCGTGCCGCCGCAATACACCGACATCCACCATCCCAATCGTTTTGAAGAGGTCGTGAGGAAATATCCCCGCTTGAAGCTGGTCCTGGCCCATCTTGGCATGGGCGCCGAGCAGGATACGATCCGGCTAACCAACAAGTATCCGAATGTTTTCACCGACACTTCGCTGCGCCTGCACGATATCGGCAAGCCCGGCGGATGGAGCCTTAATGAGGCCGCCGAGATGTTGCGGCGGATCGGCGTGGATCGGGTGTTGTTCGCGAGCAATTACCCGTTCGTGAGCCAGGCGGATTACGTCGAGGTAATGGAAAAGCTTCCGTTGACCGACGCGGAACGCCGGCAAATCGCTTATCAAAATTTTGACCGCGTCTATGGCGGGCGATGATCGCGGCCTGGGGAGAACGGAAATGAGCGGTAGCACAGGACGACTGGCTGGAAAAGTTGCGTTTATTACCGGCGCCGGCTCAGGTATCGCGCGCGCCGCCGCAAAGATCTTCGCGCGCGAAGGCGCCAGAGTGGCCATCGCCGAGATCAAACCGGAACTCGGGCGCGCGACCGAGGAGTCGGTCAAAGCGGACGGTGGCGAGGCCTGCTTTATCCAAACCGATGTCACCAACGAGGACAACGTGCGCGAAAGCGTGGCCGCGACCGTGCGACGTTATGGCGCATTGCACGTGCTGTACAATTGCGCCGGCGGCTCTGTCGCTGAAGACAAACTCGTCACCGAAGTGGACATGAGTGTGTGGGGCCACACTATATCATTCGACCTGCTCGGGATGTTCCTCTGTTCGCGCCACGGCATTCCCGAGATCATCAAAAGCGGCGGCGGCGCCGTTGTGAATATGTCATCGATTGCCGCCCTGATGGGATTTACGCCCGCGCACGTCTATGTGGCGGCCAAGGGCGGCATCATCTCGCTGACCAGGGCGATGGCCTGCGAATACGCACCGCATAATGTACGGGTCAACGCGATCTGCCCCGGCGTGGTGATGACCGAGCGCGTCAGGAACCGCATCGCTCCCGGCGCCAATCAAGTCGCATCGAAATTCAACGAAAGGATGAAGGGACATCCGTTCGCATCCGGCCAGCCCGAAGACATCGCCAACATCGCCGTGTTCCTGGCTTCCGAGGAATCACGGATGATCACCGGCGCCATCATACCGGCCGACGGGGGGCTGTCGTCATATTAGAAAACGGGAGATTCGAAAGACGGGCGCGGCGGCCCGCCTTGCCGGCAATCAAACGTAGATCGCGGCGATCCCGAACAATGCACCGGCGAAAATCAGCCACGCCGAGTTGAGGCGGAAACGGATCAGAGCAATCGCGCTGACCCCGGCGATGGCCGCGGTCCACAGATCAACCACGGCAGCGCGGCTTAATTGCCAGGTGACCGCGGTCATCAAAGCGACCGCGCCGGCGTTGACGCCGTCGAGCAAAGCGCCGGCGATTTGCGAGGCGCGGATGCGCGGGATCACTAGCCGGGTCGCGGCAACGAACACAAAACCCGGCAGAAAGATGCCGACCGTCGCAACTACAGCGCCGCTGACGCCGCCCAGCAGATAGCCGATAAACGTGGCCGTCGTGAAAACCGGTCCCGGCGTCACCTGGCCCACGGCCACCGCGTCGAGGAGTTGCGACTGCGTCAACCAATGCAGCCGCGTCACCAAATCGGCCTGAAGAAACGCCAGCAGCACGTACCCGCTGCCAAATATCACTGCACCGAATTTCAAGAAGATTACAAAAACTGCCAGCAAACCGGCGGGAGCGGCCAGTGCCGAGGCCGCGGCCGGAAACAGCAAAGGTTTGAACTCCGCGATGGCGGGGAAAAGCGCGCGAGCCAGCGGCTCTCGTTTCCATTCCCGGATCAACGCCGCCACGCCCGCGGCAACCAGTATCGCCAGAACGTTGCCGCCAATGAGCGCGCCCGCCGTCGCAACAATTCCGATCACCGCCAGGAACCAATCCTTGACCGCGGTCCGCGCCAATCTCCATAACGCCTGAAATATGATCGCGATAATCACCGGCTTGATCCCGTACAGCACGCCTTGGATTTGCGGCAGCGTTCCGTATCGCGCGTACGCCCAGGCGCACGCCATCACCATCAGCATCGCGGGCAGGATAAAGCAGGTCCCTGCCACGATCAGCCCCTTCCAGCCGCCCCGCTGATGGCCGATGTGAATCGCCATCTCGGTCGAACTCGGACCCGGCACGAGATTGGACGCCCCCAGCATGTCCAGGAAATCTGCATTGGAGACCCATCCCCGCCGCCGCACGAACTCCGCTTCCATCATCGCGATGTGCGCCGCCGGACCGCCGAATGCGATCGTGCCGAGGCGCAGAAATGAGCCGGCGATTTCCATCAGCGACGAGACAGAAGCGCGACGATGGGCCTCGACGCGTTGGCCGGCCGTTTGCCTAAGAGCCATCAGAATGGCTTGGGAGAAACCTAAGCCCTGATTCCTTTCCCGGCCAGCCTCCTGCCTTGGGATTGCCATCGCCGCAGCACGTTCACCTGCACGTGGGAGGCGTCGGCGAGGCGCAGGGTCTTGCACAGCTTCCGGCTTGCGGGCTGTTCTTTGACCATCGATTGCCAGATCGTCTCGCTTGCCTGTTCGATCGTATTCATGGCGTCACCAGCCTTGTGAATCCGGTCACATTATCGAAGCCGCGGCGGGCTTGCGCAACGACCGGACTGCGCCCCCGCAGTGAACTCAGGCGACGGCATCGAAGCCCTACTTTACCGGGCGCGTGGAATTGTTGTATGCGTCATCCAACGTTTCCGCGGTTCGGAGACGAGGGTTGTTTTCACCGAGCCAGTTCAGGAGGAACAAATGAAAGCCGCGATCTACCAGGTTCCGGGTGGTCCTCATTCGGTTGAAGAGGTCGAGATCGATCATCCCAAGGGCACCGAGGTTCGCTTCCGAATCACCGCCTGCGGCGTATGCCACAGCGATTTGCTGGTGTGGACGGGTGCGCGCGCTGCCGACTTTCGCCCGCCCATGATCCTGGGGCATGAGATGGCCGGGATCGTCGAGGAAGTCGGACCCGAGGTCACGATGGTCAAGCCCGGCGACCACGTAATTCGGGGCGGCTCGGGGGTTTGCGGCAAATGCAAATGGTGCATGAGCGGCAAGTACTTCCGCTGCGTCAATCGCGGACGGTACACCCGCCGTTCACCCAATGAGCCGGCCACCACCTGGAAGGGCAAGTTCATTGGCGGAATCGGCGGCGGTCCCGGAGGCTTTGCCCAGGCGGCGATCGTTGACGAAACCGCACTGGTCAAGATCGATGACGACTTGCCGCTGGATCGAATGGCGTTGATCGGATGCGGCGTCACCACCGGATTGGGGGCTGCGCTGACGACGGCAAAGATTCCGCCTGGCGCCACGGTGGCGGTGTTCGGCGCGGGCGGCGTGGGCGGCTCGGCGATCCAGGGGGCGAGGATTGCCGGAGCACGGCAGATTATCGCGGTCGATGTCTTCGACAAGAAGCTGGAGATGGCTAAGAAGTTCGGCGCCACCGACGTAATCAACGCCAGGAACACCGACCCGGTCGAGGCCATCCGCGAATTGACCGACGGCGGCGTTGAGTATTCCTTCGAGGCCATCGGCAACAAGAAGACCCAGACCCAGACAGTCCTGTGCCTGGCGCCGCGCGGAATGGCCACCTTTGTCGGCGTCGGCAAGGACGGCGACGTGCTCGATGATCTGCCGGTGTACTTCATCACCGCCGCCGAACGCATCGTGCGCGGCCATCACCTCAACTATTCGAGCAACGCTATCGACCTGGGCTACATCGTGAGCCTGTACAAGCGCGGCCTGCTCAATCTCGACGACATGGTCAGCCAGCACGGCTCGCTGGCCGACGTCGACAAGGCGTTCCACGACATGGAGACGGGCGAGGTCGTGCGCACAGTCCTGCTGCCCAACGGGTAGGAGCAAGGAGTGAGGGAAGAGTAGTGAGCGAAGAGCAGTGAGAAGTGAAAAGGCAGAAAATCTTTGTATTTCTGTCTGCTCTCACTACGCACTTCTCTATACTCACTCCTCTTCCCTGCTCGGGCATTGAGGAGGCAACCACATGGATCCTTCCAGCGCGCTTTTGACGGACAAAGTCGCGATCATCACCGGCGGCGGTCAGGGAATTGGCAAGGGTATCGCCCTGACCTTCGCCCGCTTCGGGGCCAACGTCGTAATTGCCGATCGGAACGCGTCGCTGGGCGATAGCGCGGCGGCCGAGGTTCGCGCTTTGGGACGCAAAGGACTGGCGATCACCACCGACGTCAAGGACTTCGAGCAGGTCAAAGCGATGGTCGATCGGACGGTCAGGGAGCTCGGCGGCGTTGACATACTGGTCAACAACGCGGGCGGTCAGATCCCGCATCCGTTCCTCGAAATGGGGCCCGATCGATGGCGCCGGGCGGTGGACCTCAACCTGATGGGGATGGTGCACTGCACGGACGCGGTGGTGCGCGCGATGATCGCGGGCAAGCGGCGCGGATCGATCATCAATATTTCCAGCATCGAGGGCAGCCGCGCCGTTCCCGGCTATTCGATCTACGGCGCGTGCAAGGCCGGGATGGATAATTTCGCCAAAACCGGAGCGCTGGAGTTCGGCGATTACGGCATCCGCATCAACTCGATCGCGCCCGACGTGATCGACACCGGTATCGCGACGGAGCTGCGCAAGCCGGAAAATCGCGACGCGATCCGCAGCGCCATTCCGCTGGGACGGCTCGGCACGGTGGACGAAGTCGGCGGAGCCGCCGTTTTCCTGGCCTCCGACCTGTCCTCATACGTAACCGGCATCACGCTGTACGTCGACGGCGGCACGTGGGCCGCCGGCGGCTGGAAACACGAAGGCGATAGCTGGACGCTGTTTCCCGGCGTGCGAATGGCGCCGCGCAAGCCCGTGCCCAGGGAGTAGTGCGCAAATGCAGCCGCGATTGAGCCGCGCAGAACTGGGCAAAGTCTTCGAGCAGATCAGCAACTGGGGACGCTGGGGCAAGGACGACGAACGCGGCGCGTTAAACTACATCACCAATCACAAGCGCGTGCAGGCGGCGGGCCTGGTGCGAAGCGGCGACACCGTATCACTGGCATTGCCGCTGCCGACCGCGCCCGCTCCCGACAATCACAGTCCGGTGACCCATCTGATGATCTCCTCCGACGCGCCTCAATCCGGGGCCGGCGGATGCGCCGATTACTTCGCCATTTCCCATCACGGCTTCATGACCACCCATCTCGACGCGCTCTCGCATATCTTCTGGAACGGCAGGATGTACAACGGTTTCGCCTATAGCGAGGTCGGCTTCCATGGCGCCGGCAAATGCGCAATCGATGTCGCCCGCGACGGGATCATCAGCCGCGGCGTGCTGCTGGATATCACGAAGATCAGAAACGTGGAATGGCTGGAACCGGGCGAAAGGGTATTCCCCGAAGACCTGGATCGGGCCGAACAGGAGCACAAGGTCCGGGTTGAGGAAGGCGACATCCTGCTGGTGCGCATCGGCCGCGCCCGCCGGCGCAAGGTCAAGGGCGTTTGGGAGCCCGCCCACGACGGCATCTTTCCGATGGCGGGACTCGATCCGTCCTGCCTGCCGTGGCTGCATGAACGCCGCATCGCGCTGCTTGGATCCGACGGCGTCAGCGACGTGTTCCCGACCGGGTATGACGATATACCCTATCCAATCCATGTCGGCGCGATTGCAATGATGGGCGTCCATCTGCTGGACAACGCCGACCTCGACGAGCTCGCCGCCACCTGCCAGCGACTGGGCCGCTACGAGTTCCAGTTCGTGATGCTGCCGCTAATCCTGCTGCGCGGCACCGCTTCGCCGGTAAATCCAGCCGCAATCTTCTAAGTTGCAAAATTCCTGACCAAAACCGCCTTGCCTTTTAGCGCGGGTTCCGGGTCGCGGCTTCAGGGAAGGCGCCGCTCTCACAATCCCTGACGTTTCCTCAACTGGTGCAAGCGCGACGGCGACATCGGTAGTTCGGTGACCCTGATGCCCAGGGCGCGCGACACCGCGTTGGCGACCGCTGCCGGCGGCGGCACGATCGGCACCTCGCCCACGCCGCGCACGCCCAGCGGATGCGACGGGTTGGGCACCTCGACCATGATTGTTTCGATCATTGGCAGATCAAGGCAGGTCGGCATCCGGTAATCCAGAAATCCGACGTTTCGCAGATGGCCGTCCTTGTCGTAGATGTATTCTTCGTTGAGCGCCCATCCGATTCCCTGCGAGGTTCCACCCTGCATCTGGCTTTCGACGTAGCTGGGATGGATCGCGCGGCCGACGTCCTGCGCGATCGTGCAGCGCAGCACCTGCACCTTGGAGGTGTCAGGATCGACCTCGACATCGACCAGGACGGCGGAATAATTGGGACCGCCGCCCGGACCTACGATATTGGCGCGCCCACAGATCGGACCGCCCGTGCGCAACGCTTTGGCGGCGATCTCCTTCAGCGTCAGCGGCGCCTTGCCGTTGTTCTTCGACACCGCCTTGCCGTCAACCCAATCGATATCGGCGGGCGTGAGTTCCCAAATCTTCGCGGCGCGCTCTTTCAACTCGCGCACCGCGTCCTCGGCCGCGCGCATCGCGGCCAGCGTCGAGGTCGCGCCGGTGCGGCTGCCCGCGGTGGGGTCGGTGTAGCCGATTGAGTCCGTGTCGGTCACGGCCGGACGCACCGAGTTAACCGGAATCCCCAGCACTTCCGCCGCCACCATCGCGCACGCCGCCCGCGATCCGCCAATATCAACGGCGCCGGTCACCAGGCTGGCGGTGCCGTCAACATGGATGTTGATCATGGCGGAGGACTGCATCCCGCCGGTGTGCCAGGCGCCGACCGCCAGGCCGCGCCCGCGCAGCTTACCGGTCAGCTTCGATTTGTAATGATCGCTGTTCTTGAGCGTTTCGAGCACTTCGACGAAGCCGATCCGCGGCTGTGGCGGCCCGGCCAGCGTGCGGCTGCCGGTGCGGGCGCTGTTCTTGAGCCGGATGTCAATCGGGTCTATCCCGAGCTTCTGCGCCAGCTCATCGATCACGGACTCGACCGCGAAGGCCGACTGCGTCGCGCCGGGCGCGCGATAGGCGCCGGTGCGCGGCCGGTTCATCACCACGTCATAGCCGTCGATCACGTAGTTCTCGATCTCATAGGCGGAGATCGCCGTCATGCATCCGATGTACACCACCGAGCCGGGAAACGCCCCCGCCTCGTATGCCATCCAGACCTCGGCGGCAGTGATCTTGCCATCGCGCCTCGCCCCCATCTTGCACCTCAGGAAGGCGCCGGGGGTGGGTCCGGTGGATTTCTGCACTTCGGCCCGCGTCATCACCATCTTGACCGGATGCGCGGTAATCTTCGACAGCATCAGCGCGAGCGGCTCGTAATAGACCAGCAGCTTGGCGCCGAATCCACCGCCGATTTCCGCCGGCACGACCTTGATATCGCTGACCGGGATTCCGGTCATGTCCGAACACATGGCGCGCACGTCGAACGGTCCCTGCGTCGAGCAGTAAATCACCGCCTTGCCGTCGGGCTCGAAGTACGCCAGCGCGTTGTGGGGTTCGATATACCCCTGATGCACGGTCTCGGTGCGAAACTCGTGCTCCACGATGACGTCAGCTTCCTTGAACCCCTTTTCGAGGTCGCCGTGATCGTAATGGATATGGCGCGCGACATTGGACGGCTTACCCGCTTCGTCCTTGATGTCTTCGTGCAGCAGCGGCGCGCCGGGCTTCATCGCTTCCATCACGTCGAGGACGGCCGGCAGCACTTCGTATTCGACGTCGATCAGGTCGAGCGCTTCTTCGGCGATATGGGGGCTGGTGGCCGCGACCACCGCCACGCCATGGCCGTGATAGAGGACCTTGTCGTTGGCGATCAGGTTTTGCGCGAGATGGCGCGGATTGTAGGGCACCACGCCACCGTAACGGTAGCCGACCTCGGGAATCGGCGGAAAGTCTTTGTAGGTCAGCACCGCCTTGACGCCCGGATGAGCGAGCGCGCGGGCGGTGTTAATCGATTTGATGCGGGCGTGCGCGTGGGGGCTGCGCAGGACCTTGGCCCACAGCATCTCCGGCATGCTGTAGTCGGCGCCGTATTTGGCCCGTCCGATAACCTTTTCCACCCCGTCATGGCGCACCGGGCGCGTGCCTATCACCTTGAACTCGTGCGGCTGTTCCAAAGCTGTGCTCATCGGCGTTCTCCTGCGCGTAACGGCTCGCACAGAGCCGGATTGGTTTCAAGACTAGCAGACGAAGCTGATTCAGTCTCGCCGTCGAAAGGGGGATGTCATAGCGCTGCCAAATCAAAAGGGCAGACGCGCTCAGACATCTTGTGTTAGCATCCGCAGCGCCAGAGATAACGGAACCGGAAGCGCCGTGGGACACCCGAATTGACAAGCACCGCGAGGGCAGATAAATCCTAAATTTCCACCCCGGAGCGAGCGGGTGTAGCTCAGTTGGTAGAGCGTGTGCTTGCCAAGCACAAGGTCGTCGGTTCGAAACCGATCACCCGCTCCATGAAAAAGCGACCGAACTATTGCTTTTTCGAATCAAACGGTCGCAACACGCCTTCACCTGCCATCCGTGTCGAGGCAGAGCAGATGTTCGATGGGTTTACGCTGGTTGCCCAATACCTCCAGCCAGAGCCAGCGCTTTCCTGGTATGGTCCGCATGAATTGAGATTGGCCGCACAGCGGCCAATTGGAGCAGGTTGAAAATTGTAGCTCTGACCAGCTAAATGAAGATGGAGGTTGCGTACGACGAGGCATCCATCAGACCGCATCCGCGAGCTGATAAACCTGGGACACCTGCAGTTGACCCAGAAACGGTTCGATGCGATTGCGCCGCCCGAACCACACCGGGGCATCGCTTTTGACCGGATCGAGGGCATGCTCCTCGGCCTCGCTATCGGCGACGCGCTCGGCAACACCAGTGAGTCGCTCAATCCTGGCGAGCGCGGAGCGAGGCACGGTGAGATCCGGGATTATTTGGCAAACCGCCATGCCAGAGGGCACCGCGTTGGGCTCCCGTCTGATGACACACAGTTGGCCTTCTGGACGCTGGAGCACTTGCTTGAGCGCGGCCGAATCATCCCTGAACAACTGGCGCAAAAATTCTGCTCAAGGCAAATCTTCGGAATTGGAACAACAGTTTCCGCGTTCGTGAACAAATTCCAGGGAGGGCATCGATGGTACGAAGCCAGCCAGCGCTCTGCCGGAAACGGGGCCCTAATGCGAATCGCACCCGTCGTGATCCCGCATATTGGAAGCCCTTCAGCAGCATTGTGGGAAGACACAATATTGGCGGGAGCGCTGACTCACAACGACGCTTCCTCGATCGCCGCATGTGTCGCTTTCGTCGCAATCCTTTGGGATCTTCTCGCAATGTCGAAGCCTCCACCGCCCGACTGGTGGCTTGACCGCTACTGTGCCTGCGCCAGGACGGTTGAAGGAAACCCCCAACTCCATCTTCGAACGCCGCTCCTCGCTTTCACTGGTCCGATCTGGCGCTTGATCGATACGCACGTGCGCCAGGCTCTTCACCAGGACCTCACGGTCGCCCAAGCATGCGACCGCTGGTATTCAGGCGCGTTCCTCCTTGAAACGGTACCCTCAGCACTTTTCATCCTCGCCCGGCATGGCAACGATCCGGAAGAGGCTATGGTAAGGGCGGTCAACGACACGAGAGACAACGATACTATCGCCGCCATCGTCGGCGCCGCGGTTGGCGCGCTTCATGGTCGCGACCATCTACCGCAGCGCTGGATTTCCGCACTCACGGGACGGACCTCCAGCGATGACGACGGGCGCATTTACGACCTCATACGAGCGGCGAAGGAAAAATGGGGGCCATGGCTTCCCGAATCTCCGTAAAGAAATGGGAGCATTTCGGCAACTATTGTGGAACGTCTGCAGAGCCAGCGGCTGGCACCACAGCGGGAGCGTTTTTTAAAGACCGGCAAGGGCGAATAGCAGAAGTACAAATGGAGGACGCCGCCTTAAAGAACTCGGATCTACGAGCGAGGCCGAAGCGATCTGGGCATGGCCCGAGCTAAAGCAAGCGGCGCCTTTCCAACCTGCTCGCACTGCGGCGCTCGGCAGCATCACGCCGACGCCCGTTTCTGCTCACAATGCGGCGCCAGCCTGACCGCAGCGCCGCAGCAGATGCCTGCCTGGCAAAAGCCGGCGCCGTCCAGGTACAGCCATGTCGCGATGGCCCGCATGGCGCTGAGCTGCCCGGAGTGCGGCGAGCCGATGCGCTTTGGCTTTCGCAAGGTCTGCCGGCGATGCGGCGCGCGGCTGGTGATGGTGCCAAGATTGCTGCATCCCAATCACGTGCGGGTTTATGTAGCCGGACCGCGCGCCGCGCTGGCGGAGCTGGCAGTTGAAGCCTTCTGGTTAGCGGTCATAGTCGGCGCGCTCGCGGCGATCGGCGCACTGCTCTGACTGGAGGACACCCACGGATAGAAAAGACTGCGGGCGGTTGGGGCCGAAGGATTCAGGCATTTGGGCAAAAAAGTCGCTAGATGGTATTGTTTCGTGAAGCCTTTTTCCGAGGGGAGCTGTGGCGCGTTTAGAAGAGCTCACGCGTAGCGCGTCAGTTAAGGGAATCCTGCCGAATCAAAACGTCACGGTAGTCGACGTTGCGTGGCACGGTTCCAACGTCGTTGAGCTGACATACAAAGACCAGTCGGGACGTCTTGGCAGCGAGTTGCTCTATCGCGACCGCGAGCCGACGCTGGAAGTCGTCGATGCCGGCCGGGTATGGAGCTTCGAAAGCGACGGCGCGCTGTTTCGCCTCGTCTCGGAAGCATATCGGATTAGACTCGCCTACCTCTTTGATCCGGTCCTGGCGGTCCATACCTCTTTGGTGGAACCGCTTCCTCATCAGATCACCGGCGTCTATGGCGAGATGCTCAACCGCCAGCCGCTGCGGTTTCTCCTCGCCGACGATCCCGGTGCCGGCAAGACAATCATGGCCGGCCTGATGATCAAAGAATTGATCGTCCGCGGCGATTTGCAGCGATGCCTGATCGTTTGCCCGGGCATGCTCGTCGAGCAGTGGCAGGACGAACTCGATCGGCGCTTCCATCTGCCGTTCGAGATCATGACCAACGACAAACTAGAGGCCGCGCGCAGCGGCAACTGGTTTTCCGAGAACCCGCTTGCGATTTGCCGCCTCGACAAGCTTTCCCGCAACGAAGACCTTCAGGCCAAGCTTGAGCAGACCGATTGGGATTTGGTGGTCGTCGACGAAGCCCACAAAATGTCGGCCTCCTTTTTCGGCGGAGAGGTGAAGGAAACCAAGCGCTACAAGCTCGGCAAGCTGTTGTCGCGGATAACCCGGCACTTTCTACTGATGACCGCGACTCCTCATAACGGCAAGGAGGAGGATTTCCAGCTTTTCATGGCCCTAATCGACGGCGACCGCTTCGAGGGCCGGTTCCGCGACGGAGTGCATGTCACCGACGTATCGGATTTGATGCGCCGGATGGTCAAGGAAAACCTGCTCAAGTTCGACGGAACTCGGCTGTTCCCCGAGCGGCTCGCCTATACGGTCGCGTACAAACTCTCGCCGCCCGAGGCCGACCTCTATAAGCAGGTCACAGACTACGTGCGCGAGGAGTTTAATCGTGCGGATTCGCTCACCGGCGAAGGCCGCAAGGGCACTGTCGGATTCGCCCTCACCACGCTCCAGCGCCGCCTGGCCTCCTCTCCAGAGGCGATTTATCAGTCGCTGCGCCGGCGCCGCGAGCGTTTGGAGAATCGGCTGCGCGAAGAACGCCTATTGAAGCGGGGAGCTGAGGCGAGTCTTGAGCTTTCGAGCGATGCTCCGCCGATGACCGACGAAGACATCGAGGAACTCGACGAAGCGCCCGACGCCGAAATCGAAGCCGCCGAGGACGCGGTCGTAGACCAGGCGACCGCGGCGCGCACGATCGCCGAACTCGAAGCCGAAATCGCGACTCTGAAACGACTGGAAGCTGCCGCCCTCAAGGTGCGGCGCTCCGACAGCGATCGCAAGTGGGACGAGCTTCGCAACCTGCTGCAGAACAATCCTGAAATCGTCGACGCCGACGGCAATTGCCGCAAGATCGTAATCTTCACCGAGCACCGCGATACGTTGAATTATCTGGTCGAAAAGATTCGCGCCTTGCTTGGGCGTCCCGAAGCCCTGGTCCAGATTCACGGCGCGATGGGCCGCGAAGAGCGCCGCAAGTCGCAGGAGGGCTTCACGCAGGACAAGGAAGTACAGGTTCTAGTGGCGACGGATGCCGCCGGCGAAGGCATCAACCTTCAGCGTGCGCACCTTGCCGTCAACTACGACTTGCCTTGGAATCCAAATCGCCTTGAGCAGCGGTTCGGCCGTATCCATCGCATCGGCCAGACCGAGGTCTGCCACTTGTGGAACCTGGTTGCCGAGGAGACCCGCGAAGGCGAGGTCTTCACCCGCATTCTCGAAAAACTCGACCGCGAGCGCGAAGCTCTGGGAGGCCAGGTCTTCGATGTGCTGGGCAAAATCAAGTTCGACGACCGGCCGCTGCGAGACCTGATGATCGAGGCGATCCGGTACGGCGAACGTCCAGATGTCCGCGCGCGCTTGACGCAGATTGTCGACGAGGCGCTCGATCGCCGCCATATCAAGGAGCTGATCGAAGAACGCGCGCTCTCGCACGATTCGATGGATGCCACGCGGGTGCGCGAAATCCGCGAAGAGATGGAGCGGGCGGAGGCGCGCCGCCTTCAGCCGCATTTCATCCAGAGCTTTTTCCTTGAAGCTTTCCGATTGCTCGGCGGCACGATTCGCGAGCGCGAACCCAGGCGTTTCGAAATCACGCACGTTCCCGCGCCGGTTCGGAATCGCGATCGCCTGATCGGGCGCGGCGATCCGATGCTTCCCCGCTACGAGCGGGTCACCTTCGAGAAGGATCTGATAACCGTTCCCGGAAAACCATTGGCCGAATTCGTCTGCCCCGGCCATCCGCTGCTCGACGCCACAATCGACCTGATTCTGGAGCGCTACCGCGAACTCCTGCGGCGCGGCGCCGTCTTGATCGCGCCGGATGAGACCCGTGTCGATTCCGTCCGCGCGTTGTTTTATCTCGAACACGGAATCCAGGACGCCCGCACCGACCGGGCCGGCAACCGGCGCGTTGTGTCGCGGCGGATGCAGTTCGTCGAAATCGATGAAAATGGCGGCATTCACGGCGCAGGTTACGCACCTTACTTGGACTATCGGCCGGCAACCGACGAAGAGCGCGGACTGCTCAGGCCGATGCTCGAAGCGGCATGGCTGTCGAAGAACCTTGAATCGACAGCCGTAAGCTTCGCCGTCTCCAACCTGGCGCCAGAACATCTGCGTGAGGTTCGCGAACGCAAGGAATCGTTGATCGCGAAGACGGAAGTCGCAGTGCGAGATCGGCTCACCAAGGAGATCAATTACTGGGATCAGCGCGCGGAGGAGCTCAAACTGCAGGAGCTTGCCGGCAAGACGCCTCGCCTCAACTCTGGCCGCGCGCGGCAGCGCGCCGACGACCTTCAGGCGCGGCTCGAAAAGCGGCTCGCCGAACTCAATCAGGAGCGGCAGCTGTCGGCGATGCCGCCGGTCGTGATTGGCGGCGCCTTGGTCGTCCCGGAAGCCATGGTCTCCTCCCTCAGAGGAGTAGGCGCGACAACCGCTGATGCGAAGTCGCGCGAAACTGCGCGGGTAGAGCAGTTGGCCATGGCGGCGGTGATGCAAGCCGAGCGGCAACTCGGCTTCCTGCCGCGCGACGTGAGCCAGGACAACTGCGGCTACGATATCGAGTCGCACGTTCCCGGCACTGGCAAACTCAGGTTCATCGAAGTCAAAGGACGCGCCGCCGGCGCCGATATGGTGACCGTAACGCGCAACGAAATCCTGACCGCGCTCAACAAGCCCGACGACTTCATCCTCGCGATCGTCGAGGTAGACGGCGATTCGGCCACGCCGCGCTATGTACGGCGGCCATTTCATAAGGAGCCCGACTTCGGCGCCGCCAGCGTGAATTACAAGTTAGCTGAACTAATCGGCAAAGCGCAGTCGCCGAGATGATAGCGGGAGGGAGATAAAACGCGCATATGAAAATCTTCGAAGACACGAACCCGCGAGAGCTCCGCGAGCTGCTCGGTCAAATTCAGTCGCGAGAAATGGCGTTGCCGGACTTTCAGCGCGACTTCGTTTGGGATCCTGGCGATACTCAAGACCTCATTGTCTCAATCGCCCGCAGCTTTCCCGCCGGAAGCCTTCTGCGCGTCCGTAACCAGCAACGCCTCTTCGCGCCCCGCGAGTTCGCTGGCGCGCCCGCGCTTGTGGACCATCAGCCGGCATATCTCGTCCTCGACGGTCAACAGCGTCTCACTTCTCTGTTTCAAGCGTTCTATGGCGTCGGCAGATATCGTTACTTTGTCGACCTTAAGGAACTGATTGAGGGCCGCGATTTCGACGACGCGATTTTTCACTTTCGCTCGAATACCCGGCAGGCGCGACGCCTGGAACAAATCGACGTTCAGGCGGCGGAGCTGATCCTGCCGCTCTCGGTGCTGGCGCGCGGCGCGGCAAATTTCTTCAAGTGGACCGAGGACATCATCAAAGCCGGCAAAGCCCCCGCGGCGGAAGAAGAGGTAAGGAACTCGCTGCGCAAAATCTGGGATACCTGGCTTGCAGCGGTCGATGATTACAAATTCCCGGTTGTTACTCTCGCTGATAGCGTGAGCGCCGAAGCTGTATGCACCATATTCGAGACGTTAAATCGCAAGGGGGTCAAACTCAGCCCCTTCGAGCTGCTCACCGCTCGCTTCTGGCCGCAACAGATTAATCTGCGGAATCTGTGGAGCGCTGCGATCGGCACGCATCCGCTCATCGAAGAGTTCGCAGTAGATCCCTACTATGTCCTGCAGGTCATTTCGCTCCTCTCCAGAAAATCTCCTTCCTGCAAGCGTGGTGACGTACTCGAGTTGGACGGCGCGTCAATTACCACTTGGTGGGATAAGGCGATCGACGGCCTTGCGCACGGACTTGAATACATGCGGGACGATTGGGGAGTGCTCACACCCGGTTGGCTGCCGTACGATACTCTCATAGTGCCTTTGGCAGCCGTTTTGGCCAAACAGTTGCCGCTCAAGGGTCCGACTCAGGCGGATATTCGAGAGAAGTTGAGCCGCTGGTTTTGGTGTTCTGTTTTCGGCCAGGTGTATGACAATGCGGCCAACAGCCGAGCAGCCAAAGACTACGGGGAGCTTTTGGCCTGGATTGACGGCGGCCAGGCCCCGGATACTGTAACGACCTGTCGGTTCGACCCGAAAGTGCTTCGCACCACCACGCCAAGCCAACGCGCGCTATACCGTGGAGTCATCTGCCTGCTCCTTCGGAAATCGCCGCGCGATTTTTACAGCGATAAACCTCTCAATCGGACTCTCATCGAAGCGAACAACGTGGACGACCACCACATCTTTCCGAAAGACTATCTTGGAGACTCCGTTTCAGCGACCCTTCGGGACTGCGTCTTAAATCGCACCCTCATTGACCGCAAAACGAATCAGAGCATAAAGGCGAGGCCGCCTTCGCAGTACATGGCCGAGATCAGAGCCAAGCGCAAAAGCACTTTCGATCGTTTGCTGGCGTCGCATCTCCTGCCGACAGGCGAGTCCTCTCCCCTGCTGAACGACAACTTCGACGGCTTCCTTGATTGGCGGCTGAATGAGGTCTGGAGCGAAATCCAGAAAGTCACTGGACTGAAGAATGCCACAGATGAGGTAGAAGCCGAGGAAGCAGCATGAGCGTGGCCCGCAAGAAGCTGATCGAGGTGGCGTTGCCGCTGGAGGAGATCAACCGGGCGGCGGCCCGGGAGAAATCCATCCGGCACGGGCATCCGAGCACGCTCCATCTATGGTGGGCGCGACGGCCGCTCGCCGCCTGCCGGGCGGTGCTGTTCGCGCAGCTCGTCGACGATCCTTCCAGCCATCCCGACCAATTCCCGACCGAGGAGGCCCAGGAACAGGAGCGCAAGCGGCTTTTCGAAATCATCGAGAATCTCGTCAAATGGGAGAACTCGAACAACGAGGCGGTGCTGGCGGCGGCGCGCGCGGAGATTATGAAGTCGTGCGACGGAAATCCGCCCGCCGTGCTCGATCCGTTCTGCGGCGGCGGCTCGATTCCGCTCGAGGCGCAGCGGCTCGGGCTTAAGGCCTACGCGAGCGATCTGAACCCCGTCGCCGTCCTGATCACCAAGGCGCTGATCGAGATTCCGCCCAAATTCGCGAACAAGCCGCCGGTAAACCCGGCGGCGAGAAGTGAGTGGAGAGGAGCGAGGAGCGAGAAAGAAGGAGGCGGGGCCGAGCGTGCATTACAGGGAGATGATCGTCTGGGGCAAGGCGATGGAGGCGGCGCGGGAGGTTTACCGTTTGGCGCCCGCCCTGCCGCGCGAGGAAACGTACGGGATGCGCTCGCAACTAACCAGGGCTGTGACCTCGATAGCGGCCAACATCGCGGAAGGTTGGACGCGGGAATCGAGCCGGGAGAAGGCGCAGTTCCTGGCGATCGCTCACGGTTCGCTGGCGGAGACGGAGACCCTTCTGACGCTGTGCGAAGATCTCGAATGGTTTCGTCGCGAGCAGACCCGCACGCTGCGCTCGCTGCTGGACGAGGTCAGCCGAATTCTGACCACGATGCGGCGGAATCGGAGGAGGGAAGCGAGGGGAGAGAAGTGAGAAACGAGAGTCACGCCGCGTCGCCCTCTCACTCCTCACTCCTCTTCACTCACTCCTACTATGGCGCGCAGGGGCTGGCCGAGGACGTGCGCTATTACGGCAAGTGGATGCGCGACGAGGCCGAGAAGCGCATCGGGCATCTTTATCCCAAGGTCAGGGTCACGGCCGAGATGGCGAAGGATCGCGACGACCTGAAGGGCCTG